>Ga0302319_10000380_pt1 | contig 99965 bp, 91 predicted proteins | sample Bog_T0_2_FD_203319 | JGI IMG/M metagenome (GOLD analysis project Ga0302319, IMG submission 203319) | Peat permafrost microbial communities from Stordalen Mire near Abisko, Sweden - Bog_T0_2 | ecosystem: Environmental > Terrestrial > Soil > Wetlands > Peat | place: Sweden: Abisko, Stordalen Mire... | reverse complement strand
TGGTTACCACCCAACTCATCCCGCACGCTCGGCGGCAGCAAATACGCCTGATCCGGACTGTAAACCTTGAATCGCGACATACTACTCTTGTCGCCCAAATCAACTGTGAAAATCAAGTGCCTCGGCGTGTTCTCACGCAGACACTAAAGCCCGGCTTATTTTTGCGCCATCTACGGCACGACTGAAGTCGTGCCCTGATACAAAACGCTTCCAAATTAGAGCTTTTCGCAGCCTGTGAAGTCGTGCCCTTTCGAAACCTAAACGGCCATCTGTGTGGCGGACACCACTACGTTCCGCCTCTCCGAAGCCGTGGCGGGGGCTTTCGTTATTGACTCGACCTATTCCGTCCACGGATCGAGCAGCTTCACTGGAATGTCCCGTACGTCGTGGATGTTTCGGGTGACAAGACTCAGCCCATGCACTACGGCTGTGGCTGCCAACAGAGTATCCACCACCGCCCGTGGCCGATCGCCAGACCAATCGCCCCAGAGGCGCGCTATGGCGGCGTCTATGCCAATCATCCTGTCCGCAAAGCTGAACTCCAGACCATCCACCCACTCGGCCAGCCTTCTGGCTGCTTCGGGATCCTCCAGCTTCTTCTTGGCCACGCCCTTCCGCAGCTCACCCAGGGTGAGCACGCTTACGTAGAGAGAGGAGGCTTCGGCAGCCTGCAAGAACGAGAGAACCCCCGCGTCAACCCTCTTCTTGCGCGTCTCGTTCAGGACGTTGGTATCCAGCAAATAGGCAAGCCGCTCGCTCACAGATCGATCTCCCGGCCCACGTCGCGGTCACGTTCAATCTCGAAACTGTCCACTTTGGGGCCGCCGAGCAGATACTCCTTCAGGTCCGGCTTGTGAGCGGTGAGGGCGCGGTAGTCCCCGATCGACAGCAAGACAGCACGTTCCGCGCCGTGCCGGGTGATGAACTGCGGACCTTTCGCGTGGGCTTCCGCGATCACTTCGCTCAGACGTGTTTTTGCTTCCTGGACTTGCCAGAGAGCCATGGGTTTCTCCAATCTCTTCAACTATAATAATAGTCGTTCGAGTCATAATTTGTCCAAGGATAGCCGTGATATGTCCGATCCAGGCGATCTCCGAAGGTTGAATCCACCGGTCAACGTGCCGATGGGAGCGCCTTCCCGGCCATTCATCAGAAAGTGTTTTTGACAACTCCGGCTCATTGACCGAAAGCGAAGCGATGGCCATTGTCGGCACCAGCACATGCCGAACTGCGTGCCATTTTGTTACTGTTGAACCATGCCTGAAGCTGCCGTACAACCCGAATTAACCGAACTCGACCTTGAAACTTTGGCTGCCGATGTGGTGGCGCTTGCTGTGAAGGGCGGCGCCAGCGACGCCGAAGCGATTGTCCGCGAGGGCGACGAGTTCAGCGTGAACGTGCGCATGGGCCAGGTGGAGACGCTCAAGGAATCCGGCTCGCGGGGCCTGGGGCTGCGCGTGTTTCTGGGTACGCGATCAGCTTCAGCCTCGACCAGCGATCTGACGCCGGACGGCATTCGCGAACTGGTGGAGGGAGCGCTGGCGCTGGCCAAAGTGACAGCGGAGGATCCCTTTACGAGCCTGCCGGAGACGGCGGAGTTTGGCTCGGTTGAGGGCGATCTACATCTTTATTTCGACGATGTTTACTCGCTGGCGGGCCCAGAGCGGATTGAGTGGGCGCGGCGGGCCGAGGCGGCGGCATTGGCGGCCGACCCGCGCATCACCAACTCCGATGGCGGCAGCTTTGACGCGGCCACGGGACGCAAGGTGCTGGCCAACTCGCGGGGCTTTGTGGGCGGCTACAGCACGAGCTACGCGGGGGTCTCGGCGGCTCCGCTGGCTATGGATGCCAACGGCGCCATGCAGCGCGACGGCTGGTGGAGCGGCGCACGGCGGCTGGCCGACCTGGAATCGCCTGAATCCATAGGCAAGGAAGCGGCGCGGCGCGCGCTGCGCCGTCTAGGGGCGAGGCGCGTGGCCACGCAGCGGGTTCCCATTGTTTTTGCGCCGGAGGTGGCGCGGTCGCTGATCGGGTCGGTCTTCGAGGCCGCCTCAGGCGACGCAATCTGGCGCGGCGCGTCGTTCCTGGCTGGCCGGCTGGGCGAGCAGATCGCCGCATCGAGCTTGACCATTGTCGACGACAACTTCATGCTGTTGCCCACTGGCGCTGGCGGTTTCGGCAGCTCGCCGTTCGATGGCGAGGGGTTGCCGTCCCGGCGCACGGTAGTGGTGGAAGCAGGCGCGCTGCACACCTACCTGTTGAACACCTACAGCGCGCGCAAGCTGGGCATGAAGTCCACCCACAATGCGTCAAGAGGTTTGGCAGGCACACCGGGGATCGGCTGCGGCAATCTTTATCTGGAGCCGGGCACACTCACACCGGAAGAGATCTTCGCCGCGATCCCGGCGGGGCTTTACGTGACCAGCCTGATGGGGTTTGGGGTCAATGTGGTCACGGGCGACTATTCGCGCGGAGCGACCGGTCTGTGGATTGAGAACGGCGTCCTGACTCACGCGGTTGAAGAAGTGACCATCGCCGGCAACCTTGGCGAGATGCTCAGGAATGTGACCGCCATTGGCAACGATCTGGTCTTCCGCGGCTCGGTGGCCTCGCCGACTCTGCGCATCGACGGCATGACCATCGCGGGAGCGTAAGGAGGGGCTGTGCCGGTTGCTTCTCTTGCACAATCGCTGCCCTTTGACCCGGCTGACCCCAAGGCTGCGCTGGCCCAACTGCCGCAATCTGCTGCGGTCTTTGCCCTCTATGGCGAGGAGACGCACTTCGAGCCCTACATTGGCCGCACGCCCAATTTACGCGGACGGCTTGAGCGGCTGCTTCAGCCCTCGGCCAAACATCCGCGCCGGTTGCAGTTGGCTGGCCGGGTGCGGCGTATCGAGTGGCGGCTCACCGGCTCGGAATTCGAGTCGCTGCTGACGCAATTTTCCCTTTTGGAGGGAATTTACAGAGCCAAGTCTTTGGAACGCATGCACCTGGGCGCGTCGGCGTTTGTCCGCTTCCTGGGCAGCAATGCGTATCCGCGCATCGTGGTGACCCACCGCCCCAGTCTGCGCGAGGCGGATTGGGCGTATGGGCCGTTCCAGTCGCGGACGGCAGCCGAGCGCTTTGCCGACGAGGCGCTCAAACTGTTTTTGCTGCGCCGCTGCACGGAGGATCTCGATCCCAATCCCAGCCATCCCGGCTGTGTCTACTCCGAGATGAAGATGTGTCTTGCGCCGTGCTACAAGGGCTGCACGGACGAGCACTACGGTGAAGAGGCCGCGGCTGTGGAGAGCTTTCTGGCTACGCGTGGCGACAGCCGTCTGGTCGTCCTTCGCACCGAACGCGATCAGGCATCAGCGAACCTGGAATTCGAGTCCGCGGCGGCGATTCACGCGCAGGTGCAACGTGTGGAAGCGGTGCACGCGCTGGCGCCCGAGCTGGTCCGCCCGCTGAGCCAGCTTCGAGCGGTCATTCTGCAAGCCTCCGCCCATCCGGATGAAGTCGCTGTCTTTCTTTTTGAGAACGCCCGCCTGCGTGGTCCGGCCGCGTTTTCAACCGTCGGCATGAGGATCCAGAACGAGCAGTCGGGGTCCAGTTCGCTGTTTGCCCAGCCCATGGTGATTGAACCTATCCCTGAAGAGACAGGGATCAGGGGTCAGGGGTCAGGGATCAGTTTGGACCGGCCAGAGGAGCCAATACCGGAAGAGACGTTGCCTGCGGCGTTGTCCGCAGGGATTGCCGCATCCGACGCCGCGCCCGTGAAGATCCCTCGCGGCGTTCTCGAAGCCCGCATGGAGGCTGCTTTGGCTGAGCTGGCGGAGCCCTCTGCCACGGGCTCCGCGACTCTCCGCCAGGGACACCTTGCTCTGCTGAAACGCTGGTACTACCGCTCTGAGGCGCGCCGCACAGGCGAAATATATTTTCCAGATGCGGAAGGCCATTGGCCAACAAAGGCAATGCTGCGTGGGGTGGGGCGAGTTGCGGCGAGGATGCTGGTCGCGGGAGCGGTCAAAGCTTAGCCATCTGATGTACAGAGATCCGCTTCGTTCAGAGACCAACTTTACCTCGTGCTTGACTCTCTATGGCTTTACTCAGGATGGATGGAGTGCAATTGCGCATCGGCAAATCGGCGGCGCTACAATTTTGTCAGGCGAGAGCCAATTCGGCATGAGCATTCGGTTGAGCCGCATGGCTCCTCAATGAGGACGCTCCTATGAGCTACCGGAAGCACGCGTTGTTTCTACTGCTGCTGTCGTTGCTATTGGTGTGCGCGGCAAAACAGGGGCAGGCCCAAGCGGCAAACGCGCCCAATTCCGGCACCCCGATTCTGATCGAATTGTTCACCTCGGAAGGCTGTTCCAGCTGCCCTCCCGCGGATGCCTGGCTGCAAAAGATCGATGCTTCTCAACCCATCTCCGGCGCACAGGCTATTGTGCTCAGCGAGCACGTGGACTACTGGAACCACGACGGTTGGAAGGACCCCTATTCCTCATCCCTGCTCACGGAGAGGCAAAGCGGCTATGCTCGCGCGATGGGGCTGAATTCGGCCTACACTCCACAACTGATTGTGAATGGGAGGAGCGAATTGCGGCTGAGTGACCCGCAGCAAGTCAGTCAGGTCCTTTTGAAGGCTGTGAAAGCCCCGCAAGTTCCTGTGCGCATTACCTCGATAAGCGTTGAAGGAGATTCGCCCGCTGTTCTGCGAGCGCATATCGAGGCAGACGGAAGTTCACAGAAGCGCAATGCGGATGTCTTCGCGGCCATCGCTCTCGATCACGCGGAGTCGCAGGTCTTAGACGGAGAAAACGGTGGACGGCGCCTGACACACGTAGCCGTCGTTCAAGACCTTATCAAGATTGGCAAGCTGGAAAAAGGAAAGACCTTCGCCCAGGACTACCAAGCGAAGCTTAAGCCAGGTTTGGACCCAAAGAATTTGCGGATGATTGTTTTCGTGCAGGAGCCGGGGCCGGGCGATGTGGTCGGAGCGGCGCTCCAGGAGATTGGTAGTTCTAACAAATGAGAAAATCCGCATCGGGTTCCAGAACAACATAGAACTCATCTTCCTGTGTCTTTGCGCGCACGGGGATCATCGCTGACTCACGTCCGCCTCCGCTGATACACTAGCCCAGCAAGGAGAAACCCAGAAAAATCCTATGGTTGAGCTGCTTCCCTCGATCTTATCGGCGGACTTTGCCCATTTGGCGGATGAGGTTGCCGCGGCTGAGCGGGGCGGCGGCACGGTCATTCACGTGGATGTAATGGACGGGCATTTTGTGCCGAACATTACGCTCGGGCCTCCGGTGGTAAAGAGCCTGCGCAAGGTGACCGCCCTGCCGCTCGACTGCCATCTGATGATCGACAATCCCAACGATTACATCGCCGCATTTGCCGATGCCGGGGCCAATTGGGTGAGTGTGCACTACGAGGCTTGCCCGCATCTGCACCGCTCGCTGGAGCTGATTGCCCATCACGGGATGAAGCCGGGTGTGGTGCTGAATCCGGCCACCAGGGTCGATCTGATCCTGGATATTCTTCCCATGGTTCATCACGTGCTGATCATGAGCGTGAATCCGGGTTTTGGCGGGCAGCAGTTTATCCCCTTTTCGCTGGGAAAGATTCGCCGGCTGGCCGAATTGCGCCGGGAGCTGGGGCTGGCGTTTAGAATCGAAGTGGACGGCGGCGTGGCTCACGATACGGTAGCTCAGGTCGTCCAAGCAGGTGCGGACCTGCTGGTGGCCGGTAATGCCGTTTTTGGCGCTGGGCAGCCGGAACAGGATGCGCGTGCTTTGCTGGCGGCGGCGTGCGAGGCCGCGAGAGAATAAGCCGACAGTTTTTTCGGGGATTTTTGGGAAATGGCGGATGGCTTGTGGACAGGCCTTCGCCGCAATGAGGGTTTATGAACCGGTTGTCTTTAAGAATTGCCGCGGTCGCCTTGGCGGTAGCAGTGCTGGCTGGGATCTCGGCCGGAGCAGCGGTCAAGAAATCAGCGCACAAGAAGAAAGAAGACTTGAGCGCGAATCCGCTGGCGGGTGTCAACTCCAAGCAGCCCGACAAGGAGCTCTTCGACAAGGCCATGCTCGCGATGAAGAAGGGCCGATTCGACGTGGCCCGGCTCGACTTGCAGACCATGCTCAATACGTATCCCGAGTCGGAGTATCGGATGCGCGCCAAGCTGGCGGTGGGCGATAGCTGGTTCAAGGAAGGCGGTTCCGCGGCTCTGACTCAAGCTGAAGCCGAGTACAAGGACTTCATCACCTTCTTCCCCAATGCTCCAGAAGCGGCCGAAGCACAGATGAAGGTGGGCGACATCTACTACCAGCAGATGGAGAAGCCCGACCGCGACTTCAACAACGCAGAGAACGCCGAACGGGAATACCGGAACATGATCAACCAGTATCCCGATTCAACTTTGGTGCCCCGCGCCAAACAGAAGTTGCGCGACGTGCAAGAGGTTCTGGCCGAGCGCGAGACTTCGATTGGCCTCTACTATCAGAGCCGCGAGAACTTCAACGCGGCCATCGCCCGCCTACAGACGGTCGTCGATACCTTCCCGCTTTACTCGAAGAGCGACCAGGCACTGCTGGGTATTGGCGATTCCTATGCCGGCGAGGCCCACGCTATCCAATTTGCTCCCAACCTTCCCGGCGCGATCAAAGAGCGTATGGTCGCGGTCTATCAGGACCGGGCAGCTGCAGCGTATTCCAAGGTGATTGTCCGCTACCCCATGGCCCCCCATGTTGAGGATGCCCGCGATCGACTGGTGGCCATGAACCGCCCAGTTCCCGAGCCCACTCAGGAAGCGATGAACGAGAGCGAAGCAGAGGAGGGCAGCCGCCTGCCCCTGCGCATTACGACGAAGACCCTGGGATTGATCACGCACGGACCTATCGTGGTGGAGGCAGTGCACGTGGGCGAACCCAGCCTGGAAGATCCGAAACGGACGTTGGCGCCAGATATTACCAAGGCAAATGTTGTTATGTTCACCGCTGCCGTCAATGCCGGCAAACCCGCTGCTGCCCCAACCGGCGCGGCAGCGCCCACTGGCCCCAATGAGCCGCCGCGCAGCGACCAGCCCAACACAGCGCCGCTGCAGATGCAAGCGCCCGATGGCGGCACCGGCGTAGGCGTTCAGGTTGTTAGCGCGCCTTCGGCTGCCGACCCCAACGCCGTTATCAAGGCGGTTGGGCCTAACAACGCTGTGGCGCCCGCAGCGGAGAAGCCTGCCGACGCGCCTGCTACGGTGAACGACATCAAGCCCGGCTCGAACCCAACGACCGCTACACCAGACTCCAAAACGAAAAAGCCCAAGGCTGACCTGAGCGACGAGTCATCGAGCAAGAAGAAGAAAAAGAAGGGTCTTGCCAAGCTGTTTTAGTTCTGGATTCAGATCCGCGACGATAAACGAAGGGCCGCCTGCAAGGCGGCCCTTCGTTTATCGTGGTGGGTATTCAGTTTCAATTGTTGAAGAGGGGTAGCTGGCTTTATCCAGTCAATCCATCGTGGTGGGACCGTTACGGCTCGAAGACGCTTCCTGAAGATGAAACATGGTTAGTCTGTGGAAATCAGCAAGAGGAACCCGACCACTGTCTCGTTTTCGGACAGTTCATTACGATTGTCCCGCTCGATAGTAATCTGGCGCTCGTAGTTGGTCTCTCCTAATATCGGCACAAGCGAAAAAAACTTGAGGCCGCTCATGAAATATTTTTCAGCCTCAAGAATCCCAGCCACGAGGAGCCTGCCATGACTACCAATTGCGCCGCCAATGAAGGCTTTGAAATCAGTCCCCGGTTTCGCCGTACCCTCGAAGAGCGGATTGCGCGCCTGGAGCGGGATGCCATTCAGGACGAAGCACAGGTGGCCCTGCTCGAGCACGGCGACCATATCCGCAGGCAGATGCGGCTGGTGGCCATGCAGCGGTCCGAAGCCTTGCGCATGAGGCTGTTTCTCGATCGCGCACATACGCGGCTGCCGCGGCCTCTGATCGCCCTCTGAGCCCTCAACATACGGCTGGCCTGGGCCTAGGCGAGCAGCCGAATCGGGATCTCTTGTCCCACACAGCCAGAGTTTTTTGGGGGAGCTTGACTCGTCCTGGGCAGGCTCTCCGTTTTGCGGGAAGGTCGCGACTCCAAGATCGACGAATTACCTTATTTGGGGATATGATAAAGCGATTCACCCCTGCTGCCGAGAACTGCGCCAGTCCTTAGTTATTGGCAGCAGCACGAAGGAATTCAACAGCATGAAGCGATTTGGTATATCCGTCCTTGTCATCGGTATCTTATGTGGGTTGAGCGCATTCGCACAGACGGCGAACCCCACAGGTGAAAAAGGGAAAGTGCACGATTGGTGGCATGGCGCCTATCCCACCCAGCCTCTCAATAGTCCGGATGGAAAGAAACTCCCACTTATCTCTGTCAGCGGCAACCGGTTTGTCGATCCCGACGGCAAGCCGGTTCTCTTCCGTGGTGTCAACATCGCAGACCCCGACAAGATTGAAAGCCAGGGCCACTGGAGCAAGGACTTCTTCGTCAAGGTCAAAGAGACCGGAGCGACGGTGGTTCGCATTCCCGTCCACCCGGTCTCATGGCGCGGACGCGGAGCAAAGAATTACCTTGTCTTGCTGGACCAGGCAGTGCAATGGTGCACCGACCTTGGCATGTACGTGGACATTGACTTCCACTCGATCGGCAATCTCAAGCAAGGCCTGTTTCAAGATCCGATGTATGAGACAAGCATGGCTGAGAGCTCTAATTTCTGGCGCGTGATGGCTGCTCACTTCAACGGGAATCACACCGTTGCCTTCTTCGAGTTATTCAACGAGCCAACGGTTTTCAGCGGCCAGCTTGGATCCGAGTCATGGGACGAATGGCGCCAGATCAACGAGGATACGATCGCGCTCATCCGGTCCTTTGACAAAGAGACCATTCCGCTGGTTGCCGGCTTCGACTGGGCCTATGACCTTACTCCGCTGCACTCCAGTCCCATCCGGGCGGAGCGCATCGGATATGTCACCCATCCCTATCCCAACAAGCGATCGCAGCCGTGGCCGCCCAAGTGGGAGAACGACTTCGGCTTTGCGGCCAGTCACTACCCAATCATCGCAACCGAAATCGGTTTCGGCGCAAAGGAAGAGGGTGGCGAATATGGAACCGCAATCACGACCTACCTCGAATCCAGGGGTATTAGCTGGATTGTCTGGTGCTTCGACCCGGAATGGGGTCCAAGGATGATCTCCTCCTGGGATACGTTTGAACTTACCGACGAGGGCAAGTTCTTCACCGATGCCATGCACAAGCAGCCGGCATCTTTATCCCCGGCAATAGTTAAGTAAGCTGGGCGGCGCTTCTCGATCCCAGCATCGAGGAGAGTGCGCACACGGCGAAAACCCCAGGTTCCCGGAAGGGGGCCCTGGGGTTCAACTGTTTCTGCGCACGGAGAAGGAGTGGCAAGCCTGAGGCGTGCCCCACGAACGCGGCAACTTGCCCAGTAGATTAAGCGACAATAGAAGTGAAATGGCTAAAAAACTGCGGGTTGGGATTTTGTTTGGCGGGCGGAGCGGGGAGCATGAGGTTTCGCTGCTGTCGGCTGCTTCGATCTTGAATGCAATCGATCGGAAGAAGTTCGATGTAGTGCCGATCGGGATCGACAAGGCTGGCCGCTGGCTGACCTCGGGGGCTGCGCAAGGGCTGCTTGAAGGCTGTGGGCCGGCCGAGCCGGCTGCGGCTACGGCAGCGATGAGTCTTAGCGCGGGTTCGGCGTTGGACAGCCACGCGGCGCTGGGCGGCCAGTCGCTGGATGTGGTTTTCCCAGTGCTGCATGGAACCTTTGGCGAGGATGGAACCATTCAGGGGCTCTTCGAGCTGGCGGGAATCGCTTATGTGGGCTCGGGCGTGCTGGGCTCGGCGGCGGGGATGGACAAGGACGTGATGAAGCGTCTGTTTGCGCGGGCGCGGCTGCCGATTGTGAAACATGTGGCCCTGTTGCGGACGGAATGGGAGAAGCAGCCGCGTAAGGCCATTGCCCAGATTGAGGCGGCGCTCAGGTACCCGATGTTTGTGAAGCCGGCGAACCTGGGCTCGTCGGTGGGCATCAGCAAAGCGCACGACCGCAAGGAGCTGGGTCCGGCACTGACGCTGGCGGCCAAGTACGACCGCAAGCTGGTGGTGGAGCAAGGGGTGGGCGGCAAGAGCGGCAAGGCGCGGGAGTTCGAGGTTGCCGTGCTGGGCAACGACGATCCGCGGGCCAGCGTGGTGGGCGAGATTGTTCCCGGCAAGGAGTTCTACGACTACGAGGATAAATATCTTTCGGCGGGTTCGGTGCCGCTGATTCCGGCCAAGCTGAGCCGCGCGGAGGCGAAGCAGATACGGGAGATGGCGGTGGCGGCGTTCCGCGCCTGCGATTTGTCCGGTTTGGCGCGCGTGGACTTTTTGATGGAACCGGTGGGCAAGGGCCGCATTTTTCTGAACGAGGTGAATACCATGCCGGGGTTCACACAGATCAGCATGTATCCCAAGCTGTGGCAGGCCTCTGGGGTAGCGTACAAGGATTTGATCACGCGGCTGATTGAGCTGGCGCTGGAGCGGCAGGCGGAGAAGAGCAGGACGACGTATAGCAGGGACTAGGGACTAGGGACCAGGGACTAGGGGCTGGGGAACTGTCAGCATGCTTCTGGTGTCTAAGTGAGAAGGGGAAGCGGTATATCCTGTAGCAGTCAGGCCTGTGACCGGGCGATTTTATTCCACCCACCCTAGCGGCAAAAACAAAGGCGCCGCGAGGGTGGGGCACCCAAGCTAGTACAAGATCAAACGGTGAGAGACCTAGTGCTCCGACCCCCGATCTCCGCTCCCTGCTTTTCGAGGAAATATCGCAATGACACTGATGGATGCTCCAGTTTTCGATGAGGCCCGCGACCGGCGGCGCCAACGGGTGCTCTACAGCGCCGGGGGCTTGCTGCTGGTGCTGTTTGTGAGCTGGTGGGTGGTAGCCGGAAGGCCGGTGGACTGGCCATGGAACTGGAACAGCCACTTGATGGGGCGGATGGCGATCAACAGTTTTCTCACGGCTGTCGAAAAGGACGATCTGCCCAAAGCGTACGGAATCTGGATGCACGACAAGGATTGGCAGCAGCATCCGACGAAGTATGGAACCTACCCCTTTACGCGATTTCAGGATGACTGGAGCTCGACCAGTCCCGACAACGAGTATGGCGTGATCCAGAGCCACCAGATCGCGGCGGCGCGCATGTATGGGAATGGGCTGCTGGTGGCCGTGCTGATCAATGGACGCAAGAGCAAGGCGCTCAACCTGGTCTACGACCCCAAGGCGCACACGCTCAGCTTCTCGCCGCCCGGTGTGGAACTGAACCTGGAGATGTAGACGCTGCTGAGGAATCTTGCCGATGGCCGTTCCTGGTTGGTTTGCATCGAACAGGGCAGGAGAACACCATGCCCCAGAGTACACACGGTCGAGCCGCGGAACTTCACAACCTGGCAAGCCACATCCACGACGCCGCGGCTGAAGCCCACGGCAAGGCAGATCATTTGACCGCTCATGAACTGAGCAAGAGAGCTCTTGAACACTCGATGAATGCTTATAAACAATCCGAACAACTGGTCGAAGAAGCGGAGAAGTCCAGCGAGAAAACCAACGCGGCGTAGGCCGGAAAAGCCCTCAAGGCGGCGTTTTGGATTTATCCGCCCGAGTACGACAGAGTTGCACATGCTCTCGGTCGTAGCGGAGGGACAAGAGTCCGGGCCTAAAGGCCGCGCAATTTTCGGGGTCTTTCCGGGGGGCGAACCCCCCCCCGGCTCCCTCCAGAATCCGCAATCTAGAATAGTTGGACTATGCCTCTGTCCCGGCCAGGGCGGCGAGGGTGGCTTCCAGGCTGGCGACATCCTCAACGTTCAGGGATTTCTGCGCTGGATCGATCTGTTTGAGCAGACCGCAGAGAACCTTTCCTGGACCCACTTCAACAAACAGCTCCGCTCCCGCGGCAATCAGCGATTGCATGCAGTCTACCCAGCGGACCGCGCCGGTGACCTGGCGAATGAGGGCGTCGCGGGCAGCATCGGCGGTGGAGACGAGACCACCGGTGACGTTGGCGGCTACGGGGATGCGGGGATCGGACAGCGTGAGAGCCGCGAGGACGCGCGCGACCTCTTGCTGCGCGGGCTGCATGAGGGCGCAGTGGAAAGGCGCGCTGACGGGGAGCATAAGGGCGCGCCGTGCGCCTTTGGCTTTGACCAGGGCCGAGGCTTTTTCGACGGCCGCGAGAGCGCCGGAGATGACGGTCTGGCCGGGGGAGTTGAGGTTGGCGGCTGCCACCACGAGGCCGGTTTCGGCTTCGGCTTCGCGGCAGGCTTCGGCCACTTGATCCGCGGGAAGTGAAAGAACGGCGGCCATGGCGCCCTGGCCGGCGGGGACGGCCAACTGCATGGCCTTGCCGCGGGCTTTAACGGCGCGCACGGCATCGGCAAAACTGAGGGTTCCAGCGGCAACATGGGCCGACCACTCGCCGAGCGAATGGCCAGCGGCAAAGACTGGCTCGACGCCCTGCGCGGCGAGTACACGCCAGGCGGCGACGCTGACGGTGAGAATGGCCGGCTGGGTGTTCTCAGTGAGGCGGAGATCTTTTTCCGGCCCCTCGAAGATCAACTGAGAGAGCGGAAAGCCAGCGGCCTCATCGGCCTCGGCAAAGGTCTGGGCGGCGATGGGAAAGCGTTCGGCGAGCTCACGGCCCATGCCAACGGCCTGCGAACCTTGCCCCGGAAAGAGAAATGCGATTTTGGTGGTCATTCCTGAGAGATTCTATCGCCTTGCGCCGGTACCCTGAAAAGGGAGGTATTCTTTGTGTAAGGGACAAACGATGACGGAGTTCATTGTACAGAGCGCCTGCTCCGTTGCAGAGCTTGAATTGGCTGAGCAGAAGGAGTTTGTGCTTCCCCCAGCACAGTGGCAAGCATTTCTTGCCGCGCTCGATAAGCCCGCCGAATCCAATCCAGCCCTTCATCGCCTGCTGACAGAGCCAAGCGTTATCGAGTTGGCGAATAGAAAATAAATAGAAAACTTAGGTCTGGATTGCCGATCGCAAACCGGATCGATTCCAACTCAGTTCCAGCGCGTCTTGTCGTCCGGGTCGTCTTCGATCTGGCGGCCGCGGCTGTCTAGATGGACATTGCGTCCCTGGCTGCGCATGTAGACTTCGAATTTGCGTCCGGCGCGGCGGCGCTTCCAGCGGTAGAAGCGGTTGCGCAGGCCAAACCATTTTTCGCTGAGGGCAAAGTGGAGTCCGCGACGCGGGGCTAACTGGATATAAAGCAGGGCAAAGAGGCCACCGCCCAACTCGGCGAATGCGTAGATTCGCTCGGAGCCGAAGAGGGAGGCGATGGAGATGAGCGCAAAGATAGCGACGAGATAACGAGCCTTGATGCGGACAGGCAGCGGAAAGAGCATAAACTGCACGTCGCCATAGAGATAGCCGATAGTTACCAGGAGGCCAAAGATGCCACCGAAACAGCCAGAGAGCTGAATTGCGGCAGCCTGATAGCCAAGAGTGGGTGCGGCGGCATAGATGGCAGCGGCTGCCGCAGCTGTACCTAGTACTGAAGTAACGTAAAGACCAGTGATCCAGCTTGAAGTGTGATAATTTTCAAGAAATCCGGCGAAAAACCACAGACAAAGCAGATTGAGAAGAGTCGAGAGCAGGCCGATTTGTATCAGGCTGTAAGTGAATGGCTGCCATAAGCGGCCGTGCAGGAAGGCGCCTGGATCAAAGGCGAGGAGATCAATTGCGTGATTGGTTCGAACCGGAGACGCCAGAGAAGCGATCAGCAGAATGAAGAAGGCAGCGAGGTTCCAGAGCACCAGGCGGCGGGTTGCGCCGCGGAAGTCAGGGAAGGTAAGCGAAATGGTGCTGGATGGGGACATCGTCATCAACAGGGTAAACGGTGGAGCGTGGTAGCGTCACGGGCCATAGTGCTGCCGAGCGCGATTGCATCTGTCGAGCCGCTTTTTGAGGGAATATCATGGGGTATTCTCCATGAGTGGGAGTACGAGTTGCGGTTGTGTTCCGCGCCTCTTGACCTGAGGGTGGGTTCACCCTAAAGATAGTGATGTTGTGCCGCAAAAACCGTCATCTTAACTAAGCGAAATTGCCTGTTACGAGAGGAGGCTGTCATGCCCAACTGTCCTGAATGCGAGAATGGACTTGACATTGAAATGGACGAAGTGGAAGAAGGCGACGTGATCGTCTGCGATGAGTGTGGAACCGAGTACGAGGTGGTCGGCGTGGAACCGCTGGAGTTGGCGCGGGTGGACGGCGACCTGGATGATGACGAAGACGAACTGTTTGAGGAGGAAGAGTGAGGATTTCCCGCACGATTTTGCTGAGCGGGCTGGCTTTTGCGGCCCTGGCGGCAGGTGTGGTTCCAATGGGATTATCGGGCGGCCCGAGCAGGCTGGGCTTTGGCCTGCTGGAGGCGCAGGCGCAAAACCTGGGCCAGCGGGTGGTGACGGGGAAAGTAGTGGACGCGAATGACGCCCCGGTGGCCGAGGCAACTGTCTTTCTCAAGAACCTGAAGACCAAGGCGATCCGCAGCTATTCTGCCGACGAGAATGGGAAGTTCCGCTTCACCCAGGTGAACATGTCGGAAGACCATGAACTATGGGCGGAAAAGAATGGAAAGAAGAGCGAGGTCAAGACGGTGAGTGCGTGGGACACGCGCAAGCTGTTCGATTGCGAACTGAAGTTGAAGTAGTCCGCGCGATGTGGATGGAGAATCAACAGGTTTCGCTTTTGCCTGTCATTGAAAGACGCGGAGATGGCCCCGTGACCTTCATTTTTTCTGATCTTTAGATTGAGGGCATCATTCGCGGGCCGGGACCGTTCAAAATCAAGGCTTGAGCTGCCTTTCCTGCGAAAGTCTCGGGCAATGGCCTCGCACAGATACGCGGCGAGCGAACGGCATCCGCTGGAATGCGGCGCCTCGCCACACTGGTTGGCTCTCGACCTTCCCTTTTGATTCAGAAGACGATTCAGAAGACTGGGAGAGGTGATTCCCGCCCTGCGCATGTGTGCCGATTTCGTACTATAATCTCAACTAAATTCCAAACCCGGAAATTGCTTGTTTCGCACTGCGTAATCCATTGGGTTCCGCCCATATCCCCCTCGGAGGATGAAGAGAGGGGAGGCCGGAATCGGATTCCGGACTTTTGCGTCTATGCGTTTTTTTCATCGAGTTTCCGGTAAGCCTGCCCCGCGGGGCGGGGTTCGATCAGGTGTCGCTTCAACGTGGAAGGCAGGGCACGGCTCGCAACGGGCTGGCTTGACTCCGTGCGCGCTGGGACTGGCAGTGGTCCTGGTGGTTTTGGCGGCCGGTCCTGCCGCGGCGCAACGGGCCAATCTGCCGGCGCGGGCAATCCCTTCCAGGGTGACGCAGGCGCAAAGGTTTCTGGCTGAGCGGGGCTGGACACAAGGGCGCAGAGGGAGCCGGACTGGCGCCGCGCGCGCAGCGGTGCGCACCGATGCGATTGCTTCGCAAGCCACTGTTGCGACGGCGACCTGGCAGGCGCTTGGCCCGACCGCAGTGGTGACGCCAACGTATGGCCTGGTGACGGGCAGGGTTTCCGCGCTGGCGCTGGACCCCTCGGATGCGACCGGCAATCGCCTCTATGTGGGAACGACCGGGGGCGGAGTGTGGGTGGCGCAGAATGCCGGCGCTTCCAACACATCCTTGATCGCTTTCACTCCTCTGACGGATACCGTGGCCGCGTTGAGCGGCGCTGAAGACGCCTCGATCAGCATTGGAGCGTTGACGGTGCAGCCGGGCGGGACAGGCGTGATTCTGGCTGGCACTGGAGACCCGAACGATGCGCTCGACTCGTATTATGGGGCGGGAATCCTGCGTTCAACCGACGGGGGAAACTCCTGGAGCTTGACGGAGGCAACCGCGGACAATTTGTGGAGTTTTGTCGGGGAAGGATTTGCCGGGTTTGCATGGAGTACTGTGAACCCGCAACTCGTGGTGGCTGCGGTTTCACAGGCCTACGAGGGCACACTGGTGGATGCGACACTGGCCCATCGGAGTTATCAGGGGCTGTATTACTCCGCCGATGGCGGCGCTACCTGGAACCTGGCGACGATCACGGATGGAGCGGGCGCGGATGTTCAGGGGCCGAACGATCCCTTTGCGAAACCGGATGGAAACGCAGCCACGTCGGTGGCGTGGAATCCGGTGCGGCATTTGTTTGTGGCGGCAGTGCGGTACCACGGCTATTACCAGTCTGCGGACGGCGCTACCTGGACGCGGCTGGCGGCTCAACCCGGATCGGGGCTGACGACGGGCTTATGCCCTACCAATTCCGGCTTCACAGGCTCGATCGACTGCCCGATTTTTCGGGGAACGCTGGCGGTGAATCCGCAGACTGGGGACACGTTTGCCTGGACGACTGATGCATTCAACCAGGACCAAGGGCTGTGGCAGGACCTTTGCTCACTGAGCGGGGCCGTTTGCGGAAACACGACGATTACGTTTTCCAAGCAATGGAATACGGCGGCGCTGGAGACGAACACGATCGACGGGGCGGCGACGATTGCGAATGGCGACTACAACCTGGCGCTGGCGGCGGTTCCGGCGGGATTGGGACCGGGACAGGACACGCTGCTGCTGGCCGGGGCAAACGATTTATGGAAGTGCAGCCTGGCCATGGGTTGCGTGTGGCGCAACACGACCAATGCAACGACGTGCATGAGCGCGCAGGTGGCCGCATACCAGCATGCGCTGGCGTGGAACACAGCCAATCCACAGGAGATCTTTGCGGGCAACGACAGTGGGTTATGGCGCTCGATGGACGCCATCGGCGAAACCGGGGCGGTGTGCGCGGCGACCGACGCCAGCCACTTTCAGAATTTGAACGGGAGCCTGGGGTCGCTGGCGGAGGTGGTGAGCCTGGCGCAATCGCCAGCTTCGCCGTACACGTTGTTGGCCGGGTTGGGAGTGAATGGGAGTGCCCGGGGGAACAGCGCGACCGGACCCACTCTTGACTGGCCGCAGGTTCTGGGCGGTGCGGGCGGGCCTGTGGCTCTCGACCACGAGATTCCTACGGACTTGTGGTATGTGAACAACGAATCAGGTGTATCTATCTACCAAGGAACGCTGACATCTGGCGGCACTCCGGGCGCATTCAACCCGGTTCTCACCTATTCAACTGGTGCGCCGAATACGCCGGAGGTGGTTGAGGATGGGCTGACTATGAACACTCCAGCGCCGTTTATGGTGGACCCGTTGGACCCGGCGCAGTTGCTGATTGGAACCTGCCGGGTTTGGCGAGGGCCGGCCAATGGCGCCGGGTGGAGCGGGGGCAACGCGATCAGTCCCATTCTAGACAACCCGGCGTCAAGCGCGTCCTGCAACGGCGATGCGCTGATTCGCTCGATGGCCGCGAAGCCGCTTTCAGGCGGCGGCGAGAAGGTTTACGTAGGCATGTACGGTTCGCTGGATGGTGGAGCGACGCTGGGAGGCCATGTATTGGGGGCGACGGTCGACGTAGCCAGCGGCTCGATGCCGGTCTGGCAGGATCTGACTTTCAATCCGGTCACCAACGACAGTGTTGGGATGAATGCGTTTGGCCTGGATATATCGAGTATCTACATCGACTCCCATGACGCAAGCGGGAACACGGTCTATGTGACGGTGGCTGGAATTGCGAATCAATCTGAGAATGTGCGGCTCGTTTACCGCTCGACCGACGGAGGGGCGCATTGGGCGAACGTGGCGGCGTTGTTGCCGTGGTCGCCAGCGAACAGCCTTGCGGTAGACCCGCAGGACGCCAATACGGTCTACATTGCCACGGACGCGGGGGTTTATTTCACCACACAGATTTCGAGCTGCGTGAACTCGAACTTGTCCTGCTGGTCGGCATTTGGAACCGGGCTGCCAGGTGCGCCCGTGATTCAACTGAGCGTGCCTCCCGCAGCCGCTTCGGCGCAGGTGCTGTTGGCGGCGACTTACGGACGGGGCGTCTGGCAGACGCCGCTGTGGACTGCAAGTACAAATCTGACGACCGCGACGGCGAGTCCGGCCTCGCTGACGTTCGCAAGTCAAATGTTCGGTACCGCCAGCAGCGCGCAGACAGTGACCCTGACAAACTCGGGCAACATGGCTCTGACGCCGACGGCGATCATGATGAGCGGCGACTTCAGCGAGACGGATAACTGCGTGAACACGGCCGTTGCCGTGAGCGCGAGCTGCACAGTCCAGGTCACGTTTACGCCCACGGCGACAGGCAGCCGCACGGGCCAGATGACTATTTCCGCAAATGTCTACGGCGGGCAACTAACCGTGGAGCTGAGCGGGACCGGCACGGCGGCGGGAACGGTGAGCCTGACACCCGCCAGCGTGGATTTTGGTTCGGTGCTGTTGGGGACTACTTCTGCCTCGCAGCAAGTGCAGGCCGGCAACGCGAGCGGAACGGCGATCCCTGTCACAAGCGTTACCGTCAGCTCGCCGTTCACGATCGCGAGCAACACATGCGCAACGCTGGCTGCGGGGACCGATTGCCAGGTGATGGTGGAGTTTGCGCCCACGCAATCGGGAGCGGTGGCGGGAACGCTGACCTTTACCGATGGGGCGGGGACGCAGACTGTGGCTCTGACTGGGACCGGAGCGGCTGCGGCGACCGATATTCTGAACCCCCTATCGCTTACCTTCTCCGCAACCGCCGTCGGGCAGCTTTCCGGCTCGCAGATTACGACGCTGACCAACACCGGGGGTGTGCTGCTGACCTCGATTTCGGTCACTGTGAGCGGGCCGTTCCAGACCACGAACAACTGCGGCGCGCAACTGGCTGGGCCGGGGAGCTGCGCGATCAGCGTACTGTATGCTCCCACCCAGCTTGGCAGCCAGACGGGCACGCTGACGGTGAGCGATGCGCTGCGCACGCAAACGGTGGCGTTGAGCGGCACGGGCACGCTGGCGGCGGCGATCGGCGTGAGCCCGCCGAGCCTGAGCTTTGCCGGGCAGCAGGTAGGGGTGGCCAGCGCGCCGTTGACGCTGACGGTGACCAACACGGGCGGGGTGCCGATGGCCAATGTGGGCTTCCAGGTGACAGGGCAGGCCGCTGGCAGTTTTGCGACCGGCGTCACGACTTGTGGGGCAACGCTGGCCAACGGGAGCAGTTGCAGCGTGCAGGTGATCTTTACTCCAGCCACGGCGGGCGGCAGTGTGGCCATACTGACCGTTTCCTCTTCGACACTGGGCGTGACGCCAGAGACTGTTTCGCTGACAGGCACAGGGCAGGTCTGGTCAGGGCTAAACGTCGATCATGCGCAATTGACGTTTGGGATGACCAGCGTGGGGCAATCGAGCGCAGCGCAAACGGTGACCGTGAGCAACACGAGCAGCGCCGTTGCGAGCCAGCTTGCGTTTACGGTCCCCGCCCAGTTCAGCCTGACGCAAAACACCTGCACGGGCAGCCTGGGCGCAGGTGGAAGCTGCACGGTGGGGGTCATCTTTCAGCCGACCGCGGTTGGGGCGGCGACGGGCGTTTTGACCATTAGCTCGGCTTCGGTGGCGACGCCCGCAACCGTGCTGCTGAGCGGAACTGGCGCGGCTGGGGCAGCGATCCAAGTCACTCCTGGGACTATCGTTTTTGCAACAACCGCTCCTGGCGCAACCAGCAGCCAGACGACAGTGACCGTAACCAACACGGGAGCAACTGCCAGCTTGAGCAACCTTGCGCTGGCGGTTACGGCGGGGTTCCAACTGGTGAGCAATACGTGCCCCGCTGCGCTGGCTCCGGGGCTAAGCTGCACGGCGGGCGTGGAGTTCACGCCCACTGTGGCGGGCGCACAGACGGGCACGCTTACAGTGACCAGCAGCGCGTTGGCGACAGGCGCGTCGGTGCCGCTTTCGGGAATGAGCCTTGATTTCACTTTGGCGGTCTCCGGCTCGTCGAGCCAAACCGTGGCCGCCGGCTTAACCGCAAACTACACGCTGACTATCACGCCGTTGAACGGTTCGGGAGGAACGTTTACGTTTGCGTGTGGGACGCTTCCGGCGAATGCGCTTTGCCTCTTCAACCCGGCTACCGAAACGCTCAATGGGATCACGGGAACCGTGACAGTGGAGATATCGACAGGGAAGGCAACCGCTGAATTGAGGAACCCGGCGATGGGCCGCATTCTTCCGCTGGTCTGCGGGTTGGTTTTGCTGCCGCTTGGATGGAAGCGGCGGCGCAAGGCACTGCTGCTGGCGGCGCTGCTGTCGATTCTGGCGGGTGGCGTCTCCAGTTGCACGAGCTCGGGTGGAGGGACGGGCGGCGGATCGGGCGGGAACGGCGGCTCCGGGGGAACTCCGGCGGGAACCTATTCGATTCCGGTGACAGCGGCCTCAAACGGCATCCAGCACAGCGTGACGTTGACGCTTACGGTGGACTGAAGGGCCGAGGTTCGGGCTTGGGCCGCAGAATGGGGCCGCAAGCGGCAGAGCGTCGCGGCTGGGGTGGAAACGGGACGGGCTATACTCAATCTTCGGGCTAATCCGGGGAGCGCCCGGATGGGAATTAACCGACGAGGAATGGGGACGAGCAGGGAATGACTGCCAGAGTAACCGTGGAAGATGTAGAGCGTGTGGCCGAGCTGGCTCATCTGGAGTTGACGCCGGAGGAGACTCCACGCATGTTGAGCGACCTGAACGCCATTCTCGATCAGGTGGCGGAGCTGAACGAGCTGGACACGGCTGGCGTGATGCCGCTGGCGCAAGTGAGCGAATTGCTGGACGCGGCTGGCGCCGGCGTGCTGCGCGGCGATGTTTTGCGGGCCTCACTGGATCGGGCTACGGTGCTGGCGCAGGCGCCGGAGACTGACCAGGTCTTTTTCAAGGTGCCGAAGGTGATTGAGCGGTAAGGAGTGTGCTCTGGTGTGGAAAGAGTACAGGCGGGTCAAGCGGCGGCTTATCATTCTGGTCTTAGGATGGCTTCCGTTCGGATTTCTAATAGTTGGAGTAGCCTCTTTGGTCCACTGGTTGTACAAGATTGGTTTCGTCAAGTTTGGCTTTGTGTTGGAGAAGAGTAATTTCGTTTTGGGTATCTCTTACATGGCGTTTGCGATGGTAACCCTGTTTCAATATCAATTATTTAGATGCCCAAATTGTGATGTCTGCCTTTGGATGCAACAAATCCACCGCCGGACATGTCGTAATTGTGGCATTCCAATCAACCCTTCAACGAGCAAGTCATAAGATTGAGATACGGGAAGGAAGATTTAATTGTCCAGCGGAGCTATGACACCTGAATCCTTTGTAGAGACGCCCAAGACGCTGGCCGAGCTGCATGCAGAGATTGCTGCTGGCCGCATGAAAGCTGCAGATCTGGCCGCCAGCTACTACGAGCGCATTGCTAAGGTGAATCCGCGGCTGAATATTTATTTGAGCCTGACCAAAGAACGGGCGATGGAGCAGGCGGAGCGCGTGGACGCGCTGGCGGCCAAGGGCGATCCGCTGCCCGCGCTGGCCGGCATTCCGGTGGGCATCAAGGACGTGCTGGTGATGCGCGGCGCTCCGGCGACGGCGGGGTCGAAGATTCTGAAAGGCTATTGCCCGCCCTACGACGCCACTGCGGTTTCAAGGCTTGAAGCGGCGGGCGCGGTGCTGCTGGGCAAGCTGAACTGCGACGAGTTTGCCATGGGTTCCTCGAACGAGAACTCGGCATACGGTCCGGTGCGGAATCCTGTGGATACGGAGCGGGTTCCGGGGGGCTCGAGCGGTGGCTCGGCTGCGGCAGTGGCGGCCAATCTGGCGGTCGGCACGCTGGGGTCGGACACGGGCGGATCGATTCGGCAGCCGGCCAGCTTTTGCGGAGTAGTGGGCGTGCTGCCCACCTATGGGCGTGTCTCGCGGTACGGGTTGATTGCCTTTGCTTCGTCGCTGGACCGCGTGGGGCCGTTTGCCGCCAATGTGCGCGACGCAGCCACGATGCTGGGTGTGATTGCCGGGCACGACCCCAAGGACGCGACCAGTTCCCCGGCGCCGGTGCCGGATTATGCGGCGGAGAGCGACAGGCCTGTGGAAGGGCTGCGCATCGGTGTGCCCAAGGAGTACTTCGCAGAGGGGCTCGATGCGGATGTGCGGGCGAAGATCGAAGCTGGAATTGCCTCGCTGGAAGCGGCCGGCTGCACGGTGAAGCCGGTCTCGCTGCCGCATACACGTTATGCGATTCCAACCTACTACCTGGTAGCTACGGCGGAGGCCAGCGCCAACCTGGCACGCTTTGACGGCGTGCGCTACGGTTACCGCTCGGCGGCCTCGGAGACTCTCTCCGCGATGTACAGGCACTCGCGCGACGAAGGCTTTGGCGCCGAGGTCAAGAGACGCATTCTGCTTGGGACGTATGCGCTGAGCGCAGGCTACTACGATGCCTACTACCTGAAAGCCCAACAGGTGCGGCGACTACTGGCCGAGGAGTATTTGCGGGCATTCAACGATGTAGACGCTATTGTGACTCCGACTTCGCCTTTACCTGCGTGGAAGCTGGGCGAAAAGACTGGCGACCCGCTGGCCATGTATCTGGCCGATATCTACACGGTCACGGCCAGCCTGGCGGGTATCTGCGGCGTTTCAGTGCCGTGTGGAAAGACACAGGCAGGCTTGCCGGTGGGGATGCAGGTGCTCGCCGGCCATTTCAACGAGGGAACGGCGTTTCGCGTTGCGCGGGCCGTGGAAGCGGCGAAGATTTAGGAGCCTATTGCAAGAGGAGCAGGGGCGGTTATGCTCTGACCTCGGGGTCAAAACCCCAATTGATTCTGGAGTACTTGTGTACGGGTTAACGACCGTACCTGTGATTTTCCGACAGATTTGCGCCAACTTCTCAGGAGCAAACGGCATGAGAGTCGGCGGACGGATGGCAGTTTTGGCGATGGCGGCGATCCTTGCTGTCAGCGCAGCGGTTGAGGCAGCCCCGCGCAAAGTACACACGGTGGTGCTTGGCGCGGCGCGGAAGGTGCTCTACTCGAAGGCCGGCGACCCGGCGGGCGCGGCGACGGGTGAGAACGAACTGAAGATTCGCGCGCTGCTGGTGGATGGCGTGCTGAAAGAGTGGACCACCGGCGACGCCCACGACGTGACTGACCGGAGCTTTGTGGTGCGGCGTGTGATCCGGCTCAACGACGCCTTGCCCAGCGACAAGCCAGCACCCACGGACAAGCAAGGGCATTGGGTTTGGCAGCGGGGGCCGTGGCTGCTTGTGGACCGCGCGACCGGCCATGTGGTTGCGTTGAAGCTGCCCGACTACGATCCCGGCGTAAGCCAGGTGAGCTGGTTCCGCGACTATGGCGCATATTGCGGCGTGACGGCCAGCGGCAAGAGTCTATATGCGGTGGTGGCGCAGGTGGCGGCGCGCAAGCCCGTGCTGGCCAGGAAGCTGGCTGCATTCGATCCGGAAAGCCATGCAGACCCTGTGTGCGCACTGGCTGAGTGGCAGCGCGAGCCGCTGCGGATCACCTTCCATGCAGCGGCAAAGGATTCCGTGAGCTTTGACGTTGTTCCCGGCTCAGCGGTGCTTGTGGAGGACTCGGGTGACGAAACAGAAGCGACTGCTGCGGCGCCGAAGTAACAGGCTCGCGGAGCAGCGAAATGCCGGCGGTGGCGAGCTTTGCCTGCGTGCCGTTTCGCAGAGAGAGTGAAGCCAGGAGTTTTCCAGCGAAGGCTGCACACTGTTTATCCTGTTTCAAGAGATTCCAGAGTACCCAGAGCATGAAAGCCACGGCCAGACTTGCCAGCGTGACCAAAACCGCACCAGCGTTGATTTCGAGCATGGGGTCGTCTCCTGTCCGAGCATTCCGCCTGGCAAGCGGTCTTTTTGCCGGCCGTGCTGGAGCGGAATACCCTACTGTTTTCATCAGAAATCACCGGGAGTAAGGAAGGAGTAGACGACCCGTAAAAGCTTTGTAAGGGACGAAATTGACTTGGACGGTACGATGACGAGGCACTGCCGGAGGCGGCCAGCCTTGACATGCAACAGCCCGCGCGTTTCTTATCATCGTAGGCATTCTCTTGGAATCCGGACGGAATGAGCGCTGTTGGACTGCGCAGCTTGTGAAAAAGTGGACTTCCGGGTTGGTGTTTCAGGAAAAGGCCGTGTCGAACAGGAAGCAGACGGCGGTTGGGTTTCAGGCGGGCCGTGGGCGCGGGATTCGATCCCCGAAGGTCTGTGGCGAGCTGGCTCTTCAACTCCGAATCTAGCCAGAGTCTGGGCTTGAGTTATTCGAGGCCTTGATCAAGCTAAGTCCGTTCCCGGAGACAAATTTGTTTTGCAGGCTACCGGCTCCTGGCCGGGTGCGTCTGCGCCCAGAACGGCAGCGGCGAGTTTGCGGCCAAGGGGCGAGTAAAGGACGAGTGTGGCAACGAGTTTTGCATTGTTGGCGGGTTTGCCCGCCGGAGCGGGTGGAAGCAGTCTTCCGATGCTTTTGCCTTTGTTGTTGATTCCGGTGCTGTATTTTGTGATGATCAAGCCGCAGCAGAAGAAACAAAAGCAGTGGCAGGAGATGCTGGGCACGATCAAGTCTGGCGACCGGATTACGACGGCGGGAGGTATCCGCGGCATTATCGTTTCCATCAAGGACGATGTGATCGTGATCCGCGTTGCCCCGGACAACATCAAGCTGGAAATTGCCAAGCATGCGATTGCGTCGGTGACGACGCAGGACGGATCCTCGGCCTCTTAGGTTTAGTATTGTTTTTCACCCTTTTTGACTAGAGAAACGGGACGATGAAGAAGAATCTCAAAAACAAAATTGCCCTGATTGTTGCGGTGCTGGCAATTTGCATTTTCGGCATCATCGGAGTTCCCTCGGGCTTTAGCGGCAAGGCCCTTACAGACTCCATTGGTCAGCGGATTCACCTTGGATTGGACCTGCGCGGCGGCGCTCACCTGATCTTGCAGGTGGTGGTTTCAGAAGCTGTCAGCGCTGAAACGGACAATACCGTGGGGCGTATCCAACAGGATCTGAAGGCGGCCAACCTGAGCTTTGCCCAGGTGTACAAGCCTGATCCAGCCAAGCCGACAGTAATCCGCGTGGAAGGCTCGACGCAGGCCAACTCCAATGCTGTTCAGTCGCTGCTTGATACCAAGTTTTCCAACGAGTACGACCTGAGCAGCGTCTCGGACAATGCCTGGACGCTGACCATGAAGCCTCCGGTATTGACGGCATTGAAGGCGAAAACGGTCCAACAGGCGATCGAAGCGATCCGCGACCGCGTGGATGCACTGGGCGTCAGTGAGCCGGTGATCCAGGAATATGGGCTGGGCGAGGACCAAATCCTGGTGGAACTGCCGGGCGTGGAAAACGAGAGCGATGTCGAGAGGATCATCCAAGGCACGAATCGGCTGGAGATTCATGCGGTGGTGGGCGGCCCTTACCCCGACGAAGCGGCGGCGGCGGCCACCGTGGGCGGGGCGGTCCCGTCCGACGAAGAGTTGGTGAAAGGTTCCGGCGCGATGGCGACCGGCTCCGATGCCGATAGTGTGTATATCCTGAAGCGCATTCCGGTAGTAGCCGGCAGCGATTTTCGCTCGGCCGATCCAGGCACGGATTCCAATACTGGGCAGAGAACTGTCCACTTCACATTGACCAACGAAGCCGGCGAGCGGTTCTACGACTACACCAGCAAGAACGTGAACACCAGCATGGCTGTGGTGCTGGGAGGCCAAGTCAAAGAAGTGGCCAACATTGAGAGCGCCATTCATGACTCAGGCGAGATCAGGGGCAGTTTCAGCCCGGAAGAAGTCACGGTTCTTTCAAAGATGCTGAATACCGGGGCGCTGCCAGCATCTCTGAAGCAGCTTGAGAAGCGTTTTGTCGGTGCGTCACTGGGTGCGGACTCAATCCGCAAGGGCGTTACGGCGGCCATCGTGGGCGTTCTGGTGGTGATGGCTTTCATGCTGTTCTACTACCGGGGTTCGGGCATCAACGCCGACCTGGCGTTGATTTTGAATCTGGTGATTCTGCTGGGTTTCATGGGCGTTTCCACTGCTACGCTGACGTTGCCGGGCATTGCCGGAGTGATTCTCACGATCGGCATGGGCGTGGACTCGAACGTGCTGATCTTCGAGCGCATCCGGGAAGAGGTACGCGCCGGCAAGGCGGCAGCGGCGGCAGTGGATCAGGGCTTTGCCCATGCATGGACTGCCATCTTCGATACCCACGTGACCACGATCGTTTCGGCGGCTATCCTGTTCATGTTCGGTACTGGCCCGGTGAAGGGGTTTGCGACCACCCTGACTATCGGCCTGCTGGCCAACCTGTTCACGGCGGTCTTCGTTTCGCGCGTCATCTTCGATTGGCATTTGAACAAGTTGAAGCCAGGGGAAGCGATATCCATCTAGGCCGAGAGCAGAGGAACTGCTGATTCGGCTTTTTGAGAATCGGCAGTCCCAAAGAAATTGAACGCTGGAGCCTATCGGGTTCCAGACCCAGGAAGCGGAGAGAACCAGTGGAATTGTTTCGCGGCGTAAATGTGGACTGGTTGAGGTTGAAGTGGTATTTCCTCGCCTTTTCTATGATTTTCAGCGTGGCTGGCGTTGCCAAGATGGGGTGGAACTGGTCGCAGATCGGCAGCCCGGTACCCCTTGGCGTGGACTTTCGCGGAGGCACTGAGGTTCAGGTGCAGTTTGTCCAGTCTCCCGACCTCGACGCGATTCGCCAGGCCATCGCGGCGGCGGGCATCAAGGATGCGAACGTCCAGAACTACGATGTGGCCAGCAACAACGAGGTGTTGATCAGCCTGCCCGAGCAGCACGACGAAACCTCGCTGGATGCGGGCCGTCAACTGATTGAAGATGCGCTTCACGCGCATTATGCCAATCCCATTGTTCCGACGGGAACGAAAGTGGACGTGGTGGGGCCTACGGTTGGCCGCCAGTTGAAGAATAAGGCTTTGATGGCCACGATTTACTCGATGCTGGCCATGCTGGTCTACCTGTGGTTCCGCTTTCAACTGATTTACGGCGTCGCAGCCGTGGTGGCGTGCATCCACGACACGCTGATTACACTGGGCGCTTTCGCATTGACCGGCCAGGAGATCAGCCTGACAGTGATTGCGGCGATTTTGACCTTGGTGGGCTACTCGATGAACGACACGATCGTTGTCTTCGACCGCATCCGCGAAAATCTGCGCCTGAGCCGCCGCGAGTCGCTGCCGGACGTGGTGAACCGCAGCATCAACCAGACCCTCAGCCGGACTATTCTGACCTCGGGCCTGACATTCCTGACTGTCCTTTCGCTGTATATTTTTGGCGGGCAGGTGTTGCGGGGCTTCTCCTTCGCGCTGGTGGTGGGCATTCTCATCGGTACGTACTCGTCTATTGCTGTTGCCGCGCCGATGCTGGTGGCCTGGCAGGAGTGGCGTGCCCAGCAGGGAAAAGCTACGGCTCTGCCGGCGGCGAAACGCGCCCGGGTGTAGTGTTTTTTGACCGCGGGAAGCAGCGGTTTTGCGGCGCACTTTGCAAGTACAGCGTGGTTCTGATAAGGTGGAGCCGGTTTCTGCGGGGACTTTTTTTGATTGGGAACATTTTAGGATTCCGCGGTGTCTAATTTAGAAGTAACCAACACTCGATTCGAGGCTGGCCATGTTTGAAGATTCCACATTTGAGTCCGCAGGCAGGATCAAGAGCAAAAGCAAGTATTGGATGATTGTGACGTTCGGCACCAATGCGTCCATTCTGGTGCTGTTGATTCTTATTCCGCTGATCTATCCTGAGGCGCTACCCAGGGCCGCCATGCTGACGACTTTGGTTGCGCCGCCGCCGCCACCCCCACCCCCTCCCCCCCCTCCGCCGCCAGAGGCTGTACACGTGGTTCATGTGCAGTCGGAGATGATGAACAACCAACTGACGGCTCCAACCCGGATTCCGCACGACATCAAGATGGTGGCCGAGAAGGAAGCGCCTCCGACCTCCGGCTTTGGCGTGGCCGGCATGGAAGGCCTAGGCGGCACTGAGGGCGGCGTCATGGGAGGCATTTTCAGCGGCCAGAGCGGTCCCCATGTACAAGCCGCAGTGCCCAAGAAGATCAACATCTCAGCCGGTGTCGCGATCGGTATGCTATTGCAGAAGACACCGCCTATTTATCCGCCGATCGCCAAGGCGGCCCGTGTCTCCGGTACTGTGGTTCTGCAAGCCAAAATTTCCAAGTCCGGGCAGATCGAAGATTTGCACGTTGTAACAGGACCGGCGATGTTGCAGCAGGCCGCAATCGATGCCGTGAAGACCTGGCGTTACAGGCCCTACCTTCTGAACAACGACCCGGTTGAAGTGGAGACCACGGTCAACGTGATCTTTACGCTTGGCGGATGATTTGCCCTCTGGCCCCTGCCGCATTCCTAGGCAGGGGCCGCGCTTTTGACCCGAATGCGAATCCAGCAAGAGCCGCATTCCCAGCAACCGTTCGCCACGGCGGACAATCGCAGTTCACAACAAACTCCTTAGGAGGAACGATTCAGTGATTCTCGCTCAGCTCACACATTTCGCTTCGCACACGGTCAGCAGCCTTGCATTCTTCCAGGAAGATCAGGCGGTCGGCTTCAGCCCCATGCAGCTATGGGATCACATGGGATGGGCGGTACGCGGCATCGCCATCGTCCTTTTCATCGAGTCGATCTGGTCCCTGGCCGTGATGATCGACCGCTACCTGTACTTCACCGCCGCTCGCAAACAGTCGCGCGAATTTGCGCCCAAGGTTGCCGGCGCGCTGAAGGACAGCAAGCTGGAAGAAGCGATCAAGATCGCCGATCGCAACAAGAAGTCTCACCTGGCTGAGGTTGTCACCGCCGGTCTCCAGGAGTTCCGCGCTTCGGCCGGCTTGCCGACCGACGAGACCATCGCCAGCTCGGGCCGCGCATTGGAGCGGGCTGAGGCCATCGTTCATGCCAAGCTGAAGAGGGGCCTTTCGGTTCTGGCCACGATTGGCGCAACGGCGCCGTTCGTTGGACTGCTCGGCACCGTCATCGGCATTCTGCACGCTTTCCAGCAGATCGCCACACAGAAGACTTCGGGCATCGGCGCGGTCGCCGGTGGTATTTCCGAAGCCCTGGTGACCACAGCATTTGGTTTGCTTGTTGCCATCCCCGCCGTGATGACGTTCAACTACTTCACCGGACGCGTCGAGAATTTCGACGTGGAGATGGATAACTCTTCGAGTGAGCTGGTCGACTACTTCATCAAGCAGAGCCACAGGCTCTAAACCAAGCGGCTGTCGGCAGGAGCGAGAGTTCTTTGGGGGGCGGGAGAGGCAAGTTCTCTTCTGCCCGCCAGTTTGAATCTCAAGCCGGCCAGGTAACGAGCAGCAGCGCCGGAAGCCATCCGGAATAAAAATTCTTTAGGCACGGAGCCCAAACAATGGGAATCTCGGTTCGCAACGAAGGCAGTAAGGTCAACTCGAATATCAACGTCACTCCCATGGTGGACGTGATGCTGGTATTGCTGATCATCTTCATGGTCATTACCCCCATGCTCCAGAACAAGGTGTCCGTCGATATGGCCAAGGTCGACAATACGACCAACATGCCGGACGCGGACAAGGAAGACGCTATTGTCGTCGCGATTACGCGGGACGGGGGTGTGTTTCTGGGGCAGAACAAGGTCGCCGTCACGGAACTTGGCGGCTTGGTTCGCGAAAAATTATCTGACAAGCCCAGCAAGACGATCTTTGTGCGCGCGGATGCGCGTGCGCAGTTTCGGGCGGTTGAAGACGCCATCGACGCAGTGCGCACCGCCGGCGTGGACGACGTGGGCCTGCTGACGCAGAAGCGCGAGCCGGGCCAGTAATTTCGCCCTTGAGCCGTCTATTTAACGATTTCAAGCAATCGAGGAGTTTCAAGTCATGTCAATGACAACTGGTGGGGGCGGGGGTTACTCGTCTGAAATCAATGTGACGCCGATGATCGACATTCTTCTGGTGCTGCTGATCATCTTCATGGTCATTGTGCCGACCACGCCGAAGGGCCTGGATGCGCTGGTGCCCCAGCCGCCGAAGAGTCCACAGACGAACCAGCCACCGCCCGACCGCACCATCGTTGTGCAGGTTATCTACCGCCCCGGCGCGGCCCCGGCCTACAAGATCAACGAGACCGACTATGACAAGCGGGACTTACTGCCCAAGCTGACCGAGATCTACGCCAATCGCGCGGAACGCATCATGTTCGTCAGAGGCGACGACAATGTGGACTTCCGCTATATTGCCGATGTCATCGACTTGGGCAAAGCAGCCAACGTGGATCACATCGGGCTGATGACGCCGAAGATCATGGCCGGCCAGTAGCCGGCTGCGGCCGCGCAGAGTTCAGGCTGCCGCAATGAGAGGCTGGAACGGCAACGAAGTTCCGGCTTATCTCAGGGTTGGCAGCACCGTCCGGAGGCAGTCCATGCGGGCGGAAAACAGGAGTACAATTTTTCCATCCTGGTTTCGGCCCTCCCGCCCGCAGCCCGGTTTTTAAGATTCCAGGCGTGTGATCGATAGGCATTCGCCTGAAGGAGAAGGATACGAACATGAATGGACCCGCACGAATTACGGCGCTTGCGGTCGCCTTGGCCGGCATGGTGGTTTCCATGAGCGGGTGCGACAAACTTGCAGCCCGCGACCAGTTGAACAAAGGAGTGGATGCTTACAAGAGCGCCCGGTATGAAGAGGCGATCGGCCACTTTCAGAAGGCCACGCAGCTCGATCCGGAGCTTCCGATGGCCAAGAGTTATCTGGCCACGGCGCTGGCCCAGAACGTGGTGCCGGGCCTGGAGACACCGGACAACCTGAACACCGCGCAGCAGGCGATCAACATCTTTCAAGAGGTACTTGAGAAGGATCCGAGCGATGTGAACAGCCTGAAGCAGGTCGCGGGCATTTATTTCAGCATCAAAAAGCTTGAGGATGCCAAGGCATGGCAGAAAAAGGTGCTTGCTGTGGATCCTAAGGATGCCGAGGCTGCCTACACAGTCGGCGTGATCGACTGGACCGAGGCGCACCAGAATGCTCTCAAGGAGCTGGTGCCGGCAGGCATCACCGACGACGGCGAGGGCAACGTAAAGGCACCCAAGGCGATTCTCGAGAAGCTCAAGCAGGAGAATGGGCCGCTTGTTGAAGAAGGCTTGCAGTATCTCAACCAGGCTGAGGCGAACCGGGCGAACTACGACGACGCCATGACCTATCTGAATCTGGTCTACCGGCGCAAGGCGGATGTCGATTATGCCGATGGAGCCGCAGTGGCTGCCGACGTAGCTGCTGCAAAAGACTGGACCGCGAAGTCGATGGGTACTCGCAAGGCCAACGAAGAGCGGAAGAACAAGGGGCCGGGCGGCATTACCATGGATGCAAACGGCAACCTGAAGTAGCTTCAGGAGCACACTTTCACAAAAATACGGCCTCCGCCCTGCGCGGGGGCCGTTGCACTTTCCGGCTCGCCTTTTCAGTCCAATGCACGAGGTCCGCAATGCCTCCCTCCGGTCACAATCGTCTCGCCTTCCTTCCTGTTCTTATCTGCCTAACTTTTCTGGCTGCGACCGTTGCGCAGGGGCAAACGGTCATTGAAGAGTTTCCCCATCCCGCCCCCATGGAGGCTGTCCAGTCGCCGACGGGCATGACCGCGCACAACGGCCGCGAGGTGCTTGAAGTGACTGTTTGCGGCGACTCACTGATCCACGTCGTAGCCAGACCGGCTGGGACGCCTATCTCGACTGCGCCACGTCCGTGGATGCTTGAACAGGCACAGTCCTGCCCAGGAGCCGCATTCCAGCTGAGCCAGACCGGCGATCTGACCACGCTTACAACTGCCCGGCTGACGGTCTCCTTGTCAGCACTGCATGGAAATCTGACTTTCAAGAACATGCAAGGCGAGGCGCTGCTGAGGGAAGACGGCAACCTGCCGCGGACCTATATTCCCGTGCAGGCGACACCCGCGGCAATGCAATCGAAACCGCTCTACCAGATCGAAGACCGGTTTTCGCCCGATGCGACCGAGGCCATCTACGGACTTGGCCAGCATCAGAGCGGGCAGTTCAACTATCGCGGCAGCACCGTGGAACTGGGACAGGACAACACCGACGTCGCCATCCCGCTGCTGGTCTCAAGCAAGGGCTACGGAATTCTCTGGAACACCGCATCCTTCACCTACGTTGATAACCGTTTCCCCCTCAATCTTGGCTTTGATTCGATGGCCGGCGATCAGGTGGACTACTACGTGCTTTACGGGCCGGCGATGGACAGCATCATCCACGCATACCGGTCGATGACCGGGCACGCACCTCTGTTTCCGCAATGGGCTTACGGACTTTTCCAGTCAAAGGATCGGTATACGACGCAGGCCGAAATCCTGGACATCGCCAATCAGTACCGGACCCGTCACATCCCGTTGGATGCCATTGTCCAGGACTGGTTCTGGTGGAAACCGGGTGGTGAAGGCGATCCTGAGTTCAACGCGGGATACACGGATGTTCCGGGCGAATTGAAGTCGCTGCATGAGGAGCACGTCCACGCAATGATCTCTGTGTGGGGCATGATGGACGCGAACTCGAAGAACTTCAAGGAGATCCAGAAGCAAGGATTTGAGATTCCGGGAACGCACGTCTACGACCCGACCAACCCCGCGGCGCGCGACTTCTTCTGGAATCAACTTGCGGGCAAGCTTTTGGCGCAGGGCTGGGATGCCTTCTGGCTGGACAGCGCTGAGCCCGAGGAGTATTGGCCGCATGGGGGCGATGCGATTCTACGCTATAAGCAGTTGCATATCGGCAGCGGACTGGAGTACACCAACATCTTTCCTTTGGAGCATACCGGGGGTGTTCAGGAACACTGGAAGCAGGCTACCCAGGAAAAGCGGGTGTTTCTGCTGACGCGCTCGGCGTTTCTGGGGCAGCAGCGCAATGGAGCCACGGTGTGGTCCGGCGACGTTTACAGTACGTGGTGGGGCTTGCGTCATCAGATCGCCGCTGGCTTAAACTTTGCGCTCTCCGGCTACCCGTATTGGACCACCGACATCGGCGGCTATTGGCAACCGTTCGACCGTCCGGCGAACGATCCGGCCTATCAGGAACTGTATGTGCGCTGGTTTGAATATGGAGCCTTCTGCCCAGTTTTCCGGACGCACGGGCATCGGGACCACAACGAACTGTGGACCTACGACCGGGTATATCCCGCTTTGTTGGCGATCGACCGATTGCGTTATCGGCTTTTGCCTTACGTCTACTCGCTCGCCTGGAGGGTGACCAGCGAGGATTACACGATCCAGCGCCCTCTGGTGATGGATTTCAGGGAGGACCGGGCAACGTGGGAGATTGGCGACCAATTCCTGTTTGGCCCAGCGCTTCTGGTGAGTCCAGTGACGAAAGAACATGCTACGGGGCGCACGGTTTATCTGCCGGCCGGAATCGGCTGGTACGATTTCTGGACTGGGGCGCGGACAGCAGGCGGGACGGATGTAAATCGGGATGCGCCCATCGAGAGGATTCCACTGGATGTGCGCGCCGGTTCCATCTTGCCGCTGGGACCTGTCATTGAATACGCGGGGCAGGCCGGCGACCCGATCGAACTGCGCGTTTATCCTGGCGCGGATGGCGATTTTAATCTTTATGAAGACGAAGGAGACAGTTATCGCTATGAGCGGGGAGCTCATTCGATCATCTCTATCCACTGGGACGATGCCCACCGGACGCTCACTTTGGGCACACGCCAAGGAAACTTTGTGGGGATGGCTGCGGGACACATCTTCAACGTCGTGATTGTGAGCCAAGGACATGGCGTCGGCGATGCCGTTACAGACGCGCCCGACAAGGTGATTCCGTATGCGGGTGCAAAGATCGCGGTAAAGTTCTGAAGACTAGCCAACCGCAGCGCTCTATTTCGCGCCTTCCGCAAGAATCTGGTCGGCGAGATAGTTCTGTACCTTGGCCTCGTCGTGAAGCTTTTCAAAGTAGGCGTTCTTGAGAAGCTGCGCGCGGCTCTCGTGCAACAACTGATGAATGGCCTGCTGAACGCGCGGGTCGTTCAACTCGCGCTGGCCGGCCGGCTCCCGCGCGATCAACTTGTAAATGGCGTACCCGACTGCGTGGTGGCCGCCGTCGTAGATTGTGAGGATATCGCTGATCTCCCCTGGCTTGAGCTTGCTGATGGCATTGAATGCTTCTTGATCGCTGTGCAGTTGTGACTCAGCCACAAATCCCATATCGCCGCCATTTGAAGCGGTGTTTGAATTTTCCGAGTAGTTCATGGCAACAGCACTGAAGTCGTCGCCACTCTCGATCTTGTTGCGCAGAGTTTGAATTTTTTTCTTCGCGTCGGCGTCCCCCGCAGCCTTGTTGTTTTGCAGGTTGCCCGTCTGCTGTGCGGGCTCGCCGGTGACAACGATCTGCGCTAAGTGGTACTGGGGCTCGATCAGATTAAACTCAGCTTTGTGCGCGTTGTAATAGCCGGCGATCTCGCCATCTGTGATGTTGATCTTGGACTCGATCTCCTTGTTGAGCAGCTTAGTCGTGGTCAACTGCCGGCGCATATCGCGCTTGAGGTCTGCCTCGGAGACGTTGCGCTGTTTGAGCAGCTTGTCGAAGTCTTCCTGCGTGTAAGGCGCCTTCATTTCTGTGTACTTGGCGTTAACATCCTCATCGCTGGCGGCAAGGTTGAGCTTGGCTGCGCGCTGCTGAAGGATCTCGTCGTCGATCATCTGCCTCAAGATATTGAGGCGGGCAATTTCGGCCTGTTCGGCGGAAGGCTGCTGCGGGTTGTTTTGAAGGCTTGCCGTGTAATACTTCTCCAGGTCAGGGCGCAGGATATCCTTGCCGTTCACGGTGGCCATCACGTCGGGAGCGGGAGGACGGCGGCAGCCTGTGGCAGGAGCCAACAAGGTTCCGCTAAGAAGAATGAGGATGGCACAACCAAAGCGGGCAGAGAAAATCGAATCAACTTGCAACCTGATATCTCCTTCAAGGCCGAAAAGGCCCCGGCCTTTAAGAATAAATCCACAGGCCGGTGCGGCGATAGCGGCATGAGAACCTATTTTTCCGATCCGGCGGCCTGAGCGTGCGGGGCGGTAGCAACGGGAGGATCGATGCCCGCGGCCCGCAGGGCGCGGTCAATAACCAGCCAGAGCTGGTCTTCAGGCACAGCACCGTCAATGCGCTCGCCATCGACAAAGAGCGCAGGCGTACCCTCGATCTTGAGCGACTCGGCTTCGTGGGCGGAGGCGCGGACCTTTGATTCGTCCTGTGCCGCGAGGCAGCCGTCGAGCTTGGCGAGCTTGTCCTGGTCGAATTTGGCGAGAGTCGCCTCCTGGCGGGCGATACGATTGAGCGCGTCAAAACTCTTCGCCGGATCGCGGTCCTGGCCGCTGATCTCCTGCCCGTGAGCGTGCAGGTAATCGACGTAGGTCCAATAAACATCGCCGCTCTGGGCGGCCAGGCAGTTGGCGTCCACAGCGGCGTGCATGGCCCATGGATGCAGCTCGACGAGCGGATCGTCTTTGTAGATGAAACGAACCTTGTCTTTGTATCGAAAAAGAGTGTCCGGGAAGAGCGACAGGTGCATGCGTGCGCAGTAAGGGCATTCCAGGTCGTCGAAGTTGATGACGGTGATCTTGGCGTCGGGATTGCCGCGGATGGGACGGCCGGCAATGTCAATGTTGAATACGGGATCCTTGACCAGGTCGAAGGTCTCCAGGCGAGCCAGCGTCTTGCCATCGGTGGAGATCAAGAACTCGACCAATGTTTTCCTTTCCCCGCGGGAAAGAGTGATGGGCAAGGAGTCGTAGCCGGGAATCTGGCTTGGCTTGCGCGCGCCAAGGGTCACAGTGTAGTCCTGCGGAATATTGAACTGAGAGCGCACCATGACCTCGATGTGGCGATTGACCACGGGGTCAAGGGATGGTTGCGGTGCAGACTGGGCCTTGCAGCCCGCAGTCATGCAAAGTGTGAGTAAAGCAGCCAGCAAACGAATGCGCGACAAGTTAAATTCCTCTCAAGAAGGATACTCCAGCGGAGACGGCGATTGCGGAGGAGTCGTATCCACAGCAACCGCATGAAGCTATCTTATGAGGCGAGGTCGAAGAACCAGGGCGGTGGCTGACGGATGATCCTCCGGTAACGGAGTACTCTGTCCTCTACAATAGACCGATGCCTGAACTGCCTGAGGTAGAAACCATTGCCCGCGGCGTCCATGAGAGAGTGCGTGGCGACCGCATTGTCGAAGTCTGGTTTGGCGGGCATCGGGAGCCCTTCAAGACACTGCCTGCTCGGCAGGCCGCGGGGCTCGATGGACGGGTCTTCCTGGGCGTGCGTCGCATCGGCAAGCATATTGTTTGCGATTTGGGAACGGACTCTAGCCGCGAAGCTGAGGCGCAATGGATTGTGCATCTTGGGATGACGGGACGACTGCTCATTACCACCCCTGACGGACCCGTTGCGGCGCATACGCACGTCCGGCTACAGCTGGCCAGCGGCCGGGAGCTGCGGTTTGTGGATCCACGGCGATTTGGGCGGCTGGAGTTTCGCGACCTGCGCCGCAGCGCGGGCTTCAGCGCATCGGGGGCGGAGCCGCTGACGATTGGGACGCAGGAGTTTGCCGCGCTCTTTCGCGGCCGCCAACTTTCTATCAAGGCCGCGCTGTTGAATCAGACCTTGCTGACCGGAGTGGGCAATATCTATGCCGACGAAAGCCTTTTTCACGCCGGCATCCGGCCACGCAGGAGGGCCGGACGGTTGACCCGAGCCGACCTTGAACGGCTGCGGCTTGCGCTGCGCGCAGTTCTCGAACATGCCATCCAACTAGGCGGATCGTCGGTCTCCGATTACGTGGACGCGGATGGAGTGCGGGGCTTCTTTCAACTTGAGCACCGCGTCTACCAGCGCACTGGACTTCCCTGCCTGAGTTGCAAGACCCCCATCCGGCGCATTTTGCTCGCTGGAAGGGGTACTCACTATTGCTCTGTTTGTCAGCGGTGAGAGATGGTTCTATGATTTTTAGAATTGTTTTGCGCATTAGCCTTCCATAATGCAGAAGACGGTAGTATTGTTTGACCGTTAAGTTATTGAAAAAACGTGGAAGGATGAATGGCGCGTCGATTGCTATTAGAAGGGTGCCAGTGATGTACCGGCTGCTGGAAAGAAGTCCGGCCAGCCCAGAGAACAGCAGAAGCCCTGACAAGAGCAACCGCCAAAGCAGTGGCCCTCAAAAGGGATGAACCGGTTGGGGAAATCTGCAAGTAGGCCAGGTGGAATACCATCGGTCACACAAAAGCTGGGGGGGCCAGTGACCAGCAAGGACAGCAAAACGCCACTCCGTTGGGAGTGGCGTTTTGTGCGTCTGAGGGGCATTTGGGCTTAGTTCCAGGAAGCCGAACTGCGGATGCCCCGAAAGTGTACTTGTCAGTTGGGTCTCTTCATTGTAGTATCAATATTGCCTATCAAGCGGCTGACGCGAGCCACCCTAAACGGGCAGAGCGCGCTCGCCATTGAGCAAGGAAGTTCCGCTTCACAGTTCATTCGTTCTCAAGAACTCGCAGTGGAAACTCTTATAGGAAGGGCATCACCTGAAGAAAGCGCCAACCGCGCCGTTTGAGTCCCGGGACAAGGTCCGAAACGGGCCTGAAAACCGGAGGGAACTCTTCGAGGGTTTCTGCGAGCAAGGCGGATAGGCGGCAAGGCTCCTGGGAATCATGGCGGATTGCGTGCGGGGTCTACTCCGGGGCGGTTTGCTCGATGTCCAACAGTGATTGAAATGCCGGTCGCCGTGTTCCCCGTCCAAACCTGGACAGGCGGCAGGCAATGGTAGCTCAGCAACGGGCGAGAAGAAGGCTGAAGCTGAAAAACGCAATGTACCAGATAGCATATTGTCAGGAAGTACACGCATGACGACAGAATCGACCCAGCCCCAGCCTGAACTGGGGCCAGCTCCGGCCAATGGCCAGGGGCAGTCGCAGGGGCATCGGCGCCGCCGGCGCCGCCGCAAGAACAAAACCAGCCAAGCGAGTGCGCCCCAGGCACAGCAGGCGCAGGCACAACCTCAACCCGCAGCGCCATCGCCGGCGCCGCCGCAGCCCAGGGCGGCAGTAGCGAGCCAGACTCACCCGGCTCACGCGAGCCAGAACCAGGGGCGGAAGAAGAAGAAGTTCTTCCAGAAGGGTTCAGCTACTGCCGCGCAGCCGGGTAACAGTATGTCCGCGCCTTCGCAGGGCAAGCGCAGGACCAAGCAGAAGGGGCCCCGGGAGTTTGTCGGTCCCATGGACCACAGCTACCGCGTGGTCAACGGCAACCAAGCTGACGGCCCGCCCTCGACCATTCAAATGGGGAACAACGGTCACGGCAGCCATTACCAGGATTCTTACGTCTCGCCGCCTGTGGTTCCAGCGCGCGAAGACGCACCCACCCGCATTTTCTGCTTCATTGAAGATCTGTTCTTCCAGGCCAAGATTCAGGAGTCGTCGCGCAGGCTGGGCGTGAAGGTTGAGTTTGTGAAAGGCGACAAGGAGTCAGTGGCTAGGCTGACGGATTTGCCGGAGGCTGAGCGGCCGACGCTGCTGGTGTTTGACCTGAACAATCTGAACGCCAAGCCGATGACGCTGATCCCGAAGCTCAAGTCCAAGCTGAAGAAGGCTACCTCTATTGTCGGCTTTCTCAATCACCTGCAGGGGGACTTGAAGATGAAGGCGATCGAGGCCGGCTGCGACACAGTCATGCCGCGCTCCGCCTTCTCGCAGACCCTTCCCAATCTGCTGCGCCGCTACGGGCTTGAAGAGGAAGAAGACCACGCCCAGCAGCCGGTGTAATCCGGACCGAAAGTGGACAAAACAAAGAGGGAGTTCCCAGCCTGGGAACTCCCTCTTTGTTTTTACGGAGAATCTATCCCGGGGGCCAGGTCATTGGGCGGCCGCCGAGCAGGTGCAGGTGAAGATGGTCGACGGTTTGGCCGCCGTCATTTCCCGTATTCACGACGATGCGGTAGCCGCCATCGAGCTGCTTGTTTCGGGCTATTTCGGCCGCGGCTGAGAGCAGGTGGCCGAGGAGCGCGGAATCTTTCTTATCGGTATCGTCAAGCGAGGTAATATGCTCCCGCGGCACGATCAGAACATGCACTGGCGCCTTGGGATTAATGTCCGCGAAGGCGTAGCCTAGCTCGTCCTGGAAAACAGCAGCGGAGGGGATGGTTCCCTCGATGATTTTGCAGAAGAGGCAGCTCATAGCGACCTCAGTGTACATTGGCTGCTTTCAATAGGGGAGTAGCGTGTGTGGTACGCGGAGCCAGCGGTTCCTATTTCGGGCCGCGCGGTTCTCAATGGTTCTGGGCGATTACGATCTGTCGGCCCGGCGGTAGTTTTCGCCTCATCTCCTGCCGTTTTTTGCCGAGTTAAGCTGACTCGATCATCATGTTTGCATACTGAATTGTGTCTGCGGTGCGAATCAGGCCAATCGCCTTGGGCACGCGCTTCTTGAACTCGACATGCGGTTCAAAAGCCAACGAGACGCCATCAAGCGCCAGTTCAAACTCCCGGCAAATCTGCGGGTTGTTGGCGGCGCGGAACTCCTCGGCCATAAAGGCGTGACCGATTTTGAAGTTGGCGCGAATGGCCTTGAGCACATCGAGTACGCGGGGAATATCGTCCACCAGCGCAAGATCGATGGTCTCAATCTGCGGCCAGGACGGGAAGCCCCGGTCGGCAATGACCAGCGTATTGGTATGGCGCACGCGGCTGAGCAGAGAATTGATGCCTGGATTCAGAATGCCTGACTTCAACATGGAGTTCCTCTGCGTACAGCTTACAATGGCAGCATGAATGCGGCTTCCTCATCCGCTCCCTTTCGCATTGTGCATACGGTCTGCTCGCATGACTGCCCGGACTCGTGCGGAGTTCTGGTTACGGTGGATGGGGAGGGCCGTGCCGTGAAGGTGGCAGGCGATCCCGCGCATCCCGTGACGCAGGGGTTTTTGTGCGGCAAGGTGGCCAAATATCTGGATCGCGTGTATGCGCCGGATCGGATTCTGTATGCGCTGAGGCGCAAGGCGGGCGTGGCCAAAGGGCCGCTGAAGCGCGGGCAGGAGCACGAGGCCTTTGAACGCATCGGCTGGGATGAAGCGTTGGAGGCGATTGCGGAACGGCTGAAGCGCGTAGCGGAGGAGTTTGGACCGGAGTCGATTTTGCCCTACAGCTACGCGGGAACCATCGGCGTGCTGGGATATGGGTCTATGGATCGGCGGTTCTTTCACCGGCTGGGGGCAAGCCAACTGGATCGGACCATCTGCTCGGAGGCGGGCGGCCAGGCCTGGAATCTTGTTTATGGGAAGAAGCTGGGCACGCCGACGGAGGACTTCCGGCTGGCCAAGCTGGTGCTGGCGTGGGGCGCGAATATCCACGGCAACAACATTCACCTGTGGCCCTTTGTGGAGCAGGCGAGGCGCAACGGGGCGCGGCTGATCGTGATCGACCCTTATCGAACAAGAACCGCGGCGCTTGCGGACTGGCACATTGCGATCCGGCCAGGGACGGATGCGGCTCTGGCGCTGGGGATGATGCACGTGATTCTGAACGAGGGCCTGGAAGACCGCGCCTACACTGATGAAATGACGCATGGGTTTGAGCAACTGGCCGAGCGGGCGCGGGAGTACACACCGGAACGGGTGGCGGCGTGGACCGGGATGACAGCGGCGGAGATTGAGCGGCTGGCGCGCGAGTATGCGACGACGCGGCCCACGGCGCTGCGCATGAATTACGGAGTGCAGCGGACGGAGAATGGCGGCACGGCGGTGCGGGCCATCGCCATGCTGCCGGCGCTTACAGGGGCGTGGAAGCATCGCGGCGGAGGAGGGCAGCTTTCCACTTCGGGGGCCTTCCCATGGGACAGGAAGGCCGTGGAGCGGCCGGAACTGGCGCTGGCTTCGCCGTTGGGAAGGTTGGCGCGGGTGGTGAATATGTCCTCACTGGGCTGGGCGCTAACAGAACTTGGACAAGAGACTAAGGGACTAGGGACTGAGGGACTAGGGACTCACGATGGGCCGACGGTGAAGGCGCTGTTTGTTTATAACTCGAATCCGGGGGCGGTGGCGCCCAACCAGAACGCGGTGAGGCGGGGGATGGCGCGGACGGACTTGTTTACCGTTGTCCACGAGTTGTTCTTTACCGATACTACGGATTACGCGGACTACGTTCTGCCGGCGACAACGTTTCTGGAGCATACCGACATTCAGGGAGCGTACGGACACTACTTTGTGCAGCTCTCGCAAAAAGCAATTGAACCGCCGGGCGAGGCGCGATCGAACGTGTGGCTCTTTAGCCAACTGGCCGCGCGCATGGGGTTTGAGGAGGAGTGCTTCCGCGACACGCCGGAAGAGATGATCCGGCAGGCGCTGGCGATTGGAGCGGATGGGCACTCGGGGAATGCGGGGATGGAGCATATTACGCTGGAGGTATTGAAGGAGCAGGGGCACATTCCGCTTGGTTTTCATCTTTCTCCAGAAGCAAAGCCATTCCAACCGTATGTTTCGGGTGCGCTCCCTACGCTGTCAGGGAAGATCGAGTTCTATTCGGAGACGCTGGCTGCGCAGGGGCTTGACGCTCTTCCGAGCTTTATCCCTCCTATTGAATCTCGGTGGGGTGAGGGCGCGGAGCGCTTTCCGCTGGAGTTTTTGGGCCGCAAGGCGGACAACTATATGAATTCGACCTTCGCCAATCTGGACGGACACCGCAAGATGGAAGCGCGTACGAGCCAGCGGCTGGAGATGCACCCGGCAGACGCTAAGGCGCGGGGCATTGCCGACGGCGACGCAGTGCGGATCTGGAACGACCGGGGCGAACTGAGGCTGACGGCGCTTGTGAATGGGAGTGTTCCGGCAGGGGTGGTGGCGGCGCGGATGGACTGGGCGAAGCTGTCTCCCGATGGAGCGAATGTGAACGCGCTGACCAGTGAGCGGCTGACGGATATTGGGGCCGGGGCCACGTTTTATTCGACTTTGGTGGAAGTAGGGAAATGCAGGGAATAGGGACGAGGGGATAGGGAATATGGCGTTGCAGTTTACCAATTCATATCTTGCCGATTCACTCGCGGTGTTTCGCTATTACAAGGGCTTGTGCGAACGAGCGATGGCGCAGTTGGCGGATGAACAGCTCTTTACAGTGCTGGACGAGGAGTCGAATTCCGTTGCCATCATTGTGAAGCACATGGCGGGCAACATGCGGTCGCGATGGATGGATTTTCTGACGAGCGATGGGGAGAAGCCGGATCGTCAGCGGGATTCCGAGTTCGTCGATCCGCCGGAGACGCGCGAGGCGCTGTTAGCGGTGTGGGAAGAGGGATGGAGTTGTGTCTTCAATGCACTGGAGCCGCTTGGCGACGGCGATCTTTCGCGGACGGTGACGATTCGAGGCGAAGCTCACTCTGTGATGCAGGCCATCAATCGGCAGATTACTCACTACAGCTACCACAGCGGACAGATTGTGCTGCTGGCGAAGCACCTGAACCATAGCGTATGGCAGCCGCTGACCGTGCCTCGTGGAAAGAGCGAAGAATTTAATCGGCGGGTGCAGGGCGGCGAGGCAAGCCAACGTTAGAGACGGAAATGCAGAGAACAGGAATCATGGGAGTCCGTCGGCAGTTCAAGCGAGCCTGAGCAGGGGCTACTCGGCCCAGTCGATGACTGCGAGGCGCAGGCCGCGGACGGCGTTGGAGAGATAGACAGCGTCGGCTTGGCGCAGGTCTTCGAGATGCAGTACGCGCTCTGACACGTCGGGCCGTGTTTCCAGCAGATGGCGGCGGTGGACGCCGGCGAGCAGTCCGCACTCGATGGGCGGCGTGAACAGGCGGCCGCCTTTTTCAACGAAGAGATTGTGGATAGCGCCCTCGGTAACCTCGCCGCGCAGATTGAGAAACAGCACATCGTCGAAGCCGGCCTGGGTTGCGGCTTTGAAGGCTTCCGCATAGAGGGGTCTGTGCGTCGTCTTGTGGAAGAGCATGGCATCCTGGGGATCGGTGCGCTGGGAGGCAATGCGGACGCGAAGTGTTTTGGTGATTGATGTTTCGGGCAAGAGTTCGTTCTCGATGTGCAATTCGCCATCGGGGTTGAGAAGCAGACGGACCTTGCGGGGGATTCCGATTGATTGAGGTTCGCGGATTCCCACCCTTTCCGCGAAAGGATGCGGAAAGGATGGGGCACCCGTTGTTTGCACGAATGCTGCGGCATGGGCCACCAGCGCGGCTTTTATAGCGGCACGATCGCAGGGAAATCCGAAGTAGCCTGCCGAGTCTTCGAGGCGATCGAGATGAAACTCGATCAGGGGATAATCGCTGTCCCAGAGCAGGGTCTCGACAAGAGAAAAGCTGGTTGTAGAGCGGGTGAGAAACTCCGCTTTCAACAAGCATTCGCGGAACTCGGCGGCAGGGTCTGAGTCAATGACGATGCCGCTGCCGATACCCATTGCGCCGCAGTCGTCGTCCAGCTCAAGCGTGCGAATGGCTACGTTGAAGACGGACTCGTGTTTTGAAAAAAAACCGATCGCTCCGGTGTAGACGCCTCTCGGTTGCGGCTCAATCTGTGCCAGCAGTTGCATGGCCCGCATCTTGGGCGCGCCAGTGATGGAGCCGCAGGGAAAGAGGGCGCGGAAGATTTGCTGGAAGCCGACCTCGGGGCGCAGTTCGCCGGTGATGGTCGAAGTCATTTGCCAAAGAGTCGGGTAGCGCTCAACGGCGAAGAGGTTCTCCGCGCGCACCGTGCCGTATTTGCAGAGGCGGCCGAGATCGTTGCGCAGCAGGTCGACGATCATTACGTTTTCCGCGCGGTTCTTGGGATCGTTGCGGAGCCACTCCGACTGGTCGCGGTCTTCGCTGGGGTTGCGGCCTCGGGGCGCTGTACCTTTCATGGGGCGGGTGACGATGCTGCGCGTGGGGCCGTTGGCTTCCAGACGGAAGAAGAGCTCGGGCGAGAAGGAAAGGATGCGGTGGTTGCGCTCGGTGTGCAGGAAAGCGCCGTAGGGAGCAGGCTGGCGGCTGCGCAGACGCTGGTAGAGTGCGGCCGGACAGCCTTGCGCCTGCACGTGAATGGGAGCGGTGAAATTGAGTTGATAGACGTCACCGGCACGAATCCACTCATGGATGGCCGCGATGCGCTCCGCGTATTGCGGCTCTGTAAGGCTGAAGGCAGCATCGAGCGGCTGCTCGGTTGCGAGCTTTTCGTTCTGTGGGTCATTGCGAAACGCTGCCAGGCCGGGAGGATCGCCGCCGAGGAACGCTCCCGCCCGATGGTCAAAGCGATAACAGCGGTCGTAGATGCCGAGCCACGCTAATGGCTGGCCGGGCCGTCTGGGGCGCATGGCGGCTGTGGGTTCAAAGCAGCTGCCGCACTCATAGGTGAAAAAGCCAGCGGCATAATGGCCGCTTGCGATGGCGCCTTCGATTTGCGCAAAGAGATTGGGGAGTTCCGCTGCTTGGTTGGCCACGCAGACGTAGAGTGGAGCGGTAAAGAGGCGGGAGAACGAGTCTGCGTGGGCGTCGGCCGCAGCGGGATTTGCGCTCTCAAGCAGCACCGTTGCCGGTGTCTGCTCGACAAGCGCATAAAGCTCCGCGGGAAGGGGATGCCAGCGGCTCATGCAACCCAGATTACTGGACCGTCAGCGCCATGGTGGTGGAATTGGTGATGGCGGTAACGCCGTTGCTGGACTGGGCGGTAACGGTAACCGTGTATGTACCGGCCGGGGTGGCGGGATTGGTTGGCGGGCCGTGGTTGAAGTAGTCGTATCGCGCGTTGCAGGCCGTTGTGCCCAGCGTGGCGACGAAGGCGACCAAGGCCAGCAGCGAGAGCCGGTTGAGCCAGGCGCGGCGGCGCGAGCCCCAGGCAAGCCCGCCCAGGCCAAGTGCGCCGGGGAGCAGAAACGCCCAGGACACGTGATTCGAGCTGGGACGCGCTGCTACAACCGAAGAGGCTTTTTGGGTGGTAATGACCATCGAGCTGGTAATCGCGGCGGTGGCATTGGAGAGGATCTCGACGTTTTCCGGGGTAAAGGTGCAGGCTGCCTGATCGGGGAGGCCGGAGCAGGAGAGCGTGACAAACATCGGAGCCGTCAAGGCGGAGCTGTTCTGAGGCGTGACCGAGGCGATGACGGTTCCCGATTGGCCGGCGGTCAACGTGATGGTGGTGGGCGCGGCGGAAACTGCAAAATTGGGCGTGGAACTGACCTGGGCACGCACCAGAGCCGCCAAGGAACGCGAGGCCCCATGGGTCGTGTCGCCAGCATAAACCGCGGTCAGGGAGTGAGCGCCGGCAGGCAGATTGAGAACAACAGAGGCCTGTCCTTGAGCATTCAGCGCCGCACCTGCCAGAGGAGTTCCCTGGTCGCTAATGGAGACTGCGCCCGATGCAGGCTGCCCATCCTCGCCGAGGACGGAGATGGCGACAGTGGCCTGTGTGCGTCCGGCTAGGTCGCGGGTCACCGCGGTCAGCGTGGTTTGCGTGGCCAAGCCGGGCGCGCTCTCCGCGGCCAGCGCCAGCGCGGGCATCGCCAACGCGATGCCAAGTCCTGCAACCAACTTAAGCCGCAGACTGCGGCAGACAATGCCTATCACGTGCACCTGCTCCAAATCTCAAGAAAGAATCGCGTACCGCCCGATTGACACAGCGTAGAACCCTATTGTATCCGGCGAGGGCGCACCGGAGCTATGGCAGCTTAATCTTTGGACGAAACGAAGAGGAGAATGGTGCGGCGCACCGGCTGGGGATACTACAATTGGGCACGATGATTGCTCACTTGCGCGGAAAGCTCATTTACAAGCAGCCCGGCCAGGCCATTGTCGAGGCGGCCGGGGTGGGGTATGACGTCACTATTTCGGTGCCCACCTTCACGGCGCTGCCCTCTGTGGGAGTTGAGGCGGCGCTGCACATCCACACCCAGGTCAGCGAGGACCAGATTGCCCTTTTCGGATTCCTCGATCGCGAGGAGAAGCGGCTGTTTGAGCGGTTGATCACGGTCAGCGGTGTCGGACCCAAGCTGGCCATCAAGATGCTGAGCGGGTTGTCGCCCGAGCGCACGGTGCAAGCGATTCGCGGCCAGGATCATGCGCAACTGACGCGGATTCCCGGTGTGGGCAAGAAGCTGGCCGAACGGCTGGTGGTTGAGCTGAAAGACAAGCTGGACGACTTTGCGGTTGCCCCGGTGCAGCGGAGCGTGCAGGGAGCGGCGGTGGACGATGTGCTGTCGGCGTTGGTGAATCTGGGCTATCAGAGGCCGGCGGCGGAAAAGGCGATTGAGCAGGCGGTGGCGAAGGATGCGGCGCTGGCTGGGGACTTCGATGGGCTGTTCAGGGGGGCGCTGAAGGTGATCCGGTAGGGGGAAGAAATGGGTTGGCAAATCGCGGTGGTGGCGGATGGGGAGACGAATCTGCTTTCGCTTCAAATCATCCTCGGGCAGATGCCTGTTTGGGCTTTGGCCACGCACGAACGGCAGGCGGCGCTTAGTCAGCTTAATGAGGATTATCGGCTGTTTTGGGTTCCCGAGCCGGCGTTCACGGTTTTCTCTGTTGCATTTCCGGAGAACTCAATTGACAGCCTTCTTGATCTTATTCCGACAATTGAGGAGCATCATTCGCGACTAGCCGGCTTGAGCCTATTTGGAATCGAAGCATCCTCACAATTGCAGAACGGTTTAGCGGAGCTTGGATACGAACCAGTTCCTGACCCTGATTCGATCTATCCAGATCGAATCAGGTTTGCAAAGCCATTGGAACTTATCTCAGACATACCCAACATCGTTTTGGACGCCAGCGGATGGGTGTCGCTCAACGACTTTTATGACACCTTTTTTGCTGCTGTTGGCGCACCGGACTGGCATGGCCGGAACTTCAATGCCCTTGATGACAGCATCGGAGAGGGAGGCATCAACAAAATGGAGGTCCCGTACCGAATCATCATTCGCAAAGGCAAGGCGATGGGTTCGGATGCGGCAGCTTTGGTCAAGGACCTTGGTGATTTGATCCATCATTTGCAGGCCGGTGGCTGCCCGGTTGACCTTGTGGTGGAGCAGTTCTAGCGCCCTTCGCGCTACACTCGTCATTGCTATGGTTTCCAAAGTGAAGAATGCGAATGCTGGTCCAGCGCTGCCTTATCTGCGGCCGGACGGACCTAAGTTCCTGCGTGGGCTGGAGAAGAACAACGACCGCGAGTGGTTCAACGAGCGCAAGGCTGTTTACGAGGCCGAGCTGAAGGAGCCGATGCTGGCGATCATCCGCAAGGTGACGGACGCAATGACGGAGTTTGCGCCCAACCATGTGCGGCCGGCGGAGAAGAGCCTGTTCCGGATCTATCGCGACACGCGGTTTAGCAACAACAAATTGCCTTACAAGACGCATGTGGCGGCGTGGTGGTCGCACATGGGCATGGAGAAGACTTCGGGCGCGGGCTATTATTTCCAGGTGAGTCCAAAGGGTGTGATAATTGCCGCCGGAGCCTACATGCCGGAGAAAGAGCAACTGGCGGCGATCCGGCACTGGCTGCTGGAGAACCACGTGGAGTTTAGAAAGCTGCTGCAAAGGCCCGCCGTCCGCAGGATCTTCAAGGAGTTTGAAGGCGAGGCTCTGACACGGCCGCCGAAGGGGTTCCCGTGCGAGCATCCTGCGATGGATCTGATTAAGTGCAAGCAGTGGGGGCTGAGCACGACTCTGCCGGCTGAGACGGCTCTTGAGCCGGGGTTTGCGGGGACGCTGATCAGGCACTTCAAGCTGCTGGCGCCGGTGGTGGATGCCCTGAACACCCCCATCGCCGCAACCGTCGCGCCGAGGAAAAAGGTGCTGTTCGGGTTGAAATAGCTGTGATCCGCAGTGGACAGTTTTGCCGCTGTCTTGGCTGCGACCGCTGGCTCAAAACTGAGAAAACCAAGCGAATTAGGGCAAAAATGGGAGAAATATGCATAAAACCCGAAGAAAATTGTGGAAATCGGGCGTTTTGTATTGACTTTAACCGCCTGGAAGTCGCATTGTAACGAACGACGGGGTTCTCCGAACCCGCATGAATACAGGGGAAACGTGCAAGCGTTGCCTCGGTCGCACTCCCTCCATGCGGTACGCATAACGCGAAGGAAGCCCGGCAACACAGGCAGCCCAAGGGCTCGCCGAGAAGGAGAACATCACATGGCAACTGGATTGACCAAGACCGCGCTAACCCGGCTACTTGCCGAGAAGCTGGAACTGACCAACAAGCAAGTCGCAGCCTTCCTGGATCTGTTGGCGGAAACGGCCGTCAAGGAAACCAAGAAGAACGGCGTCTTCGTGATTCCGGGCATTGGCCGCCTGGTGAAGGCAGACCGCAAGGCTCGCATCGGCCGCAACCCGCAGACCGGCGCGGCCATCAAGATCAAGGCGAAGACGGTTGTCAAGTTCCGCGTGGCCAAGGCCGCCAAGGACGTGATCGCCCCCACCAAGAAGTAACAATCACGACTGCGGTTGGGAAACTGTAACCCGGACTGGCGCATCGGCAAAGGGGAAGGGCAATCCGCTCTTCCCCTTTGTCATTTGCCGGGGTCGATCACTTCTCCGTCCAGGTTAGGAATACAGAATTTCTTCATCCGCAGGCTACGCTGTCTCATCCACTGGTTTATGGCTACAGCATCCCTGGCAACTGATCGTCCTGCATATGATCCAGAACCGGCGTCTGGCAGATCTGTACTCATCATCCTGAGGCTTGAGGGACTCGCAGCGGCGGCGCTCTCCGCCGTTTTCTATGCCCGCACAGACGCAAGCTGGTGGCTGTTTGCAGCCCTGTGGCTGACGCCCGATTTGAGTATGCTGGGCTATCTGGCCGGGGCCAACTGGGGCGCGCGCATCTATAACGCGATTCATACCTACATAACGCCTGCAACGCTGGCGGTGTCGGCTCTCTTGCTGCACACTCCTGCGCTTGTGCCGGTCGCTCTGATCTGGATCAATCACATTGGGGTGGATCGCCTGATGGGCTACGGCCTGAAGTATCCGAATGGTTTCAAGTGGACGCATCTGGGAAAGCTGGGTGGGCGCGACAAGAAAGCCAATTTTTCGAGCTAGTTTCAGGCGTTGGAGTCCTGGCGCTTCCCAACGAAGAATGCCCGCGCCACCAGCGAGAGGCCAAAGCTGACAGTGATCACTTTTTCCATAAGGTGGTCGTCGTAGCTCCACGAGAAGACGGCGAAAGCTACGAAGACCCCGATGGGCGTCAGCTCCGAAGCTATGGCGCGGAGCCAGTGTGGCTTGTTGCCGGTGGGTCGCAGGGTTGTGCGAAGGCGCGGAATCAGGCGCGGGACGACATGCAGATAGTTCTGGTAAGGCTTGCCCAGCTTGGTGATAAGGAAGGCCTCTTCGCCCAGGATAAGGCGCAGCAAAAAAAACGTGATGAGAGTCATGGTAAAGAGCGCCCCGCTCACGGGCATGAGGAAGGCTAACGCGGCCACCATGCACCACACGCCCAGATAGAGCGGATTGCGGACGTAGCGATACGGACCATCGGCCATGACTGCGCCGGCCAGCATTTGGCTGTGAATCACTGTCGTGGGGCCAAGCCAGGCCGTGCCCCACACACGCAAAATTGCGCCGATAGCGGCGATGAGAGCGGCAACGATAGTCACTACGGGCGCAGCCACGGTAAAGCGGAGGAGGCCAAGGCGGCTGAGTTCCAGAGCGAGACCTTCGAGCAACGTGATGCGCTTGCCGATACCCCAGAGGTCGATCCACGGCGAGAAAAAGCCCAACACGATGATGATCGCGTTGATTGCCATGCGTAGCCGAAATTCGATTGCGCTTGCCTTCATGAACAATTCCCTTTTGCCGGAGTGTAGCACTCCCGTGGAAGATGCAAAGGCATCGAGAGGATTGCGCAGGCGCTGCAAGGCAGGTTCAATGGGCTCCGGCGAACTGGCCCGAATCAGTAGACCAGCTTGAGAGATAGCTGAATCTGGCGGGAGTTGCCGGCGGTCTTGCTGATCTCGCCAAAGCCGGAACCGGTGAGGATGTTGGCGGGCAGACCCATGGTGACGATGTTGAAGAGGTTGAAGAACTCGCTGCGGAATTGCAGGCTTACGAGTTCGGCTCCGCTCTTGCGGCGTCCGAAGGGCGTGCTTTTGATGAGCGCAAAGTCGTAGTTATAGAAGGCCGGCCCACGGAAGGTATTGCGTCCTAGCGTTCCGAAGCGCCCCTGGTTGGGGCCCGTGCCACCGGCCACATGGATGGGGATGGAAAAGAAGTCGGCAGCGTTGTTGGTACCCTCGCCGAAAAAATCCTGACGGTTTGTGCGCGCGGTGGAGAGATGCGGTTTGGCAATCTGGTCGGGACGGTCAACGCCGTTGGCGCCTGCGCCGGTCTGCTGGATGCCCGAAAAGACTGTGAAGGGCGAGCCTGAGCTGATGCCGGAGATACTGAGAAGCTCCCAGCCATCCGTGACTTTCTTGCTGATGGGCTGGAGGAATTGCACGCTTTCCAGGTGCAGATCCTGGGCTATGCTGAGGCCGAAGCCGTTGGTTACATCAAACGAGGACGGGCCTTTCTCCGCGTGTGTATCGAAGGGATTTTGCGGAAAGCCCCCTCCGGCCTGACTTGTGTCGTCGAGTGACTTGCTCCAGGTATAACTCGCCTGAATGCCGGGACCGCCGTGGCCCATGGCGCCAGAAAGCGAAGTCTGCAACGCGTGGTAGGTGGAGTGGGCGGTAGCAGTAATGATGTTTTCTACGCCGAATCCGCCGCTGACGTTGCCGGAGTTATCGAATGTGGTGTAAGGCGCAAAGGCCGCGGTAGCGCCGGGGTACGCGTTGGGAAAGCTGGTGCGCGGCAGCTTGACGCTGGCGGTGCCTACATAACTCGCGTCCGCGGCGAGATTACCGAGCTTCCGCTCCAGGCCCGCCGTCCAGGTGTACAGAGTGGCGTTGCCAAAGGAGCGGTCGATGCCGCTCAGATTGAGGTCGCTGACCACATGGCCCGGAGTGAGCGCAGCCACGTCCTGCTCATAACGATTCACATCCATGACGGTGTTGGGCGCAACCGCGTTCGAGCCGCCCGAGGCGAAGATATCTGCTCCCGCAGGCGTATAGGCGTGGGGCAACTGGGCCGGGGTGATTTGAAATCCGTAGTGAATGGGAGCGTTGGAGGCCGAGAGCAGCCGCGGCATGACGGCAAAGGGCGTGGAACCGGTGAGGTAGTTATCCTGCCAAATGTTGGGCGGGATCACGGTGATGCCGCCGCCCGCGTGGGCCGAAAATTTGCTGGTAACTTGCCATGCGGCCTGAATGCGCGGCTCCCAATTGTTGAAATTGGTCTGATAACCAGGCTGGGGGTTGACGGCATATTCCTGTGCGCCATTTACGGTCAGGAAGCTCGATGTCCGTCGGGCGCGCTCGGCGATGGGAGTATAGAGATCCCAGCGGAGACCGAGGTCGAGCGTGAAGCGTGGAGTGACCTTCCAGGTGTCCTGCACGTAGAAGCTGAAGTTGTTGCGATTGATAGCCGCCGGGCCGATGTGCGGGCCGCTGGAAAAATACGGCGGCGCGACGGCCACTGTATAGACGAAGGGGCTGCCGGACAAAAAGCTTGAGAGCGTATCCGGGAAAGGATCGCCGGGATAGAGGTTATGCAAGCCGCTCTGCGAGAGGATTACCGGAACATTGGTGTGCAGCGGCCCAGGTACATAGGCCGCTCCGCCGCCAAAGTCATATTCGCCGTTGGGGCTTATGCCGAAGTAAGTTGAGTCGCGATTGATGCGGGCCTCGAATCCACCTTTGAGGGCGTGGCGCGCGGTGGTGAAGGCGGCACTCTGGCGACCCTGGAAAAGATTGCCGTAGGACTGCATCACAGAACCAGCAGCGGCGTTGAATGGTTCAAAGAGCCCATCGTTGAATTTGACCGCTGGGTCGGTGTAGTTGGGAGTGGGAAAGCCCGGAGTGGATCGCGTGATGCTTATTATGGATTCGAGAAGCAAGCGCGGCGAAACGGTGCGGGTATAAGTGCCCACCACATTGCGCTGCCGGTCGATGTATACGATGCCGAATGAGGGATCGATAGCCGTCTGGTCGGGATTGGTGGTTGGTCCGGTGAGATTGTCGAGGTTGAAGCGGGCAAAGAACTGGTCTTTAGGCGAGAACCTGTGATCGAGCCGCAGCGAGAATTGGTTGGCGTCTGTGGCGACCTTGGATGCTGTTGCGTAGGTGTGGGCTTGAAAGGAGCCAGTGGCATCGTTGGGCAGCGGATAGCGGACGAGTACGGCGGCAATGCCGGGATCGACGGGTACGTAAAGGGTATCGACGGAGCCATCGGGATATGTGACGGTATCAAGGCCGGTGCGCTCGGCCGCAGTCGGCACCGGCATTACCTGCGTGGTTCCCAGCACCTGGCGAAAGCCCTGGTATTGGGTGAAGTAGAAGGTGCGTTTGCGGCCGTCGTAAGCATGCGGGATGAAGAGCGGACCGCCGTTGGTGAAGCCGAATTCATTGCGGCGGAACGGCGGAATCCTGCCCGGGTATGCCGGGGTTGCATGGTCGAAGTAGTTGCGGGCGTCGAAGGCAGAGTTGCGGACGAATTCAAAAATGGACCCGTGAAAGCCGCTGGCGCCCGATCGAGTGTGAATATTGGTAAACCCCGAGGCGCCGCGGCCAATCTCGGCCGGCATCCAGCCGGAGCTGGAGTCGATGCCTTCGACTGCGTCCACGTTGAAGTTGGTGAAGGTGGCCCCGCCCATCTCCGGATCGCTGATATCTGCGCCGTCCATGGCAAAGGTGGCTTCAACGCCGCGCTGCCCGTTGATGGCGAACTGAGCGGTGAAGTTGGTGGCGCCATTGGTGTCGGTCATGGTGCCGGCGGCCAGCAGCAGCAAGGTGCTGAAGTCGCGCTTGTTCAGCGGCAGTTCACTCACCGCCTGACTGGAGAGCTGTTCGCCACCGGTCGAGGCCTGGTTCTCGAGGACGGCGACGGTGAGTTCGCCGCGATCGGAGAGTGTGAGTACAACGGGGGGAGCAGCCGGGGCGAGGTCGATGGGCTGGGCGAAGTCGATCTTGTGGCCGCTTGCTTCAACAGTGAGCCGGTATTGCCCGGCGGGCAGGGGGGCCAGTTGGAATTTGCCATCTGCGCCGGTGACTACTTCTGCCGTCGCGCTGTTCCCTGCAAGCCGTATTTTCGCCTTTTGAATGGGTGCTCCGGCTGGATTGCGGAGTACGCCTTGCCAGATGGACTGCATAGGCTGCTGGGCGCGGACTCTGCTGGCGGAAGGCAGGCACACCAAGAGCAGTAAGAGAAATGTGTTTGCGATGCAGCGTGAGATAGATGTGCTAAATTCACGCCGTTTGTTCAAATTAGCCTTCACTAGCCTTCGGCTTTCGATGTCTCGCGTGCAGAGCCGTGAAACAACCCTGTAAGTTGCAATCGACTCCTCTGCTTTGCATTGGATTATACCGCTATGGCGTTTGATGAACTGCCTTTGCGTCCACCGCAGAGAAATCTCGTCGAGGTGAGTTTCAAGGCTCTTCATCCGGCAAAAGGATCGTTACTCTGCCAGGATTTTTGCTCGACCGATGCAATGGCAACAGAATGCATTCGGAACCTCTATACTTTCGAGGATGCAGGACCTTGGTAGCGAATCTACAAAAGCCGCATTGATCCGGCGAATCCGCATCTGGCTGGCGCTATTTATCGCCGGTCTGGTGTTGAGCGGGCTTACCGCCTTTCCGCTGGAGCGGGAGCTGGCCTTGCTGAACCATCTGCTGAACGTCTCGCCCGTGGTGCCTGCGGGACCCGAGCCTGGGCTGCACACCTGGCTGCGCCGAGTGCATGAGGGACTCGCTGACACCAACCAGCGCTATCAGTTTTTTGGCGTATGGCACGGACTGGCTGGCTTTTGCGCATCTCGCGATTGCTGTGGTGTTCCTCGGGCCGCTGCGCGATCCGGTCCGCAATAAATGGGTTTTGACCTTCGGCGTGATTGCCTGCGCTGGCGTGGTGCCCCTTGCTCTTATTGCCGGGTACGTGCGCGGGATTCCTTTCTATTGGCGGCTGATCGACTGTAGCTTTGGAGTCTTTGGCCTTATCCCGTTGTTGGTCTGCCTGGGTTATGTCCGAAGGCTGGAGCGCATGAACTGATGCATTGAAAGGCTGGGGCAAGTCTGAAACGGGACCGGTTCCCTACAATGGATGCAGACGCATGGCCAGTCCAGACACCATTCCGGAAACGAACCAGAGCACGTCCGCCGACACCATCGTCGCGATCTCCACACCGCCGGGCCGGGGAGGCATCGGGATTGTGCGTCTGAGCGGGTTCCAGGCTGCTTCGATAGCAGCGCAACTGATGAGCCTGCGCCAGCCTCTGGAACACGGGAGGGCGCGGTTGGCGGAAGTGCTGGATGCGGCCGGAGACGGGGCCGGCTTCAGCGACTCTGGACGAATTGACGAGGCCTTGGTGACGTGGTTTGCGGCTCCCAACTCTTATACCTCCGAGGATGTGGTTGAGATTGCCGCGCATGGGTCGCCGGTGGTGTTGGAATTGCTGCTGCGCCGCGCTCTCGATTTAGGCGCGCGGTTGGCCGAACCGGGCGAGTTTACCCAGCGGGCTTTTCTGGCCGGACGAATCGACCTGACCCAGGCCGAGGCGGTGCGCGACCTGATCGAGGCGCAGACGCTGACCCAGGCGCGCCAGGCTGCCAGCCAAATGGGCGGGGCGCTGAGCCGGCGCGTGTTGCCTGCGAAGCAGGCGCTGACCGAATTGATCGCGCTGCTTGAAGCCGGCATCGACTTTGCCGAGGACGATATCGACGTGGCCCCGGCGGCGGAGATTGCGCGGCGAATCGCCGAGCTGACGCCTGCTCTGACAACACTGGAAGCGTCCTTCAGCCGTGGACGGATCGTTCACGATGGGCTGACCCTGGCCATTGTGGGGCGGCCCAACGCCGGCAAAAGCTCTCTCTTCAATCGTTTGGTGGAGCGCGAACGTGCGATTGTGACGGCGACGCCGGGGACGACTCGCGACACGGTGACAGAGCGGATTTCTCTGGACGGGATTCCGCTGGAGCTGGTGGATACAGCTGGCTTGCGCGAAAGTTTGGAGGAGGCGGAGCAGCTGGGCATTGCCCGCAGCCGCGAGGCGCTGGCAGACGCAGCGCTGGTGCTGGTGGTGCTGGATGCTACCCAGCCGCTCAATGAAGAGGAGGAGCGGCTCTTGGAGGCCGTTCAGGGGCGGCCTGCGCTGGTGGCTGTGAACAAGAGCGACCTGGCTGCAGTACGCGGAGCGGCGGAGGAGATCGGCGGCGTGAGCGCGCTCTGGACGTCGGCGCTGACGGGCGAAGGGATTCCAGAGCTGCGGGAGCGGATTCTGGCGCTGGCCACAGGGGGCGCGGCCTCAGAGCCGGGCATGTTGACCAGCCTGCGCCATCACCAGTCCATCACCACCGCGCTGGCGGCACTGGCCGACGCTGCGCAAGCCAATGCGAATGCCATTCCGCACGAGATGATCCTGTTGGACCTTTACCGAGCGCTGTGGGCGCTGGATTCTCTCACCGGGCAGACGACCTCTGACGACATTTTGAATTTGATCTTTTCGACTTTTTGTATAGGAAAATGATGATCGCTTCCCGCCGCTCCTTTTCCGGTTTTTGTATGGGTTGCACAGGGTTTCATGCATTTCCCCTGAGTTTTCCACAGGCCTGATTGCGCCTTGGCCCAAAGCGTGAACCAAGCAAGGTACCCATTATCCTCGCATTTTTTTGTTGTGGGGGTAGATACGGTCTGCTTATCCACGCATACTCTTGGCATAATCGCAGCAAGAGCGGTTCCTCCGTAACTGTTCCGGGAGCTACGTACGAGTGACCAGCTATAGCCGTCAGGACGTGTTGCGTATCTTGCAAATCAGCTGCCGCCAGTTGCAGGGGTGGGAGCGGGCGGGACTGATTGCGCAGCAGCAGACCTACACTTTTCAGGATCTTGGGCAGTTGAGGACTTTGCGCATCCTGCGCGAGGAGAGCGTTTCCGCGGCGTCGATACGAGACTCGATTCTGGCCATGAAGGCGGTGGCGGGTATGGCAAATCCCATGCTGGAGGCGTGCTTGGTGCGTACCGGGACACGGCTGGCGTTCCGCCATCGAGGCGCCATCGTGGACCCCATCCGCCGCCAATTGCTCTTTGACTTTGAACGCTTCGACCGCTTGGAGAGAACGGACCGGCCGTCGGCTGGCTCGGAGCTCTACCCGATGCGGCGTGCGGGGGCTGGCGACCTGCGAGCAATGCAAGATCGGTTTCTGGCCGCTGTGCAGGCCGAAGAGGCGGGCGAGAAGCAGCGCGCCATTGCTCTCTACGAGGAGATTCTGGAGATCGATCCGGAGTACGCGGCGGCCTACATCAACCTGGGAACCATCCAATTCCACCTGCGCCAATTTGGGCGCGCCGAGCAGCTTTACCGGCGAGCCACCGAGGCCGATCCGACATATGTGCTGGCCTTCTTCGATCTGGGCAACGTGCTGGACGAGCTGGAACGGCCGGATGAGTCCATTGCGGCGTATCGGCAGGCGGTTGCGCTGGCACCGCACTACGCTGACGCCCACTACAACCTGGCGCTGGCCTACGAGCGCAAAGGCCAGTGCCGCCCGGCTCTGCGCCACTGGCAGGCCTATATACGGCTGGACAATCGCGGTCCATGGGCCGAGCATGCCCGCAGCCAGATTCGCAAACTGCTCAGCCGCGAGTCGCTGGCCATCGCATGGCGCGCCGACCGGTTCATCCCGCCAAGCAAGGGGATGGCAGCGCTGGAGCTGGTGTAAGAAATCCAACCGGACAATCGGACAGAGGAGAAGCGGTCTTGCGGAGAGCTGCGCGCCGGGGGAGGAGAATTTTCAGCAACTACCTGCGGTGGGGCAGACGCCCGCGGCAAAACGGCAGGATGGGCTCGGTCCAGAGTAACGAAGCGGGTTCAATGGGACGAGTCAGCGCCCCTGCTGGTCGGGTTGAGGATTAGAGTTGTGTTGAGCCTATGAGCAACTTCAAGCTGAAGCCAACCCACGTGCCGGTCAAGGCGTACTACGAGACGCTGGAGAAGTGCGCGCGGGGCAAGTTCGACAACGAGGGGAATATCCGGCGGGCCTTCATGATTCCATGCTAAGATTCGCCAAGACATTCATTTGCCGTGAAACCTATTGATCAAACTATAGAACGGTACGGCGCCGATCTCGCGGCCTTTCGCTCGTTTGACCCGGACGGGCCGGATCTGCTGCCTTACGCCACTTTAGTTGCCGCTCGCAAGGCAGATCCGGCGCTCGCTGCGCTGGCAGGCGTCTACGAGTGGCAGAGCAGCCCTCTGGTTTTCTTGGCTGACGGCGACAGCCTTTCCGACGATGCGAGTTTTGGTCAACTCCGGCGTCGGTTGGCCATGCGTGGGGACGCTCCCTACCTCGGTATCGTTCGTCCAGGGCAACTCACGATCCATCGAGTTTCGCTAGATAATAATCCGCGTGAACAAACTGTCGTACCCACCGAGTCCTTTCAACGCTCCGTATTCCCGATTCTGGGAAACCGGCGGCCTGAAGCTGCCTCCAATTCCCGGCAATGGATCACCAATGTGCTCCTGAAATTGTTGGAAAAATCCATTGGGGTGTTGACAACGGACTGCGGTATCGCTGAGGGCGATGCGATCTCGTTAGTTGGGCGTGCGCTGTTCACCCGTTTTCTTGGCGACCGTAATCTTCTGCGCGGTTCGCTCATTCCAGATGGCTCTGGGGAATCTGCGACACTTTTTGACAATCGAGACCGCGCGCAGGCAACTTCACGATGGCTTGATGTCACCTTTAACGGCGATCTGCTGCCCTTGAACGACAAGATATTTGAGTCGTTACCAGAGAAGGCCCTTTGGACCTTGGGGAACATCCTCCGCCGAGCCGAGGATGGACAGTTCAGCTTGAAATGGGAAGAAGAATGGGCAAATCTGGATTTTGCTCACATTCCCGTTGGAGTGCTCAGTCAAGCCTACGAAAATTACCTACGCAACTACTCGCCGAAGAAGCAGCGCAAGGAGGGCATCTATTACACTCCGCGCATCATCGCCAATATGATGGTGGGCGCGGCCTTCCACGCGCTTCGCCGCGACGGAAATGCACATGAGGCGCGGATACTGGATCCGGCATCCGGTGCGGGAATCTTTCTCATCACCGCCTTTCGCCAGCTTGTGGCGGAGCGCTGGCGGCATGATCAAAAGCGTCCAGAGACGAAAACACTGCGGGAAATCCTGTACCGGCAAATTACCGGCTTCGACATCAACGAGTCCGCGCAACGCTTTGCCGCCCTCGGCCTCTACCTGATGTCAATCGAATTGGATCCTGACCCGCATCCGGTTCAAAAGTTGCAGTTTAAGAAACTTCGTGGAAGGGTGCTTCACAAATTCGGAGAAGACGACAGCACCTCTCCATCACTCAGTCTCGGCAGTCTGGGCAGCGAGGTGGGTAAAAAGCACGTCGGACGCTATGACCTGGTGATCGGCAACCCGCCATGGGCAAGTGGAACGGGGCTTCCAGACTGGCAGCAAGTAAAGGCTTGTGTTGCGCGGATTGCCCACGCCCGGTGTCCGCAATCATCGCTTCCTAAGTTGCCCAACGAGGTGCTTGATCTGCCCTTTGTTTGGCGGGCGATGGAATGGGCAAAGCCCGGCGGCCAGATTGCCTTCGCCCTCCATGCCAGGTTGCTTTTTCAGCAGGGAGAAGGCATGTTTGAAGACCGGAGCGCTCTCTTCAGCGCCTTAGACGTGACCGGGATTCTCAATGGAGCCGAGATGCGCCAGAGCGATGTCTGGCCGGAGATTTCGGCTCCATTCTGCCTGTTATTCGCTCACAACCAGACTCCCCCTCCCGGTTCGCAAATCCGCTTTGTCAGCCCACATCGCGAAGATCCATTGAACGGCGCAGGTGGTCTGCGCGTGGATGCTTCCAACGCGGAGGCGATTACCTCCGAACAAATCATTCAAAATCCCAAGATTCTGAAAATCCTCTTCCGCGGCACTCAGCTAGACCTGGAAGTATACGACCGATTGATGTCTCGGAAGCTGAGTACGCTGGGAGAGTTCTGGGAGTCCGGTGATCTCCTTCCAGAGCAAGAGAGGCGTTTTGCAAGGAACGGATACCAAAAGCTGCGTCCGAGCAGCGTAATTAAGAAAAATGGTGATGGTCTACCTGGGGAATCTGCGGCCTATCTTCAGGACTTGCCCGAGCTAACACCCGAGGCCGCCCAATCAATGCTGGTGGATGCCAGCCAGTTAGCGCTCTTCAGCCATGATCGGGTACATCGTGGAAGGCCACGGGATCTATATTTAGGTCCCAAACTCATCGTTCAAAAATCTCCACCAGCGGAAGCAGGCCGGATTCGGGCAACGGTCGCAGACGCCGATTTAGTTTTTAATGAGTCCTACTATGGCTATAGCGCAAAGAAACATTCTGATGGGAAGCGTTTTGTGCGCTATCTTGCTCTACTCGTTGGGAGCAAATTTGCCTTATGGCATACGCTGGTCACCAGCGGTGAATTTGGCTTTGAACGGGATGTTATTGAGAAGTTTGTAATCGACGATCTCCCCGTTCCTGCCTTTAATGATCTCAACACATCTCAGCGCAAGCAGATCGACTCATTGTTCGAGGCGGTTGTGGAAGAGGACACCGAATCTACTTGGGACCGGGTGGATGCCTGGGCCGCGACGTTGTACGGGTTGCGTAAACGCGATCTGGAAGTCATCTCCGACACATTGAAGTTCAACTTGCCTTTTGCGGCGAACCGGAAGGCAGCCCAAGCCGCGCCGAATCCATCTGAGGTTGATGGTTTTTGCAAATCCATCTCATCGGAACTCAACTCATTGGCCCAGCGTGTCGGCAAAAAGGTTGTCGCGGTAAGAGTCGACCTGCGGATGACTTCGCCCTGGGAAGTCGTTCGGGTCAGTTCAGAGCAAACTTTTGCCGGCCCGTTGATGAAAGAGTGGCCGGAGATACTGCGCATTGCCGATCGGAATGCGATGACAGAGGTCATTTATCCGGACCCGTCACAGTACTGCTTGTGGCTCGCCCGCCTTAATCAGGCACGTTATTGGAGCCGCAGTCAGGCCCATCTGGCTGCACGGCGCATCGTCTGGGAGCACATGGATGTGCTATTGGACGGCACCGAATGAGTCCAGGAATTACGCCTCGTTTGGATCAGGTCGCCGAACTCACCTGCGGCCATACAATCCCACTCGACCCTTTGCCTGAAATGTATTTGACAATCATCGCAGAGGCACTTGCGCGTGCTTGGGATGATCTTCTTCAAACTCAAAGCAAGACACTTCTTTCTGGTGGAGAAACAGAGATCAATGCTCTGCTGGAAAGCCGTCTCAATGCCCTCCTTGAGGAAGATACGGCCTGGTCCCTTTTGGTTCACGGCGTCATCAGAGGGAGAGAGAGCATGAACTACGACGGAAGCTATCTTGAAAAACGCCCAGATTTGTCTCTCCTACTTACGTGTAGAAATGCTTCTTTCGCCTTAATTGTTGAGTGCAAGCTTATTGATAAGCCCTCTGGGAAGAAAATTGAAATGTATTGTAACGACGGGCTGGCGCGGTTTGTGAGGGGTGAATATGCATGGGCCTGCCGGGAAGCCTTCATACTGGCCTATGTCCGGGATCGATCGACGATCTTATCCTCTCTGAGCCCGCTGCTCACCAAGAGTCGATCTCTGAAACCGGACGTTTTTCAGACTGAGGCTTTGCCCGATTCGATTATCCATCCGAACCTGCATTTGGCACGATCCAATCACAGCCGCAACTTCCGCTATGTGGGCCAGTCATCGCAGAACAGTCCTGGCGCGATTGCTATCTGGCACCTTTGGCTCCTCAACCGATGAGGTTGGAGCGGCTTACGAAGCACGTAGCCTTCCAGGGATGGGACTGTAAATGGGGCTTTAGTCGGCGGGGTGCCTCAGATCCTGCTTTTGGGATCAGGGAAAATACAACCCTTTCCCTGCCCTTTGCACAGAATTACGCCCCGTCGGCGCACAATAGGGGTAGAGAAACCCATGAAAGAAATCGCCGCAGGGGTTAGAGTTGCGTCCGCGTTCCCCGGATCAATCTCTCAGGAACCTGCCCGAGCCGCACCCGCAACAATGACACCCCTACCCCTCCCTAACCCCCCGGGGGTATAAATCCATCCAATATTCTCTCGTAAAGATTTACATATGAATAGTTTGCAAATTAGCTATATTAACTGATTGGTAATCTTTACCTTTAGATTTTAGCCTCAAATCAGCCGAAAATACCGCTTCGGCCTACACAGAGGTCTCCTGAAAAGTCGCCTTATGGCAAGGTTTTGGTGCCTGGAACGTGTCGCGGGTGGAGTGGCGGCCAGGGGCTTTAGTCGGCGGAGTCTTTCTGGCGGGTGGCTTTTACTGCCGAAAGAATGCCCATGCCGATCATGACAACGGCGCCCGCGCCGATCCATTGGCTGGGAATATGCATAAGGTGCGCTACGTAAGCCAAGCCGACGATGAGAATTGCGAATCCCGCAGCGTAAATGCCAAACGACATAAGAACTCCTTATCGAGGCAGCCGTCGGGCTGCCGATCACTTACCCAGGTGCTGTGCGCCGGCGGGAGTGGGTTGACTGCCGCACGAGAACGCAGAATGAATCGCGCACACATACAGCTTGGCATTGCGATCCGGCAAGCGTCTGAGCGGTTTAGACCAATCGCGGATTCTTAGAGCTTCTGGGTGCGGTGGACGGCGCGGACGCCGCCTACTCGGCGTAGGCCGAGGACCATGCGGTTGAGGTGGTGGAGGTCCTGGGCTTCGACGACAAACTCGACGATGGCTTCGCCGTTTTCGTCCTTGCGGATTTCGACGGCGCGGATGTTGGTGTTGTCGTCGGAGATGACGGCGGTGAGCTCCTTTAACATGCCGGTGCGGTCGTCGCAGGCGACTGTAATCTTGACGGGGTAGCGCTGGGGGCGAGCGGACTGGTCGCCGACGCGAGACCACTCGACGGCGATGCGGCGGTCGCTCTCATAGAGCAGGTTTTGCACGTTGGGGCAACTGCGGGCATGGACGGCCACGCCTTTGCCGCGTGTGACGTAACCGATGATCTCTTCGCCACGAATGGGGTTGCAACATCGGGCTCGATAGACAAGCAGGTCGTTCTGGCCCTCGACCTGAAGAGAGTCCGAGCCGGTGAGGTGGAGCTTGCGGACGGCGTCGGACATGGCCGCCTCGGCGCTGCCGCTGGGCTTGGTTTCGGGGACTGGCTCGGCGTCGCCCTTGGTGGCAAAGCCAGGGGCGAGCTTGTTGAGCACCTGATGGGCAGAGTGCTTCCCTAGTCCCAGCGCGGCCAGCAGATCGGCGGCTGTGGCCACGCCGTACTCGTTGGCAATGCGGCCCAGATCCTGGTCGGCAATCTGGTTGAGCGGGACCTTGAATTTGCGGGCTTCGCGCTCAAGCAGTTTGCGGCCGATTTCGACGGCGCGGCGGCGCTGATCTTCATTGAGCCAGTGCTTGATTTTGTTGCGGGCGCGTGGGCTCTTGACGAAGGTGAGCCAGTCGCGGCTGGGCTTGTGGTCTTTCTGGGTGACGATTTCAACAATGTCGCCGGTGCGCAGCTTGGAGCGCAGAGGGACCATGCGGCCGTTGACCTTTGCGCCTACGCAGGTGTGGCCCACCTCGGTGTGGATGGTGTAGGCGAAGTCGATAGGCGTGCCATCGGCCGGAATCACGACCACTTTCCCCTTGGGCGTGAAGGTGTAGGCCTCGTCGGGATAGAGATCCATCTTCAGGCTGGAGAGGAACTCGTTGGGGTCGGTCATCTCCTTTTGCCACTCGACGAGCTGACGAATCCAGTTGAGGCGCTCTTCGTCGCGGGCGGTAACGGCGGCGCTGCCGGCCTTGTACTTCCAGTGGGCGGCGATGCCTTCCTCGGCGATGCGGTGCATCTCCTCGGTGCGTATCTGTACCTCGAATTGGTGGCCGCTGGCCCCCATGACTGTGGTGTGGAGCGACTGGTAGCGGTTGGCGCGGGGGATGGCGATGAAGTCCTTGATGCGCCCCGGCACAGGCCGCCACAGGGTATGAATGAGCCCGAAGACGGCGTAGCACGAGGCCACGTCCTGCGTAATGACGCGGATGGCGAGCAGGTCATAGACCTGATCGAAGGAGACCTTGGAGCGCTCGAGTTTTTGGAAGATGGAGTAGATGCGCTTGATGCGCCACTCGACGCGAGCCTCGATGTTGTTTTCGCGCAACTGCTCGACGAGTGTGTCTTCAACGCCGTGGAGAAACTGCTCGCCCTCAATGCGGCGGGCCTCGACGGCAGCAGTTACTTTTTCATAACTGACGGGGTCAGTGTAGCGGAAAGCGAGATCTTCGAGTTCGCCGCGCACTTTGCCCATCCCCAGGCGATGGGCCAGGGGGGCGTAGATGTCCTGGGTTTCGCGGGCGATGGCCTCCTGGCGGTCTGGCTCGAGATGCTCGAGGGTGCGCATGTTGTGCAGGCGGTCGGCCAGCTTGATGAGCACGACTCGCACGTCGGAGACCATGGCCAGCAGCATCTTGCGCACGTTTTCTGCCTGGCGGTCTTCGCGATTGGCGAACTGGATTTTGTCTATTTTGGTGACGCCCTCGACGATGTGGGCCACCTGGTCGCCAAAGCCGGCTTCAATCTCTTCATTGGTGGCGGGCGTGTCTTCGACGGCGTCGTGCAAGAGGCCGGCGGCAATGGCGGTCGCGTCCATCTTCATCTCGGCCAGCACCTCAGCCACCTCAAGCGGATGGATGATGTAGGGCTCGCCGGAGGCGCGCATCTGGCCTTCGTGATGCTTGACGCAGAACTCCCATGCCTTGCGGATGAGGGCAACATCTTCAGTGGGACGGTTAGTCTTGACCTGCTTGAGCAAGGCTTCAAAACGTTCGTCGATGAGGCTTTGCGGGAGAGGCGGCTTCGGTTCGCGCACGGCAAGCTGGGAATCCCCCGGAGGAGACGGGGGCGCGGTCGAAACATCTGCCGGTATGGCTTCCGGTGTAGTCGCCATGCTTCATTATAGGCCGCATTCGAATCAAGCGAATGAAGGCGCTGGTTCGGCAGGGTTTCACGCCGCATCAAAAGCATAGAATCGCCCCGCTAACCGCAGGGCGAATGGCTGTATGGGGTCAGACCATGAACAGGACGAGGCGGTAAGATGGGGTTACGATGAAACGGACTGGATCGGCTCGACCCGCGCCTGGAACTGCTCTATCAGGAACCACTTTCCCCGGCGCGCGCGTGAGCCGCCGCGCTGCTGACCGGCTGCGGAGCGGGTCGCTTTGGGTTTATGCCTCGGACATTGAATCGATTGAACTGCCCAAAAGCGGCGAGACTCCCGCGCTGCTGCCGGTGGCAGACAGCCGTGGCATCCTGCTGGGCACGGCACTTTACAGCTCGGCATCGCAGATTGCGCTGCGACTGATCTCGCGCGAGGCTGTCGATGAGGCCGGCTGGCTGGAGTTGCTGGCGACGAGACTGCGGACGGCGATTGGGCGGCGGCGACCGCTGCTCGACGAGCGCACCAACGCTTGCCGCCTGTGTTTCAGCGAGGCCGACGAGTTGCCGGGGCTGGTGGCGGACAAGTACGGCGAGCTGGTGATCTTGCAACTGCTGACCAAGGGACTGGACTCGGCGGCGGTACGGGCGGCCTGCGTGCGCGTGCTGCGCGAGGAGCTTGCGCCGGCGGTGATTCTGGAGCGGCCCGACCCGCGCGTGCGTGAGCTGGAGGGGTTGGGCGCGACCGGTGCTGAACCGCTCTTTGTCGCGGATGGTACGAGCCAGCCCGCCAGCACGCAGTTCCGGCTCAACGGGCTGGTCTTCCAGTACGACGCCAATGCGGGACAGAAGACCGGCGCGTTTCTTGACCAGCGGGACAACTATGCGGCGGCCGCTGCGTGGGCGAAGCGGCTGGGGGCGGACGGCCGGGCGCTGGACGTTTGCTGTTACCAGGGCGGCTTTGCCCTGCATCTGGCTCAAGTCTGCGGCCAGTTGACGGGCGTTGACGCATCGCGCGCCTCGCTGGAAGTAGCGGAGCGGAATCTTGAGGCCAATCGGGCACTGCTCCCAGCGCAGGTGGATTGGGTGGAGGCGGACGCGTTTCAGATTCTGCGCGACTGGTCGGATGCGGGCGAGAAGTTTGATGCCATCGTGCTTGATCCACCGGCCTTCGCCAAGACTCAGCGGGCGGTGGAGGGAGCGCTGCGGGGTTATAAAGAGTTGAACCTGCGCGCCTTGAAGATGCTGCGTCCCGGCGGCCTGCTGGTGACCTGCTCCTGCTCGCATCACGTAGGGTGGGCCGATCTGGAGGGCAGTGTGGCTTCGGCTGCCGCCGATGCCGGCCGGCGGGTGCGCTTGCTGGAGCGGCGCGGCGCCGCTCTCGACCATCCGGTGGTGCTGAACCTGCCGGAGACGGAATACCTGAAGTGCCTGGTGCTGGAAGTGGAGTAGTTAGGCTTGTGCGATGCTACGGCTGGGCTGCGCGTGCGGCCGGAAACGCGCCCGCCATCGACGCCACAAGGGCTGGGAAGCGCTGGTTGCTGCTGGGTTCAATGCAGGCTGATTTGGAGCGGCGTGATCCGCCTTGGCGGGGTCGGAACGCAACTGGGCCATGGTGTCTTTGACCAGCGCGCGCAAGGACTCAGCCTCAAAGGTGCAGGAGCGCAGGTAGGCTGAGACGGTGAGCCCAGCTTCGGCGGCGCGTGTGCGCAGCTGTGCGCACTCCGCCTGGCTCAGACGGATGGTGATGCTGGCGGATTTCAGATTCCGATCAAGCGCAGGGGGCGGGCCTTGGGAGTTCTCCATTTGCCAGTCTGCCTTTGACACTGAGACCGTTGGTGGGCATGCTGTTAGAGCGGTTGAGGGGGCATCGACAAGAAACGCTCCGCGGATGCGGCCTGGCTCTGGATCGACGGGGTTTGAGAGCGGCAAATCTGCTGGGTCCTGAGAGGGATTGGGGGAACGGAAGCGCGCGTGGGTGCGCAAGGCCTGCTCATAACTAAGGGTCGCGTAGTCGTCGGCCAGATCGTCGTCGCTCCACGGTTGCGAACGGTTTGATGCGGCGGGCGCGGCAAGAGCGGCCAGCAGACCCGCGAAACTGCTGGATGTGGGGGAGGGAGCGGTTGCCGCTGGTTGCTGCATGTCTGGAGCATATCGCGCATCCGGGCTTGAACCGCGAGGGATTTCGCAGCAAGAACCTGTGACTGTTCTCGATAGGGAAAATGCATTGCGCGAGTTCCAGAATGAAACCTCATGCTATGCAAATGGGAGACGGAACGAGATCTGAGTATCGAGGGGTGAGTCAAGAATTGTCTATTTAGCCAACAACCCCGAAACTCGGGTCAGGTATTCTCGATGGGACGGCGAGTCTATGTTGAGCGGCGGCAGGGAGCGAGTGATGACGGGAAGCGGAAGGGTAAATCGAGCGGTGAGCGGCTTGTGTGCCATTGCGGGGCGGTGTGTTTTGATGTCGTGCCTGCTGTTGCCATGCGGCGGGATGGTTGCACAAGGCAACGTCAGCGCGGCGACGAATCAGCCTGCGGCGCCGTATATCCAGCAAGCTGCAAAGGCAGGCAAGGAATCGATACCCGTACTTTTCTTGAGCGATATCCATTTCGAGCCGTTCTGGGATCCCGGCAAGGCTCCGCAACTGGCCGCTGCCCCGGCGCGCGAGTGGAAGAAGATTTTAGCCGCGCCGCCGTCAGCGGATCGCGAACAGCGTTTTGCGGCGCTGCGGCAGAGCTGCCACACGCGCGGAGAAGATACGTCCTATGTGCTGTTTGAGTCCAGTTTGCAAGCTGCGCACACTCATGCGACCGGAGCCAGGTTCGTTGCTGTGAGCGGCGATCTGATTGCGCATGCGTTTCCATGCAAATTTGACGCGCTCTTTCCCCATGCCGCGCCCGGCGACTACCGGGCATTTGTAGAGAAGACTATTGCGTTTGTGCTGGAGGAGCTGGGCAGCGCGCTGCCCAGCGTGCCAGTCTATGCGGCGCTGGGAAACAACGACTCGGACTGCGGCGACTACCAGCTCGATGCGCACAGCGACTTTCTGGCGGAGAGCGGCAAGGAGTTCACACGGAATTTCCCCGCACCGGAAAAGCAGGGCGCGCTGGAGACGTTTGCGGCGGGCGGTTACTACAGCGTTCACTTGCCGGCCCCAGTGGGCAATGCGCGGCTTTTGGTGTTGAACGATCTGTTCATGTCGAGCAAATACACAACTTGCGCGGGCAAAAACGATTCGTCGGGAGCGGATGCGCAGATTGTCTGGCTGCAGCAACAACTGACCGATGCCCGCCTGAACAAGGAGAAAATCTGGGTGATGGGCCACATTCCGCCGGGAGTGGATTTGCACGGAACCGTGACCAAAATGCGCGATGTGTGCGGCGGGCAGAAGCCGGAGATGTTTCTTTCTTCTGAAAAGATGGCGGACGAAATTGCCGATTTCAGCGACGTGGTGGCGCTTGGCATTTTTGCGCATACACACATGGATGAGACGCGGATTCTGAAAGCGGAGGATCAGGACGACGGTTTGAAGACAGGAAAGAGTGCTTCCGCGAAGAGCGTTGCGGTAAAAATGGTGGCGTCCATTTCGCCGATCGATGGGAACGCTCCGTCGTTTACAGTGGCTCGCATCGATCCTGCTTCCGCGGCGCTGGTGGACTATCGAGTGTTCACGGCGACCAACCAAACCGGCATGGATACCGAGTGGAAGGAAGAGTATGACTACGCGCAGACTTATGGCGAGGCTGATTTCTCCGCTGCATCGGTTGAGAAGATGATTGCGGGGTTCCAGGGCGACGCGAGCGCGCAGACTGAGGCCAGCCGCGCCTACATCCGCAATTTTTTAGCGGGCAAGGCTTCACCTTTGCTGGGGCTGGTTTGGCCGCAATATGTTTGCAGCCAGGAGAATCACTCGGCGCAGGGGTATACATTGTGCGTTTGCGGGGGCGCGCCCTCCGTGGCTAAATAGGCTGCGGAAAAGCCCTTGTTTCCCGGCTGGTTTTGCCCCTTTCGCTTGGGTTGGCTGATCGGGCGCTGCTCATCGGCGCGTTCCTATTTCTTCAATCAAATCCCTGTATAGAGAAGGTAGCCAACATGAGGCATGCAACATGCGTTTATCCGCAGCCTGTAGAGCGGGGCTATGGGACAAGAAGGCAACTTGCATGGGTTTATATGTATTTGAATATTAAACATTAGTAGAATCAGCGCGGGTTGTTTGGGTTGCGGGCGGCGTTGCGTTTTTGCGCACGCCACTTGAGGGCAAGCCATGCTACATAGCCTAGTTGAACGGCCCAGGTGACGGCGTAGGCGGCAACGAGGAACTGGTGGTCGAGAATTGCTCTTTGATCCATAGTCTTTTTCCTTTTTGCTAGATTTCTAGCGGGAATCAGGCGTTGAGGGCTGCCTGCGCTTCGATGGCGGCGAATCTCTGGTGCTGGCGCTCGACATAGTAGCGGATGCCGAGGATGAGGACACCCCAGCAGAACCAGGCCAGCATGTTCCAGAGAAAGGGATGCACCATGGATGGGTCCATGCCGGAACCTTCGCTGCCGCCGAAGACGGGCGCAGGATGCTGGGTGCGCCACCAGCGGTTGGACATATACACGATGGGTACGTCGAGAGCGCCGAAGATGCCGAGTACAGCGGCGTATGTCTGCATCTGCGGCCCGGCGGCAAAGCGGCGGAGCAGCAGGTAGCTGACGTAGATGAGCCAGAGAACGAGAGTGGTGGTGAGGCGGGCATCCCACGTCCACCAGATGCCCCAGGCGCGGCGGCCCCAGATGGGACCGGTGAGCAGGACGACGGTGCAGAAGACGACGCCGACTTCTGCGCCGGCCAGGGCCCAGGCGTCCGCGATCTGCGCCCATCCGTCACGATTGCGGCGGAAAGCGAGATAGGCGATGGAGCCAATCAGCGAGACGGCGAAGAAGAGGAAAGCAACGCTTGCCGAGGGCACATGGTAGAAGATGATGCGGAAGATTTCGCCCTGCATGGCGTCTGTCGGAGCAACATAGATGGCTTGATAGAAGCCCCAGACCATGAGGGCAATGGTGACGGCGGCGTAGAGACCGATGGCGAGTTTCTTCATGGGGAATCCTGACGAGACGCTATCAGTTTACGACGGCGGGGCGCGGGACGGTGCCCATCTTGAGGTGGAGGGCAGCGGAACCGTATGTACGGAGATGGACGGCAGTAAGGCGCCTGATCTCGCCCCCCCACCCTATTTCTGTAAAGAAGTTCCTTGTTTTCAAATAGATAGAGGATGCCTTGCGCTGTAAAATCTTGATTCCGCAGGAGTTATTTGCAGATTCCTCATAGCAGAGAGGTTACGGGCGATTTCTGCCACCTTTTGACTTTCGGCCATTTCTTCAAGCCCGCGTCAGAGGCTACCTTCGGCCAGCATGTCTGTCAAAGACACTATGGAATGATTGTGCGGCATTCGAGAGTAATTATCCGCAAATGCAAAAGGAAAAATCGATGCTATTCCGCGTGGAAGACTACGTCGAAGAGCATGAGGCTGGCGGTGGTGAAGATGATGTCGTAGCCGAGGAGGAGCTTGATCCAGAGGGTGGGGTCGCTTTCGCCGGTGAGGATCGATGTGGTTGCCTGCACCATGGCTAGCAGGGCCGGAATGAAGATGGGAAAGAGAATGAGCGAAAGCAGTAGTTCGCGGTTGCGGCTGCGGATGGAGAGCGCGGCGAAGAAGATGCCGTTGGCCACTAATGCCCAGGTACCCAGCGGCAGCACCAGCACCAGCAGCCAGGCCTGACCCACGATGCGCAGGTTATAGAAGACGAGAAAGATGGGCGCCAGGATCACCTGAACGATGGTGACAAAGAGAAAGTTGACGATGACCTTGGCGAGGTAGAGTTCTGAGCCGGGTGAAGGAACCATGCGCTGGGCGTCGAGTACCTGATGGCGGATTTCACGTGCCCAAGCCTGGTTGAGGGCGCTAACCGAGGCGAACATGGTGGCTACACAGAGCACGCCGCCGGCAATTTGCTGGGAAAACGCTCCGCGGGGGTCAAAGGCGATGGAAAACAGTACGACTACCAGCCCGGAGAAGAAAAGCATGGAGATGATGGCGTCGAGGGAACGCCACTCGATGCGCAGGTCTTTGACGAGATGGGTCCAGAGGGCGCGGGGCATCAGGGGCGGTCCTCCGCGGAATCCGGATCGTTGGATTCGTCGTCTCCCACCCTTGCACCAAAGGACCGGTGCAAGGATGGGGCACCCGAGGTTTTTGGGATGTCTTTGATGATGTCGGCGGTCTGGACTTCGACTTCGAGAGCCTGGGCGGCGCGGAGGTAGTCGGCGGGCGAGAGGATGAGCTGGGTTCCCCGTGCTCCGGCGGAGACGCTGATCCGGTCAAAGAGGACGACGGTCTCATCGATATAGACGGGGTAGGGCTTTCTTGTGCCGAAGAGAGTGACGCCGCCGCGAATGTAGCCGGTGAGGGGCTGCACTTCTTTGAGAGGCGCCATCTCAAGCTTGCGCAGACCAGAGGCACGGGCCAGCTTTTTGAAGTCCAGCTCGGCGTCGCCGGGGATGACGGCGAAGCGGTAGATGTTTGGCCCACCGGTGACGAGGAGGGTCTTGAAGACCTGCTCGGGGGGCATGCCGATCTTTTTTGCGACGCTGAGGGCTGTGAGGTCGTTCGGATCGACCTCGTATTCGCGGAGTTCGAAGGGAATGTTGAGGGATTCGAGGAAGCGGGCTCCATTGGTTTTCGCTGGGTTGGTCTTCATAATGTTGGGCTCCCCGGCTCGAACGAGGCCACGCGGCCGGCCTTGAGGGCTAGCACCCAGTCAGCGATGGGGGCGGCGTGCTCGCGCTGGTGGGTGGTGAGGACGATGGTGCGGTTGCCCTGGCGGAAGCCGGCCAGCAGCTTGACCATCTGACTGACGGATTCGACATCCATGTTGGAAAACGGCTCGTCGAGCAGGAGCAGCTCGGGGACGGGGAGCAGGACGCGGGCGAGCGAGGTGCGCTGGCGCATTCCCTGGGAATACTGGCCGAGGGTGCGCGGCAGCTCGGGGTCGAGGCCCACCTGACGCAGGGCTTCAGCGGGGGCGAGACAAGGGCGGCCGGGGTAGAGGCTGGCAAAGTAGCGGAGGTTTTCCTGGGCCGTGAGCTCGTCGTAGAGCATGGGGGCGTGGGACATATAGCCGATGCGGGCGCGGGCATCGTGCGGGTCTTGCGAGCCGAAGACGGTGACGGTGCCGAAGCTGGGGCGGAGCAATCCGGCGAGGATGCGGAGGAGGGTGGATTTGCCCGCGCCGTTTTCGCCGATGAGGACGTAGCAGCGGCCGGGTTCGAGGTCCACCGTGACCTGGCGCAAGGCGGCGAAGGAGCCGAAGAGCTTGGAGACGCCGGCCAGGCGGGCGCAGAGAACCTCGGTCGCGGATGTCGTGCCAGGACTATTCTGCATCGGCATTGGCAGGCGGGGAACTGGATTTGTTCATATTGCGATTCAGGTAAAGGGCAAGCGGAAACAAGGCAGCATAGAATGCATAAAGCGGTATGAGCAAGTACTCGTCGGCAAAATTCCATCCGGCTATTTTCCAGAGCAGGATGTGATGGGTGAAGACCAGTATGAAAGTAACAATGATCAAAATTATATTGCATACAAACAAGTTAAGCTTGATCTTGCTGAGGCCGTCTCTATCCATTTCTTGAAAAGCTACCACTATTAGGGCCATCGTGATAATGAATATTGCTTTACGGGTGAGATGATAAACACCAAATTCTAGAGTCTTTCCATCCAGCATATCAAACATTAAAAAAAAGAAGGAAATTTTCACGCAATAGGAAACGATCTTCTTAAACGGTTTCCAATTCATCGAGGCTCCTTGCGTGCGCAGACCCAGCTGGCCGATCTGTGCGAAGGCGATTCTTTCGTTAGGACACATTGGCACTCGTCGGTTGGGAAGTGGATTTTGTCTGGTTCCAGTTCAGGTAGAGCGCCAGCGGAAAGGGAGCCGCTATGAGCGCGATAAATGGATAAAATGAATACTCAAAGTCACGATCAAGAACGGCGGTTATGGGAATCAATGATATGCCAATTGCTTTACAGAGCAATGCAATGCCGAGCAGGATCAAAAAGATAGCGAACAAGAAGATGAAGAAATTCCTGAAAATGCGGCGAACCCACCGATGGCCCCCTCGATCCAATTCGTCAAGACCGACAAGTCCCAAGCCTACTGCGACAGATCCAAGAGCGTCCATGGCAAAAACTTGAGAGCTGAAATGCCAATGGCTACTAACCCAATCCCCTAAGAAAAAAATAAAAAAAAACATTCCCGCCTTAAAGAGGAAATCTGACAGCATCTTCTTCCAGTTCATCAACGCCCCTTGCGGGCGCAGCGTTTGGGCTGTCGCAGCGCCGCCGGGATTGGTCATTGCGCTAGTTTGCATTGTCGATGGCCGGTTGCGAAGTGGATTTACTCTGGTTTCGATTCAGGTAGAGCGCAATTGGGAAGGTGGCCACTGTCAGCATATAAAACGGAATGAACCAATATATATCGGCAAAATCCTTCCCTGTAATAATCTTCCAGTGCAAATGAATACTGGCCTTGGACAGAATGATTAGACTGATGGGTAAAAAAAAGAGGCAAAAAAGCAAGTTACGGCGAACTTTTCGATGCCCACCTCGCTTCAACTCGTCAAAACCGATCATTCCCATGGACATACCGATAACCAAAATCAAATTAATGATGAAAGGATGTGTGCCGAAATACTGAGACTTTCCCCTCAAATAATCCACCATGAACATAGTGAAGACGAACACCGAACTAGAAAAAACTGCCCCAACTATCTGTCCCAAATCCATATTGCCTCCTTGCGGGTTGAGACTTAGTGCGCTCTGCATGAGTCCATCTGGTTCGATCAGCGTTCCCTCAGGGGCTAAAGCCTCACTCATTTCGGACCGTTTACGGCACGACTGAAGTCGTGCCCTTTCAAAACACATTAACGACCATCTGTATAGCTGACACCACTAGCTGGCTGGTTTGGACGAAGGAGCATCGGAGGCAGCGGAGGCGGATTTGGCGGGCGGGGCGGCGGGTTGCGCGGGCTTTGCGCCGGGCTGGCCATTGGGTCCGGCAGGCCCGTACTTGCTGGCGCACTTGGCCTGCAGCACGTTGGCGTGGAAGACGCCATCGCGGCCGTAGGAGCCCTCGGCCAGAGCCTGGGAGTTGTCCTTGAAGGTGTCCGGGGGCGGCTCGGAGCCTTTGTAGCTGACCTTGAGCAGGCGGCCGGAAGCAGCCTTGGGATTGTGACTTTCAAATTCGTTGAGCACGAAATCGACATGGGGGCCGTTTTGCTCGATGGAACCGGGCTGGACGAAGCCCTCGACGCGCAACTGGCTGCTGTAGGCCTTGTCGCCCAGGCCGCCTAGCTCGGCAATGGTGACGTAGTAGCTCTTGTTGGCGCCGTAGCCGGACCAGGCCAGCCAGCCGATGGTGCCGATGATGACGGCGGAGGCAATCCCGATCCGCATCGTATTTGGGGAGATTTTCATAGTCAACCTCTAACGATACGAGCGTAAGGGGCCGGGGTCAACCACCAAAAAGACACAGAAGCGACGGAAAACCGGCTGGCAATGGCCGAGGTTGCTGGTTCCGGAGAGACGCTCCGGGGCGACCCTTTTGGGGAAATTGGCATCGGTTCCATCTGTGGTCATACCTCCAGCGGAGATTTCCACAGGCGCTCAAAATGGCCGCTACAAATTCTACTGCGCACCGATTACCCGCTGTGATAGCATCCGCTCGGCAAAATCTTCGCTGTTTACGAGCCCTCTAAAGTATTTCGAATCGCACTTTCCCTCGCTTCCAAGGTCGGAGAAAAGCAAGACAAGTGCAGGGAAAGCGGCAGCGTTGGTCTGACCATTGAGAGTATCCCACTCATGAATGGAGAAAACTGAATGAAGGAAATGCAAAAACTCAGGACGTGCAGCCTTGCGCTGGCGTTGATTCTGGCAACCGGCAGCGTGTACGCGACAACAGTCTTTGCGGGTGGCTCGGGAACGGGCCATTACAGCACGGTGCAGGCGGCGGTGAATGCCCTGCCCTCCAACGGCGGTATTGTGGAAGTGGAGCCGGGCACCTACACCGAACAAGTGACCATCTCGAAACCCGGCGTGAGCCTGATCGGCCAGGGCAGCAGCGCCTCGGCCACGATTATCTCCGACGATCTCTCGGCGGCCAAAGCCGGGTCCGACATCAAATCAGCGACCGTGATCGTCACCAGCGCGGCCATCAACTTCTACTTTCAGAATATCCAGATTCAGAACGTCTACACCCAGGATGGCAACACTGAAACGCAAGCGCTGGCGCTGGCGATCAGCGGAGATCGCGCGGTTGGCCGCAATGTGCGGCTGATTGGCCGCCAGGACACCTTTTTTGCCGGGGCGAACGGCTGTAGCTCGACAACGTGCTCTGATCCGACGCGGGTCTACCTCTACGGCTCTTACATTGAGGGCAATGTGGACTTCATTTTTGGCGACGCCGCGCTGGTGCTTGACACCTGCACTATTCAGCTCGACGAACACGGCAGCCTGGGCGGGGAAGCCACGATTACCGCGCAGAACAATCGCTCCAGCAGCGACGCGTATCTGAGCGGCTTCGTCTTCTACAACAGCACGATCAACAGCAATCCCTCTACCGGTATGACCAACGGCTATCTGGGCCGGCCGTGGGGAGTGTATTCGATCAACGTCTTCATCAACACGAACATGCAGGCGCCTATCAATACGGCCGGGTGGATCGAGTGGGAGCCGGGAACCACAGATTACCTTGCAACCTCGTACTATGCGGAGTACGGCTCGACGGGCGCAGGCGCGGCGGGCTATACAAAGAAGACCCGCGAGAAGTACGCCGTGTATCTTACCGAGTCCCAGACAACGAAGTATGCGCCGGATACCTTCCTGACCGGCAAGGACGGGTGGACACCGACTTCAGTCGAATAGTCGCTGGAGAACGCGAAAGTCTCTTGACCCTGGAGGGGGCGCGGCGGAATCCGCGCCCCTTCTCTTCGTATTGAAATTACTGTGTGGTTGAGCTTTCCGCAGCCTGCACCGCACGGGCTCTTCAATGGATTTTGTTCAGACACACCTCCCCTGGCATGGGAATGGCGACGGGGCAGAAGGCGTTGCTGGAGAGACGTAGAGGTGGCGGGAGAGCCTTAGAAGTCTTGTTCGCGAGACTTGGCTTTTTGAATCGAGGAGAGGATGGCGGGGCCGGCGATCATGGCGACGAATGCAAGAACGATGACGAGACTGAACATGAGGCACGCTCCTTTCGGGCGCATCCGGCCGACAGAGGCCGGAATTGGGGGATCATACCCCTTAGACGGATGAAGTGGGAAGTATTATTTATCTTTTTTTGGGAGGAGCGGGAGAGTTGGGATGGGGGCAGACGTTTAGGCGAGGTTTAGGCACCCTGTGGGCTGTATTTGGTGAATCTGTCAATCGTTTGGCAAGCGGAGATTAGCTCCCGCAGTGGCTAAAGCCCCGAGGGTTTTGCTGGATTTTCGGCACGACTAAAGTCGTGCCCTGACACAAAACAGGTTGATTTGGTTTTCACCAAACCCTGCCTAAAGCCGTATTGGGGTTAGGGTCCGGATTGAGAAGGCATTTGCTCAGGGTGCAGGATCCAGTGTGTGCGCGGCGCGGTCGAGCGCCTGGGTGAGGACAGCCAACTGCTGGGCGGCGCGGGCGGAGTCTTTGGCGTCGATGGCCTCGTTGACGCCGGGGATGACAACCGCCGCGTAGCCGGTATACTCGCCGGGCGCGAAGATGGTGTGCCGGTACCAGGGACGATTGGGCAGGCCAGCCGGGGAGACGAGGGCGGTTTCGGTCTGGCGCAGGGCTAGATTGAGTTTGGCCAGATCTCCTGTGGCCGCGATCTGGCGGGTGCGCGCCTTTTGGGCCGCGACGGCGAAGCCAGCGGCAGCGGCCTGGGCGGGGGCAAAGTCGAGCGAGTTGAGCTGATTGTCGCTGGCCCGGCGTTTTGCGGCGTCAATGTAGGTAGAGATGGCACGGGCGTAGGTAACGTAGTCGTAGGGCAGCACGTCCGCGTCGGCCATGCGCAGGGCTTCAAGGCCAAGGACGCGCGCCATCTGCCGGAGATAGACGAATTTCGGATCGGCGTTCTGGGTGTACCAGGCGAAGTTGTCGAAGACGGAATGATAGACGCCATAGGGGCCTTCGGAACCGATGTCGGTGGATGGGACGCCCACGTGCTGGAAGAAGGGCGTGAAGTCGGAGCCGGAGCCGAGGTCGCCGACATGGCCCTCTTCAGCGGCGGGCGGGGCGTTGAGGGTGCGCTTTTCCTCGCTGTCAGGGCGGGTGGTCTTCCAATGGTCGTAGACAACGCCGCCGGCCGGGCTGGGAACCGAGCGTGTGAGCTCGCGGATGAATTCCTTTAGAGATGGGACGGCGGCGGCGGAGAAATCCGGGCCGGAGACAGCAACGTCGGTGTTGAAGTAGGCGACGGCGCTTTCGAGCGCTTTGGCGTGCTGCTCGACCCACTCGGTGGAGCCGATGAGGCCTTCTTCCTCGGCGTCCCAACTGGCGAAGATCAGAGTGCGTTTAGGACGCCAGCCTTGCTTGAGCAGCGCGCCTACACCGTGAACCGATTCAAGCATGGCGGCGGTGCCGCTGCTGGGGTCAACCGCGCCATAGACCCACGCGTCGCGATGATTGCCGACGACGACCCACTCATCGGGAAGTTCAGAACCGGGGATTTTTCCGATTACGTCCCAGATGATGCGGCGCTGATAGTCCTGCTGGGATACGAGGTGAACCCTCACGCCTTCGAATTGATCGACTTGGCCCCCGTTCCGGTGTCCGATCTGACTCCCGGCCTGTGGATCAGACCCTCCCAAATGATAGCGGAAGGGCAGCGCTCCCTGCCAGCTCTGAGGCACGCCCGGGCCTTTGAGAGCTTGCAGGATGGGCGCGGCATCGCGATAGCTGATGGGGATGGAGATAATGTGGGGCTGGTTGCCTTCCGGCGAAACGCGGGCGGAGTCGGGCAGGTCCAGCGTCGAGGCTACGCCGGGGGTTTCGGGGTCGCCGGAATACTTGAAGAGATATTGGACCGACCCGCGCTGGATGCCCGTATCCGGCCGCCAGGGGCCGTTGGGGTAGGCATCGCCCTTGAAGTATCCGTCGTCCTGCGGGTCAGAGTAGAGGAGCACGCCGGCCGCGCCGCGCTGCTCCGCGATGTAGACTTTGACGCCGCGGAAGTTGACGCCGTAGCGGCAGAGGACGATTTTTCCGTGGAGGTCGATGTGCTGAGCGGCAAGCTGATCGAAATCCTCAAGGCGACCGTAGTTGGCATAGACCGCATCGCCGGTCACGTCTCCCGACGCCGACGACCCGTTGAAGGGCATCACAACCCGGGGATCGTCCTGGTAGGGATCGCCAGCGACCTGCTCGCGGTTAGGGCCGGTCATGAGGCGATGGCCGGCGGCGTCAAAGGCTTCAACCTTCACGACTTTGGGCTGATTGAGCAGGACGCGGTAGGGAACGATTTCTGTATCTAGGCCTGCGTCCCGAAACTTCTGGGCGACGTATTCGGCGGTCTTGCGGTCCTCGGGCGTGGCGGCCAGGTGCGGCTCGGCGGTGAGGATCTTGAGGTGCTGCCCGGCGAGTTGGGCGTCGGGGACTGCGAGGAACTCTTCTTCGATTTTGGACTGGGCGGTGAAGTCGGCATAGCCAAAGACCGTTGGCTGGGGGGCGGCCAGCTCGGCAGATTGGGCCGCTAGAGGAGCGGGGACGAGCGAGAGCAGAAGCATGTAGGTAAGCGGCTTGCGCACAATCATGTTTGGGACCCTTCGGGCAGCCGGCGAATCGGCCTGGAATCAGCTTCTATGTTGAATTGGATGCCTATGCTACGGGCTGGGCGCAGTGTGCGCAGCGCTTGGCGGCCAGCGGAATCTCGCTCAGGCACTCAGGGCAAGTCTTTATCGAGGAGGGAGCGTCCGGCGCGGGCTTCTTAAGCCGGGCCATCAGCGTGTTCAGCGGCAGCACGATGGCGAAATAGACCACACTGGCCACAATGACGAACGAAATGGCGGCGTTGAGGAAGTTGCCGATGTAGATTGGGGTGCCATTGAGCTTGAACACCACATCTTTGAAGTCTGGCTTGCCCACAACAGCGGCAATCAACTGCGTCAATACGTCTTTGACAAAAGACGTGACAATGGCATTGAAGGCAGCGCCGAGAATGACGGCAACGGCCAGGTCTACAACATTTCCACGCAGAATGAAGTCCCGAAAGCCTTTCAGCATATTTTCTCTCCAACGAGTCCCCTGGGAGTTTGCCCGTTTTTCGATCGCCGGGGCCGCGACCGTGGGTTTTGCACCATGGTACACGGGTTGAAGGGAAGGATGGCAGAGGGTGCCGGCTGCAACGGGAATTTTCACGGATTTTCAACGGCCAATCAGAGCAGGTAGAGCCAGAAGAAGAGGGCCAGGGCCAGGATCATCAGTTCGGCATACAGCAGGATGAGGACTCCGGCCTGGTAGAAGCTCCAACGGCGGCGGTGGCAGCGGGCTGTCTCAAACATGGCCCAGCCAGCGGCGAGAACGGGCAGAATCTGCCAGCGCGAGCCGTGAGGGGCTTCGAGGTGGGGATAGCCGGCAAGGCACAGGCTGGCGGCGAGGGTGCCGAGTGCGAGCAGGATGCCGCGAACGAGCGACCTCTGGCGGAGGCGGAAGATGGGCGAGCGAGGGAACGCCACGCTTTTACTTTAGTTGTGCGAAGTATCCTCCGGGGTGTCTTTGATTTTCACCGTGCGACTCCGGCGACCAAACCAAGGTTGATTCTGGGCGGCAAGACGAAGAAAAATCTGCCCCAGAAAAGAGTTTTGGCGCCATCGAGTCGCAAGGCCGGAGAAATCGCTATAATGTTTTGACATTGCGGGATTTGACGGCTTCGGGGTTTCCGTGGCCGTGCCCGTCGTTTTGTTTTTTCACGCACGCGCAGTCGAGATGCATTCACCCCCAAGAAGAGAGAAGGAGATCGGCACATGGAGAACAAGCCGGCACAAAATATTCAAGACACATTCCTGAACACAGTCCGCAAGGACAAAACCCCGATCACGATTTATCTGGTCAGCGGCGTCAAGCTCACCGGAAAGATCCGATCGTTTGACAAGTATTCCGTGCTGCTGGAAAACAACAGCCAGGAGCAATTGATCTTTAAACACGCCATTTCGACGGTGGTAAGCAACCGGAGCGTGATGCATACGGAGCATCGTCCGATGGCCGTGCAAACGGGCGTTGGGCCAACTCCGATATCGGCGTCGTTCGGTTCGCCTGTGTCCGCGGAGCCGCGATAGCGCGCGGGGAGCGGCCTGGGTTGGCGGCGGAAGAGAGAGGGACCGGCGGGAAGGTGGAGCGTGCGGTCCTTGTAGGCGTGGAACTGACGCGGGCGGAGCCATCGCTCCGCTCACACGCCAACCGCGCAGGCGCAGCAGGCGCGCGCCTAGCGTTGGTGCGTCCGGAAGACGCGGCGGAAGTTGCCAATTCTGAAGAAATCCTGCCTTCAAGCGGGGAGGCCGTTCTGGGCTCGGGTCCAGCGCAGGCTCTGGCGCGCGCGGATACGAACCTCGACGTGGATGAATCGCTGGCGGAGTTTCGCGAACTGGTGGCGAGCGCCGGCGCCGTTGTGGTTGCGGAGGTGATGCAGCGCCGTTCGCGGCCCGACCCTGCCACGCTGATTGGCTCAGGCAAGGTGGAGGAGATTGCCGGAGTGGCGGCTTCCACCGAGGCTGGTCTGGTGCTGTTTGACCACGACCTGACGCCCACGCAACTACGCAACCTTGAGGCCGCCCTCCCTTGCCGCGTACTGGACCGGACGCAGCTGATCCTGGACATATTTGCGCGCCATGCACGCACCAGCGAGGGCAAGTTGCAGGTGGAGCTGGCGCAACTTGAGTACATGCTGCCTAGGCTGACTGGCAAGGGCAAGGCGATGTCACAATTGGGCGGCGGCATTGGCACGCGCGGCCCCGGCGAAACCAAACTGGAGACGGATCGGCGGCAGATTCAGAGCCGGATCGATCACCTGAAGGGCGAGGTGGAATCAGTGCGCCGGGTGCGCCACCAGCAGCGCCAGCGGCGCGAGTCGGTTCCGGTGCCTACGGTGGCGCTGGTGGGCTATACCAACGCCGGCAAAAGCACGCTCTTCAACTGCCTGACCGGCGCCGCGGTGCTGCAATCGCCGCGCATGTTTGCCACGCTCGACCCCAAGCTCCGCGCCATTGAATTGCCCAGCCGGCGCAAGATTCTGCTGTCGGACACGGTGGGCTTTATCCGCAACCTGCCGCACACGCTGGTCACCGCCTTCAGGGCTACGCTGGAGGAAGTGGCGCAAGCCGAGGTGCTGCTGCACGTGCGGGACGCGAACTCGACCTATGGCGAGGAACAGAAGACGCAGGTGGAGAAGGTGCTGGGCGAGCTGGAATGCCTGGACAAGCCGCGCATCGAGGTGTTGAACAAGATCGACCTGCTGGGGGAGCACGAACGCCTGGGTTTGCAGGGCCGGTCAGGAACCGGCGGCGAAGTCGCGGTTTCAGCGCGCACCGGCGACGGAATGGATGCGCTGCTCAAGGCCATCGACGAGGCTTTGCACTCCGATCCGGTGATCGAGGCGGAGCTGCGGGTTCCGCAGCACGAGGGCGGGGTGCTGGCGGCCATCGAGGCGGGGACGGTGATTCACACGCGAGAGTATGAGGGAAATCTAGTGCGGCTGACGGTGAGCGGACCGGCGTCGTTGCTGGGGCGGCTGAGGAAGTACAGGATGCGGGAGGAATGATAGGAGGCGGAAAGTGATTGACGAAAAACGCGACCGAAATTCAAAGGACAGTATCCATTCTTCGTTGAGGGAGTCAATTATTGAACACCTCTTCATTGGCGAGATTCTGAAGAAGCTGTGGCTCGAAGAAAGATTCCAAGTTGAGGTTCTCAAGCCGCAGGTGGACAATGCCGGCTATGACCTTGCGATCGACTGCAACTCCAACCCGGATTTGAATCATTCGTCAATTTTGTACATTCAATTGAAATCCTCTCGTTCGGATGCCAAGACGGCTCGCGTTAACGTAAGCCGGAAACTCATCAAGAAACCAAAATGGTGTGTCATTTGGATTATCTTTGAACAAAAAGAGAAAACATTTGACCTTAAGAAATACCGCATTTTTCCGAAACTAGAAAGCTCTCCCCCCGACACGGAAAATTTTAAGATTGCGAAGAATACAAGGGGTGACAAGGCGGAGCGTCCTGGACATCGCGTGGTTCCCGTGGGTAAATTTGGCCCGCTGATATCCATCGACGAAGTAATAAATCAACTGTTTGCGAAGATTCCGAACAAGGAAACATCATGAACACAAACTCGCTCACCCAGGGCCGCACCATCACTACGCTTTCCAGCCGCGAGGTCTATCGCAACCGCTGGATGCGGCTGCGCGAGGACGAGATTCTGCGCTCCGATGGGACGAAGGGCATCTATGGAGTGGTGGACAAGGACGAGTGCGCGATCGTCTTGCCCCTCGACGATGGGCGCGTGTGGCTGGTGGAGCAGTTCCGCTACACCATTCAGGAGCGGGCGCTGGAGCTGCCGCAGGGCGGCTGGGAGCGGGCGGTCGAGAACCCAGAAGAGCTGGCGCGCGGCGAACTGAAAGAGGAAACGGGCCTCGCCGCCGCACAGATGACCTATCTGGGGATCCCGTGGGTGGCATACGGCTTCACACGACAGAAGATCCATGTCTTTTTGGCCACAGGGTTGACGCAGACCGCGAAAGATCCCGATGCCGAGGAACACGATCTGGTGGTGCGCTCGGTGACGGTTGCCGAGTTTGAGCGGATGATGCTCGACGGCGAGATCCGCGACATCTGCACGCTGGCGGCGTGGGGGCTTTATCTGATGTGGAAGGCGCGGCAGTAGCGCTCGGTGACTGGTTTCCACACCGCTGCTGTCGAGCAGTTTCTTACAAGATTTCTGGACGCCAGCGCAGTCAAACATGAGCGGACGGTGGACTTCCGCGTTGCGATGCTCTACCTTGAGCTGAGAGGAGCCACCCCCATGAGCTTTCTCTTTCCCCGCCGGCAGGTCAGACGGACCGTCGGATTTAGAAATTCGCTCGCATCGATTCGTCGATTTCAGAACTGGAAATCGGATTCGCGGCAATCCACCAGGCCTTCCGCAACGGAAGCCATCGGAATTTCTACGAAATGGCCGGTCAAGCCGGACATTGTGAAAATCGCGCGTGGGTGTTGCCTGTTCTTGTGCCTCGCGCTAACGTCTTGCGGAATTCACTTCGCCACGGTTTCTGCGCCGCCGGACTTTTCGCTGGCCGTGTCGCCAGCATCGCTCACCATCGTGGCCGGGGCGACCGGCTCTCCGGTGAGCGTTCTGGCGACCTCGGTGAATGGCTTCAGTGGCACGGTTGCCGTCGCGATCTCCGGATTGCCTGCCGGAGTGACTGCAAACCCAGCGACGCTCACGTTGACCCCAGGGACGGCGCAGAATGTGACGCTCAGCGCTGCTTCGACTGTCGCGGCCGGCAGCGCGACGGTGACTTTCACGGGAACTTCGGGTGCTCTCAGTCATTCGGCCACCGTTATGTTGGCCATCGGGGCCGCACCGCCGCCGCCGGACTTTTCACTGACAATCTCGCCCGCGTCGTTGACCATTACGGCTGGGGCGATGGGTTCCCCGATCAGCGTCCTGGCTACTGCGGTGAATGGCTTCAGCGGCACGGTTGCGGTCGCAATCACGGGACTACCCAGCGGGGTGACGGCGAGCCCGGCGACGCTTATGTTGACTCCAGGGACGGCGCAGAATGTGACGCTCAGCGCTGCTTCGACTGTCGCGGCCGGCAGCGCGACGGTGACTTTCACGGGAACTTCGGGTGCTCTCAGTCATTCGGCCACCGTTATGTTGGCCATCGCGGCCGCACCGCCGCCGCCGGACTTTTCACTGACAATCTCGCCCGCGTCGTTGACCATTACGGCTGGGGCGATGGGTTCCCCGATCAGCGTCCTGGCTACTGCAGTGAATGGCTTCAGCGGCACGGTTGCGGTCGCAATCACGGGACTTCCCAGCGGGGTGACGGCGAACCCGGCGACGCTCACGTTGACACCAGGGACGGCGCAGAATGTGACGTTCACCGCTGCTTCGACTGCCGCGGCCGGCAGTGCGACGGTGACTTTCACTGGAAGTTCGGGGTCTCTCAGTCATTCGGCCACCGTTATGTTGGCCATCGCGGCCGCACCGCCGCCGCCAGACTTTTCGCTGACAATCTTGCCCACGTCGTTGACCCTTACGGCTGGAGCAACGGGTTCCCCGGTGAGTGTCCTGGCGACCGCGGCGAATGGCTTCAGCGGCACGGTTGCGGTCGCAATCACGGGACTTCCCAGTGGGGTGGCGGCGAACCCGGCGACACTTACGTTAACTCCAGGGACGGCGCAAAGCACAACGCTCACTGCGGCGATGAGCACGCCTGCGTCAGCGGAGACGGTTACATTCACGGGAACCTCAGGCAGCCTCACCCATTCCGCCGCCCTGGCTCTGACAGTTCAAGCTGCGGTTTCCACCACCATTGCGCCGGACGTGACCACCTATCACAACGACATTGCACGCGATGGGCTCAATGCGCAGGAGACCGTTCTGACGCTGAGCAATGTGAACTCCACCCAATTCGGCAAGATCGGTTTCGACACTGTAGACGGTTTGGTCGACGCCGAGCCGCTGTATCTGGCCAATGTGACGGCGGGGGGCTCGCTGCGCAATGTCTTGTTCGTGGCCACAGAACACGACAGCGTCTATGCGTTCGATGCCGATAGCGGTGTTCAGATCTGGAAGACTTCGGTTCTTGGCGCCGGTGAAACTACCAGCGACGATCGTGGCTGCGGACAGGTTACACCCGAGATAGGAATCACATCGACGCCGGTCATCGATCGCAAGCAGGGGACAAACGGCACCCTCTTTACCGTCGGCATGACCAAGGACGCCAGCGGCGGTTATCACCAGCGGTTGCATGCGCTCGACATCACTACAGGCGCGGAGATCAGCGGGAGTCCGACGGAAATTGCCGCAAGTTATCCGGGGACAGGGGACAGCGCCTCGAACGGCAATGTCGTTTTCATTCCGGGCCAATATAAAGAACGCGCGGCCCTGCTACTGTTGAACGGCGCTGTCTACCTTGGCTTTTCTTCGCACTGCGACAACCGACCCTATACCGGCTGGGTAATGGCCTACAGCGAGTCCACCCTGCAGCAGACGCAGGTGCTGAACTTGACGCCGAATGGCAGCGAAGGTTCCATCTGGATGAGCGGAGACGGGATTGCCGCGGACAGCGGCGGGAATCTCTACTTTCTGGATGCGAACGGCACATTCGATACGACCTTCAGTGCAAATGGTTTTCCATCGAGCAGCGACTTCGGCAATGCAATGATCAAGCTCTCGACCAGCGGCAAGCTGGCTGTGGCCGATTACTTCCAGACCTATAACACCGTGATGGAATCCAGCGAGGACGAGGACTTAGGATCGGGCGGCGAAGTTTTGCTCCCCGACCAGACGGATGCTGCTGGGGCGGTCCATCACCTGATCGTGGGCGCAGGCAAGGACAGTAACATTTATCTCGCAAACCGTGACAACATGGGAAAGTTCAACGCCACCATGCCTGTCGACAACAACATCTACCAGGAAGTTACCGGCGCACTGTCAGGCCAAGTCTTTTCCACGCCTGCGTTCTTTAACGGCGTGCTCTACTACGGCGCCGTGGGAGACGCTCTGAAGGCCTTCCCCATGACGAATGCAAAGCTAGCAACCACAGCATCGAGCCGGTCGGCCATCTCGTTTACCTATCCGGGAACGACGCCGAGCGTCTCCGCAAATGGCACCCAGAATGGAATCGTTTGGGCGTTGGAATCGAGCATGAGCGCGCCCGGAGTTCTGCACGCCTACGATGCGACGAATCTGGCGCATGAGCTCTACAACAGCGGACAGGCCGCCAACGCGCGGGACAGTTTTGGAAATGGAAACAAGTACATCACACCGATGGTTGTGAATGGCAAGGTCTACGTCGGAACCCAGACGGGGGTGGCTGTTTTTGGATTGCTGGTTAAGTGAGCAAGCCATGGTATCGTGCGCGCGGTAGACGGGACGATTTACCTGGCGCAACACCCAAGTTTACGGCCAGAGCACCTTGTAGACGTTGCCTTTGCTGTCCACCGCTACGCCATTGAATCCTGCACGCGGATCGCCATACAGACGCTCTACCTGAATCACAGTTCCCTTATCGCCTGTTGCGACAACCTGCATGATGCGCGTGCCCAGAACCTGGGCTAAGAAGAATCCCTGCCCATAGACGGTATCCCAGGCGAAGGCCAGATTGGGCTGCGGCAGGTAGCTGGCTGGGTTTTCCGGCGTCTTGTTGTTTACGAAGGACGGAGTTACAGTAGCCCACTTTGCCTGGAAAGTCTCTCCATTGGCTTGGACCAGAGAGAAATTCCCTGAAGTGGTTCCATGGAAGGTCGCTTTCATGACCGGCGGCGACGCCTGCGCTGCCAGTGGTCCCTGGACCGGATAAAGGGTTTCTGCAACTGCGGCGGCGCTGCCCGCGACAACACAAACACTCAAAAGGGCAAGAACAAGCTTCGTCTTCATGGTGAGCCTCTGCCCGTTAGACACCTGAAATTTGCAATCTGTCTTGCCGCTGGTCGAGTTTTATTTGCTTTTACCCCCGCTCATCCATGGGAATATAGGGCGACGGATACGGCGGTCCGATGTACTCGGCGCGGGGACGGATGAGGCGGTTGTCGTCCAACTGTTCGATGACGTGGGCGGCCCAGCCGGCGATGCGGCTGATGGCGAAGATAGGCGTATAGAGGTCTATGTCGATACCCAGCGTGGCGTATGTTGAGGCGGAGTAGAAATCCACGTTCGCGTTCAGCTTCTTGTCGGCGTTGATATAGAGTTCGATGGCGCGGGAGTAATCGAACCATTTGGGCACGCCGGCGTCTTTGCCGAGCTGCTCGCTCATCTTGCGCAAGTGGGTGGCGCGGGGATCTTCGGTCTTGTAGACGCGGTGCCCGAAGCCGGAGATCTTCTGCTTGGCGGCCAGCATGTTTTTCACGTATTCGACCGGATCTGCGCCGGCCTTGTCGATTGTGAGGAGCAGGCGCATGACGCCTTCATTGGCGCCGCCGTGGAGGGGCCCCTTGAGCGCGCCAATGGCGCCGGTGATGGCCGAGTGCACATCTGCCAGAGTGGCGGCGATGACGCGGGCGGCAAAGGTGGAGGCGTTCAGCTCGTGTTCGGCATGCAGGACCAGCGCCAAGTCCAGCGTGCGGGTCGCCGTCTCAGAGGGCCGGACGCCATTGAGCATCCAGAGGAAGTTCGCGGCGTGGTTGAGCGAGCGATCCGGGGGGACCACTTCGAGGCCCTTGCGCAGGCGGTCGTAGATGGCAACGATCATGGCCATTTGCGCGGTCAGGTGGTAGCACTTGCGGACGTTGGCGTCGTGGGAGTTGTCCTTCTCGTCGGCGTCGTAGAAGCTGAGTGCTGAGACGGCGGTGCGGAGCACCTCCATGGGCGTGGCCGAGGCGGGGATACCGCGGAGCATATCGACGATACGGAAGTCCAGACTCCTGGCCAGCGACAGTTGCGACTGAAACTCGCGCAAAGCCAACTGGCTGGGCAGAACGCCATTCCAGAGCAGGTAGGTTGTCTCCTCGAAGGTCGAGTGCACCGCCAGCTCGTGAATGTCGATTCCGCGATAGGACAATACGCCCGCTTCTCCGTCGATCCAACAGATCCCGGAGTTGGCCGCGACAATTCCTTCCAGACCTTTCCCAGCGACAGCGGTCGTCATAGCTTTTGGATCTCCCTTTTACGAAGTTTTTAGCGGTTGTTGCGTGAGTCCCGGCCTTCCACCCCGGCGGACGAAAACCTGTCGCAGGGGACCGTGGATCCTGAAAAATCGGCCTGGCGCCTGAATGTGCTGTAAAGATGTTTATAACGTAGCGATTCCATGGTTGTCACGGAGTGCGGGACGGCGAGGGGGCAAGAAAGGGGATTTTGGCAGGGCGAAGGCGGTGGCTGCCGGTGCGAACGGACGGCATTTTCTACACTTTCCGGCCCTTTTACGATATATTCTGGAAGTTCCCCACTGAGGCGCGCAAGACGGCGTCTCAGAATTGTAGTTCGTGAAGTTTGGGAGTCGGCAATGGAGCGGGGAATCCCATGGAGAGGAAACTCGCAACGGCATCCTTCTAGACGAAGGGTCGCCATCACCATGGCCTGGGCCGGTGCATTGGGCCATCAGTAGCGGTTCGCTGGCCTGCCGCGAGAGAGAAGAAAGGGAAACCAATGAGTGAAGAAGTTGAATCAGTCCCCAGTACGCAACCGCATTCCGGTGCGCTGCTAGGTGCAATCGGTGTGGCTCTGCTGGCCGGGTTAGGCGGCTTGATCTGGAGCTTCACGCTTAACAGCCGGCTGTCGACCCAGCAAACTGAACTGGCGGAAGCGAAGCAGGCGAACGTCAAGCTGGAAGCGCGCTTGCGCGAGACCGACGCCCGTCTCGAGGTGGCCACCGATGAGTTAAAGACATCCCTAGGGTTGACACAGAAGCAGCTGGACAGCCGCGCGCAGGAGATTACCGCGCGCGAAGAGCGCAACGAAGCCAACTCCCAAAAACTTGCCAGCGCCGAGAAGCAGACCGCCCAGCAGGTGACAGCCGTCTCCAGCGCGGTTACCGACGTGAAGACCGATGTGGGCGGAGTGAAGACCGATGTGGCGAAGACGCAGAGCGATCTGGCCAGCGCTGTGGCTCAGTTGACCTCGATGAAGGGGGATTTGAGCGGCCACAGCAGCTTGATTGCCCGCAATCACGACGAGCTTGAGCTGCTGAAGCACAAGGGCGACCGCAATTTCTACGAGTTCACGCTGACCAAGGGGCAGAGGAAGCCCGTGGGCACGGTGAGCCTGGAGCTGAAAAAGGCCGACTCCAAAAGGAGCAAGTTCACCTTGGTCGTGTATTCCGACGACAAAGAGTATGAGAAGAAGGATCGGAACCTTAACGAGCCGTTGCAGTTTTACAGCGGCAAGGATCCGGTACTCTTCGAGATTGTGGTGAACTCGGTTGGGGGTAAGAATTCGACGATCAACGGGTACCTGTCGACGCCCAAGAGCGCGCCCGCGCCGGCGTCTACTGGACAATAACCGCGGAGTGGGGCGCAAGCACAAGGCTGGGCTGATATTCAAATGCGAAGGTAAAGCTCAGGTCCTTGCCCGCGTCCCACTGCGGCTTGCTCATGCGAAATGCTGAAACGATGGTCCCCTCGACGGTCTGGCCGGGGGCGAGGGTCATGGTGACGGGCAAGCCTTGTCCGTGCGGCACGGGCATCGCCGGATAGGCGAGAAAGACACGGTCGTAATCGCCCTCGGTTGCCGCGTAGCTGGAGTGGATGCCATCCTCCAGCTTGGTATTGGTCATGATGTTGTGCAGGTAGAGCGTCGCCTTGCTCTCGTTGCGCAGCTTGACCAGGGCAAAGACATAGACCTGATCGAAGCTCTGCTGAGGCATGGGGGCTCCGTTGGCGTCGAAGGCCGGGGTGACGGTGAGTTGCGGGTGGACCCACACCTGCTCGATCTCTCCGGAGGCGATGGGCGGCGTTTGACCGGCGACGACATAGACTGCGACGGCGACGCTGACCAGCACGGCCGCAATCACGCTGGCCCAGACGACGTGGCTGGAACCTTTAGTGAACTCTTCGCCGCGGGCGGCATCGTCGATTGCTTCCGGGGTATCCTGATGCAGAAGGCTCATAGCGACCTTATCTTATCCTCAATCGCGCATGGGGAGCCATGAATTTCGTCGTTTTCCCCACCCGATCATCATTTCCTTTGGTCTGAAACCTGCTCCGAAGCGGCGGATTTTCCTCTGAATTTACGGCCTGGGCCTTAGCGAAGCCAGAAAATCCTCTGCTCCCAGGGTATTCAGCACGTCGTCCGGGCTCAGCCAGGCGCGGCGAAGCTGGCGCAGGCCATACTCCATCTTGCCTAGGTTGCGGGCGTCATGCGAGTCGGAGTCGATGACGATGCGGCAGCCCAGCTCTTTGGCCAGGCGGAGATCGCGGTCATTCAAGTCAAGGCGCTCCGGGGCGGCGTTGTGTTCCACGGCTACGCCCAGTTCGGCTGCGCGGCGCAGGACAATCCCCATATCCATCGAGAACGGCTCGCGGCGCAGGAGCAGGCGGCCGGTGGGATGGCCGAGAACCCGCACATAGGGGTTCTCGATGGCCCGCAGAACACGCGCGGTCATCTCTTCCCGGCTCTGCTCGAAGCGGGTGTGGACGCTGGCAATGACGATTTCCATTTGCGCCAGGACAGCATCGTCGAGATCCAAAGCGCCGTCGGCCAAGATGTCCACCTCGATGCCGGTGAAGACGCGAATGCGGCCTTCCATCTGGTGGTCCACTTCCCGGATTCTCTCTATGTGTTCGAGCGCCCGCTGCTCGTTGAGGCCGTTGGTCATGGCCAGGTTCTTAGAGTGGTCGGTGATGGCGATGTATTGGTAGCCGCAGGCCAGGGCGGCCTCAGCCATCTCGCGGATGGTGTTGTGGCCGTCGGTGGCGTTGGTGTGCATGTGCAAGTCGCCGCGCAGGTCGGCTTGCTCAATGAGGCGGGGCAGCGCGTGGCGGGCAGCAGCCTCAATCTCGCCCAGGTTCTCGCGCATCTCAGACGGCATCCAGTCCATACCCAGGGCGGCATAGATATCCTGCTCGGAGGCCGCGGCGACCGTCGAGTTATCGTCGAGACGGGCCAGCGCCCACTCGCTCAGGGTGTAGCCCATCTTGAGGGCTCGCTGGCGCAAAGCCACGTTGTGCGCCTTGGAGCCGGTGAAGTATTGCAGCGCAGCGCCATACGATGCGGAAGGCAGCAGGCGCACGTCGACTTGCAATCCGTCGCTCAAGTGGAAACTCACCTTGTTTTCTCCCTTGGCGATGATGTCGTGAATGCCTGGGTAGGCGGCGACGTGCTCGACCGCGGCGGCGGTATGCTGCGGCGCGCAAGCCGGTCCGGTAGCCAGCAGGTCCAGATCGCCGACCGTTTCGCGGCCCCGGCGCAGGGAGCCGGCCGGTGTAACCTTCTCAATCCCGGGGAATGCGAGCAGGTAAGCGGCGATACGGCTGGCAGCCTCCTCGGCCACATCAATGCGGAAGCGGCCCGCGCTGCGGCGGTAATCGTCGATGCCTTTGCGCAGCTTTTCAATCTGCTTTTCGCCCATCCGGGGGAGTCCCGTGAGGCGACCGGCTTCGATGGCCTCGGCAAGCTGGGCAATGCTTGCCACCTGCGCCGCGGACCACAGAAAAGCAACGGTTTTGGGACCCATGCCGGGCAGCTTCAACAACTCCAGCAGGCCGACGCCGTATTTTGCCAGTAGTTCATCGCGCAACGGCAGGGTGCCGGTGGCAGCGATGGCCTGAAGATTGGTGGCCATGCTCTTGCCGATGCCCGGAATCTCAAGCAAGCGGGCCGTCTCTGGCGCGGCGGCCATGAGGTCCACCGTAGTTTGCTCGGCGGCCTCTGCGGCGCGGCGATAGCTGCGGATGCGAAAGCTGTCTCCGCCATCAATTTCCAACAGGTCTGCGGTTTCTGCCAACAGCCGCGCCATGGTGGGGTTGTCCATTGCGGGAGCCTCCGCAAACAGTAGAACAGAGATCGGAGGTCAGGGACCGACGGATCGGCAACCTTCGGAGGGTGTGATAATTTGCTAGTATTTGGGCGCACTTCGAGTAAACCACCTCGCGGCGGTCTTGCGGGTAACGCCCGATCGTACGCGCCGTTAGGCTGCTGTGTGGGCGGCGTCCTTGAAGCGGACGACTGCATCCGCCTGAGGACCTTTCTGACCTTGGACGATGTCGAACTCGACGTCATCGCCCTCTTTCAGCGTCTTATACCCATCCAATTGAATGGACGAGTAGTGTACGAATACATCCGGCCCGTCATCGCGTCCGATAAATCCATAGCCCTTGGCGTTATTGAACCACTTGACCTTCCCTTTGCACTGTGCCACAGGCTCCTGCTTTCTTTGGGTCTTGCGGGGATGCGGCAAGCGAGGAGATCGCCGCCGATATTTATATGACGATGAATATCGAAGAAAGGTTGGAGTAATTTTGCGGGATTTCCACAGGATGAGACGAGCAGATCTCAATCCCCATTGATGATGGGCATTCGCCGGGAGCGAGAGGGTAAAGCGACACGGCACAAAAAGAGCGCTCACCGGTTGGATGAGCGCTCTTTTGCGGGATGGAGAAGCTTAGCTGCAGCCGCTGGTTGAGCCGCAGCTCATGCAGCGATAGCAACTGCCGTTGCGGACCATGATGGCTCCGCACGTGCCGCAACTGGGTGCGTCGCCCATGTCGTACATTTCACCCATTGCATTGGCCTCGTTATAGATGCCGCGGTCTTTGAGGCTGGGGCCATGCGTGGCGTCGGCAGAGGCAGTGCTCGCGGGTGGCTGCCAGGTTTGCGTCTCGGGAGCGATGCCGCCGCCTGCCGGCGAGGCGCCGCTGAAACCTTGATTGCCCACTTGGTTTTGCCGAGACAGGAGACCTTGCGACGTGGGATCGTTCTCCTCAGGATCGGCGTCGGGAAGGATGGTGGGAGGAGCCGGCAGTTGCTGCGCCGGTTGCGGAGCCAGACCGGCAAAGAGCGTCATTTGTGTGCCGGAGAGGAAGCGCAGATGGAGCCAGCGGAAGATATAGTCCATCAGGCTCTTTGCGTAGCCGATCTGCGGGTTGCCTGTCCAGCCAGAGGGCTCGAAACGGGTATGGGCAAACTTCTCGCAGAGCACCTTAAGCGGCACGCCATGTTGCAGAGCGAGAGAGATGGAGGTGGCAAAGGAATCCATGAGGCCGGAGACGGTAGAGCCCTCCTTGGCCATCTTGATGAAGATCTCTCCCGGCTGCCCGGTGGGGTAGAGGCCGACGGTGATGTAGCCCTCGTGGCCGGCGATGGAGAACTTGTGGGTGATGGATGCGCGCTCCTCGGGCAGGCGATGGCGCACGGCGCGAGGCGGGCCGTTGGGGTCCTGGGCCGGATCTTTGGCCAGCGCAGACTCAAGGGCTGCGGAAGACGCAAGCACCGGCACAGCAGCTTTGGCGATCTCGTCCAACGCGCGCTGGAAGGATGCGGCGGCAGCGACCACCTGCTTTGCGGTGACCTCGAGCTTATCGCCAACCTTGGCCTCTAATGACTTGAGGTCGGCTTCGGCGGCAAGCTGGCCATTGGCAAGATGTGCCAGTACACGGCTGGCGGCAGCGTCGAGGGGCGAGGGTTCGCGTTTTGCATCCATGCTGGTGTTAAGAGGCTGAGTACCTTTGGAGCCGTCGCGGTAGATGGCTACAGCTTTGATGCCACGACGCCAGCTTTCGGCGTAAGCTTCGGCCACATCTTCGATGGTGGCCCCCTGAGGCAGGTTCACAGTTTTCGAGATGGCTCCAGAGAGGAATGGCTGCGCCGCCGCCATCATCTTGATGTGACCCATGTATTGGATGGAGCGGGTACCCTTGGACGGCTTGAAGCTGCAATCGAAGACCGCCAGATGCTCGGGTTTGATGCCGGGCGCGCCTTCGATGGTGCCGGTTGCGTCGATGTAGCTGACGATGGCGTCCACCTGATCGTTGTTGTAGCCGAGTTTGAAGAGCGCTGCCGGGACGGTGTTGTTGACGATCTTGATCATGCCGCCGCCGACAAGCTTCTTGTACTTGACCAGGGCCAGATCGGGCTCAATGCCGGTGGTATCGCAGTCCATCATGAAGCCGATGGTGCCTGTGGGCGCCAGCACGGTGGTCTGCGAGTTGCGATAGCCGTGGCGCTCACCCTGGAGCAAAGCCATATCCCAGCACTCGCGGCTGGCATCGATGAGGGCGTCGAGTTGCGGCACGGTGAAGGGCTCGCCGCTCTGGCGCGATTTGCCGATGTTGTTCACTTCGGCGCGGTGCATCCGGATCACATCAAGAAACGGCTCGCGGTTGACGTAGAAGCCGGGGCAAGCTCCGCCCTGGCGCTCGACGGATGCGGTGAGCGGCGTGGCTGAGGGGATAGGCGCGCAGTTGGCGGCGATGACGGCCGATTGCAGATAGGCCTGACCGCACATGATGGCAGTGAGGCTGGCCGCCAGATCGCGGCCGGCGGCTGAATCGTAGGGCAGGCCAAAGGCCATGAGCATTGCGCCCAGGTTGGCGTAGCCGAGGCCCAGCGGACGGTAGTCGTGGGAGTTCCGCGCGATGCCTTCGGTGGGGTAGCCCGAATTGTCCACCAGGATGTCCATGGCTGTGATGACCACGGAGATCGAATGGCGGTAGGCGGGGATGTCGAAGACGCCGGCCGGGGAAACGTACTTCATGAGATTGAAACTGGCCAGATTGCAGGCCGAGTTGTCCAGGAAGACATATTCCGAGCAGGGATTCGAGGCATTGATGCGCCCGGTGTTCTTGCTAGTGTGCCAGCGGTTCATGGTGGTGTCGAACTGCAGGCCGGGGTCGCCGCAGAGCCAAGTGGCCTCGGCGATCTTGCGCATGATGTCGCGCGCCTTGTAGGTGTCAACCGGCTCGTGGCCTTTGACCGTATAGGTGGTGAATTCGCCGTCGCTCTCATAGGCGCGCATGAACTCGTCGCTGACGCGAACGGAGTTGTTGGCGTTCTGGAAGAAGATGGACGAATAGGCCTCGGAATCCGGCCCCGAGCCGTCGTATCCGGCCTTGACCAGTGTGTGAGCCTTGGCCTCTTCCTTGGCCTTGCACTCGATGAAGTCGATGATGTCCGGGTGGTCCGCGTTCAGAATTGCCATTTTGGCGGCGCGGCGCGTCTTGCCGCCGGACTTGATGACGCCGGCAAAGGCATCGAGCCCGCGCATGAAGCTGAGCGGACCGCTGGCGGTGCCGCCGCCCGAGACAGGCTCTTTGCTGGAACGCAATGAACTGAAGTTGGTGCCCGTGCCCGAGCCGAACTTGAAGAGCATTGCCTCCGTCCTGGCCAGGTCCATGATGCCGCTCATCGAGTCTTCAACAGAATTAATGAAGCAGGCCGAGCACTGGGGATTGTGGTAGCCGGTGGCGGCGTAGCGCACGCCTCCGGTGGCGGGGTCCCAATGCCAGTTCTGCCCTTCCGCGTCCGGCTCCAGGCGATCGCAGCCGACATTGAACCAGACCGGCGAGTTGAACGCAACCTTTTGCGTGAGCAGCATATGCGCCAGTTCGTCGTGAAATGCAGAGGCATCCTCGGAGCTGGCAAAGTAGCCGCCCGCCATGCCCCAATCGCGGATGGTTTCAGCAACGCGGGCCACCAACTGGCGGACGCCGGTTTCGCGCTCAGGCGAACCCAGCCGTCCGTGCAGGTACTTGGAGGCGACAATGTTGGTCGCGGTCATCGACCAGTCCAGCGGAACCTCGACATTCTTCTGCTCGAAGATGGTGTTTCCTTTGGTATCGGTGATGGAGGCAGTGCGGCGTTCCCACTGGACTTCGTCGTAAGGGGAAACACCCTGGGTGGAAAAGCGGCGGGGAAACACGAGTCCCTTTTGGGTATTGGGAGCGTGAAGGGTGGCAACAGACGTCTCAACTTGGGCCTTGTTCATGGAATCCTCTCAATCGGCAATAAAATCGGTGAATCTCCTGCCCCATCGGACACAAAGTGACCTGAAAGCGTGCAGGCTGAATCTCAAGCAAAGAACGGGAAGCGGGGGGAGGCGATTATGCCGCGAACTCTCTTCTCACCGCAGACTGCCAGGAGGCTCATCGAGCCGAGTTTGGTTACAATCCATTAACAGCCGCAGATGAAAAAATAACGCTCTCTGTGGTGCATGTCAACAACAAACCACAATATCTTGTATTTTCTTTGCAGTTGTGGCATCTGCTTCGCAAACAGCGGCAATCGCCTGTGGAAAGCTTGGATGCGTCAAGAACGGCGCGGGGTTGGGCGGCCCATTTTGCCCGAAATGCTGTGCGGGCTGAGGTTTGCGGTCCACTTTCAGGTTATTGACAAGCGTAGCGCCGGCGGCAGAAGAGGACAAGGCGCAGAAATGGTGCAGTTTGGGCGTCCGCCTGTGCGAGTTGTGGACAAACCCGCCTGAAACCGATTGCGGATCTGCGCTGCAATTTTGGGAGTAGACTGGCACCCATGAAGCGACTCATTGGGGTGCTCTTGTTTGTTGCGGTGTACACCTTTACAGCAAATTCTCAGGTGGCTGGCAAGCAGCCAAAGGTATTTATCATTCGCGAACCAACCATTATCGCGTTTTTTGCGCCCATCACACAGGGGGAGGCGGATAACGGCGACGCCGAGGCTCTGAGCGATTTCAACTACTACGCCTACAGGGTCGAGAAACCTCTGCGTAATGCAGGAATTGAATTCCATGTGGCAGAAGAACGGTCGTTCCGGACTCGGATCGGGGCGAAACTACGAACTTTTCAAACCGGCAAGGACGGCGTTGGATACTATTTCATCGCGCCGGACAAGGAACCGCACGTCGAAATTGGCGTGATGACGGATGAGGATCTCCTTGTTGTGGCCCGCAAGTACTTCGGCATCGCTATCCCGTAGGCTGACCCACGGGTGTAAGACAGTGCCATTGCTTACTGGTCAAATTGCGATTTCGCAGGGATCATTAGCTGGTGCAGGACGCGCACTATCTGAATGCTGTTGGGCAGTAAAACGTAAAACACAACGTGCTTCCCAATCTCAAAGCGGCGCAGGCCAGGGCGGATTGAATCGCACGGCCGCCCTACAGTAGGATTCTGAGCCAGTAGAGTGAAACCATCTTCCAGCTTGGCGAGGTAATGATTTGTCTGTCGCCATCCCCAAGTGCTCGTCGTATAGGTTGTAATCTCGTCAATATCCTCTTCTGCCTCAAGGGAAACATCGACTTGAAGCATCGTCAAGCCTCTCGATCCGGAAGTCCGTATTTCTTGCGTATTCGAGAGAATACTCCCGGTTCGGCTATCCCGCTGGCAAGTCCTTTATCGATGGCCGCTCGGAGCGTAGCTAACTTCTCTTCGTACTCCCGTTCATCCCGCTCAAAAACGCGCAGGGCGGTGCGCATGACTTCGCTGGCATTGGCGTAGAGTCCGCTCTCGACCCTAGAAGCCACAAACTCGTCGAGTTCCTTGGTCAGGCTGACGTTGCGCGTGGGCATAGGGCACCTCGATTGCAGTATAAGATTATTGGCCAACTTTGCCAAACCTCGATGGGGGAACCGGTTCGGTCGCCCACCGCTCACTCTGCCGCGCAGAGGGAGAGAATTGCCGCGCCGAACCGCTCGACCTTGGCCGGACCCATTCCATCCACCTCCAGCAACTGCCGGGGATTGCGCGGGCGAGTCTGGGCGAGGGCTGTCAGCGTGCGGTCGTGGAGCACCACATAGGCCGGAACCCTGAGCCGTTTCGCCTCCTCGGCGCGCCACTCGCGGATGCGCGCGGCCAGCGCCTCATCCAGGACGGTGAGCCTGACGGGCGCGGCCGCCTTCGCCGAACCAGCCGCCGAAGATCTGCCTGTCGCATGCTCTGCGGCGGCCTTTGCCTTCTTCCGGGGGCGAGTAGGCTCGACCCGCCCGCCAAATTCCTCGACAAGGCCGTCGCCGATGAGCAGCTCCAGCGGAGAGGCCGGTCGCAGATCGCGGCCCGCTTCTGTCAGCATGACCTTGCGATAGCGTCTTACCTCACCATCTTTCTCATACTCGGCATCTTCTGTCGCGATCAAGCCTGCCTGCGCCATGGCGCCCAGCAGGGCATCGAAGTCGTCGCGGCTGAGGCTGCTCACCCGGTCGAGGTTGCGTTGCAGCGTGCCGGCCGCTTTATAGGCGACTGGCCTCAGGTCGTCCACAATCGCCTGAGCCATGGCCCGCTCCTGCGGCGTGGCGCGGCGGAAGAGCCGCAGCACCGCCCCGCCGGGATCGCAGACATCGCAGACTCCGCAGGGCTGGCTGGCGTCCTCCACATCGCCGAAGTGGCGCACCAGCGACGCCATACGGCAGTCGCTTGAGGTGGTATAGCGCAGCACCTTCTCAAACTGCTCGGCGCGAAACTGCGCTTGCACGGTATAGGTCTTCTTCCAGCCGGGGCCGCCTGCCGTGACGTTGCCGCAGTAGTCCATGCGCGCGCCGCCGTGAATTTCCAGCTTTTCGAGCGCCTTGTCAAACTCTTCCTCGCTCAGGCGAGCACGCGCCCGCAGTTCCTCAACGGCTTGCGGCTCCTCTGTGAGCGCCCGGAAGACCTGCTGCAAATGATCCGCGGGCGGATAGTCGCGGGCCAGAAAGAAGCCGTGGGTTCTCTGGTCAGCGTAGCTGTGCATCAGGTAGGTGCGGCTTGGAGCGCCATCGCGGCCCGCGCGGCCAATCTCCTGGTAGTAGCCCTCGAGAGTGGCGGGGAGCCCGGCGTGGATCACGGTGCGAATATCGGCCTTGTCGATTCCCATGCCAAAGGCGATAGTGGCTACCACCACCTCAAGCTCGCCGGCCTGGAAGGCGGTCTGCACACGCTCGCGCGTCTCCGCATCGAGGCCGGCATGGTAGGCGGCGGCTGGAATCCTGCGGCTCGCGCGCCCCTGTCCGGATGGCGTTGCGGATAGCTCCTCAGCCAGCCGCTCGACATTCTTGCGCGAGGTGGCGTAGACAATGGCCGGACGGCGCGCGGGATCGGCCAGCAGCCGCGCAATGGCGACTGCCCGCTCCGGCACCGGAACCTCGGCCACCTCGATGGCTAGGTTTTCGCGCCGGAAGCCGTGGATGAACCGGATCGGCTTGACCATGCCCAGTTGCGCCAGGATGTCCTCCTGCACGGTTGGTGTGGCCGTAGCCGTCAGCGCCAGGACGGGCGCGGCGTTTTCCCCGGCCCGAAGCGCTGGCAGATATTGGCCCAGCATCCGGTAGTCCGGACGGAAGTCGTGGCCCCATTGCGAGATGCAATGCGCTTCGTCAATGGCGATGAGGGCCAGCTTGCGCTTGGCCAGCATCTCGGGAAATCCGGGCACACGCAGCCGCTCCGGCGCGATAAAGAGGAACTGCAAGCTGCCTTGTAGATAATCCACGCAGGCCTGACGCGCCACACCGCGCTCAAGGCCGGAGTGAATCCGCGCCACTTTGAGGCCGAGGGTGGAGAGCTTGGCGGCCTGGTCTTCCATGAGCGCAATCAGCGGGCTGATGATGAGCGCCGTGCCGCCGCGGGCGATGGCCGGCAACTGGTAGCAGAGGCTCTTGCCGGCGCCAGTCGGCATGACTAGCAGCAGATCGCGGCCGGCCAGCGCCGACTTGCAGACCGCCTGCTGATTGGCGCGGAAGCGCTCAAAGCCAAAGACCGAGCGGAGCAGATCGGCCAGCAGATCCGGATTGGACCCGTCGTTCGAATTGGAGGGAGTGGTCACGGGAAGAGCGCGCACAGCGTGCGAGATGGCACGAACGATGCGCGGTGCTGCCTTCAACTTTACAGGAAGCAGCTTGCGTGGCGGCGGTTGCTGGCGCTGGCGGACACGACTGGATTTGCCCTGATTACGGTGCAAAAGAGGGTATTTATTCGCCTCTTATTCTCTATAAAATAGCATTAACATATTTATTTTCATTGTGTTGCGCGGAAATAGGGGGAGGGGAGGGGTTTCAGAGATCAGGGTTCAGGGGTCAGAGATCAGGGAACAGCAAATGCGCTCGCCTGATCGACTGCTTCTATTGTGCATGAACGGGAGGCAATTTTATGCACGGCGAAATCTCGGGCTGCGGCGGTTGCGGGTTGAGGTCGAAAGGCGCTTGGGGAACGAGCGGCGCTGCATTCCACCCTTGACTTAAAAACGGCGTAGTATGTCTTCATGAGGCGTCTCGCCGCGGTTGCGCTGCTTGTGATTGGGTTTGCGCTTCCGGTGTGCGCGCAGCGAGGGGCATCGCGCGGCGGCTTCTCGGGCCGCTCCGCACCGGCGTTTCGCGGAGGGTTCAGCCGTTCCGTTCCGAGCCGATTCACGGCCTCTCCCGGTTCGGTCAGCAGGTCCTTCGGCACGGCCCGCAGCTTGCAGAGTGGGACTGCCGGCAGCTTCAGCGCTCGTACCCCGTATACCGAATCCCGGCGCGCACGAAGGCCTTACCGGCCGACTTACGGAGCGGGAGTTCGCTACGATGTTCAGGGCTACGGATATCCGGGGTTGATCGGCCCTTATTCGCTTGCCTACCCGTACGACATGGGCTATGACGATTCTGGAGCCTCACCGAACGCCGCTCCCGCAGGACCCGATGGATACGATGCGGGGACCGCGGAGCAGGAGCAGCCATGGCCCGGTATGCCTTACCCGCCGGCTTCCGATCTGGCGCAACCGCCCCCGAGCCCGGAAAGCGCGGAAGGGGTCACGCTCGTCTTCAAAGATGGCCGACCCCCTGTGCAGGTTCATAACTACATTCTGACCCCGACCACGCTTTACGTCCGGGACCCGCATCCCCGCGACATTCCAACGGATCAACTCGACCTCGCTGCAACGGCGAAAGCGAATCAAGACGCAGGAGTCGACTTTCAGCTTCCCGGCACTCACAAGTAGCTGACGCCACGCTCCCCTCGCTCGGAACCTGTGAGTGAACTCCGAGCGTTCGCATACTGAGCGCTTGCTCTCCCACCCTTGCGACAAAAACAAGTACGTCGTGCCTAGAGGGCGCCCAGATGGGGCACCCATTGGCGCGAAATCAAGCGTGCGCCACCCGCGGCTGGTTAAGATTCTGACAACTTAGCGTGGATCACTCGCCGATGCTGGACGGCCCAGGTCGTCCGCACTTAGACTAGAGCGTGTTTCAAAAATAGGTTCGGCCTCAATCCAGGTACTTGCATTTGAGACAGTTGCGGTGTTGAGCTTCTGTCATGAAGAAGCGGCAGAAGTTGTTAACAGATGAGCAGTGGGAGTTGATTGGCCCGCTGTTACCGGAGGCCAAGCGACGCAAGGATGG
>Ga0302319_10000379_pt1 | contig 99987 bp, 78 predicted proteins | sample Bog_T0_2_FD_203319 | JGI IMG/M metagenome (GOLD analysis project Ga0302319, IMG submission 203319) | Peat permafrost microbial communities from Stordalen Mire near Abisko, Sweden - Bog_T0_2 | ecosystem: Environmental > Terrestrial > Soil > Wetlands > Peat | place: Sweden: Abisko, Stordalen Mire... | reverse complement strand
CGGCGTATGTGCAAGGCCAGGGTGGCAAAAGCGAGTATCGTCAACTCCACAAGGGGCAGATGGACCTGGGGCTGTTCTGACAAATGCCTCGGGGCTTGCCCCGAGGATTCTTCACTTGATTTTGGAAAGGCTGCTGCGATGGTTTGGGTACAGATTCCGCAAGTATTGGCCCATAGTGGCCTACACCCGAAAGCGTTCGCTGAATCCCTGAAAATTGAGTGATGCGATGAAGGCCTGCTGCCTGATAGTTTTGTTATCCATGGCGATGACTGGGTGTTCTTCGCTTGAGAACTCCAGCCCGTGGCTGCTTGCGCCCAGCCAGCAAGACTGGGAGGCGGCATTTTCGAAACTCAGCCCCGACGAACAGCAGCTCATCAAAGCCAACCCGATGGCATTCGCGGTATCTGCGAGCGCGCAAGGCGGGGCTCTATTCCAGCCCAAATATGGCCCACCCGGGGGTAAGCCCATTCCTGCTGAGCGCTTGGATATGGTGGGGATCTGCGACGGTTTCAATCGGACCCTTGGCACGCCGGCTGCGAAAAGGTGGGATATCGTGGAGGCGATTTCGTTTGAACAAATAGGCGCCCCGGATGGAATCCAGAATCATTACTTTGATTTTCACTGGACCTTTCGCAACGCAGCGGGGAATGCCATTTCGATCTCGGAGTGCGGCTTCGGGCCAGGGATCGACATCAAATGGTTCCCCGCTCGAACGGCGATACTCGCCGAAGCTAATCAGGCCGTCGCGCTGACGTTCCTGAAGCTGGTGCTGGACCTAGAGAAGCGATGAACCGGAGGCCAGGCAGTTCAATTCCGATTGGCATTCTTGTTATTCTTGTCCTTGTAGGCTGCACCGTCACCCAGCAACAGACGGCCTACTACAATGCGGGAACTGCCGTCGCGATATCCGCTGCGAACAAGGGTGACTCAAAAACGGCAGAGACCGAATTCCTGGTCGCTCTCGGTCGCGCGCGTCAACGGCTTGGCGAAAAGGAAGTCGCCGAGGCCCTTGTGAATTTAGGTCAATTTTATCGATTGCAGCATCGGTACCCCGAGGCAATTCCCAGATTTAAGGAAGCGCTTCCGATCGCGGATCGGATTTATGGTCCGGAGGATGAACGGACTGCCGAGGTGCTAGGGGCACTTGCAGCGAGTTATCTCGCCGGGAACGAACTCAACGACGCGAGACCGTTAATCGAACGATTGCGGCCGATTGCGCCGAAACTCACGGGTTCCGAGCGCGAATCCGTCGAGATACTTTTCAAGGCTGTCGATTCAAAACCTGCCGATGTGGAAGTGGTCAAGGATCTGGCCGTAAAGGCGGCGGCCGGTGATGGGGACGCGCAGTATAAGTTGGGCGTGCACTACGAACTCGGCTTGGGCGTGCCCCAGGACATGGCGAAGGCTCGTGAGCTCTATTTGAGCGCTGATTCCAAAGGTTGCATCCATGCGACGCACTATCTTGGGGTGCTGTATGACAAAGGCCGTGGTGTCGCGGTTGATGACAAGCAAGCGGCGTATTGATATCGCAAGGCGGCGGACGCTGGCTTCGCACTCGCGCAATTCAATTACGGTGTGTTTCTGGCGCACGGGCGTGGCGTGGAGCGAAATCCTACTCTCGCTCTCGAGTACTTTAGAAAAGCCGACGCGCAACACTATCCGGGGGCCAAGCACGCCATCGAAACCGTCGAGCGCCAGTTGGCAAATGGACCGAATTGAACGTCCGTGCACATCAGTGAATCTTGGTGGCTCTGTTGCCACTAGGCGTTGCCACTAACGCCCTCTGTTTTTGTAAGTAGCTTGCTATCAAAATGGGGCGGCCAACGGGACTCGAACCCGCGACCCCAAGATTCACAATCTTGTGCTCTAACCAACTGAGCTATGACCGCCGTAAATATGTGGAGGTTGAACCTTTCCGTTCGTCGAAAGCCCTGTCAACCCGTTTCCCAGTTGTGTCCGATTTAAGTCGGTCCAGAGTGGGGTTGTGTCCACCCATCGGCTGCGCCTAGTGACATTCAACATAGCGCACGGCAGGGGGCTTACGCCAATCCAGGGCCTCACGTCGTTGCGCAAGCTGCACCTCAACCTCAGGCGCATTGCGGCCCTCCTGGAGCGCCTCCAGGCCGACGTGGTGGCCCTCCAGGAGATCGACGAATGCTCGGTGTGGTCGGGCAACTTCGACCACCTCGACTATCTGAGGGCGCACGCCGGCTTCCCGCATGCCGTCTTCGGCATCAACAACCGGCGGGTGGGCCTGATGAACCTGAGCTACGGAAACGCGATCCTGTCGCGCTTCCCGATCCTCGAGACCGAGACGGTCGTTTTCGGAAAGCGCCGCGTAGGGGAGAAGGGCTTCCTTTTTGCCGAGATCGACGTGGCAGGGCGCATTGTGCCCTTGGTGAACCTGCACCTGCATTTCGGCTCGAGGCGAAGGAGGATGCTCCAGCTTGACCAGCTTGTGAACTGGCTCCGGGCCAAGCAGCGCGAGCGCCGGTCCAAGTGGAGCCTGGGACCCATCGTCTGCGGGGACTTCAATACCCCGGACAAGGGCAACGACGCCACTTCCGCCCTCCTCAGCCACCTCCATGACTACGGGGACTACCGCCTGCATCCCCTGAAGGGACGCACCTTTCCCTCGCCGCTGCCGAGCCGGGCCCTTGACTTCGTCTTCATGCCCCCGGGCTGCCGAAATGTCCGCAGCGAGGTCGTCCGCTCCTACCTGTCCGACCACAGGCCCGTCATGGTTGAGTTTTCTGTGGCGTGACGGGCAGATTTGCTCTTCAACGAACCAATATGCAACGGATCCAAGACGCATTCGCCCGGGCCCGCGATCAACGCCGCTCGGCGTTCATCGCCTACCTATGTGCGGGGGATCCCGACTTTGACACCTCGCTGGCGGCCTGCCGGGCCGTTCTGGCCGCGGGTGCCGACATCCTCGAACTGGGAGTTCCGTTCTCCGATCCCCTGGCCGATGGGCTCACGAACCAGCTCGCGGCACAGAGGGCCCTCGAGGCCGGGATGACGTCAGCCCGGGTGTTCGAGCTCGTCGCAAGGATCCGCGAGACGAGCAACGTTCCGATCGTCTTCTACACCTACTACAACCTCATCTTCTCCAACGGCGTCGACGCCTACATGAAGGCGGCGAAGGCCGCCGGCGTCGACGGGATGCTGATCCTGGACCTCCCTCCGGAGGAGTACGCCGAGGCGGCGGGTGCCGCGCGGGCGCACGGGATCGACACCGTCTGCATCGTCGCCCCGACGACTCCGGACGCGAGGCTGCCCAAGATCGCTGCGGCGAGCACGGGCTTCATCTACTATGTCTCCCGCGAGGGAGTCACCGGGGTCCGCGAGCAGCTGGCGGGTGGGATCCCCAAGGCGGTGGCGCGCATCCGCAGGCACACAAGCCTGCCGGTGGCGGTCGGCTTCGGCATCTCGACGAGGCAGCAGGTCTCGCAGGTGGCCGAGCACGCCGACGGCGTTGTCGTGGGGAGCGCCCTCGTGAACGTCATCCGCGACGGGATTGCCAAGCGCTCAAGCATAGCCCAAAGCCTTTCGCTCAAGGTATCCGATCTTGTGGCGGGAACCCAAAAAAAATGACCCGAGTACTCGTAATCGACGACGACAGGCTCCAGTACCGTCTGCTCCAGGAGCACTTCAAGAACTTCCGCCGCGGGGTCTACGAGCTCGAATGGTCCGAAACGTACGAGGATGGCCTCGAACGGCTGCTGAAGGGTGGTTTCGCCGTGTGCCTGCTCGATTTCCGTCTTGGGGACCGGGACGGGCTTCAGTTGATCCGCGAGGCCACGCTGAAGGGCTGCCGTACGCCCATCGTCTTCCTGACCGCCGAGTCGTCCGAGAACATCGACATCCAGGCCATGGAGGCCGGGGCGCTGGACTACCTCGTCAAGGGCGAGATCAACCCGCGCTCGCTCGAGAGGTCCCTGCGCTACGCGCTCAAGCTGGGTGAGACCCTCGACGCCCTCAGGAGGCTCGCCACGAGGGACGAGCTCACGGGGCTCATCAACCGCCGCGAGTACGACCGCATCCTGGCCGAGGAGGAGGACCGCGCCGACCGTTTCGGGCAGCCCCTGGCCCTCGCGATCATCGACATCGACCTGTTCAAGTCGGTGAACGACACCCACGGCCACGTGGCCGGGGACGCGGTGCTGCGCGAGGTCGCCCGGCGCCTTGCGCTTTCAATCCGCACCGTCGACCGTGCGGCACGGATCGGCGGCGAGGAATTCGCGCTCATTCTGGTCCAGACGGACAGGGAGTCCGCGGTCGCGGTCGCCCGGCGCGCGATCGCCTCGATCTCCCAGAATCCCGTGCCCGCAGGGGAGGGCCTGAAACTCAAGATCACTGCGAGTGCGGGTGTGGCTGAGCTCCCCGACGATGCACCGAACGTGGTCAGCCTCTTTGCGGCTGCCGACAAGGCGCTCTACGCGGCGAAGGCGCGGGGTCGCAACCGGGTGGTCTCCGCGATGGAGGCAGGGGAGACGAAGTGAGCGGGACGGCTCCGCCGGGCCGTGTCCTCTACGTCCTGACGGGGTGCACGGCGTCCGGAAAGACGGAGTGCGCGCTTCAATGGGCGGAGACCCGCGGCGCCGAGATCCTCTCGTGCGATTCGCTGCTGTTTTACAGGGGCATGGACATCGGCACCGCGAAGCCGTCCCTCGGGGAGCGCTCCCGTGTTCGGCACCACCTGATCGACATCCGCGAGGCGTCCGAGCCCATGAACGTGGCCGCATATTCCCGCATGGCGCGTGAGGCGGCGGAGGACATTGCGTCCCGGGGGCACCCGGTGCTGGTCGTCGGCGGCAGCGGCTTCTACCTGAAGTCATTCTTCGCCCCGGTCACCGACTCGGTCGATGTGCCCGCAACGGTCCGGGCCTGCGTTGCGGAGGTGCTTAAAGGGCAGGGGCTTGAGGGGCTGCTGCGAGAGCTCACGCGTCTCAACCCGTCTGGCCTCGGCCCGCTCGACACCGCCAACCCGCGCCGGGTGGCGGCGGCCCTGGAGCGGTGCCTCGCCTCGGGGCGGACCCTGGCGGAGCTTTCCCGAGACTTTGCCCGTGCCCCGCGGCCCTTCGAAGGGTGGGAGGTGCGCCTCGCGCGCCTCGACTTGCCCGCGGCGGACCTCGAGGCGCGGATCGCGGCACGCGTCGATGCCATGCTGGGCGCCGGCCTCGTCGACGAGGTATCGCGCCTGGTGGCCGCCGGGCTGCGCTCAAACCCGAGCGCGGCGAGGGCGATCGGCTACAGGGAGACGATCGACGTTCTAGAGGGACGCGCCCCTGCGGCGTCGCTGGCCGCCACGATAGCCAAGGACACGCGCGCCCTCGTGAAGAAGCAGCGCACGTGGTTCCGCACGCAACTGCCGCCTCACGTCGCGATGGACGCCGCGCAGCCCGGGCTAGCCGGCCGGCTCTTCCTAGGGTGAGGGGCGCCGCCTCATGTACACGTCCTTGTAGTACACGAGGTTGTCCCCGGCGACGTCCACAACCCCGTTTTCCGAGGTCGAGAGGCAGATCATGCCGTCGTGTCTCCCGACACTGTAGGTGTCGTGGGAGTCGTTGATCGGGCCCTTCAGGCCCATCTCGTAGAAGCGTATCTGACCGCCCCCGTACACCTCGATCACGCGGTCCCCGGTCTTGTTGCCGGTCGCATAGATGCCCATGACCGACGCAAGGCGGACCTTCAGCTCGTCCGCGTCCGTGATCAGCTTCACCTCGGGCTTCTTGTTGACGCTTTCGACGTAGAAGACCGAGTAAAGGATGTAGCCGTTCAGAGCCAGTCCCACGAGGAGCATGGCGAAAGCGATTCCCCTGTGGGGCGCTGTTGGGGCGGGCTGGCCCTGCTCAAACGCCTTGGACGCGGCTGGGTCCTGCACCCTATCGAGGCGCTCGATAATCTGCGCCACGGACATCTCCATCCCGGGGGCCGCATGGTCGCGCACGTCGTAGACTTGGAGCCTTCCCCGGCTCGTGCGGATGATCAGCTTCGCGCCGCGCCCACTCACCACGATGCTCGGGTCGTGCTCCTCGTTGTCGACGGGATCTATGCTCACGAAGGCGTCAAGAAACACCGTGAGTTCGGCGGCGGTGAAGTCCCCACGCTCCGTGTTCTCGCTGCCCGGGCTTACCCTTCGTGCGTCCGGACCCAGGAAAGAGGTGATTACGCGGTACATTTAGTGCTCCAGGACAAAGACAGGATAGTTGCGGTATCCGAGAAAGAAATTTCCCGTCGCGAGGTTGCCGTCGTCGAGTTTGCGGTCGATATCCGTGAGCTGGTTCGCATCCGAGGAGACTAGGTTTGTCCCGTTCGAGGCAATGATGATGACCGCTGCGTAGCGGCCGCCCTGTTGGGGGCTCTGTGTGGCAAACTGGTAGTTGCCGCCTATGGGAGTCGTGCGGCTCCAGTTTGTCTGGCTCAAGTAGCCGTCCATCCCGGGCGGGAAAACGCCGGGGGCACCGCCCCCCGGCGGCCAGTCGCCGTGCTCCTGGGCATAGGCCTGGAAGGCCCCGGAATAGACGCGCAGGTCGTTCATGACCGCGCTGGATCGCGCGCTGATGATGTTCTTCTTGAGCGCCGGAATGGCCGCCGCGGCCAGCAGGCCGATGATCAGGACCGCCACCGACAATTCCAGCAGGCTGAACCCGGACCGACTGTTCCCGGTGTTACTCAGGGAGGTTGATTCTGTAAAGCTGCAGCGAGCTGCCCTCGAGGAAGCGCAGGTCTGCGATCGCCAAGAGCAGGGATACTTTTGCCTGCAACTCACTGACTCGGGCGGTTTCAAGAGTGTTCTGAGCTTGGAGCACAAGGTAGCTTGTGGCAAGACCCGCGTCGAATTCTGCTTTCTGAAGCTCGTAGGCTTTTTCCGCAAACTTGGTCTCCTCGGCCGCTGTCTGCACACTTTCCTTGCTCGTCTCCACGGCGCGAATCGCCGCCCTCACCTTGACCACGAGGTTCTGGTCGGCCTGGTCATACGCAATCTCCTGGGTGCGCACGTTGTCCACGGCCTGGCGGTACTGGGCCCTGTTGGCGCGCATGCCCCAGGGGACGCTCAGGTTTACCCCTGCGTTCCAGTTGTAGCCACCCCAGCTGCCAGTCACGGACTGCCCGGCAGTAGCGGCGTAGGAGTTGTACGCGACTCCTCCGCTGACGTTGAGCGCCGGCATCGTGTCGCGCTTGGCCTTGAGGGCCTGGAGCTTAAACTGGTCGATGGTTGCCTGCGCGACGGCGAGGTCGGGGCCATTGTCCCGGGCCAGCTTGTAGGAGCGGGCGAAGGACACTTCCGGGTTGCCCAGGTCGGGGAAGGCAATGTTGCCGATGGCGGTCTTGAACTCCCGGTCTCCTAGGAGCTGGAGGAGCTGGTCCTCGCTGTTGTGCACGGCCTGCTCGTCCAGGATGAGTTGGTTCTGGGCGGTCGCGACCCCCGCCCTCGCGTTCATGACGTCGAGGTCGGTGAGGATACCGGTCTGGCGCTTGGCCGTGTTCTCGTCGAGCAGCTGCTGGGCCTGGCGCAGGGTGTCCAGCTGCACCTTGTACTGCTCGCGCTGGTAGAGCAGGTTATAGTAGGTGGTTTCAACATCGTAGACGATCGTCAGGACCGTGCTCTTGAAGTTGAGGTTCGAGATGTGCACCCCGAGCTTCGCGCTCTCGATGGCTGCGCGGTTGTAGTCGATGCCCGCACCCTTCAGGAGCGGCTGGGCGACTGAGATCGACACCGTGCTGCCGAACGCCGGGTCCGGGAAGAAGTATGCCGGATTATAGTCGGAGCGCACCAGCTGGTAGGCGGCGGTCAAGGTGGCGCCCGTCATCAGGGTGTCGTTTACCGAAAGGGCCGCGGAATCGAAGCTCGAATAGGGAATTTCGCCCAGCGCGAGCTCAGTGGTCGGGGTCACCGTGACCTGCCTGCCCGCAGTGAAGCCAAAGATCGGCTCAAAGGCTGCCTGCTGGATGTCCACGCTATCGACCGACTCGAGCACGTTGAACTGCTGCGTCCTGACCGTGAAATTGCGCCCCAGGGCCAGGCCGATGCAGCGCTGCACCGACACGTCGCCGGCCAGGTCGATGGGGGCCGCCGTGTCGCCCGTGCCCGGGATGGGCGCGGGGGTGTCGCCCGCATGGGCGGCAGTGGCCAGCAACAGGCAGAGCAGGGCGGCGCTAGCGTGAGCAAAGTGTCGGGACATTGTGGGTGAGGGTGGATCGGCTACCCCCTAGTCAACACGGACGGGGGCCTCAAAGTTACTCTTTTTCTACGTGCGGCGCCCCGGGCCGCCGCTGCGGTCAAAACGCGCGGTTGAGCGGCTCATCCGCCCCGGAAACGGCTACTTGGCTTCCGCTTCCATGCGCTTGACCTCGCGGTCGACGACATCGGAAAGGATGCCCGCTGAATCGGTCCTGGAATAGGTCAGCGCAAGCTGGCCCCAGACTTGCATGAAGCGGGGGTTGGCCACGTCCACGGAGGGGGCCTTCTTGTCCGCCGCGTATACGAACAGGCCCTTGTCGGCCGTCGGCTGCATGGCCGAGACCTGGCCCTTCTCGAGGGTATCGAGGGCGCTGTAGAGCGAAGGGTCGATGGTCTGGGACTGCGTCCTCAGGGTGAAGGGGGGGTAGGACTTGACCTCGACCTTCACGGATCCGGCCGCCTCGGCGACGGCTTTGTCGAATGCCTCTCCCGCCTTGAGCTTGGCCTCCAGGGAGGACCGCATCCGCTGGCCGAATTCGATGAAGCTCTTGCGCTTCTCGTTGTCGATGGCGTCGGCGGTCACCTTGGCGCGCACTTCGGCGAGCAGGGGATCGCGCGAGGGCAGGGATTCCTTCCAGGTCAGCACGACGGCACCGTCGGACGTCGGAAGGCCCTCGGAGTAGAAGCGGCTGGCGCTGAGCTCGAACGCCGCGTTGGCAACCTCCCTGGAGCCTCCAAGCTCCGCGGGTCCGGCTTCCTGGGTGAACGGCGCGAGGCTGGCGGTCTTCAGGTTGTGGGCGGCAAGGAAGGCCTCGAGCGAGGGACCCTTCGCGACCTTGCCGTCGTAGAGCGCGTAGGCCAGGTCCGAGGCGGCCTTTACGGCGCTGCGCCTTGCCTTTTCGGCGAGGAGCGCGGCCTTTACCTGGGGCTGCACTGGCGCGAAGTCCGCCGCGGGGTCGGCCTTGACGGCGGAAGCCTTGGCCGCCGGGTTCGGGAACCGGCCAGGATTGGCGTAGTAGAAATCGCGGACCTCGGCGTCGTTCACGGAGACCTGGCCCTCATAGGCCGAGGCCGGGAAACTGACGTAGTCTGCCGACACGCGTGGGGCGATGGTATAGCGGAAGAGATTGTCCGAGAAAAATTTGGCAAGATCCGCGTCCGTCAGCTTGATGTTCGGGTTGTAGCTCGCGTAATCGATGCTGGCCGTCGAAAGGGTCCAGGTCGTGTCACCCTTCAGGAGGACCTCGCCGACGCTGCGTGGCAGCACATAGCCGGGCCCGCCAAGGATCCGCTCGACCTTGCTGGCTCGCACGTCCTCGGAGAGGACGTGCACGATCTGGGCCTGGCTGACGCTGCTACCCGTCTTGAGGGAGGTGCGGAACGCATCGTAGCGGCTGGCGTCAAAGCGTCCGTCCTGGCCCTGGAACATGCGCAGGCTCTGGATGAAGTCGGTCAGCTCCGTGGGGCTCGTGGCGGGCAGGTGCATCTCGTCGGCGAGGTGCAGGGCTGCGAGGCGCTGGAAGGTGTAGAACTGCAGCTGGTCGGCGCTGATGTTGCCGCCATACCGCAGGGTCGCGCTCAGGCGGGCATCCTCGCCAATGCGCTCCTTCTCCTCCTGCGAGGCCAGGTTGTGCCCAAAGTAGTCCTGGGTGACCGCCTTGCGGTCGGCTCGCCCGATTCCGGGAGTCGAGCCGATCGTAAACACGAAGGACAACACGGTCACGGCCAGGACGATCGCGAAAACGACCCGGAAGTGATGCTGGAAGGTTCTCTGAATCCAAGAAATCATGGGCGTAAAGGGACCGCAGGCTAGATCGCCTCACGGGGCTGGCAACGCTTTATTTGGAGGCGGACTCCGCCGACAGGAGATCCTCAACGGATTTGTTGAACATGGCTCCCTTGCCGACCCCCTCCAGTGCGGAGCCGAAGTCGCGGACGATGGGGTCGCTCCAGCCGAGGGAATCACCCCCGTGATCGGCCCCGTGATTGTCCGCCGCCGCCTTGAACTGCAGGAGGCTGATCTCGGAAAGGGACCGTGCGGGGATGTAAAGCGCTCCACCCGAGGCTTCTGCGTGTGTCGGATCCATCGGCTTCACGAAACCCAGGTCGGTGATGAGGTTCAGACACTCGTTGAGGACCTGGTCCGGCAGACGCAATGCGCAGGAGAGCTCAGCCGTGGAGATGGGGGGGCCGCCTGACCTGAACCGCCGGCAGATCGACATCAGGACCGCAAGCGACAGGCGCTCCCGGTTCGCCGTGCTCAAGTGCCCCCATGCCAGCTTGCTGTTGCGCACGTCCACGTTCTGGACCGCATAGCTGATCTGGCCGCCGATCAGCACGAAAAGCCAGAACACGTAGAGTCCGAACATGAGGACGGGGATGATGCCGAGAGAGCCAAAGAGGCTCTTTGCAAGGAGCACGCGGCGAAGGTACAGGAACTGCAGGTAGTTGTTCGCCGTCAGCATGAGCGCGACCGCGAAGGCCCCCGAGAACGCCGCGCGCCATGCCACGCGGGTGTTGGGGATCGCCCGGTAGAACGCGGCCAGGACCGCCACCAGAAGCACGAAGGAGTAAAGGGGCAGCGACCACCGCAGCATCCCTATGATCTCCTTTCCGTAGGGCAGCCCGCCCACGAAGACGTTCAGCAGCTGGCCCGCGCCCACAAGCGCCACCGCGGCGAAGAAGAGGACGCCCCCGAAGGTGAGCATCGTCCAGTACACGACCACACGCATGAGGATCGTGCGGCCCCGCCGCACGCCCCAGATGTCGTTGAACACATCCTCGATCGACTTGAACAGGAACAGGACGATGAGGACCAGGGAAAGGGCCCCCACGACGCCTGCGGTGCTCGACCGGGCGCCCCTGATGAAGCCGTTGATGAGCGCGACCAGCTCGGGGTTTACCGCAACCGGCCCCACGGCGCTCGGGGCGTCGTACTGGTTGAGCTGGGGCGCGACGAAGCTGATCAGGCGCTGGAGCAGGTCGACAGCCAGGTGGGGATTGCGGCCCCCGAAGATGGCCGATGCAACCGTGATGGCGATCGCCGTGAGAGGGGCGAGACCGAGCATGGAGCTGAAGCTCAGGTCCGCCGCACGGCTGGCGGTCTTGGTCTGCCGGAACGTCGCGGAGAGGATGGAAAGCACGCGAAGCAGGGCGCAGCCCCAGCTCCGAAGCGACCGGTCCGTCAGGAGGGTCGTCTGCCAGATGTCCTTGTCCCAAAGGCGGGCGAGCCTTGCTCGGAAACCCTGCTGCGGCATTTCGGTCGGGTTAGACGGACAGGAGGAAGTAGGCCGCGCCGCCCATGCCCACGACGCCGAGCGCCGCGGCGATCATCACGGGCAGCATCTCGACAAACACCGTCGCGAAGTAAAGGCCCGCGCAGCCCGCGGCCACCGCAAGCAGCGGCGTCGCCTGGCCCTGGGCCAGGAACACGAAGCCGAAGAGTCCGAGGCCCGCGGCCGCGCGGAAGCGCACGACGGGGTAGAAGCTGACGACTCCGAGACCCAGCATCGTCGCGATGAAAAGGTCCGCGGCGCCGAGAAAAACGAGCGGCTGGTCCAGGATCTTGCCAAGGTCCAGGGCCGAGATCGCGTCGGCCGCGGGGAGGGCCTCGCCGGCTGCCGAAAGCACGAGGCAGGCGACCGCCGACCACATCCCGATGCGGGCCGCGTTGGCCATGGCGATCGTCGGGTCCACCTTGTCCCGGGTCTCCTTCGTGCGTCCCTCGGCGCCCGCGAGCATGTCCTGGACCGTGATCGGGGGCAGCGAGTCGCCCGACGCCGTCTGCGGCAAGCTCTCCCTGGACTTCATGCGCAGCTTTCTCTTCTCCGGAAAAAGAGCGCTCCTGAGCTTGTCGTTGGCGCCGATGGCAGCCCAGTCCTCCACGGACGGATCGTACCACAGCGTCTCGAAGGACACCTGGCCGGTCTCGGCCAGCGAGACGAGCTGCTCGAGGATGAAGGGACCACGGGCCTCGGTTTCCGAAGCCTCCCGAATATAGAATTCCTCAGTGGCCGCCATGGTTTCAGAGGGTGGTTGGGCGGGACGGTTGCGGCAAGCGCGTTTTGCTTTACATGCGCTCGAGGGTGCGCAGGCCAAGCAGGCCCAGCCCCTCCTCAAGGATCAGCAGCGTGCGCGAGCATAGCATCAGGCGGCGGGCGCGCACGGTCGGCTCGTCCACGATCACCTTGTCGGCGTTGTAGAAGGAGCTGAACTCGCCCGCGAGCTCGTAAAGGTAAAGGCAGAGGAAGTGCGGGCTGAGCGTTTCCGTGGAGAGCCTGAGCGCGTCCGCAAACTTGAGCAGCTTTCGGGCGAGGGCGACCTCACCTGGCGTCGCCGGGGCGTCGGCGCCGGCTTCCGCTGCGGGGTCTCCGCACTCAAGGCCGTGGCGGCGGAAAATCGAGCGGATGCGCGCCAGGGCGTAGAGCAGGTAGGCCGCCGTGTTGCCGTCGAGCGAGATCATCTTGTCCCACGAGAAAAGGTAGTCGCTCGAGCGGTTCTGCGAGAGGTCGGCGTACTGCACCGAGCCCACGCCTACGATCTCGGCGATCAGGCGCCGCTCCTGCAGCGGGAAGTCCGGGCTCTTTTCAGTGACCAGGGCAAAGGCCCGCTCGGTGGCCTCGTCTAGCAGGTCGCGCAGCCTGACATTGTCGCCCGCGCGCGTCTTCAGTGGCTTGCCGTTCTCGCCGAGGACCGTTCCGAAGTCGACGTGCTCCAGGCGGGGGAGGGTGCGACCGCTCCTCTCAAACCACTTGCGCGCCGTCAGGAACAGCTGCTCGAAGTGGTCGGATTGGCGCTTGTCGACCACGTAGAGGATCACGTTCGCCTTGAAGTGCTCGGTGCGGTAGAGGATCGTCGCCAGGTCTGTGGTCGCGTAGTTGGCCGCGCCGTCCGATTTGCGCACGATCATGGGCTGCGTCTTGAACCGAGGGTGCTCGGGATGGAAGACGACCTGGGCTCCCTGGCTCGGGGTGGAGACTCCGGTGTCGGCCAGCTCCCGGTAAACGGCCTCCACCTTGTCGTTGTAGAAACTTTCGCCGAGGGTCTCGTCGAAGTGGATGCCGAGGCGGTCGTAGATCCTCTGGAAGGCGCCCAGGCTCGCCTCGTTGATGCGCCTCCAAAGGGCCAGGTTCTCGGCGTCACCGGACTGGAGTTTGACCAGCTCGGCGCGCGCCTCCTCCATGACGGCCGGATCCGCCTCGGATGCGGCATTGCCCAGCTTGTAGAGGCGCTCGAACTCCTCGATTGGGTCCCCCGCAAGGGCGGACTCGTCCAGGTGGCGTTTGCAGGCCCAGATCAGCTTTCCGTACTGGGTCCCCCAGTCGCCGACATGGTTGTCGCGCACGACGCGAGCCCCGGTGAACACCAGCAGCCGGCTGATGGCCTCGCCGATGACCGCGGAGCGCAGGTGACCGACGTGCATCTGCTTGGCCGCGTTGGGTGAGCTGTAGTCGACGACCCAGGTCTCCCCGGCATGCGCCGAGGCCGCGCCCCGGGCCAGGTCGGAGGCATGGCCATGGGCCTTGAGCCATGAGAACAGCAGCCCGGGTCGGGCCGAGAAGTTGATGAATCCGGGGCCCGCCACCGAGACACTGAAGCCCTCCAGGACGTCCGGGTGCAGGGCTGCCACCACGGCCTCGGCGATCGGGCGCGGCGGCTTGCCCGCCCGCTTGGCGGCCGCAAGCACGCCGTTGGCCTGGAAATCGCCGTGGCGGGGATCGGACGTGCGCACGCCTGGGTTGAACGACGCCCCGTCAAGGCCGACGGCACCCGCCGCAGCCCTGAGGGCAGTCTCAAGCTCGCCGATCAGATCAAAGGCAACACGCATCCGGGCACTTCACCAGCTTGCTGGCAACGGGTGCAAGCGTGGACTCTCTGCGCCGTTTTGGCTCGACATTTTCATGGGAGCGTATTCGCTCGTACGCTTCCCGCACCCGGGCCCTTCCTTCACGCCCAACCCCACTTCCATGACGAGCAAACGCACCATCCCTGCACGGCGCTTTATCAAGCCGACATTTAACTTCTTGATTGAGAAGAAACGAGACGGGGGGGAGTTCACTCAGGAGGAGATCCGGTACATAATCGACAGCACCCTGGATGGGGAGATGCCCCTGCACCAGCTGGCTGCGCTGGCCATGGCCATCTACTTCTCCGGCATGTCGGCGCAGGAGACAGCTGACCTGACCGAGGAGATGATGCTATCTGGCGAGGTGATAGACCTTTCCCACATTGCCAAGCCCAAGATCGACAAGTATTCGACGGGCGGCGTGGGTGACAAGACCGCGCTGGTCCTGGTGCCGCTGGCCATGGCCTCCGGCGTGGTGGTCCCGATGATGTGCGGCGTCGAGCACGACTACGTGATCAACACCCTCGAGAAGCTGGCGGCGATCCCCGGCTTCAAGGGCCACGAGACCAACGAGCAGTTCGCCGCCCAGCTTGCCAAGATCGGCGGGGCCATCGTCGCCCAGAACGAGGACCTGGCACCGGCCGACGCCAAGCTCTATGAGCTGCGCAAGGACACGGGCACGATTCCGAGCCTTCCCCTCATCACCGGCAGCGTCCTCTCGAAGAAGCTGGCCGAGGGCGCCGAGGGTCTCGTGATCGACGTCAAGTGGGGCAACGGATCCTTCATCAAGGATTTGGAGCAGGCCAAGCAGCTCGCCCGTTCGATGACCCGCGTCGGCCGCTCGATGAAGCGCCGCTGCGTGGCTCTTGTCACCGACATGAACCAGCCGCTGGGCGACTCAGTGGGAACCGCCCTTGAGGTCAAGGAGGCGATCCAGCTTCTCAGGGGCGAGGGCCCCGAAGACGTCAAGGAGCTCGTGCTGAAGCTTGGAATGGAGATTGTGCGCCTTGCAGGTGTCGCTGGATCAACGCTTTCCGCGAAACAGACCGTGCAACGCCACCTCACCGACGGCTCGGCCCTTGAGAAGTTCAAGGAGCTCGTGCGCGCCCAGGGCGGCGACACCTCCTACATCGACCATCCGGAGAAATTCCCGCAGGCGAGGCATATCCGCAAGCTGCCCGCGCCCAAACGCGGCTATGTTCACACCATCAACGCGGCCATGATCGCCCGCGGCGTCCATCTGCTCGGTGCCGGCAGGGAGACCCCGCATGACAAGATCGACCACTCGGTCGGCGTCTCCGAGATCAAGAAGGTGGGCACCCAGGTCAAGCAGGGCGAGCCCCTGATGATGATCCATTACAACGACGAGGCGAAGCTGGAGCAGGCACTTGAGTATTTCAAGAACGCCTACCGGCTGGCCCCGAAGCGTCCCACGCCGCCCCCGGCGATCGTCGAGCGCGTCGCTTGAGGCAGGGCCCCTGAGGCCCCTGTGCGCGGCGCGCGCCGCGTGCAGTACTCCACGGCAGGAGGCGAGTCCAAGGCCGTGTGCTCTTCCGGGAGCGCGCGGAGCGCATATGCGTTCGGTGGCGGCGCGGGGAGCTGTGGAGGCCGGCACTCTAATCTTGTTGGCGGATGGGGGGCTGCGGCTAAACTCCGCCCATGCCCAACGACACGCCGGCGGAGTCACCCGCCTCCGCCACCGTGGAGCGGTCCTCATGGCCCAGGCCCTGGGCCCAGCTCAAGTACGTGACGTTCCAGCCCGCCATCTTTCCGAGGCTCCTTGGCAACGTGTCCCCTGACGCGCGGCCGGGCGACTGGGTGTCCGTGTACGACAAGAACGGGGAGCGGCTGGGGGCAGGCCTCTTCAACCCGCGTGCCAAGATCCCCCTGCGCGTGGTGGCCCACGGGTCCGAGCCCATCGGCGAGGATTACTTCGAGGGCGCGATCCGTCGGGCCGTGGCGCTGAGGAGGGACCTCTTCAAGCTCGACGCGGAGACCGACGCCTACCGGCTGATCAACTCGGACGGCGACGGCCTGAGCGGGCTGACGATCGACCGGTACGCGGACGTTCTGTTCTGCGAGGTCTTCAGCCTCGGGATCGCCCAGCGGCTGCCCCAGTGGCTTCCGCTCCTGCATGAGCTCGCGGGAACCAAGTTCGCCCGGGTGCACGTGGACCACGATCTCGGCAGCCTCGAGGGGATCAAGCCGTCGACCTTCAACGAGACGAACGCGGCGGCGCCCGAGACGGTCAAGATCCGCGAGAACGCCGTGCGCTACGAGGTCGACTTCGCCGAGGGCCACAAGACGGGCTTCTTCTGCGACCAGCGCGAGAACCGCAAGGCCGTGGCCCGCTTCGCCAAGGGCGCACGGGTGCTCGACCTCTGCTGCTACACCGGCGGATTCTCCCTATGCGCGAAGGTCCTCGGGGGCGCCGAGGACGTCACGGGCGTCGACCTCGACGAGACCGCGGTCGCCCAGGCCCGCCGGAACGCGAACCTGAACCAGGTGAGGCTCAACCTCGTGCACGCGGACGCCTTTGCCTATGCGAGGCAGATGTACACGAACAAAGAGTCCTGGGACCTCGTCATTCTCGACCCCCCGAAGTTCATCTTCACGCGCGACGCCCATGGAAACTGGGAGGGCCGCCAGAAGTACGAGGACCTCAACCAGCTCTCGATAGGCCTGGTTAAGCCCGGCGGAATCTTCGTGACCTGCTCGTGCTCGGGCCTGCTCAGCCTGGAGGACTTCGAGCAGCACGTGATCAAGGCTGCCCACCGGCTCAACCGCAGGCTCCAGTTCATCGGGTGCACGGGACCGGGCCCGGACCATCCGGTGTTTTCGAACTGCCTGGAAAGCCGCTATCTGAAGGTGCTTTGGGCCCGGGTCACCTGAGGGGCGCCGGCGCCGGCCGACCTAAGCCCGGCCGAGGTAGCTACCGTCGACCGTGCTCACGCGCACGGTCTCGCCTTCCTTGACGAAGAGGGGGACCTGGATCACGAGGCCCGTCTCAAGCTTTGCGGGCTTCTGGACGTTGCTCGTGGTGTCGCCGCGGATTCCCTCGGCCGATTCCACGACCTTGAGGTTGACGGCGGAGGGCAGCTCCACCGTCAGCGGCTTGTCGTCGACGAACAGGACGTCAACCTTGCCACCCGCCGTGAGATAGTGCTTCAAGTCGCCAAGGATCTGCTCGCTCAGGTCGATCTGGTCGAACGTCGAGGGGTCGATGAACGCGTAGGTGCCCCGGTCGGCGTAGCTGAACTCGAGCGTCCGGCGGTCCGTGGGGAGCACCTCGATCGTGTCGGTCGAAGCAAAGCGCTGGTCGAGGGCCTTGCCGTAGCGCAGGTTGCGCATCTTGACCTGAACGAAGGCCCGCAGGTTTCCAGGGGTGCGGTGCTGCGTTTCCATGACGAGGTGGGGCTCGCCGTTATGTTTGATTACCTGACCTTTGCGAATGTCGTTGGCTGCGGGCATGGCGTCGTTGCGTGTCGTTCTGTGCTTTGACTGGAGCTGGAGGGATCAGTCCTAAGGGCGGCGCCCTCCCTGTCAAGGCAGACGCCGCCGACTCTCCGCGCTTGCGCTGCCCGGCACGAGTTGCCGACACTCATAGTCCAGCATAATTTTATGAAACAACGGACCCTGTCGCGCCCGGTAACCATCAAGGGCAGTGCCCTGCACTCCGGGGAGGAGGTGACCCTCGTTCTGAAGCCCGCGCCGGCCAACCACGGGGTCGTGTTCAAGCGCGTCGACCTGACGGGCTCCCCGACGATACAACCCCGCGTGGACCACGTCACGGATCTCGTGAGGGCCACGACGATCCAGTCCGGCCATGCGAAGATTCAGACGGTCGAGCACGTCCTCAGCGCCCTCTCCGGCTGCGGCGTCGACAACGTCGTCGTCGAAATGAACGCCTCCGAGCCGCCGATCATGGATGGCTCCGCGCGCCCGTTCGTGAACCTGATCCTCGAGGGCGAGCCCGTGGAGCAGGAGAAGGAGAGGGAGTACTTCGTGCTCGACGCCCCGGTGTCGGTGACCCGGGGAAACTCGTCGATCATCGCGATCCCCCATGATGGCCTGAAGATCTCGTGCACGTCGGCCGACGACCGCGGCATCCACACCCAGCATCTATCGCTGTCGATTGACCCCGAGACCTACATCTTGCAATTGGCGCCGGCGCGCACGTTCACGATCTACGAGGACATCGAGGAGCTCCTCAAGCTCGGGAAGATCCGCGGCGGTTCGCTCGACTGCGCCGTCGTGCTCAAGGGCGACAAGGTCCTCTCGAAGGAGCCTCTGCGCTTCAAGGACGAGTTCGTGCGGCACAAGATCCTGGACATCATCGGCGACATCTCGCTGCTGGGCCTGCCCCTGAAAGCGCACATCGTCGCGACCCGTCCCGGCCACGCAATCAACGCCGAGCTCACGAAGGCGCTTTTCGAGCGGCTCCAGGAGGGGCGCAAGGGCACCAAGAAGAAGGCTTCGGCGAAGCAGCCGCTCAGCAAGGACGTGGAGAGCCTCGACATCCGCAGCATCCTCGACCTGCTGCCCCACCGCTATCCATTCGTCATGATCGACCGCGTGATCGAGATCAAGGGGGACGACCAGCTGGTCGCCATCAAGAACGTCACGTTCAACGAGCCCTACTTCAACGGGCACTTCCCGGGCAACCCCGTGATGCCGGGCGTCCTGCAGCTCGAAGCCATGGCGCAGGCCGCCGGGGTGCTCATCATCAAGCACAACAACTGGGTCCCCAGGCCGGCCTTTTTCATGAGCGCCGACAAGGTCAAGTTCCGCAAGCCCGTGCGTCCCGGAGACCAGCTGCGCATCGAGGCGAAGCTGGTGAAGGTGCGCAGCGGCAAGATCGCGATCGCCGAGGTCACGTGCTCGGTGGACGGTCAGATCGTCTCGAGCGCCGACCTGATGGTCACGATGCTCGACGAAGGCGAGGACAGCTGAGGCCGCCCTTTTAGACCCTACTTCTTCGCGTAGACCTTGGCAGGGTCGAACGCCCGCTCCTCGGCGTATTCCAGGGTCAAGGTCGACGGGTCGTCGGGGTTCGCCCCCTTCGAGAGTCTCCGGTAGAAGCAGGAGCGGTAGCCGTTGTGGCAGGCGCCCGGGCCGGCGTTCTTCACCTTGATCATCAGCACGTCCTGGTCGCAGTCGACGTACAGCTCCAGGACCTTCAGGGTGTTGCCCGATTCCTCCCCCTTGACCCAGAGCTTGTTGCGGGAGCGGCTCCAGTAGGAGGCCTTGCCCGTGCGGATCGTCAGCGCCAGCGACTCGGCGTTCATGAAGGCAAACATGAGCACCTCGTTGCTGGCATGGTCCACGGTGAGGCAGGGGATCAGCCCGTCCGGCCCGAACTTGGGCTGGAGGAGCTTTCCCAACTCGACCTCCTGGGTCGTCGTGCGTGCGGGGAATGCGGGCGTTGCGGTCATGGTAGGGGGGTCAGGTGTTCGGCGTCTCGCCCAGTTTCCTGAGATAATCGTAGGTGTAAAGCCCGGTGCCGTGGCCGTCGCTGAACTGGAAGCGGATGGCGTAGTTGCCGATCTGCTCCCATCCGAGGACGCGCACCCCGGAGTGGTCGGCCTTCTTGCCGCCGCCCCACTGGTTTCCGAAGACGTCGCGCTCCCCCTGGGTCTCGGCGCTGGGCGAGGCCCGCCTCAGGGCGTCCTGGCGGATGAACGACTCGGCGCCGTCGACCCAGCGGATGGCGATGTCGTCTCCGATGATCTGTATGAGGCTGGGGGGCTGCATGGGCTCGCGGTTTTTTGCGGAGGGAGCGCCACCCTCGCATCCTGCCCGCGGGACCGCAAACCCCATTTGACCTCGTGGCGGCCATCGCCATGGTTCAGCGCACACCGGCGATGGAGACCCAATCCAACAGGGAAGGCGCGGCGAGCGACCTGCCCGAGGCCTGCCCTCCCGTCGAAACCGACGGGCTGCGGCTGGGCCTTCCCAGTCCCGTGGCCGCGGGCCTGGAAGCCGTCGCCAAGACGATGGGCCGTACGGCGAAGGAGATGGGCCTATTGCGGGGAGCAAGGGCCCTGCTCAGGATCAACCAGAAGGACGGCTTTGACTGCCAGGGCTGCGCGTGGCCCAACCCCGACGGGGACCGCAGCTTTGCCGAGTTCTGCGAGAATGGCGCCAAGGCGCTGGCCGACGAGGCCACCACGCAGGTGATCGGCGCGGAGTTTTTCAGGCAGCACTCCGTGCGCGAACTCTCCGAGAAGTCCGACCACTGGCTCGGCCAGCAGGGAAGGCTGTCCGAGCCCATGGTGCTGCGCCCCGGCTCGGGCCACTATGAGCCGATCGAGTGGGGCGAGGCCTTCCGCCTCGTCGCCTGCGAGCTCAATGCCCTGGCCACTCCGGACGCCGCAACCTTCTACACCTCGGGCAGGACGAGCAACGAGGCGGCGTTCATGTACCAGCTCTTCGTCCGGGTCTTCGGGACGAACAACCTGCCCGACTGCTCCAACATGTGCCACGAGTCGAGCGGCGCGGCGCTCGGTGCGGTGATCGGCATCGGCAAGGGCTGCGTGAAGCTTTCCGACTTCGAGAAGGCGGACGCCATCTTCATCCTGGGCCAGAATCCGGGCACCAACCACCCTCGAATGCTGACGGTCCTGCAGGCCGCCAAGCGCCGCGGCTGCCGCATCGTCAGCATCAACCCGCTGGCCGAGGTCGGATCCGTGCGCTTCAAGAACCCTCAGGAGCTGATGAACCCGCTCAAGGCGGGGGCCGTTCTCTTCGGGCAGGGTACCCCCATGTGCGACCTGTGGCTGCCGGTGCGGATCAACGGGGACATGGCCCTGATGCAGGGGATCATGAAGGAGATGATCGAGCGCGAGGACGCCCGGCCGGGATCCGTCCTGGACCAGGACTTCATCCGGGACCACACCTGCGGCGCGGCCGAGCTCATCGCCCACCTGCGCAGGGCGCGATGGGAGAGGATCACCTCCGAAAGCGGCATCTCCCGCGATCAGATCAGGGCCGCCGCCGACATCGCACAGGCGTCCCGCGCCACGATCGCCTGCTGGGCTATGGGCCTGACGCAGCACCGCAACTCGGTCGCCACGATCCAGGAAGTGATGAACTTCCTGCTGCTCAGGGGCAACATCGGCAGGCCCGGCGCGGGCCCCTGTCCGGTGCGCGGCCACAGCAACGTCCAGGGCGACCGCACGATGGGCATCTACGAGAAGCCCTCCATCGAGTTCCTCAACAGGCTCGCCTCCGAGTTCCGGTTCGAGCCCCCGAGAGAGCCCGGCGCCGATGTGGTCGACTCCATCAGGGCCATGCACGAGGGCCGGATCCGTGTCTTCTTCGCCCTCGGCGGAAACTTCCTGTCGGCCACGCCGGACACGGAGTTCACGGCGGAGGCCCTTCGACGGTGCAGCCTGACGGCCCAGGTTTCGACGAAGCTCAACCGCTCGCACCTGGTGACGGGCCGTGCCGCGCTCATCCTGCCATGCCTCGGGCGCTCGGAGCTCGACCTCCAGGCAAAAGGGGCGCAGTTCGTCACGGTGGAGGACAGCATGGGGGTCATCAGCCCGTCCCGAGGCCGCCTCGCCCCGGCGTCCCCGTTGCTGCGCAGCGAGCCCGCCATCGTCGCGGGACTTGCCGAGGCCGTCCTCGGCCGCGGCGTCCCGCTCGACTGGTCGGCCCTTGCGGGCGATTACGACGTCATCCGCGCTCACATTGAGCGCGTCATCCCGGGCTTCACCGACTTCAACCGGCGCATCAGGTCCGGACCCTTCTACCTGCCCAATCCCCCGAGGGACGAGCGCAGGTTCGAGACGGCCGGGGGCCGCGCGAGGTTCACCCTCCACGAGCTGCCCGAGGACGGGCTCTGCCCGGGCGAGTTCGTGATGATGACGATCCGCAGCCACGACCAGTTCAATACGACCGTGTATGGCTTGGACGACCGCTACCGCGGGATCTACAACGGCCGCCGGGTCATTTTCATGAATGAAGAGGACATCAGGGAATGCGGCCTGGTCCAGGGGCAGCTTGTCGACCTGACGAGCGATTTCCGGGGCAGGATCCGAAGCGCACCGAGGTTCATGGTGGCGCCCTACCAGATCCCGCGCCGGTGCACGGCGACCTACTTCCCGGAGGCCAACGTGCTGGTGCCGCTCGACAGCGTCGCCGAGGTCAGCAACACGCCCGCATCAAAGTCGGTGGTGATCCGGATCGCCCCCTCGAACGGGCCCTAGGGGGCCGATCTGCGATTTTCGGACTCTTTGCAATTGCCCGGGAAGGGCGGGCCTGCTAACTCCTACCGCTCCATGGGACGTCAATGGCTTCATGCGAAACGCGCGATCGTCAATCTGAAGAAGGGCCAGGTTGTGGGCAAGATTGCCAAGGAGATCACGGTGGCCGCCAAGCTCGGCGGCGCGGATCCCTCTGCCAATGCCCGGCTCTTTGCCGCTGTCGAGAAGGCGCGAAGGGCGAGCGTCACCCGTGACGCCATCGAGCGCGCCATCAAGAAGGGCGCCGGCATCGGGGACGACAAGCTGGTCCTTGAGCACATCGTCTTCGAGGGATACGCGCCCCACAAGATTCCCGTGATCGTCGAGGTCTACACCGACAACCACCAGCGCACGGCGCCCGAGATGCGCCAGCTCTTCAAGAGGGGCGTCCTCGGCAATGCGGGAAGCAACAAATTCCTGTTCGAGCACTTGGGCATCGTCGAGGCCCACCATCCGGACCCGGCCGCCGACATCGAGGCAACGGCGATCGAGGCGGGCGCGAACGACTTTGAGCAGCTGACTCATCTGCAGAACGATGACATCCCCGAGGGCCATTCAGGGGCGCGCTTTATAACCGACCGCTCCGCGGTGCACGCGGTGTCGACCTGGCTTTCGGGCCACGGGTGGTCGGTGGTGACCAGCGAACTGGGCTACCTGGCCAAGACCTTTCCTGTGCTCGACGACGCCACGAGGGCGGATGTGGGGGAGTTCCTCCAGGCGCTCGAGGATCATGACGACGTCCAGCGCGTTTGGGCGGCCGTCAAATGATCCGTTCCGTAATTGAATTGCAACGGTTGACACCGTCTCGGCTTTTTTAGAAACCAAAGGTGTGACCTCCCTGCCGTGAACATACTCATTGTCGAGGACGAAGCGACTTCGCGCGAAATGCTGCTGAATATCCTCAAATCGGAGGGTGATCACCGCATTTTGACGGCTTCGGACGGGGACGAGGCGCTCAAGCTGATGGCGGACCCGAGGCATCCCTTTGACGTGGTGTTCCTGGACCTGATGCTCCCTTCGATTTCCGGCCTCGACCTGCTGGAGCGGGTCAGGGCGACGCCCGCGTGCCGCTACGTCCGGGTCATCATCTGCACGACCTCGACCGACAGCGCGACCGTCGTGCGCGCGGCGCGCCTCGGGGTCCGCCACTACATGGTGAAGCCGCCCGACAAGATCCGGGTGGTCGAGCAACTCAACATCATCAAGGCGGAGATCGCCGGGCTGCAGAAGATCGAGAAGCCCGAGGAGACCGCGAGCCGCCTCGGGATCGACATCGCCGCCTACAAGGTGAGGGTGGGAGCGACCCTCGAGCGCATGGAGCGCTGGCTCACGCAGGCGAAGGCGGGCGCGCAATCCAACGACCGCAAGGGCCTGGCCGCCGACACCGGCCGCCTCAAGGCGGAGGCCCTTGAGCTTGGCCTGCGCGAGGTGGGTCGGCGCTTCTCGACCCTTGAGACGAGGCTTTCGATCGAGACGCAGGGGGACATGCCCGAGTCGAGGGCGATCGAGATCGCCTTCATCATGAGCCACCTCCATGGCGAGCTCAACCGTGTGCGCTCCGTGCTCAAGATCATGATGCCGGACAAGGCTGTGTCCTGAGGGGCCCCCGGGAAGCCCCGGGTTTACCAGCTGACACCGGCCCCGACCACGAAGGGGATATAGAATATGGTCCCCACGAAGAGGTGGAGATTGCTCGCGCTTACGACGTGCAGGCCGACTCCGAGCTGCTTCATCTCGAAAGAGGTGAGCGCGCGGGCCTTCTGTGCGGAGAGGTCGGCTCGCAGGGTCTCCATCCGTGTGGAGTCCCTCACGGTGTACGCCTCCATCGTCACTAGATCCCCGTCGGGCGCAGGCTTTGCGGGCTCTGGAGGGGTGACGCCGGCCGCCAGGAAGGGGGCCGACGCCTCGGGGTCCGCGGCATGCGGCGTGTACGTGAACTCGCAGAGGATCTCGCGGCGCGCGCCGTCGGGGGCGGGCGCGACCGGCGCCTGCGCGAAGGAGGCTGCCGCGAGGCAAAGGGGCAGCGCGGCGAGGACGGCCGCCAGACCCCGGCGCCGCCGAAGCATGGGGCGCCGCCCGGGTGCGCGTGCGCCGCGAAGGCATGTCGATCTCGCGTCCATGGCGTTTGCGGGTTGGCGCCCCCTCAAATGAGTCATGGTGTTCAAGGGGAGGTTCCCCTAAACGGCGCCGAGCGGGCGCCGCGTCCGCGCCTCAGGCCGCGGGCTTCGCTGTGTAGAGGGCGACAAGGGCCGCTCCGATCGCCTGGGAAAGCTCCCCCAGCTCCGACGCCGCGAACTTGATCGTCGCCCGCTGGGCGGGCCAGAGGTAAGGCATGGCCGCCTCGCTGAGAATGCTGATGTAGCGCTTGCGAAACTCCTCTGTGGTCGACTCGTGGTCCATCAGGCCGCCGCCGACGACGACGAAGCCCGGGTCGAGCGCAAGGCACAGCGCGGCCACCTGCAGGCCCAGTGCCTTCGCCTGGAAGTCAAAGATCTCGGTGGCAAGGGGATCGTTTTTCTGCGCGAGTCCACGCAGCGCCAGGACCCGCTCCTTGCCCTTGAGCGGTGACTTGGCGAGATCGTGGTCGGGATGGCGCTTGAGCATCTCGTCAAGGAGGTACGGAAGGCCCGAGATGGTGGTGTAGGTCTCGATGCAACCCCAGGTCCGTCCGCAGCCGCACGGGAAGGCCCTCATGCCTAGCAGGTGCAGCGGTGCCGGCATGTGGGCGGCTTCCATTCCGGCAAGCGTCTCCCCGTCGAGCGGCAACCCGTTGGAGTCGATGTAGGCGCACCCCAAGCCCGATCCCGGCGCCACCATCAGCACCGAGGCCTTTTTCCCGGCGCGCACGAGCTTAGCCTCCGCCACGCCCCCGAACTTGCCGTCGTTGCCGACCACCAGCGGGATCGGCCTGCCGGCCGCTTCGGAAAGGGACCGGCTGTAATCGCCGTGAAAATTCCACCCGTCGAAGCCGGCGGGCAGGTTGGCCGTGCGGCCAAGGACGCCGTACCTCTGGTAGGGTCCGGGTATCGCGAGGCCGACTCCGCGCACCTGCGTCCAGGTGAGATTGTTCTCGGTCAGAAACCCCTCAACTCCCTGCACCCAGCCCTTAACGACCGCCGCAGTGCCGTGCTGGCTGTTGGTCGAACTCTGGCGGAGTTTGAGCGAGATCATCGACCCGTCGGACCAAACGCCGCCGGTCTTCGATGTCGTTGCGCCACTGTCCGATCCGATGAAGACGTCCTTTTTTGAGCTCATTCTGGGTGGGGAAATCTCAACACCCTCCCGCACAACTGCAAGACCGCAGGCTCAAAATTGGAAAATTTGGAAACCGGTTGCTACTGCGGCCAACCTGGGGCCCTATTGTGCCCCATGCCTGCGCTGCCGGTCCCCCCGAAGTTTGACCTGACGGTGCGCGTCGGCTGCAGCCTCGCCTACGAGGTCAGCGGAACGGCGACACTCCTGCTCAACGTCCGGCCCAGGCCCGACCGCAACCACCTCGTGCTGGCCGAGGCTCTGACGCTCGGGGACAACCTGCGCTCGGACAGGTTCACCGACGGGCACGGAAACCCGTTCGAGCGCGTCACCCTCGCGCGGGGAAGCAACTATTTCAGGCACGACGCCATCGTGGCCGTGCCGTCGATGCCCGACGACCAGGACCCGCAGGGCGCGGCGGCGCTCGCGCCGGGCGAGCTACCGCCGGAGGTGCTTTGCTACACCCTGCCCAGCCGCTACTGCGACTCCGACAAGCTCGTCAATTTTGCGTGGGAGAAGTTCGGCAAGGTCGAGCACGGGTGGCCTCGGGTCCAGGCGATCAGCGAGTGGATCCACCGGAATATCGAGTACCGCTACCTCTCGGGCCGCGGCGACATGTCCGCCTGGGACCTCCTGCAGCGCGGCTACGGGGTCTGCCGCGACTTCGCCCACCTTGCGATCGCCCTGAACCGGACCTTCAACCTGCCCACGCGCTACGTCACCGGGCACCTCCCCGACATCGGCTATCCGGATCCCGAGGGGCACATGGACTTCCATGCCTACGCCGAGGTCTTTCTCGGCGGCAGGTGGTACACCACTGACGCGCGCTTCCATGTGCCGCGAATCGGCAGGATCAAGGTCTCCTGCGGCCTCGATGCAGTCGACGGAGCCTTCTCCACGATCTATGGCGGGGCGACCCTTACGTACTTCGAGGTCTGGGCCTACCAGGTCGCCCGCGGGACCGTGGGCGTGGGAGACCCGATGGACCTCTCCCTGCGGCTGGACAACCGGACGCACGTCCAGGCGGATCCCGGACTGCGCGCCTAGGGCGCCTCTATAAGGCGGGGGACGCGGGCGCCTCCGTGAATCGGGTCTCCCGAACGTCGATTGTTCCCGCCACCACCTTCAGGAACGGCTTTCCGTCGGCCACGCCCACCGTTCCGTAGCCCGTGGCCGTCGATATGAAACTGTGAAAGTCGCCGCGCACGGGCGGCTGCAGGTGCAGCACGCGCTCGACGGCGTCATACCGGGCGCCGCTCAGGGCCTGCAGGAGGCCGTAGGAGGCCATCGCGCGGGCATACCAGTGGCCCCATTCATACTCGTCGAAGGGGTTGCGCACGCGCCCGTCGTAGCGGGCGCGGCAGGCGCGGACAATGTCGAGTCCCTCGCCGACCAGCCCCATCATGATCATGTGCGAAGCGGCCTGGTACTCGATCCCGGTCCATACCTCGTTTGAGTACACGAAGGGCAGGGAGGGCATGTTGCCCCGGGGCCAGGTGCACAGCAGCAAGCCGCCCTCGTGCCCGTTTGCGTAGGTGGGGCGCTGGGGATTGGGGTGGGCCGCCAGGTCCCTGGAGAAATTGTGCCGGTACACCGCCACCAGGTGACTGCGCACCTTCTCGGGGTCGAGCACCTGCCCCACGCCGCAGGCGAGGGCCAGCCATGAGCCGATGACGCCATCCGAGAGGCAGCCCGTGCCATATTGGTACTTCGGGCCTTCCTTTTGCAGGAGCTGCGCCGCCTCCGGCGAGTAGGTCCCCCCATACTCCGGGTGACGGCCGGCGCCGAGGTCCACCTTGGCGCGCAGGTTCTTCCACTCGACCTTCTGTATGAAGTATTCCCCGTTGAAGAGCTCGCTCTGGGTCCTGCGCGCGCCTCGCTCGAGCAGGTCCTCGTAGGGGCCCACCGGCTCCCCCAGGGCCTTTGCCATGAGGACCGCGGCCGAGAGGGCGCCCAGGTAGAGACTGGCCCCCATCCCGTCGGGCCCCCAGAACTCGATGTCGTAGGTGTTGTGGTGCGGCTCCTCGATCCATCCCTTGTGCCCCGGGTCCCAGGTCTCGATGCAGTAGTCGAGGCTGGCCTTGATCCTCGGCCAGAGCCCGCGCAGCCATCCCGTGTCGCCGCTGATCCTCCATTCCCGGTGCGCCTTGATGATCCCGCCCAGCTGCCCGTCCGCGGCCGCCGGGCCGTCGTGCGGCGTTGCCTGGATCGGCAGCGCCACGCGGAAATTCTGGTGGCCGCGCTCGTCCTGGCCCACGCCGAACTCCGTTTCCCGCAGCGACCGTTCGAGGACGGGGAATAGGTGCGCGATCGCCTGCGCGTAGTTCCAGACATGGGTGCAGGAGCCCGGTCCCTGGGCACGGTCCTCGTCGCAACCTTCCCAACCCCACAGCTTCCCGTCGGCCTGGCGCAGCACCGTGGGCGATTTGAGGATCGAGAGGTTTGCGGCAATCGCCTCGACGGCCTCGGCGGGCAGGGTGGAGTCGAAGAAGCAGGAGGAGAAGCGCTGCGAGCGCGCGCGCAGGTCGTCGTAGTTATCGCGCCAGAAGGCGTCCACCTGGTCGATGCTCGCGAAGCGCGAGCTGTACCAAGGCGAGTAGGTCCCGCCGGGACGGGCGCCGGCGGCGGCGATTTCGGTGAGCGCCGTCTTGGGCGAGTACCAGCTCAGCCTTACTCGAATCGTCCGGCTCTGGCCGGGGAGGATCCGGAAGGGAACGAACAGCGAGGCGCCCGTGGGCGCGTTCCCGTCCGCCGGCAGCGGCCGGTCGAACGCCAGCCCCTGCTCCACGTCGCGCCAGGCCATCGTTTGCGGGTCGAACCAGTCACCCCTGAACCAGGCGAGGTTCACCTTCGTGTCCGCGTCATCGGCCGCCACGGCGAGCCACGCCTCCTGCTCGCCCGACTTTGCAGAGGGCCCGCCATAGAAGATGAATCCGCGCTCGGTCGGCCTGGTGGTCCGCGCCGGGCCGGGGTCGTCCCAGGTCGACTCCGCCAGGAAGTTGTGCGCGTTGAAGGAGAAGACGGCCTCGAGCTCCTCGTCGCCATTGTGGGTGAACGTGTACTCGAGCCCCGCAACCGGCAGGCTTGAGCTATCGGCGTCGCCGGGCTCAAAGGGACTCCACCCAGTGATCCGTGCGGAAAGAGGCAGCGCCTTGTCCTCAAGCTCGATCCGCGCGAAAGGGAAGTGCGCGCGGAACTGGGCCTGGTCGTAGCGCGGAAAACCCGATCCAATGGGAGCGCTGCCGCTGCTGGCGTGCCGGCGCAGGAAGAGCTTCCACTTGGAGAGGGGGCCCTCGACCACGCGGGCCACCTTTGCGGGCCCGAGCACCGAGATCGCCGCGAAGAAGCCCGGCTGGTTCTGCAGCGCGGGCGTGTTGCGCACCGAGACATGGGTGAGCCCCCCGGCGCCCTCGAGGCACATCATGCCCGCACCCAGCCCGCCCATGGGAAAGGCGATCTGTTCCAGCTGCTCCCCGCCGGACGTGGGATCGGGCTCCCTAGGTGGGGTCGGCTCCGCTGCCCGAGCCGGCATGGCAATGGCCGAGCCGGCGGCGAGGGCCCCGAGTGTCCCCAGGGAGCGGGCGAAGAACTGGCGGCGGTCTATGGGCTGGTCCTGCATCAGCGGCTGTCCGCGGCCGGCCGCTCTGTTGCTTCTTCACTGCGGGCACGCTGGGGCGCTGGTCCTCGATTGATCACGGGGTTTTCTGGGACCTTAGGCATCGCTGCGGCGAGCGACAAGAGACAATTGGCGAGGGCGGATGTTCCGGCCCCCTGGCGGCGACCCTGACGCTCCCTCCCTATTCGGCGCCTGCGAGCTCGGGGTGGAGCAGGCCCGCGACCGCCTGCAGCAGCGCGTCAGCCTTGAAGGGCTTGAAGAGAAAGGCGCCGGCGATCTTCTTGATCTCGGTCGCGTCGGCGCCGCTGGAAAGCCCGCTCACAGCGAGGGTCTTCACGTTGGGATTGAGGCGCGTGACGATGTGGGCGAGGGCCTCCCCGTCCAGGTTTGGCATCCTCAGGTCGGTCACCACCACCTTGATCTCGTTGCTGCTCGATGCGAAGAGGGCGACGGCCTCGATCCCGTCGGCGGCGATGACAACCCGGTAGCCGTAGCGGGTGAGGATCGCGGCGGTGACGTCGCGGATGTGCGGCTCGTCGTCGACAATCATCACGAGCTCGCCATTGCCGCGGGTGGTCTTGGTGTTCATGGAAACTACGTTGCCCCGCAGCGCGGGGACAGCGGTCGCCGGAAAATAGACCCGGAAGGTGGTTCCGCTGCCCTCAATCGTCTTCAGGTTGATGAAGCCTTTGTGGCTCTCGACTATGCCGCGGACGGTTGACAGGCCCAGGCCCGTGCCGCGCCCCGCCTCTTTGGTGGTGAAGAAGGGCTCCCATATCCGGGTGAGCGTCTCGTCGGGTATCCCTGTGCCGGTGTCCTCGATGTGCAGGACCAGCCAGTTTCCTGCGGAGGCCCCCTCGATCTTTGAGGCGGCAGCCTCGTCGAGCGTGCAGTTCTGCGCCATGAGCCGCAGCGTGCCGCCGCAGGGCATCGCGTCGCGGGCGTTGACGCACAGGTTGAGGATCACTTGGTGGACCTGCGTGGGGTCGGCCATTATCGGGGCCAGGTTCACAGGGACGTCGTCCTCGAGGCGGATGTTCTTCGGGAAGGTCTCGCGGACCACGTTGATCGTGTCCCTGAGCAGATGGCGGACGTCCACGAGCTGCTTGCCTCCTCCGATACCCTGGGCGAAGGCGATGATCTGGCGCACCAGGGCCACGCCCCTCTCGGCGCTCTTCTCGAGCGATGTGATGATGCGCAGGTCGTCCGGATGGGTCGCGTGCTCGCGTAGCTCAGGGGCGGCCAGGATGATGGGGGCCAGCACGTTGTTCAGGTCATGGGCGATGCCCGAGGCCAGCATTCCGATGCTTTCCAGCCTCTGGGCGCGAAGCGACTGCTCGTCCATGCCCGCGCCGGGCAGCGCCCCGGCAGCCTTGTCCAGGGAGCCGTTCAGCTTTGGGTCGCCCGGCCCCGTTTCCGGGTCGATGCACCCAATCCCGTTCGCCTGGAGGCCGAAATCTTCCATTAGGTCCCTAGGCTGGTAACGCATTTGCATCTGCTCTACTTAGAATTTTACGTCTTTTTACGTAATCGTACGGCTTTGTGTTGAGCCTCAATTCGTTGTTGCGTGAGTGCTTGAGGTGAAAGGGTTCTCCTCTTAATCTTTTTCTGTGAAAATCGTAATCGTCGAAGACCACTTGATGATCCGGGACGTTATACGAAAGGTGTGCAGCTCCGAGTTCGGCTACACCGTCGTGGGCGAGACCGATTCGGGGGTGGAGGCGGTGGAGCTGATCACGAAGAAGAGGCCCGACGCGGTCGTCCTCGATCTCTCCCTGCCGGACATGGACGGCTTCAATGTCGCAGACCGTGTCCTCAAGGTGATCCCGACCCTGCGCATCCTCATGCTTTCGTCGCACTGCGACGATTACACCCTGTTTCGCGTCGAGAAGTCGGGAGTCCACGGGTTCATCGACAAGAACTCGAACACGATCGAGATCCTCCGCGACGCGCTGAAGGCCATCGCCGAGGGCCGGATCTATTTCTCGCAGGCGTTCCAGTCCGCCCGGATGGCGCGGCGCAACGACCCGCGCTCGTTCATTAAGATCCTGTCCGACTGGGAGCGCGCGATCCTATCGCTCATTGGCCAGGGCCTGAGCGACGAGGAGATTGGCGAGCGGCTCAACCTGTCGCCCCGCACGGTGCAGACGCACCGCAGCAACATCCTGCGCAAGCTCAGTCTGAAGGGGACGCCCAAGCTGATCGCCTTCGCGGTCGAGCATGGGTTCACGCAGGTCCAATCGAAGCACGGATCGATTCCAGTTTATACTTGAAGGAGGCGAATTCCGTCTCGAACTCCGCGAAGAGCTGCTGGATGCGGTCGGGGCCCGCCTGCGCCGCGCTCCTCTGAAGCTCCGAGGCGATCCGGCTGAGCCTCTGGTGCTTGACCATGCTGCAGTGGGATAGCAGGCGGTGGGCGATCCGGTGGACCTCGCCGGGATCGCCCGCCGCCATGATCGCGCGGGCCGTGATGCGGTCGCTGTCAAACGAGGCGAGGAAACGGTCGATCTGGCTGCCGAGGCCCTCAAGGGTCTCGTTGCCGAGGAAGCGGAGCATCTCAAGGTCGATGTCACCGGGCGGCTCGAGCGTGATGGCCTGCGAGCGCACCTCGATGGATCCGGCCGTGCGCAGGGAGCCACCCAGGTCCCGGAGCGCCTCGGCTATCTTTGCCGGGGTGATCGGCTTGGAGATGAATGCGTCCATGCCCGCCTGCAGGCAGGCCTCCCGGTTGAAGTCGGCCGAGTGCGCGGTGGTCGCGATGATGATCGTGCGCCGCGTCGAGGGCTCGACGGCCCTGTACCGCGCGGCGACCTCGGTGCCGATGAGCCCGGGCAGGTTCCAGTCGAGGAACGCGACGTCGTAGAAGGATTCCTTCAGCCGCGCCAGCGCCGCGTTGCCGTCGGTCACGACATCGGACTGGATGTCGAGCTTGCGAAGGACGGCCTGCATCGCGATCACGTTGTAGTCGATGTCCTCAACGATCAGGGCCCGCAGGGACGCGGACTTTCCGGTCTTGGCGGTCTCGTTCCTGGCCGCCTCTTTCACCTCGAGGAAGGGGATCTCGGCCCAGAAGGTGGAACCCTCTCCGGGCTTGGAGTCGACGCCCACGCGCCCGCCCATCTTCCCGGCGAGGAGCTTGCAGACGGCGAGCCCGAGGCCCGTGCCACGGATGTTGCCCGCCTTGGCCGACTCCAGGCGGGTGAACTTGGTGAAGAGCGTCGCCTTCTCGCCCTCGGTCATTCCAGCGCCGTTATCCTTCACGAAGAACCTCACGCGTTCGTGGAAGCCGGGTGCCGCGCCGACCGTGATGGGCTTACCCGCTCCGAACTTGAGCGCGTTGGTGAGATAATTGAGGATGATCTGCTGCACCCGCGCGGAGTCTCCCACATACTGCTCGGGCAGCCTGGGCGAGACCAAAAGGTTGATGCTGCCGCCCTTGGCGGTGGCCTCCTCGTTGACCATCGCAATGCACTGCTCGAGCAGGACATGCACCGAGAACGGCGCCGAGCGCAGCTCGATCTTTCCTGCTTCAATCTTGGAGAAGTCGAGCACGTCGTCGACGAGAGTGGCCAGGAGCGTGGCGCAGCTGTTGATGGAGCTGGCGAGGTGGCGCTGGCGGGCATCCAACGCGGTCTCCTCGAATGCGAGCGACATGCCCAGGATGCCGGAAATCGGGTTCCGGATCTCGTGGCTCATGTTTGCGAGGAACTCGGACTTCGCCTCGTTCGCTTTCTCGAGCTGCTCGGTCTTGCGCTTGACCAGCGCCTCGAGCCGCGCGTTCTGGCGCCGCAGGAACGCAAGGCGCCACTGCAGGGCGCCGTAGAATCCCATCAGGAGGAGCAGCCCGTAGCCGACAAAGGCTGGAATCGTGCGGTACCACGGGGGAAGCACCGTGAAGCGAAGCACCGTCGCCGGCCCCACGAGGCCCGCGTCGTTTACCGCGCGCACCGAGAACGCGTAGGCGCCGCTTTGCAGGCTTGCGAGCTCGACGTGGTTGGTATCGGTGGGGGAGGACCAGTCCGTGGAGCCGCCCAGCAGCCTCGTGTCAAAGCGCACGGCGGCTCGGCGGGCGAACTCCACCGCCGAGAAGTCGAAGCTCACGGAGTTTCTGTCAGAGGAGATCCGCTCGTCCTGGCGCGCGCTGGAGAAGAGCAGTGGCGCCCTCGGTGTCGCCACCGGGGGAAGATGCTGGGGATCCAGCCGCAGGAGCCCGTCGGTCCCGCCCAGCCACACGACGCCACGATTGTCGACGTAGAGCGACTCGATGGCGCCCGCCTGGGAAAGACCCTGCACCGCGAACGGGCGCCAGTTGAAATGTCCCGTCGCGTCCGTCGAAAGAAGCCCGACGATGGGCATCTTCTTGCCATCGCTGTAAGGACTCGCGAAGGCCACCCAAACCGAGCCGGCCTGGCTGGGATTTGATACGGCTACGGCGGCGGAGGGGGGCCCGATTCCGAGCTTTTCGAGGCGGTCACGGCCCGCCGAGCACAGGACGATGCCATCCTTGCCGAAACCAACGACAGCGTTGCCGACACGGGCGACATCAACGGGGTCGGTGTCCACATTGCCCGCCGCGTCCTTGATGGCGATAGGCTCCGCCGCGCCATTTGGAAGACGGGGTATAAGGAAAGCCCCCCGGGAGGAGGTTCCGACCCAGATGTTGCCTTTCGAATCTTCTGCGACCGTGTTCGCGTGGTCGGGCAGATGTCCCAGGACCGTCTCGGATAGCCCCGTCTCCGCGCCCTGTGCCAGGCGCACGATGTTGTAGCCGTCCTCGGCAAGGAAGCTCCCCGGCTCGCCGGTCGAGGGTCGAAAGCGGAGCACGTCCGAGCTTGAGGTGAATATCGTCTTTGCCAGGCCCGAATGGATAAGGTCCACCCCCTTGAAGCCTGAGGCGTAGAGCGAATCGTCGGGAGCCTCCTTCAAGTCCCCGTAGGGACGCGTAAGGCCGGGATTCGCGCGAAAATGGGCCGATGAATTCCCGTCCAAGGGCAGATCGAACACCCCCTCTGCCGTGGCCACGGAAATCATCTCGCCGTTCTTTGCGGTGCTATAGATCGGCTTGCCCGCGAGGCCCATGTGGGAGTCGTAAAGGGAGACGCCGCATCCAAGGGCGATGCGCGATATTCCTGCTGGCGATGTCGCCCACAGGGCGCCGTCTTGTGCGACGAAGAGAGAATAGATTCCTCGTGTAAGGACACCTTCGTCCTTTGAGATCACCCTCTTGAGGTTCCCAGCCGCGCTGACAACCGCTATTCCACCGTTAAGGGTTCCGACCGCCAGGTCGCCACTGGGAAGGCGGCATGCGCAGATCGGCACATTGGTGCGGATGAAACTGGAGACCTCTGGGTCCACATCGGATAACTTGCCGGCCTTGCAAAAATTCAGCCCGGCGGTCGTGACGGCCAACCATCCCCCGTTCGCCTTTTCAATCCAAACAAAACCCTCGTTGCCGAGGGCCGCTGCGGGGATCAGCAGATGCGGTCCGTCGGAATCCAGGCTCCAAATCCCTGACGAACGGTGAGTGATGTATATTTTTCCATCGACCTGCATGCCGTGCATGCGGCGGCCGCCAGCAAAGCGGTAGACCTTGAACGCATCGCCTTGCCAGTCATAGACGGCGTTGCTTGCGACAAAGACGGCACCGTTCCCTTTAGGGAAAACATCCCAGATTTCCACGGGAGTTCCTGGCTGCTCTGGGAGCTTATCGAATAAGGAATGATAGGCTGAGAGGCCCCTTTCAGAGCGGTCGAAATACCCGACCTCGTTATTGGCGCCGACCCAAAGGCGGCCTGACTGTCCGAACGCAAGGGCACGCACCGCGTAGCTGCCTGGAACCGGGTACAGTCTCCAGCGCTCGCCGTCAAAACTCATGACCTTGTCCGAGCCGAAATAAAGAACGTCGTTGCTGTCCTGAACGGTCACCCAGCTCTCCTGGCCGCCTCCAGTGTCCCTCGGTGTGAATCCCGTGATGATGGGGCTACCCTCCTCGCATCGGCCGCTGTAGGGCAATGCCAGTGCAAGCAAGCATAGGCCCAGGGCCGTTTTGTTGAGGCTCACAGTATTGACTCTCGTTGTCTTACAACCGGATGCGGGCCCGCCGTCAGTAGGAAAAGAGGGTTTCCACTACAGGAAAAGACGTAATCGCGGTCATCAAAATATGCGATTTCTTGGTTCGGCTTGGAACCACGAAGGTACGTATTCCTTCTGCCGATGAAAACAATCAAACGCATGATTCTCGGTGTTGTCTCCAGCTTGCTGTTCACAGCGGGCTTTGCTCGGGCGGCTCAGCATGTCGATCCTCTGACGCTTTCAATGAACAGCGATGCTAATGCGAAGGCGATGCACGCGAACTGCCCGTCGGGCTTCCCGACCCAACCCTGCTTGGTGTTCGACAAGTAAGGCGTTGGCTTTAAACCCATCTCCCCGTCGCAACGCTTCCGTGCCATGATCAGCGTCGCAGGCTACCGCTATCGAAACGTCCTGGAAACCGTGGGCGGCCCTGTCTCCCGGGTGATGCTCCGCGAGTTTCCCGTCTATGGTCGGCCGATGTTCCAGGCCAACGCCTGGCTGTCGGAAAAGGTGGTCGCCAAGCGGAAGAAATTCGCGCTCTACAGCGATGCCGACGGCACGGGAACTGCAGACTCACCCCTTGTCGCCCGTTACATGGCGATCTCGGAGACGATGGAGCGATGGGCCTACCGCGTGAAAGTCCGGGCTGCTGACAAGGAGCTCTACGGATTCGATATGGACGAGTCCTCCAACGGCATGGCTGCTTTCCCCGGCCTGTTCCGTTCGGAGGCGCGAAGGAGGGCCCAGCTCGAGGCCGTGGAGCGCGCGAGCATCATCGCCTGGTGGGAGGGCGCCCTCGACGGCGAGGTGCGCTCGACGGATTGGCCGGGTATCAGCGCCCTCGTGCTCCCCAGCCCGATCGGTTTCGGGGTCACTGTCGTCGCGTTCCGTGAGGTCACACCCGACTGCTACGCCTATGGACAGGGCGCCGCGGTCAATTTTTTCGGCGCCTGCGAAAGGGCGGTGATGGAGCTCGCTCGCAATGAGTACGTCCTTGGCATGCGCAGAGTGTCCCAAGGACTATCGGTGGAGGACACGCCTTCCGACCTGTTCGAGAGGCGCTGCCTGTTCTTCTCGTCGGCTGAGGGGCACGCCATGTTCCAGGAGCGCCTCAACCGAAGGATCACCGGCCCGCGCTTCCGCTCTGAGATCATCTGCGACACGGAGATCGAGGGACCCTGGTCGGAATATGCGGCGGTTTGGAGGACGCTGATCCGTCCGGCCACCACGGAGTTCCTGGTCAATTCGGAGAAGTACTTCTTCTGGTAACGGCCGCGCCTCTAGAATGGAGGGCGCGGCGAGGGGAGGCATCGGCCGTGTGACGGTCGTGACAGTGCGGATGGATCTGCCTCGGAGGCGCTCCGCTTTATTAGCTCCTTTCGTGTTCTGATTGGATCCCATGATGGGAGGCGCTTTGCTCGGCCCTTCTTAAGTAGGAACGGGGTGGTTCGCGGCGCAGCCGAACACCTCTGCAAACGCCGGTGATACCAGGCCTTCGGGTTGAACTGCGCTGGCGCGCAAACCTGGTCCAGCCGACCCGGCAGGCCGGTGGAGCGCCCCCGGGCGCACTTAGCCCACGTGCCTCGGAGTTTTGCGTAAGGGAGCCAGTAGGTAGACGGTTTATGAGATTACGTCTCAATAGTTCTTGACGGGATTTATTGAGAGATTAGGTCTCAATACCATTAAAAATGAGGACATCATTTCAATTATTGAGTCATAATTGGGCCCGATCTGCTGTTACCTATCTGATTGGAACGTGGGCTTTTATGATGCCCCTGATCCTCGATGCCGAACAACCGGACATCAATTTTGCCGATGGCCCCAGTGGCATCATCGTGCTCGACGCCGTTAGGGCGGAGGCCATGGCCGATACCGACATGTTCCATCCCGCGAATGCCAATTCAGGAACCCGCACGGACACCGCGCTAGCCGACATTCCCCAGACGGTCGATGTCGTCAGCCGTGACCTTTTCACGCTCGAGGGATCCCGCTCCCTTGAGGATGTGCTGATCAATGTAGCCGGGGTGAGCCCTTCCGTCGGCGACGGGCAACGCGATCAGGTCTACATCCGGGGCTTCGCGGCGACGAACGATGAGTTCATCGACGGCATCCGGGACAGCGAGACGTACTTTCGCGATCTTGCCAACATCGAGCGGGTCGACGTCGTCATGGGCCCCGCCGCGGCACTCTATGGTCACGGCTCCGCAGGGGGCTTGATCGACCGGATCACGCGCAAGCCCACCGATACTCCGGCGGGCGAGCTGGACCTGACCTTTGGCAGCTGGGGTGAGGAGCGGGCCGAGGTTGACGCTGGGGGGCCTTTCGGCTTCGGCAATCTGTACTACAGGCTGGACGTCGCCGACGAAAGCTCGGGCGGATACCGGGACGAGTATTTCCTGCACCGCGAGCACGTGTCCCCGTCGCTGGCATGGAAGCCCTCCAAGGACACCCAGGTCCTGGTGCAGCTCGACGCGCTCAACGACCGCCGGCTCGATGACCTGGGCCTTCCCGCGTTGGTCGGCCCGGCTGGTGCTGGATTCCCAGGCACAACGCCCGAAGTCCCGGCCTCGAACTACTACGGTTCGCCCGATGGACGGAGCGCCGACTATGTCCTGGCCGACGTCGAGTCCGCCACCGTGACGGTTGACCACGATCTCGGATCGGGTCTTGCGCTCCACGATGGCGCCCGCGCGGAACACTACACGCTCGACCGCAACAACGTCCTGCCCACGGGTGTGTTTCTGCCATCGGGGGGCGTGTTTGACGGAGACCTTTCTGCCGTATGGGTCTCGCGCTCGGGCCGGCACATTCTGCGCAATCAGAACGACCTCTTCAACCAGCTCGAGGGCGTGTGGAAGACAAGCTCCGGTGAGGTCTCGCAGGAGGTGCTGGTGGGGCTCGAGGTCGCCCGCCAGACGGCCGGAGTGCGCTCGGCGCAGTTCAACGAGGCTCCCGTCGCGCTGGTCGATCCGGTTCTCACCGACAGGCCTCCTGCTGAAGCTCCCTCCTCGTTGACCTCAAACGATGTGGCGGCGGGCACCGCAGGGCTTTATTTCCAGGATCAGCTGTCGTTCTCAAGCCAATGGAAGGCGTTGGTCGGGATGCGCCTGGACTACTTCTCGGTGGACCAGCAGGGCCTGCTCGCCCCGTACCCGAACCTCCACAACCTGAACCGGACCGCGAGCCCGAGGGCCGGCGTCGTCTGGGAGCCTTCAAAGCGGGTTTCATACTATTCGAGCGTGGGCCGCTCGTTCCAGCCGTCCGGGGACGGGCTCTCGATCGCTGCGACGAACGCGGCCCTCGGGCCCCAGGAAACCATCAGCTATGAGGTCGGCTCACGGGTGAATCTTCCGGGGAATACAGGCACGGCCTCGCTGGCGCTGTTCCAGGTGGAGCGGAACATCTCGGAAACCAACCCGCTGACAGGGGTGGTCAGCAACGCCGGTGATCAACGTTCGCGGGGCATCGAGCTCAACATCGAGTCGCACCTGAGCAGGGAATGGAGGCTGGTCGCATCGTATTCGCTCCTCGACGCCAGGATAATAGACGGCGGTTATGACGCGGGGGGAGTGCTGCTCGACGGCCGCCTGCCGGGCCTGGTCGCCCGCAACGGGGCGAGCCTGTTCACGACCTACGACCTCCGAGGCGGAATTGGGATCGGCTGCGGGGCCTCCTACATGGGAGGACGCTTCACGTCGAACGACGACTCGGTGAGCCTGCCCGCCTACACGGTGCTGAACGCGGTGCTCTACTACCGGCATTCACGATGGGTGGCCCGGCTGAACGCGGGGAATCTGCTCAACCACCGGTATTTTGTCACGGCCGGGGAGGGCACGGACTTCACCGGCCAGACGGTCATGCCGGGCGCGCCCCTGAACGTTCAAGCCACGCTCTCTTGGCGCCTCTGAGTGAACGGGCCTCGGCGTGTCGCCTATAACGAGTGTCGGCTTCCCAGGCCGAGCAGGCGGATGGCGAGGAGAGTTGAGGTGCTGTTGACATCCTTTCAAGAGGGCGACCGGGGGACGGCCTCTAAAGGGACGCAGACTGCGGCCCTCACGGGACTTCGTAGATTTCGGCCAAACCTATGCCTGTTGTCCCGCCTGCACCGCTCAGTTGGGCCGTGTAGCTGCCAGGGGGTAGCGTGACCAAGATGGCGTCATCCGTTGAGCTCGCCTCGAGTGCGAACGCACCAACCTGGTTGAAAAGGGTGCTCAGCTGCGCGGATCCTCCCCAGCCCGAGTTCTGGGCGATCTGGTTTCCGGACGAATCGACGAGGCTGAGCTGGGGGTTTGCCAAGATCCCGGTGACCCCGAAGGCCGCGAGCCCGGGGCCGACCCCACGGATAAGGACGGTCTCCGGGTCATTGCCCTCGATGACGAAGCCGACAATCAGGGTGTTGGCGCCCGTGCCGACAAATGCGCGTGCGGAAAGGTTGATGAGGCGCGATGTCGGTGTCCCCACGTCGGCATCATAGACCTCAGCGAGTGCGACGCCCGTCATTCCTGTGGCACCTGCCACGCCAGCCGTGTAGTCGCCTTCGGCAAGCGTTTCTAGAATGGCCGCGTCAAGGGACTCCCCCGGAAGGGCGAAGGCGCCCACTTGCAGGAAGGAATTTTGCAGGACTATCGTGCCGCCCCAACCGCTGTTGGTTGCCAGCGTGGCCCCTCCCGGAACGGAGAGCGTCAACTGGGGGGCTGAAAGGGGATCGGCGACGTTGAAGGAGGCGAGGGAGGGCCCGACACCCCTGACGAGGATCTGCTTTGGAGCAGCGCCGCTTGTGACAAATCCCGCGATGAGGATGTTGGCGCCCTGACCGACGAAGCCACGGGTCGAGAGGTTCACGAGGCGCGTCGTGCTGACGTCTAGGCTGGAGGCCCTTGATGTGACGCTGAGCGCTCCCTGGGAAACGGTCACCGTGTAGGTGCCTGCGTTGGAGGTCTGCGCTGCCGGGATCGTGAGGGTGGACGCCGTGGCGCCGGGGATCGGCACGGCGTTCAGCAACCATTGGTAGGTCAGCGACTGGCCTGTTGCCGTGACACTAAGCGTCACCGCATTACCCACCCGCACCGAGTCGGCCTGGGGCTGGACAGTTATCGACGGTCCCGTCAGCACGGTCACGACGGCGCCGTCCGAGAGCGCGGTCCCGGCGCTGTTCGATACGGCGACGGTGTAGTCCCCAGCGGCTGCCGCTGTCGCATCCGAAATCGTGTAGGTGCTCGTCGTCGCCCCCGCAATGGGACCTCCATTGAGGCTCCACTGGTAGGCCGGGAGAGGCGCACCGGTCGCCGTTACGCTTAGCGTCGCCGAGGTCCCTGCCTCGACGGACACGGAGGCCGGCTGCACGGAAATCTGCGGGCCCGTGGCTGGGTTGATGGTGACCACGTCCACGTTTGAGGTCGTCGAGCTCGGAAGAAGCCCGGCCCCGGTGTTGGCGGCGAAGTAAGTTATCGTCACCGTTACCGAGTAGTTTCCTGCGTCCGACATCTGCGCGTTGGAGATCGTGTAGCTCTCGGAGTTCGCGCCGGGGATTGGAACGCCGTTGAAGTTCCAAACATAGCTTGTGCCGGAGACAATAGAGTAGAGCCCGGGCGGGCCCGCGCCGATGAAGAGGGAGAGGCTTTCGCCCTCCACGACAGCCTGCGAGGGCAGGAGCCCGGTCAGGACCGGTGGAGCGGTTCCCGCAAGCGTGAAGGACGCCGAGGCGAAGCTGCCCTTGTTGTAGACAAAGACCTCGTAGGAACCGGTGTTGGTATAATATTCATTTCCGCCGCCGTTGGTACTGAAGGTCACGGCGTCGTCGAAGACCGGCGTCGTGGCCTGCAATGTTGCCTGACCGTAGTCGCCGATGTTCGGGCCGTACCACGCATACGAAAGGTTCTGGCCCGTTGCCGAGACGCTGAACTGCACACTCGAACCCACAGTCGCCGTGACATCTTGCGGAGCCGACGTGATTGCCACAGGTATATACGGATAACCCACGAAAACATTGAGGAGCGGAGTAGGGCCGCCCACGACCGGATTTAGCCAATAGAGGTCGCCGTTCCCGTCGATCGCAAGGCCCGTCGGCGAGGCTATGGACGGCATCGTCGTGTTGTAGACACCTATGGGTCCTGGATTAAAACCCCCTAAACTCGGGCCCACAACGACTCCTACCCAACCGGAAAGGGTGCCTACGTACCCGTTGGGGAATATCTCCCTCATTGAATTGTTTCCCGTGTCGGCCACGAAGACATTCCCCGAGGAGTCGACAACAACGCCGGTCGGTGCATTGAATGTGGCGGCCGATCCAAAGCCGTTGGCGCTGCCGGACTGGGCGGCCATTCCCGCCACGGTAGTTGTCGCTCCAGACGGTGAAATCCGCCGCACTGTGTCATTACCCGTGTCCGCGACATACACGTTGCCGGCCGAGTCGACAGCAATGCCCGAGGGATTTTTGAATCGGGCGGCGGACCCAGTCCCGTCAGCCGAACCTGACTGGCCTGGGCTGCCGGCCAAAGTGCTCACTGTACCGGAGGGCGTCACTTTGCGCACCGTCTGGTTTCCGGAGTCGGCAACGTAAATGTTCCCGCCCGAGTCGACTGCGATACCAAGCGGCGAATTAAAGCGGGCTGATGAACCGGTCCCGTCCGCGCTTCCAACCTGCTCGGGTGAGCCGGCAAGGGTCGCTACCACGCCGTCCGCGCTGATTGTGCGGATTGTATCGTTGCCCGTGTCCGAGACGTAGAGCGTTCCTGAGGCGTCAACGGCAATGCCGGACGGTTTGAAGAAGTGAGCTGTTGCGGCGGCGCCGTCGGTGCTTCCCACAAGGCCCGAGACCCCGGCAACGATCGTTCCGGAAATCGTGCGGATCGTGTCGCTTCCGGCGTCTGCGACGTAGATGTTGCCGCCCGAGTCGACCGCAACGCCGGTCGGACTAGAGAATGCACTAGTTATTGTATACGAAGGGAAGGCTTCGTCGTTTTCCCCGGCCTGCACATAGGCATAAAGGGCGGGAGAGGGCGGGGCCTGGGTGACCGTCATCGATAGAGCGAGCGTTCCGGTTCCCACGCCATTGGTTGCGGAAAGCGTGACGGGGTAGGTCCCGGCAACCGTGGCCGACCCCGAGATGGCTCCCGTGGAGGGGTTTATCGCGAGGCCTGGCGGCAGCCCGGTGGCACCGAAGGACGTAGGCAGTCCCGTGGCCGTGATCGTGTATGTGAAGGGTGAATTGAGGGTCGCCGCAGCCGACTGCTGGTTTGTGATCGCCGGAGCTGCGACCAGCGCAAAGGTGAGTGTCCCTGTCGATGACGTCGCGTAACCCGTGGCATTCGAGGCGACGACATAGAACGAAAAAACTCCGGTCTGCGCGGACGAGAATGGCAGTGTCGGTGCGCTTGCGCCCACGGGGACGCTGTTCTCATACCACTGGTAGGTCGTTGCTCCCGTGGCTGTCACAGACAAGGTTACCAATGTGCCAGGGTTTACCGACTGGCTGATGGGCTCGGTCGTTATTACTGGAGTGGACGTCTGCGCCTTTGCCCTAAGGGGTGCCAGCGCCGCAACGATCGAAAGGAGCACCGCCCCGGCCCGGCCTCTATTCTCGGGCAAAAGAAAGGCGAACATCCTGTAAATGGTTCTCTTGAACGATGAGTGCGTGGGTGGGGGTATTCCTTGCCCTCCTTTGACAGCCGGCGTCGCCGATTCCACTATCGCTCCAAGGCGATTATCGCGCCAGTGAAGCCACCGTTCCTTAAACTGTTGGAACTGGGGCAGATTATTGCGTCCGTTGTCGGTGTCTCCTCTTCCAGGGCGATGTTCGTTCGTCGTTTACGCCCTGCTGACGCACTGCAATATCGTCGCCTCCGCTTGCTGGCCATAGAGGCGCCATCGTTTTTAGATGTCGCCTCGTCAGCATGACTGCTGTTTGGCGGCTCCAGGCTAACCCTTCGCTGGGTCCGTCGGCACGAGTTGTTGAGCCTAAGGAGCGTTTTGCGGGCAAGAATTTACAGCCGCGTGGATTGTGCGCGGAAATATGTAGATCGGCCAAAAGTTCGAATTGTAATGTCGTTGGCATGAGTGGAATCGGCTTGTTTTACGTCCGGCACACACGGATGGACAAGCGAGACCTACCAGATTGTTGCCGTCGGCATCGGTCGTAGTCTGTCGGCCTGGATACCGATTTATTATGTAAGAAATCACCACTCATGCCGACAGGAGGACTAAGCCATTCCCCTCAAAACTCGTTCCAAAAAGTGGACTTTTTTCCACTTGTATCGCCCTGAGGAGCGACCTTCTCTCAAACACCGAGTGAAAAAAAGTGTAAAACAGCCCTCGCCGACCTTCCACCGGATCCTCGTGACCGTTCTTGGAACGCCCATGCGCCAACCGTTGGAATGGTCCTTCGAGGGCCCAGGCAACATGAGCAGGGCAAGTCGGACATTCGCGCGGACGCAGCCCGATCTTCCGGCTTTTCACGTGCGGGTCCCGGGAATGATCGACTCCAATCCGAATCGAGTCCTGAGGCATGCCGCTTGGCCGCCGGCACCTCGGGGCCAAGGCCCGGCGAAGTGCCATCCCGACAGCTCTTCTCCCTATGAACGAGGATCCCGGACAATCCCTTGATGCCACAAGTCCCGATGGCGGCACAGCCGGTCTCATTCGGTGTTTCGTCAACCACTGGCTCCGCGGCGTCCCACTATCCGGCGCGCGCAGTGCTCGCGCGCATGGAGTTCCGATGTACCCCGTAACATTTGCTGAGCATTTCTGTGCCATGAACAACCTGCCCAAGGAGCGGTACACCGCGGCCGTTCTCAGGCGTTCGCTCTATCCGGCGGCGCGGATTCTCCAGCCTGTGCTGAGGCTGAAACCCGGCTACTTCGAGTCGGACCTCGAGTTCGTCTCCTGCGTGGGCCGCATCAAGCGGATGCGCGACTTTCAATTAGAGGCGTACGCGTTCATACAGGATCCGAAGAATTGCGGATTCCTGCGAAGGACCCTGAGGCTGCGCGCATCGGTGAGACGATTGCAGATCCTCGTGCGTCGCACTCTTACCGAGGGATCCCGGCAGCCATTCCCGGTCAATCCGTGAGGGCCGCGGGCCACGCGGCGCTCCAGACGTCAGCGCCTTTCGAACTGGGTTGGCCGATTCAGGGCGACCCCGCCTGCCGACGGCCGGATGACGGCAGAAGACATCGACGGGCACCCTACGGGGAAGATCGTCCGTGCCCGGGCGCACAATGGGGCGGCAGGGGGATCGGCTTCCAGTCGGGCCCGCCGCAGGGGCGGTCAAGCCCGCGGATCGCTGACCAGGGCGAGCCGCGCGGGAGCTCTGGCGCCATAATCCACCATCTAAATCGCAGGAGAGCCGATATCAGGGATACGTATCCAACGCATGCTTAGGCCATTGCTCGGCCGCTGGACTAGGGGATTACATTCATCAGGCAGTCCAATTTGTGGACATTATTAACCTTTGAAGTACCTGTGCCTGCGGTTATTTTTTAAAATGCAGTGAAAAAGAAATATAAGGTAGTCATCGTCGACGACCATCCGGTGTTCGTGACTCTGCTCGGTGACCTGCTGCATCAGAGGCTGGGCTTTGCAATTGTGGGTCTCGCGCAAAATGGCCAGGAAGGACTGGAGATCTGCAGGACGAGCCAGCCCGATCTTGTGTTGGTCGACATGATGATGCCGGGCATGTGCGGCCTCGAGCTGATCAAGCTTCTGCGGCGCCAGAATCCGAAGGCTAAGCTGCTGGCGATCAGCGGCCTGGTGACGATGGAACTCATCCACATGGCGTTCACGGCCGGCGCAAATGCCTACTTCTCGAAGTCGCGATCGGTCGACGAGCTTCTCCAGAGGCTGAAGGCAATGAGCGAGGGAAGGGTCGAGATATCGCCCGAGGAGGCCGACGCACTGCGCTGGGCCGTGCGCAGGCGCAAGCTGCGGACTGAGATCTCAATAACGGACCTGCAACTCCTGCGGTTGTTTACGGATGAATTGCCGGTGAAAGAAATCGCCGAGCGGACGGGCCGCACGCCGTCTGCCGTCTACAAGGCGTTCAAGAGGATCAGGCAGCGCCTGGAAACAAAGACCGACTGGGAATTGCGCTTGGCCGCGAAGGGGCTCGGCCTGCTCGGCCCCAAGGAGGCGCCGAATTGAAGGGCAACGTGCAGATTAGGGTCTCCACGGCGACAGCGGCACATCCCGTCGTCTACCTCGCGCGCAGGCGCACGGACGGGACGGTCCTAACGGAGCGGCTCGCGGGCTCCGGAGCGGATTCGGGAATGAGCGACCCGCCCTTCCCCGCCCTCGACCAGGAGATACTCCTGTTGCGGAACGCCCTGTCCAGGCACTGGGCCTTCGGCGGAAGCGAGGAAGGCGAGCAGGAGAGGCTTGTCGTCATGCCGGGTGCGGGCGCCGCCGGCGCGGCTCGCTCTTTCCGCGTGAGCATCCTGGGGCACGCGGTTGACGCCGATGCGGCGGTCATCGTGGTGCAGCGCGAGGACCTTTCGCCGTCAACGCCAGCCCCGCCCGCGGAATCGGATCCGAGCTCTCCCCTTTGGCGCGAGCCGGAGGCGGCGGAGGGCCTCTGGTCGCTTGCCGGCTGCTGCCGCTATATCTATGAAATGGACGCCAGGGTCAAAGCGCGGGTACGGGTCCAGATGATCGAGGGACCTTTTTCGCTGATCTATGGCATCGAGCCCGAGGAGATGAAGAATCCCACGTTCGCCATGTTCCTGCGCAACATCTTCCCCGAGGACCGGCCCAATCCCAAGGTCGTGCGGAAGATCCTGGCCGCAAACGGCTCCTGGTCCGGAGCGTACCGCGTGCGGGGCATGGATGGCCGCGTCCGCCATGTGAGGCACTTCGCCGTGCTCCACGCCCAAAGCGGCCGCACATACATATCCGGCTTGATCCTCGATGAATCGGCGGCGGTTGACGCTAGCGCGGAATCGTCCGTCTTCAGGCTCGCGGTCGAGAGCTCCCACGAGGGTTTCGCGCTCACCGACTCGAATGGCCGCTACACCTACCTGAACCAGGAGCATGGCCGCCTGTTCGGATATCAGAACGCAGGGGAGCTGCTGGGCAAGGAGTGGAAGGTCCTCTACCGGCAAAGGGAGATTGAGTTCATCCAGCAGAGAATATCCCTCGAGATGCCGAAAGCGGGATTCTGGCACGGACCGGTGTTGGCAGTGAGGAGGGACGGCTCGACGTTCCAGCAGGACCTGACCCTGTACCTGCTGGCCGGCGGCGGAATACTGTGCATCTGCCGGGACAGGAGCGAGGAGCTTCAGCTCAACGGGCGGCTCGAGGAGAGCGAGACCATGCTCCGGTCGCTCTTCGACGCGCTCCCGGTGGGGATCATCATCCGCGACGAGCACGGCGTGCGCCAGTTCGCCAACGGCTTCGTCCTGCGCGAGGGCGGATCGGGGGCCGCCGCGATCCCGCGCGCCGACTGGATGGAGGGCGACAAGGACTGGGAGCGCCGCCAATGTGAGGCCGAATGCGAGGTGCTCGCCACGGGCAAGTCTTGCGAATACGTGATCGAGTCAGTGAACGCGCAGCAGAGGCGGTGGTTCCACTGCATCGTGTTCCTGGTGCAGGCCTCGTCGGGGGTGAGCCGGCGGTTCGGCAGCCTTATCATGGACATCACCAGGCAGAAGCAGCTGGAGCAGGAGACGCAGAACCTGTCCGAGCAGCGCCGCGAGCTCCTGGGGATCCAGCGTGAGTTCATCTCGATGGTGTCGCATGAGTTTCGGACGCCGCTCACAACGATCGAGGGCGCCCAGTTTCTCGTGGAGAAGCTGCTTAGCGAGTCGGCGCACCTGAAGCCGGCCGTCGCGCAGAACGCGGAGAAGTGGCTCAAGCTGCAGGCCTCCGCGCTGGCGACGCTGCGCAAGCTGGTCGACCAGGTCCTCATGCTCAACCGGACCGAACACATGACGGGCGAGGCGTCGCTCGAGCGGCTTTCGCCTGCCGACGTGTTCGCGGAGACGGTCGCCCGGTTCAATGACTCCATGGACAGCCCTCGGGTCGTTCTGCGCAGTGAGCTGCCGGCTGGGTTTATTGTTTCCATGGACTCGGGGCTTATGAAGGCGGCGGCTGAGAACCTGATCTCAAACGGGCTCAAGTATTCCGGATTGGACAAGGCCGTGAAGGTCCGTGTGTACGCGGAGCCGGACGGCTGGGCCGTCGAGGTGCTCGACCAGGGAAGGGGCATTCCGCAAGGGGATCAGGCGAAGCTGTTCCGGCCCTTCTTCCGCGCCGGCAATGTCGGCACCGTGCCAGGCACCGGGCTCGGACTGGCCATTGTCAAGCGCGCGGTGGACTTTCACATGGGCCGGATCGAGTTCGAGAGCAGGGAAGACGCGGGTACAAGTTTCAGGCTGCATTTTCCGATCTCCGCGCATCCTGCGGTTGGTGACACCGCGCGGGCGCATGCACCTCTAATCGGCCGCGAGCAAAGCCATGAGTGACTCGCCCATCCACGTCCTGCTTGTCGAGGACGAGCCCGACGTGCGCACGATAGCCGAGGGTATCCTGTCCTCCTTCGGCTTTGTCGTCACCTCCGTGGCCAACGGCGGGGAGGCCCTTGCCTCCCTGGACGCCGCCCGACCGGACGTCATCCTGAGCGACATCCGCATGCCGGGCATCGACGGCTTCCAACTGCTCCAGAAGATCCGGGCCGATCCGATATGGCACCAGATCCCCTTCATCATCGTGTCCGCGAAGGCCGAGAGCTCAGATCTGCGCATGGGCATGTCGCTCGGCGCCGACGATTATGTGACTAAGCCATACCGGGCCGCCGACATGCGAAGGATCATCGAGATCCGTGCGCAACGCTCGAAGCAGGTCTCCGCTGCGATCGCGAGCCACCAGCGGCTCCTGACCCAGGTCCTACCCCATGAACTGCGGAGCCCCCTGATAAGCGTCATCGGCTACGCGGACCTGATGGTGGACGCGGCGACGGAGGGCAAGACGCTCTCGGTGGCCGAGCTGTCAGAGTACGGCGGGATACTGCAGCGATCCGGCGCGCGCATCTTAAGAATCGTCGAGAACCTCCTATTCTGGGCGAGGCTGGAAACGCACAGCAGCCTATCGGAGGGCTCTGCGACGGCAACGCCCGTCCAGGAGGAGGTGACTGCGGCGGGATTGAGGCGCTTGGCCGAGGCGGTTTCGAAGCCGTTCGGGAGGCAACAGGACGTGGTGGTCGACTGCGCCTCGGAGGTGAGTATCCAGGTCGTCACGCCCGGCGTTGACTTCGTCACGAGTCACCTTGTGGAGAACGCCTTCAAGTACTCCATGCCCGGTTCGCTCGTGCGGATCACGGCCAGGACGAACGCGGGGATGCTTCTGCTGATCGTCTCGGATTCCGGCCGGGGCATGACCCGGGAGCAGCTTGATCGCATTGGGGTGATCCGGTATTTTGAGGGCCACCGGTTTGAGCAGCAGGGTCTCGAGATGGGCCTCATGCTGGCGACGACGTTTGCGCGGCTGTCAGGCGGTCATCTGGACCTGCAGGCCGGCTCAAACGGCAAGGGGCTGACCGTCACGATGAGTCTGCCCCTCGTGGCGGATCTAGTGCCCCTTTCGTGAGCGGCCCGGATGGCTCCGGGGACGCGGAACCGGGGTTGGATCCGCGAGGCCGGACGGGAGGCCGCGGGCGCCGAATATTCCTTTTCCCTCGGCAATCCTCGGGGCTTCCAATGGGGAGCGCCCTAGGGCATTGTCCGAACCAACCGACCCCAGACAGCCCGTCAACAGCCAAAAACCTCACCTTCCCAGCATGCTCCCGCCAATCCGGTGGGAGTCACCCACTAAGAAGGTCTGCCTGAAACATCCGGGCCGGCCCAGCCCGCACATCAATTCCTTCCACCCCACGCCACGCCATGCCGAAACTGCTTTCCCAATTCTTTGATCGGCTAAATCTTGTCTATGGGGATCGCTCGTTCTTTGTGAGGCTCAAGGCCCGGCTCCTGGCGACCGTCACGCTCCTGGTGCTGGCGTTCGTCCCGCTCAATATCGCCAAGATCGTCTGGATTGAGGCTCCGGTGATCGTACCGAGGGTCGGGATCAACCTCATCCTCGCGGCTGGCTGCGTCCTGTGCCTGTGGTCCCTGTTCAAGGGAAGGCTGGACCGAGCAGGTAACAGGCTCGCGCTCACGATGACGCTGGCGGTCCATGTGATGGTGCTGATCGTAAGCAACTCGACAAAGGCCCTGGAGCCGCTCAGCACCGCCTATCAGATCTTCGCGTTCGACTTCGTCATCCTCCTAGTCGCCATCGTATTCGCCGCGCGCTGGGTTGCAACGGTCGTGTTCGCCATGACAGCGGTAGGGCTGGGCGGCTTCTACATATTCATGCTACGAGGTGCGAGTCTCGGCCCGAGCGTCCGATACGCCGCGGACACGCTGATGCGGGATGGCCTGCTTTCGATGGGCTTCGTTTTCGTGCTCGGGATCGCCCTGGTCCAGATGACCGAGGCCGCCAACCAACGCAGCGAGGAGACGCTCCGCCATTCGGACAGTATGAACAAGGACCTGATGCGCATGGAGCATCAGGCCCGCATCCTCTCGGAGCGGCGCCGCGAGCTCTTGGAGATCCAGCGTGAGTTCATCTCGATGGTGTCCCATGAATTCCGCACCCCGCTGACGACGATCCAAGGCGCCCATTTCCTCCTGGAGAAGCTGCACACCGAGTCGCCTAACCCGAGCAGGTCCGTCGCCGAGAACGCTGAGAAGTGGCTCAAACTGCAGGCCTCGGGCCTCAAGACGCTCAGCAAGCTGGTCGACCAGGTCCTCATGCTCAACCGGATCGATCACATGACAGGCGAGGCATCGCTTGAGCAGCTTTCGCCGGCCGTCGTGCTCGTGGAGACGGTCGCTCAGTTCAATAACTCCATGGACAGCCCGCGGGTCGTGCTGCAAAACGACATGCCGATCGGTTTCACGGCGTCCATGGACTCGAGGCTCGTGAAGGCGGCCACCGAGAACGTGATCTCAAACGGGCTCAAGTACTCCGGTCTGGACAAACCCGTGCAAGTGCGTGTGTACACGGAGCCGGACGGCTGGGCGGTCGAGGTGGTCGACCAGGGCATGGGCATACCGCAGGAGGACCAGGCGATGCTGTTCCAGCCTTTCTTCCGCGCCGGCAATGTTGGCACGGTGCCCGGCACGGGGCTTGGACTGGCCATCGTCCAGCGTGCGGTCGACTTTCACGCGGGGCGGATCGAGTTCGAGAGCAGCAAGAACGCGGGCACGAGCTTCAGACTTCACTTCCCGGGAACCGTGCGTCCGCCCGTCGGCGATGCAGCGCCAGGGCTCGAGCCGCTGGTCAGCGGGCAATGACCGGGCCGCCCGCGAGCCGAATTACTAAATGGATCCCCGTCGGCATGAGTCGTCTCGATTTCGGGCGGTTTCCGACCCGAAAACTTACAGTAATCAGATAACCGCGTGGAAATTGGTAAATTTCGTGGGTGTCCAAATGTAAGGACTTTGGGATGGGTCGTTTCAGCTAGTTCCACATTCAGCTGCCCTGCAGGTCTAAACGGAACCCGCCTGTTTGTTGCCGACGGCATGAGTCTTGGTCCGTTGGTGTGACTTCCGGTTTCTTGCACACGCGCGGGGCATGCGGCAGCCTGCTTCCTAGCACATTACGTGAATTCAAAAGGCCTTAATGAATATCTAATCTGGACGGCACAGTTCTCCGCAGCTTGCTGCGGAGATGGATGCCGCCCGCTGGCATCGGGGCAAAGCCCCTTTTTGTGATACCTCGGGGCTCGCCCCGAGGAGGGTTCATTTTACAAAAACCACGTGCTAATGTCCTGTACATCGAGGACACTGACTTTTGCGCCTGATTCGTAGGACTTTGTGAATCGACTGCCTGATTTGTAGGACATTGCTTTGTCGACGATTCAGGCGTCCGACCCCACGTGGAAAACTCCAACCTCTCCTCCTTGTACGCCTTTCCGCAGACAATCCGGTCTTTGACTAGCGTATTGTCGAATTCCTGGCGCAAGCCCGCGCTTAGCTGCATCTCCGACTCCCTACGCTGGCCGAATCAGGAAAGAGGCGCTTTAGCCTACCGCAAGATTCGGCCGGAGGACGAAGCGGAACCGTGAGGCGGCGTCAACGACCCCGAGCTTTCGATTGGCCTTTTTGGCGCTCAGGGAGAGGATCTGAATCGGAAGACGCCGATTTTTGAATCGGCGCTTTGGAGCGGGCACGCACCTCGCCGATCTCGACCTGGCTGTCCACGACCTCCTGGGACGGTAGGACTGGCTGCGGCTTGGGTTCCTCAATGTCGAAAACATTCCGATAGGCGGTTTTGATGCGCTCGATGTCGGAGTCGATAAGCTCAGGCCAATTTTTGCGCCTGTTCTTCGATAGCTCTCCTTTCCCTTCATGGAGATATTCCAATAGGGTATCAAGTCGCTGATCCGGCATATCGGCGATTTCCTGAATCGCACTGCGGGCCACGTCGTACTTGCCCAGGAACGCAAGTTCTTCGGGCATGATCGCAATAGTCTTGGCGGTGATTCCTTGGACGTACTCAACCTGCCGCGTCAGGTCGGGATACCGCCATGCCGACTCTACGTCGCTCGGGTTTTTAATCGTGAGACTTCTATCTTTCCCAATCTCGTAGCGTATCCGAGGTAAAACGCCAAATGCTTCGAGGGTTCGTTTGTACCCGACAGGTTCTTTGAGCATCGTCATGGACAACGGGAGAATGAGGTCGTCTTTGACGAATTGCCTGCGGGCGAGAATGTCATGCAGGAGGAAGCGGTGGCTTCGCCCATTACCGTCTTCAAACGGGTGGATGTAAACGAATTGGAAGGCGATGGCGGCGGCGTGCGCGAGAGGATGCACAGCTTGAAGCCGGGCGCTGCTCTCTTGAAGCCCCTGAATCAGGCTCGGGACTAAAGCCGGCGGCGGTGAGATGTAATCGACCGCCAATCCGCCTTTACTTTCTGCGAAGCGCCGACCGACAAAGTTCTGGTCGGTGCGCAGGCCCTTGACGGCGTACGGCGAGTCCTCGCCCCCCATGATCGTATTCTGGAGTTTAACAAGGCGTGGGACAGTGAGGCTCTGGGCCTCCGTATCGCGCCCAGCTTCGCGCAACGCGGCGGCGAAACGCTGGGTGCGCTGCGGCCCCGGCCTCTCATTCTCGATCAGAAACGAGGATTGGGTTTCTTGAAGGTAAAAGTATGTGAGCGCCCGGTAAAAGAGGTCCGGCGCGGTGTTCTCCTTGATGTCTGCCATCTCGGCCTGCCAATCGCGGACAATCCCCTCGTCGATCGCCTTTGTGCGCCGAATGGTCGGCGTGAAGGCAGGCGTACCAAGCAGGTTATCGTCAACATGCCATCGCGTGATCTTGCGCGTGCCGGCCGTCAGAAATTTCTCAGGATCGAGGATCGGAATGTAGCCACCGGCAATGTTCACTCCGGTTAAGAGGAGCGTCTTGCCGGTGAGGAATTCGTAGAGAAATCCGATTTGCCTAGCAGCCTTGCTTGACGGACTGGCAGCGACGAAGGAATCGACCTTTTCGAGCGGAAGCGTCCGAAAGACTTGGGCGAGCAGATCGAGGTGAGGGCCATCGTACTTGAGCCCAAACTCAATATGCCGGATGGGGTCGTTCGCGTCCCCTAAGCCGTAATTCGGGGGAAAGGTTTCGAGCACCGCGCCGGTTTCGGACGCGCTTACAACGCGCTCCCGCTGAGTCGTGTCTATCCGGGAGCCGTGCGGCAGTTGGAGATTCGGAAGATTGAATTTCTCCCGGAGCCAGGAGTTACCTATTAAAAACGCGCTCATTTATCGTAGAAACGATAAAAAGGGCGCAAAAACAATCACAAAATAGCGTTAGCGTCGCAAAACCAATAACTTTTGAAAGGCATCGGTTCGATACGCACTATTCAGGGGCCGCCGACATACTGGAGATTGTGCAGGACGTACGACATCTCGCAAGTTCGGTTGATGAACATGCCCGGGGCGCCACTCAATGTGTCAGCCTCACTCATGTGGAACTTCTGATTTATCATCTCGGCAGCCGAGCTATGAACGCTCCCCGAGAAGTCCTAAATCAACCCTTTAAATCGAAATCCCGTTTTTTTTAGACGTCATTGGCAAAGCAGCAAAACGCCTTTTTCGAAAGATCATAATTTCCACTCAAAAGGCTACCCATCGGATGGACGAGCCTTCGCTTTTTTCTCGTAATCCGCGAGGCTCCGGAGATAAGACAAAAGAGAAAGAGCACGTAGGCTGTTTTCCTTAGTGCCGTAGTCGAGGTCAGCGCCATGCAAGATCAGGTGGCGATTGAATTTCCCGCTCTGCCTAGCTGCCGGCTTTGCTAACGCTAGGACCTCGCGCAATGGTTCGATAGCGGCCTCCCAGAGCCAATCGATTCTCTTTCGGTCGAGCATTCGTCTTAAAGCAGAAACTCCTTTCTTTGCGCGAAAGAGCTCGGCACCAAAGATGTCATGACAAATTCCGTCGGCTTGGATTATGAAGAGCGGAACAGAGGCATCATAAATAGAGGCATCGTGTAAACGAAAACATGTTCGGATCAATTCGATACGCCGAGGGAATTGCTCAATAAGCTCGACCTCGATTGAAGGCCGCCGCTGCTCATAATGGGTCCGAAGCACAGCGAACGATTCTTCGGATTGTCCCGCATCGAGCATCTGGGCTATCGTCGTGGCTCCTGCAGCTGGGAATTCAAAATCGAGAAACCAACCATGTTGTGCGAGTATAACCGAGGCACACTTGAGATTGTGGACTGTGTTCGTCTTCAACACTTCCCGATAGAGATTCCAGTACTCTTTCTCAGATATCCGCCTTTGCTCGTAGTGGACGACCCAACAGCTCTCAGCCACGCCGCCGGGAAATATCTGTCGTTGACGACTTGTACGGAGTGCGCCGCGGGGCGCGCGTGGGCATAGCGGAGCGGTGGAGGCGGACCCGCGAGGGGGCGTCCTGGCGGGAGGCGTATTCCAGGCAGGCCCGGATGTGGCGGGCGCGCGAAGCGCTCAACGCTTGGTGAATCGGAGCGCATCGCGTGACGAGAGGGGCGGCGCAAGCCTATTGCCTCAAGGTCGCAAGCCGAACGGGCCATCGGCCCAGCGGGGCGAGGCAATAGGCCCGTTTCCTGGAAATCCGTCCGGGAACGGCCGCGGCTAAGGCTAATGCATGTTTTGGCCCATGCCGGGGAATCACTTTACCTGTGTCCTGGAATTTATTTAACCGCATAAAAGCTCTCCGGGGATAACGCAGTTACGACCCGATTCCGCGTCATCGTGTCGCATGTTCCCACAATTAGGCCGGCAATGTCCCCAGAAACAGGCCGCCGCATTCCGGGTTCTCGCGATCGGCTGCTAAGTCGCTGTCCGGAAAAGGCATCAAAAGGTCAGTCTATGCTTGACCTAGGTGGGTCAAAATGGGTTGAAATGGAGCATTGTGGGACGAGTATGTAGCTCGCTTTCCCCATGGCACATCCCAGCAAAGAATTCTTTACAGGCCTTTTCAGGCACACCCTCGACGACAAGGGTCGCGTCACGATCCCTTCGGCGTGGCGCGCCGCGCGCGAAGACGGCGACGTGTTTCTGGCGACGCCGCACCCGGATGGCTATGTGGCCGTGCTGCCCCCGTCGGAGGTCGAGAAGCTCCATGCGAAGATTGCCCAGCTCGCGCTCAGCGACGGCGCGGGGCAGGACTTCGCCTCGCGCTTCTTCGCACAGACCCAGTCGTTCTCGTTCGATAAGCAGGGACGCATCGGCCTGACGGCCGATTTGCTGGAGCACGCCGGGATCGAAAAGGAAGCGGTCCTCGTCGGCTCCCTTACGAAGTTCAATCTATATTCTCCGTCCCGTTGGAAGAAGGTCGAGGCGCGCACGTCGGGCGAGAATTTCGGCGACATCATGCGCCGCCTCGGAATCTGAACATGCGACACATCGCACGCATCACCGCGACAGGCGCCCTGCTGAAGAAGGCCGCCACGATTGCCGTCTCCCGCACTTTTCCCGCCTGGATCGACGCCTCCGAGTACGGAGTGACCCCGTCAACGGTGATCCCGCGGGTGCGCGACAGCCTTGTGCTTCGCCTCGTTGCCGGCAGACGCCAGTCGCGCGAGCGGGCCCTTATCCATGCTCCCGGATCTCCTTGAATCGGCCGCTGCCCGCATGACGCCTGGCCACCAGCCCGTCCTCCTGCGCGAGGTGCTGGCATTCCTCTCTCCCAAGGAGGGGGGCCGGTACCTCGATTGCACGTTCGGCGGAGGCGGCCACTCAAAGGCAATTCTCGAGGCTGCCAAGAACACAGAGGTAATCGCCCTGGACCGGGATCCCGAGGCCGCGACGCGTGCCGAGTCCATGGCGGAGGCCTATGAGGGCCGTTTCCGTCTCGTTGACCGCGACTTCGGGCGCCTCGAGAGCTTTGAGGACTCGGATTTCGACGGGATCCTTTTTGATTTTGGCCTCTCGTCGTTCCAACTCGACGACGCTAGGCGCGGCTTCTCGTTCCGCAGTGACGGTCCGGCGGACATGAGGATGGATCCCCGCTCGGGAGTGCCCGCTTCCACATGGTTGGAGACCGCCACCGAGGAGATGCTGGTGCGCGCTGTCCGTGACTTTGGCGAGGAACCAAACTGGAAGAGGGTGGTGAGGGCGCTCATCGCAGCCCGGGGAACTGGCGCCTTGGCGCGCACCTCCGCGCTGGCCGAGGTCGTCGCCGCGGCGATCCCTCTGCGCGATCAACGCCAGTCTAGGATCCATCCGGCGACCCGCGCGTTCCAGGGCATCAGGATCGCGGTCAATGACGAGATTGGCGCGATTGACCGCGCGCTGCCGGCGGCCTTCGCAAAGCTCCGTTCGGGCGGGGTCCTCTGCGCCATCAGCTTTCATTCCCTGGAGGACAGGCCCGTGAAGCAGTTCTTCCGCAGGATGTGCGGGCAGCCCGAGAGCGCCAACGACTCGTTGCCGAATGACTTGAGGGTAAAGCAGGCCGAGGCCCTTACGCGGCGTCCGGTGACGCCCTCGGATGAAGAGGTGCAGTCCAACCCGAGAAGCCGCTCCGCGAAGCTTCGGGCAATGAGGAAACTCTGATGCGCACCGGAAAAAGATCGGGCACGAGCGCTTTCGTGAACCAGTTCATGGTCTACGCTCTGGTCGCCATTTGCGGAAGCGCCTCGATCGGGCTGGGCACCGTCTGGATGCGCCATCAGATCTCGGTCGCGGCCAACGAGAACAAGCTGCTCGAGGCGTCGATCTCCGAGGTCGAGCGCCGGATCGAGGAGACAAACGCGGCCGTCGCAACGGAGCAGGACCCTGCCGTCCTGGGTCGCAAGAACACCGAGTGGAAGCTCGGCCTGGTGCCCCCCGGCGAAACTCAGGTCCACAGGATTACGGAAGATCCCGTCGCGCGCATGGCGGCGATGCAAAACCGCAAACTATTCGGGGATGGTCCAGCGACCATAAACCTTCGAGTCGCTCTCTCGCACTGAGCTCACCAGCCCCATGTCGAAGGGCTTCACTTCCAGCTACCGGATCGCCCTATTGGCGAGCCTTGTCCTCCTGATGTTCGGAGGCCTCGAAATGAGGCTCGTCTGGCTGCACGTTGTCGACCGCGACGAGTTCCTGAGGTCCGTCGATGAGGCCCGCAGGCAGCTGATCGTGGACAACGCCCGCCGCGGCGACATCGTGGACGCAGGCGGAGCCCTGCTGGCCACCAGCAGGTCCGTCATCGTCCTGGGTGTCGATCCCCAGACGGTCCGCCCCGAGGACCGCTCCAAGTGGCCCCAGCTTGCTGCACTAATCGGGATGCCCCTCTCCGACCTCGAGAGGATGTTCTTGACCAAGACTCGTCCCGCCTCCCAGCCCGCGACGGCCGTGGGAGCCGTCCGCGCCGAGGCGGTGGCCATCAAGATCAACCTTCCGGACGGAGCCGGCACGTCGGTCGCCACCAATGACGGGGAGGCTTCCGAAAAGGAGGACGACACGGAACTCGACGATCCCGACAAGGACGGCAACAGGCCGATCCGCTGGGCGAAGCTGAGCGACCAGGTGTCCGAGTCGGCGTATGGCCAGATCACTAAGCTCGGTGTGAAGGGGGTCTACGGCAGCCGCGTGTACCGCCGCGATTACCCGCACAACGAGATGGCGGCCCACATCATCGGCTACGTGGACCATGACGAGCGGCCTATCGCGGGCATCGAGCACTACGCGGACTTCTACCTGCGCGGGGAGAATGGCTGGCTCGAGTCCGAGAAGGACGGCAAGAGCCGTGAGCTCGCCCAGTTCCGCACGCGGGAGGTGCCCCCGAGCGACGGCTTCAGCGTGTCCCTGACCATCGATGCGACGATCCAGCGCATGGTCGAGGAAGAGCTGGCGGCGATAGCCCAGAAGTACCAGCCGGAGAAGGCCACGATCATCGTCAGCGACCCGCGCACGGGATTCATCCTGGCCCTCGGAAACTACCCGTCGTTCGACCTCAACACCTATAACAAGCTCTCCCGCGACGACCAGCGGCGGATGCGCAACATCGCGGTTGCGGACGAATACGAACCCGGCTCGGTGTTCAAGATCGTCGCGGCATCGGCCGCGCTGAACGAGGGCCTCGTGACGCCCCGCACCGAGTTCGACTGCACGCTCGAGAAGATCGAATACAACGGCATCGTCCGCGGCCTGCCGCGGGAGGACGCCTCGGACCACTTCGACCATCCGCTCTCCGTCTCGGAAATCATCTCCCACTCCTCGAACAAGGGCGCCGCCCAGCTGGCGATGAGGCTCGGGGACCAGAAGTTCTACGACTATGCGCGGGCGTTTGGTTTCGGCCAGCGCACCGGTTTCCCCGTGGGGGGCGAAACACCGGGCAACCTCAAGAACCCGAGCAAGTGGGACAGCCTGACGATCACCCGCATGCCCATGGGCCAGTCGGTGACCGCAACGCCCTTGCAGATGCAGCAGGCGATGGGTGTCATCGCCAGCGGGGGCCTTCTTTTGAAGCCCCAAATCATCAGCGAGATCCGCGACTCGCACGGCGAGCTTGTTTACAAGTTTGGGAAAGTGGCCGTGCGCAGGGTCCTTTCGGAGGCGACCGCGCGAACGATGGCGAGGCTGCTTGCGGGCGTCGTCTCCTCGGAGGGCAACGCCCCACTGGCTGCGATTCCCGGCTTTGAGTGCGCAGGAAAGACCGGGACGGCGCAAAAGCTTCTACCCGTAACGCTTCCGACGGGGGCCACCGTGATGCGGTACTCCGAGAAGCACCACGTGGCCTCCTTCGTCGGCTTTTTTCCCTCCAGCCATCCCGAGATCGCCATCGCGGTCATTATCGATGACGCCGACGCGAGGTGCCCGAGCGGCGTTGCCTACGGGGCCAAGGTGGCGGCCCCCATCTTCAAGCGCCTGGGCGAAAGGCTGATACCTTACCGGGACATCCGTCCCACCATCTCCAACGATGCCGTGCCGGCGTTCGCGCTGGGGGGAGGGGGCAGGTGATCGGATACCTCGTACAGAACCACGCGCTGGTTCACGCATTCCGAAGCCGGCCCTTGCGTCGGCGGTCCCGTGAGTACCTTGAATTCAACCGCGCTTTCAAAATGGCACCCATTCTTTCCGACTACATCAGCGAGGGCGAGATTATCGCTCTGAAGGGAAGCCTCGAGCGGCCGATCTCCGGACTGGTGATGGACAGCCGCAGGGTCGTCCCTGGGAATCTGTTCTTCGCCCTTCCAGGGCTGCGCTGCGACGGCGCTTCATTCCTGGACGAGGCCGTTAGCCGCGGCGCCGCGGCCATCATCACCCAGCGGATGCCCTCGCACCCTCCGGCCAAGGTGACCTTTATCCAGGTCGCCGACGCCCGGGCGATGCTGGCGCGTGTCGCCCAGCGGTACTACAAGTTTCCCGACAGGGAGATGTCGGTCGTAGGCGTCACCGGCACGAACGGCAAGACCACGGTCACCCACCTGCTGCGGCACCTGCTCAACGGATCCGAGCGCGTCGGCCTCCTGGGGACGATCAGCTACGACCTCGGAGCCCGCACGGTCCCGTCGTTTCGGACGACCCCCGAGTCGCTGGACATCTTCGGCATGCTCGCCCAGATGCGCGACGCCGGCTGCCGCAACGCGGTGATGGAGGTCAGTTCCCATGGCATCGCGCAGCAGCGGGTGCTGGGCCTCGAGTTCGGAGCCGCCGTGTTCACCAACCTGACCCGCGACCACCTGGACTTCCACAAGACCTTCGAGGCCTACTTTGAGGTGAAGACGAGGCTCTTCGATGGCAGCATCGGGCCGGTCCCGCGCGTGGCTGTGGTCAACCTGGACGACCCCTACGGCGAGCGCCTTGCCGCAAAAATAGAGGCGCAGGTGCCGTCCACGCGCCTGGTGACCTTCGGGGAGAACCCGAAGGCGCAGGTGAGGGCCGAGGACGTGGTGCTCAACTTCAGGGACTCCTCCTTCAAGCTGGCGTGGCCCGGAGGCTCCCTCCCGGTGGCCTCCCCGCTGATCGGCCGTTACAATGTGTCCAACGTGCTTGCCGCTGCCGCCACAGCCTGGGCACTGGGGCGCAACCCCGCGACGTTTGTCCCCAGGATCCGCGAGTTCAAGGGAGTCCCTGGCAGAATGGAGCGGATCGAGGAGGGGCAGCCCTTCAATGTCCTCGTCGACTACGCCCACACCGACGACGCGCTGCGCAACGCCCTGGGGATGCTCCGGGCGATCACTCCGGGCCGGCTCCTTGTCGTGTTCGGCTGCGGGGGCAACAGGGACCGCACCAAGCGCCCGAGGATGGTGCAGGCGGTGCAGGAGTTTGCGGACCACGCCTTTGTGACCGCAGACAATCCCCGCGGGGAACAGGTGGAGAAGATCTTCGACGACATGAGGCAGGGTGTCAGCGACCCGTCCAAGATAACGTGGATTGGCGACAGGCGCCGGGCCATCAGCCTCGCCCTGGACAGCGCCAAGGAGGGCGACAGCCTGCTCATTGCCGGCAAGGGGCACGAGGGCTACCAGGAATTTGCCGACACGGTCATCCCGTTCGACGACCGCCAGGTGGTGCGCGAGTTGATCGGCGTCAAGGCGCTCCGAACCTGATGCATGTATTTGATCCAGAAGACCTCGCACGATGGACCGGCGGGCGTTGGGCGAGCCCGGCGGGCTCGCCGATCACGGGGTTTTGCGCGGACAGCCGCAGTATCGGCCGGGGCCAGGCCTTTGTCGCTCTCAAGACGGCGAAGCGCGACGGCCACGCCTATCTCGCCGACGCGCTGAAGGGGGGCGCCTCGGCGGCGCTCGTGGCCCGGGCCGACCCGGCGATCGCCCTCGCGCAGCTCGTGGTCTCAGACCCCCTCGCGGCCCTGCAGGCCGTGGCCCGGGAGCACCGGCGCTCCTTCAAGGGTCTCGTGGTGGGCGTCACCGGCAGCGCCGGAAAGACCTCAACCAAGGAGATCCTTGCGCTCCTTCTCGGCGGGGAGAAGGCGGGCGTCCTTGCGACCGTGGGCAACCTCAACAACCAAATCGGGGTTGCGCTGACGCTCACCCGCCTTGAGCCGGGCCGCCACAGCTGCGCGGTCGTCGAGGCCGGAATCAGCGCTCCGGGTGAAATGGCGGTCCTGGCCGGCATGATCCAGCCCGACATCGCCGTGGTGACCCTGGTGGGGCCGGCCCATCTGGAGGAGTTGGGGGGGCTGGAGGGGGTCGCGCGCGAGAAGGCCGCGCTCTTCGGCGCACTGCGAGACGAGGGGACCTGCATCTTTCCCAGCCAATGCGAGGGTTTTGCCGCCTTTCGGGCCCTGCCGGCGGAGCGCTGCCTCGTGGTCGAGCCGTCCCGCGGCAAGGCCAGGCCCCCTGCGGGCCGCTGCCGCTTCTCGGTCTCGCACTCGGCCACGAAGACCGAGGTGGCGGTGGACTGCGGCGAGCATCCCGCACTCAGGGTTGCCCTGCCTCGGGTCACCGACGGGATGGCCCAGAATGTCGCGCTCGGCGTCTGCGCGGCACTGCGGGCGGCAGTGGCGCCGGACCAGATGGCCCCCAGGCTCGCGGCGTGGCGCCCCTCGCCGCTGCGCGGCGAATGGCGCACGTCAGAGGGCCTCAGGCGCTATCTAGATTGCTACAACGCCAACCCGGCCTCCATGGCGGACGCGCTCTCATCCTTTGCGGCCACGGCTCCCGAGGACGAGCCGCGCCTCTACCTGATCGGATGCATGGAGGAGCTGGGCGGCGCGTCCGAGCGCTACCACCGCGACCTCGGCCGGTCGCTCCCGCTGAGGGCGCAGGACCATGCGATTGTGATCGGGGGCATGTCGGCTGCCGTGCTCGAGGGAGGCCGGGAGGCCGGTTTCGTCCCGGGCCAGGTCAGGCAGGCCGACTCGGTCGAGTCCGTCTCGGCCCAGCTGGGCGGCTTCAGGGGGTCGGTGTTCGTGAAGGGCAGCAGGCGCCACGAGCTTGAGCGGGCGTTTGCGGGCTCTGAACTCGCGGAGGTTTCCCATGCTTAGCCTGCTTTCAGCCTACGACCAGTATTTCGGGCCGCTGCGCGTCCTGCGCTACATCACGCTGCGGACCCTCCTTGCCGCGGGGACCGCGGCGCTCATCGGCTTCATCATCGGGCCCTGGCTCATCGCGCACTTGCGCCGCCTCAAGTTCGGCCAGCACTACGACGACGACCGGACCGGGGACCTGGCGAGCCGCTTCGACAAGAAGAACACCCCGACCATGGGCGGGCTCCTGATCTTTGTTTCGGTCTTCATCAGCTCCCTCCTGTGGGCGGCTCCCAATGTCTGGGTCGTCGTGGCGCTCTTCGTCTACACGGCCCTCACCGCGGTGGGCTTCAGGGATGACTACCTGAAGGTCGTGCGCAAGAACAGGAACGGGATCTCCTCGGGCGCCAAGATTTTCTGGCAGACCGTGATCACGGTCCTGGCGCTCACGGCGTTGCTCTTGGACCCCGCGAGCTCGGAGAAGATTCGCGAGCTGTGGGTTCCGTTCGTCAAGCACCCGCTGCTGCTGAGCATGCCGATCGGGGTCCTGGCCGTGTTCGTCTACCTCTGGATCGTCGGGTTTTCCAACGCAATCAACCTGACCGACGGCCTCGACGGCCTCGCGATCGGATGCACGATCACGGTCGCACTGACCTATGGGATCATGGCCTACGCCGCGGGCAACGCAAAGATCGCGGATTACCTGCTGATCAGCTTCGTGCCCGACACGGGCGAGTTGGCCGTCGTCTGCGGGGCTCTTGTCGGCGCCGGGCTCGCCTTCCTCTGGTACAACTCCCATCCCGCCGAGCTCTTCATGGGCGACACGGGTTCCCTCGCCCTGGGCGGCCTCCTCGGGATCATCGCCTTCATGGTGCAGCAGCCGCTCACCCTGATCATCGTGGGCGGCGTGTTTGTCTGGGAGGCGGCATCCGTCGTGATCCAGGTCGGGTTCTTCAAGTACACGCGCAGGCGCTACGGCGAGGGCCGGCGCTTCTTCCTGATGGCGCCGATCCACCACCATTTCCAGAAGCAGGGCTGGCCCGAGACCAAGGTGGTCCTGCGCTTCTGGATCCTGTCCGTGATCTGCGCCCTGGCGGGCCTGGGGACGCTCAAGATCCGCTGAACATGACCCGCGCCATTCCCGATTTCCTGAGCGCTCGATTGACACGGCCCGTGGCCGTGCTGGGCGCCGGCGTCAGTGGGGAGGGCGTCACGGCGCTTTTGGCGAAGCTGGGGGGTCAAAGCGTGGTGTACGACCGCAAGGCGCTGGAATTCACCGAGGCGGCCGCCCGCGGCCACAGGCTTCTCGTGTTCTCGCCGGGCTTCCCGCTGCGCCATCCCTGGCTCGAGATTGCGCGCAAGGCGGGGTGCCTGTGCATGCCGGAGATTGATTTCGCCTCGCTCTTCTGGGAAGGGCGGGTGCTTGCGGTCACGGGGACGAACGGAAAGACGACGCTGACCGAGTTCCTCTCATACGCGCTCAGCCAGGCGGCGGTGCGGGCCTGCGCCACGGGAAACATAGGCTACTCCTTCAGCAGGCTGGTCAGCGACACCGGCGGGGGATTCCCGGGCTTCACCGCCGTCTGCGAGGTGAGCTCGTTCCAGGCCGAGCAGCTGGGGTATTTCTCGGCCGATGCGCTCATCTGGACCAACTTCGCCGAGGATCACCTCGAGCGCCACGACGGACTGGAGGCCTATTTCAACGCGAAGTGGGAACTGGTGACCCGGACGTCCACGGGGCATTTCTTCGCGGGCAGCTCGGTCCAGCGCTTCTGCGCCAAATTCGAGCGCTCCCTGCCCGAGGGCGCGAGGGTTGCGTCGGAGCTCCAGCCTGCCGACCCCCGGATTTCCGGCACCGTCTTCGAGCACTACCCCCAGAGGGAGAACTTCATCCTTGCCGAGGCATGGTGGCGTTCCGAGGGCCTCGATGAGGCGACGCTGCTGGCCGCCGCCCGGACATTCCATCTGGGCCGCCACAGGCTCTCCAATGTGGCGACCCTCGACGGGGTCACTTTCTGGAACGATTCCAAGGCCACGAACTTTCACGCAGTGGAGGCGGCGCTTTGCGGGTTCCGCGAGAAGGTGGTCCTGATCGCGGGAGGAAGGTCCAAGGGCGGAGACATCGCCGGTTTTGCGCGCAGGATCGCCCCCAAGGTCGCCCATGCCGTCCTCATCGGGGAGACCGGGCCCGTGCTCGCGGCGGTCTTCGGGGACTGCGCTGTGCCGTGCGTCTCATGTGCGCGCATGGACGACGCGGTCCGCGCGGCTGCCTCGGCGGCACACGCCGGCGGCAACGTCCTTCTGAGCCCGGGCTTCGCCAGCTTCGACATGTTCCGCGGCTACGACGACCGCGGGGACTGCTTCGAGAGGGCTGTGGCCGACCTCCAGGCTCTCCGAGTTTGATATAGCGTTGCGGGTCACAAGCTCCAATCCTCCCTCCTGGCACCCACCCAATTTCCTCCAATGAAAATACTGAAGATTCTCGGCATAGCGGCTGGCGTACACGCCCTCGCGCTCATCGTCATTTTTGCGAACCCTGGCTGCAGCTCATCCAAGGCCTCAGCGACTGATCCGTCGCCCATCACGTCCGCGCCAGGCTCCGACACGCCGTCCCAGGCAGCCGCTCCCGCGGTCGTCGCGCCGTCCTCCGAGGGCGCGACCATCCGCTACAGCCCGACGCGGCCCGGAACGACCGTTGCTTCCGCCCTGGCGTCCCAGCCGGCGAGCGACGTCACGCCGGCCACCACCTACATCGTCGCCCGGGGGGACAGCCTCTCGAGCATCGCCAAGAGGAACCAGCTCTCCAAGGGCGACCTCGCGGCGGCCAACAACCTCAGGTCGAGCTCGGTGCTGCACGTCGGCCAGAAGCTCATCATCCCGAGCAAGGCGACCCATGCGGAGCCCGCGGTCTCTGCCGCGGCCCAGGAAAGCGCCTCCTCAGAGCCGGCGGCAGGGAAGGGCTCGGGCGACGCGCTCAAACACGTGGTCAAGTCAGGCGAGACGCTCGGTGCGATCGCCCGCAAGTACGGCGTGAAGCAAGGTGACATCGCGGTCGCCAACAACATCACCGACCCCCGCAAGATCCAGCCCGGCCAGGAGCTGGTGATCCCGACCAGGTCGTCCACCTCCTCAAAGCAGACAAAGCCAGCGAAGACGGGCGCAGCCGCAGCGCCGGCGCCTGCCGCAGCGCCGGCCGCCGAGCAGGACCTCGACGCGGGGCTGAAGCCGCCGAGCTCAACGGATGTTCCCGTGATCAAGATTGAGGACCCGGCTGCCGCCCAACAGCCCAAGAGCCCCTGAGTGCCCCGTCCATGGCAAGCGAAAGGACGGCCGATCCCTTCCGCGCCCGGTCAATAGCCACGCCGGTGGCGGTCATTGCGGTCTGTGCCATCGGCCTGACCTTCCTCGGACTGACGATCCTCTTCAGCGCAAGCGTCTCGCTGAAGCAGGACCCGTACTTCTACCTCGATAAGCAGGTCGTGGGCGTGATCGTGGCCGCCCTCCTCTGCTTGGTCGCAAGCCGTATCAACCTGGACTATGCCAGGCGCGCATCCAAGTGGGTGGCCGCCGTGGCGCTCTTCATGCTGGTCCTGGTGCTCATCCCGCATCTTGGGGTGTCGGTGAAGGGAAGCCGCAGATGGCTCGGCTATGGCTCTGCGCGCTTGCAGGTCTCGGAGTTCGCCAAGCTTGCCATGGTGTTCTGCCTGGCGCACTACCTGGCACTCAACCAGACGAGGATAGGCGAGTGGAAGCGGGGCTACCTTTACCCCCTCTGCATCATCGGGGCGTTCGCGGGCCTGATCCTCCTCGAACCCGACTTCGGCACCGCGGCGCTCACGCTTGCGGTGGGTGTGATCCTCCTCTTCCTGGCCGGAGCAAAGTGGCGCTACATCCTGCCGACGATCGCGCTTTCGGCAGGGGCCTTTGCCGTCCTCGTCGCGCACAACCCCAATCGCATGCGCCGCTTCACGGCCTTCCTGGACGTGGAGGGCAACCGCCAGGGCGGGACCTACCAGCTCTACCAGTCCCTCGAGGCCTTCGCGGCCGGAGGCACTTCGGGCGCGGGCCTGGGGCAGGGGCGCCAGCAGATCAACTTCCTGCCGGAGGCGCACACGGACTTCATCTTCGCCGTCGTCGGCGAGGAGCTCGGGATGTGGGTCACTCTCGGCGTCGTGGCGATCTTCGCCGCGATGTTCGTGGCGGGTATCGTCCACCTGCGCAGGGCGCCGAACCTCTTCCATTTCCTGCTGGCCGCGGGCTGCCTCCTGCTGATGTGCCTGCAGTCGATCATCAACCTGGGGGTCGTGACGGGCGTCCTGCCGACGAAGGGGATGTCGCTGCCCTTCATCAGCGCCGGTCTTTCCAATCTTCTCTTGATGGGGCTGCTCGTGGGGATCCTGATCAACACGCAGCGCAACTGGAGCCGGGCCGTCCTTCCCGAGGGACTGATGAGGGAGGTCCTCAGATGAGCCGCTTCCTGATCTCGTGCGGGGGGACCGGAGGGCACGTTTCCCCGGGAATCTCCCTTGCCGAAGGCCTTGTGGCGCGCGGCCACGAGGTCGTGCTGCTGATCAGCATGAAGAAGGTCGACGCCCGCCTCGTCGAAAAATACCCGAACCTGCGCTTCGCGCGGATGCCCGGATACGGGTTCGGGTGGCGCCCGGACGCGATGGTCCGGTTTGCGGCCTCGCAGGCGGCCGCCTTCAGGTTCTGCATGGCGACGCTGCGCAACCACCGCCCGGACGCCGTGATCGGGTTCGGCGGCTTTACCTCCGCCCCGGCGGTCCTGGCAGCGCGGGTCCTGGGGATACCGGTGGCCCTGCACGAGGCCAACCGCGTGCCGGGCCGGGCCGTCCGGCTCTTCGGGCGGTTCGCCCAGCGCGTGTACCTGCCGATCGGGGTGCATATTTCCGGCGTAGGCCCGGGCTCGGTGCGCTTTGCCGGCCTTCCCGTGCGCAGCGAGATCGTCAGGCTGGATCCGACCGCCGCCCGCCGCGCCCTGGGCCTGGACCCCGAGCAGAAGGTCCTCGTGGTCTTCGGCGGCAGCCAGGGCGCCTCTGCGCTCAACGGCTGGGCGCGCGAGCGCGCCGAGACACTGGCGGCTCGCGACATCCAGGTGGTCTGCGTCACCGGCCTCGGCAAGGGAGAACCCGAGACCCTCCTGTACCGGTCCGCCTCGGGCAGGCCCGTGAAGGCGCTCTTCATGCCCTTCTGCGACCGCGTGGCGGAGCTCCTATCGGCCGCTGACATCGTCGTCTCCAGGGCGGGGGCGGGAACGCTGGCGGAACTCATCCGGTGCGTAGTCCCCGCCATCCTGGTCCCTTTTCCCCATGCGGCCTCGGACCACCAGCGCGCCAACGCGGCGTTCTTCGAGAAGCAGGGGGGCGGAATCGTCATCGAGCAGTCTGCGATGGCCGGCCTGCACCTGGAGGTCCTGGACCTGATCTTCAACGACTGGCTCCTTCGCCAGTTCCACGCCAACCTCAGGAGGATGGACCGGTCGAATTCGCTCGAGATAATGGTCGCCGATCTTGAGGAGATTGCGTCGCGCCGGACTGCGGCCAAGCCGAAGAGCACCGAGAAGGCCGCCGCATGAGGCCCGCAGAGCTCCCGTCCCTTTTTGGCCGCCCTGTGCGCCGCATCCACTGCCTCGGAGTCTCGGGCATGGGAGTTGCGCCACTGGCCGTGTACCTGTCCCGCAGGGGCTGGCTGGTGTCGGGAGAGGACGACGCGATGGTTCCCGAGGTTTCCTCCCAGCTGCTGGAAGCCGGAGTCAGCCTGGGGCAGGCGTCCGCAGAGTGCGAACTGGTGGTGCGCTCGTCCGCCATCCCCGACACTCATCCGTCCTTTTTGTCGGCGGTCGCGCGCGGGCTGCGAGTCGTCAGGCGCGGGGAGCTTCTCGCGGAGGTGCTGCGCGAGCGCAAGCTGGTCGCGGTCTGCGGGTCCCACGGGAAGACGACCACGACGGCGATGCTGGTCACGGCGCTTCGCGCCGCCGGCTTCCCCTCGGGCTACGTCTCTGGGGGTGTTTTCAACGACGCTACGCCGCTCGCCTCGGTGGGCAGCAACGACTGGGTGGTCGCCGAGATCGACGAGAGCGATGGGACGATCGACCTCTTCTCGCCGGAGATCACCGTCCTCGTGAACCTGGACTGGGACCATCCCGACCGCTACGAAAGCCCCGCCGCGCTCGAGTCGGCCTTTGCGGCGCTCTGCTCGCGGACCCGCTCCACGGTGCTCGCAGCCGACACCTGCCTCCTGTCGCTCCGTGTCGCCCCTTCCGCGACGACATTCGGCCGCAACGGCTCGTTCAAGGCCGCGCTCACGTCGCAGTCCGGGGGGCTCATGACACTGGCGCTCGGGGGACGATTCAAGCCGATGCAGGCCCAGGTGAGGACCCGCGGCGACTTCAATGCGTCCAACGCCACGGCCGCGCTGGCCGCGGCCCAGCTGATGGGGGTCGACCTTGAGGCCTCCCTGCTTGCCGCCTACCCGGGGGTTCGCCGGCGCCAGTCCGTCCTCATGGACGAGGGGGGACTCACGCTGATGGAGGACTACGCCCACCATCCCACCGAGATCCGCGCCCTTCTCTCAAGCCTTCGCGCCAGGGTGGCCGCCCCCGGCCGGCTGATCGCGGTGTTCCAGCCCCACCGGTACAGCCGAACGGCGGCATTCAAGGCCGAGTTCGCGGCATCGCTGGCCCTAGCCGACAGCATCCACCTTATGGACGTCTATGCGGCGGGGGAAGCCCCGGTGCCGGGCGGCTCCACGGCCGATGTCTACGCCGAGGTCAAGCGCGTCGCGCCCCGGCTGCACGTCAGCTACTTGCCCGGGAACGAAGCGGGCTTGCTGCGCGCCCTCAGCCGGGAGTCGCGCCGGGGAGACTTTGTGGTCTTTGTCGGGGCCGGAGACATCAGCCAGCTGGCCAGGCGCTGGGCCAAGGCCGCCAGGGCTGCGATGGCCCGGCCCGGGTGCTGGGACGCCTTCTGCGACTCGGTGAGGCCCCTGCTCTCGGGCTCCTCAACCCTTTCAAGGGAGGAGCCGCTGGCCCCGAAGACCACCATGAGGGTGGGGGGCGCGGCCAGGCTGTACGCAGAGCCCTCCTCGGAGGCGGACTTGGCCAGGCTGCTCGTGGAGGCGAAGAAGGCCGCCCTGGCGGTCCTCTTCATTGGCCGCGGCTCCAACCTGATCGTTCCCGACGAGGGAGTGGACGGGCTGGTGATCTGCCTTTCCCACAGCTCCTGGTGCGGCTTCGAGAAGCTCCCCGACGGCAGGTTAAAGGCCGGTGCCGGGCTCAGGCTCAAAAACCTTTGCGGCATGGCCGCCGCAGCCGGGCTCTCGGGCTTCGAGTTCCTCGAGGGCATCCCGGGCAGCGTCGGCGGCGCCCTGAGGATGAACGCGGGGGCCATGGGGGGCTGGATCTTCGACATTGTCGACGAGGTGCGTCTGATGACTCTGGACGGGGACATTAGGACGCTTCCTCGCTCGGCAATGCATGTGGACTACCGCTTCTGTTGCGAGCTCAAGGACGCGGTCGCCCTGGGGGCGGTGCTGAGGCCAAAGTCGCTCATCGATGCGGAGGCGGTCGGCAGGCAGATCGACGCCTACCGGCGCAAGCGGCACGAGTCCCAGCCGCGCGAGCCGAGCGCCGGGTGCATCTTCAAGAATCCACCGGGCAACTCCGCGGGCCGCCTGATTGAGGAGAGCGGCCTGAAGGGCCTGCGGGTCGGGGGGGCCGAGGTGTCCCGGGTCCATGCCAACTTTGTCATCAACAGCGGCGAGGCCACCAGCGAGGATGTGCTGGAGCTGGTGCGCCAGATCCGCAGCACCGTGCGCAAGGCCAAGGGCGTCGAGCTGGAGCCCGAGGTCATGCTCTACGGCAAAGAGTGGAAGGATGTACTATGAACACGCCGGTTATCGCAGTATTTGCAGGCGGCACCTCCGCTGAGCGCGAGGTTTCGCTTGGGTCGGGAAAGGCCTGCGCCATCGCGCTCGCCAGGTCGTTCACGACGCGCCTCTTCGACGTCACCACCGAAGCCCTGCCCGAGGGCTTCGATCCCGCCGTGCACGTCGTCTTTTCCACGCTTCACGGCACCTTCGGGGAGGACGGCGGCATGCAGAGCCTCCTGGACGGCGCGGGGGCCGTCTATGCAGGATGCGGGGTCCTGTCGAGCAGGCTGACCCTCAACAAGGAGCTCACCAAGCAGACGGTTGCGGCGAAGGGCGTGCGCGTGGTCGAAGGGATCGCCTTCGACGCGTCCGAGAGGCCGCAGGCAGGGGACATTGTCAGCCGCCTGGGCGAGCAGGTGGTCATCAAGCCCAACGCCGAGGGAAGCAGCGTCGGCCTGAAGATTGTCGGCAGCCGCGCCGAGCTTGAGCAGGCGCTTGCGGGCATCGTGCGCGGGCGCTGGCTGGCGGAGCGGCGTGTTTTTGGCACGGAGCTCTCCGTCGGCATCCTTAAGGGCAAGGCCATGGGGGTCGTCGAGATCCGGCCAAAGTCGGGCGTCTACGACTACAAGAGCAAGTACACCGTGGGAATGACCGAGTACCTCGCTCCGGCCCCGATCGACGAGGGCCTGAGCGGTGAGGTCAGGGCCGCTGCGGAGACCGCGTTCGCGGCCTGCGGCTGCCGGGATTACGCAAGGGTCGACTTCATGCTCTCGGGGGAGAAGGAGCCGTTTTTGCTCGAAATCAACACGCTGCCCGGTATGAAGGAAACGAGCCTGTTGCCTATGAGCGCTCGCTGCGCGGGACTGGATTTCACGGCCTTGGTAAGGGAGATGGTTTCACCCGCGGTCGAGCGTTTCCGCTCTGGCATCGCCTCACGCCGTCGATGAGCAAGGACATATTCATTTTGCCCGAGACCCGCTCCTGGAGGGACATCCCCCAGCAGGTCAAGCCGCGTGCCATGTCAAGCGAGGGCCGCCGGCGCCTCCTGATGAAGGCCGTCCGAGCGACGATGGGTGCCATCGTCTTTTCCGGCGTGGCATGGGGAGCCTGGGAGGTCGCTGAGGTCGTCCGCGACCCCTCCGCGATCCCGGATGCGGCGAAGTCGGAGCGCATCCGCAGCCTGGTGCTCGTCACTGACGGCGTGCTCGACAAGGACTGGCTCGCCAAGACGCTCGCCCTTCCCTCGGACGCCACGCTCATGGGGACGGACCTGATGAAGCTGCGCTCCAGGGTGCTGGAAAACGCCCAGGTCCGCTCGGCGACGATCCTGCGCAACTTCCCTGACACGCTGACGGTCCGCATCTCCGAGCGGTCGCCGGTCGCCAGACTCATGGCCCAGGCGGGCTCGGACCGGCCCAGGATGTATCTCGTATCCAGGGATGGCGCCGCCTTCGAGGGCACCGGATTCGACCCCGGGATGGTGGATTCGCTGCCGTGGCTCGACGGCGTGCGGCTCGCACGCAGGGACGGGGCCATTCTGCCCATCGCCGGAATGGTTGCGGTGTCGGACCTGCTGGCTTCGGCGAAGCTCGAGGCCGAGGGCCTCTACCGCACCTGGCAGGTGGTCTCCATCGAGCGCCTCGCTTCCGACGGCCAGATCGAGGTGCACACGAAGGACGGGATGAAGGTCGTCTTCGGGACTAGGGAGGACTACCTCCGGCAGATCGCGAGACTCGACCTCCTCATCGACGCCAACTCGGATCCGACGCGCCCCTTGCGCGTCGTCGACCTTTCGCTTGGCGCCCAGGTTCCGGTGGCATACGGGACCGCCTCCCCGTCGATTATTGAGAAACCCGAATCTGCGTCCTCGACACCTGCACCGGGTCCGCAGATCACTTTTCCAGCATTTTCAAATCTCCAACCTGCAGCACGCCGTGGGCTCTAAGAACACTTACATAGGGGCGGTCGAGATAGGGACCTCCAAGGTGACCGCGCTGGTGGGCGAATACACCGGCCGGGAGATCGTCATCATCGGCTACGGCGAGTGCTCCTCCCGGGGGGTGATCAAGGGCTCCGTGGTGGACTACCGCTCCGCGACGGAGTGCACGCACAACGCTCTTGAGCTGGCGGAGCGCGATGCCAACGAGCGCATCGACCACGTGTTCCTGGCCCAGACCGGAGGGCACCTGGAGGGGTTCTACAACGAGGCGTCGCTCAACGTTAAGGCGGCCGACAACATGATCGAGCCCGACGACATCCGGACGGTCTGCGAGCTTGCGAAGTCCAAGGACCTCCCGCTTGGTCGGATGGTCGTGCACAACATTCGCCGCCCGTTCCGCGTCGACGGCAGGCTGATCCCGACCTCCCCTGAAAACCTCGTGGGCCAGAGGCTCGAGGTCGGCTACTGGACGGTCCATGGGCAGGAGCAACGCCTCGCCGACAACATCCACGTCATCCGGGGCTTCAACCTCGAGGTCCGCGAGCTTGTCCTCTCGAGCCTGGCCTCCGGCCACATGGTCACGAGCATGGAGGAGCGCCAGAACGGCGTTCTGGCCATCGACATCGGGGCGGGCACCACCGACTTTGTCCTCTACCGCAACGGCGCCCCTCACACGACGGGAGTCCTTGCCGTGGGCGGCGGCCACTTCACGAACGACCTGAGCATTGGCCTCAGGCTCACCGAGGCCCAGGCCGAGAAGCTCAAGGTGCGGTTCGGGCGGGCCCTTGTCCAGGCGCGGGACAAGTCCGAAAAGGTCTGGCTCGACGGCAATTTCTCGATCGGCGACCGCCAATTCGCAAGGCAGGCGATCGAAAGCATCACTGCCGCCAGGGCGTGGGAGCTGATGGAGGTCGTCCGCAAGAAGCTTGGCCAGGCGTTCGAGCCCGAGGCGTGCGCGGCCGGAGTCGTCCTGACCGGCGGTGGCGCCAAGCTGCCGGCGATCGCGGACTGCGCCTCGAAGGTGTTCGGCACCCAGGCGCGCCTCGGAGAGGCGCCCTCTTGGGTGAACGAGAACCTGCGCGACCCGGGCTACCACACGGCGCTGGGGACGCTCTACTACGGCGTCAGCGCCCAGGGCGACCGGGCGGCCCTCAGCCGGCGCAAGGGCGGTTTCCTGCAGAACATGTCTCGTCTATTCGCATCGACGTGAACCCGAACGAACTTCCCCTCGAACTCAAGGTCCTGTGTGACCGCAGCGTCGCGATCAAGCTCGTCGGCGTCGGCGGGGCAGGTTCGAACGCCGTGGACCGCCTGAAGATGGAGAGTCTGGAGCGCCTCCAACTCGCCGTCATCAACACGGACAGCCAGGCCCTTTCCAGCTCGCCGGTGCAGGACAAGATCCTGATCGGCATGGGAACCACGCGCGGCCTTGGGGCCGGCGGCGACCCGGAGCTCGGGCGCCAGGCGGCCGAGGACGACAGGGAGAAGATCGCGGCCGTCGTGAAGGAGTGCGACCTCGTGTTCATCCTCGCCGGCATGGGCGGGGGCACCGGGGGCGGAGCCTCGCCGATCGTGGCGGAGATTGCGGCGGAGCAGGGGGCCCTGGTGATCGCTTTTGTCACCCTTCCGTTCAGTTTCGAGGGGGGCCGCAGGCTCAAGCAGGCCGAGGAGGGACTCGCCGCCCTGCGCCGGGCATGCGACGCGGTGATCCCGCTGCCCAATGACATGCTCCTGCAGGAGGGCTCCGACAACGAGACCGTGCTCGATTCCTTCGCACGGGCCGACGAGTGGATCGGCCGCGGCGTCAAGGCCATCTGGTCGATGCTCGCGAAGACCGGCCTGATCAACGTCGACTTCGCGACCCTGCGGCAGGCTTTTCAGCAGCGCGGGGCGAAGACCCTTTTTGGTCTCGCGGAGGGCGCCGGAGCAAACGCCGCCTCCGATGCGATCGCCAACCTGAAGCTTTGCCCGCTGCTGCACACCCCGGAGTTCTCTAGGAAGGCCGACCGACTGCTCGTCAACATCACCGGAGGCACCGACCTCACGCTGCCCAAGGTCAACGAGATCATGAGCGCGATCGCCGAGCAATTCGGGCGCGACTCCCACATCATCATGGGCGCGGTGATCGACGAGGGCATGCAGGGGCACATCGAAATTTCGGTCATCGGCGCGAGCGACATGGGCACCCGGGGGGGCATGAACCGCCGCCCCGTGCCCGTGAGGGCGCGGCAGATCGCCCCCAGGGCCGACGAAGCCGCCCCCAAGCCCGAGGCGGCGCCGCAGCCGGCCGCCGAGGTTGCGGCAACGGCCGGGGCCAAGGCGGCGCAGGACGAGTTCGGCTTTGGGGAGGTCGAGAGCCGCGGCCAGTTCGAACGGACCGACCGCAACCTTTTCGACGGGCAGGACCTGGATGTGCCCACTTATCTTCGCAAGGGAATCAAGATAGCGATTTGATTGCGGGCGTGTTTAGGATAGGCTTTCGTCCATGTTTGTTGATGAATGCGTTATAAAAGCGTCCGCCGGCGACGGTGGGCGCGGCTGCATCTCCTTCCGGCGCGAAAAATACGAGCCGTGGGGCGGGCCCAACGGCGGCGACGGCGGCAAGGGCGGCGACATCATCCTCGTGGGCGACCACGACACGAACAACCTCGTCGACTACAAGTTCAAGCCCCATTGGAAGGGGGAGCGCGGCGAGCACGGTCTCGGCAAGGACTGCAACGGGAAGGAGGGGCGCGATGCCATCCTTCGGCTGCCGCTCGGCACCGTCGTCACCGACTTGAAGACCGGCCGTGTGGTGGCCGAGTTGGTCCAGGACGAGCAGAGGATCGTCCTTTGCAAGGGCGGCAACGGGGGCTGGGGCAACACCCATTTCAAGACATCCACGAACCGGGCGCCGAGCCGGGCGAACCCCGGGCAGGTGGGCGAGCACGGCGAGTTCCGCCTCGTGCTCAAGTCGATTGCCGACGTCGGCCTTGTGGGTTTCCCCAATGCGGGAAAGTCCTCCCTGACGAACGCCATCACGCGCGCCCATCCCAGGATGGCCCCTTATCCGTTCACCACGCTTCACCCCCAGATCGGTGTGATCGACTTCAAGGACGAGGTGCGCGGCGACAAGCACCTGCTGATGGCGGACATCCCCGGTCTCATCGAGGGAGCCAGCGAGAACCGGGGCCTGGGTCACCGGTTCCTGCGCCACGTCGAGCGGTGCGCCCTGCTCCTGATCATTGTCGACATGGCGGGCGTCGACGGGCGCGATCCCGGCGGCGACTACCGCAACCTGATCAACGAGTTGAAGTTGTACGATCCCGCGCTGCTCAAGAAGCCGCGCCTCGTCGCGGCCAACAAGATGGACCTGCCGGCCGCAGCCGCAAACCTCGCCAAGTTCAAGCGGCGTTTCAAGGTGGATGCCATTGAGATATCCTGCCAGGAGCAGACCGGCCTTGAACGGCTGAAAAAAGAATTGTTAAAGAGGGTCGCGATGCATCGAAAAAGGGAAAAGGAATCGCCAGCGGCGTCCGCATAGGCCAAGATCACGCACCGTGTCGAACGGATCCACAATGTCTCCCGAAAATCGCTCGCTTCTGATGCGAGCGAACCGGCTTCTTGGGGCCGGAGTGGTCGAGCACAACCTGGTCAAGATCGAGGATCTGGAGAAGGCCAACGAGAGGCTGCTCGAGATCATCGCCTCAAACCAGCCCAGGCAGGCCACGGTCCTGGGCGTGCTGGCGTATGAGCTGAAGGTGATCAGGGAGGAAGATATCCTACAGCATCTTGTTGAAACAGAGGGGCTTGGTTTGGTCGATCTGAGGAGCTACGAACCCCCCGAAGAGACCAAGAAGGGTCTCGATATCGACGCCTGCTGGGCCACCTGGTCCGTTCCCTTCGACCAGGAGGAGGACTTCACCTTCGTCGCATCGGCCTACTACCTTAGTCCTGCCGTGCGCAGCTACTGGGAGAAGCGCTACAACGGACCGATCCTGTGGTTTGGCACCACGCTGGAGGGCATCGCCGAGCACCTGGACAAGCTCGCGGGGCCGGTGGGCTCCAAGGTCCCGTTCCCTGTCGCCGGCGCCGCCGCGGCGGCGCCCGGGGCACCCGTGCCGCAGTCCCCGGCCGCGCCGATAGCCCGCTCGGCGTAACCCCGCCCACGAACCCATGGCACTCGGAAAAGTCCAGTCCCTGATCGTCGCCAAGCTGATCGCGATGGGCCGGCTCACGGTCGAGCAGCGGGATGCGATCGCCTCCCGGCCGCAGGACCTTAACGGCGACGCCCTCGACCGCCTCTTGCAGGAGGATTTCAAGGTCACCGCCTTCCAGTGCCTGGTCGCCAAGGGCGGCGCGCTGGGCCTGGCGCCCTTCAACGTCGCGCGCTACAAGATCACGGCCTCCACGTTCGAGCGCATTCCCGTTGAGTTCTGCCAGGAGAATCTGGTGCTCCCCGTGGGCCAGGTCGGGGACCTACTGCTCGTGGCGTTCGCCAACCCCTTCGAGGTCACGCTTCCCGCGAAGATTCAGGAAATGACCGGCAAGCGCGTCGTTCGCCTCCTGGCTCGCGAAAAGGACATCAAGGACAAATTCAGCAAGCCCAATGACCGCTCCTCGGGCTTCGACGACGTCGTCCAGCAGATCGGCGCGGAATACGGCACCGACGCGGACGCGGACGCGATCAAGGACTCGGATGTCAACGAGGAGTCGGGCCCGATCATCCAGCTGGCCAATCGGATCATTGAGGATGCGTACTTCGCATCCGCGAGCGATATTCACATCGAGCCCCAGGAGAAGGACGTGATCGTCCGCTACCGGGTGGACGGCATGTGCCAGGAGAAGCTGCGGCTGCCGGTCAAGGTCGGCCCTGCCCTGGTCGCCCGCCTGAAGATCATGTGCAACCTGGACATTTCCGAGCGCAGGCTCCCCCAGGACGGGCGCATCGTCTTCAAGCAGTACACGAAGAAGAACCTCGACCTCGACTTGCGCGTCTCGACGGCCCCCTTGAACCACGGAGAGGGCGTGGTCATGCGTATCCTCGACAAGCAAAAGACCACGCTGCCGCTGACGTCCCTCGGGTTCAGCGAGGAGAACCTTGGGCGCTACCGCGAGTGCATCCGCCAGCCCTACGGGATGATCCTTCACTGCGGCCCGACGGGCTCCGGCAAGTCGATGACCCTCTACTCGGCGCTCAACGAGATCAATACGCCCGACATCGTCATCCGCACGGCCGAGGACCCGATCGAGTACACGCTTCCCGGCATCAACCAGATGCAGATGCACCGCCAGATCGGCCTCACGTTTGCCACGGCGCTGCGCTCCTTCCTGCGCCAGGACCCCGACATCATCCTCGTGGGTGAGATCCGCGACATCGAGACGGCGGAGATCGCCGTCGAGGCGGCGCTCACGGGCCATCTTCTTATCTCGACCCTTCACACGAACGACGCCCCCTCGACGATCGCCCGCCTCACGGACATGGAGATCGAGCCCTTCATGATCTCGTCCTCGATCCTGTGTGTCTGCGCCCAACGCCTGATGCGCAGGGTCTGCAAGCAGTGCCGGATCCAGTACGAGCCGAAGGGCAGGGAAAAGGAGATCCTCGAGAAGGGGATCGGCTGGTCGGGCCCGATCTTTAAGCACAACACCAAGGGCTGCCCGAAGTGCAACGGCAACGGCTACCGGGGCCGCGTGGGCATCCACGAGCTTATGGTGACCAACGAGGAGCTGATCGAAGGGATCAACAAGAAGCTGGAGACGGCCGAGCTCAAGAAGATCGCGATGCGCGGGGGAATGAAGACGCTCCACCAGGACAGCCTGCTGAAGGTCAAGGAGAGCCTCTCCACCATGGAGGAGGCCATTTCCACCGTTCCAGCGGACCTGACATGAGTCTGCGCCCGGCCCTTTTCCTGGCGGCGGCGCTCGCGCTGGCCGGCTGCCACCGCAAGGAGATCACAACGCACGAGCGCGACGAGGCGGCGAACCTGGTGAGCGAGGCGAACTTCGCGGTCACGATCCGCGAGTGGAGCCGCGCCGAGGGCCTCTACACCAAGGCCGTGAAGATCTGCCCGGACTCTGGGGACTACTGGCTCGACCTTGGCGTCGTGCGGATGCACCTCAACGACCGCGGCGGCGCCCGGTCGGCCTACAAGTCCGCGATCGACGCCTACAAGGACGACCTTGGCCTGCATCCGGCCAGCTCCCAGCCGGTCATCCGCTCGGCCTATGCCCTGGTGATCCTGGGCCGCCCCGACGAGGCCCGCTCGCTCGTGGAGAAGGCCCGCTCCAAGAATCCGGACGACAGGACGCTCAAGGCGTTTGTGGAGAACCGGGGCCTGGATCTGATGATCGCCGACCCGGCGCTCAAGAGCATCTCGCCCTGAGTCGCCCGTGCACGGCTACTGGGCCCAGTTCCTGGCGGTTGCCGTGGCACACCTGCTGGCGGTGGCCAGCCCGGGCCCGGACTTCGCGATGGTGGTTCGCCAGAGCATCACCCACGGCCGCAGGGCGGCCCTCTGGACGAGCATCGGGATCGGCAGCGCCATCATGGTGCACGTCGGCTATACGCTCCTGGGCATCGGCGTGCTCGTTCGCGCCTCCCACCTCTGGTTCACGGCGCTGAAGGCGATGGGGGCCTGCTATCTGGCCTGGATAGGGATCAAGGCGCTCCTGAGCCGCCCGCGGCGGGAGATGGCTGAGGCCCCGGACGGGGCCGGCCCTGCGCTTGCGCGGCCGAGGGAGCCGTCGCCCCGGGCGGCATGGGTCACCGGTTTCCTGACCAACGTCTTCAATCCGAAGGTGAGCCTCTTCTTCATTGCCATCTTTGCCTCGCTGATCGATCCGGCGACCCCGAAGCCCCTGCAGGCCGCCTACGGCCTCTGGATGGCGCTGACGACCATGGGGTGGTTCTCGATGGTGTCCTTCGTGTTCACCCGCGAGGACGTCAGGCGCGCCTTCCTGCGCGGCGGCTACTGGATCGATCGGGCTATGGGCGCAGTGCTGCTGGCCCTCGCGGTCGCGCTGGCCTTTGCCTCCGCGGTCTAGGCGTAGACCCCGCCGCCGAGCAGCCGGTCCCCGTCGTAGAGCGCCAGCACCTGGCCGGCGGCGAGGGCGCGCTGGGGCGCCTCGAAGCGCACGAGGGCGCTGCCCGTGCTCTGCGGGGTGAAGGTGAGGGCGACGCGGGGATCGCGGTAGCGCACCCGGCCCTCGATCCTGCACGGCTCGGTCCGGGGGGCGCCGTTCCAGCTCAGAGAGTGGACGCGTACCTGCGACTGGAACAGCCCCGGGGCGTCGGGATGCTCGAAGCTCACGAGGAGGGCGTTGTCCGCTGCGCGCTTGCCCACGACGACGTACTTCTCGTTGTCCGTGTTCGACGGCACGCGGATGCCCCTGCGCTGCCCGAGGGTGTAGTAGTGCAGGCCGCGGTGGCGGCCGAGCTCTGCGCCGTCCGAGGCCCGCACGATGGGGCCGGGCCTGTCGGGCACATAGGCGCGCAGGAAGTCGCCCATCCGGACCTCGCCGATGAAGCAGATCCCTTGGCTGTCCTTCTTGTCGGCCGTGGCGAGGCCTGCCTGCCTCGCGATGCGCCTCAGGTCGGGCTTGGCGATGCCGCCGATTGGGAACCGCGCATCGCGAAGCTGCTCCTGCGAGAGCAGCGCCAGGAAATAGGTCTGGTCCTTGTTGCCGTCGGCCGCCTCGCGCAGCTCGAACGCCCCGTCCTGTCCCTCGAGCCGCCGGGCGTAGTGGCCCGTCGCCACGGCCGAGAAGCCGTTCTGAAGGGCCCAGGCGCGGAAGGCGCCAAATTTGATCTCCCGGTTGCACATGATGTCGGGGTTCGGCGTCAGGCCCCGCTCATAGCCGTCCAGGAGGTACTGCACGACCTTCTCCCGGTAGTCCCTCATCAGGTTCACCACGCGGAACTCGATGCCGATCTGCTCGGCCACCCGGCGGGCATCCTCGATGTCCTCCATCCAGGGGCAGTGGCCCACGACGCCGTCCTCGTTCATCCAGTTCTTCATGTAGGCCCCGGCCACGTCGTAGCCCTCCCGCTTTAGCAGCAGGGCGGCGACGGAGCTGTCCACGCCGCCTGACATGGCGACGACGATCTTGGATTTTTCTGACATCCGCCGACAACGACGCTCGCGCGTGCGCCGGCTGTCAACCCTGCGTCAGATGACGCCCGCCTCGTTGCGGGCCTCCACGGCGGGGGCGCCCCGTCCGGCGTCCTCCGGCTGCGGGGCGGCGTCGATCGCGGCCTCCTCGGCCGTCACGGGAAACTCGCGCACGAACTGGGAGTACTCGATCAGCTCGTAGCTTCCGTCCCAGTGCTCGACGACCGCCGTCAGTGACTCAATCCAGTCGCCCGAGTTGAGGTAGTGGATGTCGCCGAGCATCTTGTCCGCGGGCGTGTGGATGTGCCCGCACATCACCCCGGCGCAGCCGCGCGAGCGGGCCAGCTCGGCGATGTGGGTCTCAAAGTTGGAGACATGGCTCACGGCGGACTTGACCCGGGCCTTGATCGCCCGGCTGAGCGACCAGTACTCCAGTCCCCGCCACGAGCGCCATATGTTGTACGCGCGGTTGATCCCGAGGAGCGCGTGGTAGCCCCAGTCTCCGAGGTGGGCGAGGAAGACAAAATTCTTGGTGACGGTGTCGAAGACATCCCCGTGGAGGACGAGGTAGCGCCCCTTGGCCCCCTCGTGCAGGTACTCGTCGCAGATCTGGAGGTTTTCGAACTCGAGGGGCAGGAATTTCGAGAGGATGTCGTCATGGTTTCCCCTGAGGTAGACGACCTGGGTGTCCCGCTTCTCGAGCATCTTCAGGACGACGCGCACGAAATGGGTGTGGGCCTTCGTCCACTGCCCGTGGCGCTTGAGCTGCCAGCCGTCAATGATGTCGCCGTTCAGGATCAGCTTCTCGCAGCGCACGCTGCGCAGGAAATGGTTCACCTCGACGACCTTCGAGTCGACGGTTCCCAGATGGATGTCGGAGAGGATGACGGTCCTGACCCGAAGTTTTTTCACGGCAGTTGGAGGGCAAAGCCGGCCTCGGCCCGGGCCGAGGCAGGCGAGACGGCGGCGCAGTCGGCCGGGACCACGAAGCGCAGGCTGCGGGGGTGGACCCTGACGTCCAGCAGGGCGGCCGTGTCGTGGGTCTCCCCGTCGGTGTGAATGACACCCGCAGAGGGCCTCTCTATCAGGAAGCGCGCGCCGCGCATCCTCGTGACCTTGCGGCTCCGATCGATGGAGCCCATAAAGAGCCGCGCGCCGAGCACGCATGCCGAGACAAGCCCCACCGGGGCGACGGCCACCAGGTCGAGCATCCCGTCGTCGACCCGCGCGTGCGGCGCTATCTTGGCGTTGTTGCCGTACTGGTCTGAGTTGGCGACGGCGATCAGCAGCATGTCGACAGTCTGCCGATGCCCACCGGCCGTCACGTAGCAGCGTTCGCTCCTGCGGCCCAGAAAGGCGGCGAGGGCGGTGCGGGCGTAGGCGGGAAGACCCCGGCGTGTGAGCTGGTTGAACCGGCGGCCCACGTCGGCGTCCAGTCCCAGGCCCATCGCGTTCACAAAGGGGATCCCGTTCACGCTTCCCGTGTCGAGTTCGGCCGTGCGCCCGTCCTCGCCGCTGGCCAGGCCGAGCATGGCCAGCAGGCGCGTGGGCATGCCCAGATGAAGGGCGAGGCCGTTGCCGGAGCCGCAGGGAACCAGCCCCATCGCGGCCGGCGAGTTGAGGAGCGCTTGGGCGACCTCATTGACTGTTCCGTCCCCTCCGACGGCGATCACCCGGCTGCAACCGGCCGCCACGGCATCGCGTGCGAGCTCCGTGGCGTGCCCGGGGCCGTCGGTGCACATGATGTCCGCGTCGAGGGCCCGAGCGGAGATGAACGCCCTGAGGGTAGGCAGAATCGGGGCGTTCTTGCGGGGACGCCCCGAGCGGGGATTGAAGACGAATCGGAGCTTCATCGCAGGGCCTCGAAGAGCCCCGCGCTCGTGTCGGCATGCGAGGCGCCGATGTGTGCGAGGACCTGTGCGGCCGCGCAGCGCGCGGCATCGGGGCGGGCGATCGGCCCAAGGGCCGCGTGCCATTGCCTCCATCCATTCCCGCCATGGGCAAACGCACCCTCCAGGGCTTCGATGACCGCGTCGGGTGTCGTCGCAAGGGCGCCCGCCCGGTGGCGCAGCAGCAGCTCGCAGTTGCCCTCCTCCTGGCCGGGGACGACCTGGTTGACGACCATGGGGCAGCGCGCGGCGATGGCCTCCTGCGTGGTGGCTCCCCCGGCCTTGCTCACCACGACGTGGTGGGTCATCAGCAGGCGCGGGATCTGGTCGGTCCATCCGAGAATTGAGGCGGGACGCGGCCGGCCCTGCGCGAGCTCCGTGAGCAGGCGGCGCAGCGAGTCGTCGCGGCCCACCGTGCAGGTGATGTCCCAGCCTTCCTGCGCAAGGAGTCTCCTGGCAGTGGCTTCCGCGTTGCGGGTGCCCGAGTTGACGATGTAGAGAACCCGGGGCGTGCCGCCTGCGTCCAGGGCCGGACGTGTGAGGATTCCCTGGTTCCTGCGGAAAAAGGCCGTAACGGGAAACCCGCTCACATGAATCCGGGAGCCGTCCACTCCGGCGGCCCTCATGACCTGCGCCGTGTCCTCGTTCGGGACAAACCAGCCGTCGCAGCCGGGCCTCCACCAGATCGAATTGATGCTGATCGAGTCGGTGACGATGTTGAAGTGCGGGATGCCCAGGCGCCCCTGGCGCACCAGCGGCTGGAGCAGGGCCGCGTAGGCGGGGAACGTGCTGCAGATCGCCGCGGGCCGTTCGAGGTCGATGACGGCCTGCAGCGTGCGCGACGGCGTCCGCAGCAGCCTGCTGCCACGGGCCTGAAGGCCGGGCCTGTCCATCAAGGCGTAGACGAGCTTCCAGAGCTTCGGCGTGCCGTTGATCGCAGCGAGATAGGCCCTGCGCACGAGCGCATTGAGCCTCGGGCAGGACAGGGCGAAGATGTCGACGACCAGGGCGGATCCCGGCGACTCCTCATTGAAGGCGGCCTCCAGGGCCCGGGCCGCCGCGTTGTGGCCTTCTCCGTAGCCGGCGGTCAGGATGAGGATTCGGGCCTTCATGCTCACGCGAGGACGGGGGCCGGCGCCCGTCCCGCTCTGCCCAGGCCCGCCAGGCGTTCCAGGTCCTCCTCGAAGCGCGCGATGACCGTCTCCCAGGACTGCACCTCCACCGCCGCCCGCGCCGACGCGCGAAGGCGGTTCCTGAGCGCGGGATCGCTCGCAAGGCGCACCCCGGCCGCGATGAGGCTCTCGGGCTCGCCGCAGGGGGCCGAGAGGCCGTTTTCGCCGTCCCTGAGGAAGAGTCGGGCTGCGGCATAGTCAAAACCCGCCACGGCCACGCCGCTCGCCATCGCCTCGGTCAGCACGTTCCCGAAGGTCTCCGTGAGGCTGGCGTGGATGTAGATGTCGGCCGAGGCGTAGTAGCGGCCGATCTCGTCGCGCGAGAAAAAGCCCGCAAAGACGCAGTCGGGGTGGCGCCTCATCAGCTCCCGCTTGAGGGGCCCCTCGCCGGCGAGCACGAAACGGCAGGAGGGATTGGCCTGTCTCATCGCGGCATAGGCCCTAAAGAGAAGGGGATAGTTCTTCTCGGCGGCCATCCTGCCGACGTGGATGACGACAGGGTCGCACGCTCCCGCCTTCCACTCGTGGCGAAGGCTCTGCGAGCGCCTCTCCGGACCAAATTGCCTCGTGTCGACGCCCCGGGAAAGCACGGCCATGTTCCTGAAGCCCAGGCGCCCGAGCTCCCCGCAAAGTTCTGAAGTGGGCGCGAACGTCGCAAGCGTCAGGTTGTGGACGTACCTGAGCCAGCCGAGGGTCATGCTCTGCAGGGGGGACATCCTGTAGTGGCGGGTGTAGGCGTGGAAGTTGGTATGGAAGCTGGACGTGACCGGGATTCCCAGGGAACGGGCCGCCTTCACTGCTGAGAGGCCGAGGGGACCCTCGGTCGCGACGTGCACCAGGTCCGGCCTGTCGGCTCTCCATTCGCGCTTCAGGCGACCTGCGGCGGGAAGACCGATGCGCAGGAGGGGATAGCCCGGGATTGGGATGCCGGCCATGGGCACTTGGCGATAGGCGTCCTGACTGCCCAGGCTGTCCAGCTCGGGCCTCCATGGGCGGTAAATTGCAACCGAATGTCCGCGCCGACCGAGCTCGCCCGCGATCACCCCAAACGTCATCGCCACGCCGTTGATCTCCGGCGGAAAGGTCTCGGTGACGATTGCGAGCTTCACAGGATGCGTGGGTTACGCATCCCAGTGTGCACGTGCGGCGTGCCGTTAACGTGTCAGGGGCGTTACGATTTGGCCACGTCCGCCGCCGCCGAGCCATTGGGGATGGCCACGCACTGGTAGAGGATGCGTCCGCCGGCATAGGCCGCGGAACCGGTCACGACGACCTGGTGGCGGCCCGAGGCGAAGGGAGCGGCCGCCGCGAGCTTCTGCGCCAGGCCGGGCTCCTTCTCAAGCGCCGCGACCAGTTCCGCGTCGTTTGAGAGCACGATGGGTCCCCCATTCGCGGCCGTAAGTACCGAAAGGACCCCGACCGAGCCGCCGAGGAAGCTCACGGCGGGAGCCTGCCCGTTGGTGGCTGCTGGCACCGGCGCCGTCGGCGTCGCTAGCTCGGGGGCCTGGGAATGCCTGACCTCGAGCTTGATCATCCGCGCGACCGACTCCGGCCCGGAATCGCCGAGGACCGAGCTCACCCAGTCCAGCAGGAGGTTGCGCACCGCGTTCAGGTCGGTGGCCTTCGCGATCGGCTCGATGCCGCCGCTCTTGCGGATCGCCTTGACCAGTGTGGAGACCTCCTTGAGGTACACATTCTTCTGGGACCCGGGAATATAGTACATCACGACCAGGTGCACCAGGCTGCCGTCCGGAGAATCGTAGGCGACGCCGAGCGAGGACCAGCCGATCGCGCAGAAGAGGTCCCCCTCCTCGCGGCGTGCCCGCACGTGGGGGACCGCGACGCCGAGGCCTATGCCCGTGTTGCACTCCTTCTCGCGAAGCGTGATCTCGTCGATGACATCGATCCCGGCCTCGATATTCGGGTTTGCGTCCAGGATCCGGGCGAGGAACCCGAGGACGCGCTCCTTTGAGGCCCCCTCGGGCAGCTCAAAGAGACGGCCGTCCTGCAGTGCGGTGAGGATACTGCGCATAGATGAGTCGGTTTAGTCCGTTCCAAAACGGCGATAAAACCACGTTTTCACGAGGTGGGTAAGCACGCAATAGGTTAGTGTGAAGAGCAGCAGCCAGGGGTAGAAGGCCCAGGGCAGCGGGTACAGGTGGATGTAGTGGCCCACGGCGGTGTACGGCAGCCAGACGCCGATCGCCATGATGGCCAACGTCGTCAGGATCATCGGGGTGCTCGCTCGGCTCTGGATGAAGGGGATGCGCCGCGTGCGGATGATGTGCACGATTAGCGTCTGCGTGAAGATCGACTCCACGAACCACGCGCTGTGAAAGATCTGCTCGAGGTGGTCCTTTGTGGCGCCCGGGGTCGAGGAGAGGCCGAACGCCGCGCAGCCGAACACGTACAGCATCAGGAACCAGGTCGCATAGTCGAAGATCGAACTGATGGGGCCCACGAACACCATGAAGTTCTGGATGCTCTTTATGTTCCAGCGGCGGGGCTTCTCCAGGTATTCGGCGTCGACGTTGTCGAGCGGGATGCCGATCTGGGACACGTCGTAGAGCAGGTTGTTGACCAGGATCTGTATGGGCAGCATGGGCAGCAGGTCCACGGGAAGCACAAAGGCGGATCCCAGCATGCTGAACATGTTCCCGAAGTTGGAGCTGGCCCCCATCTTGATGTACTTGATGATGTTGCCGAACACCTTTCGGCCCTCGATGATCCCGTCCTCGAGGACGAGCAGGCTCTTCTCCAGGAGAATGAGGTCCGCCGACTCCTTGGCCACGTCCACTGCCGTGTCGACCGAGATGCCGACGTCGGCCGCCTTCATGGCGAGCACGTCGTTGATGCCGTCGCCCATGAAACCGACGACATGGCCCTGGGCGCGCAGCGACTTGATCACCTTCTCCTTTTGATCCGGGGTCAGGCGCGCAAACACGTTGCCCTCTTCGACCTCCTTGGCGAACGCGGTCTCGTCCATGGCGGCCAGCTGCGGCCCCGTGGTGATCTTCGCTACCTTGATCCCCACGTCGTTGCAGACCTTTCGCGTGACGAGCTCATTGTCGCCGGTGAGGATCTTCACGGTCACCCCCGAGCGGCCGAGCGCCTCGATGGCGCGGGCCGACGTGTCCTTTGGCGGATCAAAGAAGGCGATGTAGCCGAGGAGGATCAGATCGGACTCGTCCGCCACCGTGAACGTGGACTTGGTCCTGTCGAATTCCCTGTAGGCGATCGCAAGGACGCGGTACCCCTGTGCGCTCAACGAGCGGTACTCGTCGAGCAGGTCGTCCCGGATCAGCTGGATCAGTGGGTTGATGTCCTCGTCGACCTGGTAGTTGACGCAGGAGCCGATGACCTCCTCCACGGCGCCCTTGCAGATCAGCACGTGGCGGTCCTCGTAGTCGATCACGACCGACATGCGCCGCCGCTTGAAGTCGAAGGGGATCTCGTCGACCTTCTTGCAGTCGCGCTCCACGTCGAGGTCGGTGTGGGAGAGAATCGCGCGGTCGAGCAGGTTGCGCAGGCCCGTCTGGTAGAAGCTGTTCATGTACGCGTACCGCAGCACGTCCTCGCTCACGCGGTTGGTCACATCGACGTAGCGCTCCAGCACGACGTGGTCCTGGGTGAGGGTTCCCGTCTTGTCCGTGCAGAGGACGTCCATCGCGCCGAAGTTCTGGATGGCGTGCAGGTGCTTCACGATGACCTTCTTGCGGGACATCATGAGGGCGCCCTTCGAGAGGCAGACCGTCATTATCATCGGCAGCATCTCGGGGGTCAGTCCGACGGCCACCGACAGGCCGAAGAGCATGGCCTCGACCCAATTGTGGTCCCTGATGCCGTAGACCAGGAACACGATCGAGACCATGATGACCATGAACCGGATCATCAGCCACGTGAAGCTGTGGACCCCCTTGTCGAAGCTCGTTGCCTCCCTCTTCGAGAGCATCTTCTCGGCGAGCGAGCCAAAGAAGGTGCCCTTGCCCGTGGTCACCACCACCGCGCGGGCCGCGCCGCTGAGCACATTGCTCCCCATGAAGCAGGCGTTGGTGAACTCGAAGGGCGAGCGGCCCGCGGGCTGGTTTGAATCCGCGTTCTTCTCCACCGGCATGGATTCGCCCGTGAGGGCGGACTGGCTGACGAAGAAGTCCTTGGCGCTGAGAATCCGTATGTCCGCCGGGATGAGGCTTCCCGCCGCGAGGATGACCACCTCGCCCGGTACGACCTCCTCGAGCAGGATGTCGACCTCCTTGCCGTCGCGCAGGACGGTGACGGTGGTGCGCACCATCTTCTGCAGCTTCTCCACGGCCCGCGAGGACCTGGACTCCTGAAAGTAGGAGAGGAACACGCTCAGGAACACCATCCCGCCCACGACGCTCGCCGAGCCGTCGTCGCCGGTGAGGTGGCACACGATGGCGATCACCAGCAGCTGGATGACGAGCGGATTCTTGCACCTCCTCAGGAGGTCGACGACGATCGAGCTGCGGCCCCCGCTCGCGACGGCGTTCGGGCCGAAATCCTTCAGCCTGTCCGAGGCCTGCTCGGTGTTGAGGCCCCCCGCGCACGTGCCGAGCCTCGCGAGGAACTCGGCCTCGGGGGAGGTGTAAAACGTGGTGTCGACCGTTACCTGGCGTTCGGCTTGGGATTTGGCTGTGAGGGCCATGATGAATTCAGGAGCTGCGCGGACCGCTCGGGGCAATCCGGAATTGCGTTTTCAGTGTGACGATCTCGCGACGCTTAAGCCTGCGCAGCCCCGCCTGGGCGCGTTGACTCCGGCATCCGATTTCTGAGATTGGTTTGCTCGGGTCGCGCATTGCGTCTTGGGGCAACGGCAACCCTGTTCAGAGGGGTGCGCAAGCCGCAAAAGCCGGGGTTGGAAGATTTCGGGTTGCGAAAAAATCATTGCGCGGCCCGGCTGCTGCTCTCTACTTTGAACCTTTCAGGTAAATGCAATCCCACGGTCCGAAACGGGTCTATACACCTCATTCCCTGGAGTGCTGGTTTGACATGCTTGCGGACGACTGGTCCGAAACCTTCACGGCGAGCCAGTTGGACGAGGGACGCAAGATCTACCGAAACGGCGAGGTGAGGGAGCTCGAGCTGACGGACAGGGATGCCATCATCCACCGTCGCATCGAGAAGAAGGACGAATATGCGGTGATCGAGTGGAACGCGGGGACCCTCGCGGTCCGCTCCTCCATGACAGACAGGGAGGTTGCGCATGCCCTTGCGGTGGCGGGACTTCACGAGATAGAGGAGCTGGTTGCCGATGAGATTTCCCCGCTCCCGGCCGAGCCTGGCCAGAACGGCGACGCCTCGGCCAATGGCTCCTCCAACAGCTTGAATGGCAAGCCGGCTGCGGGAGCGCCCGCGCCGCGCAGCGCGCCCGTTGCGCGCCTTAACGGCCCCTCGCGCCCGCTGATGCTCGTCTTCAAGATCAAGACCTCGGGCCTGGCGTTTCAGGCCTTCTGGATCGAGGCCGACAGGAAGACGCGGCACTCGGCCCTGGGGCCGGAGGCGCACGTCGACGGCAACGGCCACGTCTCCACCGGTGAGCGCGCAAAGCTGATCGGCCTGGCGGCCTACGCCCGCAAGGCGCACTTCCAGTACAGCCAGGAGACGGGCGTCTACCTGATGGAGTCCTTGGTCGAGATCCCGAACTTCCTGAAGGTGACCCTGCCGCTTTGGAAGCGGGTGTTCGCGATCGAGCTCGATGAAAAGACCGCGAACCTGCTGAAGGGCACCCGCAGCATCGAGATCGAGGCGGTCGCCGAGCGCGCGAGCGACGACGCAGGGCTGAACCTGCGCTGGATCTTCCGTGCCGGCGAGCGAATGCTGACCGACAGCGAGGTCTCCTCCCTCCTGAAGAGGGGGGGCCAGCCCGTCATCCTCCCGAACCTCGGGATCGTTGCCCTTTCGCCGGAGAAGTGGGAATCCTACACCTCCTGGCGGCGCAACATCGCGGAGACCAAGGAGGGCGGGGGCGCCCTTCTTCAGTACCTTGTCTTCTCGCTGTTCAACGACGCGCGCCTGAAGCTCACGCTTTCGCCCGAAATGGAGGCCTGGAGGCAACGCGTGCTGGCCCCGCCAGACTCCCCGCCGGAGCTCCCGTCCATCCTGCGCCCCTACCAGCGCCGCGGCGTCGAGTGGATGCACCACCTCTGCGAGGTGGACTGCCACGGGCTGCTGGCCGACGAGATGGGCCTCGGCAAGACGCTCCAGGTGCTTTCGCTGATCGCCACGCGCCCGCTCTGGGACCGCCCGAGCCTGATCGTGTGTCCCGCGAGCGTCGTTCCCGTCTGGCGCGAGGAGATCTCCAAGTTCTTCCCGGACATCCCCGTGGATGTCCTCAAGACGGGCAACGACTTTTCGACCCGCAGGGACCCCATCATCTGGCTCTGCAGTTACACCCAGCTCAGGAAGCACAGGGCGCTCCTCGACGGCCATGAGTTCGGCTACGCCGTCCTCGACGAGGGCCAGTTCATCAAGAACCCCGACGCGAAGGTGACGCAGACCTGCTTTGCGGTCCGGGCCCGGCACCGGATTGTCCTGACGGGAACGCCCCTGGAAAACCGCCAGCTCGACCTCTGGAGCATCTTCCGCTTCCTGCTTCCGGGCCTCCTCGGCTCGCGCTCCACGTTCGAGGGGTCGCTGACCGCCGACCGCGATGGAACGCTCAACAGGCTCAGGGCACAGCTGGCGCCCTTCATCCTCAGGAGGACGAAGAAGGAGGTGGCCCAGGAGCTTCCCCAGAAGGTCGAGATGGACTTGATCTGCCCGCTCACCGACGTGCAGCGCGCGGAATACGCGAGGATCTGCACCGAGGGCCTCGAGCGCCTCGGCGACGACGTCGGCGCCGCGATGAAGGAGAAGTCATTCGGCTTCCTTGCGCTCCTGACACGGCTGCGGCAGACCTGCTGCGATCCCGACATGCTGCCATGGCTGAAGGCGCCCCTCGCGGATTCGGGCAAGATCAACCTGCTGATGGAGAAGCTGGCCGAGATCGTCGGTAGCGGCCACAAGGTGGTCATCTTCTCGCAGTTCGTGATGCTGCTGGACCGCGTGCGCGCGGCCCTTGTCATCCATTTCCCGGACCTTCCGCGCTACGAATTGACGGGGATGACCCTCGACCGCCTGAAGCCCGTCCAGGGCTTCCAGGGCGCGCCCGGCGCCGCCGCGATGCTGGTCTCGCTCAAGGCCGCGGGCACGGGCATCACGCTCCACGCGGCGGATTATGTCTTCCTCCTCGACCCTTGGTGGAACCCGGCCGTCGAGGCCCAGGCGGTCGACCGCGTCCACCGGATCGGCCAGACCAACACGGTGTTCGTGTACCGGATGGTCACGGCGGGAACGGTCGAGGAGCGCATCCAGGCGCTCAAGGCGACCAAGAAGGACCTTTTCGACCGGTTGGTGGGCGGGCTCGGAGGAGACTTCGACCTGAGCCAGCACTTCTCCTCGATGAAGAGCCTCGTTCAGCTCACCGCCTCGACCGAGCAGGACGTGGTGGAGCCGGTGGCCTAGGGCCCCTGAGGCGCGCCGCTTCGTCCGAGAGGAGCCGGCACTGGTGGCGCAGCCACGCCACGAGGAGGACCGCAAGGGCCAGCATCGCGAAGGCGCGCAGCGGCCCGGGAAGAGCGGGACGGCCGGCGCCGACGCAGCCCATGGCGAGCCCGCAGGCCGCCGAGGCGGCCCTCGCCGCCGCCAAGGCACCCGGGCGAATCACGACCCGCCGGCCCGCGCCGCCCGCGGGCTGCGACGCGGCGCACGTAGCGCCTCGCCGGGAAAGCTCTCCGGCTCGGCGGCCGTGAGGGCTGCGTCCTCGGGCCTCCTTATTTTCAGGAACTGGACGTTGTCCGCCACGACCTTCATGCGGTGCCTCTTGAGTCCGCTCTTCTTGTCGTTCCATTGGTCCATGTCCATGCGGCCCTCGACGAACACGAGCGAGCCGAGCGTGAGGAAGTGGGCGCAGGCCTCGCCTACGGGGCCCCAGACCTCGATGTCGTTGATGAAGGTCGTATGGGTCCTCTTCTCTCCGGACTCGTCGCGGGAGTCGCGGTTGATGGCGACGTGGAGCACGCAGAGCGCGCGTTTCTCGCCCGTGGGCTGAAGGCGCAGCTCCGGCGCCTTGGTCAGGTTTCCAATGAATGCGTATCGATTGAGGTAGGGCATGACGGGTGACTTGGGTTGGTGTTGTGTTCGTGTGGGGGAAAGGGGCTCACGGCCCGGGCGCCTTATCGTCCGCGGCGTCGGTGGCCGCGGCCTGTGCCGGGGCTGCGTGCGCGGCCTCCAGCTGCCTGACCTTTGCCTCGGATTCCCGGAGGAGCTCGGCGAGCTTGCGGCCCTGCTCCTCGAGCTCGAGGGCCTGCCTGGAGAGCTCGCGGCTGCGCGCCATGACGGCCTCGAGGGCGCGGTCCATCCGCGCGGTGCTCTGGCGGTTGGAGGCGAGCTCGGCTGCGAGTTCCTGCGGCAGGAGGGCAGGCTGGTACGACAGGTCGCCCGGTCCGTACCCTCCGCTCACAAGCCGAAGGGAGGAGTTTTGGGCCGGCAGGGGGCTGGGATCGGCCTCGCGCACAAGGGCGGGGTGGCCTTCGAGGATCACCAGACGGTAGACCGCCGGAAAGGCGAGGACTTCGGGGAGGGCGATCGGCTGAGTCGGGCTCCCAAGTGCGGCCATGGGGGCCGCGCGGGCGACCGCAGCTTCGGATACAGGTGAGCGCGGACGCCCGGCTGGCTCGATCGCCGGGCCCCCGAGGGGGGCCGGCGAGGAGCACGAGGCCAGGAGGACGGCAAGACCTGCGGCTGCGGCCTTCACGGGGAGGGGGCCCTTTCCCTGGGCAGGCGCAGGCCGACGCCCGCGGCCTTGGGATCTATCGATTGCTCGACGAACAGGTAGAAGGGTTTTCCTGCCGGCACCCGCACATAGACGCCCCGCTTGGAAATCTCCTGGCGAATCCGGCTGGTGAGCTCGTTGGCCACGTCCACGGCGCCGCCGCTCAGGGAGGATGCCACCGCGTTGCCCAGCGTCGGCGCAATCTGCGTCGCGCCCAGCACGCCGGAGACGCCCGGCGCCGGCTGCTGCCTTTCGGCCACAGCCGCCACGCCCTGCGCGAATCCGCCCAGCGCCGCGGCAGCGAAGAGCTTGATCTCGCCGCGGTCGACTGTGGAGAGCGTGTAACCTACCAGACCGTCCGCACCGTCGTCCGGGCCCCAGGAGCGCACCTCGCCCCGCTCGTTGAGGACGCTCTCTCGCCGGTCCACCGCCCGCGCCCTGAGGATCAGTTCCCTTCCGTTGGCGCGGCCGCCCTGGGCCGGCAGCACCAGCGTCCACTCCCCTGAATCGACCAGACGGCCGACCCCGCCGGTGTCGATGACCGGCTCGGGCTTCGCATAGCCAAACGCCTCCGTTCCCGCAGGGATGATGACGCTGCCGTTCCAGTCGAGATCCTGCGTCACGAGTGCGACGATCGGCTCGGTCCTCGAGGTGGCGCTATCGAGTGCGTCGACGAGCTGGCACTTGACGAGCCGGCCAAAGGGGGCGAAGTCCGCCGAGAGGGCAGGGGAGGCGGGCTTCGGCGCAGCAGGAGGCTCGGCCGGGGCCGCCCGACTGGAGTCGGGAGGCATCCGGAAGAGCTCCGGGAGGGATTTTTTCTCATCGCGGCGCCGGGCCGCCGGGCTGCCGCTGGCGGGCGCTGGCGCGGCCTCCTGGGAGGCTGCTGCCTCGGCGGCGGCTCCCTGCACCGGCCTGGGCCTGACGACCTCGCGCCGATACTCCGCCGCGACGGAGGGGGCCTCTTTCTGGGCGTCCGCCTGGCTCGCGGCCTCGGGCTTCAGGCGCGTGGGCAAGCGGGCCGGCGCAGCGGGCGGCGGCGGGGCCGCCACGCCGGAGTCGCGCCACAGCCATGCGGCGCCCACAAGGGCCGCCGCACCCGCCAGCAGGAGGCTTGCCCTGAGCGAGATGCCCCTGCGCGCCGGTACCATTTCGGTGGACGCGTCCATCAGGGTGCGAACCCGTCGAGGTTGAGGCGCACCACCGGATGCGGGTCCGCGGTGCCGGCCAATGCGACGCTCGCAAGGAAGTCGTTCTGGGCCAGCAGGCGGTTCGGCCGTCCGTCCGAGTCCGAGGCGAGGACAAGCAGGGCGGCCTGGGACGCCCCCGGCTCGACCTCGCATGCGAAGTCGACGGTCCCGACCGGGTAGACGTGGTCAGCCGCCCGCACGATCCAGGACGCGGGGTCGAAGAGGAGCCGGCGGCTGGTCGGGTTCGTCACGCTGATGCACAGCCCGAGCGCGCCGGTGGTCGCGTCCCTCAGCGCGAACCGGCTGGTGAGCGTGAAGGCGCCGAAGGAGCGCGGTTCATCGGCAAGGACGGCGAGCTCCAGCGCAGGGTTGGCGGCGGCGATCCTCCTTGCCTGCTCGGCGTCCGCTCCTGCGAGCAGGCGAAGGGTGCCGAGGAGGCCCAGTTCGGACTCCGGGCTCGCCTGCCTTACGAGGGAGACTGGCGGCCGTTCGGACAAGGTGACCGGGGTTGGCCTTTCCTCGCCCTCATCGGCTTTGACGAACACGACCTTGCGCCATGCAAGGTTGGGCGGGGCGGCGATGAACTCCAGCGTCAGGCTGCGGCGCCTGGAGGCCGTGGGAGCGAGGACAAGGTGCAGGACACGGTGCGCGCCCTGCGCCACCGGCGTGATGAAGAGGCGGTCGGCGCCGCGGGAGGCCTCGATCTCGAAGTCGCCCGCGTACTTCTCGGCGTCGGGAGTGAAGCCGCGTCCCGCCCAGTCCTCGAGCGGCCAGGGCAGGTCGACCTCCAGCGTGTTCTCAGGCTCCGTGGGTACCGCGAACGGCTGACGCTCCTGGTCCTCCGGGGGCAGCGCCACCCGCACGATGCTGGCGAACGCGGCCGCTGCGGCGGGTTCCTGGCCTGCGCAGGCCGCCGCCGCGGCCACGAGGGCGGCGCTGACTAGCCTCGGCGTCATTTTGAACCGTCCTCCGCCGGCCACCTGAGTGCCGCCCTGTGGCGCACGACCACGAACGGGTAGCGGCCCTGCTGCAGCGCCTCCTCCTGGGGCCTGAGCTCCACGATGAGGTGGAACTCCCCCGCCGGCGGCTGGAACGCCAGCCCCTCGATGGAGCCCGAGCGCACGATGAACCCGCGCACCCGGTAGCGCGGGCTGGAGCCCTCGTCGAGAACGTCGATCGCCTCGACCTCCGGGTGGTCGTACAGGTTGCGGCGCTTGCGCTCCGGCAGTTCCGCACGGACGTCGGCCTCGAGTGTCCTCCAGCTCTCGCCGACGAAAATCCTGCGCGCCACCTCGGGGTAGGACAGGCCCGAGGGATTGCGCGTGAAGCAGGCCTGCGCGGCCTGGAGCAGGATCTCGCGGAAGAGCGCGCTTCGGGCGTCGGCGGGCTGCACGGGCCCGTAGTGGATGGTGCCCGCGCCGTCCACCGAGTAGGCCCAGACCCCGTCGTGGAGGCTTCCTGCCCCCCGCATCAACATCCAGAGGGAGGCGAGCGGGGAGGCCACGGCGACCACCATGCAGAGCGCCTTCACCTGGTGCTCGGCGACCCAGCGGGCGGCCGGGGTGAACGCCGGCGCCGTGCGCGGCCCTGGATTGGCCGGCCGGCGCACTACCTCGGGGTCGTCGCGTTCGCCCTCGCTCATCGGGCGCGCAACCGAGCACGCGCCGTCAGATTAGACAAGTCAAACTTTACGTTTTAATTGTGACCCTTTGGAGGAGAGAGGCGTGCCCTCGCCCGTTTCCGCCCACGTCTCGGCGCGCCGCAGCTGCGCGTCGGCGGCGGCCCCGAGTTCGAAGAGGTCCCTGCGGCTGCCGTCGAGGGCGACCGTGTTCACGAAGTAGCGTGTGGCCGAAGCCTTCTCGCCGGGCAGCGGCGGGGGGGCCAGTTTCCGAATGGTGCCGGCATAGCCGCGGCCCAGGTCCCGTGCTCGCGTGCGCGAAAGTTGTGTGAGAAGGCGCTCGAACGCTGCTTGGCGCTGTGAGGGAGTCATGGTGTGCGGGAAAGCCTGAAGAGAAAGCGTTTGCTAAACGTGTCTAATCAAGCTATCTAAGTTTTCACTCGTTTTCAACCACCTTATATCTCAATTGGTCCCATTAAAACACCATGAGTGACAAGACCAAAATGACCGGCGCCTCGTTGAGGGGCCTCTCCGCCACCATCGCCGCCTCGCGGGGCCTCTCCGAGCCCGACGTCGTCGACTTCCTGCCCTTGCCCGTCTATCCGCTGCTGGGCGTGCAGGTGCACTGCGTGCGGTGGCAGAAGATTGTGCAGGGCATGAAGAAGAAGGGCGTGATCGTGAGGGTCCACCGCGAGAGCGACCGCGGCGGCCTGTTCAAGGCCGCGTCCCGCCTGGACGTGAAGCTCACCAGCCGCCGCTGCGCCGGGGCCCCCGGCGAGGGTCCGAGCTGGCTGGTGCGCGTGAGGCAGGCCAACGGCCGCAATTCGGCCGAGATCGACGCCGCCGACCCCACCGCATCCGACAGGGGCCGCTACCGGGCCCTCGGGCTGCTGGTCCTGGAGCGGGGCTCGCTTCAGGTGAGGGGCCGCGACATGGCGATCCCCCTGCACCGCTCGCTTCGCGAGTTCATCAGGGAGTCGGGCCTTGCGGGGCGCAGGCAGCGCAACGCCGTCGTCGTGACCCAGGGGGAAGGCGATGAGTTCACGGTCTCCGTCGCACCCAATATCAGGGCGGCCTTCGGCGCGGGCGAGAAAAGCAGAACTCCCGCCGCTTGACGCGCGGACCGTCGTGGTCCAACTAGCGCTCCATGGAGGAAAACCCTGTCTGCCGCTCCCGGCTTAATGTCCTTCGGGGGCTGCGTCGCCACCTCCAATCCGTGATCCTGGGGCAGGAGGAGGCGCTGGGCGGCCTCAGCGACGCGCTGCTTGCCGGCGAGATGGGCCACACTCCTGCGGGACGGCCCCGCAGCGTGGTCCTAATCCTGGGGCCGACCGGCACCGGAAAGACGCAGGCGGTGACGGCCGCGAGCCGGCACCTGTTCGGGACCGACGCGATCGCGCGGGTCAACGCCGCCGAGTTCTCGTCGGAGGAGCGGGTGCCCCTGCTGCTCGGCAGCCGGGCGGGCGAGATCGGGCTGCTCGGCTCGCAGATCGCGCGGCTGCGCGCGGCCGGGGGGCGAATCCTGCTTCTCGACGAGATCGAGAAGGCCAACCCGCGGGTGGCCGACTATCTGCTGGGAATCGAGGAAGCCTCGCTGACGCTCGCGAGCGGAGAGACGCTCGATCTGTCCGACCTGCATGTGATCGCCACCTCGAACATCGGCTCGTCAGGGATCGCTGACATGGACGGGGTCGCCCGCGCCTCGGTGCGCCGCTACGTTGAGCAGGAAGCCGCCTCGCATTTCAGGCCCGAGGTCCTCGCGAGATTCACGGCGGTTCTGGTGTTCGGGCACCTCTCCAGGGACATCCAGGTGCGCATATGTCGCCAGATGCTCGATGCGGAGCTTGCCCTCCAGTCGCGGGTCCTCTCCGCGAGGTTCGGACACGCCCACGAGGTCGCCGCGGGCCCCGCGGTCTGCGGGAGGCTCCTCGGCGAGGGCTGGCACCGCCGGCTCGGGGCGCGCCCGCTGCGCAACGTGGTCGAGCGGCGGGTCCGCGGCGCCCTTGTCGAGTCGCAGCTGGCCGGGGCGCTCGGCCCGGGGGTCCGCGCGAGCGTGATTGTTGCCGACGGCTCCGGGGGCCTGCGCGCCGCGCTGCGGCGTGCGCCCATCGTTCTGTGACGGGGCGCGGCCGCCGCGGTGCGCCTTAGCTGCGGTCGGGATAGGGGGGCGGAGGGGGCAGCGTCTGGCCGTTCGCCTTGAGCTCCAGGAGAATCTCCTCGATCGCGCGGTCGAGCTGCTGGTCGATGCCCGCGTATTCCTTGGCGGGGTCGTTATCGACGACGATATCCGGGTCGACCCCGTGGCCCTCCACGGGCCAGCCCTTGCCGTCCTTCGAGTAGGGCGCGAACTCCGGCTTCATCAGGAAGCCGCCGTCGACGATCGGCAGGGAGCCGCGGATGCCTACCACGCCGCCCCAGCTGCGCTTGCCGATCAATTTGCCGAGGCCGTCGGTCTTGAAGCGGTAGGGGAAGATGTCCCCGTCGGAGGCCGAAAACTCGTCCATCAGGACCACCTTTGGCCCGAGCTGCATGTCGCGGGGGTTGGTTTGCGGCGAGGCGTTCCTTGCCTTTTCCACCATGACCAGCTCGCGGGACAGCCGCTCGATGATCATGGGCGAGACGTTGCCGCCCCCGTTGCCGCGGTCGTCGAGGATCAGCGCCTTCTTCGTGAGCTGCGGGTAGAAGTGCTTCGCAAACTCGTTCAGGCCGGCGGGCCCCATGTCCGGGATGTGGATGTAGCCGACCTGTCCCCCGGTCTTCTGGGTGACGTAGTCGATGTTGTGCTGGACCCAGGCGCGGTAGTACAGCGGCGCCTCGTTGTCGATGGGCACCACGGTGACCCTGCGCGAGCCCTCCTGTGTCGGCTTGGAGTTGACGTCCAGCACGACCTGGACGTCCGCCTTTCCGGCAAGGGCCGAGTAGATGTTGGCCATCTCGCTGACCGGGTGGCCGTCGACCGCGAGGATGTAATCGCCCTCGTTCACGTTGACCCCGATCTCGGTGAGCGGAGAGCGCGTCGCGCGCTGCCAGTTGTCGCCCCGCAGGATCTTGTCGATCCGGTAGGCGTTGCTCTTCGCGTCGCGCGAGAGCTTAGCACCCAGCAGGCCCATCTTGATCCGCGGCGCCTTCGGGGCGTCGCCGCCGCCGACATAGGTGTGGCCGCTGTGGATTTCGCCGATCAGCTCCCCAAGAATGTAGGTGAGGTCGTAGCGGGTCTGGGCGTAGGGCACCAGGGCGGCGTACTTGGCCCGCATGGCCGCCCAGTCGACTCCGTTCATGGTCGGCGAAAAGAAGAAGTCGCGCATCTGGCGCCAGCTCTCGGCGTAGATCTGCGCCCACTCCGCGTGCCGGTCGATGGCCATCTCGAGGGAGTCGACGGGCAGCTTGTCCTTGACCTCAATCTTGGCCGTCGGCACGTCGATGACTGCGAAGTCCTTCGCCACGTGCACCAGCATCTTCTTGCCGTCCAGGCTGATCTCGTAGTCGAGCACGGAGCCGAGGTCGGTCTCCTTGCGGTCCTTCAGGCTGTAGACGAAGAGCGACTTCGGGACGGGCCCGCCGCCCTCCTCGTCCTCGTCGCCGCCTTCTCCCTGGCGCAGGTAGTAGACCTTGTCGGCGACCGCGTGGATGTTCCCGTAGTTGGACGAGTGGATGGGAAGGCCGATCAGGCGATCGGTGATCCCGTCCTCGTCCACCTTGACGACGATCGCCTTGGGTTTGGCATCCTTCTTGGGCTCCTTGGAGTCTGCGGATTTCTCGTCGGCCTTGGGCTCGGCGGGCCCCGCCGACACCTCGTCGCTCCTGGGCTTGAACGGGGACTCGGTGTCCTTCGCGAGCGCGATCAGGTAGACCCGCTCCAGGTCCTTGTAGATGTGCTCCCATTCAATGTCGCTGACGGTGCGCTTGAAGTCGCGACCCGAGGCGAGGAGCAGAAACTTGCCGTCGTCGCTGAATGCGGGCGAGTTGGCTTCGTACCAGCCGTCGGTGACCGGGAACTTGTGGGCTGAGGCGACGCTGTAGAGCCAGACCTTGGTGAGGGAGTCGGCCTCCGGGCGCGTCCAGGTGACCCAAAGGCTGTCGGGAGACCAGGCGTACTGGCGGATCTCGAAGGCGGTCGCGGTGTCGACGAGCGTCACCGCCTGGGTGGCCACGTCGACGAGGCGCAGGCGCTGGAGGCGGTCGGCCCATAGCAGCTTCTTGCTGTCGGGCGACCAGAGCGGGTCATAGTAGTAGGTGTCCGCACCGTGCGTGAGCTGGGTGGGCACCCCGCTGCCGTCCTGGGGGCGTACATACAGCTCGTTCTCCCCGGACTCGTCGGAAAGGTACGCAATCGACTTGCCGTCGGGGGACCAGACGGCGTCGCGCTCGTGGACGCCCTGCTTCGAGGTGAGGGTACGGCTCGCCCCGTCCTTCGCGGGCACCGTGAAGGTGTCGCCGCGCGCGTTTACAACCACCCGCTTTCCATCGGGAGAGATCGAGGCGCTCTCAATATTGGCGGCGACCATGACGGTCTCCGACCTCGAGGTGACAAAGTCGTCGTGGATCACGATGGGAACCCTGCGAGCGACTCCATCCCGGGTGTCGAAGGACCAGATGAAGCCGGCCTCCTCGAACACGATCACCTCGCCCCCGAGCGAAGGGAACTTGATGTCGAAGTCCGTGAAATGCGTGTGCTGCGCCGTCGCCTTGGTGGCGAGGTCGTAGCTGTAGAGGTTCATGCGCTTCGCCCCGTCGGCCTCGCGGTCAGAGAGGAAGTAGATGCGGTTGTTGGGCGCCCACATCGGGATGATGTCCTGGGCGGGGTTGTTGGTGATGTCCTCGATCTCGCCCGTCTTGAAGTCGTAGATCCAGATGTCATCGGCCATGCCACCGCGGTAGTCCTTCCATGTCCGGAATTCCCTGAAGATGCGGTTGTAGGCCATCTTGGAGTCGTCGGGCGAGAAGGAGAGGAAGCCGCCCCGCGGGACCGGCAGCTGGCTGGGGACGTCGCCGTCCAGGCGCACGGTGTACAGCTGGCCGTTGAAGTCGTTGAATGAGGTCATCCGGGAGCGGAAGGCCACCTCGGACGACGTGTTCTTCCAGGCCATCACGATGTTGTTGGGCCCCATCCGGTCGCCCAGGTCATCGCGGCCGAGCGTCGCCGTGTAGGTCAGCCTCTTTGGCGTGCCGCCGAGCGCGGGCATCACATAGACCTCCGTGTTGCCGTCGTACTGCGCCGTGAAGGCGAGCTGGGTGCCGTCGGCCGAGAACCTCGGGAACACGGCATACCCCGGCCCGTTGGTCAGCCTGCGCGCCTCCCCTCCCTGAAGCGGGACGCTGTAGAGCTGGTCGGCGTACGAGAACACGATCTGCTGGCCGTTGGTCGTGGGGAAGCGCATGAGACGGGCCTCCCCGGGGGAGGATGCGGTCTCGGCGCGCAGGCACGGGGCGAGCAGCGACAGGCAAACGAGGCAAACGAGGCAGGTGAGGGTCTTCATCTTGGGACGGCGAGGAAACTTGGCCAAAGCGAAGCTTAGGCCGAGAAGAATCGCCGCCAAAACGCTGGAACAATTCCTGAGGCCGGACTCTCTATTATTGCCGCCTTGAACCGTTCGTAATACCATAGGCTTTTATCGCAGGAGCCCTTTTAGGCGGCCTGAGACTTCGGCCTAACGACGCCGCCCGAGCAGCAGGGACGGCAATTGGCCTCCGGGATCGCACCGGACA
>Ga0302319_10000376_pt1 | contig 100083 bp, 92 predicted proteins | sample Bog_T0_2_FD_203319 | JGI IMG/M metagenome (GOLD analysis project Ga0302319, IMG submission 203319) | Peat permafrost microbial communities from Stordalen Mire near Abisko, Sweden - Bog_T0_2 | ecosystem: Environmental > Terrestrial > Soil > Wetlands > Peat | place: Sweden: Abisko, Stordalen... | reverse complement strand
CATCATCCGCTCCATCTCGGCGGCTGAGTACTGCTGGGTTTCGTCCACTACCCAGCATCACCCGCCCCGACCAAAGCGGACAGATCACGTGTGAATTGGACCGGACAACTCACATACTAGCGACACGAAACTGAGTATGCACTTGACTCAGGTAGCCCCTACCGGTAGTATGGCGCCAAGTGGAAGACTACCCGCAAACTCTACAACAGTTCGAGGCCCGGTTTTCAACTGAAGAAGGCTGTCGCGCATACCTCTTTCAATTGCGGTGGCCGGAGGGGTTTAGGTGTCGCGGATCCGGCAAAGCGTGGGCGGTCCGTGCCACCTTGTTCCAGTGTTCGAACGGGTAGTCAGACCTCAGTGACAGCCGGCACCCTGTTCCAGGACACGCGAAAGCCTCTCTCCCTCTGGTTTCGGGCGATGTGGTGTGTGACTAGCCAGAAGAACGGTGTCAGTGCGCTGGGCTTACAGCGGGTGCTCGGACTGGGTAGTTATCGCACCGCCTGGTCGTGGCTGCACAAATTGCGGCGCGCGAGCTTCCTTCAGCGGCATTCCCTTGGCGGGAATGATCTTATTCAACGGCTTGCCCTCTACGCATTCCATGGCGAAGAAGTCCACGCCGCTATCGGAGCCGATCTCGTAAATGCTGACAATATTCGGGTGGTTCAGCGCGGAAGCGACGCGCGCCTCGCGAAGCAGACGCGACCGCCGCTCGGGGTCGGAGGCGTATTCCGGGGGAAGGATCTTGAGTGCCACCGGCCGGCGGAGTTGCGGGTCGTAAGCACGGTAGACAGTCCCCATGCCGCCTTCACCCAGCTTCTCCTGAATCTCGTAGTGGGCGAGCCGTTGCCCGACGGCCAGCCGGGCTGCTTCCGGCGGCATGTTCCGGCCGGCTGCCGCAAGCTCCCACGCGGGCCGGTGGAGCAGATCGTCCGCCGATGGCTGAGCGAGCAAGGATTCCACCTCGCGGCGCAGGTCTTCATCCCCGGCGCACGCCCCGACAAGAAACGCCGCCCGCTCCCCAGGCTTCCGTTCCGACGCCGCCTGGTAGATTTCCTCGACGCGTTTCCAGCGGGCTGGATCCATAACAGCCTGGGCGAATTATAACACCCGAAAATCCGAAATCCCATGGTCTCCATAGGGAGGATAGGGAGGTCGGTGGGCTGGCGTTGCGCTCGGAGTAGGCTACCGATATTGAACCATATCGTTCCGCAGGCCGGCGCGAAAGGAGTGCAGTTCGCTGTGATCGTGGCAAGGCGCTGCCGTGCACTATCATCGTTATTGTGACTCCAGTTCAACCAAAAGCGATCATCTTCGACTACGGCAATGTCCTCTGTGCCCCCCAGCTGCGCCAGGACGTTGAAGCTATGGCAGCAGTTTTCCAAGTTTCACCCGCACAGTTCGAGAAGGTCTATTGGCCCTACCGTCTACCCTATGACGAGGGCAGACTGGATGCCGTCTCGTACTGGCGGACGGTCGCCCACGATCTGGGACGCCCGCTCGCCGAGAGCGACATTCAGCGCCTAACTCAGCTGGACGTTAGCAGTTGGACGCATCTGGATGCTCGCATGATGGAGTGGGCGCGCCGAGCGCGAGCGAGCGGCGTTCGCACCGCCATCCTCTCCAACATGCATCTCGAACTCCGCAACTGGATCGTTCACGAGAGCGGCTGGTTCGCCGATTTCGACTTTGCGACATTCTCCTGCGATCTGGGGATTGCAAAGCCGGACGCTGCAATCTACCAGCATTGCCTGTCTGGTCTGGGCGTTGCGGCTTCCGAGACTCTGTTCTTTGACGACCGGCAGCCGAACGTGGACGGAGCACGGCTGCTGGGCATACACGCCGTCCATTTCACGACGCTCCAGGAAACCCTCGAGGCGCTGGATGGATTGTATCGCCTGCCTGTTCTGCCCTCGTGCTGAGAGCAACGTGACTCTCCGTGGTGCTCGTGTAACCAAACGCCTCGCCGCATGCATCTTGCTGGCCGGATAGCCACCGATATTGGTAGATATCACTCCCGAGCACCGCGCAACCCGGTCTATTCCCAGTGGAACACCTTCGCAGAAAGCGCCGTGCAGATCGCAAATACGACAGACCATCGCGGGCGTTCAGAAGTCGCACGAGCAGGTGGTCGATATCGTCAGCCAGGACGAAGTGACCGCCTCCGGCTTCTCGCAGGATGCCAAGGACAAAGCCCTGGCGTTGACGAAGGAATTCGAACAATACCTCGGCGCGCACAAGGATGAAATCGAGGCCTTGCAGATCCTCTACAATCGCCCCTACCGCTCGCGTCTCACTTACAAGAAAGTGAGCGACCTTGCCGAGGCCATCAGGAAACCACATCCCGCATGGACCACCGAGACACTGTGGCGCGCCTACGAAGCCCTCGACCTCCCGCGTTCACGCCTCGAAAGAGCGCGTCCTGACCAACATCGTCTCGCTGGTGAAGTTCGCCATCGGTAAGGAAGGGCAGCTCGAACCGTTTCCCGAAGTGGTCCGCCAGCGTTTTGAAAACTGGATCGCCGAGCAACAGGCCAACGGCAGCAACTTCGGTGACGACCAGATTCAATGGCTGACCGCCATCGCCGACCACGTCGGTACCAGCATCGAAATCACTCCAGACGACCTGGAGAGCCTGCCCTTCTCGCAGAAGGGCGGCCTCGGCCGCGCATACCAACTCTTCGGCGACAGACTTCAGCCGCTATTGGATGAATTGAACGAGGTGCTGGTAGCGTGACGAGTAGCTGCGGAGACGTTCTGCCTACAGGCTGGGTCGAAGCACTTCGCGTACGTTTCAGACGAAGTGCCCCAACTTGCGCTTCGCGCCGAACACGTGACGACCGTTGTCGCAGAACGAACCTTCTGGGACAAGATTGTCATCCTCCACGGCGTGAGGAAGTGGTTTGAAAGTCGCGGTGTGCTGCGCGCCCAAGGACAACGCGTTTCGCGCCACTACTACGATGTGCATCTTCCAATCCCAACTCGGAGCACGAGCAGTAACGAATCGTGCGCTCGGCCTGGACTGCGTGGCTCACGCTCGGATGTTCTTCAATAGCCCGGACCTCGGTCTCGATTACGCAGCTCCGGGGACCTTTTCTTTGACGCCGACCAACGAAATGATCGAAGACCTTCGCCGCGACTACAGGCGCACGGCCGGAATGATCATCGGCAATATACCGGGATTTGACGAGGTGATGGCCTCAATTGGCGCTCTTGAAGAGGAGGTCAACGGATGAACCGGTCGTCTTCGGGCGCTTTTGGAAAACCGTCGCAACGCCGACATAGGGTCGGAACACTCCTGAGGGCATGCTGACTACGGCCTGAGGCTCTCACTCTGTCAGGAGAAGTCGCCGCAGATTGGTGGCGGCGTTCGTTGATCCTCGACGGTCTGGGATCGGTGGACGTAGCCCTGGAAAAGGGAGGCCGCTCAGTCGCGTGCGAGGTGTCGGTGACGACCTGTGACCTTTCGATTGTGGGTCCGCCGCCGGTGGGGTTTCGATGCTGGCGGTGAGGGTGGGATTCGAACCCTACGGAGTCGTTGATAAATCGCAAGTTATTGATTATACGAACTCAGAAAACGCACAAAACGCATCCAAGCATAGTCTCATTACGAATTTATTGCGAATTCGATCAACCCAACCAACCCCGAAACCCGCGACGTCCAGCTTGGGAAAACGCTCGTACATCGTGTATAGAAGAGGATACTGTTTCCTGAGACATCAGGCAGCGCACGGCATTTCCCCAGTTTTCGCACAACACCCGCGAATGGAGTCACAACGGAGTCACGGTAAACCTTGTTACTGGCGCCGGCGCGAGTTCTTTCTCTGCCAGCCTACGAATCTCGCGGCAAATCGATCTGCAACAGTGCGACCAGTAGGCCATTCATTTTCTTTGTGTTACGCGTGGCTGCCTGACAAAACGCCACCGGTTCGTACCCCACGGAAAGCCTCCCGCAAAAGGGCTCAGTACCGGGAGGTGCACGCGGTGGCCACGAACTTTGTTCAACGAACAAAACAGCCTTTCCGGGGGATATTTGCATACCAGCATGCATTTCTGTAGCGACGCGGCGGTATTGTGGAGGTGGAGTCAAGGCCATGTCGAGCCACCAACATGAGTACCGAATCCGCGAAGATCAATTTCGCATCCGCAAGGATGTCCAGGAGAAACTGGCTTATATCAGAGTCCATCTGATTGGCAGCCAGAGCCTCGCCACGCAGACAGAAGACGGGGAGCCAGGGAAAACGTCGCAGCGCGAACTTGCCAAACGGCTGGGTGTGTGCCAGCCGGAAGTTGCGCGCCTTCTCCGTGGGGAGTGCACGCCGCACGCAAAAACTCTCGCGAGGATTACCGAGTTGTACCACCAAGCCCGCTGTCGTCACTGGGGCGCCGAGAGTTTCTTCCCTATCTGCGCCTTGGCCGAACGAGGTAACAGTCACGTGTATCGCAGCGACCTTCCGGTGACGATGATGAAACTCTTACAAGCAACCCTTACCGCAGAACCGCTCCTGCCAAACCAGTCGCCGCATGATGCCGACACAATCAGACTCGACCTCCACATTCGCGCCAGAAAGCTCCCTGACGGTGTCGAGGCCTACTCATTCGGAAACGACCTTCACAAACCGACAGTCGTCGTCGTGCTTGTCGACAAACGATTCCATTACGCCGACCAGTGCAAGAAAGCCTGGGACGAAGTGCTAGCCCATGTCGCCAGAATTCCCACCGCACGGAGCAACGTCGTGCCCATATCGGAACCGGTGATGCGCCACTTTGTGCCAGGGAGCGTTGAACAATGACCAAAAAGCAGACAGCACCACCGACTTCCACGCCACGAACACCCGCCAAGGCCGACAACAACACGCCGACCGCCATCACGAAGACGCACGACGGCTACGTGGGAACACAAGGCGGCGTGCAAGGGGCGTGGGTAGTCGAGTGCAGCAGGCGCAAGCCAAGGTGGAAGTACGCGCTCGCCCATCACGCCGCCACCCACCTAATCCAGTACGGTGATGTCATCCAAATCGGCTCCGGAACGACCTTCAACTGCCTGATGGAGAAAATCATCGAGTTGCAAGAGACGCGACGGAAGGCCTATGACCTAATCATCCTCACGACCAACCTCCAGGTTCTCGCAAAAGGGCGCGACGCCCAAGCTCGTGACCCCATGTTCAGCGCGATGCAAATCGTCCTCACCGGGGGCGCCCTCCAAGTCTCACTGGAGAGCCTCACAGGGGAATACGCGGCCAAAGGCGTCCGTTACGCATTCATCAACCCCCGCACCGTCTTTCTCGGCGCGGCAGGACTGACGTTCCGCGAGAAATTCTCCATCACCTATCAATTCCAAGATGAGATCTCGACGCAAGTGGCCTACGCCACTCGACCAACGAACCACCGCGTGATTCTCTGCGACCACAGCAAACTCGGCACGAAGGCGGCATGGGATGCCGAACTCACCATCGATTCCCTATTGCACGACACCAACGAATGCACCATCATCTCGACGCTTCCAGAGCAGGGTGACCCAGAGGACGGCGCCTATGCCAGCATCATCGAGCAGGAACAACAAGCCTTCCAAACGTTGATCGAGCCAATCGCCGCCAACAAAGACTACAACGACAAGAAATTCGCCTTTCGGCTGATCAACACCGCGGGCGAAGTCAAATGGGAGCACTCACTGAGCGCCATCAGAGAGCAGCGCGCAAAGAGATCACCAAAGACCTAACCGCGAACAATCGCAGTACGGTGGCGCCGCGCCCCGGCAATGCGCGGCGTTGCCGGACTCGGTACAATCGGCGATAACCCCCTTAACTTCCTGTCTCAGCCTAGGGGTTCACTTCAATCCCTCCACCCGATAAACATTCTCCCCCCGGCCTCTAGCAGGTTGCGGAAAAACTCTTTTCCGGGGTCGAAACCGACTTACTAAGGTCTGCAAGTTGTTGATTTCACGTTCGACCTCAGACGATTTTGGGTTGTTTTCAGCCCTCCAGAACCCTTTTTCGCCCTTGATACCACGGGTGTCCCCCGCCTCGTACCCCCCTCGGCACGTGCAAAAATCCCCTCGGGCACTTTTCTGTGCGACAACATCGCAAAATGCATCGCGCGATGTACGCTCTATACCAATCAATTCCTAGAATTCAAGTATGTACTCACCACTCGTTGCCACAACTAATCAACGCCACACTGCCCACTCACGACAGCGCATTCACGTGCGCGTCTACCGCGGCTCCTCATGGCGTTTCGTCGACGTCGAACCTACAGCCTCCGGGGACCTTGCCTTTTGGGACGAAGAACCAGGCGACGTCCGCAGGTACCCATTCGCGCCATCACCCGCTGAGCGACAGGCGCTTCTCGACGCGCTCCAAACTAACGCCGAATGCGGCCGCGTATCCAGGTACATCGACCTCGACGTACCACACGAGGCACTTGCCGCCGCCGCCGACGTCAGCCTTGCCGCATTTCGGCGTTTCGTCCACGACACCGGCCAAATCTCGGAAGCGGTCGACCTTGACAGAAGAATCCTTGCATTTCTCCAAGCCACCCAACGGCCCGATGTAATCCCAACGACAGCGCCGACGCCAATCAAACAAGACAGCGACGCTCACCATAAACCCCAAGATCAATACGAGCGCCGAAAAATCGCGTAAGGAAGGAGCAACCGGGGCGGGGCCTCGCCCACCGCTAACCATCGAAAAGGAGCCAATTTCATGCAACCGATCCCTATGAGCCTATTGCAATCATCGACCGACTCATCCTCCGCAAGTTCATCAACAGCCGGACGCCGCTCCATCGTCAGCGCGGCTGCACGGGCCTTGAGTGAGGCCATCCAGTTGCCATCACTGGATCGCGACCAGTTGACTACCACGTTGGCACTTCTCCTCACAAAGAGCGCAACGCCCGCCGAACTCGTCCGCAAGCAGGAACGTCATGTAGAACCAAAACACGCGCTCGTCATCCTCGTGTGTCCAAACCCCGCCATCGACGTCCACCCCGATGGCCGACTGTACCTTGGCGGCGCTCTCGGCACAATCGGTTCCATCTTCGCGGCGCGCTCCATCCCGACAATACCAATCGGTTTCCTGGGTACCGGCCCAGCGGGACAGCTCTTCCGAAACATGGCGAGAGACAAGGGCATCGACACCAGCAGCCTCACACCCGTCAGAGGCGAGTGTGGATTCACCATATTCACGTCACGGCAGGCCAAGATCTCACGGCTCGGTCCCCGAACCACCAAACCGGAGCTCGACGCGCTCCTAACAGCCTTTAGCACAGCCATACGCGAAGCCGACACGAAACATCCACCACTAGTAATCATGTCCGGAAGCATCCCATCATCCGAGACCGAGGATGCCAACCGCCTTTACCATGACCTCATCCACCTCCTGCGCGCACTACAAGCGAATCACCGAGAAAAATCTCCTGTATGGGTCGATGCCCGAGGTCCAGTCCTATCCTGGGCCTTACAAGCCAAGCCGGATTACGTGAAGATCAATCACCAAGAACTCGCAGAACTCATCGATCGCCTGATCGCGACGGGCCAATCACCGAAGACAATAATGCCGCCACGAACGCGATTCGAAGCACTGGCATGCCAAGCAAAACACGTGGTAACTACGTTCTGCCTACGGGAACTCACCGTCACGATGGAAAAACGCGGCGCGCTCACTGCTTGGCCGCACACCAATCACGTCCATTTCGCAAGAGTCATCCGGGCACTCGCCAAGCCCCACACCGCCGGCCTCGGCGACACCCTCCTGGCAACGCAAGCGATCGGCGAAGTCATGAAACAACATCAACACCGCAGTCTCGAATTCGGCGTGGCAGCAGCCCGCGCATCCGCAGGGCTCATCGGGACAACACTCGTGACCGACCCATTGGACATCCTCTCGCATCTGCCGCAAGTCCGGCGAGCAACACTCGACATCACCGATGCCCTACGACCACCACAGAATCTCCGTGAGCTGCGGCGAGCCGTCACCAAACGTGGCGTCCACCCAGTGATCATCGCTGACATGGACGGGACCCTCACGCGCCCCAGGCAACGCATCACCACAGACATCATCACCGCCCTCCGAAACGTGCTCGACACGGGCCTGAGCGTCGTGATCCTCACGTCATCCGGAATCGAAGCTGTCCATACACAAGTCCTCGCCGACCTTTGCACACAAATACCTACAGACCAACTCAAGAACGTCTACATCTTTGCCGCCCAAGGCAGCCAGGCGTATTACTTTCCCGCCGGCACCCCATCTATGGAGCAACTATTTCTCTTGGATTTGGCCGATCCACAAGTTCTCGGCCCACAGGGCGTGCAACGAGTCACGTGCCTACTCAACGAAGCGGCCAAGTATTTCGACCTTCCGACCGATGAACAATCACTGGTCGAGAATCGGTCGTCGCAAATCACCATGATGATTTTGGGGCGCGACGCAACCCCCGAAGCGAAGGAAATTTACGATAACAACGGCGGCGAGACACAGCGTGCACAAATCGCTGACTACCTCAACCGCCGCTTCGCGGACGACAACCTCCGCGTTATGGCCCGACCAGGGGGAAAGAGCTCTATCAATATCGCTGCCATCGGAGTCGACAAGGCATTCGGCATCAAGAAAATCGCGGAATGCCTTGGAGTCTCAGCATCGCAAATGATCTATATCGCCGACGAATTCTGGCCCGGAGGAGTCGATGCACCCGTCATCGGTCACGTCCTGGCGACAATCAATGTCGGCCCCTCACTCGCGCCGACCGCATCAGAGCAGCACACCATCATCGACGACGTTTCACTGGGCACGCTAGGCACCAAGGAAGTGCTCACCATGCTCGCCGCGACACAACGACGAACGGTCATGCAGCAGCGAGCCGAAGACCAAGCGGCAGCAGCAGCGTAGCCACCCGCGCATGCCGACATTCCAGGAGCAGCAGTCCGCCACTAAGGGACGAACAAAAAAGTGAAATCGACCATTATCCGTCGGCACCACAGCCGGCCCTTGCTATCGAAGTGGTATCGTGATGATTGCCAGAACGATTGTGGCACAATTACGCGCGATCAACGATGGGCAAGTCCAGAACGGATGATTGTCGGCCCAGCGTTCGCCACCGTGCGTGACCTCGTCATTCACCATGGACGCACATACAGCAGCAAGCCCCTCCCGCACGGAGGGTGGTCTCGCGGGTTGCAGGCGTGCTACGCGAACGCGCTCCACTCCGCCATGACGGGCAAGTGGGTGTATGTTGAGGGATTCGCCATTCCCCCAAAGGGTGATCTCGCTGTCCTCCGCGCGTGGGTGGCGCCGCGAATCTCCTGTTGTTCGCGGGCGGCGATGTCGGCGCCGATGGCTTCCGCATGGCGCTCCACCGCCTTGGCCGTGACTTCGATACCGGCCAGCAAAGCAAGTTGCTCCCGGCCCTTATCGAAGCTGGTTTCCGCCCCCACCAGCGCCATCATGCGCCGCACTCCAAGACGTCGCGCCCAAACTGCAAGCATTGGTGATGTCTCCTCAGCTTGAGTCAGACGTGGCGCGAGGCCGTGCCATCCGGCGCGTGATGGCACGGCCGATCTCAGTGGCGATGCCGTCTGCGAGCGAGCAGTTCCACTGTTCCACTCGCGGACGATGGGTGAGGTCAAGCTACCGGGCGGGGGTAATGCTGATGCGCCCGACGAGGCACAATCTTCCCCCGAAGCGTTTCAACCCTCCATTTTTCTGATGGACGATGGACAGGATAAGGGCTTTGCGGCTTTGCGCCGTTCCACATAAGATTTGCTGACCAGGACCGGGGGCTCAGACAGGTCCTCAAGAGATGCGGCGAACCGAAACAGCCGATGGCAGATCGACTCGCCGAGGTCCGCTTCGCGAGGACTGTCGTGGATCGACGCAGCCGAGGTGCATAACGACTATGTTAACCCCCTTTCGACGTTGATTCAGCCTAAGCACGTTCGGGCAGTCTGTTAATCTGTTCTCCTGGTGCATGCGGAACCTACATCACTCGCGCGTGCGAGAGGCGTGGCCGTTTAGCCCACTTAGCCGTGAATTTCGACCAGGTCTTTCCACCCGTCCAAACAACGATTCAGACTCTTTTGGACGCTGGCGGCGCGATCAGCATCGCCGTAGGCGATCCGGACCCGGCCGGAACGGGCAGATAGCTTAACGTCTGCTCCTTGCAAGGGGAGTTTGCCGGCAATAACACTTTCGTGACTAACGGTGTAACGATCCCACTCTTGCAGACAATCCACCAAGATGCCCAAGTAGGAGAGCGGATCTTCAGTGAGGCGCAGCAGTTCTATGTCCTCCGGCACACCAAACAGTTTGGGCTGCTGCTGCATATTGTGGAGAGCCGTTGCGGCCGTGGCCCACACCACGCCCGAGAACCACCATGCCGGATCGTAGCGGTTGCGCTTGAACCTTTGGATCAGAAGCCGGTCGGCCGCCTCGGAGTTGGGGTCACTGGGCAGCCCAAAGTACACCCTGAAGTAGAAGGTGGAGTAAAGCAGGAGCAGCAAGCCACTACAGACTCCATGGTCGAGGAAGCGAGTACCACTTCCACTGATGCCGCTACGCATGACCGCCTCGAAAGCGCCGCGCATCCATCGAATGCGTTTGACCATCGACTCGATGCCATAGTACTGGTAGTGGCGTTCCCACAGGTCAAATGCGTCACCCGGGAGGCCATGGGTCCGATTGAGATAATCGACTTTAGGCGGCTTAAGGGGTGCAGATATAGACGCAGCGACGGCGCTCCGAAGCGCGTCAAGGTTGCCCAAGTCTCGAAGTGCATCTGCTATTGCTGCAAGTGACCTCCCATAGAACTGCGGCGAGTTTACCTTCGAAAGCTTGTGCAGCCGTTCTCTGTCGTAAACTGAGTCTATTCCACATTGCATCCAGAAATGATGTTCGAAGTAGTCCTCGACGACTTCGACGCCAACGCCAACCTGCTCGTCTATCAGGCCTGCCTGCAATGGGTCCAGACTACCCTCGAAAAGGTAGCCTACGTCGTGCAGCATACTGACAAACGGCCAAGCTGACCGGAACCGCATCGAATGCTCCCGTTCATGACCACGGATCACGAAATGCCGCCCGCACTCGTCTCGAACGCTCGTCGAATTGGCGTAGAAATACCATCCAAGGAGGTAGTTATGGACCGTGTGCGCGGAGTGGTCCCTTTGCTTTTGGTATGCGATCCTTCCTCCGACTTCACGGCGGAGTAACCCTTGCCGGAAGTGATCAGCGTCGTCCATGTCAGTCCAGGCGAGAACCAGTCTTGCGTAGGAGTTGGCGTGCCAGAGCCTGACCTCATCCATCGTCGCACTCAGAAACCGATTGAGTGCCTTGCCTAAACCGGCGGGCTTTTGGTGATTAGTCCTGTATACCGGCGTGACCGCGAGGCGGGCGAGTTCATCAGTTGTGCTGCGCATCGGGCTCGATTGGAACAGCGGTGTGTTTCGTCCGGTTGCATGTACGCCCGATACTGGCACCGGAGGTGGTTCCGGGTGCTGAAGCAAACAGGCAACGAGCGCTTTCCGAGAGTTCGCACGGCACGTCAAGATTCGCTAAGGCGAATGCCTTCTGCTGCCGGATACTTGCTAACAAAAAGTCGAGCATCAGTGGCGAGAGCGTTTGGGCCGCAAACTCCATGTCGGCTTCGACAAGCCGTTGAGTTTCCGTAGCGAACGCGTCATCGTGCCAAATTGCGAAGTAAATCGGAAAGGAACGCTCAATTTCGGTGGCATCTCCGAGTACCTCCAGCACTCGGACCGCGCCCTTCCTCAGGATTCCACGCCACAGGAATCTCGGGTGCTGTCGGAGAATAACCGGTCCAACCACCTCTCGGGGCAACCACCCGCTTGCACGGACGGAGCACTTGTAATCGTTGCTTGAGGTCAAGTGGAGATCCCACTCCCATTCGTTGCCGGACAACGGCCCGTAAAAGGCTGCCAGCCGCGTCAGCCAATGCTGAAAGTCGAGGAGCCGGAGCCGGATCTTCGGGTACACGGGAATGATAGCGGCAACAGGGTAGAGCTTTTCCTTCGACTCTCGCTTCACTAGTGCGAGCGGGGGTAGGTCGGGTAGTGCGTCCTTTATAATCTTGGGCACCTTCCGCCTCTCCACCCTTTGGAGTGTCATAGCGGCAAATGGGCCGAGCTGGTCGTCGTGGACGTAGAGTTCATCGATGCGCCGAGCAATAGTCGAAATGCTGACCTGCCCCATCGCGACTTCAGAAGTTCGCTGAGCGGCGCCGCGCATGGAAAAGCCACTTATTGTCACCGCGTGGCCCTCCCCGTCGTCGCAGATTCCGACTACGACCACCGGGAGCCCAAATCGGATATAGCCGTAAATGAGGGATAGGAGGGGCGTGGAGGGTTTCACGGCAATAACCTCCGGCTCTAGTCCGAATGACTCAATTGCCGTGCAGATTTGATCAAGCGCGAGGCTGCGCGATGGAAGAGGCCGCGAGTTATGCCCGATACGATTCGCCGCTCGCGTTATCGTGGCCGGCGTAGGAATTGGAGTTCCAAATAACTCAGCATCCTTATGCAGCGCCGACCATAGGGCGACCGTGGCACAGGCGGCCAAGACGGTATCCTGCTCCTGAAATGCGAGACTTCGCACACGCAACTCAAGGCCGAACAAGTTAGCTCGATAGCTCCTTATTGCCGCGAAGTGCCGCCGCCCGCCGTCCCATCCGTACGTCGCAAGAACGGTCCGTCCGACGACTGCCTCTGGTAAAGGGCGGGCTACAACGAAACCAAGATAGGCCTGCTTGAATGCCTTTTTCTGTTTGCGCGACGCCCGGTTTTCGATCAGCAGTCGGACAAGATTCGGATCGACCTGAATGCTGAAGAAATGAAGTCTCTGACACCGGCGAGGGTACGACGCAAAACATTTGACGTAGTAGGCAGAATAGTCATCCAAGTAGTCGCCGTCCGTGTAGTCGTGTTCAACGACCATGGACTGCACGCCAATAGCATCGAGGTATCCCGCCAGGTAGTTGGCTACTGTGCTTTCGGCGACACTGCTAGCAGGGCAGAACTCATTGCTCAGAGCGTGAAAGAACGCCTCGTGACCATAGGGGCCGACGTCGAAGAGGCGGGCCTTCGCGCAGAACAACTCTGCCAATTAACGACTGACCTCGAATCGCATCAGACCGGTCGACACGATCTTGGCATCCCTCAGGCCTTTTAGCGCCTTCAGAAGTTCCGCTCGGCGAGCGGCCTTTCGAGGCCGCCGGACCTTTCGTACGCCCCTTACTGTCGTGAACTGCTTTTGAGTCAGCGTCATGTCGCTCACAATACGTATACGTGTAAAATGCTCATTCGGTTCAGCTTATTTGCCGAGGTCGCAGCGGTTTGGCTCCAACCGCACCTGTTCCAAGCACATTGTAAATGGAGGACGTCCAAGGAACTTTGTACCACCTTCGAGCATCAATGTCAATAATAACCATCTAATTTTCTTAAGCTTAGCGCCGCACCGCTGCTGCCGGTGACATTCCCAGCCGCGCCTCCAAAAACATTCTACAGCAAACGAATGGCCATCGCGTCTTGTGCTAGCGTTTCGCATAGCCTAATGGCCCGCGCTGCCGCGTGTTCCGATGCCGCGAACGACGCCTCAGTTCATGTTGGCCCTCGCCCGCTTCGCGCTTCGCGACAAGTCCGTGGTGCTCCTTACACAAGGGTTAGGCCCAAAGCCGTTTCACGGCAGGGTCGCCATCCTCGTGAACGAATGGACCAACAGCGCAGCCGAGATGCTTGCGAGCTTCGCCTCGGAGAACCATTTGGCAACGGTCATTGGCACTAAAACCGCCGGCAATGTCCTCGGAGCGGTGAACCAGCGAGTCGGCGGCGGATACTGGCTGCGCGTGCCAGTCTTCGGTTGGTACACGTCCAACGGCAAGTGCCTGGAAGGGCAAGGCGTCTCACCAGATCTGGAGGCAGATGTAGACCCACCCTCATTGAATCCGGCAATCGACCAGCAAGCGCGCCGTGCAGCCGAAGTTCTTGATGCTGCCTAATGGGCCGTCGGCCGGGCGTCGAGGAACTCTGTCAGATTGTCGGCGACCTGCTCAACGATTGGGAACCGCCATTCTATGACACCGAGGACGAGTATACCGACGACTTGTTCAATTACCTCGATGAAGAACTCGATCCGAAGTTCTCCGCGGTGAAGCGCACGAAGACAGTTCGAGGGATTCCCGACATCCTGATCAACAACCAGCTCGTGCTAGAGCTCAAAGTCGACCCAATCAAGACCGAGCGTGACCGACTGATAGGGCAATGCTGCGAGTACTCTCGGTCATTTGTCGCGTGGGCAATCGTGATCGACCTGGACGAAGATAGTGTCGAGAAACTCCTTGGGCTGCTCGAAGCGAAAAGCTTGAACTACATCGAGGTAATCCCCTACGATTGCGACGAGGAGGATGAGGAAGACGACGAGGATGACGAAGAGGACGAAGAGGATTAGGGTGGTGATAAGGTGAAAAATGCCAGGGCGATGATTGAGGAGCAGCTGCGTGCCATCAGTGCTGGGCAAGTCCGCAGCGGGATGATTGTCGGCCCGGTGTTTGCGACGGCCGGGATCTTGTCGTGCAGCATGGACGCTCGTACACGAGCAAGCCGCTCCCGCGCGGACAGTGGTTCCGTGGGTTGCAGGCGTGCTACGCGAACGCGCTCCAAGCAGCGATGACACGCAAGTGGGTGTACGTTGAAGGATTCGCGATTCCCACAAGTGGTGATCTCGCCGTCCTCCACGCATGGGTAACCAACCCCAAAAACCCCACCGTGGCGCACGACCCGACATGGGGAAACGGCCGCGAATACCTCGGCATTCCCTTCAGGCTCGACTACGTCCTGCGAGTGCAGGAACGAGCCGGTCACCCCGGCGTGCTCGACGCTTGGGAACTCGGGTGGCCACTCCTCCGCGGAGACGACCGAATCGCAGACGTGAAGTGGACGGCAGCCCTGGCGCCAACAATCCCGTAAAGCCGGCAAATCGGACGCGCTCCTTCGATGCAGTAACGACATTTTCCGTAACGCGCCTATCGCACTCGCGCGTCATGCGCGTCCTAATTATCATCGGTTCGTGATCGCGTGATCGCGCAATGGGCAGCAGAGAACGAGCGCCCTCTGTCCGCCCGGACGCGCCGTCAGATTACCTCCCAGCGCGAGTGGCTTCCAGGCACACCTGACCATGTCAGACAAGTAAGCCAACAATCTCTTGACATTGTCGCATTACTCCGCTTAGAATCTGAATAAGGAGCAGAGGAGGTTCAATCAATGCGTGATGGACTCCATAAGGATCTGCCACTCGGTCGCGCGTGGCAAGGCGTTGTCAAGGCTTGCGAGCGCGAGGCAGAGCGCGGCGAGACGGCCCGCACGCGGGCAACAACCGCTCTCGCCTCCGACGTCAGAAAAGAGGTTTCGGAGGGATTCATCAGACAACTCGTCCAAACCGCAGACAACGGCGCATCATTGTTGCCCAGCTTCAACGCTTTCACGCCAGAAACAACGTCACGACAGCTGCAGGGTTCGAACTCCCCACTGGAGAACGAGATCATCGCAAACGCGAAGCGACTCGAAAGCAACGGACTACGGGGGCGACCATTGGCTCGCAAGGCTGTCGAGGAGGCACTCAAGGATCGAGGCGAGAATAGGGCACGCCAGATAGAACAGACCTGCCACTCAGCGGGAGAGGGTGCTGGCGCGATTGCTCGTGCGGCAACCGACGCGATAAAAAACGTGGACCTATCCACCATCGTCGAACCACTACTCAAGAACGAGCCCCTGCGGGCCGCGCCAAAGCGACGCCACGTCGATCCGGATGAGGATCTCACCAAACCACGATGACCAGCGACCGCGACGCCACGCAAAGACCATTGGCCCGCATCATCGCAACAGAACACGCTAGACGAGCGCCATCGCCTGCAATCACGTGCATCATCGGAGATGATCTCGTGGTCCTTCCCAACGTCTTGGGCACGTACTGCGTCCACGAGCTCAACTCGCGCGTCGATGACCTCGTGATCCTCGCGGGAGTGGTCGCGTTTGCCGACCGCGCAGTAGCACGCACACCAGCAAGTGCGTGGCCCCGAGCCCTACACCTCACGCTGCCAGTGCACGACCCGCCGTTTTGGGAACGAACCGACATTGTCGCTGCGCTCACACAAACCCTCGATGCGCTCACTGGCGACACGTGGGATTTTGCGTTCAAACCACGCACCAAACAGACGCAGGTCAACCCACAAACGACCCTGGCGTTGAGCGGCCAGCCATGCACCGTCATCCCATTTAGCGACGGGCTCGACTCGCTCGCCGTAGCCCGCCTCACCCAACACCATAATCCGGACACGACACTTCTTCTCGTCACGACCGGCACGCACCGGTGCGTCACTTCCGACATCAGAGACCGCCGCGTTGCCATTCCCTTCAAGATCCCAAGCAAACGCGTGCGATTCCCCGAAACCAGCTACCGCTCACGAGCGTTCGTCTTTGGCATCATGGCAGGCATCGCCGCACACCTAGTGGGCGCACACAACATCGTGGTCCCAGAAAGCGGGCAAAGCTCGCTCGGTCCATGGCTCTTGCCCGTGGGCAACGAAGCCCCAGACATTCGCACGCACCCCCTCTTCACCGCGCAGCTCGCCAATTTCCTCTCGGCCGTCCTTGACACCACAATCGGTTTCGACCACCCCCAGCTTTGGAAGACCAAGGGCGAGACCCTGCGCGAGCTACAAGAGCTTGGCTTTCACGACGAGTGGTGGATGACCCGCTCGTGCCCACGACGTCGACATGTCTCCCTCGACGGGAACAGTGTCCAGTGCGGGGTTTGCGCAGCCTGCCTGTTACGTCGCCAATCGTTGCACGCCGCCGGTCTTGATGAGAGCAAGGACCGGTACTTCTGGGCAGACCTTGGCGCGCCCACCCTCGCACAAGCAGCACCACACAACGCCCGACCAACAGGACCAAACGATACCCGCCATGCCTGGTGCGGCACGCTAGAACTCGCGAACCTCGCAGCGTACGACTGCAACGATAATTACCGATTCTCTCGTGCAACGGCTGAACTCGCCGACGCACTTGGAACCTCCAACGCCACCGCGTGTCACAACTTGACGCGCCTGCTTGGCGCGCACGCTGCAGAATGGGAAGCGTTCGTATCATCGCTCCCCGGCGCATCGTTCCTCGTCCAATGGCTGCACTCACGACAATGTTAAAAGCACTTGAGAACCGCGACCCAACAGAACTCGCTGAACGCCTGCGCGCCGCGCGGATGAAGGCCGGATTGACGCAAGAAGCAGCGGCCGACGCGCTGAAGATGGCGAGAACAACCCTCGTCGCCATCGAAAAGGCACAGCGGCGCATCCGCGCCGAAGAACTACGGCACATGGCAGAGGTCTATGACGTTTCCGTTAACGCCCTCCTACGATCCTCCTCTGTCGCGGTTGACCTCGTGCCACGCTTTCGCGCGTTGGCCGGAGGTTCCGCACAAGCCGCGGACGAGGCAGCCCTCTTACTCAATGACTTGGCCGCAGCAGAAGTCGAACTAGAGCGACTACTAGGCGCCCCACTGCAACCAAATTACCCACCAGAAAGAAGACTCGGCCCAGGCGATGTACGCGAGCAGGCCGAAGACGCAGCACTGGAGATGCGCCAACGCCTCGGACTAGGCCTCGGCGCGATCAACGACCTCGTCGGCGTCCTCGAATCGGACGTCGGCGCCAGAATATTCGTCCGAGCACTTCCCACCTCAACGATCTCAGGACTCTTCATCTACGACGAGGGCATTGGTGCCTGCATCCTCTTGAACAAGAAACACCCGCGCGAGCGACGCACCATGACCGCCGCCCACGAGTTTGGGCACCTCCTCTCCACGCGCCGACAGCCAGACATCGTCAACGCAGGACAGACCGCCCAGTCCCGAGAAGAACGATTCGCCACAATCTTCGCCGCCGCGCTCCTCATGCCCGCAGCATCCATACGACGACGATTCGAAGACCTCCGCCGCGACGCTGGCCGGTTCTCGCCACGCCACCTCATCGTCCTCGCACAACAATTCAACGTCTCCGAGGAGGCGCTCTGCCGCCGCCTCCAGGAACTCGGGCTCTTACCAGATGGGACTTGGGACTCGCTTCGCGACCGCGGGTTCTCCGGCGACCTCGTCCGACAAGTCCTCGGCGACAAACCACAGGAACCAGAAGTCACGCTACCCCCCCGACTCTGGTTACTCGCCTCCGAAGCCTACCGGCAAGACCTCCTCACCGAAGGACAACTTGCACGAATGCTACGGCTCGACCGCGTCCAGGTACGAGCAATCTTCGACGCCCTCGGCGCACAGGAGTTTGGTGGTGACGAATCCCTCCAGCCTGCGTGATCACCATTCCGTCCTCGTCCTCGACGCCAGTGTCGCGCTCAACCTGCTCGGCACCGGACAAGCCGCACGACTATTACAGACACTCGGCCGCAAGATCGTCATGGACGAGCAAGCCATCAAAGAAATCATCTACGACCCATCCAACGGAGCACCTGGCGAACACGCTATCGCAACACTCGCAACGGCAGGTCTCATCAAGCGACACCGGCTGACCACCCCTGCATACGAGCTTTTTCTCGAACTGACGGGCGCAGCCCCCCCTGACGACCTTGGCGACGGCGAAGCAGCAACAATCGCAACGGCCACACATGCGAACGCGATACCAGTCATTGATGAGCGAAAAGCGCGCCGCATCGTCTCGACCCGGACTCCCGGCACTACAGTCTTGCATACGATTGATCTCCTCGCGTGCCCAGCCGTCGTCAGTGCGTTCGCGGCCGAGCTTGGCGACATCGTCTATGGTGCACTTCGTCACGCGAGAATGCGCGTCCCAGAAGACTGCAGAACATGGGTGCTAAATGTCGTCGGCCTGGAGCGCGCAAAGGAATGCCCAAGCCTCAACTCATCACTGCACAGACCGCGCTAAACACGAGCACTCCGATATCGTGCGAGTAACGACATGGCGTTCACTGAACACTGCCAAAATGCAACGTGTTCCCGCAATTGCGCCTCGAACCCGCCCCGAAGGGAGTCACAATGGATTCACGGCATGTTTCACGACGTTCCATGCGTGGTCGGCAAACTGGAGGCGGACATCTCCGACGTCCTTTCGTTGGTCGATGGGTGCTTGGATTAGGTCTACGTAATCCTGGACCTTCTCAATTCTTGGCTGACTCGTGAACACGATCTTGATGGTGTCCGGTTCATGGCGAAGGTTCTCGATGAACAGCCGGAACTCGTTTGTTGGGCGCTTCTTGTCCAGATAAGCGTGCGACACGAGCAAGTAGGAAGCCGTGGGTTGTTGGGCGTACCCGGCAGATAAGAGCGCGCGGTAGAAATGGGAGTTGTAACCGGCGTGGTGCGCAACCTGGACGACCTGCAAGGGCAACAACGCGTCAAGGAGCGCCTGATGGTATTGCTTACTGCCGCCGCGTTTGAAATCCACACAGCTAGCATCACCGGCCACCAAAAGTCCCTGGTCCTGAAACTCCAAACGCATCACATAGCTAAGTTCATTGCTCGGCGTAATTTGGCGCAGAGGAATATCTGCGAGAAGAGCAAATGCCAAATAATCGCCGACTGGCAACCGGTTCCAGTGTTTCTTCACCAGACCGTTAGAGGGACCAAGCAAGGTGAGACGCAACCCCGTCGAAGCAAGGTGCCTTTGCGCCTCGAAGCGATGGTTGGCCGCCGACCACCCAAACTGGCGGGGAGCGCCATCGGCAACCGTCTGACAACACATTCGAATTCGACGCGCCCGCAGCGCGTTCACAACCCGTCGCAACCAAATCGCATTAATCGCGTCGGAAGCCGCAGCCTTGCGGATCGCACCCAGGTTGTGACTTCTCGTAGCGTCTCGCCCGCGGCCTGGGTGTCGGTGCTCAAGATAATCCACCAGCGCCGGGATATCTTCAATATCCCGGCCCCAATAATAGCGCCATGCCCAACTATCACCGAGCAGCTTGCCAAGTGACGTCAGATCATGTGGTAGTTGTACACTCCCGTCCGCGTGGGCATCAGCTATCGGATCGAGCCCAAGCATCTCGAATGCCGCGTTGCGATGTCGGACGAAGATGTTCTCGATTCGTTCCATCGAATCGTTGGCATCGGAGAAGTCCAGCAAACCTTCGTCTTCACGTACCTGACTGATGAGTTCACACCACCGCAGTTTCTCTTGCAGGTACGCGCGCAAGACATGCAGGCCATCTCGTGATGCGAACTGCGTCGCCAAAAGGTGCCCGTCTTCAATTGGGATATCGAACGCATGGTGGGTGGTGTCGTTTGCCACCGGTGGCAGCCACACTTCCCTGATCGTGATGCTCCGATCCTCGATGATTGGCACAAGTCCCTTGAGGTGATCCTCATCGTAGTGGGTACCGATCACGAGATCAATCGTCCGCTCCTCATCACCAAAAGCAGCGAACGCCTCCGTAAGTTTCTGATGCACGTGATCAGCCGGATAGGACTTCTGCACGCCGGCGTCAGCAAGTACCCGGACAATTCTGCCGTCATCGTTGCGAAATTGTACAAGCAGCGCTGCGCCCAACTGCACTTCAAACATGTCCACCTGAATTAGCGTTGCAGGCATCGTCACGTGCGCTCCGTCGTCCATCTAGCTCTCGCCTCTCGTTTCACAAGTGCGCAATCGCGTCCCTCACCAGGTCCTTCTCGAAAGCTGACAGCGTTAATGCATCAACGTCCAGCGCGCGCAATCTTGCGAGTGCAACGTCGAGACTTCCTTCCGGTCGCAGCACTCCTTGGAGTCGTTCGCCGACTTGTATGGGGATGCCGTATTCGTCGAGTGCCACGACTGCGGGGTCGAGAAACCAGTTCTCGACGAGACCAGCAAAGTACGCGTAGTTTCCGGGTGCACGCCCCGCCTTCGTGAGCACCGAGCGTTGGACGCGGTCGACCGCAAGCAAGTACTTGGGAAAGTTGAAGTTCGCCCAGAACCGCAAAAACTCTATCGCGCTCTCGACGACCTCGCCGGGTTCGGCACTTTCCTGAATCGCCGCACGCAGCAGGCCAGCACCGCCACCATTGTGTCGTAGTCGTTCGATTCGAAATGATAGCTGCGCGCCCGAACTTACCCCAGCCCGCATCTGCTTACCAGGCACGAGGTAGTCCCAAATCAATTTGCAAACGAGCTGGAGTTGAGGGTTCGTGGGTTGGCCAGTCCAAGAGAGAAGTGTTGCCCAGTCCCGCAAGTGTTCCCGCATCGCCTGCGCGAGGCGCACGAGCGCCCGTGGGTCCACGCCGCGGCTTTCCTTGAGCACCTCAACGTCGAGATCGTCTCGATGCAGTAAGTCCCCCACGCGCTCTCGCGCTGCTGCCCCGAGGTCCTGCTCGTCAATCTGGATGAGCAAGCTCTCCGGCGCATCATCCGGCTGCGTGAAGATCGGCACATCGATCAGAGGCAAGTTCTCAGCGGGCGGGTCCCGGAAGACGTACACGTTCCCGACGAAGTGCTCGAACATCCGCCCGGACCGTCCAGCAATATTGTTGTAGGTAAAGAAGTCGTATTTTCGCTTGGCAATCTTGTTGTCGAGCACGACCACATTCTTGGCCTTCGTGTTCACACCCTCAATCAGTGTGGACGTGCACACAAGAAAGCGCACGTTCCCATCGTTGAACGCTTTCACGACGAACTGGCTGAGCGTGCGCGGCAACTGGCCATGATGCATCCCGATACCTTGGCCGAGCGCGCGAGCGAACAACCAGTCCGGATGGTACTGCTCGCCAATCCAAGCCACGGCGTCAGACAAGTTCGGCTGCGCAACGCCGAGCCCACCTTGCAGGAGCGCGTTCGTGACGTCGCGCACGCGCTGTGGCGAACGGCAAAATATGAGCGTCGGGTCATGCAAGTCCTTGCAGAGTTGCACGAGCCGCTCGACATCATCGTCGCCGGGGTCAACGCGGTGCAGTTGGGATACGACGGTCTTGTAGTCCGTCTTGATGAACCGGCACGTTATTCTTGACGGCAGATTGCCGATGCTGTCGATGTTCGGTCCCAACAGGTAGAATTGCGCGCCGGTCTTGTGGAGTCGATAGAACGCTTCGTTGAGCACGAGACTTCGATCCGTGTCCTCTTGACGTGGCTGCAACTTGTAGAACTCATCAATCACCAAGAAATCAATCGGCCCAAGCGGCTTCACGTCCAACATCCGCTCCTGCGTCATCACCAAGAGTTCAGGCGTGCCGCGCTCTTGCGACGGGTGCGTGATGATCTTGTACTGTCGACCGAACCGCCGCGCGAGGCGCCGACGCGTCTCATCGATTAACGCGATGGTCGGTACCACTATCGCAACGTGTTTGAACTTTCCGGTCGCGATGATGGCGTCGATGATGAGGCTCTTGCCGAAGCTCGTCGGCGCACTCAGGATCACGTTCTCCCCGTCCAGCAGGCTGCGGTACACCTCGCCTTGCGCCCGATGAAAGATGACGCCGTCCGCCAACATGTTCGTGGGGCGATGGTATTCGTACGCAATCGTATCGGCCAAACCGAGGTCTTCCGGGTCAAGGTACGGGAATAGGCCAACGCGGCGCACGAGACCGTCGAGGATGACCACTGCTGGGCCGAACGCATCCCGGTGCTCTAGCGCGCGCAGGACGAGCTCCTGCACCTTGGGATCAACCTCTCCCACGCCGGCGGGCTCATTGTTGATGAGCGAGCACAACGACCGCAGGATGCCGAACGCCTCGGGCCGAATACTGTCAGGTTGCGCGAGCCTTTCGCGCATGTTGCGGACTGCTAGAGCGTCTGCCATTTTCGTAACCCTTCATCCAAGTGCTGCAGGAGTGCTTGTTTGTCTTTGAGCGGGACAAGGAAGAGATGAATGCGTAGTGGTGGAAGAGTTTTACGGCTGAATGTCCCGTGGTGCGTGAGCACTTCGGCTTTGAATGCGTCGTCGAACTCTTCGGTGACTCGTTGGTGCGCGTTGACCGCGTCCGAGTTGTACGTGAGGAGGACGGGGATGACCATTGCGTCGAACACCTCGTCGAGTGACGTGTTCGGGTCGAGGAGTTTCTTGAGCTTGTCTGCGTGCGGCCAGGCTGGGTCGATTTTGTTTGTTATCGCTGCTGCTTCGCGCCGCAGGTATGTGGTCGTGGTGTGTTGGCCGAGTTCTTGGGCGACGTCCTTGATGGCCTGGTCGATGTCGCTGTAGAATTTTACTTCGCCGACCCAGAGTTCGAGAGCGTCGGCCGTTGCGAGGACGTGGACGGCGTCGAATCCTTTGACGGTGTCGTTGTCGGCGTCTTTGTAGTAGATTTTGCTGATCGCTGGGAGGGTGGAAGACTACGTGCGGCGATGTGCAGGAGGAGTTCGCCGAACTCGCCCCTTTTTTGGAACTTCTCTGTTTTGTAGACCCGTTGTGCTGCTTCTCGTAGCAGTCGGACGCTGTTGTGGTGCCCGCAGTTCTTTCGTTCCGTGTAGTTGAGCGCGAATTCTGGGAGCCACTCCATCATGTGGTCAGCGAGTGCTTTCGCGCGCCACTCGCCACCCTCGTACCCGGCGCAGAGCGCGGTGATTGTTGGCGTCAGGTTGAGGTCTTGGACGCGGACGTAGAGGAATGGTGGTGGTATGGGTTCGTGAAACTGTGCTGGCGGTGTGGGGGTCATCGGTTGCGCGCCGCTCGCTTGCGCGCGTCACCCCTGGTGGTCTTGTTGTTCCGACCAGGATCTTCTCCTCGTCGTCGGATGTGCCTAAGCCGCTCCTCGGCAATACCGTGCTCCCGCACCCCACACCCCGTCGGTGCTCGTTTGGTCATGCTGCGCCGTCCTCTTCCACTTCGTTGATGATCTTCAGGACGGCCGCGTCTGCGAGTACGCGTGCGGCTTCTTTTTCGAAGTGGTACGAGACCCATCGGATGCCGTTCTTTTCGAGTCGGTTGTAGAAGTAGCACGCTGTCTCTTCTGTTTCTGGTGCCGCGAGCATTCGGACGAAGTGTAGGAGTTGTAGTGGTCGTTGGCTGACGTTGTCGTAGCAGTAGAGCTCGTTCGCGTCCATCACCTCTGTGGTATTGAGTGTTTCTTGTTTGAAGATCTGCCTGCTGCCCATGAGCTTCTCGGCCGAGTACGCGAAGACGCCTGCCGTGTACGAGCTTTTGCCAGGTCGTATGAGCCACCAGTCCTCGAACACGCCACCCAGCAACCCGCGCAAGCGCGTTAGTTCCTCTTGCAGGAACGCGAGTCGCCGTTCGTGCTCCTTGTCGCTCACGATCCCTGTGTGTCCTTTCCAGTCGTTCCGGTAACGTCCGACGCTCTCCAGCACGCCGTACATTTCCTTCTTCGTGAGCCCTTCGACTTTCGCAGCGTCCGTCCGATAGAGGTCCAAGACCAGGTCTCGCTGGTCTTTGTCCGACAGCATCTGGCGGGTCGTTTTGGCGAGTCGCTGGCAGCGCACGACCCACTCCCCAAAAGAACTCCTCGACAACGAGTGTGGGTTGTTCTTGCCTCGATCAAACCAGTCACCCCGGTGCGCTCTGAAGAACTCCGCGTTTGAATGGAACGCGCTCGCCATCAGCGTCCCGAAGAACTGTGCGACCGCCTCGAACGCATTGAACAGGTGCGTGACCTTGTGCTCTGCATTCCCTGCTGCTTGGTACCGCCACAATATCGAGGCGAGCGGGAAGGGCAGTGTTTCGAGCCATGACTCGAACCCTTCCTTCTGGTTCAAGACCTTCAGCGTCTTGCGTACGACCCCTGCGTCCACGGGTCGATTCCACAAGTCACGCTCCAACTGCTCCAGACGCAGACGCAAGTCCTGAATCTCGCGCCCGACGGCGGTGGCTTGCTGTTGTGCGTCCAACGGAAGGAGGTAGATGGTCCCTTCGGTGATCGTCTGTTTTGAGAGCTTGGGGATGAACGTCCCGCTCAGCATCGCGTCCCGCGTCTTGCGACCAAGTGGGCTGTTGAAGAACCCCGCGACGAACTCGGCATGCGCGACCTCGGCGCGAAGAACGAGTTGTGCGTAGTTCTGCGGCTTGATCCGCAAGTCCGACAATGATGCCACGGCGGGTGACGTCCCGATCAAAGGAACGTAGACGCAGTTCGGCAGGTTTTCAAAACCGTCGTCGTCCGTCTGCTTCCCCAAGTTGACCGCCGTAACGGCGTCATTGAGTTGTACGGCTTGTAGTCCGCTGCGTTGTGCGAGGCGTTCCTCTTCCTCTTTCGCCGCGACCGCCTGCCAAGACGTGAACTCGTCTGTTCGCACGAATCGCCCGACTTCTACCGGCCCGCCAGCTTTGCGCTTGTTGAGGTTGTTAAGGAGCGCTTTGTGATCGGTCCCCGGCGTGAGTTGGCCAACGAAGAGGTCGGTTGTTTTCGTTCTTGAGATGACGACGATGTTGGCCGGTATTCCCGTGTATGGTGAGAACGTGCCTGCGGGGAGGGCGATGACCGCGTTGACGTAGAGGCCGAACTTCGTGAGCATGTTGCGCACGAGTGCTTTGCCTTGGTGGAAGAAAAACCCGCTCGTCAAGAGGAAGAGGCCGACGCCGTCGTTGGTGAGGTGTCGGGCGCTGTCGAGCACGAGCGTGTGCGTTCCTGAATCGCGCACCTCGACCGTCTCCTTGCCTTCTTTGATCGTGAGGGTTTGGTTGAGCAGCCCCCACGGTGGGCACGACACGACGAGATCGAAGTCGCCCAATGAGGGCAGTGCGTCGGTTGGTTTGGCGTGCACCCACTCGATGGGCGCATCGCCGGCCATGACGCGTGCGACCTCCACGTCCGTCTCGGATGGGCTGATGCCCGTCGCGGTCGACATGTTGCACGCAGTCACGATAGGGATGAGGGTCGAGCCGATCCCAGCCCATGGGTCAAGAACGTTCTTGACCTGGCGCGTGGCGACGTACGCAATGAGGAAGTCCGTCACGAAGCTTGGCGTGACGAGGGCGCCGGTCCGTCGCAGGTTCGCGAATTCCTGGAGTTCTCGCCACGTGACCGGGATGCGCTGGCTCTTTGCTCTCTGGAGTATTGTTGCGATGTTGATCGGACCCGCGGTGTTTGCGTACGCGTCGTTGAAGACGTCGTGCAGCGTCGTCGCGTTTGCGGCTCGTGATGCTTGGGGCAGTTTCTTCTTCATCGTTTCACCAATGCCCTGGGGCGTCGAGAACTCGCGCCCTTTGCGGAGGTTGCCGCGTTCCCTTTAATCCTCGCGAGCAACTCCTTCGCCGTCTCGTACTCGCGACCCTCTCGCCGCGCCAGCTCCGCTTCCGTCGGGACGAGCTCGCCGCGAAACGCCTTCGCCAACACCGACTGCGTCAGCCGATCCACCTGCGCCTTCGCTTTCGTATAACGCGCTTCCAGACGGTCAGCAAGCGCCAACAGTGATTCGATTCGGCGCACGATTTCTTTTTGTTCGTCAAATGGTGGGAAACTGAGTTCCCATTGCTTGATGATTCTGAGGCTCAAGTTTGGTTGGTTGCCGCCGACAGCTTCGGCGCGGAGCCGGAGATACTGGCTCAGGGCAAAATAGAATACGTACCGGTTCGTTTCATCCGGGAGCTTCGGGTTCACAAGCGCGGCACTCGCCTGGTTCGTTGCGGCCTCGATTTGCAGCCTTCCAACTTGCCCTCTGGTCTTGCCCTCTCCGTACATAGCGATTAGCAGGGTTCCTATGGGAAACACTTTCGCGTTCGTCTCCTGTACGGCCTGCTGGGTGATGTACTCCTCGGCTTTCCAGATCTCGCAGTTTTGCACCTCTCCCGTCTTTACCCAAGGGATCGTGCCGTTGAGATGGTATTTGGGATTGGTCTTTAGTGGTGTCGCGCCCGTCTGTATGGAAAACAGCTGCGACAATGAGCATCGAATCCAGGTCTTTGGAATCTCGTCTGTCGACTCGGCCTCCCCATCGGGATGAACAGTTTGCCCACGAGCGCTTCTTGGCAAAGACTCTTGTATCCTGCCAAGCAGGATGGAAGCGGATTCCTTTGGTCTATTCTTAGCTCGCCAGTCAGCGGTGAGATTGCCGTTGCACGCTGCGCCGAGTACTGCTTGTCGGAACCGCTTGAGCATGGTGGGGATCTTGTCGAGGCGCTCTTGGGAAGACCGGACGCTGGCGAGGAGTGCTTCGACCTGCGCGACGATGCGACGTTGCTCAGGAATGGGTGCCAGGCGAACTGGAATCCCGTTCATCGACCCCTGTGTGAGTTTGAGTCGAGTTGTGCCGTTTACGTAGTCGTGGAATTCGAACCAGTCCAGGAAGTGCTTTAGATACTGATTCGTACTCGTCGTAGCCCTTGCTCGTAAGACATGCGCGTGGTTGTTGACCCAGCTCTTGCCGCTCACGATGTATGCAATCGGTTTCGACTTGTCGAAGAACGGTGCCCCATCTTCACCGATCAGCAGGATTTCTTCGTCAAACAGGAAGTCGTCTATCCAGCCGACTTGTCCCGTTGCTCCATAGTAGGGAATCTCGCCTCGGCGACTCGCGCGCTCGTCCGAGTTGACTGGAACTCGGATGCTGTCAAGCACATCGACGCAGTTGTGCAGTTCGGTCGTCGTCCATCCTTCTGGCAGGTCGCCGTTCATTTTTCGACGGCCTCTTTTTCGAGGAGGTCGATGATCTCTTTGAGGCCATCGACTACTGCTTCGAGTTCGGTGATCGCTTCTGCGGCTAGGTCTTGCGGTTCCGGCAGGTCGCCGTCTTCTTCGAGTGATTCGTCTTTGAGCCAGGTAATGTCGAGTTTGTAGTTGCGTTCTTTGATCGCGCTTAACGGAAACTTTCGGAATCGTCCTTCCTCGCCCTGGTCTTTGCGTTTGGAGAGTCCGTTCGGGTCTGCCCCGTAGCTCTTCTCGAACTCCGTGAAGTGTTCAGCAGTCAGCGGCCGGTCTTTCTTTGTGATGCCTGGGACGTTGCTTCGCGCGTCGTATATCCAGACGTCGGTGGTTGGTGCGCCTTTTTGGAGGAAGATCACGTTAGCTTTGACGCCCTGCGAGTATGGCGTGAACGTGCCGCGCGGCAGGCGGAGTATCGTGTGGACACGGCAGTCCTGCATCACAATCTCAAATACCTCGCCGGCCTTGTCTTCGAAGAGGCAGTTGTCGGGTAGGACGATTGCTGCGCGACCGCCGGGCTTGAGGATGTTGACCACATGTTGGACGAAGTTGAGTTGCTTGTTGCTCGTCTCGATGGTGAAGTCTTCTCGCTCTGGCGCTTGGTTTGCTCCCTTCGTGCCGAACGGCGGATTCGTGAGCACGACGTCGTAGCGTTCTCCTCGGTTTGGCTCGTAGATGGTGTCGCCGAGGTAGATATGTGGTTCGACGCCGTGCAGGTACATGTTCATCAGCGCGAGTCGCCGTGGTCGTGGGACGAGTTCCTGGCCGTAGTACGTGCTCGTCCGGATGCGCTTGGCGTCTGCGCGGTCGAATGCTCCTTTGGTTTCGTCGACAAGCCACTCGTACCCGCTCACGAGGAATCCTCCGGTGCCGCACGCGGGGTCCATGATCCGGTATTCCTTGTGCGCACGCGGGTCCGGCTTCATCACGTGACAGATTGCCTCGATGAGTCGTCGTGGTGTGAAGTATTGTCCTGCGCCCTTCTTGCCCTCGCTCGCAGCCTTCTCCAGGAGCCCCTCGAATGCTGCTCCTTTGACGTCGACGTCCATCGCGCTCCAGTCTTCGTCGTCGATCATCTGGATCAGCTTCTTGAGGTTGACGGGATTATTGAAGCGCGAGGTCGCTTGCGTAAATATTTCGCCTAATAATCCTGCTTGTCGGCTGAGGACGCGGAGGACTTCTGCGTAATGGTCGCTGAGTGGCGTGCCTGCTTTGCTCGTGAGGTACGTCCACGAACAATCTGTGGTGTGTTTTCCCTTTTCGTCTTGCCAGGGGATCTTGGTGAGGTCGATCTCGCGCTCACTCGTCATCTTCAGGAACAGCAAGTATGTGAGTTGTTCGATGTAGTCGCCGTAGTCGACGCCGTCGTGGCGCAGGGTGTGGCAGAAACCCCAGAGTTTTTGTACAACGTCGCTCATGCGGCAATCACCCGATTCAATTCCTTGAGTAGCAATGGGAGTTCTTTCTTGAACGCAGTGTTGGCTCGCGACCATCCGCCGTGTCGTGCGAAGACGGGCATGTTGTCGAAGTCGTCGTGGTCGATGCTCAGGTTCTCCTGCAGGTGCGTTCTGATCCTGTCGAGCCATGCTCCTTGCTCGTCCGTGAACGTTCGCCCCTTGGTGAGTTGCGACAGTGCCTGGTCGACGCGTTCGCTTGCGCTTAACAGTGGTTGTTGCGTGTTCGCGGCGTGTTTGACCATGCTGATGATGTCCACGAGGGCCTTGTGGTGTGTGACCTCGTGCGCACGCTGCAAGTTCTCCACGGTAAACCGTGCGGGAGCAGCGGATAGCTTGCTGCGCAGTTCGGTGAGCGCGCCGGGATTCCAGTCTTGTGGCCGTCCGAGGAGGATGCTTATCGCGTCGATGTCATTCTCATGCTCACGCACGAAAGCGCTGAACGCAGTGAGGTAGTCGTCGGGCTTATACTCGTTGCCATCATTCCCGCGCACCAGCCACTGGCTTGACACCTCGTCTTGTACGGTGTGCGCGACAAAGAACACTTTGGGCTTGCGCTCGTAATTCACGAGGAGATCTTGGAACGCCGTGTTGCGCAACAATCCCATCGTGCTGTTGAAGTCGTCGTGCAACCGGGACGGCAACGCCTTGGCAAAGCGCGCCACGTCACCCTCTTGGATGAACGCTGCAAACGCGTTGCGCGCGTCCCCGCTCATTTCCTTATCGATACGCTGCAAGCGTTTGACGAGGCATCGCGTGTTGTACTCGCGATCCCGGTTCTGCCAGACGCCCTCGATAATCTCGGTAATCGTCCGCGTCGGCGGCACTGGAGGCTCCGCCGTGATCCCCGTGGTCTCTTTGAAGTATTGCAGGAGGGTACCGTCGAAGCAGTCCACGACGACGAAGTGGCTTTTATCCGGGCACCTCTCACCCTTCCTCGTCCCGCGCCCGAGCATCTGCTCAAACAAAATACGGCTCTTCACGGGTCGCAGGAAGACGATGAACTCCAGGTCGGGAATGTCGACGCCGGTGCTGAGCATATCCACCGTCACGACAATGCTTGGCGCCGGCCGATTCCGAAACTCGCGGATGCGTTGGAGCGGTCGGTCGACGGTCGGGCTCCCCGTAATCTTCGCAACGAAACTGTCGCCACGGCCGAAGATGTCGCGCGCCTCGTCGACAAGCTGGTCCGCATGCGAGGTGTGCGGCAAATCGTTCGCCGCAAAAATCAATATCTTCGGGAACCGACCGTACCGCTCTTCGTGCGCAAGCGCGTACGTTTTCAGTTCTTCGAGGATTTTCTTGTTGCTATCCGGCGCCGTGATCTCACGCTCGATGGTCGACGTCTCGAAGGATCGTTCGTCCTCCAGGACGTCCATGGTTTTCGCGCCGCTCTCGGGATTCACCAACCCGACTTCTTCGCCCTCCTTGAGAAAGACGCCGTTCAACCGCACGTTGCTCTTGATCGTGACGACGTCGTAGTCGACGAGGAATCCTTCGCGCACCGCGCGTTCGTACTCGTACCGGTACACGACGTCTTTGAAGTAAGACGTGGTGTGTGCGGCCGGCGTCGCGGTCAATCCCACTTTGACGGCATCGAAGTGATCGAGCACGCGGCGCCAGATAGCCACCTCAGAACTCGTGTACCCGCGATGGCACTCATCAGCAACAATCAAGTCGAATGCGTGAATCGGAATATCGAGCTGCTCAGCGTCGTCGTCAATCGTCTCGTCCCCGAGTCCGAACACTGCTTGTCCGCCGAACAAGTTGATCGTCATGCGCTGAATCGTGGACACGTACACGAACGCACTCCCAGGCTTGGGATCAGTCAGGTACGTCTTCGGGAGGACCTTGGGGTCGAACTTGTCCTCAATATCGTCCCTTTGGAAGCGCTGGCTGTACACCTCGTACACGCGATCAAACTTCAACCCCGCCTCGGCGTCGAAACTCCCGAAAGCGCGCACCGCCTGCGCAGCCAGGGCTCGACGGTCGACGAGAAACAAGACTCGCTTCGCCACACCACTCTTCATCAAACGATAGATCTCGTTGACGATGGTGAACGTCTTGCCCGTGCCGGTCGCCATCGCGACGAGCATGTGACGCTTGCGCTTAACAAGTGCTTCCTCGATGGCGTTGTTCGCGTCACGCTGATACGGGCGCAACCGCGTCCCATCATTCGGCAACAACGCCAAACGCGACAGCGCAGCATCATCGTCACGACCAAGGAACTCTCCGAGTGCTTCTGGTGTGTGGAACGCTGCGACGATGCGCGAGCGGTTGTGTTCGTGACGCACGTCGTGATACCAGATCACCTCGCCATTCGTGCTGTACAAGAAGGGGACGCCGAACTCGCCCCACGCTCCGTCGCCGGGCACGCCTCGGCTGTACCGCTCAGCCTGGGACAAGACGTTTTGGGGTCCCAAACTCAGCTTCTTGGCCTCAACCACCCCCACCAAGCGACCGTTCAAGACGAGCGCATAATCCGCCGGACCACTCGCGGTCGGGTACTCCTCGACGGCACAACGATTAAGACGAGACAACGCAACGTCGGCACGATACGGCGTGACCTTCCACCCCGCAGCGCGTAACCCCTTATCAATGAGCTGTTTGCGGGTCAGCCACTCCGAGTTTTCCGGTGACGGTCGAGCCATGTGCGCCTACCGAACAAAAGAGGTGTCTTCTGGTTTAAAAACCAAGTATATCCCCAGGCAACAAATGACGCCGACCAAACGCTCGCTCATTCCCTGCCCGAAACAACGCCTCTGCGGCCTGGATAGCGGATGAAGGGGTCTGGAATGCCCTGTTCCTGTTGTTCGAAAACCACATAAACTGGTACTTCCTCGATTTTCAACGTTAGGGTGAGGGTGGTTTCCTAGTGAACGCGAACGCTGTTCCGATATTGGCGATTTTTGAGAAGAAGGTTCGCTTGGAGGTCCCGCTCTTCCAGCGTCAGTACGTGTGGAACCGGGAGCATCAGTGGGAGCCGTTGTGGGAGGACTTCGCGCGCAAGTTCGCTGAACACATCGAAGGTCGCATGGACGCCCCCGTGCACTTTTTGGGCGCGATGGTGCTCGACCAGAAGTACACGCCCACGACACACGTGGAGCGGCGACAGATCATCGACGGTCAACAGCGCCTGACAACCCTCCAGCTCTTCCTTGCTGCCTTTCGTGACTTCTGCCGCAGCCAGGCGTGCGAGGACCTCGCAAAAGAGTGCGACATGTTCACCCTCAACACTGGCATGATGGCGAACCCTGTCGTCGACAAGTTCAAGGTTTGGCCGACCCAAGCCGACCGCCAACAGTTCTCCGCCATTCTCAGCGCGGGATCACGCAAATCCGTCGAAACCGCCTTCCCGTTGCACCGGCGAAAGTACGCTCGCGCGTTCGACCCGCGACCACGGATGGTCGAAGCATACCTGTACTTTTCGGACGAGCTAGCAGAGTTCTTCACTGGCACTCCCTCAGACCCGCCACTCGCAGCGGACAAGCCCATCGCCGAGCGATTGGAAGCGGCGTTCACCGCACTCAAGAACTCGTTGCGCGTCGTGGTCATCGACCTTGACAAAGACGACGACGCGCAGATCATCTTCGAGACACTGAACGCCCGCGGCGAGCCACTCCTGCCAGCAGACCTCTTGCGCAACTACATTTTCCTGCGCGCCGGCAGAGAAGGAGCCGACCAAGAAGCCCTCTACGCAGAGTACTGGCAGCAGTTCGACGAACCATTCTGGCGACAAGAGATACGACAAGGAAGACTCAACCGCCCAAGAAGCGACCTCTTCATCCAACACTTCCTCGCAAGCAAACAAACCTACGACATCCCCATAAAACACCTCTACGTCGAATACAAATACTGGATCGAAAGAACACACCCCTTCCCCACCGTCACGGACGAACTCTCCACCATCGCACGACAAGGCACCGACTTTCGCCGCATAACGCAACCAAAGAAAGACGACGAGCTCCACCCACTAGCGACATTCCTCGAAACGTTCGACATCAGCACGGCGTACCCACTCCTCCTCCACCTCCTCGACACCAAACCATCACCAGGCGACTGGAAGGACTACACGAGCGCCCTAGAATCCTATTTGCTGCGCCGAGCAGTCTGCGGGCTCACCACCAAAAACTACAACCGAGTATTCCTGACCATGACGCGAGCGCTGCGCAAAGACGGCACGAGCCCAGCAAACCTGCGCAACCACCTCCTATCACTCACGGGTGATTCAACGGCATGGCCCACGGACGCGCAGTTCGGCAACGCATGGATGACCACCCACGCGTACGCAGCACTCAACAACCCAAAACTCGTGCACATCTTCCGACGACTCAACCAAACATACCTGACCACCAAACAAGAACAGCTATCGTTCGACGGACAACTCACCGTAGAACACCTCCTTCCACAAAGCTGGCAAGAACACTGGCCCCTACCTGACGGCACCACAGCGCTCACGTACCAAGAGCTCCTCGTTGCGGCGCCCGACGACGCACGGGTCATCGCGGCCAGGAACCGCGACAGCATCCTGCAAACCTTTGGCAACCTGACCATTCTCACCCAACCCCTCAACTCCAGCCTCTCCAAGAGCGCATGGAACACCAAGAAACCTGCACTCCTGCAAGCCTCACTCCTCCCCATCAACCAACAACTCCACCAGTACGACCACTGGGACGAGACCACAATCACAACGCGAGGGAACGAACTCCTCCAACGAGCACTCACTATCTGGCCACGACCACAATAAGGACGACCAAACGCAAAACACTCGGAACCGGCGCGATGCCGAAGCACTTCTGCACGCCCCCCTTTCCCCTGCCCGAAACGATGGTCATGCTGGTCCGTCGCCCGTCAAACGGAGTGCAATAGCCGCGACTCGTCGCGCCCTTGACTGGCACCCACCGGAACCCGCACACAAGAACAACCCCTGTCCTGTTCAAGGCCGGGGAAAGGTGGGATGAACGTTCTGCACCCGTGCTCACTTGTGGATGTTAAGGAACACGTTTGCTGATCCTGTCCCGCCTCAGCTGGAAATGGAATGAGCGCTCAACCGTTAAGATAGCAGAGAGAGCGCGTGACGAAACCACGAAAGCATTACAGCGGAGAAGAGACGGTCGCCATTTTGCGGCGGCATTTGCTGGAACAGAAGCCGGTTTCCAAGCTCTGTGGCGAGTTTGGACTGCGGCCGACGGTGTTCTACCGTTGGCAGAAGGAATTCTTCGAGAACGGGGCGGCCGGCCGCCGGCAGTCCCGGCTCTTCGAGGATGATCTGGCGGACAATGGGCTTTTCATCGAATTCTGTGACGCGCGTCGAGCCGTCCACGTAGGGATAGGGGACAGCCTCGAAGGACCTGGCCGGGAAAGGGCGGTCCGGCCGCGCCACGAGGGTGCTATTGAAGCTGATCTGCCGGTAGGTGAGAACCTCCATCTCAGCGCTGCCCTCCACGGAGCACATCTAAGCGGCGCAGGAACAACCAGCACAGCAGCAACACCATGTGCAGCCGGAAAGTGGAATCTTCCTCGTCGGAGAGGCCCGGATGCGCGCCCTGGGGATGGAGCCGCTTGAAAACGACGTGGGACGGTACGGCATACGCGTAGTGGCGGAATCGGTGGATTCCACGCGGTGCCTCGCGGCCAATTTGCCGCACCTTGTCATTCGGCACCGGTACCGCTAGCGGACATCTGGCGGTACTCCTCGTTCTCGTGCGAGGCAATTCTGCCGCCTCGCATCGAGCCGCGCGATGCACTGGCTCAGATTCTTGGAATCGGAGCCTTGGCCTTAGCCAAGTCTCGCACGAGTTGTTTAACTGCCGTCAGCGCCTCCTCGTTGGCTTCGCATGCAGTACTTAAGGCTCTCTGATCAGGATGGTCACCGTTCAATAAGCCTGCCACTTCGCTCGCCGTTTGCTTCAATCGCCTGCCGAGGACTTTAGCCGCTTGCCAACGGGCATTGTCCGGATCATCAGGTCGTGTATTCACAGCATTTCTCCATTTATGTCTTATGGCCGCCGGTAAAATAGCCTTCCAATCGGACGATCTTATCGGCTCTGATCGATGAAGTTCTGAAGTTGCGCTGCCAAGTGTCGGTCGGCGCGAGAAAGCGAATTTGCCTCAACTGCTGCCTGATGCCAATCGCCGATCGATACGTACGCCAGCCCCAGTGCGAAACGCGCATCAGTCAGGTCTGGTTTCAGTCTATAATAAGAGCCTCCTTCAATTCAATGATTGCGTCCTGGTACATTCCGGCCCTTCCGAGGGTTGTACCGAGTTTTGCGTGAGCGAGTGGACTCTCAGGGTCGAGAGATATGGCTTTCCTCGCGCTGCGACAGCCTCGTCAGCCTTCCGCAAGAATGCGCATGCAGACCCGAGACCGACAAACGCCTCTGCGTAAGACGGATTTACCGCTATTGCGTCCTCGAAATATGTGAGCGCAGTGGTGTTGTCACCGAGCTTGCCGTATGCGGCGCCGATGGAAGCAAGAGCCTCATAATCCTGGGGATTTGACGCTACATCTTGTTTCCACTTTCGAATTCGGCTTTCACTGAATGAACGATCCTGCCCAACCAGGGACATCGAAACACCACCAAGTTTTGCAACTTTAATTATAATCTTCCGGCACCGGAAGATCTCCTTGAGTGCCCGTTTTGCGGATTCGATATTTGACTGCCGACGAAGGAAGTTGCTGACGCGAATGAAATCAGCGCAGTCCATGGCGCATACCATAACCGATGTCGAGGGCGGATGAAGCAGCGCATGTGCATCTAGACATCATCGGAGAAATCAAGGACCCAGGCACTCCAAAACATTTCTCTTGAAAGACGTTTCTATCGGAGTATTCTATAGGTAACCAACGGGCACGGCGAGTGCACGGCGCATCCGGCCCGCTGAGAAGCCTCAAGATGAAGATCGTATTTCCTCGCGTCCTGGCAGTCGACGAGGTGCGGGCACGGAACCGCATTCGGCAGATTGCGATGGGCGCAGTAGAACTCGAAGGCACGCTGAGCCAGTTCACCCGCGACCGCCTCACGGGAGTATTGTTCCGGTCAGCCGCAGACGGTTCGGAAACCTTGATCGTGCCGTCGCCTAAGCCGGTTCAGACGAGCATAGAGCGTATCCTCAAGGGTACGCTGCCGGGTGATGCCGGGACTGGCGATCTCACCGAGGCGACGTGGCTGAAGCACCCTGCTCAAGCCATCGGCCGAGTTTTTGACTACGAACGCAGTCTCAATGAAGTCCGGGAATCGTGGACAGGATGCTTTTCATATATTCAGGAGGCCACCGCAGAAGCACGCAAAGGCCTTCGGACGCCTCAGATTGGTGCGATACATGCCGTCCACGCGCATTGGACAGCGTCTTCAGATCCGGCGACAGTTGTTATGCCGACCGGTACCGGTAAAACGGAGGTCATGCTCTCGGTGCTGGTTTCCGCCCGGTGTGCCAAGGTGCTGGTCATCGTACCCACCGACGCGCTCCGCACTCAGATCTCAGAAAAGTTCCTCACGCTGGGCGTCTTGAAGGAACCTGGGTTTCCCGTGCTGCTTGAACGGGCGAAGCACCCGATCGTTGGAGTTCTGCAGCACATCCCGCGCAACGTCGCCGACGTCGATGAGATATTTGGTCGCTGCCATGTCATCGTAACGACTAGCAGCATAGCCGGGCAGTGCGATGAGACTGTCCAGGCCAGGATGGTGCAGCACTGCAGCCATCTCTTCATTGATGAAGCGCATCACGCCGAGGCTCCAACGTGGAGCGCGTTCAAAGAGCGATTCAAAGAGCGTCGCATCCTGCAATTCACGGCGACTCCGTTCCGCGAAGATGGTCGTCCGCTTGATGGCAAGATCATATACGCGTATCCGCTCCGCAAGGCGCAGGAAGAGGAATACTTCAAGCCGATTCATTTTCGCCAGGTGGTCGAATTCAATCAGAAGCGTTCCGACGAAGCGATTGCACGGGCCGCCATAGAGCAGCTTCGGGCGGACTTCGACAAGGGGCATATCCTGATGGCGCGCACGGACAGCGTGGCGCGGGCGAACTCGGTCTTCAAACTGTATAAGCAGTATTCCGAGTTTAAGCCAGTGCAACTGCATACGGGCATCAAATCGACGCGCGAGCGGTCGGACATCCGGAGGCAAATTATCACCAAGGAAGCTCGTATCGTGGTGTGCGTCGACATGCTCGGTGAGGGGTTTGATCTTCCCGAGCTGAAGATCGCCGCCTTTCACGACATTCGAAAGACATTGGCGGTGACGCTCCAGCTTGCCGGGCGCTTCACGCGGTCCAGGCCAGACCTGGGCCATGCTACGTTCATCGCGAACACCGCGGACGTCCAGGTACGAGACGAACTCCGAAAACTTTACAGCCGCGACCCTGATTGGAACTTGCTGTTGCCCGATCTGAGCGAGCGAATGATCGGCGAGCAGATGTCGCTCCAGGAATTCCTGAGGGGGTTCTCTGCTGGGACCCCGGAGATCGCGCTCAAGTCTTTGCGACCCGCAATGAGCACGGTCGTGTACCGCACAACGTGCGCAAACTGGTCGCCCGCGAACTTCCGAGACGGCATACTGGGCGTAGATTCATACGAACAGATACATGAGAACCTGAACGAGGAAAAGCATACGCTGATCGTGGTGATGGGCACCCGATCGCCCTTGCCATGGGGCGACGTTGGGAGTCTATTCAACTGGACTTGGGAGCTGTGCGTTGTGGTTTGGTCCCCCGAGCAGAATCTGCTCTTCATCAACAGCTCGGGCAACGCCGGAGAATACCGATCAATCGCTCAAGCGATCGGCGGTGAAGACGCCGCGCTTATCAGCGGCCAAGAAGTCTTTCGTGCCTTTGCCGGCGTGAACCGCCTACGCTTCCAGAACATCGGGTTGACGGAGCAGCTTGGCCGGAACGTCCGCTACACCGGACGCATGGGCGTCGACGTGGAACCAGCACTCACCGATTTGCTCCGTGGCCGGGGCAGCAAATGCGTCCTCTCGGGAACGGGCTTTGAAAACGGCGAACTGGTGGCCGTTGGCGCATCCCGCAAGGGCCGCATTTGGTCACATTCCAGGGGGCGCGTCGACCACTTGGCCGCGTGGTGCAAGGCGCTCGGCACGAAACTCCTGGACGTCGGGATCAACCCAGACGAGGTGGTCAAGGGCACACTCTCCGTGAAGACCGTCACTGCACGTCCCGGAACAATGCCGATCGGAGTGGATTGGCCTGCGGAAATCTACATGGAACCGGAGTCAATCTGGTCGGTGGCCGTCGATGGCGCGGATTGGCCCCTGCCAGAAATCGACATCGAACTCGTTGCGCCAGCTTCCACCGGACCGCTCCGACTCGCAATCGCCTCAGAAACCGACAAGGTTGAACTTGAGTTAGAAGTCTACGGAACAGAGGATGAACCAAAGTACCGTTTTACCACTAAGGCGGGCCGGAGAGTTGACATCGTGCACCATGGCGTGCACGAGGAGGCGACTTCGTTTTTCTACCGGAATCCACCCATCTTCTGGTTTTCGGACGGGTCGTCATTGGAGGGCAACAGTTACGCCGAGCTGAGGAACCTTCTCCCGCAGTTCGACGCCGCTAAGATTGAATCCCTAGATTGGACTGGCGTTAACCTCCAGAAGGAATCACAGGGACGGGAGCGGGACAACTCATCCATCCAGGCACGACTCATAGCTCATCTGAAACTCAAAGACTATATGGTCGTATTTGACGACGACGCCAAGGGCGAGGTCGCGGACGTCGTGGCGGTACGTACAACAGCAAACCAAACTGAGCCTTCTGGAATCGAAGTGGAATTGTATCACTGCAAATTCTCGCGAGCGGTGACACCGGGGCGAAGAGTGGATGATCTTTATGAAGTCTGCGGGCAGGCGCAGAAAAGCATCGCCTGGGCTTGTTCGCCAGACAAGCGGACTGAGATCTTCACGCATCTTTTGAGACGCGAATCCCTAAGGAAAGAGGCGCAGGCAACGACTCGCTTTGAGGTTGGCTCCGAGGAGGATGTTATGACGCTTCGCGATATGAGTAGAGTCTTACCGGTAACTCTTAAGATCTATATCGTCCAACCCGGAATCCCAAAGGGGAATGCCTCGCCAGAGCAATTGGGACTCCTCAGCGTCACCGAAAACTATCTTTGGGAGACGTATCAGCTAAAGCTGGGCGTGATCGGGAGCGAATGATGGAACGCTCGCCTGTCCAGCACCGGACTGCAAATGGTAACAGGTGCCGAAATGCTGGCCTCTTGTGATCTGCTCCCGCTTCCCTGAGGGACAAAGGTGCTTGGTCCTCGATAAGCTCAGTCGGCTCAACGCGGTCCTGATCGCGGGCGCTGAGGGCGATCATGACGTTCAAACCCCTGTGGATATTGATGATGAAGCCAATCCGAAGATTCGCAAGTTAACGTCAAAACGAAAATGTGGGTTAACATCGTCCTCGGTCGCGGCAGTTGTCGATCGAGGCACGGCCTTGGTGAAAACGCAGAGATAATCGGTCGCCGATTTGCACATCGCTGCCCATAAGCGTTGACGGTACGACGAAGAAGCTGTTAGCCGCTGTCGCAATTGCGATGTGCCCTTCATCCTTTGCAACGGCCCTGCCGGTAACCGGACCCGTTCGCGGCGGCGTGCGCTCGACGATCGGCATTTCCCGAATAGCGGTTCCCGACGTCCGCATGTATTGTTCGGCCATTTGCGCAACCTCCTCACGGCCTCGTGGTGCTGAGGGTGCCCTCCGCCCCATACCCGGCTCGTCCTTGAGGTCCGGGGCCGAGTCGGCTCCCTGTTGGTCGCCTTTGTCGAGATCCAACAGCGAATCGATCTCAGCCTGGCGGGCGAGCAACTGCTTCAACCGCTCCTCGTGCTCGAACGGGCGGTCTGCCTGCAACTGGTAGTCTGCGAGTTCTTTCTCGATGCGCGCCACGCGGTTCTGCTGGTCCGCCGCGAGCTTGTCCAGACTCCTCAGCGTGTGTTCGATGCTCTGCACGGTGCCAACCGGATTCGCCGGATTCAGGTTTGCAGAATACATGGCTTGACCGCGAACAAACAGGTCGGGGATACGCTCGTCCTCTTTGACCAGTCCCAATCCGCCGCTCTTCCCCCTGCTCAGGATCTCGAAGTCCCGGAAAGTGCCGCGCAGCTGCACGGTTTGGTCGTCGCGCCATGAGAGGATCGCGAACGTCAGGGCTTTTGCCGATTCCTCCCGCGCGCCTTTTCCGGAGAAGACGCGATTGCCCACCTTCATGCTGAACTCGTCGGAATCATTCGCATTTCTGGTTTCGATGTCCGCTGCGATGTGCTGCAGGTACTGCTTCGCCTCCGTGATTTGCCGCGGCAGGTCGCGAATCTCCCAGCGGATATGACGTTGCTGATTGGCGTGAACGGCGCGGAGTTGGTCCAGCTTGCGCACTTCCGTATCGATCTTGATCTTCTCCACTACGGCGGGATTTCCGGAGGCAATCGCCTTGATCTCCGCGTACGTAAGCGCGCCACTCTCCAGGTCCTCCGCCGCGCGCACGGTGGTTTCTCCCCGCATCACCTGCTGGATGAAGCGGGCCTTGGTTTCGAGCGTCTGCCACATGTAAGCGTCGAACGAGCCTTCGGTGACGTAGCGGAAGATCTGCACCTCCTTGTTCCCGTTGCCTTGACGCAGAATGCGGCCTTCCCGTTGCTCGATATCACGCGGACGCCACGGCGCATCCAGGTGATGCAGCGCTACGAGCCGCCGCTGAACGTTCGTGCCGGCGCCCATCTTTTCGGTCGAGCCGAGCAATATCCGTACGCGCCCGGCGTTCACGGCATCGAAGAGGAGTTTCTTGGCGGTATCGGTCTCGGCGTCGTGGATGAACGCGATCTCGCTGGCGGGGACGCCTGCTTTGACGAGCTTCGAACGGACATCGTCGTAGACGTTGAACCGCTCCGGATCGGGCGTGGAAAGGTCGCTAAAGACGAGTTGCGTCGAGCGCGTGTCGCGAGTCGCGTTCCAAATCCTGGCGATGCGGGCCACCGCGAGATCGGTCTTGGTCTCGATCTCCGGCGCGGCGCTGGGATCGATCAGCCGCATGTCGAGCGCCGCCTTCCGCCCTTCACCCGTGATCTTCAGCATGTTGTCCACTGCCGGGTCCACACGTTCCTTTCTCAGCCGTTCGGCTCGTTCCGTCAGAGTCCGGATGAACGCCTTCAGTTCCGGACTGGCGGGCGCCGAAGCGATCGCCGGTCTGCCGTTTTCGAGTTCGGGTCGCGGGAGGTTGAGCATGTCCGCGGTCTGCACGTCGGCCACGGTGCGGAACACCGATAGCAGTTCAGGCAGATTGATGAATTTGGCGAACCGGGTGTGCATGCGGTACCCCGATCCGTCGGGGGCGAGTTCCAGAGACGTCACCGATTCGGCGAAGTTCGCGGCCCACGAATCGAAGTGCTCCACTCTGCGTTCTGACAACATCTCCGGAGCAAGGTAGCGAAGCATCGTGTACATCTCCGCGAGCGTGTTCGAGATCGGAGTGCCGGTGGCAAAGACAACCCCGCGCCCCTCGCTGCGTTCCTGCAAGTAGCGGATCTTCAGGAACATGTCGAATGCGCGGTTGCTGTCTGAGTTTGGTAAGCCGGCAATTCGGCTCATCTTCGTGACATAGCCCAGATTCTTGTACAGGTCGGCTTCATCCACAAAAAGCTGATCGACACCCAACTCCTCGAACGTCATGGTCCGATCTTTTGAGTCGCGGTCCGCCCGTTTCTTAAGCCTGACGATTAGCCGTTTCTTGGCTTTCTCCAGCTCCTTCACGATGCGGCGGTTGTCACCTTTGGAATCGTTGGCCAGGCCGATTTCGGCATCGAGTTCTGCCACCTGCTTCTCGACGAAGCGGTTGAAGTACGCGTCCGAGACGGGTAGAAACTCGAACGACCGGTGGGAGACAATCACGGCGTCATAGTTTCCAGTGGCGATGCGAGCCATGGCCTGCTGGCGATTGCCGGTCTCAAAGTGGTCATTCCCAGCTACGAAGAGCCGCGCTTGCGGGTATAGCTTCAGAAACTCTGCGCCCCATTGGTCCACCAAATGATTCGGCACGACGAACATCGGCTTTTTCGCCAGGTCCAGGCGCCGGAGTTCCATCGCTGCGGCGGTCATGGTCCACGTCTTGCCCGCGCCAACGACATGAGCCAGCAGGGGGCTGCCGCCCTGGAGGATGCGCCAAACTGCGTCTTTTTGATGAGCGGCGAGGTCTCCATCGCGAAGGGAGGTCCGCACCATTCCGGGTAAGGTCAGGTGCGAACCGTCGAAATCCCGGAGCCGGATGTTGTTGAACCGGAGATTGTACTCTTTCGCCAGGCGCGTCGCGCGCTCGCGATCTTCCCAGACCCAATCGCGAAAACGGTCCTTTAAATGCTGCTGCTTTTCGCGCGCGGCAACAGTTTCCGGCTGATTGACGATGCGGTTTCCGTCCGCGTCCTCATCATAGGCTGTCGGCGTCCGCCCATTCAGCGACTGCTCGATCAACTCGGACGCACGGAAGCGGGCGGTACCATGAGTCGTGGTGTTGTTGACGACGTACCTTGCGCCGTAGTCCAGCTCGATTGTCCAGGTCGCGATAATCTCGGCGTATCCGATTTTCACGTTGGAGCGGGGCACACCCAATAAGTCGGCAACGAAGTCTCGGATGTCTGACGGAGGAATCCAGGACGAGCCGAGGCGCGCTTCGATGTCGCCCGGTTCCAGGTCTTTAGGTTGCACTGCCCGAAGAGCTTCCACATTCCGACGATAGGCCGGATCGATTTGCTCCAAAGCCCGTGCGACGGCAAGTTTGGCGCGCACATTGCCGCTGAGATACCGGTCGGCAGTCTCCCACGCACCGCCCTCCGGGTTTCGGTAGACGAGTGATCCGAGTTCGTCCTGTAACTCAGCGGCGCCACGCCCGGTAAGCGACTCCATGCGCGGCCAACTGATCTGGCCGGTTTCGTTGAGCGAAACGAGTAACGCCTCGGACGCCGTCTCGACCCGCTCCACCGGGCGATAGCGCGCCAGAGTGCGCCGATCAAAGATCGCGGTCTTGGTCGCCCGCTTCGTCTCCGGATCGAATTCTTCGAGCGACACCAGAAGGGGCAGGTCCGGATCATCGGCAAACGCCTTCACGTTTTCCCTTGCGTTGAGGGGTCCAAAGCGGGAAGTAAAGAAATCGTAGGTGCGGTTTAGATGGCGGCGTGCCTCGACTATGATTTCGTCGGAGGCATCGGCAAGCTGGGTGCGGAACACATCGCGAACCGCATCACGGACCTGGAGCATTCCGCGAATTCTTGCACGTGCCGAAGAGGACAGCGTCAGCGGTTCGAAGACGTCGCCGCGGCGAACGACAATTTGGCCATTGCGGTCGGCCAGGCCGCCTTCCTTGACCTCGCCCAGCGCAGGGATCTGCTCTGGGCGCGCACGCAACACCGGACCATGGCTATCCCTGGTTCTGTACACGGCGGCCGGAAGAAATGACAGGGCCACTGCCAGATCACGCGGCTCCAAACTTCCGATCAGAGCCGGAGCTGTGCCATACTGCCCCGATTCCAAGCCCATCCGCCCCAGCATCATCTCCGGGTGGCGAGCGAAGTACTCGTTAACCTCCATCGGACCGTCCGCCGTCGCAATGGGCCTCAGCTCCGCCCAGCTTTCGCCGGGCAGCGTTTCAGACGAGCGCTTTTGGAGGAACAGAATATCCGTGGTCACTTCCGTTCCCGCATTCGCCTTGAATGCGGTGTCGGGCAACCGCACTGCACCGAGTAAGGTCGCTCTCTCCGCTAGATGCCGGCGAACCGTGGAATCCTCTTTGTCCATGGTGTAGCGGCTGGTAATCAGCGCGATCACACCGCCGGGCCGGACCACGTCCATCGTTTTCGTCAGGAAGTAGTCGTGAATGGATCGGGTCAATTGCGGACGGCGGCGGTACGCCGGATCGTACACGGGATAATTGCCGAACGGTATATTTCCGATTGCGGCGTCGAAGAAGTCTTTAGGAAGTGGCGTGTCTTCGAATGCCTTCGCGTGAACGCTCGAATCCGGGTAGAGTTTGGCGGCGATGCGAGCCGTAACCGAATCAAACTCCACGCCAGTGCGCCTCGTGCCGGGGTACAGACTTTCGGGCATCAGACCAAAGAAGTGCCCGACGCCCATCGACGGTTCGAGGATCTGTGCGCCAGGCTGGAGTCCGAACCGCTCCATGGCTTGCCAGATCGCCTGAATAACATCGGCAGATGTGTAGTGGGCATTCGGGGTCGAGGAACGAGCCGACGCAAACTCTTCCGCGCTCAGCAGTTCCCGCAATTCTGCCGCGACGGGTTGCCAATCTCGCGGCGGTTGAGACGTGAATGCGTTCGCCATCGCGCCCCAGCCGGTGTACTTCACGAGCGCCGCCTTTTCCTCGGGCGTGGCTAGGCGATTTTCGGCTTCTATCGCTTTCAGCGTGCGGATGGCAGAAAGATTGGCTTGGGCTTTCTGCTTCAGGCCGCCCTCACCGATGCCGTCGGCGAGGGTTATGCGGAGATCTCGGGCAAGGGTTGATGCGGGTCGAGGGTCGCTGGATCGAACGACAACTGGGGCTGGTCTTCCTCGTCCGGGAGAAACGCCCACTCCCTCGTCGCGATCTCCCAGGCGAATTGGTAGTCCATCTTCTGAACCACCATCAACTCGTACAGCAGGTTCCCCGTCAACTCCTGTGCTGCGAAAACCGCCTGCTGGAGTTGATTCCCCTTGTTCAACATCTCGACCATCGTCGGACGATGGCGGCTCCAGTGTTCCAGGATCTTGTGTCCCAGTGGCGTGAGTGTGGTCGATTCGATCATCGATGGACCCCTCTATTGAATTATCGCCCAGTTCGGCGTCGGTCAACTCCGAGAATAGGCTGAGTTGGCCGTTGGCCGTGGAGTGACGAGTTGTAGGTGACGTTGACATCGAGTTTGCACTCAGAGGTTGACTGCGCGTTCATAGGGTCAGGAACGCCTTGAGCCGATGGCGAATGGCCGCAGTCGCAACCGGGCCAAAGTAGCGGCTGTCGAAACTCCCCGGATGATATGAGGAGGCGACCCAGATGGTACCGGGAGCCACGACGTAATGCCCGGACGGCCATGCGGCGAGAGGCCTGCCTTTTGTATCGGCGGAGAGTGGGGCTGTATTGTGAAGGAGCGTTCCATTCACCGAGATGCCGAGGGCGGAGACTTCGACCGAGTCGCCGGCTTTCGCGACGATTGGCTTCAGCAGGGGATCTGCGCCGTCGCCGCAGCTTCCCGGAGCGCGATAGCCGCGCGCGCGGGAGAGCGTCGCGAACGGTTCCACGGGACAGAACTCAACCAGATTCGCGCTGGCGTCCGCCGTGGTGATATACAGACCCATGGGCAGCGATGGTGACGTATTGATACGGAGTCCAAGAGATCCGCAGAGCTGGAACACGGCGACGGTTACCCCGGTCGCAACCAACGCCGCGCGGCGGGCATTGCGGAGTCTGTCAGACAGGCCAGTCGTCATCACCGGTGGCTCCTTTCTGAGATTCCGCAATAGCCGATTCCTCAGTCGTGGCAACTGCGGCTGCTTTGGTGGTGGTTCCCCTCAGTGCGGCGATCAAGTGACAGTTCCGGACCATGACTTCATGGACGGTCCGCTGCACTCCGTCGCCCTTCGGTGTGAACTGGCGCTGCTCGATGGTGCCCTCGACGAAGATGTTGTCGCCCTTCTCGAAGGTCGTCGCGACGCGGGAAAGATCGCCGTAGAACGATAGGTTGTGCCAATTGGTGTGTTGTTGCGGTTTGCCCTCCGCGTCCTGGAACCTGTAGCTTTCTCCGAGACGGACATTCGCGACCGGTGTTCCAGAAGGAAGGAATCTGGCCGCGGGCTTGGTCGCCAGAAATCCGATTACTTCAAGACGATTTCTTTGCATGGTGTTAGTGTTCTCCTTGTTCAATGTGAGATTCTTCTTCGAGGCAGTCTTCGACCGAATGCCGCTCATTAGTTGGTAGGGATTCGGGGGGCGGTACAGTCTCGGGCTTGCTAACGACGTGCCGGGTTCGATTCAGAGGGTGTTGCGAAACGGGTTTGCCGTCTTCCAACGTGAAGAATTCGGTCGGCGGAGCCAGTTCCGCGCGGGCACTCAGCGCTGGATCGAGGAAGTACATCATTTGCGTGCCGAGAATCGGATGATGACCGCTGACGAAAATCAACATCTGGCCGGGCGCCACGATACGCTCTTGTGCACCATCGCCGCGCTTCTGTGGAGGCTTCAGGCGAAGCACTTCATCGGGCGTCATCAGGGGTCGCTCGATGTGATCGACGCTCGCGTTGATGTGCTCCATGATCGGAGACAGCCGGGAGCCGCTGAAGTTGTAGCTGGCTTTCTGTACGGTGGTCGTACCGGTCATTCTGCTCAACAACTCGGCAGTCTCGAACTGGTTGGGCGCGAACGCGATGCGCACGTGGCAGTTAGAGACGATGCTCTCGTTGTTCCCGTAGGCATCGACGATTTGCCGTATGTCCTGCGTGATCAAGTACGCTTTTAATCCATAGCCGGCCATGTAGGAGAGTGCGTCCGCGAAAACCTCCATTCGATTCAGTGACGGGAACTCGTCAATGAGCAACAGAAGCCGGTGCTTGTTGCGCTTCTGTTCCGCGCCCTGGAATACCATCTTCTCGGTAAGGCGATTGACGGTCATCGTGAAAATCAGGCGAATTAGCGGACGCAGGCGGATCTTGTCGGAAGGCGGAACCACCAGGTAGAGCGATACGGGCCGCGCGTGGTTCACCAGATCGTTGATGGTGAAGTCGCTGGCCGATGTGTTCCGGGCTACCAGCGGATCGCTATAGAGTGTGAGCGCGGTTTTTGCCGTGGAGAGGACGCCGCCGAAGTCGCGGTCCTCCTTGTCGAGCATTTCCTGCACCTTCTCGCGAACCACGGGATGAGTGAGGGTCTGATCGCCGGTCGGCATGCGCCAGTCGTGGGCGTGGCCGGGATCGTGCTCAAAGTTCAGCAGTTCATCCAATGTCTCGCGAAAGCCGGCGCCGGGCCGCGTGAAGACGTGCGAGAGATCCGCGAGACACGCGACGCGGCTTTCGAGTGCCGCCGCGTAACAGACGTGAAGGATCATTCCCGTCGTAATGGAGGCTGCGGCATCCTGCCAGTAGCGCTCCTGAGGGCTGTCCTCGCCGGTGCGCACGATCATGTTGGCGATGTTCTGGGCGTCGCTCACGTCGCGCGGCGTGAATAGACGGACCTCGCTTAGAGGATTGAATCGGGAACTGGCCTGCTCCTCAACCGGCGAGAACTTAAAGCACAGGTGGCCTCGCTGGCAGCGGAAACCAGCCGTTTTCGCCCAGTTCTCTCCCTTGATGTCATAAATCACCGCGCTCTCCCCCCAGGCCAGTAAGGAAGGAATGACTAGGCCGACGCCTTTGCCGCTGCGGGTTGGTGCGAACGCTAGAACGTGCTCTGGACCGTTATGGCGGAGGTAGTGCATCCGGTGTTTGCCCTCAGAGCGCCACCCGCCGACGTAAACGCCGTGCCTTGTGGTGAGGAGTCCAGTATCGCGAATGTCGTCTTCGTCAGCCCATCGCGCCGAGCCGTGGAGGTCTTCCGCGTTCTCGGTCAACTTGCGGGCACGGCGGCCAGCGAGCACGAAGAAGACACCGACGCACAGGACACTGCCCGCGAACACGATCATTTCGCCCACAAAGAAAGGCCGCCGAATGCGCTCATCTTGCGATGTGCAATACCGCCAGCCCCACACGATCCACGAGAACGGTTGGTAAATGCCACCAGCTTTCGCCTGCAGCAGCGGCGCACCGAGCGCAGGCTGGTATTGGAATCTGGCGGCGATGTACTGCGTGGCGATGAAGTTCACGACAACCAACAGAAGGCATCCGAGCGCCATCGCTGGCCAGTTGTAGCCGCCCAGATATCCAGGTTTGCGGGGAGTGCGGTAGAGTTTAGGCTGTTTCTTCGGCATGGTCGCTCCCCCTCATCGGCCCAGTCCCTGGGTCTTGGCGCGTTCGCGGAATTCGCGAACCACGCCCTTGGAATCGGCGTAGTTGATTCGCACGCTTTCGCCAATTTGCGGTTGCCGATCCAGCATGTCCTTGGGATGAGCGATGCTGGTGCGGGCGGATTGGCGCTGGACGAAGTGATGCTCCGTCTCGCCAATGATCGGGCCGCGATAGCTGCCGCTTTCGGTCTGCGCCGCCAGCGTCTGGGCTGAGTCACCGAGCACCTTCGCGGTGATCGACTTGGCCTCGGCGAGGGGATCGCCGCCCGGCGCATCAACGATTCTCCGCCGATCCGTCGCCGTTTGCTTCTCCTGGACATTCACGGTGCCGCTGCCTGGCTCGTAACGAGCGGCGAACTCAGTGGACTCGCGGGCCGAAGCCGAGCGTTTGTTCGCGTTGTCCGCCGACCCCAAAATCGCCACATCTTCCGCGCTCAGAGCCGCGTCCGATTCCTTGTCTTCAACGCGCTCCCGGTCATGGCGAAGCTCTTCCGTTTCCTGCTCCAAGGTCGCGACGGGCGAACTGCCGAAGGCTCCCGAGGTGAGAACGGGTCCGCTGACCAGGTCCTCCTCGCCGATGGATCTGTCACGCTCCAGCGCGAGAATGAAATCGGTCGCGGCGGAAGCGTCGTGAGCTGCGCGAAAGATTTCGTTCTTATCGCGCTTGAGCGCTCCAATCCAGGAGTTGACATACGCGGCGTGTTGCTCGGGATCGTGCGGAATGCCACGCTGCGCAGCCAGGAACACGCTGGCCAGCTCGGCGCGAAGCTCCTCTTTCGCATAATTGACGTCGCCGAAACGATACTGTTCAGCGAGCGTGGATCGGGCGAGGCGCGACGGGTGGCCAGTCCAGTGGGCCAATTCATGCAAAGCCGTGCCGTAGTATCCGGCGGCATCCTTGAAGGCGTCCTTCGACGGCAAGTGAATGCTGTCCGAAGACCGGCTGTAGAATGCATGGTCCGCTTGGTCGTGCGCGATGTTAGAGCCTGAGTTTCTCAGGATCTGCTCACCGGCTTGGACAGCTTCGAAAGTGCTGTGCTGTCTTGGGGTGTGCGGCGGAATGCGGTCGATTTGCTGAGCGTTGAAGACAGTGTAGACGCGATGGATGGGCCGCGACCTCTGGTTCTCGGCATTGTTGCCAGTTGCGGCGTTTCCGGTCCCGCTTTCCCCAGGCCGGGATGGTTGCGTTTGATCCGATTCCTGGCGAACCTCCCAGTATTCAATCTGGGTGCCCTTCTCGCCCCGGCGGACCTGCCATCCGTTGTCGGTGGCCTGCTTGTAAGTCATCCACCTCGGGTCCGCGTAGCCGCGTTGGAGGCCGGTGGCCATCAGATGAATCGCGTTGCCGCCGCGGTAGTTTCTCTCACTGGTGGGGTTGAACGGGATACCAAGGGAACCGGCGCCTGGCTCCCAGGGTTTCTGCCACGGAGCAACGCCGTGCTCCAGCATTCGAATGATATTGTCGGTGACCTCCTGGCGGAAGTCCCGAAGGGCCGGTCGGGTAGCGGAATGGGGTTCAGTGGGCTGAGCAGTTGTGGTCGCCATGGCGGTTATGCCTCCCCGCCCAGCTCGGTCGCAGAAAAGCCCGGATCGGGCTCCTCGGCCTCAAAGCCTGACCCGGCCAGTGGTTCCCCGCCGATGGCGTCGAGTGACGCCGACAGCGAATCGTGTTCAATGTCCCGTAGATTCTGCATTTTGCCTCCTTCGAGTGAAATGGAGCGTGAGATCCCTCTACTTATAAGGGAATGGGAGAGGCCTTGTGGGACATAAGATTTGCAAGTGTGAAGCGCCCGCCCGCTATGTCAGCCCAGACGGTGGATCTCGTTTTCGTGCACGGGCAGCTCAACGGTGAGCCTAGAAACCGTTGTCACCGGCCATGATCCCGGCGCCTCTCGCGCTCAGGGTTTTTCGTGAATCGTTGGCGTTCGAGGCTGACCGCCGCGTCACCGAGCGCCTTCTGATAGCGGCCGAGCCATCCATTCCAGCCATCCTCTTGCGGAACAATCCCGCGCCGCATGAGCCGTTGCACGGTCTCCTTCAGGTATCGCTGGTTGCGCAAGATCGACTCTGAATCTCCCAACTCGTCGAATTTGAGCATCGGACGACCTTCGGAGAATAGTTTTCGAAGCCGCACGAACGAATTCGTTCGCAGACCGCCGCGACCGCGCGCCGCTTCCATGTCAGGTGTGTAGTAGACGTAGTGAACCCGCCCGTCCGTCCCTTCAAGCATTAAGTAGCTGCGGCCGGCCTGGCGGCCGGTGTCCTCCTCCCCGTGCACCAAGATCCTGCCTTCCAGTGTCGTGAGGGCGCGAAGGTCGAGCATGACCAGAGGGAGTCGCTCATCCGACATCAACACTCCATGCGCCGCCAGCATCTTTTGGCGGTCAGCGCTACGCTGCATGGCACGAAGGACATCTTCGAAGTCACTACGCACCCGCCAAAGATTCGGATCGGTGCGCTCGGCCAAGCCCATTTCTTTCAGAACCACCAATCGCTCTATGGTGTGCTGGTGGATGAGCCGCGCACTGCGATTGCCCCAGTCCCGATTCGGGTCCCGCACGACTGTGAAGAATGTTCGGTCGCCACTCTCCGGCCACACTGCATCGCGCTTGAGTACCCGGTCGAGGGACGTGTAGCGGTGCGCCTGTACCTCCCGACGCTGCGCTGCGGCGGTGTCGAACTCCGTGCGATAGCCAAGTTGGCGTGTGCAGAGATCTTCGGCAGCGCACCGGATGCCCTGCCTGATGTAGTCCCGGCTGAGGCGAAAGGGGCGGCCGTCCGCGCCAATTCCGCGGAGGGTCGCGTGAACGTGCGGGTGTTCCGTGTTGTAGTGGGCCACCGCCACCCATTCGAGCGGTGTGCCGAGGTCACTCTCCATCCGCGAAACCAAGTCGCGTGTTAGCCGTTTCAGGTCGGTTCGGTCGCCGAACTCAGGGGATACGATCAGCTTCCAGAGGCGCTCATCGCCCGCCTTCTGCCAGCTTTCGAGTCGCTCCGCGATGTCGACGGATTCCCCACCGCCATCGAACCCGACAGCCCTGGGATCGCCCTCATGAGTGGCGCTCTCACGGGCGAGGTAGCGTCCGTGGGCTCGCCACTGCCCGGCAACGGTGTTCTTGGCGTACATGACTCGCACCGCACACCGCTGGCTGTAGTGGCGAGCGCGCTTCGGACCCGAGCCTTGTCCAGCTGCCCGGCGCTTGCTGCTCCGGCTCATGCGGGCGTAATGCATCAGAGTCTTGTAGGCTGATGCCCACACCGCGCGGTCGCTCCGCGCGGTCGGCTTTCGCGGCCGCAGCCGAAATTCGCCTTCGTCATTCTTCGCCATGGGCCACCAAGTCCTGCATCGCCAATTTCGAATCGCCGACCATCGCTTGGCCAGCGTTCTTCAGCAAGCGGGCATGCCGGCCTCGTGCCCTCGCCACGGCGGCTTCCATTGCCTCCCCGCCTGGCTCGGGAACGCACGTCAGTACAACCTTGGCGAGGCTATCCAAGAATGCGAACAAGGCCTGCTGGGCTCGTCCAAGACGGAAGATATCCCGCCTGACTTGCTCGATAGTGGCCGCGAGTCGTTCTTCGGCCCCGACGAGTTCCTCGCCGCGATCCGACAGTTCCTGTTCCACCGAATGGCGGATGAACGCCGTCGGTGATGAGAAACCCCGCTTCCGCGTTGCCTCTTGAATTCCTTTGTCCGTCGTGTCGGAAAATCGGATTGCTCGCTGGGCCATGCGAAAACTCCCCTCACTTATATAGGTAACGGCAGAGGCTATGTGGGACAGAATAACTCGTAAAATCGACGGCGCATCCCGACCGGGATGCAGGTCCATCGAAACGCATCCCACCAGAACCGCAACCGGAGCAACAAAAGACCGCCCCAAAACCCCAACAACGCATCCCACCCTTTATGTTCCACTACCGGGTTTTTGGCTGCCTGGGAGCCGTCGTCGTTGATGGTCGGTGTTGCAAACTGTTGCAAACTGTTGCAAACTGTTGCAATCTGTTGCAGGCGCCCGCCGGCAACCCAACACTGTTGCAAACTGTTTCAGACGGTTGCAATCTGTTGCAATTTGTTACAAAACCCAGGAATGTGTAAATTTGATGTCCCAACATGGTCGCGCCATTACCTTTCTATATGAGGGAGCAATTCGGCAACACCGATGGACTCGAACCCACCGCCGCGCCGCAAAAGAGCAAGTGCAGACTTAACTCACTTGCGCTCCCTCGCTTCGGTCCTACCAGCCACGACCACGGGACAGGTTACCGCGGCTTGGGGAGAGATTGAGGCCGCGCTGGCAAGGGGAACGAAACTCAGGGAGATTTGGGAGGCCGCTAGGCTCGATGGGCTGGAGATGCCCTACCCGCAATTCCGTGTCTATGTTTCACGACTACGGCGAAGGCGTCGAGAACCCTCCAAATCCGCGCCGCAACCGCCGCCGGCACAGACGAACGCAGCGGACGGGCTGCCATGTCCGCCACACGATCCATTCCGCAATCTGCGGGAGCAGCGGGAGAAAAAGAAACTGACAACATTCGAGTACGATCCGTTCTCGATTAACAAGAACCTGGTCGATTGAGAGGAGCATTATGAAAAGTGAAACACAGCCTTCGGTTCACGTAGTACTGCAAGGGAAGGGTGGCGTCGGGAAAAGCTTCGTCTCGGCAATCCTGGCCCAGTACTTCCAGACGAAATCAGCCCCGGTACACTGCCTGGATACCGATCCGGTCAATGCGACGTTTGCGCAATACCGCGTGCTTGCAGCTGAGCACCTGAAGGTCCTCCGGCGGGGGACCGTGAACGAAAAGCAGTTTGACCTGATGGTCGAGAAGGCGTGTCACGGCGACGGAGTATTTATCGTGGACACCGGTGCCACGACGTTCGTTCCTCTGTGGAACTACATGCTGGAGAATGAGATTCTCGCCTTCTTTCGATCCCACGGCCGCAACGTATTTGTCCATTCGGTGGTGACTGGCGGCCAAGCTATGAGCGATACGCTGAATGGCTTGGAACGGCTGGCGCAAACCACGTCTGAGAAAAACGTCGTCGTCTGGCTGAATGAATACTTCGGCGAGGTCACCAAAGATGGACAGCCCTTCGATGAGTTCAAGGCCATCGAGGAGTACGCGTCCAAGCTCGTTGGCACGGTCGTGATCCGAGAGAGGAACCCGCACACCTACGGCGACGATGTGCGCCAAATGCTGGAACGCCGGTTGACGTTCGACGAGGCGATCCAAAGCGCGCACTTCTCCCTGGTATCGAAGCAGCGTTTGGCGATTGTGCGCCGCGAGCTGTTCGAACAACTCGACAGGCTGGCTATCGGGTGACAACTATGTCTAACGGAGACGGACCAATCGACATTCAGCGGCTGATCGCGGAGGTCGCGGCCCGGCACAATGTCTTCCTTAGGCCGGACGATCCAGGCATCGCCTTGGTCACAATGAACCGGCTGGTTCTCGAGGACGCCATGGAGAGAATCCATACACAAATTCGCGCAACGATCGGCGAATTCCACGCATCTATGCAGAGAGCGGAGAGGCGAGCGGGGAGTATGCTGGCGCAAGGAGTGAAGGAATCGGGGGCGCAGATGCGGCAGGGTTTGCAGAATGATATTCACATCGCAGGTCTGAAGGCGCGTGAGATTGTGCATCTGGTGAATGAAGCGCACCGTCGCCCCGCGTTGATTCGTTGGTCCGCTGCTGGCTTAATAGCCGGTGCGTTGCTGTTCTGCGGCGGTGTTTGGCTTGGGACATCTCTGCATTAGCGGATCGGTCTGAAAGGTTCGAATATGTGGACTTTGGTTCTCCTCTTGAACTTGCTGGGACGGAAGAACTTTTTGCGGCTTCTTGCCGGATGGATGCTCATCATGGCCTTCTTCCTGTACTGTTTCGTCCATGAAGCATTTGATCAGCCACGGCCAGTGCAAACCGTGGTGCTCCCGAACGCGGAACGTCAACCTGTGGAGCCAGTGCGGGCGTTGACATCAACGCCCAAGCATTAACGCTCGCGCTCGATTGTGGTCAACGCCTTCTTGATGGTCCGCATTATGTAATCGTTCTGCCGCCGCTCGTTCCCTTTGTGCGACAAATCACGTGACCGGATCGCGGCTTCAACGTCGTCTGAGGTCGCGCCGTGCGATAGAGAATAGACTGCGTACGCAAGATCGATTCGCGTTCCGTCTCCGCCGTAGCGACCATCTGCGCGAAAGGCGTCAATGCTCTTTAGATTCTTTGGGTGAGTGGTTACCGCCTTGGCACGTTGCCTCAACTGTTCCCGCTCGGCATGCCGTCGTTCAAGGTCGCTTCTAACATCTGCCAGGAACCGCTCCGCCTCGGGGTAAACTTCTCCGCCGGCCTCGATGAGCCGAACGAACGGATACAATCCGGTGCGGGCATCGAGGTGCCGGCCTTTTCTATTGGTCAGGCCGGCAAGCCTTCCAAAATGCCGCCAGTCCGCGGCACCACGGTCACCGCCGAACCGCTCCGCCAACGCTCGCGCGGTGGCCGTGCTCACCTCCTTGCTGAGTCGTTCGGAGTGCTTCAGCCATGCTTGGTAGTTTCCTGGGGACGTTTCCACGAGTACTGCAGGATTGAAACCCTCCTGCTTCATCGCCGAAACTGCATCCTTGGTCAGATCATCGACCATGCTCAGATCATGCTCACCCTTTGGCCGAATGTAGATGTTTCGCCCCTCGCGATTCTGGTGGCGCAGCCAGGGCACCGACTTAACGATTGTTCCGGCATCCCATACACGGGTGATCATGATCGATTCGCCGGCCCCGGCATCCGGCTTGTACAGCCCAACCTCGAACAGCTCGGAACCCATTGCCCCAACCTGTTGCTGAACTGCCGCTGCGGTCTTGCGCATAGTGTCATTTGATTCCTGCGGTCTCTCAGTGGAAGCATTCATGCCAATAGACTCCCTACTTTAAAGGGAACGGCGGGGCAGGTCTGGGACACAAAACAACAAAGTTTTACAATTCGCGTTCTACTTCTCGGGCCGGATGTCGACAATGCTGATCCTGTCACGGCGAACTCAATAACATCCCAGGACCAGCAATCGCCGAAACTGTCCGATGCGGGAGGTGTTAGGAAACAGCTACGTTCCGAACTCAGAATATGGCCATGCCGGACGCATGCCTGCCCGGTAAGCTCCCGGTGCGAGGTCGGCGGCAAACGGTACTTCTACGGTGGTCCAGCCGGATTTGGCGTCCCATCGTCGAACGGAAACGGGTCGATGCAACTGGGGGCAGTTCTCGATCCCGTGATTCAGCTTTCCTTCTGACTGCAACTGGCGATGAGCTGCGGCGTAACCGCCGCCGTAGGTGACGCGCTCGGGCTCAATCGAGCGGTTGAACAGGTAGATTGCCGCACCGACATCCGCTGTCGAGGACTGCCCAAACTCGGTCGTATTTACCAGAAGAGACTGCCCATCTTCTTGGATGTTCCCTACGTTGTTATAGGGCAAGCCGGAACTCAGGTTGACTTCCGAGGGCGGAAACAGGAAATATCGCTCCGGAGCGCCCGTCGGTCCATCCAGAACCTCAAACCTGGTGCCGCGCGTCTGAGGGGAGCGGGACGGCGGTGCGCCGTCTCGAAGGACCGCGAGCGCTGCGGCATTGTACTCGTTGTTGACGCCTCCGGCGATGACGTACCCACTCGAAGGGCCGGAAACATGACGCAACGTATAGAGATTTCCCGCATTCGCGAATCGGATGCTGGCCCTACCTTCCAAGCCGATGCCGACAACAAAACCAGGGCGCCACGTCCAGTGGGACACTGCGAGAAGGAGAACGGGCTTCGGCCTTTCTGGAACGAAAACGATGTCGAGGATGCTCCAAGGCCCGTCGAAACGGTCATTTCCAAACCGCACGCCGAATTCCGGGCGATACCGCCAGAGGATCTCCCCCCTTGAGGAAAAACAATAGATCTCTCCCACAAGAGGCGTTTCCGCGTTCTTGAGAGCTGCCGCGAAGATAACCTGCCGGTTCCCGTTCCCGCCGAGATCGACGATCTGCGTCCTCTGTTCTTCAGGGATTGCTAAGTGGATCGGCCAGTCCGCCCGCACCGCTTCCGAAAGCTGGTGCTTCCACGCGAGAGCGCCGCTTGCATCCCACGCACAGAGCGCGTTTCCGACAACGCCGGCCCGGACAATTTCAGGGGTACGTGGCCGCAATACCCTGGTTAGGCCGATGGCAGCCGCCGCGGCGACCACCCCGCCGCCCCCAAGCAGCATGAGCCGCCGGCTGACGCTGTGTCGCGGTGGACTGCTAAGCGTCTGGCTCGGGCCATCCGGCGCAACAACTGGATCTTCTGGGCCCGCGGAAGGCAGATCCGGGTGGTCTGCTCTTACCGCTCCCGCAAGGGCCTGCAATTTCCAGGTGTCCAGCTCCCCGGCAATCGCGAAGACTGGCGCCTTCGGGCCGACGCCACGCCTAACCGGAAGCCCGCGCTCCTTTTCGAGATCCTGGGCTTTTCGCACGCTGACCAGCAGGTACGCCGCGATCGCTTTCCAGCCGTGGAGTTCCTGGGTTGGGGTAGCGTCTTTGGGCATAGCGTGGTTCCGGAACGCGACTGGAGAAGCATTCAGAATAACAAACTGCTGAATCTCAGGGAGCCAGTTGGATTTGCGCGTCCTGCGCATCTTTGCGCTTTGGGTTGAAGCGTCATTCGGCGTAAACTTCTCACTCGGGGCCACAAATACCAAGCGGCGTGGCGACGTTCCGCCTGCGCTTGTTCGTGGATGCCAGTCCGCGCTATGCGGCCGATTCCAGGCAGGTCAGGTGAAAACAGGGAGCAAGACAATGGCATCAGGGCAGTGCGTTAGCGATATCTTCGCCGCATTCCTCATGGGAGCGGCATGGGGACAGAGCGTTGACAGCGGCGCGCGGACGGGCGAGTTCGCCGGGAAAGTCGTGATCGCCGGTTCCGGGGCTCAGGTGGAGACCGCGATCGACATTATCGCGGACGCCATCGAAAAGGAAGGCGTGCCCGTCAAGGTCGTCTCCGGCGAGACCTCCCGGCGAGCCGAGAACGAAAAGCTCCCGACAAACGGGGCGGTGAGCTTGATCTACGTGAATTCCGACATCGCGCCACGCCAGCGCCCGGCGCTCATCGTGGAGTGCTGGGACCCGCAGGGCACATCGCTCTGGAAAGAGCAAACATCACTTACGGTTTCGGGCGGAGCGCAGGCGTCGGCGAAGCGGATGGCGGAACGCATCGTGAAGAACATCGAAAAGAGCCGCATCGGCGGACCCGGACTTCCGAAAAAATGACAGACCAACGATAACCAAGACTGACATGCGGACTATATCCACAGCTTTGCGTTTCCTAATCGGCGGGGGGATGCTATTATCCAGTCAGCATCCCCTCCGGGCCGTTACGTTGCTGACGTTTGAGGGATTTCCCGATAGCACGGTCCTTACAAACCAATACCCCGGCGAAACGTTCGGTAACGCCATAATCCTAACGGCCGGCATCACGCTCAACGAGTTCGAATTCCCGCCGCATTCGGGCGTGAACGTCGCCTCGGACAACGGCGGACCGATGACCATCAGCTTCACGTCGCCGATCCAGAGCTTCAGCGGATATTTCACGTATTCGGAGCCGCTCACGGTGCGTGCCTTCAACGCCGCCAACACACAGGTCGCGGCGGCGACGTCCCAGTTTTCGGACAATGAGGCGCTTTCGGGAATCGCGGGAAGCAATCCGAATGAGCTTATCCAGGTGACGTCAGCCGGTGGCATTGCGAGCATCACGATCGCGGGAGATCCGGCCGGCGAATCGTTCGCGCTCGACGACGCAACGATCACGGGCCTCGCGGGTCCTCCGGCCACGTCCCTGCCTCCGACGCTGCCGCTGGTATCAATCGGCCTCGTTCTCGTCGGTATTTGGGTATTTGTGGCGAGAAGGAAGCAGGGTGTGACGATGCAGCAGACCGCGCTTGCCCTGCTCATCCTGCTACCCCTCGGCTTCGTGGCTCTCCGGTTATACGCCGGTTCGCAAACGTCGTTGATCCGCCAGGGAGACTCTTCGGCGGCTAAGCTCATCGGTGGCCTTTCCGCTACGCCGGCCACAATCCGGGCTGGCGCACCGACGCGAGTCCTCGTAACCGCTCACATAAACCATCCGGCGCTCATTTCCAATAGTGTCAATCTGATTCGCATAAATCCGGGCGGATCGCCGACCATCATTGGGCACCTCCGGGATGACGAGACCGACGGCGACACCACTGCTCGGGATCGCGTGTACAGCGGGCAAATCGATTTCAATGAGTCCACAGCACGGCAGATTCAGGTGCAGGTCTCGGTCGCCATCCGGGGGAGAATGAGGCGGGTTGCCTCGGAGCCGTTTATCGTCGTCGTCGGGGCGTCACATTAACCATCCTTATGAAAACGATATTCATCACAATCATGTTCGTGGTGGCGCTTCTGGTGACTGGGGGTGTCTTGCTCTATGCGCGTTCCCAACCGGCTCCCGCGCCGCCCCAAGAGGTGAATCGGGGCGTTCAAATCCCAACGCAAGTTGCCGGCGTGCCGGATGCCACAGCCAGCACGCCTACCATCGGCGCTGTGAGCGCGACTCCAACGTTAATCACGGTCAACACCCCAACATCTGTAACCTTTACGGCGAACATTAGCGACCCAGCATTGATCCCGAACAGCGTCAATCTGCTTCAGCTTGGAACCGCCGGCAGACAGCCTGCGATCCTTGGACAACTTCAGGCCTCTGGGAACAACACCTACACAATCACGTATACCTTCAACCAGAGCGCCGCCGGCTCCCTTCAGATCCAAGTCTCCGCAGCCTTCCGCGGCACACTAAAGCGCGTCCTCTCGAATGTCATGACGCTAAGTGTTTGGAATGTGTACAGCAATCCGCCAACGAATATTACCCTTGCCTATCCACAGTTTGGTTCCGGCACTCAGGTCGTAACTTCTCCTCCGCCTGCCGGCCAAACATTATACTTTGACATTGAAGGCTGGAGCACCTCACAGCAGCAACTTGTCCCCGTTGTTGGCGTGTCGGTGTATCCTAATTCGACCGGCACAACGCTATGGCAATGGTTCGAGAACAACGTGGACGTCAACGGAATTCTCCAGGCTAGTGGCACCTACCAATACCAGCAGCTCAGCAATGGGATAACAGCTCTTACCTTAGCTGCCCCATTGCCTATCCAGTACTTCAATGCTGGCGGTGGCCCGACAGAGGAGGTATACGCACTATCGCCTTTGGGTGACTATGTTATTACCTTGACGCAGTCTCAGGTGGCGCAGTTAAGCGATTACGGCTATGAGCCGCTGACGCTGCTGGTGCAAATCTTGAACACAATGGCGATTCCATAACGTCTTTGTGGGGAGGCGAACGAGAACGTGACACCGATCATAAGATTTCTTGGCCTGGCCTTCGTGGGCTTCAGTCTGTACGCGCAATCACCCTGTGAAAGCCATATTCCCGCGGCCTTATGCGGCACACAACTTGCGATCTGGCCCCAATCCACTGGACAACCAGCCCTTTCTAATGGGCCGGACCAGGGAACTGCTTGCAGCTGCGCTGGAAGTGACCTCTATCAGTGCGTGAATTACGTACAAGAGTATTACATCAATGTGGTAAATGATAGGGGAGCCCTCAGCTGGACTGGAAATGCGAACGCGTATTTCCAAAGTGCCGCAGCCAAGGGGCTGCTGGCGTTTAGCAACGGCGGTCACATACCCCCAGAACCCAGCGACATTCTTGTCTTTCAGGGCGGCCACTACGGACACGTCGCGATCGTTGAGACTGTGTCCGAATCTCAGGTCACTATCATTGAACAGAACTGGAGCCCTACCGGTACCACCACCTTGCCGGTTGTCGTGGCGAGTGGTACATACACCCTTGGACCCAGGGGCAACTATGCGGTTGTCGGCTGGCTGAGATACGCTGGCACCGCTCACGTGAACACAGTCTTTAGCGAAGCAACGTACGTTAGTGAAACCGGACCCAACACTATCGCGACGTTCGATGACGTCGCCGCCAACACGTTCGCACCATTTGTTAGCGATGGCGTATCGTTTGTGGGAATCCCAGCGCCGCCCGCGCCGCTCCCCGAAGTTATCAATTCGCTGATCTATCCGGATTTGTTCTGGTTTCCCGGCGTCGGTTCCCCGCCGAATTTCTTGCTAACAAACATTGGGCCTTTTCAAGCGACGTTTCCAGTTGACGCAAGGGCGATGGGATTCGATTATAACTGCTTTGCGTGCGATGGCACCGCGAGCCAGGACAGCGTGGCGTGGACACTACTCTCAGCGTCCGGAGACGTCGTCGGGTCTGGAGTCACGACTACAGATTTTACAGTTGGCGTAAAGTTTTTTGGGTTGATATCCGACACTCCGTTTCGAACGGTTCAAATCAGCCGCTCAGATCCGAAGAATTGGGAACTCGATAATCTTCGGTATTCACAATAAGGGTGCGGCGTGCCTTGTTGTACTCAAGCGGCAGGTTTCCCGTCCTTGCGGTTCAGAGCGGCGTTGGTATCATTGAAGGTGTCGATCAGGCCGCGTTTTTGGCGCTAGCCGCGTTCATGTGTTGCGACACTTCCCGAACCGCCGTGAGCATCTCCGTGAGCTCTCCCGCGTCCGCAAGGGTTCGAACGTCCTTCACGAATCTCGACACGAAAGTTGACGCTTTAGCAAAATAGGCATCACAGAAAATCCAGATAAAATCTGGATTTTCTGTTTGCCGAAAATCAGGTTCGAACCGTTTCGACGCCATGGCGATGGGAATTGAACCCGCGGGAACGCCGATGTTGCCGACGTTTTTGCGGATCAATCCAGCTCGAACGGCCGTGCAAGTTGTCGCGCGCGTCAACTTTCGGGAATCGGAGGGGCGGACTCGGACTGCAAAGAAGAAGTTAAACTCGACGGCGATAGCAATACCGTTAACGCCGATACCGTCACTTAGGATTGTGCTGGTGCAACCGTATATGCGTTTCCGCTCGCTCCCCCACTTTGCACGGCGGCGACGTTCGACGTAGGCCAGCTGGGGACAGTAACCAATTGTACGATTCTGTTGAAAACCATCCGATTACATAGCGACCACGGCTGGCAAGAACAGCGAGGGCCGTGGCCGTGCGTCCGGTCACCGAACGGCCGCCCGCGGCATCTCCTGTCCAGGCGCGCAATCCAAGGCGACACGGCCAAACGTGTGACTGTGGACGCGGCGGAGGATTACACCGGGCCGGACTCACCGCGATTCGCGATGCACACTGGCCTCATCGCCAAACCGGCACGATTCCCGTAAGTCGAGATATTGTTGGTAGCACGGCGCACAGTGGATCACATGCCTCCACTGTTGGTCCCCCTCGATGTCCTCGAACCGCGCAGATCTGGCGGCGAGGTCCCGAAGAATATCCGTTCCGAGGCAACCACGCCGTTCCGGGTTGGGGTACGAGGTCTGCACCGCCTTCTGGTACTCGCGTTGCAAGCGATCCCATTTCTGCTTCGGAGATTCGCCCTTCATGTCCGCCAGCCATTATGGCAGATGCCGTGCTAGATGCAAAACCTCTGTTTGGGTTTTACGGAACGTTGTCTCTGATCCAGCGCCAAAAACGCTTCTTCAGCGTTATTGGCTGCGGCTCATGGAGCCGATTGGCGATTTCGTCCCACGTATAACCCTGACGCAACATCTTGAACGCTTCGCGGAAATCCTCGCGGTGGTCGTTCTCGATCCGGCGTTCAACCAGTTCGACCAGTAACTTTCGCGCAACGACGTCGTCATAGTGCGTCGGATCGGTCAGGGCACTTCCATACAGGTTCTGATCCAGCGAATCAAGCGCCAGTGGAACCGTGCGCCGAAGAAACCACCTGGATTCGCCAGCAGCCATGTCTCGCGCCTCCCAAATGGCTCGCACCCACACACGGCGCCATGGGCAGGCCCCTGCGTCCTCGCCATGCATCTCCCACAACTTGTGTACTGTGATCTCTGCCAACTCCGAAACACGGTGAACGTCACGCAGTCTGTAGTGGGCGAGGTCGCGAAGTTCGTTTTGTACGGGAGCAACGCCTTGCTCGAACCAAATCGGCGCGATGGGGTTGCCGTGGCGGTCCGCCAAAGCGATGCAGATCGGAACGATCGTCTTCCGCTGGGCTTCTGGCAAATCTTCATAATCAAACGGTATGATGATGACTCCCTTGCCCCTCGCTGCCACAGCAACCCCCTCCGGTTCTCGCCCTCGATAACTGCCTTTGCGGAGCAGGCGCAACCAAAGCCCCTCCAGGACCTGCTCCGCACTCCGCCTGTAATCGAATAAGTATTCTGCATCAAGAAAAGGCTGATTGCTCCCGGCGTCGATTCGGGATTTAAATCACACAACGGTTTTGGTTCCATACAATTTTCCTTCAATCATTTTGGTGAGCACGCGCATCTTAGAATTGTTGCGCCAGGTTGAGCGGCTGCTGGAATGTGATAAATCGCGTTTTCGGACGCTACTCACGCAGTGGAGTGGAAAAATGCTTACTTTGTTCCGTCATAATGACGAAAATATCTACAATTTCTTTTCGGGCACTTTTGCCATTACAGTGCTTATTTAAAGTAGGGGAAGATGCTGTCGTTCTCAAGCAGTGCCACCCGCCGTCTGTGGCGACTTGGCTTATCGCACAACTACCTTGACTATGAGGGACCCTCAATACGACACGCGACGAATACCCGCCGAGCAGGTGCCCCCGCTCTGGATAAGGGATCGAGACTCACAGGGCCGGCCAATCGACCCGCGTGTTGTCGCGGTGTCCGAACGGATTTGGCCGTGGGCATACCGGCATGTCCAACGAGAGCTGCGCGATTCCGCCAGCGCCGCACAGCTTGTGGAGGGAGTGGCACTTAGGGTCTCCAGCCGGCTGCATGCAGAACCGGGAGTAGCCCAGAATCTGGCGGGCTATTTCATCACCGCCTTTCACCGCCAAGTGCACCGGCAATTGCTAAGGGAGAACCGGTTCTCGTATGAGGGTCTCCTCCGGGAATTAGAACGGAACCATCGCCTCACCGGACCGGACTGGGAGGCGGTCATCGAATGGGAGCTGTGTTTGCAGATCGTCGTCGACCTACTGCATGACCAGTCGCGTCGCATGCTTAACTACAGAATTCTGGGTTTCACTTGGAGTGAGATCGGTCGAGCCCTTCGCATATCGGAAAAACAAGCCAGGTCTCGATTCTATTACGCGCTAGACAGGTTGCACGCCAAATTGCATCGCAGCAGAGCAAAGGGTGTCGACCACTCCAAGGAGCCAGACTGATGAGCGACAAACTTGCATGCGACCTTCCGTCCAGGCGGGTCGAAAAACGGCTCATCAAGGTGGCGGGTGAGGCCATCAGGCGGCACTGCTCGAATCCAGAGCGCATTGGCTGTCCGGGTTCCGGCGCGGTCGGAGCAGTTGTTGGGCGGCGTCTGAAGTTCCCACATTTTGATGACATCGTCGATCATATTGCAACATGCGCTCCCTGTTTCGAGGAGTATAATCGCCGGCGGCAGCGCCAGCGGCTTCGTAGTGCGGGCCTAGTATTGTTGAGCTGTGTGGGGCTGCTGGGGCTAGGACTCCTGTGGCGACACGGCCCGGCCGAACGCCCATATCCCAGGGAGTCCGCGGCAAAACGGGCGCCGGCACCAGTGCTCACCGCGACGCTCGACTACAGGAATTGGACGACTGAGCGCTCGGAGCAGTCGCGACCGCGGCCTACCGAACCACCCCACTTGATGCGGGCGCGGCTCGACCTCAACATAGAGTTGCCAATCGGAACCGAAGACGGAGGCTTCACGGTCCAGTTCCGGGCCAGCAATAGTAGACCCGCCGCCGAGGCAACTGGCATCGCGGCATGGGACGGGACAGCCGAGGTCCTCAAGGTAAGGGCCGATCTGCGCGATGTTCCTGCCGGAAGCTACACCGTTGTCATTCAATCACGAAATTCATCAGTGCGTTTTTATCCTGTGGTCTTGGAGTGAACCTACGATGCGATTGATTCGGTTTTCCGCGCTGCTTCTGATCACGGTCTGGCTCCTGCCGCTGCGTTCACAGGATCGCCGCTCTCCGCAGGAACTTTTGGATCGTGCCCTCCACTTCGCCGATCTCTACAACTGGGACGACGCCGGCGAGGATTTTGCCGAAGCCGAAAGACTGTTTCTCGGTGCCGGCGACGAACGGAACGCCTTGTATGCCAAGCTTGGCAAGATCCGTTCGACGATCGACCAACTAGTTTTGCCCGCAACTTCGGCTCAGCTCGCCTCGGAATTGGAAAAGAATCCGCTGCTGCAAACGGACAAGCAACTTCGTCTCTTTTGTCTAATCGTGAAGGGCGACATTGACGGCGAAATCGACGCCCGCGCAATGCGTGAGGATTGGGAGGAGGTGCAGGAACTTGCAAAGGAATTGGGCAACGACAAATGGCAGTATCGCGCGCTCGCTCAACTTGGTGTGGCCGCCTTCTACAACGGCGATCTGGATACTGCCGGAAAGAACGTCGGCCGAGCCTTGGTCGCGGCCACCAAGAGCAAAGACGCTGCCGCGCAGGTCGTTTTCCTTACCATGCTTGGGATCGGCCTTCGCGAGTCGCAGATGAACGAACAGGCTTCGACGTATTTCGACAATGCCCTCAAGATCGCCAGTACGATTCCAGACACCGAGTACCCGTTCTTTACCAAGGAAGCACTCTTGGAGAATCTGATCGACGCCAAAAAGCCGGACGCCGCCCAAAAGTTGGCCGATGAGATTCTTGCCCAGGCGCAGCAGCGGCGCCATCCTCAGGCCCAGGCCATTGTGTTGACGCTCGAAGCTGATATCGCGAAGCAACGACACGACGACGCGGCAGCGCTGCAAAGTCTCCAACAAGCGATGGCATTGGCCAAATCCGGCGGCTTTGTCAGGGAACTCGCGGGTGCGCAGGCCCTGGCGTCGGACATTTACCGGGACCGCGGCGAACTGGAGAAGGCGACCGAGTTTGCAAGTCTGGCTGCGACTTCCACTCAGGAAAGCGGCGACACTTGGTCGGTCCCACGGCGCCTGCTCACCGTGGCCGTGCTGGATACCAAACAAGGCAAGTATGATGAGGCGGACCGCGTTTTTGATCGCGCGTCGACGTTCGTCGACGCACTGATCGGCGACTATTCCAGCGTTTTAGAGAAGACAGCCGTCATTAGGGCATCCAGCGAGTTATACACGCAGCATTTTGCGCTGGTCGCGGATCGATTCAACGATCCGGCTAAGGCCTACTCGATCATTGAGCAGGTCAGAGGGCGGGTGACGACCGACCTGCTTATGGCGGGCGCCGTCGCTCCTGAGCAGGCGAAGAAGGACCAACGATCAATTTCCGAGCTGCGCCTCAAATTGGCGGTAGCGCGCTCGACCAGCGAGGTTCGCCAGATTCGTGACCAGATCTTCCTGGTGGAGCAGGCCCGCTGGATTACTCCCGAGATCAGTATTCTGAAGGCGCAGTCGCACGACCCGGTCGGCATGGAGCAAGTCCAGCGCAGCCTCGATCCGTCAGCGATCATCTTGGAATACGTTGTGGCGGATCCACGGTCGTACTGCTTGGTCATTTCAAGAACCGATGCGCGCATCGTGCCGCTCGCCGACAGACAAAGCATCGAAGCCCTGATCGCGGCGTATCTGAAAGCAGTGAAGGCGAAGGCGCCAGCCAGCAAGGAAGGGCGCGCCTTGTATGATGCGCTTCTTGCGCCCGTCCCGACGGCGATGCGGAAGGCGCAACTCGTCGTGGTTCGTGACGGCCCGCTGTATCTTGTGCCCTTCGATGGGTTCATCGATAACGGAGGTCGGTACGTCGCCGAGACCCATACGGTGATTTACGAACCTTCGGCAACCAGCTTCTATTTGCTCACCTCGCAGCCACATCGTCCTACTCCATCTGCGCACGCCCTGCTGGCGGTGGGCGGCGTTCCATACAGTCCCGCCGCGATGAAGCAGGCCAGCATCACCCGTGGGTATGACGCTGGAACGTTGGGCGACCTGCCCGCATCGAAGGACGAAGTCATTGCCGCGGAGGCCGCCTTGCACGGCCCTGGAAACCTGCTTTTGATCGGGCCGCACGCTACCGAGTCGGCGTTCAAGCGGGCAGCCACGTCGCAATATGGCATCATTCACCTCGCGGTTCACGGTTATGCCAGCACGACGGAGCGAAATCGTTCAGCCCTTGTCTTATTGAGCGATCCTCCCGCAGGCGAAGACGGTTTTCTTCAGGCTTCTGAAATTGTTCAACTCCCGCTGAACTCCGACCTCGTCATTCTCTCTGCCTGCGACACGGCGGTGGGGCCAATTGAGGGAGAGGAGGGGATTGCCGCGCTGTCGAGTGCATTCTTACTGGCAGGCGCGCGGAGCGTGGTCTCGACCCTTTGGTCGATTGACGACACGTTCTCGCTCTTCCTTATGAAGCAGTTCTACAACCACTTGGCGGCGCATGAGACAGTTGCGGCTGCGCTTACGGCCGCGAAACGCGACATGTTGCGGAAGTACGGCTCCGCGGCGGTTCCATATTATTGGGCGGGTTTTACATTGGAGGGCGCAGCCAACCTGCCCGTGGCACATCATGACTAAAACCAACAAAACGCTCACGTCTCTGAGCACAAAGCAGCGCATTGAGATTCTGGCTTCGGTTAAGAAGGTCATCATCAAGAAACACTTCAATGTGGGAGGTGTGAGCTACGCCGACTGGGCAAGTCGGTTTGAGAAGCGATCACCTTCCCTGCTCGGCGTGGACATTGAGCAGTTCGAAGATGGGGTACGCAAGGCCCTGGCGGAACTTGCCAGCAGCCATACGGTCTTCTACCACGAGCGGACCAACCGCCTTCAGCCCCAACACTCGATCAATGCGACCATCCGCGCCTTTGGGCCTGATGGTCAGCAACGCTGGCACTTCCTGGACGTCTTCGAAGACGGCCCAGCTCACCTCGCTGGCATCAAACAAGGCGAGATGCTGGTCGCCGTTGACGGAACTCCGTACGCCCCTCCGGCGATGCCGCCATTCAGGATCGGCGAGACGCACAAGATTGTCGTCTCAAGCGCGCTGGGTGAAACGTCGCGCGAAATCACCGTCAGCATTCCATTCAGAAAAGGCACCAGGGACCGCCCGCCTATCGTCGAACCCAAGAGTCCGATTCATCGAGTCGCCGCTCCCAAAACCGGGCTTCTCAAGATTCCCTACTTCCCTGGCCCCACCGGGATCAGCTTCGCGAACGCGCTAGACGCGGCAATTCTGGATCTCAAGGTCCAGGGCTGCGACCGGCTCATCATTGACCTGCGCGGAAATATCGGCGGCAGTTTGGGTTTCGCCCGCCTTGCGAGTTACTTGTGCGCCGGCCGAATCCCGATAGGCCACAGCCTAACGCCGACGCGCCTCCGCAAGGGGTACAGCAGAGACGCCCTGCCGCGCATTCCGATGCCGCAGACGACGCCTCAGTTCATGTTGGCCCTCGCCCGATTCGCCCTTCGCGACAAGTCCGTCATGCTTCTTACCCAAGGGTTAGGCCCACAGCCGTTTCACGGCAGGGTCGCCATCCTCGTGAACGAATGGACCAACAGCGCAGCCGAGATGCTCGCGGGCTTCGCCTCGGAGAACGGTTTGGCGACGATCATCGGCACCAAAACTGCCGGTAATGTCCTCGGAGCCGTGAACCAGAAAGTCGGCGCCGGGTATTGGTTACGAGTGCCCGTCTTCGGTTGGTACACGTCCAATGGCAAGTGCCTGGAAGGGCAGGGTGTCGCACCAGATCTCGATGCAGATGTGGACCCACCCTCACTGGATGCGGCAATCGACCAACAGGCGCGGCGCGCGGCTGACATTCTTAACGCTGCCTGATGGGCCGCCAGCCGAGAGGGCACCTCCACGAGTCGGCGGTTCTTCCAAGTGGCCTTCTACCGAACAGCCAATCCCCATCTTTAGGGAACGGCGTTTCACGGGAGGAATCGATCTGCGACACGATCTGCACTCCCAAACTTCCTCCAACGGGACTTCCGGGGCGCGTGGCGGCGCACATCAGCGGTTTAGGCGTTTTCCGTCAACTCGACGTGTAGGCGGACTTTACGGAATGATTGGTCACATCGGTCAGGTAGAATATAACGTAAAAAAGACGCAGGGCGCGTACAGAGTGAGTTTACGTAGCCCCGAGTAGTGAAACATAATGGTGGCAAAGAAATCCCAGACGCAAGCGGACAAGGCCTTCGACTTCCTCGTTCGTTCTTCTGTTCCGCTTCGCGAAATTGGCCCTGACGGCGTTCCTTCAGGCATCGGCTCTTGCTGCCTCGTGGACTATCGAGGACGGCGGTGGGTTCTTACCGTTGCACATATTCCCGATGACAACGGCAGATGGGCCATCGAGATGGGGTTTGTGGACGGAAAGGGCGCGAAGGTCTATGTATTGGGCGATGTTAACTATTTGGGGCTGGGAAATCTCAATGCAAAGACCGCAGTGCTTGATGCCGCGTACGTAAACGTACCGAATGATCTGCAACCCCTATATCAGCCGACAAATGAGCAAGGCCTCATAGTCAAATCCGTTCCTCGCATCATTTTCCAGCCTGATCTTTGTTACGTCCCAAAGCCGAATAGGATATATGGCTTCTCTGGCAACATCCTCGCGTACAGAGCGGAATATTTCGGAACGGCGCAGTTTTCCACAGAGCTCGCTTACTACACGAATCTCAAGCTCGTAGGTGAGGATGAGCAGTTCTACTTCTTTAAACTGCCATTCACCCATCCTGGTCACGAATTTTTCGAGGGAACTAGTGGCTCCCCAATTTGCGACGCCAAGAACAATATTGCAGGTCTCGTCTGTGGTCCGGGCTTCGAGCCCGATACAATTCGCGGGATCAAAATGCACTTCTTCCGCATGGCGCTTGATGTGCAATCCCAGGAACTAGACGGCGAGGAAGATGAAGGCTCTGAGGGGAAACCTACTGATCACTAGGGTTCCTGCCAGCATTCGGGGAATATCCCTTGAAAGATGGCGTTTGCGTCGCTGTCAGTGACGTGTTGTTCTAGCCTTTCACGCGAACTCGATCTGCCCAATTGTGCCAGATCTTGCGATCTCGATTTCAGCTCTTGACTTCGGATGTTTGCGCTTTCGCGAAATGTCAAATTTCCGCCATAAAGGCCCGGAGTTGAATTCGTCCTGGTGGTCAAGTTTCTTTTTTGGCGATGAGGCGCAGCAGCTCTCGGGGCGGCTCGGACGACGGGGCGCCCCGGGAAAGCGCCATCCACGGAACCACATGAGCGTGTAGTAACCATCTCGGACTTCTGCCAGTCAAGGGGTCCCGAAACGGTGTTCGGGAATGTTGGGGCAGCTTTGGCTTTGCTCCGATGACTTCGATTGATCGGTAGCGTGCAACGAACGAGAGCCGCAGTGAAAGAGATTCGAGCCCACCTCGGCCGGAAGGACCGCAACATTGTCATCCGCTGTGTGAGTTGGCAGGGCCGCCTCCTGGTTGCCGCTCTTCCACCCCGAAACAAACCCTTGACCCTTCCGGGTGAGCGTCACATGATAGCCAGTGATTGGCACGAAGACGTTACCCTCGTAGAGGCACACCATTCCCGATGCGAGCAGCCCTGCGAAAGAGACCACAGTGTCAGCCGAAATCCATAGGGCCTTCACCTTGTCCAACATCAGCAGAAGTTCGATCTGCCGCTTGTCGAACGCTTCGTTCAGTGCCAACAGGAGCATCTTCCACGCCCTTATCGACTCGCGTGGAATCACTCCGCTGTGATGCAACCCGTGGCAATTCGGGCAGAGCGGTAGGAGATTTGCGGGATCATTCCCGCCGTCATCGCTGACGTATTCCAGGTGGTGAATGTCAAGGGTCAAGATGGTTCGGCACGTCGGATTTGCGCAGCGATATCCGGCCTCGTGAAGTACCAGTTGGCGACAGTCGGCAGGTATTTTCTTCCTCACTACTTCACATTATCGCAAGGGGCGCACCCGCCGACGGGCGACTCCCCGCAGGAGTGGTCCGCAAACGGCCGTTCGAGGACCTGTAAATGCCCCGCGGCTCGTGGCCGCGCGTTTCCCCCAAGCGGACTTCCGGCTCGGCACAACTTTATTCGGCCGGCCGCATTCTTGCAGCCGGAACCGGTGTTTGTTTAGCGCAAACTGGCCTTGCATCGGCTGTTGGGGCTTCCCTCCAGCTACTTCGGGCCAACTGTGCCGTCCGGCCCCTTCAGCGAGTGAACGGCGGGAGTCTGGCTCCCGCTGGCGTGCGGGTTTCTGCCATGCTCCGTTGCGTGAAGCGCCATGACGAACCAGGTGATGACCAAGAAGCCCATTGCCGCCGTGCAAAGGATGTACACCTGCGACATGAACGTTGCGAAGTGGCCACGTCGAAATGTCAGTACGTGTGCTTCCGGTGGGGTTAATTCCTTAACCCTACTCAAGATGGCTTTGCTGTTGCCCTCTGAACCGAGCGCCCACTTCCGACAAATCAGAGAGGCAGCCATTCCCAATACAAGCTGCACGACGAAATTACCAGTCATAGCATATAAGTGAATGGGATCATTGAGATCCCCTTTCACCATCGTACTCGTGAACCATCCAAGAGCTACATAGTTGACCGTCAAGAAAAACGTAAACCATGAGACGTATAGGGTTGCTATTGTTTTTGTAGTGTCAAGCTCTTGTTCCAGCTGCGCTCGCAGGTCCGTGAGATCGATGGGCGTTTCGATAGAGGATGGCATTCCGAAGCCTCCGTGCACTGCGGGTACTATACGACTTTCGCACCGTGTGTTTCAACTTTGCTCGGCTCCCTTGCCTGCTTGACGACGTGCGCGGCACGGCTCGACACGAATCGCCGCAAACCATCTTCCCACACGTGTCTGTTCTGCGCATGGTCCCGAAACGGCGTTGTGGGAGATCACTCCTGTGAAGTCCGGTTCCATTCCGCCGGCCCGCCGCTCGGGGCAATGACGTGGCGCCTGACGGGGACGCCGTTTCATGGGATGTATCCGAGTTGATGGAATCTGGGGCTTTACTCTGGGCTTCGGTGTTGGGAGCGCGACCCGCGACCGGTTATCGGCGCGCTTGCCGAGTCGTGGCAGGTTGGTAGTCCCGAAGGACATTTCAGTCACTACCCAAAGGCGTCACTACCCAAAGGCGGCTCCATCGAAGCCGGTTGGATGTACAATGTAGCAGCGGCAAGAAGCCAAAACGGATATTTCTGGGCTGCTGCCCTTCGGCGTCGCATTATGACGAGGTTTTCTCAGAATCAAGGCCCCGTAAGCCAGCAAGAGAGGTAGGATGGACAGACTTGTCTGCCGCACAAGGATCTGCTTCGTCGTTTGTCTCTGCGCTGCAACTGTGACTGCCCTGACTGCTCAGACCTTTACGACTTTGGTGAGCTTCAACGGATCCAACGGCGCTACCCCATCCGGGTGGCCCCTGGTCCTGGGCGCGGACGGGAACCTCTACGGGACAACCTTTTTGGGCGGGGCCTCCAGTAACTGTACTTATGGCTGTGGCACCGTGTTCAGAATCACCCCAGGGGGCACGCTGACGACGCTCCACAGCTTCAGTGGTGGTACGGACGGTCTTGGGCCCAACGCGCTGCTCCAAAGTGCCGACGGAAGTTTCTACGGGACAGCCCAGGGAGGCGGGGCCGACCAGAACGGCACGATTTTCAAGATCACCCCAGGGGGCACTTTGACGACAGTCTACAGCTTCACCGGTGCCACCGATGGCAGCGCGCCGGGCGCGCTAGTTCAAGGGACCGATGGGAACTTCTACGGGACAACATCCGGGCTCGGTGAGTTCGGGCAGTTCGTGGGCATCGAACCCACGATCTTCAAGATCACCCCAGGGGGCACTTTGACGACCCTGTACCGCTCGGACGCCACTGATGGCAGCGCACCGGGCGAGCTGGTTCAAGCGACCGACGGGAACTTCTACGGGACAACATCGGGAATGAACATCGACGGCACGATCTTCAAAATCACCCCGGGAGGCACTCTCACGACGCTTTACAGTTTTTGTAGGCAAGGTTCAATCCCTTACTGCCCTGACGGCGACGGCCCTGGCCCGCTGGTTCAAGCCACCGATGGGGACTTTTACGGGACTACCTTTTTTGGAGGCGTCCCCAACGCTGGCACAATCTTCAAAATCACCCCAGGGGGCACGCTGACGACGCTTTACAGCTTCAGTGGCTATACGGACGGCTTTGGCCCCGGTGCGCTTCTGCAGGCTGCCGACGGGAGTTTCTACGGGACAACCTATGGGCTGTTCGAACCCTACCCCTACGGCACGATCTTCAAATTCCCCCCCAGTGGCCCAGTTACGACGCTTTATGGCTTCAATGGTGGTTCTGACCCCGGCGCGCTGGTACAGGCTGCCGACGGAAGTTTCTACGGGACAACCCAGGTGGGAGGGGCCGGCCCAGGCACGGTCTTCAGACTGGCTTTGGGGTCGCAAGGCACCCTGTCGATCAGCCCCGGCGGGGTGGTGAACGACGCCAGTTACACCGCGCCTGTGGTACCTGGCAGTATTGCCGCAGCATTCGGGAGTTTTCTGCTGGCCGCACCGGTCACGGACAACAACTCACCCCTTCTTACCAGCCTGTCAGGGCTCTCCTTACAGTTCGAAAATGGCTTACCAGCCCCACTGTTTTACGCCGGCGCCGGGCAAGTCAACTTCCAGGTTCCCTGGGAACTGGCCGGACAATCGCAGACCACCCTGGCCGCCGCTCTCAACGGTGCTAGCAGCACTGCCCAGGCGGTGAGCCTTGCGGCCTTGGCGCCCGCGATCTTCAGCGAGAACGCCGAAGGCACCGGCCAGGGAGCGATCCTCAACTCATCCTACGAACTTGCAGATTCCACCAACCCAGCGACCGCTGGCAGCACCTACGTCCTGATCTTCTGTACCGGTCTCGGAGCGGTCACCAACCAGCCTGCGAACGGCTCACCCGCTCCCGGCAACCCGCTCTCCTGGACCACCACCGTACCAACGGTGATGATCGGCGGTGCACCGTCCACCGACGTCTCGTTCTATGGCCTCGCTCCCGGCTATGTCGGCCTGTATCAAGTCAACGCGCTGGTGCCCGCCGCATCGTCAAATGGAAATGCCGTGCCGGTTACAATCTCCATCGGCGGCGCGACCTCGAACACCGTCACCATCGCCGTTCAATAGAACATTGGGGCCGGCGCTTTCGCCCGCCAATCATTCTGCGCCCTGGGTTCGCTGCGATCCAGGGACGGACCTGAGGTATTTGCGTATTTGCTGCCTCCGCACAGATTGGTCCTGAGGTCCTGATATGTCCGGATCCATTCCAACGACCCAACCGGCCGGCGCAAGGATGTGGTGCTGGACGTGAGCGCCGTTTCACTGGGCGAATCGCTGCGAGGGACGCGTCGCTCCCCAAACCTCCCCAACGGGACTTCCGGGCAAGTAGGGCTGCAAATCCAAATAGTCTCCCGGTGGCGCGTGATCCGCCCGGGCGCCGCCCTAATCGTCGCCCGGCCCCGACAGTGCTGCCGGCAGAGCTGAAGCATCCCCAGCGCGACTGGTGCGACAACTGCAGCGCGAAGGCAGCCCTGTCCGGCGTCAACTACTTCTTTGGATTGACGACAACTATTTCTCCACGCCAGGAGATCTAATTGTCGCCGAACACAGCCCACGCAAAACGCGCTAGATGGCACGATAAGATAGTTCAGGCGTGTAGCTATGCAATCGCACACTGTACCGCGAAAGCTGCTGGAGCAATTCGCCTACGATGATCCAGTCACGCGCTCGAAGCGTCTGTGGCGGTACAGGAAGGGACAGGCGCCTTGGCCCAAAGCCTCGCCGAGAACCGCCACGCGCTGGAACCGACATTTCGCTGATCCGGCGAACGCGGCTAAGGAAGCCGAACTCGAAGCGCGGCTAAAGCGGGAGTTCGAGGACCCGGTAAACGAGTTCATCGAGATGATTGGGTTTCGGACCTTCTTTTTCACGCCCGCCAACGTCCGCGCCCTCACCGGCTACATGACCATGTTGTTCACCAGGTCTCGAGCGCGCCGCGGGGCGAGCCAAGAGCATGCAGATATCATCATCGAGGCACTGCGCTCGCTTCTTACTGACGAACAGCGACTGGCAGAGCTCATTGGCAAATACACCATGGACGTGATCGGCCGTCGGCTGGCTCTTCGCATGGTGACGAGGGAGGAGGTTGCCGCGGCAATCGAGAATACAATCGCGAAGCATTCCAGCACCGACGAAACCCAGCGACGCTACGTTCAGAGTGTCGAGACGATGATGGATTTCGCCGACGAAAACATGCTGAACGGGCACTGGGGTATCCTCCGCGTCGAGCCTGACCAACCATTCGTGATCGGCGATGCGCCGGTGGTGACTTGGGAGCGCTCAGACGACAACAGGCTGCACTTTGGTCAAGGTTTCGCGCGACCCAACGTGGAGGCGTTCTTGCCGGTCTCGCCAACAGCGTGCCTGTACGTGTTGCCTCGGGTGGGACGTACGCGGCCGCTCCTGGCGCCTTCGGTCGTGGAAGTCAACATGGCGCAGGCAGCGCTGGCGACGGAACACTGCTTCACGAACGTCTGTAGCGTGGACATCGACGCAATAATGCAGCGGCATCTCGGGACGGTGCGGATTGGGATCGAGGGCTTCTCGGTCCGGCACATCGATTACAAGAGGCTGATGTTCGACATTCTGATGGGCCGGCATCCTCAGACCGCGGCGACACAATAGGCGATCAGCGCCGCCCATAAACATGCCATCACCGGAGCCTCGTGGCCGTACAGCCGCCGCCCTGTACTCATGCCCCAGTCCTGGTAAGTCCGCTCACATCAACTGGACGTAAAACCGTCGATGGATGCCGCACAGCCGGAACAGTTCGCCGCATACCCGCTGAACGGCGACGCTGGTCAATCCGACGCTGGCTTCTTGCAGAGTAAGGAATCTGTCTTACTGTGCCCGCCCGCGCCGCGACGGGCCGGGACGGCTCAGTCCTAGCGCGAGCAGGCGGACGGAAGCGATGCAGATGCCAAAAAAGCGACATTCGCGGGGCATCCGGCAACTGTGCATAATCGAACGGGGCGATAACAGCTCCCACACCACCTTCTGCCGAAACGAATTGTTTACATCTTTTTTGTCCCACACCCTCCTTCCCATTACCTTACTAATTGAGGGGCGCAGTAAACATCAGACACCGCTAAGTAGAATGCCGGGCGATTTTCACAAGGAGTTCACATGTCAACAGTGCCAATAGTCCAGGACGAACAGCATCAGCGCCTCGAAGTGAAGCTCCGGCGAGAGCTGGGCGACCAAGTGTTGCGGTTACTCGACGACAGTCTGACCGAGGACATCTTACTCAATCCCGATGGGTCGCTCTGGGTCAAGCAGATGGGACGGGGCTTCTCGCGGATCGGAGAGATGCCCGCGGCGCAAGCGGCCAGCGCACTTGGGACCATCGCGGCCTGGCGGGGAACCGTGCTGAACCACGAACGTCCAATCCTCGAAACCGAGCTTCCCATAGACGGCAGCCGTTTCGAGGGCATCGTTTCACCGGTGGTCCGACGGCCAGTCTTTGCGATTCGCCTGCGTCCTCGTAAGATCTTCAGTCTTGATGACTACGAAGCGGATGGAATCCTCACCGGCGGTACGGACCCGCTCAACCAGCTCCGCCGCCGTGATGGCTTTCTCGATGAGGTGCGCGGTTTGAATCATGCGGATGTGATCCGCGCCGCTGTGCGCGCGAGAAAAAACATTCTGGTCGTTGGCTCCACTGGCAGCGGTAAGACGACCCTGGTCAATGCGATCCTCGACTCGCTGGCCCACCTGACACCCCACGACCGGGTGATTTCCATCGAGGACACCACGGAATTGCAGTGTCCGGTGAAGAACTACCTGGATCTGCGGGCGGTGGGCGATGTGACGATGCTCGAATGTCTGCGCGCGTGTATGCGGCTGAAGCCGACCCGCATCGTCGTGGGCGAGGTGCGAGGTGCCGAAGCGCACACACTGCTCAAAGCCTGGAATACGGGGCATCCCGGAGGCGCGGCGACAGTCCACGCGAACGATGCCCTTAGTGGATTGATCCGGCTCGAGAGCCTCGTCGCCGAGGCCACGAGCGCGCCTCAGCAAACGCTCATCGCCGAGGCCGTGGATCTGGTGGTCTTCGTTGACGAAGAATCCGGCATCAAGGCCGGGCGCAAAGTCAGGGAAGTGTTGCTCGTAACCGGATATTCCAACGGGAATTATCAGGTCGAGCGTGTCTAAGGGGAGTAACCGTTGGGAGGGTTTTCGAAACATGAACATTATTCGTAGATCGATCATAGGCTCCAGGCTTGGGGCTCTATTCGCTTTAGCGGCGACGTTTAGCCTGCGGATGCAAGCCGCTGCAGCTACCGGACTGCCGTGGGAAAGGCCGATGACGACCATTGCGACCTCACTGACTGGTCCCGTGGCCTATGCCATCGGCCTGATCGGGATCGCGATTGCCGGAGGTGCGATGCTATGGGGCGGTGAACTGACTGAGTTCGGACGCCGTGCCTGCATGATCGGCCTGGTCGTGTCGGTACTGGTCTTCGCGGCCCCGTTACTTGCCAGCGCATTCGGCGTCAATGCGGCTGTGGTGTAGTCATGCAGACCACCGACAGGCCGAGAGAAATCGTGATCCACCAGTCGGCAAATCGGCCGAACCAGATTCTCGGCGGAGATCGGGAACTGGTGCTAATCGCGATGCTCACCGCCATCAGCCTCGCGTTCAGCCTGGGGAGCTGGTGGGGAATCGGCCTGAGCGTTGTGTTCTGGGTCGGAGCAGTGGCGGTGCTGCAACGCATGGGGAAGGCCGACCCGCTGCTCCGGCAAATATATGTCCGGCACATCCGGTACAAGGCGTTCTATCCCGCCAAGAGCGGGCTGCTGTCGCGCTGCGTGCCGATACCTCGCAACTGGAGATGACACATGCAACGGAACGAACATCGCAGGAATCCCCGTGGGCTTGCGGACCTGCTGCTGCCAGACGCACTCATCGACGACGGGATTCTCCTCCAACAGGATGGGTCTCTATTGACCGGCTGGACCTATCGCGGTCCCGACATGATGTCCGCGGCCCCGGCGGAGATGGACGCGCTCAGTGCGCGGTTGAACTCCGTGCTGCGAATGGGAAGCGGCTGGATGGTTCAATGCGACGCGATTCGATCGCGCGCGCCCGGCTATCCCGAGCGAGGGGCGTTCCCCGATTGCGTGACGCGCATCATCGACGATGAGCGGCGGCAACAGTTCATGCAGGAGGGTGCTCACTACGAGTCAGAGTACTTCCTGACACTGACCTACCTGCCGCCACATGCAGCCGAAGAACAAATGAAGGGCTGGATGTTCGAAGGCGGCGGACCGCACAGCGCCAGCCGGACGGCGGCACAGATCCTCGACCGCTTCGCCAGCCGCGTTGACGTATTCGAAAACGTATTCGGTCAGTTGTTCCAAACCGAGCGCCTGAAACGGCTGACAGTCAGTGACGACTACGGCTTTTCGCAAGTGCATGATCGCCTTCTTCGCTATCTTAGGCGGTGCGTGAGCGGTGAAGACCATCCCTTCGCACTCCCGGAGATCCCGAGTTACTTGAACGAACTCCTTGCGTGCGAGGACTTCCACGGCGGAATAGAACCGCGCATCGGAAGAAAACATATGCGGGTCATCGCCATCGACGGATTCCCGAAGAGGAGCTCGCCCGGCATCCTGCGTGAGTTGGACAACCTTCCCATTGAGTACCGCTGGAACACACGCGCGATCCTGATTGATCCCGAAGAGGCGCGCGGGATGCTCGACATGCATCGAAAGAAATGGCGCTCGAAGATCCGCGGCTGGAAGGATCAGATCTTCAAAACGCAATCGGGCGCAACTGATATTCACGCGCAGCAAATGGCCGCCGACGCCGAGGAGGCCATGGGGGTTGCGGCGTCCGGCGATGTTCAGTTCGCGCAATATTCGGCCAACGTTATCTGCCTGGACGAAGATCCGAACCGGCTTTATGAAAACACGCGTATCGTCATGAAGACGATCCAGAATCTCGGTTTCGCCTGCCGGATCGAGACGATCAATGCGGTCGAGGCGTGGCGCGGGTCGCTGCCTGGCGACGGCTACTCGAACGTCCGCCGGGTCATGCTGCATACGCTGAATCTCGCCGACATGCTTCCTATCACATCCGTGTGGGCCGGCCTTCGCGAAAACCCCTCGGCCATGATGCCGAAGCACAGCCCTCCGCTGCTGTTCGCGGCAACCAGTGGCGCCACGCCGTTCCGCGTCAATCTCCATGTGTCCGACCTGGGTCACACGCTGATCGTCGGGCCATCGGGCGCCGGGAAGTCCACGGCGCTCGGCTTGCTTGCGGCTCAATGGTTTCGCTATCCACGCGCACAGGTCTTCGCGTTTGATCGTGGCTATTCGATCTGGATGCTCACTGAAGCCGCCGGTGGAGCATTCTACGATCTGGCTGGGCCGAAAACGGATCTCGCCTTCTGCCCGCTTAAGGATATCGACGGCGAGTCGGACATTCAGTGGGCCGTCGGATGGATCGAAGTTCTGTGCGAGTTGAATGGCCTGAAGTTCGGTCCCAAGCACCGAAACGCCGTGGCGGAGGCGGTGATGCGATTGCAGCTCTCGCCGACGCGAACGCTCACCGAACTGTCGGCGAATATCCAGGACACAGATATCCGGGATGCCTTGCAGCACTTCACCGTCATGGGTCCGATGGGATCGCTACTCGATGCCGATCACGACATGCTCGGCAACGGACGGTTCTTAAGCTTTGAAACCGAGAACCTGATGCAGCTCGACGACAAAGCCGTCATTCCCGTTCTGTTGTATCTGTTCCGGCGGATCGAGCAGCGCCTCGACGGATCGCCCACGCTAGTGCTGCTCGACGAAGCCTGGTCGTATTTGCAGCACGCGCTTTTCAGAAATCGCCTCCGAGACTGGTTGAAGACCATGCGCCGGAAGAACGCGGTGGTCGTCATGGCCACGCAACAGATCAGCGATATTGCGAACTCCGACATTGCTGACGTGGTTCTCGAGAACTGTCCGACGAAGATCTTGCTGCCGAATGCGGAGTCGAAAAATCCGGGATCGCGCGCCTTCTACGAGCGGGTGGGCCTCAATGATCGCGAACTGGACATTTTGCAAGTGAGCGTGCCCAAGCAGCACTACTACGTGGTCAGCAAACTGGGCCGGCGTCTGGTGGATCTCGGCGTCGGCAGGGTGGCTCTCGCCTGGGTCGGCGTCAACGGCCGGGAGGAGCGGCAGTTAGTGGAGAGCGTCATCGAGCAGTACCCGGGTATATGGCGCTCGGAATGGTTGCGGCTAAGAGGGTTAGCCAAGTGGGCCGATTACCTCGACCGCATGGAAGGGGTTTCGGAACAACAGAAGGAGGAGAAGTCATGCGTTTGAACTGGTTTCGAGGATTAGTGGGCGCCGCGATGGCAGCGGCCATCGGCGTGGCCCCAGCCCACGCGCAGCTTGGTGGCGGTTTGTTCGTGTGCGCGAACTGCGCAACCGAACCGACCCAATTGACGGTCAAGTTCATGCACGATCTGGAGTACGCCGAGCAGCTCCTGCAGTACGCCATACAGGCCGAGCATCTCGCCGATGCGATCAAGAACACGGCGCACGGAGGTCCCGCGACATTGACCAACATTGCAGCGGACGTTGGGATGCTCGCTAATGTGGTCCAGGGCGGTCGGGCACTGGCATACTCTCTGGGAAATCAGGACGTGCTTTTCAACCAGACTTATCCTGGATATCAACCGATGGGGCCCGGGGGTCTTCCGCCCGCGGCTGGCACGTATGCGAGCCGATACGCCATCTGGGCCGCTACGAGTCTCGCTACAACACAGGGGATCATGCGGGGCGCGGGCGTCCAGGGGAAGCTGCTAGCTACCGAGCAGGGCGTGCTGGGGATACTACGGGCGATCGGCGCATCCAACATCCTGAACAGGAACGATGCGATCAATCTCAACAGTCAACTCGCTGGCGAGCAGGTGTCACAGTTGCAGAAGCTGCGCGAGATCCAGCTCGAAGATTTGACCAGCAAGGCTGCCTTTCAGGGTTACGTGATTCAGCAACAGGCTACCAGCGTCGCCGCAACGCAATGGTTCTTCACCGGCGGGCCGGTGACCAGCGACGGAAACACCTACTTGCCAGGTCTTAATTGAGGTGTCTCATGCGGAAGCGAATCAACATATCGGTGAGATGGTTGCCGGCCATAGCTGTCGGCAGTCTGTTCGTGCAGGCGGTCTTTGCGCAGGGCGCACCGTTCAATTCGACCGTCCCGAGCCAGATCATGGAACAGTTCCGCAACCAGCGGACTCAATGGACCACGAACGTTTGGGTCTACGCCAACACGCTCTTCGGCATCCTCGCTGTTATCGAGTTCGCCTGGAGCGCCGCCGTTATGCTGCTCGAAAAAACCGACTTCCAGAGCTGGACATCTGCGCTGATTCGGAAGCTGATGTGGATCGGCGCGTTCTATGCGCTGCTTCTGAACGGCCGCTACTGGATTCCCGCGATCATAGACAGCTTCACCCAGATTGGCCAGAATGCAGCCGGGCTGGGCGCGCTATCGCCGAGTGGCGTCTTTGTGCAGGGTCTCAAACTCGCCGGAGCGCTGATTGATGGTGCGAGCTCGTCCGCGTTCTTCACCAACCCCGGATCGTCGTTGGTGCTCGCATTTGCGGCTCTGCTGATCGTCGTTTCGTACACCATCATCACGATCAACTTCATCGTTACGTTGGTCGAGAGCTATCTCGTGGTCTCGGTTGGGTTCATCTTTCTCGGCTTCGGGGGCAGTCGGTGGACGGCACCTTATACGGAACGGTACATCGGTCTTGCTGTGTCAATCGGCATCAAGATCGTTCTGTTGTACTGCCTGATCTCCGCTGGATTCGGTCTGAGCGTCGGCTGGCTCGATGAGGCACAGGGAATCGCAACGTCTGCGCGCCCGGCTATGACGGCGTTCGACGTGATGGGCGGGTCTCTGATCTTCATGATGTGCTGCTGGCAGATCCCGAAACTGTTCGCAGCCGTGATTGGCGGCTCTCCCGCATTGACCGGCGGCGATCTGGCCGCGACCGCTGCCGTGGTCGGCGGCGCAGCTCTGGCGGTGGGGGGTGTGGCAGCCGCCGGCGCGGGTGCCTTGGCGGGCGGCGGGAGCGGAGCGGCGGCGGGCACCGGATCTGCGGCAGGTGCCGGCGGCTCGGGCTCCGGCGCCACGACTGAGGTCGCAAGCGTCGGATCGGTGGGAGCGAGTTCATCCGCCGGAGGAGGTTCGGTATCTCCGCCTTCGTCGCCGTCGGTCAGCTCTGCCTCGGACGCCAGCGCGGCCAGCAGACAGCCGGACCCACCATCAAGTTCGGGGGGCGCCAGCACCGTTGCCGATCATTTCAGAAGCTTCCGGCGTCGGCTTGGATCGGTGCCGTCCGATTCGGCGCCACATGCCACGCCACCCAGGATTCCAATCGAACATCAGGAGTAATCGGAGGTCAGTATGAGTCTTCTTAAGAAACGCAGCGTACCCAATCTCGAAGTTTCCGGTGTACACAATCCCTACCTGGCGGCACGGCGCGAATGGGATGAGCGCTACGGAGATCTCATCACACGCGCCAAGAACTGGCGGACGATGGCAGCTCTGTGTTCGCTCATTGCGCTGGTTGCGACGGCGGGAATCGTCTGGCTATCCCTCCGCTCGCGCGTCGTTCCGTTCGTCGTTCTCGTGGATAACCTCGGCCGCCCCGTCGCCTCCGGCGTCGCGGATCAGACGTCCTTGAACGACGACCGCCTCAAGCGATCGAACATCTTCAACTGGGTCGAAAACTTGCGGACCGTCACGACGGACGGCGTTTCGCAGCGAAAGGCGATTGATCGCGTGTATGCGCAGATCGCCAGCGGCAGCGCAGCCCAGGCGTTCGTCAGCGAGTATTTTCGTGGCGATCCGCCCTTTAAGCGTGCCGAAACCGAGACGGTCTCGGTCGAAGTGAAGTCCGTCCTTCCCACCAGCGACCGCACCTACGAAGTCGAATGGGTGGAGACAACGCGTGATCTGTACGGAACGGTCACAGCGACGGACCGATGGAAGGGCTATCTCTCGATTGTGCTCAATCCGCCAACCGATGAGCGCCAGGCGCGCATCAACCCGCTGGGCGTGTACATCACCAACGCGAGCTGGGCACGCGTTCTCTGAAACCAAGTTCCAAAAGGAGGAACCAAATGCTGTCATCACGAATCGTCATCGCCGTCGCTCTCGGATCTGCCTGGATGCTGTCGGCGCAATCTCAACCTGCGGCGCAGCCGCCGGTCGGGGCGAAGCGCGTCCCACCGGCCGCAAAGGCGCAGACACCGCCCGCAGATTTGCCCCCGCTCGTGCTGCCGGACGACTTCGCCGCTCAATTGCGGAGTCTCGAAGATGCGGGCGGTCAACCCGGCGCTCCCAGTGGAGCCGTGCCGAAAGACTATCGACCAAGAACCGACGTGCCGCTGACGCCAACGGCGCTCGAAGCCGCGCGCGTCAGCGAGCGCTGGCGGGGCGAGAAAGACATGCCGTCGCCCGGTCCCGATGGCCGCGTGATGTACTCCTTTGGAGCCGGACTGCCCACGGTAGTCTGCGCGCCTCTGCGCGTGTGCCTGATCGAGCTCGAAGCCGGCGAAAAGATCGTCGGCGAACCCCACATCGGCGACTCGGTCCGGTGGAACATCTCGCCCGCGATGTACGGTACCGGCGAGCAGGCCACGGCGGTAATCATCCTCAAACCGCAAATGCCCGGTCTCGATACGAACCTGCTCATCACCACGGACCGCCGCGCCTACTATCTCCGATTGATTTCCAAGCCGGAAGACTACGTGGCGCGCGTCGCCTTCGCCTACCCCGAGGACGACACGCGAAAGTGGCAGCAACAAGTGGCCGCCGAGCAAGCTCTCGCGAAGCAGGAGAAGCACTCTGCCGAGATTCCGCCCGCCATGATCGCAATCGAGAACGTGAACTTCGATTACACCATCCGCGGCGGCGACGAGCACATCCGGCCAGTGCGGGTGTTCGACGACGGCGCAAAGACGTACATTCAGATGCCGCCGGAGCTGCAACACCGTGAGGCGCCGGTGCTGCTTGTCGTGGGCAAAGACGGGAAGGGCGAAATGACTAACTACCGCGTGAAGGATCAGACCTACATCGTGGACCGCCTCTTCGATCACGCGAACCTCGTGCTCGGATCGGGCAAGAAGGCCCAGAAAGTGGAGATCAGCCGTGGACACAACCAATAGATCCGATCACAGCCCAATTGAAGCGCCCAGCGGACTGGATCTTCATCCCCAGCCGGAGAAAGCGAAGCGCATCAGCCGCCGCGCTGGCATAGCCATCGCTTCCGTAGGCCTGCTCCTGCTGGTGGCATTTGCCTACGGCGGACTCCGCCGAACACTCAATAATCAAACTGCTGCGCGCGACGCCGGCCTTCCCAAGAGCGTCGCTCCGGCGACCCAGGCGGGTAAGGAGTTCATGCAGGCAACTCCGTCTGGCACGGTACCGATGGCCCTGCGTCCTCCCGGTGCGCCACAGTCTTCACAGACGATCATGGCGTCGTGTGGCGCCGATCCGAAAACGGGCCAATCCTACCGCTTCAATCCACAGACCGGTCAGCCCTGCGACGGTCTTCCCCAGGAGCGAGTCGTCGTGCGACAGCCGAGTGCGATGCGAACCCAGTCCTTCACGCCGACGCGAATCCACGAGGAAACGCCGGAAGAGCGCCGGCGCGCGGCGGCGTACCAGCAGGAACAGGAAGCTATCGAAGCGCCCACCAGCATCCGCAACTCCGCCACTTCGCCGTTGTCGGGAACTGCGGCACAGCCCACGTCGAATGACCTTTCTCAGGTCGAAGCCATGAGCCGTGCTCTGGGCGCGCGGCAGGGCGGCGACTCCGCCGGGCCACCGAACGGACAGCCGCTCGAAAACGACTACGACAGCCAGAACATGCAGTCCCGCAAGGAAGGATTCCTCGCCGCAGCGCGCAACCACCAAGGCGACGACTACCTTCGCTCGACGCGTGAAGCGCCGCTGTCACGATACGAGATCAAAGCGGGCTGGGAAATCCCCGCAGTTCTTGAACAGTCTCTCAACTCGGACCTCCCCGGCGAGTTGAAGGCGCTGGTGACCTCAAACGTCTATGACACGGCCACAGGCCTCTACCTCCTGATTCCTCAGGGCTCGCGCCTGATCGGTAAATACGACTCGCGGGTCTCCTACGGGCAGGACGGCGTGCAGGTCGCCTGGAGCCGCATCATCTATCCAGACGCTTCCTCAATCGATCTGGACGGCATGATGGGCCTCGATTCCCACGGCAACGCCGGGCTGCGCGACATTGTGGATCGCCACTATCTCCGAATCGTCGGATTCACGGTTCTCACGAGCATCTTCACCGCAGCGTTCGAAATCTCCCAGCGAAGCAGCCAAAGCGCGCTCACGTACCCGTCGCCAGCCCAAACCGCCGGAAGTGCGGTGGGCCAGGAACTGAGCCAAACTGCCGCTCAAATCACGCGCCGCAACCTAAACGTCCAGCCAACGATCAAAGTCCCCGCCGGCTACCGTTTCACCGTCCGCGTAAACCGCGACATCCTGTTCGAGGCTCCGTATGAGCCGGTGCAGGCGAGCCCGCAGTCGAACTATGCTCGCCCAGTGCCGGCTAAGGACAAGGATTAAGAGCGGCGTTGATGGACGACATAGTCGCGAGAATCAGGAGTGCTGCTAGTCGAGAGGTAGCCCCATGGACAGAGTCGACAATCGTACAGGTTCTGAGCTGCATCGCTTTATAGGAGTCGGCGATGCCTCGGCTGCTCGTGCCGTTATACAGCCAAGTCTAGGCGCCACCGCGATAGATGCAAGGAGAATTGAAGGCGCTCTGGAACGCCATTTCTCCGTCAAAGAAATCGCAGACTCATGGGGCCTATGCGAAAACTCTGTCCGCGAGATCTTCAAAGGTGAAGCTGATGTTGTTCGCATCCAGCGGCCAAAATCCCGGTGGAAGCGTGCCTACACGACACTAAGAATTCCGGAAAGCGTGGTCGAAAGGGTTCATCGTAGGATGTCTGTCGTGGTTTGATTTCGAGTGAAGACGCCAGGGATATCGGGACACGACCGCAGTGCACCTGGCCGCCTACTTGCAGACTTTGGCTCCAACGCTGTTGCTTGACGGCGACGACAGCCGCAATGCAACCGCATGGAGTCAGCGGGGGAAGGGGTTACCGTTCAAGGTAGCCGACGAGGTAGAGGCCGCCCGCCTGGCGCGCAGCTACAAGCACACGGTTATCGGCAGAGGCAGCGGCCAAAACGCCTGAGCGTCAGTCTGCCAAAGCCTGGAATGCGCTCCTCGTAGCGACCGACGAACATTTGGCCGAAAGGCGTGCCGACGTTCGGCGATTGTAAAAGGAAATCGGAGCATTTCAGAGATCATCTGCCGCATAGGCCCCGCGTGCCATCAACGCAGATTTAGCGCAGTACCAACTTGGGGCGACAGGCCCGAAACAAGCTACAATATGAGTACGCTTGGTTTTTTATGGACCAGACGGATGCGCCACGCTTGACTGTCCTCTTCGAGTCCGCAGCCAAAACCACCACCTACGATTCCAATCCGAAGCTCTGGGATGAAGTGCTCACAGGGTTGAACCTGGATCTCCGGTATCAACTCACGGTGGCGGAAGTGCTTCGACGGGGCACATGGAGAAGTGCCAAGAATGCCCGCGCATATATCGCCAGCGCCGCCGTCCGCTCAGCTCGCGGCCAGAAACTGCTGGACTATTCCGACAAGGAGTTCCGGCGGGTTGCATCGGATGAGCCCAATAGCGACGTGGGTACGCACGTCGATTCCGGCGCGGGATTTGACCTTGAAGAGTGGGGCGGCGGGGGCGTCTACGAGCGGACCGCCTCTGGTGCGATACGTTACGTGGATTCCGACGATGACGGCGACTATCGCCAGATCCCAGGGTGGCTGCAGAGGGGCGAGGAGCCTGACGCCGTCGATTGGGAAACAGTAGCGGCCTACGCCGTCCTAAAGCCCCGGATGGCATGCCAGCTTGCGCGGGCTCTAATCAATCGATTCGAACTCCGCATCGGTCGGCCTGAAACTATGGCTCGCGCGGCGAACGACGATGAAGCCGCAGCGATCGAGGCCGCATGGAAATGGATTGACCGCAACGCCCAGGATCGAATAGCGCCGCTGTTCAAAATGGTTGGTCCACCCCGAACCCTTACGACGGCGGAAATCGCATCGTTTCCACTGCTGGCGCCTAGCGTTAGCCTCCGCGTCGATCTCCAGCCCCACTGGGATGGAAAGCGGCTTTTTCTCGTCCGGACCGGTTTGCTTCCGGACGGCCATGGAATTCTTCCGGTGTGCTATGTAGAGGCCGATTCCGAGGCCGCCGGCATGGAGACGCTGCACTTAGCCGCAAGCGAGGGGACCGCCGAGGAAAACTCTGAAATCTTCCACTTCTGGACGGTCGAGCCTGGGACCGGCACAGTGGAAACGCCGGAGCTGAGCCGGAAACGTTCGCCAAACCATGGGAAGTTCTCTCGCGGGTAGGAAGGAAGAAATCCCAGCCTCGTTGAATCAGCAGTTTACCGCTTGTTTTTTGGGAAATGTCCCAAAATCGCCTCTTCATAGCTATGTATACAGGTAGAGGAGAAAATTACCTCCTCTGTCGCCAGCGAACTCTTCCCCCAATTCCACACAAAATCCGGTTCTTAAATTGCGCTATAGGTGCGTTCGTATAGCCCGAGGTTTACGCGCCTGGATCGCTTTAGCTGGTTAGCTGGGGGCAGGGAGATTTTCACCACTTCGTGCATGGCGGCCTGTTAGGTAGGGGCTTCTCTCAAAAAGCCCGAAGTTCAACCAATCCGCGCCGTAGACTGCCACCCGTCCCGTTCACTTATAGCAACCACCCTGTAATCCGAGGTGTGCGCAGGTGCGGTAGCGGCAGGATGACCACTTCACAAACCGCTTCAAGACAAACCCGAAAACCCAATGTCTCTTGTATATTCCGTCGATTCCAACGGTGTCGTGATGTTCTACCGGCCAACGGGCGATGAGGACCGCAAAGTATTTGCAACCCTCAAAGCGCGTGCCACCAGTATGAGCACATCGTGCCGTCCGAGCGCCGCTCGGCCACGGACTCGCCGGCGCCGTCAAAGCCCGAAAGCCTAAAGCTCCACGAACTCCGCCATGGGAGTTGTCGTGCGGAGCTTGGCAACTACATAAGAGTGTGATAACGTCCTTTATAACACTCTATGACGAAGTACCAAAAAGGCTCCATCCATTCTGTCACTTTCTGAATTATCTGGCATAGTTCTTTCTGCGCTATTTGGCATACGCCCTCTTGGGAGGTGGCGTTCGCGCCAACAACCGGGAGACGGTTGCAGGATGGATCTTGAAAAGCCTTGCGGCATCGGCGGCCGTTTTGGCACCTTTGGAAACCATCTTTCGGATCTCCGCCTGCTGCTGTGGCGATAGCTTTGGGCGCCTGCCACCAATCCGGCCTTCCTCGCGAGCGGCATCCAATCCCGCCTTGGTCCGCTCCTTCAGCATGGACTTTTCGAATTCAGCGAAAGCCCCAACCATCTGCATCATCATTCGACCCGCGGGTGTGGTCGTGTCGATCGCTTCCGTCAAACTGCGAAATCCCGCCTCGGCTTCGCCAAGCCGCTCCATGATGGTGAGCACGTCGCGAAGGGAGCGCGAGAGCCGATCAAGTTTCCACACCACCAGCACATCGCCTTTCCGGAGTTGATCGAGAAGCCGGTGGAGTTCGGGCCGGTCCCAGCGTCCACCAGAGGCCTTCTCGCGAAAGACGCGCTCGCAGCCGGCCGCTTTCAACGCTGCCGCCTGCGCCGCGGTGTCCTGGTCGTCGGTGGAGACTCTGGCGTAACCGATGAGCATTGCACAAATGTATCGCCAATCGATGCGGTAATGCAATACCTTTTTGCAACGCAAGAAGCCCAGGAAATCCGCTCATGGAAGACTTGTTGCACAACCGTTCGTTTGTGCAAGTCATCCGCGAGGAGGATGGAGAACTTGAAAAACGCGGCGAGCCTCTTGGCTTGAGTTTTTGCTGATGCAGCCGAAACTGGGGCGAAGTAGCCTGAACAGTTCGGCTTGGCGCTCCAAATGCACGTGCAGTTACGGTAGAACTCGAGAAGGAGATCGCCAGCCATGAAACTCAGCCGTTTACGACCAAGTCGAGAGGAGTCCGTGTGGCATTGTGATACGGCGCTGGCGTCATTTGTCACCAGCGCATTGCTCTTAATAGTGGGACCGGTGGTGGCTTCGGCGCAATCTGGCAGCATCGTGACGCACGAGATTCCTCTGAACAGCACCCCCTCCGCAATCGACGCCGCGGGAAACCTCTACTCGATCGGCTCCAGTTCCGGCACGTTTAATGTCACTCCCGGCGCGGCCCAGACCACCAACGGCGGCGGCGTCTGCAGCGGTTTCCCCTCCCCCATACCCTGTTCTGACGCCTTTATCGTCAAAGCGGATTCTTCCGGCAATGAGATCTTCGGCACGCTCCTCGGCGGCCCAACCGCCGACTCTGGTTTGGCCATCGCCGCCGACGCCGCGGGCAATGCCTACGCCGTAGGCTCCACCAGCGGCTCCTTTTCCACTACAGCGAACGCTGCTATTCAAGCCAGCGCAACCAGCACCACCTGGGCCGCCAAGATCAGCGCCGACGGCAGCAGGTTTCTCTATGTGACTTACCTTCCCGATGTCGTAAAGAACGTCTATGGGGTCGCGGTAGACACGCAGGGCAATGCTTATGTCGCCGGCGAAACCGCATCGAGCCACGGCTGCGTCGTGAAGATCAACGCCGCTGGCTCGGCGATCGTCTACACGGCGATACTAGCGGGATCGAACCAGGAGTTCGCCGGCGCCGTGGTTGCCGATTCCGCCGGGCACGCATACGTGACCGGTTCCACCGCTTCGCCCGATTTTCCGGTAACACCCGGCGCCGTGCAGACGCATCTGGGCGGAGCGAAGAATGCATTCCTCACGAAGCTCGATCCGTCCGGCAATATCATCTTCTCGACATTCCTCGGCGGGTCTGGCATGGAGCAGGGAAGGGCCCTGCAGGTCGATGCCGCGGGCAGCGCTTATGTCGCCGGCTCTGCAACGTCGCTCGATTTTCCGACGACCCAGGGCAGCTTCCAGCCCGCTCCGTTGGTTCCGGCCTGGGCGGGCTCGCCGCGGCTCGGCTTCCTGGCGAAAATCTCTCCAGATGGCTCACTGATTGAATATGCGACCTATATACCGGCCAGCACGCCGCAGCTCGCGCTCGGTTCCGCGGCCGACATCTATCTGGCCGCGCTAACAGGCCCCGGATTCCCCGTCACTTCGTCGGCGCCGCTGCCTTGCGGCCCAGGGGATGTGATCGCGCATTTCAACCCGATGGGCGCGTTGCTCGACGCCACCTATACTCCCGAGGACTCCGGCGGCCCGTTCGGCCCGGCCCTCGCCATTATCGCCGATGGTTCCGTGCTGCTGGCCGGCGACCGCCTGAGCCAGATCCGCTTCGGTGGAGCCGGCTGGACCGCCGGCTCCTGCATGACTTTGACTGTGTTCAACGCTGCCACTCAGATTGCGGCATATGAGATGGCGCCGGGCGAAATCGTGAGCTTCTTCGGTGCCGGCATAGGCCCGAACGTTGGCGCCGTCGCCTCACCCGACCCCATGGCCGGCTATCCGACCTCGCTCGCCGGCGTCCAAGTGCTCTTCGATGGCATTCCCGGCCCCGTCTTCTATGCCCAGTCCGGTCAAGTCAACGCTCAAGCTCCATTCGAGCTGAGCGGCCAATCCACGACCAATGTGACTCTGACTTACCACGGTTCCACGTTCGGCCCCATCCCAATGGAACTCCGGTTCGCCGATCCCGGCCTGTTCCGCGCACAGCCGGGCGTCTCCGCCCAAGCGCTCGCGCTGAATTCGGACGGCACGCGGAACAGTTCCTCCAATCCCGCCAGCCGAGGCTCGGTAGTCACTCTGTTCGGAAACGGGTTCGGTCCGACGGTTCCGGCTTGTGCCACCGGGGCAGCGAGCGGATCGAGTAGCGCGACCCAGACGACTCTCATCCCGAATGTAAGGCCCGTGATCCTCGGAGGTGGACCAGTCCAATCAGCCGGAGGTGTCCCTGGTCTCGCGTGCGGCATCATCCAGATCCAGATGCAGATCCCGACCACCGCCCAGATCGGCCCGTTAATCATGAATCCAAGCGCCGTTTTGAATCCGCCCGGAGGTTCACTGAGCGAGGTCCAGCCTTCTCCCGTAGACTCAGTCATCTATGTGAAATAATCATATGTTCCAGTCGCGGGTCCAAAAGGGCGCACACGCACCTCGCGCATGACGATGGGAACTTGGTGATCGGAAGCGGTGCAACAGCAGAAAACCGACTACTCAGGTAGATTTGCGCGACATTTTTTGAGAGCTCATGGTGCTGCTAGAGACCCTGCTCTAGGCTTGCCCGATGACCAAGCTCTCGCGCGCAGCCTCCACGACGCCTTTGGTCACATCTTCCAGAGAGTTGATTTCGAGAATCCGTTCCATCTGGGTTAGCAGGCGGTTCAGGAGCCGGAAGTTGCCGCCCGTGATCCGGATGATGGCTGCGACCGTCTCCGGGTCCAGCAGGCGTTGGGGAAGATGCACGCCGGGAGGAGTCCAGCGCTGATCCAACAGTTGTCGAATTTCTATCGCAGCTAAAGGTCGAAACTCATGGACGAAGCCGATACGGGAATAGAACTGCGGGTAGCGTGCTAGACGCTTTTCAATGCCCGGCATCCCGATCAGGACCAGGCCAATACCCCCACGGTCAAAAATGTCGCGCGCTTGGTCAAGTCCTGCCATTTTGAGTCGGTCCGCCTCATCGATAACAAGCAAGGCCGTGGGATCAGGCACGGTACGGCCCACACGCATGGCACGATCACGCTGTTCGTGAAAAGCATTCTCGACGTTGACTGCCTCGACGCTCCGATAACCGTCTGGGTTCCTTTTAGGGTCTCGCAGTTTTTCGGCGAGGTTCAGGAGTCTCCTCATGCGCAACTGTTCATACCGCCCCACGCGTTCGATTACGGCGTCATGCAACAAACTGCGAGTCTTCCCGATGTCGCGGTCAAGGTGCCCTGGCGAGCCAACAACAGCACAAGTGTAGAAGGCAACTGTGCCGTTGCTGACTTCCTTGAGCAACGGTCTGTTTTCACCATGGCGGGTCCAATACGCCTGTACCTTATCCCAGTTGGCGTAATGGCGCGCCGAGAGCGTCTTGCCCACTCCCGGCGAACCGTAACACAATCCGATATAGCGATAGCGTTTGCACGCATCGCAGAACTCGGCGAACCGCCGGTGTTCAAGAGTTTCTACTACTGCCGGTGGGGAGGAGGCACTATTCGTTCCGGTAGCGTTTGAGAGCCGGTGCTGATTGCTTTGCCGGTTTGTCTGCTGGTGCTGGGGCCGCATCTTCTTTCTCCGTGGTTTCTCCGCGCTTCATTTCCACCAGCGTATCCACGGCGGCTTGCCGATCCCGGAGGACCCCGCGCAACTCTCGACGACGCCGATTCCGGGCACGGAGAATGTCTCGAAGAGGAACGGTCGCGCCCGCCAACTCGGCGCAGACGGCCCGGCACAGGAACCGCTCCCCGTGGAAGACGCGAATTTCAGCCACGTCGCGCGGGTCGAACCGGAGAGTTACCGTTTCTCCAACGTACGCCGCCAGCGTCGTTGAGGTGTAGCGCAGGCTCTGGAAGTAAATGCCATCGGCGCGCACCTGGCGCGTCTTGGCGACCTGGATCAAAAGCAGATCCAGTTGCTCTAACGAATCGGGCATTTGCGGCAGAAAGCCGTTTGCTTCCCAGCGCTCGACGGGCGGCATCTTGGTCTCGGTGTGTTCGCGGCGGTGGTAGACATCCAGAAGAAACGTGCGAAACCGGGTCTCGAAATCCGCCAACGTGAGCGTCGGCTTTCCTCGCACAGCGCCGCCGGCAGGTGCGTAGCCGTCCAACTCACACAGAAACATCTCGTTCACCGTCAGAAAAAACCGTTCGATGCGGCCGCGGCCCCTGGGCTTACCTGGAACGGAGAAGACCAGACGGATTTTCAAATCGGCGCTGACCTGCTCCAGATGACTGGAGGTAAAGTCGCTCCCGTTGTCGGTGTACAGAACCGCGGGGATGCCACACACAATCCAGCGTGAATCTTCTTTACGCCAGATCGCCTGCCGCAATGCCAGCGATGTGTGCAGGGCGGACGGGTCTTCGAATGAAAGAAAATACCCAGCCACAGCTCGGCTGTAGTCGTCGATGACGACCGTGAGCCACGGTTTGGCCATCTCGCCGTCCGGCCGGATCAGCAGAATATCGAGCGGCGTATGATCCGCTTGCCAGATGGCATTCGGCGCATCGGCTTCGCGCCGCACAACCAACTCGAACGCTTCGCTGTAGGCCTTTGTGCCTTCATGGGCGAGCGTTACGAGGTCGGCGGGCAACCTGCGAACGATGTCGTAGACCACCGAATAGCTTGGGGCCACCTCCCCGAGGTCTTTGGCCAACCGCCGCACCTGGCGGGAGAGTGCTGCTATGGGCAGCGGTGGCTTCTGCAACGCAAGGCCTTCGATGACATCCTTGACCTTCGCCGAGACGGCGCGGCGTTCGCCGTGATCACCTCGCGTTTTCCTGGCCAACGCCACCAGACCAAACAGTCGGTACTGAGCCAGCCACCGATGGGCTGTTCGATAAGGTATGCCTGCGGCCAAGGCCACGGCTCTCAATGGCTGGTCTTGCTCCAGGTGCGGCTGAAGCAGACGGAACCGATCAAGCGCCAGCTTCCGCGCATCGCCCGGCAGTCCAGCCAACTCGTCCATACGAAGAGTATGCCAAATAGCGCCGAAGATTTTATGCCAAATAATTCAGAAAGTGACACCATTCCAAGCACGGCGGCCACCTAGCCGATGTTGAATACACGCTTGAACGCAACGGCATCGATGATGCCTTCGGACGCATCTGGATCGACGATGATCCCGTGCCCGCCCATCGCTTCATGGGTGATCCAGATCTCGCGGGAGGGCAGACTACCTACCTTCTCATTGCGGAGAACAGCGCGAAAGTCGAAATTTTCTTTACCAACGCCGCAGGTGATTTCACTTGTGTGCTGGCTGACCAAGCGGGAGAGGCTTTGAAATGAAGGTGGCTCTGTATTCCGTGCTCTGGGCCTCGCGCGACCCGAAGGTCGCCAACGCCAAGGAGCCCGAGCAGTCATGAGCAACGAACTGATCCTCTCCCCGCCCGTGTTTCAGGTGACGTTGTTTACGCCAACGCCGAAGGCGCAGAAGCGCGTGCTGGAATTCTTCACGGCGCAGATCAACAACGACCACACGCGCAAGGCGTATATGAATGCGGCGCGCCGCTTTGCGGCGTGGTGCCGCCAGTGCGGGATCGGCGAGCTCGCCGGCGTGCAGCCCTTCCACGTCGCCGCCTTCGTCAAGCATCTACAAGGGGAATTTTCCCCGCCGACGGTAAAGCAGCACCTGGCCGCGCTCCGCATGCTGTTCGACTGGCTAGTGACCGGCCATGTAATGGACGTGAACCCCGTTCACTCCGTGCGCGGCCCCAAATACGTCGTCAAGAAGGGTAAGACTCCGGTGCTCACCGCCGATGAAGCCCGCGAGCTGCTCGACCACATTGAGATTGTGAGAAACACTGCAGGGGAAGACGGCGAGGCGGCCGAGAAACCCGACCTGGTCGGGTTGCGCGATCGCGCCCTTATCGGTGTCATGGTCTACACCTTCGCGCGCATCAATGCCGTAATCAACATGAAGGTCCGGGATTATTTCGTGCAAGGGCGCCGCGGCTGGGTGCGCCTTCACGAAAAAGGCGGCAAAGAGCACGAACTCCCCTGCCATCACAGTCTCGAGCAGTTCCTAGACGATTACATCGCCGTGGCAGGCATTGCCGGCGATGCGAACGGTCCCCTCTTCCGGACCACCGGCCGGAAGACCGGCCAGCCGCAAGCGATGTGGCAGCAGGACGCCTACCGCATGATCCAGCGTAGGGCCCGCGCCGCCGGCATTAAGACCAGGATTGGCAACCACACTTTTCGCGCCACCGGCATCACGACCTATTTGCGGAACGCCGGCAAGTTGGAACACGCGCAGGCCATGGCAAACCATGCCTCGCCGCGGACCACGAAGCTCTATGACCGGCGGGAAGAACGAATTTCGCTCGATGAAGTCGAGAGGATCGCTATCTAAAAAGCCGTGTCCCGGAACGGGTCAGTTTCATGCGTTTGGTTCTGCCATTCCAAGCGGCTCGATTTGTTCGAAAGCCAGGCCTCGCTCCTCGCACCAGGCGAAGAACGCCGACCGTGTTTTCTGATTGGCTGTATGGCATAGGATAACTGCGTTTATCCTGTGCCATCAAAAAGGCCAAGTCAAGCCCTTAGGGGCCACCGAAGAGCAGCCGGTAGAGCTTCGTGAGCAGAGAAAACTCAAGCATTGCAACGACACCAATAAGGGACAGACCTGTAATCACGAAGTACAGCCAGACGATGACGTCCTTGGTGTCGCGGACACAGCGGCTGATGAAACTGGTCTCCACATTATCCGGCATGGTGACCGCCTTCCGTCTGCCATGCCCGGAACCACGCTTCGACCTCGTCGGCGTAGAAAGCCCAGGCCCTGCGGCCGGGTCCGCGATGGGCGGGGATTCCTGCTCTTTTGTTTTTTGCCCACCAGCGGACAGTTCTAGGGCTTAAGCCCATCCGCTTGGCGACGTTATGCGTATGCAGAAGTCGGTTGTTGTAGCGCATCGGTGCCTCTTCGGAAGCGCGATGCGCAATATTCGCTTGGCGTGAAACGAACCGGGGAAGGCGGCACGACGAGCTGCTTTGCGGGGATCTGGGTCTGAACTGGATGACGGAGAAGCCGTGCTGCAGCTCGATCACTCTCGGAAAGTATTGATACCGCAGTACCGATCAACTGGTACAGCACGTGGTAGGCTTCAGCACCATGATTGAGGCGCTGCAACCTCGGTTTGATGTGCAGCCCCAGAAGCAACAAGTCTGGTAAGGAGAGAAGAGGGGCTACTGGCACGGGTAGAAGGGGGGCGGCTGCTACGGGTAAAACGGGTCCGCTGCACGCCAGGCTAAGAAGCGATCTAAGGCGATCTGAGGTGGTTAACGCAATCATGGCGATACGCGCATCGCTTGTTGCCGAAGTGATTGCGCGTGCGGCCATGGTGTACCGTCCTGTTCCTATTCTCTACCCGTAGATTCCCGATGTGAAGGCGTCTTTCTGGGGGAAACCGAATTTTAGCGGCAATGCCGCGCGACGCCCGCCCGGTTCCCGCTCGCCGCCGGCCTGCAGCACGACACTCGCAGCCGAGCTGAGGCACTCGTTCAAATTGGTAAACGTATAAACGTGCGCAGCCTGTAAGCGTCCGGTGACCACCGTCTTCCTTTGCTAGGGTTTCCACCCCATCCTTGTGGAAAGCCCAGGCGGCTCCCACTCGCGATGCGCTTTACAGGCGGTCGTGGGCCTCGGGTTCCACGTCCGGGATATCGTTCAGCGCTCGCTCAAACTCATCCGTGCTGAAGAGCTTGGCGCGCGACTCGATGTACTCCCGGCTGGCGAGGCGATTCGCGACCGCGACGGAGACGAACTCTTCCACCGACACGTGGTCCCTCGCTGCGGTCTCGACGGCCTTGTTGTACAAATCCTCGGGTACGGTGATGCTCTTGCTCATATCCCCTCTCCCTCTATTGTCCTCAAAAACTCGCGCGGTGTCATCACCCGGACGCCAAACCGCTCCGCGCCCGCAAAGTGTCTGACATTGTGCGTGACAATGGCGCCCGCGCGGCCCGCCACGGCCAGTTCCAGGAGGAATTCGTCGCCGGGGTCCGGGAGAAATGGCCGGAGCCGGAAGTAAACGTCGGTCTCGCGGCCGGCGAAGCAGAATGCGCGGACAATCGCCTCGACGGTGCTCTCGGCAATCTGGAGGCGTGCAGCCTCGCGTTTCCCAACCGCCTCATATTCGAGAATGAGCGGCACTGAGATCAAGGGCACCCAGCTTTCGCCGATCTGGCGCAAGATGGCGAAGGACGCGCCGCGCCGGGATCGCAGCGCGGAGATGAATACGTTGGTGTCCAAGGCAATCGAATACATGGGGAGAGCCGTTGACTTACTTGGCCTGCGCCTTGCCACCCTCAATCACGCCGAACGTCTCCCAGGTCTTGGCCACATGAGACTTGAGGATCTCCTGGCGCGCCGGAACCCAGGAGGCATAATGCTTCTCGGTAATCCGGACGCTGCTGTGGCCGAGCAGAATGGAGACCTCCTCCATCGGCACTCCCTTCTTCAGCAGTTCGACGGCGAATGTGTGCCGGAACCGGTGCGGGTGGCCACGCTGGATCTTGGCCTTTGTGAACACTTGGCCGAGCTTGCGGCGCCAGAGATCGCTGGCCGTCTCCATGCGGAGGGAATGCGGGCCGGTAAACAGGTATTGACCGTGCCGAGGCTTGATCGCTCTGACCAGGCTCATCACAAAAGGAGGGAGCGGCACGTAGACGTGGGTGCCGCTTTTTTGCGTGTAGAGGAAAAGGTCGTTCTCTTTAAAGCGTTCGAGGGTGAGCATCGAGGCATCGCCGATGCGCAACCCGGAATACCGGAGCACCAGTACAAACGCGACCAGGTCATCATTCGTGCAACCCTGAAGTCGAACTTGCCGGCAAACCTCCATAATACGTTCGATCTCCGCCGGCTCAAACGGCAGCTTTTGGGTGTCGCGGATATTGGCTGGTCCGCGGACGAGTCTGGCTGGATTTGTCCCGATCCAGTCGTTCTCGCTGGCGAATCGGAAGAATGCCTTGACGCGTTCGAGTTTTTTCAGCGCCGTGCGTGGACTGAGCTTCCAGGAATCGCGGAACTCACGGAGCGCCTCCCCGTCGAGTTGCTTCATGTACAGAAGGCCTTTCTTGGCCGCGAACTCCTCCAGGTGGCGCAGCATCAAGCGATACTTGCGAAGGGTGGACTCGCCGAGCCGCCGTCCCGACTCTGCGTCTTTGAGGAAGTCATTCTTTGCCTCAAGGATCGTGATTGGCTGGGCCTGCACCTCCTCGGGCAACGGGTCCCACGAACTGCGCGCCTCTGCCTCCGCGACCCGCCGCTGGGCCTTCTGCCAATTCGAAGTGTGGAGGCTCTGGCGGAGGAAACGATCGCCGCACTTGCCTTCTACGTGGATGTGACAGGAGCAGCGCCGGTACGTCCGGTCGTGTTTCGATTTCTTCCCGGAACAGCGCGGCCCGTGGAGGCGGAAGATGCTGAGCACACTCCCATTGTACCGGAACGAGGCACGAATTTATTACGAGTTTTTGTAGGCCATCTGCTAAACTACTGAATGTTAAGCAGATATTCTGGCGGTGAGGGTGGGATTCGGACGCGCGGAGCGGCAACAGGATCTGCAAGTTGCACATTCCTCGTTGCCGGGACTGCCGTATTTGCCAGCTCTGCCGTCGCGCATTGCCCACCATTGCCCACGAGGGAAGGTGGAGGGCGACTTGTAGCGCGGCATGGCAGGATAAGAGGCTTTCCCTCCTCATGCCATCTCTGTGGAAATACGCAAAAAGCGAGTCAACGCTACGTTGGCGGCGAGGCGATAAAACCTAGGAAGTCGATGCCGATATTCGTGACACCAGGGCTTTGAGGAAAGCCGTCGCTCGGCCTCGATACGGTGGAAAAGCCTCGATTCTTGAGGTCAGTCATAAGATACAACAGGAAATTGTCTTGCCCTTTCATCTCGGGATACAGTGCGCCGACTGCGGCTGCGTAGTCGCCAATGGCGTAGGGTTTCAGTACATTCCAGATTCCGGCCCTGTTCAAGTCAGCGAGGCCGGTCCAAATAAACCTTAGGAGCCTCACATGCCAACAGGTAAACGCCTCGACGGCGGCAAGAAAGCTTTCCTGCAAGTCCTCCTGCGGACCTCTCCCAACAGCGACTTTAAGCAACGCGTTGCGCAGCATCTCACGCTTCTCCCGGTGATGGGTGCCGATGGCGATGCGTGTAGCCTGAATGGTAGCGGAGACAAGAATCTCATCATCAACCAGGTTCTCCACCTTAAACCCGGCGAGCAAAGCGCCCCAACAGCCGATTGAAAGCCAAAGCCTGTTCGATAATCCGGCGTCGGCAGACGATGGCGCGGCCGAGGACGCCGCCGTGGAAACTCAGAGCACTTCCCAGCCGCAACATCCCAACGCATCAGCGAGTTCTTAATCTGCCGCTTCGCGGAGTCTCCTGGACGCGCAGGCCACGCAGCCCGCGACAGAAATCCGACCCTTCCCAGATCCGGACATACAGGAGGCGTCAACCAGCGCACATCCGCGGGTCCGGCGTTATGCACCCAGGGCCGTCCGCGGACTACGGTCTGCTGTCAGTCGCCAACCCATTGGTGAAGAGACCTTATGCTGCTCTGTTTATCCTTCTAGCTCCTTGGTCGAGGTTTCCAGCGCCACGTTGTCTCTTACTTTGTCCGGTGAGGGGTCTGAAGCAAGTTGCACGTGCTCTGCCTCAGCAATCCGCTTCGTTATTCCACGGACGGTCCTGAACGAGTTCACTTGCTGAGGAGCCTCTTTACCAACTGTCACCAGCAGCGTAGCCATCGATAACATGCGGTTCATCTTTGAAACTTGCGTCGGATCGGCCTTCAGTCCCTGAGCTGCGCTCTGCAAGGCTTTCGCGGTGTCCGGGGCCTTTGTCGCAGCCAAGCCGTCTGCCAGTATCGCTAGCGCGAGGCGGGCGTCTGCTTTCTTGACAGTCGCAGATTTCTCCTTCAGATATGCCTGCCAGTCCGAATCGAACTGGGCCATCTCCGCCGCAACTTGCGAAGCGACCTGAATGCTTTCAGCGTCAATGTTCTGATCACTCCGCTTGGCTTTCAGCTCGTTGTACTTTGCCGCGAGATCAGCCACTTTTTGCATCTTGTCTGGCGGAAATGCACTTGCGAGCGCTTCTACCGCTTTAACGCCGTTATCTGTGGCAATCGTCACGTAGGAAACCAAATCCTGGCCCTGCGTCATAACCGCTGTGACATCACCGGCGCCTTTATTCTTCTTGAGCAATCCGCCCAATTGTGCCGATGCGGAAATTGCGCCCAAACATAGTAGCAGCCCAACAGTTGCCGTTTTCATCATGTTCTCCTTTGATCAATTAGTTATTCCTTCGGAGCGAGCGGCGACTACTGCTGCCCTAGCTCCTTTTGTATTGGCCATGTCCGCCAGCTTCTTCAGGCTGTCTGCGACATATCTCAAAGTCCAGCCAGAGAGGTCAGGTGGGTTCAATGATGGAGCGCCCGGTTCACGGTCGGCACGCGTATCGGTTTGAACACCGGTTTTGAAGCTCGGGTTCCCGCTAGCGCCGGTCGATGCATCAACCAGGCGGAGACGCCATTGGCCGCTGAAGACCGCACCATCCTGGAGGATGTCGGCCTTTAATGCTGAGACTTTGAGAATTAGCATCCGTTCAACTCGGTCGTTTCCGGTTTGCACGGACGGGACGATTCTGATATCGAGCGCGCGCGATAGGGCGTCAGCGGCCAACCTCAACTGCCAGTCTGGTTCGACCATCCAATCCGGCGCTGGAGCCGCTGGTTCCAACGCAAGTCCCACCAGGGGTAACGCTGCGTTAGCCTGATAGCGCAAAGTGTCGCTTGGTTCCAGTTTTTCTGCCAACAAGCTTTGAGCATTTAGAAAACCCTGCGATGCGATCATCAGGCGTTCGAACTTGCCGAGCACCTTCCCGCCGGCGTCGCTCACCTCGCCCGAGGGGCGCCGCCACTCTACGGGCGTTCCCGCGGGAGGTGGCCCACTGTCCCATACGATGGAATGGTTTGCTTGGACCACTCCTTGCCGCCACGCAAGTTCGGCTCCGGGCACTTGCGTCGTCACCTCTTTGACAACCTTCTCCGATAGGCGGATTACGGCATTGCGCGTGACCGTAAACCAGGCGTCGGCCGGATCGATTTCTCGCACGCCTTCTCTCGTCACCTGCGCTAACTCCTCGGAATGCT
>Ga0302319_10000374_pt1 | contig 100188 bp, 85 predicted proteins | sample Bog_T0_2_FD_203319 | JGI IMG/M metagenome (GOLD analysis project Ga0302319, IMG submission 203319) | Peat permafrost microbial communities from Stordalen Mire near Abisko, Sweden - Bog_T0_2 | ecosystem: Environmental > Terrestrial > Soil > Wetlands > Peat | place: Sweden: Abisko, Stordalen... | reverse complement strand
GGAAGCTGCAAAGCCCCGACTATTTCTGGTCGGTGACCATTCACAGTCAGGGGAAATCTTCACCCAGCGCAAAGCAGGTGGTTCATGGGCTACGTGAATATCAGAAGACGCTGAACATACGGGATGTGATAACAGAGTTCGAAGAGAAGGGCTTTGACACACCTTGTCGCTACGTGTGGAACCACGACGGGTGGCTGGTTCATTTCGTGCCCATTCCCAAAGCAGAAGATGCCAGAGGAAAACCTGAGTCAAGGCCCCTAGGTTCCTTCCACATGCCGAAGGCGATATGTTGCGACGATGACGAAGACATTCGGACGTCCGTCAAGTTCAAGATAAAGCACCATGGGGAAGTTGACAAGCCATACATGATCGCAGTAGCGGCTACGGGTGACTTCGCCGAACAGGAAGATTTTATGAACGCCATTTACGGAACAGTGGTATACGAGATGAACACCAAAACGGGTGAAGGAAGGAACGTGCGCCAGGGTGATGGGGTGTGGAGCGGGGACGACGGCCCCAAGAACAACCACCTAGTAGCCGTTCTAGGCGCATGGAAGCTGTTCCCGTATTCAATCCCCAGGGCAAACGTGGTGATATTCGAAAACCCCTACATAGACCCTGTGGGCGATTTGGCTGCTTTAGATTTCCCGCATTGGCTGCGGAACGGTTCCAAGCCCGAATACCGCCCTGGCCGTTCACCTGGTGAGATTCACGGGTTGGACCCGAAATGGCCCAGCTTCGAAGCCTAGAACAAGGGAAATTGGGCTGTTCTGTATTCCCCTTTGTATTCCCCTATCTGACTGAAAACAATCGCCTATGTTGCGATTTTGGGGGATTCGCGGGCATTTTTGGTTCAAAATCGAACCTATCAGGCGCAAAAACTGGTGGGCCCAGCTAGATTCGAACTAGCGACCTCACCCTTATCAGGGGTGCGCTCTAACCAACTGAGCTATGAGCCCGAAGCAGGGAATCAGGATACCTTCTACGGGTTGGAGGTTGCAACTCGCACAACACGGTAGGCTGACTTTGATGGACCAAAATGAAACCCGGACGACGCGTCGAATGCTGGGATGCATGATTGGAGGAGTGATCGCTTTCTGGGTCATTGGGGGTTCGATCGCTTACGTTGTTCGACACAACGCCGACGTTGCGGAACGGGCGGCAGCGGCAAAAGAAGCTGCAGCCCAACGAAAGGAGCCGAGGTCCCCAAATCGCTAACGAAAGGCAGAACACCGGATCGGATCCTGCATCTGCCAGAAGGCGATTTGCAAACCTCGACGCCGTCGCTCCCCTAAGAAGCGAGGCATCCAAGCTGGGAGCCCAATCCCGCATTCAAAACAGAATCACGTTGAGACGACTGGGGCAGCCAGCCAAGGCTCAGCTTACGACTCTCAGATTGATGCCGATCTGGGTTCCTCCGTTGGCGGTCAGGGTGCCCGAGACAGACGTGTTCGTCAAGGTTAGCGAACCAATCGCGGTGCCCAACGACAAGCCGCTTAACGGGGCGAGAGAGATATTGCAGGAGCCTTGGCTTGTGATGATCCCGGTTACGATGGCTGTTTCGACCACTCCCTTGACGGTCAGAATCATCGTCCCGGTTACCTTTCCTAGCGGGTCCACCGCAAAGGCAAAGGGACCTGTCTTGCCGGTTGAGGCGACCGTGTCGGTTCCCACATAGTCGCCCGCGAATAGATTGCCTCCCGTCTGGGCAACGGTCGGATTCCCTAAGAGCACGATATAGGTGGTTGAGTTGTTCGTCGCATTGGTGAGAGTTGCGTATATCGTGCTGGCGGCTGGAGCACTAAACGTGCCGACCAAGTTCGAACTAAGATTGGAGCCGGTGATATTGCTCATACTCGCAACGCCCTTACTGCTGATCGTCCCGTTAATCGATGAGCTTTGGATATTGGTGACGGAACTGCCAGCAACCGCTCCGGTATTGGTAATGGTTAGGTTAACCGAACTGACATTTCCAGAGGAATCCACCGCTCGCCCCACATAGGTCGCGGCGTACGGGTTGTTTCCGGCGGATCCGATTTGATCTCCTCCGCACCCGGTCAGAAGCAATCCGACCGCGCCACAGAAAAGTGCGGCGCCACAAATTCGAGATAATCGATTAAACATTTTGATCCCCATTCCTCAAAAGAAGTCCATCAGCGGTGAGCCCACGCATTTGCGAACCTTGCAAAGCAGTAAGAAGCGATCCTTAGACTGGACTCGCCGTGTGAGGTTCGCGCGTTTATCTCAGGGAGGCGTCAATATCTGACTTTCTTGACTGCCACCTTAATCAATTTCTGGATGCAAAGACCGGTAAACGCAGTAAACTCTTGAGGCGGCTGCAACCGAAGCCAAACTGGCCCATTCTTGTTGGGTCGATATCGAGACTTACGTGTTTGGTTCTTTTTGGTCCTTCACCGAAAACCAAACGATTAGAATTTGGTAAGAAACCACCCCTTTCGACTTGCTGAGCCTTGGCAGTGGCTTCAAAATCATCTATAATATCGCTGGCCAGAGGCCATTTGGTATGTTATGGTCTCACAGGTCAACTCAACCCACCGAATGGCTAGCAAAATCGAGTCCCCGTTGATCGCAGCGATCACCGCTAAAATAGCGGCCAGAATCGACGACGGGTCGTTGCCGCCGGGACAAGCGCTGCCAAGTGAACGCGATCTCTCAGCCGGTTTCGGGGCAAGCAGAGGCGTCATACGAGCCGCGATCAAAGATCTGGCATCGAGAGGACTGATCGAGGTTAAACCTCGCTGTCGTCCCGCCGTTATCTCCAAACCTCGCCAGCCCGGTTTCACCACGACGGGAAAACGCCATATCGGCATTTGGCTTTGGCCCCATAGCGGCGACTATGCCGCCGCATCGATCCTAAAAGGGATTCAGAGCGCGGACCTGGGCCAAGACGTAAACCTTGTCGTCGCTAACGCAGTCGGCGGCGATTGGGATTCCATTTTCGATTCGGAGGCGAAGTTCCTGCGTTCGATCGCCGAGGACCCACAAGGTGCGGGCGTCATCATCTGGTACTTAGGGGGCGAGCACAACCTGAGCGCTCTCCAAGCACTCCAAAACGAGGGAGTTCCTGTCGTCTTCGTGGACCGTCTTCCGCCAACGGATTTGGCGGCAGACTTTGTCGGTACCCACAACGAAGGAGCGGCTCAGAGATCGGTTGAGCACCTAATCGAACTTGGACACCGAAATATCGCTCTCATTAGTAACATTGAACCCGTTTCAAGTGTTCGAGAGCGAGAAGCAGGCTATATGCGGGCTTTGCGAGACGCGGGGATCGCGATTCGAGACGAATACATCCTCCGTGATCTGGTGGATGGTCCCGAAGGAGTTGATTCAGCTCTCGCTGCCTGCCTTAGCTTGGACGAGCCCCCGACCGCAATATTCGCGGTCAATGACCATATTGCACTACAGGTTTGCGACGCGCTTCGCGATCGCAAAATATCCATTCCTCATCATATGTCGGTCATCGGATTCGACGGACTTTTACGCTGGGTGCCCGGAGGCGGGTACCTCACTACCTCACTTCAAGATTTCGAGCGGATCGGACGGTTGGCCGCAGAGATGGTGATACAACGCATGACTTCCACAAGGTCAAAAGCCTACCGGCATGTCTTGCTAGACGCACCACTACTTGACCGCGGCTCTACTGCCCCACCGCCCGCACGAATTCGACCCATGCATCGAGACCTTCCACAATAGGAGATACGTCAATGACTCATCAAAAGCGAAGGGGCTTTACCCTCATTGAACTACTTGTCGTCATCGCAATCATCGCGATTTTGGCGGCCATTCTTTTCCCCGTTTTCGCGCAGGCGAAACGGGCTGCCAAAGGATCCGTTGCTATCAGCGATGCAAAGCAGATGGCACTCGGCCAAATCATGTATGCAGGCGATAACGACGACTTCTTCTCGCCGACCGTCGAATTCCCCGGCGCTCCAAATGCGGGCGACATGTATCCATGGAGCTTCCTCCAGCAGCCATACATGAAGTCTTGGGGTGTTCTCCTCGACCCAACCGGACCGACGATTTCACTGAATTCGACGGATGCCGGTGGTGGCTATGCTGCCTTTTCACTATACGGCCTCTGGGGAATGCCGCCTGAGCGAATTACCGTCGCAAAGACGACAAGCCCTGCAGACTGGACATTCGGACAGCAAGCAGCCGGCGCAGCAATGACCGGCGGTCAGCTGTGGTACTACGATGGTATCGGCGGCGTTGCCAGTTGGGGCGGAGACTGGGCATCGTACGGATACGTGAAGTCCACGACATCGAACCCAGGCGCCGGCAATGTTGCTTCGCTTTCGAGCACGGCAGTTGCAAACCCAGCCGATCAGGTCATGATCGCCCAGTCCGGCACATGGGACTTTATGTGGTCGATGAGCAACGGCAACGGCGACTTTGGCAACCACAACGACACTCCTGACAACTTCGACCTGTACTACAGCGGCTGCGGTTCAAACGCATACGGCTGTAACTCGACGATTTGCGGCCCAATCGCTCGCCAGAGAGATAACGACGGCATTAGCGTCGGGTTCGTGCCTTGGCCCAGCGGAAACGTTGCCGCCCAGCCACTTCCAACCGGTTTGACCGCTTGGGCAGGAACTGACGGCCACGTTAAAGCGACACCCTGGAAGCAGTTGATGGGTGCTACCATCCCGATTAACGGGGGCGCCAATCGGGCGCTGAAGGCCTTCTGGCCATTAGGGCAGTAATGAAAATAATCCTGGTTACGATCATTGCAGTTGGCTGTTGCATAACAGTCCTTGGATGCGGTCCTTCGACACCCGATGAGGCGACGCTTCACAAGGAACTTGGCGGACCGCCCAAGCGACCAAAGTCGCGGGGCGTAGGTCAGGCGAAGATGGATGCAGCCGCCGGCGCCACCACCCCTGCTGCGACCGGCAACTAGCCTTTCGTTCACCGGGAATACGACTGGAAGGCTCCCGCTTGAATAAGCGGGGGCCTTCTTTGCGACTGAGAGACCACAAAATGAGAAATCAAGGTGGTCCTTACCCGTCCGACTGCTGGCTTACCTGGGCTCGTCGCCGCATGCCCACAAATCGGTCAGGTCGCCTAGCCATGGCGCAAAACGCTTCCATCTACCGATCGAAGAGCTATACACGGGCTGACGCACTTGCCAGAAGCTAGGGGTCCTCACCTGGCGCCCATTCTTTTCGGGAGCCAGGCAAGATTCGTTCCATTCTAACTCCAAGAACTCGACCATGCGCTTGGTTGTTGTCTCTCGGTCTTCGACCAGGTTCTCGTAATCCACCTCCATAAACCGATCCCTGGGCAACACAGACCGCCAGTGTCCCATCAGCCGTAAATACTGGCGGTAAGCGTGGGCAATCCACTGAGGGTTATTAGCAAACGGCGGTGGGTTCGGAAAGGGTGTGACGTAGATCGAAAAGCAGTTATCGATTGGCTGGCGGCGGCAGTGGATGATCCGCGCTTGAGGAAAAGCGGCATGAAGAGCGCCAAGAATCATGTAGTTCTGCGGTAGCTTGTCGCAAACTCGGGATTTGTTCGGGCACGCCCGTTCCAGAGTCGTCAAGTATTCGGACGCAAGGCGGCCAATCTGTTCATCGCTTCGATGGCTTCGGAATGCTTGGTCAAGCGCTGCACCGTTCTGCAACCAAAATGGCAACTCCCCCGCACCACCGAACTCGGGATGGCAGGAAAGTACCTGCTCGACGAGTGAGGTACCCGAGCGCATCATCCCGATTACAAAGACCGGTGCTTCGGTAAGTTGCGTTTGCCGCCTCGATGAAGAAAGCATAGCCGCAGAATAGTGCGATATTATGTCTTCAACCTGACGGGTATGCGCCTGAGCATCAAATGTATCGCCCGAATTGGCACGACGTTCCGTGGCCAGACGATTTGCCTCGAAGTAGTGATTCATAGCGTCTTCGTAATGGCACAGGTCTTCAGTGGCCTTTCCCAAGGCAAATTGGACCGAAGACGCATCCTCAGATCGAATTGTCGGCGATTGGGACATCGTCAAGAGGCGCTCGACAATTCCCTGATCCTTGGTCGTGATATGGGTTCCAAACACATATTTGCATGCGAACTCTGGCTGATCGGGCTCCAATGAAGCCCCTCTTAGAATGTTCTCACGAGCTTCCTGGAATCGTCCGAGTTGCTGCTGCAGGACCGCCAAGGCATTGTAAGCGGCGGCGAATCTCGGCTGTATGTTGATCGCCCTGGCCAAGCAAGTTTCGGCTTCGGCCGTGCTTCCCTCCTTCAGCAGAGCGCGCGATAACTGCACCAGGTACATGGCGGAATTGGGGTCCATCGCGACCGCCTTTCGGAACATCTCGACCGCTTTGTGCGCTTCGTTAGACTCGAAGTAATGGTTCCCTAGGTACGCAAGAGGCTGAGGTAGTTGCGGCGCCAGCTTCACCGCTCGCAAGAGACACTGTTTCGCGGCCAGGGCATCTCCCTTCTTATCAAGGGCGTGCCCCAAATTACAGAGAACGGATACTGCGTTTGGGTCCAATTCCAGAGTTCGCCTGAATGCGGCGATCGCCTCGTCCAGTTTGCCCAACTGAAAGGCTCCCGCACCCAGACAGTTCAACAAGACAGGGTCAGGCCAACCGCGACCAGCCGCCAATTCGAGATGAGGAAACGCCTCCGAAATTCGCCCCAGGCGATATAAAACGATGCCTAGAGCTGCCGAAGCCTCCGTACAGTCTGGTTGCCGAGAAAGGACATCCGCGTAAATTTGAACCGCATTTTCGGCTCGCCCCTGTTGCAGATTCAACGCCCCTTGAAAGAGCAGCGCAGGCACGAACCCGGGCTCCCTATCCACTATCTGCTCGCAGTAGGCAAACGCCTCGTCAAACCGCCCCCGTTGGCGCGCCACCGTCGCCGCCTGCATCAATTCTTCGCGTGTTCTGCGCATGGCTGCTCTGCGATTCGGAAACTCATGAGGTCGTTCAAGTATACAAGCCAGATACGATCCCGTATGTTCCCAAGGAGAATTGCTAATAGCCCGTGTAAACGACGGTTCCGCTATCGATTAAACGTGGAGATATCGCGCACCAAAGTATCAAGCCCCCCTATGGGTGACGCATCCAGTGCTTCTCAAGGAAACGGAGACCTCGGCCAAGGGGAGTGTCGGCAATTGACCAGGGGACTTACTCCGCGCAGTCGAATGCATGGTAAGAAGCAACGAACCCTGGCTTCAATCTCGAAGATCGACTGAATCTTTGCGCCTAACGATGTTCCTTTAGCTTCGCGAATGAACCCAGCCATGGTTCATATCGACGCCAGCGCTCGACCGACGTTGTGTAGACGGGCTGCCGAACTTGCCAAACGCTTGGGGTGGCGACAGTTCGCTCGTTGTCCTCCGGATGCAGGCATGCATCGCTCCAGCCTAGGCCGCAGAATTCCACCATCCGGCGAGTGAGGGTCTCGCGATCCGAAATTAGATCCTCGTACTGTACTTCGAATAACCGATCACTAGGGATAACCTGACGCCAATGCTCCATCAAGCGAAGATACTGCTCGTATGCGAACACGATATTCTCGCGATTGTTTGCGTACATCACGGCGGTACGATTCGGAGTCGTATAAATCGAGATGCAAGTGTCGATCGGATTACGCATCGTATGAATGATCCGGGCGTTTGGAAATGCAAGATGGATCAGTCCAAGAGGGATGAAGTTATCAGGCATCTTGTCGGTGAACCGGGGGATCGTGTTTCCCATCGCTTGCATGGATTCAAGGTACTGGCTCGACAGCTTCTTTAGATGCCGCAAATCGACCGTGTGAGAACCGATTGAGATAAGTTCCAAGCGCTTGGTCATCCAAAACGGTTGCTCGCCCCTTGCATCGACATCTGGATGGCTGGATAGTATCTGCTCCACCAATGTGGTGCCGGATCGCATCATTCCCACGATGAAAATGGGCGCATCGGATTCTGAACCGGAACCTCGATGCTTCTCCAAGAAATCCGGCGTGAATGTGTTGATCGTCCAATCAAACACTGACGCGTATTGCTTGCGGTCGAATTTTCGGTCACCGATCCGCAGACGATATCCGATCCGATTTGCCTCATCGAAGTGGCCCATCGCCTTCTCGTACTCCTTCAGGTCTTCATAGGCTTTCCCCAAGCCAAAGTGCAGATAGCTCTGACCGCGCTGGGGGATAGAAGCCTGATGAGTCAACTGTGTCATCTTGAGGACCAAATCCCGATCTGCCTCGCCGACTTTGTGGTTTCGCATGAGCGCGAGGTAGGCAAAACCTTGGTCCGGAACTGCCTCGATGGATCGAAGAAAACACGCATTCGCCTGTTCCAGACGCCCGAGTGCTTGCATCCGCATGCCAAGCATGACGAGGGCGTTTGCGTCCCTTGGGTCAAGCGCAATCGCCTGATCGATATGAGCTTCCGCCTCCGTGGTTTTCCCTTCCGCGATCAGGGCGCTTGCCCACAATAGGTGAGCCGCCGCCGATCTTGGGTTTAACTTCAAAGCCCGCTGCGAGCAGTCGATTGCCCCTGCAGTCTCCATCAGGTTCATCAGAGATTGGCCTAACGCGAAAATCGTTTCCAGCGAGTTGGGTGATAGGGAAAGAGCCTTACGAAAGGCCAGGATCGACTCATCGTCCCGAGCTTGAAGCTGAAGCGCCTTGCCCAGATTAAGGTAATTCGGCGCAAGGTTCGGGTTGAGGGATACCGCCTTCTGGAAAGTGGACACCGCGCGATCCAATTCATGGGCTGCCAAAAGGCTCAGGCCCAGGTTGCTATGGACCTGGGCTTCTTGCGGCTTAGCCCGGATCGCCAGTTCAGCAAATTCAATGGACTCCTTTAGATTCCCGGACATGCGATACAGCATTGAAAGCCAAAGCTTTGCCTCAAAACTCGATGGATCTTGCTGAAACACGATTTTGAAGCGCTCGATCGCCGACGCGACGCGTCCCGTTTTTGCTTCGACCAACCCCGCGATCGTGTTCGCGCGAGCGCTCTCCGGTTCGACTTCAAGAACACGTTTAGCGCTCGCCTCCGCATCCTGTAACCGTCCCCCTGCGTGCGCGGCTTCCGCGTCGACGACCCATTGCTCAACCACGGTTGTATTGTGCTTGATTCCCGTTAGCTCACGGCCAGCAGTTTGTCGATGGTCTTTACCGCATCGGCGACTTCATTCGATTCGGAAGCGATCCGACCGTTCGGACCAATCACGTACACGGTTGGGATACCCTGGGGAACGTATGCGGCGGCCGAAGCGCCCAAGCCGGATTTGTCCGCCAGATCGAGTCCGATCAGATAGGTCATATGATTCTTACCGACGAAATCTGAGACCTTCGCCAGCGGAGTTCCCGCAACGTGGACTCCAATCACCACAACTCCTCGACTCCCATACTTTTCTGCCAGAGCTTGGACCTGAGGAATCGCGTCGACGCACGGATGGCACCAGACCGCCCAGAAATCAACTACGACGATTTTGCCCTTGAGTTCCTTGAGGTCGATAGGCTTACCGTTTAGCCAGTTCGCGATGTGAAGCGGAGGTGCAACTTGGCCTGACTTGTCCTGATTCACCACCCCCGCTTCAACTTTTGGCGCAGGAGACATCTTGATCACAACGTTCGTTTGGCCGGTCGCGGCAGGCCCCCCAGCCCAATAGGTGTTGCCTCTCCCAACGGATAGAAAGTGCTCCCCACGCGGTACGTTTTTGAGGTGAAAATTGCCTTCACTGTCGGTTTGAACCATCGCCGATTCCTGAGTTTGACTGGACACGTTTGCCCCCTTGGCTGGGGTGCCGTCCGCTTCAAGGACCTTGCCATCGATCGTGCCATCCGCCAGCAGCATCTTCATTGGATCCAGCGTTTTAATCTCGGCGGGAGTTATCTTGATCGGCTGGATCGTGCTGCTTCCATATCCCGGCTTCCCCGCCCACACAAAGAAGCTGTCGAGTCCACCATAGAGCCCCTTAAATTGAAATCGACCATCAGCATCCGATGTCACACGCGGGAAGTTGTAAAAACTCTTTGATTCACTGCCTCCCAAGGTCACCTCGACCCCCGACATTGGCTTACCATCTTCCCCAATGATCGACCCTTGAATGAGGGCAGGCTTTGAATCCAGAACAAGGGTGATAGACGCCTGGTTTGAGAGCTGAACTGCTTTCTTAGACATCGCATCGGCCCCGGTGGCGATTACGAGGTCCCCAGGAACAGTCATATTCTCAAATCGGAACTCGCCCTTAATATCGGTCGTTGCTTGGGCTGTACTCTTGAGATCCCGTACGATCGCATTCGCAACCGGATCTCCGGCGGTGTCTACAACAACTCCCGTGAGGTGAGAGATCGGTGGATAAATCGCGACATCGTCCACCCGGATCTCTAGGGGAGGATTGTGTTCCGAGTCGACGTTGGCGGATAGATTATATTGGTTATCGGTCGGACGTCCACCGATTCGCTCTACTGAAACATAGACGCTTCCGGAGGCAATTCGCACCGTAAACTGACCGTTGACATCGGTGGTTTCCCTTTTCGCTTGGCCGTTATCCGAACTTATGGCAACCTGTGCGCCAGGAACCGGCTTATCGCTGCCTTTGGTTAGGACTCGGCCAACAACTTTGATTCCCTTGTCAAGCACAAAGTTGAGGCCGTCAAGTTCACCACCTTCGGCTACATTGAGGTTTTGGTACGGCTTTGCCACGAAGTCGCTTTGGAGTTTGCCGAGCTCGACGCTTAAAGTAATTGACCCGGCTCGCGCGTCGCCAATTCGATAGGCGCCATCTGATCCCGTAGTGGCGAGCCACCGCTCGTACGTATTGTTGTGGCCCTCTGAGGCCACTACTTGGACACCGCTAACAGGCTTCCCCATCGAGAGTACTCGGCCCATAAGCGCGACCGCTCTTGTCATGACAACGCCATCCGAACCATCCCCACTGGCTGGCATTAAGGCAGAGTTATCTAAGTGGACCAAACCACTCTTCTCCACTGAGTAAAGGACATGCTCTCCACTCGGTAGTCCGTCAAAAGAGGCGAAGCCGTCCCTATCCGTGGTCGCGATCAAAGCGAGATCCGGACCATTCCATATCGCGTAATAGGTTATCGAGTTATTTCCGTCGACTGGACGATCCCTTGTCGGCGAGTAGACTTGGGTGACGCGGATGGCAACGCCAGAAACAGGTTTGCCATTTGGGTCGGTTGCATGGATTCTGAGACGGGCGGCCCGGTCTGATAGCGTAACTTGCTGGTTGTCGGCGGTGAGGTAGACGACCGAAAAGTGCCCATTCGGCAGTCTTGCCATCAGATGGATAGGGTGTTCGGACGACGGCATTGATGGCACGTCGATGAGTTCAAAACTCCCTGTCGAGCTACTTTGAGCCTTGATCTGGGTGATAATCTGGCTTTGCGCCTTATTTCGAATGACCAACGACCCACGCAAAACCGCTCCCACGATCGGTTTCCCGCCTTCATCCACCACCACACCGTGAACGGTATCGGCAATGCCGGTCACAAACGTCACCATTATCGTAGCCGCAACAAGAAACGGACGGTAATTCATGGTCCTTACCTTTGCAGACGTTTCTTATAGGCGGGCGGATCAGCGATTATTTGCGGCCGATTGACGAATGTGCTCCCGCTAGAATTCGCTATTCTGGATCCTTTAAGATCGACTTGTCCGCGCACTGAATGCGCAATCGCTTTACGGCAAGACAGTCGCTTATGATCGCCCGGCGGACCCCCTTTTCGATCTTGATATCCTCCTTGTCCTCTCTAAATTCGCATCCGCGCACCAAAAGAGCTCCGCCGGTAGCGTGAATCGCGGCTCGGCCGAGCTTTTGACCGTCCCACTGGACGAAGGTGCAGTCGTTGAATCCCACCGTCCCCGTACCGCCGACCTCCGCGATTTGGTTGCATGGGCCCCAAAACGCGCAGTTTGAGAAACGGGCAACGCCGGTATTCGAAGGTGCTACCAGGACCATCGTGGGGTCCGGACCATGGAACGCGGTGAATTCTCCGTTTGTGATGAGCAACCCATAGGGAGCCGATTGCTCGACCTTTACCGAAGCATAGCAATCGTCGGCGCCAATACCAAGGAAATTCCCGTTGCACGCCCCGGTCTTGCTCTCGATGAACCGATAGCCGATGTTGTAACCAAAGCAGAAGGTGTTTAGGACATACTCCCAGTCTGCACGGGCGAAGATAAACGCCTCGCCATGAGCCTGTTGCCATTGAAACAACTTGGGATTCATGCTGAACCAAGGGTTGAAATGGACATTTTCGATCCGCCCGATATCATAAATACCGTCAACGAACACGCCTCTTCGAAGCGGCTGCCCCTGGACGTTGCGGATGAGGTGTCGCTCATTGTCACTGGCATCGATTCCGTTATACGGGTTAAGAAGTTCGACATCCAAAACCGCTGGATTCTTACCGCGCATCGCGATCGTGTAGGGATACCGCTTCGGAACATCGTCCGTTATCTGCTTTGGGTAGTAGAAAACGACCCCTCGAAGAGTCGTATTCGAATTCAGGGTCAAAAAGGGATCGGTCTCCGTGCCTTCGCCGTTCTCAACCAGAAAGGTGGTTCCCCCATCCGTCGGCTTCGGCAATCCGGGGTCTCGGATACCGTTATGGGCTGGTACCGATTCCCAAGAGCCCTTTAGCGCCACTCCTGACGGAACATTCAAACGTCCAAGAAACCGAAAATTGCCGGATCCGACCGAGACATTTACATGCTGCTTCGCCGCCATATCCAGGGCCACCTGGAACGATGCGGTATCGTCCGCTATTCCGTCCCCTTTCGCGCCGAACGAGGCGACATCTAAGTCGTTGCTCGCCCCGCCTGCCGCTATCGATGCGAAACATGCCAATAGGTGGATGATCATAGCGTTAGTTTGGCCGATAAGGCATCGCAGGTTGAAAGGAGCGAAGGGCGTAAGCCAAGGCCCACTTTTCCAGTGGCCCTAGCAAAGTATCATAGGAACCTATGAAGTGGCCGATTGTTCTTCTTGCGGTCGTCAGTTCGTGCGCCTCCAATGCGCAAACCGTGCGTGTGGACGGGAAGCGACTGGTAGTCAGGGAAGACAAGGGTTCGATCGAACTCCAGGCGCTCGGGGACGATGTCCTGCAGATCGAATTTCACCCGAAGGGAGTCCCAGCAATCCCCACCGAGATGATGGACCCACATGGATTGCGCCGTGCTCGCCCTGTCGGACTCGCGAACGGGAACGAGATTATTACGTCGTCCATGCATGTGACGCTGTCGAGCGACGGTTTGGTCATCATGAACTCTAAGGGCGATACGGTCGCTACAATCGATCCCGCCTTGTTAGTCAAGGGGATCGTCCGAATTCGGCATACCCGCGATGAGAACTTCTACGGCAGGCGTGGCAACGGTTTGTTTGGACCTCGCGATCCGAGGATGGCGGTTTCAAGAGGGCTGCTGAGAAATGATGGCGCGCCGGTGGCAGCAGGTTCCCAGGGAGACGGCGGAGCTCCAATCGCGTATACAACCAAATGGGGCGTCCTCATCGATTCGATCGATGGGCAATTCAACAATGACGCCGATCAACTGGAGTTCTCTCACGGGTCGCGCAAGGACGTTGAGGCGTACTTTGTGCTCGGCCCCCCAAAGAGAATGATCCAGGTAACGACCGATCTAACGGGCCATGCCGCGATGCCACCCAAATGGGCGCTTGGGTTCATGAATAGCCAGTGGGGGACCGACGAGAAGATGGTCACATCCATCGTCGAGGAGTATCGGCGGAAGCAGATTCCCCTGGACGCGTTCATTTTTGACTTCGACTTCAAGGCTTGGGGTGAGGATGATTTCGGAGAATGGCGCTGGAACAGCACGAGCGGACCCGGCAACGTCGGTCCAATGAAGTATCCGAATGGTCAGTCGGGGAAGTTTGCCAAGGAGATGGGTAGCCGCGGCGTTCATCTGGTTGGGATCATGAAACCGAGGGCGCTTACTCAAACAGTTGATTTGAAGCCAACCAAAGCGGCCACCGAAGCCACCGCTCATAACTGGTGGATGCCAGGCAAGAAACCTTATCAGGATTACTTCTCGCATCGTATGGCGAATGACTTCGATTTTTCAAAGCCTGATCTCCGTAAGTGGTTTTGGCAGCATTCAAAGAACCTGTTCGATTCCGGAATCTCCGGTTGGTGGAATGACGAGGCGGACGATGGATTCGACAGCTTAGGCTTCTTTCACATGCAGCAGTCGCTGTTCGATGGACAGGAGAGCGCTTCCAATCGCCGGGTATGGTCGATCAACCGAAACTTCTACCTTGGGGCTCAGCGGTTTGCCTTTGGTACCTGGTCGGGCGATATACGCACCGGATTCCCGGTTATGGCGGCCCAAGAAACACGCATGCTTGCGCTTACCGATATTGGTCAGGCTCACTGGAGCATGGATTCAGGCGGATTCAACGGGCATCCTAGTCCTGAGAACTACGCTCGGTGGATTGAGTTTGCGGCCGTGGTGCCCATCATGCGGGTCCACAGCACTTATGGAGAGCGACGCCAACCGTGGCTCTATGGAGTTGCCGCAGAGGCAGCAGCCAAGAACGCGATCCGTTGGCGATATTCCATGTTCCCGTCTTTCTACTCCTGGGAGCGGCAAGCGAATCGAACTGGCATCGGCATTGTTCACCCTCTCTTTTGGGAATTCCCCGAGGACCCTCAAAGTGCCAACATAGTCGACACTTGGACGCTTGGCGGTGACCTACTCGTCTCGCCGGTGGTCACCCAGGGAATGACGAGCAAGAAGGTCTATCTGCCTCCCGGAACATGGTTTGCTCTTGACTCGGACAGACAATTCCAAGGCGGACAGACGATCGAACTGCCATCCGATCCTATCTTGTGGACCGATATGCCGATGTTCGTTCGCAACGGATCAATTCTGGCTACTCAACCGGTCCTGCAGTATGCGGGAGAACACGAAGTCGAAGAGATCACCCTCGATGTATGGCCTGCCACTAATCGGCGAGCTCATTTCGAGGTCTACGACGACGACGGGGAGACGAGAGACTACGAACATGACGCGTTCTTTTCGCAAAACGTGTCCGCATGGACCGAGGGGCACTCCGCAGTTGTTCAGTTCGATACTTCAAACGGGCTCTATAAGAGTCCGATCCAACACTACCGAGTGAGGATTCACGGTGGCTCATCTCAAGACGTTCAATGGAACGGCCTCGCCCATTCGGCGACCCAGGATAAGGCCGTTACCGAAGTGGAGGTGCTCGCTGGACAACTAGGACGCCTTACACTTCCGTATAATCCTTCCTAGGTTCTTCAAAGCACTCTTCCTCTATAAAGTGGTTTGTCCCGACTCAGTCCGATCCAGGACGGCGCCTTACCCACAGTTTCGCCACTTCATCCCAATCGACCCCAAAAACCACATGTCCCAAATCAAATCGATCATCGAGGTGAAAAATCTCACCAAGACCTATCCCGGAGGCACCGAAGCGGTTCGGGGAGTTAGCTTTGATGTCAAGGAAGGCGAGTTCTTCGGGTTTCTGGGACCGAATGGTGCGGGAAAATCGACGACGATGAACATGATGGTGAACTTGGTCAAGAAGACCGGTGGCTCCATTACGATCGACGGCTTGGACTTAGACCACCACGCCGGCGAAATCTACAAACGGATAGGATTTGCCATGCAGGAGATCGGCCTTGACGAAACGGCCACCGCAAGGGAGATGCTCCAGCTTCATGGGCGTCTCTACCACATGCCAACCAGCCAGATCAGCGAACAGATTGCCAAGCTGCTAAAGCTGGTCGAGTTGGAGAAGGTCGCCGATCGTTACGCATCTACATACTCGGGTGGCATGCGGCGCCGCCTTGATCTAGCCCTTTCTTTGATTCACGAACCGCGAATTTTGTTCTTGGATGAACCAACCCAGGGCCTTGATCCTCATGCCAGACAACTCATTTGGAACCACTTGCGCGATCTTAACCGACAAGGAATGACCATCTTTTTGACAACTCACTTCATGGATGAAGCGGAGCAACTATGCGAGCGGATCGCCATCATGGACAAAGGAAGAATCGTCACCGAAGGAACGGTTGCCCAACTGCTGGAGAAGCATGATGCAAGGAACCTCGAAGATGTCTTCCTAAAGACGACCGGAAGCAATCTGGGAGACGAAGAAGTCAACTCAAACGCTCCCGACCCCTATGCACGAAGCAGGAGATAAAGATGGCGACACCAGAGCATTACAGGGTTCGTGAGCTTGAATCAGTTTGCACGCCACAGGCCGCCACACACTACAAGCAGCCGCCCTTGCAGATAGACCACCTGAATTCGCTTACGCATTTTCGCCCTGTATCTCATGCCGAAGCGAGGCACACTTAGGATGACCACTTTCTTTTCTGACTGGTACTACCTTTCGATTCGCAACATCAAACAGATATGGCGGCCGTTGCTGGCGCTGATTCCGTCATTGTTCATTCCGCTGTTTTTCTTCATGGTCAATTCGACCTCGCTGTCTGCATTTTCCAAAATCAAAGGCTTTCCGCCCCACGTTTCGTATCAGCAGTTCATCGCGCCAGTCGCTATTTTCACCGCTATCTTCTTCTCTTCCGGGAACGCGGGAATCGAGTTGGTGCAGGATATTTCCCACGGATATTTAAAGAAGCTGCTCATCATGCCCATCCATCGGCTCACGATTGTATTGGGACGCCTCACCGAAGTTGCGGTACTGGCGGTATTCCAAGGCACGGTCGTCTTGGTCCCCCTTCTACTTGTCGGCGTGAGGATCAAGACCGGGATCGTTGGCGTGGTTGCGATGTTCGCGATGCTCATCTTGTTTGCGATGGCGTGGAGCTGTATCGGAATGATCACCGCACTACGGACTCAAAATGCGCGACTAGTGCAGTCGTTGTTTATTCTCGTGTTTCCGTTTCTTTATATGACCACGTCTCAGGCGCCCAAGAATCTGCTGCCGCCTTGGTTTGCGGTCGTCGCAAGTCTGAACCCCGTCACTTCGATCATCGAAGGCGTTCGTGCGCTTGTACTGGACGGCTGGGGCAACCCCGCAATCCTTCAGGGATTCCTAACCGCAGGGATTCTCTTTATCGTCATGGTGAGCTTCACTCTCAACTCATTCCGAAGCGCTTTGAAATAGATGGGTTTGCATGGGAGCTAAAGCCGAATCGACGGAATAGAGTCTCTCGTAGTGCGGACTTTGAGAACGGCTTGACCAGGTAATCGTCCATACCGGATTCGAAACAGGCCTCCCTTTCTTGTGAGAGGGCTCCCGCGGTCAAGGCGATGATCGGAACATGTCGATCGGTGCCAGCTTCGATTTCACGGATCGCCCGGGTCGCAGCAAGTCCATCCATTACCGGCATGCGAACATCCATGAGCACCAGGTCGAACCTCATTTCTCGATACTGATCCACTGCAAGTTGACCATCCTCCGCATGGGATACGATACAACCCAATTGCGCGAGCATTCCCTCCGAAACAAGAACATTGACTGAATTGTCTTCCACGAGAAGAACCCGGAGGCCATCAAACCGGACTTCGGCCTGGACCAATACCGGCGATTCATGTTGAGGAGTGATCGTCCCTTCTTCGAAGGGCAATGTAAATGTGAACGTACTCCCTTCCCCTTGTTTACTGGCAACCCCCAATTGTCCACCCATTAGTTCGACCAGACGCCTTGAGATCGTCAAACCCAATCCCGTTCCATCAATGCCGTCGGCTTCTGAGCCCGCTCGCTGAAATGGTTCAAAGATGGCCTCAATGAGGTCGCTGGGAACGCCGATTCCGGTATCGGTCACTTCAAATCGAAGTCGTCCCTGGTCCAAACCAACCGAAATGCCCACCGAGCCTTCTCTCGTGAATTTAATCGCGTTGCCAATGAGATTGGCAAGAACCTGCCTTAAAGAGGTGTCATCCACGATCACCACATCCGGCACGTCGACGCCGATATTGGCGCTAAGGTCCACGGCGACCTCCGATGCTCTTCCCGAGAACAGGTTCATCAGTTCTTCGATCAGCGGCTGCAACCGTGTCGGCCGCGGATTGATCGGCATTTTGCGCGCCTCGATCTTGGAAAGGTCGAGGACGTCCCCGATCACCTTTAATAATATGGCCCCGCTTGATGCGATTCCATCGACGTATTTCCGTGCGGTTGGTTCTAACTCCAACTCCTGTAGAAGTTGGGCGAGACCAAGAACGCCATTGATCGGGGTTCGCACCTCGTGACTCATATTTGCGAGGAACTCGGACTTCGCGCGATCCGCCTCGTGAGCTCGATCGGCTGCCTCTCGCAGAGCGTCCTCAATCTTCCGGTTGCTTGTGATATCACGAAACGTGAGAACCGCGCCACCGCCGGCAGGAGCCACACGACGCGCATACCAGACAGTCTCTCCATCGAGCACATCAAGACGAATTTCATCCTCGTAGGTGATGCGATCGTTTACCGCTCCAAACAGGGGGTCCCTAAGCCCTTGAAATACTGGGACCTCTGCGAGATCAGTCAGCAAGCGGACTTCGTTGGGATCCACGCCCAACAGAGAGTTGGCAGCGGAATTTCGAAACTCGTTGATGAGGTCTCCTCGCCCGATATCCGATCCCTCGCGAGTATCAAACACGAAAAACGGGTCGGCACTCCCTTCGATTGCCTCTTCGAGGCGGGTAGCCATTCTTCGCTCTCGGGATACCTGAAGCGCGTTCCCGATGAGATCGTTCCAGTCCATGACCCGAAGGGCCCCCTCGAATGCCTCTGACTTGGCCCATTTTTCAGCCAACTCGCGACATTTGCGCTGGGATACCGCGTCACCCGATTTCTGAAATAGATTCGCGAGAGCCATCTGATTCTCTAGCATCATTGGACCCATTCCACAGTCTTCGGCCTCCGAGATAGCTTGTCGTAACAGCTCGAGGCTCTTGTCGAATCCGTCCGGTTTTGGAGGGTTAAAAATCATTCGGTAATACTCACCCAAGCCTCCGACACTTCGGATTTTTTGGGGGCGATCTCCGATAAAGGTCGACCAGTCGATCGACAGTTGAAAGAGATCCTCTACGTTTTGCCGATATCCCTGATCTCGAAAGGCAAATGCGGCACACCCGAGAAGTTGGTTGAGGTATCGCCAATCGTCGATCTGCGACGAGAGCTTGATGCCAGTATCCACGTACTCTAGGGCTCGGAAGTAATATCCATCACCCGACGTCACGCTTGACAGGCCGATGAGGCACCGGATTTGCCCCAGCTTGTCATCCATGTCTCCGTACAGCTCGAAGCCTCTCTGAAATCTTTCCTTTGCCTCGTTGAACTCAAACGACGTACTGCCGACAGACCGGAGAAGCAACTTCGCAAAGGTCTCTTCATAAATGGCCATCACACGCTCGGTAGCGGAGCCATGGGCTAGCGGTGGTACATGGGCCATCGTCTGCCGAGCAGAATTGTAATTGCCCTGAAGGATCTGAATAGTCGCTCGGATCGCATGACCTTTCGACAAGTCCAGGTTCGACTCTTCACGGTGTGCCACCTCGATCGCTTGGCTGACGTAGGCTAACGCGGCAAACATTCTCCCCCGATTTCGCTGGAGCCCGGCCATTTGACAGAGCCACTGAGCAGACCTCGACTCTACTTTGGCCATCAAGTCTTGCTCGCGAAATCCCGCCGCCAATCCCCAGGCCGAATCTTCTGGACCCATCTGCGCCAAGTCCGGGACTGGGGTCTGCAAAAAGCTGTCGAGTGGTGATGGTGGAAGGCGGAGCATTTGTGATTATTTTCTACTTGCTTTAGTCGTAAAGAGAAATAGTTCAGGAAAAACTACGCTCCATTCCACTCTCGGAAGGACTCACCAACTCTTTGCTTGGTGATTACTTTGAATTGCCTAAGACTTTGACATACCTTGGCTCCTATATCAGTCTCTAGTTCGGCACATGAAGCTAGAATCCTACGATGAATTGGATAGGATTTAACTTTCAATGGATGACATCTTGGCAAGAAGGACGCGTGCCAGAACCTACCGATATCGAAGCGCTGGATTTTCTGGCCAAGCATGGATTCACTTTCGCGCGCCTAGCATGCGACTATCGATTTTGGACTCGCGATTTCGATTATCTTCACCCGATCGAATCTGCTTTTAAATCAATCGACGATTATATTGACGCCAGCAGGGAGCGCGGTATCCACTTTAGCTTGAATATGCACCGAGTCCCAGGTTACTGCATCAACCGCCCGGAAATCGAAAAGCATAACTTATGGGTTGATAAGGAACCGCAAGACGGATTGGTTTTTCAGTGGGAGACGATAGCGAGGCGTTATCTCGGAGTGCCCGGCAGCGTTCTAAGTTTCGACTTGATTAACGAGCCACCGAATATAGGCCAATACGGGATGACACGAGACGTTCATGCCGACTTGATTCGCCGAGTCGTTTCGGGGATTCGAGCGATCGACCCTTTGCGCCCGATCATCATCGATGGGCTTGAGGGAGGACACGTTGCGATGCCGGAACTCGCTGAATTGGACGTCATTCACTCCACTCGTGGGTACCAGCCGATGCCGGTCAGCCACCAAGGAGCCAAATGGTGGAATGGGTGGGTTGGCCACGAACCGGTTTATCCCGGTGGCGATTGGTGGGGCAAGCCTTGGGACCGGGACGCCCTTCACGAGTTTTATGCCCCTTGGCGAGAGGTGGCGGCGTTGGGTCGCAAAATTCATGTTGGAGAGTTTGGATGCTATAACCAAACGCCGAACGACGTCGCGATTCGCTGGCTCACCGATCTTTTCTCACTGTGGCGGGAGTACGGCTGGGGTTGGGGCATGTGGAACTTCAAAGGTCCGTTCGGAATTATCAACCACGGTCGCCCAGGCGCCAGGCTCGAGGCGCTCGACGGCTACCTCGTCGACCGTGATCTACTTGAATTGATGAAGTCTGGAGTAGAGTGAATTGGGTCGATGCGATTGAGTTGTTGCAGGCCTCGTAGAGGACTGTTAGAAACAACTGTCAGCAGGTAGGCGACCGATCCTCGTCCCTCACTAACATGAAATACACTAACCTCGGAAAAACCGGACTCAAAGTTTCTCGCCTCTGTTTGGGATGCATGACCTATGGAATTCCTGAGCGTGGGAATCATCTGTGGACATTGAACGAAGAAGAGAGCCGACCGTTTCTCCGGGAAGCCCTGGAACTTGGGATCAATTTCTTCGATACCGCCAACGTCTACTCTGATGGAACAAGTGAAGAGATTTTGGGACGTGCAGTCCGGGATTTTGCTAAGCGCGAAGAGTTGGTCATCGCGACCAAGCTGAACGGACGAATGCGCGAGGATGTGAATGGAGCGGGACTCTCACGGAAAGCCATCTTCTCGGAGATCGACGCCAGCCTGAGTCGGCTTGGGATGGACTACGTTGACCTCTATCAAATCCATCGATGGGACTACGAAACTCCGATCGAAGAAACCCTGGAAGCGCTGAATGACATTGTCAAAGCCGGAAAAGTTCGCTATATAGGGGCTTCCTCGATGTTCGCTTGGCAGTTCAGTAAGGCACTTCACGTGGCGAGGCAGAACGGTTGGACCCGGTTCGTTTCGATGCAGAACTACTACAACCTGCTCTACCGAGAGGAAGAGCGCGAAATGATGGGGCTTTGCAAGGATGAAGGAATCGGCGTCATTCCATGGAGCCCACTTGCTCGCGGTCGCCTAACCAGAGATTGGAATGAGTCCACCCACCGATCCGAAACAGACGAATTTGGGAAGAGACTTTATTCGGTGATGGAAGAAGCGGATCGACGAGTCTCGGAGCAAGTCGCAAAGGTTGCTGCCAGCCGCGATGTTCCACGAGCCCAGGTGGCTCTTGCTTGGGTGCTCCAAAAGCCCCCCGTAACGTCCCCGATAGTCGGCGCATCCAAGGCAAACCACTTAAAGGATGCGGTCGCAGCGTTGTCGTTAGACCTTTCGCCTGAAGAGATCGCGATCTTGGAAGAGCCATACGTCCCCCACCCGTTAGCCGGCCATTCGTAGGAAAATGGCGCCTTGGCTGTATGTTCGCTTGGCTCGATCATCAGTCGAAATGAATGACACGTCAAGATAGAGTCAAAATAGGATTCATGCTATTCATGCACAGCCTAGCCGTAGCCCTCGCTTTGATCGGTGGTGGTCATGCCCAAACGAGGATGGACTTGCCGATCGCACCAGGTCCCTTTCAGCCGACGATGGACTCGTTGAAGGGTTACACCTATCCGAAGTGGTTTCGAGACGCAAAGTTCGGTATCTGGGCTCATTGGGGTCCTCAATCGGTACCGATGGAAGGAGATTGGTACGCGCGGCAAATGTATGAAGAGGGGAGCAGTGATTACAAGGACCACGTCGCTCGATATGGACACCCCTCCCAGAAAGGCTACAAAGACATTATTCCCATATGGAAGGCCGAGAAATGGGATCCAGATCGCCTCATGACACTGTATAAAAAGGCAGGGGCCAAGTACTTCGTGAGCATGGGCTCTCACCACGATAACTTCTTTCTGTGGAAATCGAATCTTCATAAGTGGAACGCATACAACATGGGCCCGCATCGCGATGTGGTCGGAACATGGCAGGCGGCGGCCAAAAGAAATGGAATGCACTTTGGAGTCTCCGAGCATCTAGGCGCCAGCTTTACATGGTTCCAGGGTAGCCACGGTTCGGACAAGACGGGCCCGATGGCGGGAGTTCCATACGATGGCGCGGACCCACAATATCAGGACTTGTACCATTTTCCAGCCGAACCGGGGGATCGGGGTTGGTACAGCAACAACCCAAAGTGGCAGCAGGAATGGTTTAATGAGATCAAAGAACTTGTAGACAACTACCATCCCGATCTCCTGTACAGCGACGGTGGCGTGCCATTTGGCAACACCGTCGGGCTCAGCATGATTGCTCACTTTTACAACAGCAATGCTGCTTCCCATGGAGGCTCCGTTCAGGCAGTGTACAACTGCAAGCAATCCTCAGACGGACGCTGGGTCGAGGACCTCGAAAGAGGCATTATGCCGAGAATCGACCCCAATCCTTGGCAAACGGATACGTCGATTGGAGATTGGTTTTATAACAAACATTGGAAATTCCGACCCGTCAGTTGGGTGATTGACATGCTCGTCGACAATGTCAGCAAAAACGGAAACCTCTTGCTGAACGTGGTTCAACGTCCCGATGGCTCAATTGACCCGGAAGTCGAGCAGATGCTGAACCAGCTTGCCGACTGGAACGCGATCCACGGGGAAGCGATCTTCGGCTCCCGTCCATGGACTGTCTACGGCGAAAGCACGGTAAAAGTGAAAGGCGGAAGCTTTAACGAGGAATACAAGTACTCTTCTCACGACATTCGCTTTACGACCAAGGGACCGATCCTCTATGCCATCGCCCTTGGCTGGCCGGAAGATGGCCAATTGGTCATCAAGTCGCTGGCTAAACCGTCAGGTCAGAACATCAACAATATCAGCAGTATCAGCCTGCTTGGATACAAGGGCAAGCTGGTGTGGAAACAAACGAGTGACGCCCTATACGTCACCCTCCCTACAACGAGGATCTCCGAGTTTACGGCCGGCCTGAAGATAAGAGGCACTCAACTGCAAAACGTTCCGTTCGTGGCGATCACACCCGCGATCGTGCCTGATGCCAAGGGGGACCTGACGCTTTCGCCAAACGCAGCCGACATCCACGGAAGTCAGCTTCAAGTCGAAGACAAGGACGGGCAGCCCAATCTTGGTTTTTGGGATAAGGCAGAGGAGTATGTCACTTGGAAGGTAAAGTTCCCGGCCCCGGGCAAATACAAGGTCGTAACCGACATTGCCACCATCAACGATGATTCCCAATATGTGGTCAAAGCAGGGGACGCTCAGGTCAATGGCGCCGCTGCCAACACTGGAGACTGGGCCATTTTCAAAGAAAACGAGCCAGGACAAATCGACGTTCCCGTCGGCGGCGAGCAGACGATCACCTTCCAACCAAAAAACGCAACAAGCTGGAAGGCCATCAATCTGCGATGGGTGAAATTAAAGAAGGTCGATTAAATCCCCGCCAATTTCCTCAAACGGTCCGTGACATTCATCAGGGCGCGGGCCTGGTGGTAGGGATCGGTCCATGCGTCGCTCTTACGGGCGTGAGTCGGGGGAACGCCTTCACGAGTGAGCGTGTGGTACCAGCCCTTATACTTCTTGTCAATCTGGTGGGACGTTATAAATTCCCATTGACGGAGAAATGCCGTCCAATACCGATCGGTCTCGCCGCCGAATCGCTCATGCATCAGCAACAAGGCATTCAACGACTCCGCCTGTTCCCACCAGCCCTTGCAGCTTTGCCCGGAGGTAGTCGGTCCCGAATCCGGATCGCCCTCCCTGAATATTCCTCCGTACTGCTCATCCCAACCGACGCGAAGCGTATGGTCCACGATTCGTCGAGCTGCCTGCCACGTGCGATGATCCTCTGGTATGTCCAACGCCTCGGCCGCTTCGACGAGTAAAAAGGCGGTTTCGATGTCATGACCGTAAGAGTCCTCGCTTGGCACAACAGTCCAATTGGGCTCAAAGTAGAGGTGCAAGAAGCCGTCCGGATGCAGCACTCTTTCGATGAGGATCTCAAATATTTCCTGTAGGCGGCTACGAAGGTGAGGTTTGGGCCATACCCGATACAGCTCCGAGAACGCCTCCAGCAGATGGATGTGGGAGTTCATGGACTTCAAGCCGTACAGGGTCCCAATGCAGTCTCTGCCGCGCCGAAGTCCATACTTGGTAAGATCTGGCGCCCCCTCTGGCCCGAGGAACGGCTGGCCCTCCAGCCTAAGAGCCTCGTAGTAACCGCCATTCACTGGGTCATGGGCATGTTTTTCCAACCATGAGAGCGACTCGCAGGCCAGCGTGAGGGATTCGTCGTCCAAAGTGAGGTCAAACGTGGCCGCAGCGGCATAAATCGCGAATGCAATGCCGTATGTATGTTTCCAAGCCACTTGCTCACCGGCCGCATCAAGAGCCCAGAATAGGCCTCCGGAACTTGAGTCCCACATATTGTGTCGAAGGAAATTCAGTCCGTGGAGCGCCATCGACCGGTAAAGACCATCGCTTGCCGGGTATCTCTTCGCGGCCTTTGCCGAAACCCAAGTCAGACGTGCTTGGTATACCAGCGATCGGGAAGTAGAGGGTTCCTGCGACCAGTCCTCACGAAAAAACTGATTGAACCCGCCGTAGTCCTCATCCGCTGCTTGCGGAAACCACCTATCAAGTACATGTTCTTTGAGACAGGCCTCAGTTTCACCGGCAATTTGAATGTAGCTCGCGTGGCGCGACAAATCAGTTAGCATGCGTTCTGTTAAGATGATGGCAGATTGGGCCACTCATCATCCTTTGACTGACAAAGGCGTGGCTTGTTTCAGTGCGCAAGACCGACCTGATTGTGTATCAACCTGACGAAGTAAAGCCTCCAAGGCTGCCTTCAAGGTAGGGCTCGACAGACAGACCGCTTCGATACGACGGATAGGTCTTAGGCAGGAACTTCCCTTGAACCGGAACATTGAGCCGCACTTGGGTTTCGGCGCCAGGCGTCACGACTCGACCACGCAGATCAAGTTCGACCTCCCGAACCCCGTCCGGTTTGGGCAGTTCTATCTCGACGGATTCACCCTTCGATGCGTAGGAGTGATTGGAAGTCTCGACTTCGAACCAGGGTCCGGTTTCCTTGACCGGTTGCAAGTCGACCTTAAGTCGAATCATGTTTTTAGCCGTCTTACGACCATCGGCGAATACATCGGACACAGATACACTGAATTCCTCGACTTGAGTTGTCCACCGTCGACCAGCAACTGTCCAGCCTCTTGCCGAATTCTGGAGCAGGACCTTGCCCACATGAAGTGTCCTGGCGATCGACTTTGCTTCCACGACGGTCGCCTCCAACCGAATCGATTGAGTTTCGTCTGCATAGGGCGTTGGCAGGGCAACCATCAGTTTGCGAGCCCCATCGATCGACATCGACGAACTGCTCAGCCCCCCGTTTTCGCATGCAAATGGGAGGCAAATCCTAATTCTCTTCAAGTGGGCGGCGCCTGTGCCGACCCCTGCCAAGGACGCTCCCACGACGATCTCATCCGGCTCGTCCTGTACATCCAAACCGCGATGCCGGCAAGCGGCGGCTTGTACGGTGATGCCCCTACTCGTGGTGAATGATCCCGCCAACTTGATCCCTGCCAGGGTGTTCTTGGTTGACGGCAAATTCCTGGCTGTCCATCGCCCAACGAGGGCTTGACTCTGGTCGCGTCGAAATATGACGTCGCCATGATCGACACCAGCCGGATAAGCGACCGGAATGGAGAAGGCAAATTCACCTCGGACAGCTATCCAAGCGACGGCAGCCCGAATCGGGCGAATTCCCGGAAACTTCAATTCGACTCTGATGGGTACCGGAATTCTCGTAGAATCATCCCCATTTGGATTCAAAGTCGTTCGGACGTCCCAACTGGAAGGCATTCGACATTGAAAATCGATGCTATACCCAGGTGAAGGGCCTGTTTCGGAACTATTCATCGACGTTTCCGATCCCGAATACACGCTGATTGCCTGGCTAACCAACGTTATTTGGCCACTGCATTCCACTTGGACCTTGGAGCGAGGATTCCCCTGGCCCCCGACCGTTTGCCGCGGCTCTTGGGTTCTATGGCAGGCTGCCATTAAAAGCAAACTAACTGGAATCAAAAATGTGCACCCAGCAGTCGACCGCCTAAGGTGTATGCTTCCCCATAACAGTGACTTAAACATGATTCGAACTCGTTACGCGATATTGTCACCCCTATTATCGCTTGCTCTAGGGAGTGCTCTATTCGATATTTCAAGCGAATCTTGCAAGTCCATCGATCAGGACTTAACGGAGAAACTGGGCTTGTATTTCAGGGTGGAAGACGCTCCCAAACCAAAAACCAGACCTGCCGACGACGGGCTTTCGATGCTCATTCAATTGACGAAGGACTTACAGGCGTTTCGCCTTCATGGCGGTTACACCGGGCAGCAAGTACTTCAAACAGAAAAGGAAGATCCCATTGCAGCCGCTGCGATGATGAAGAAACTGGAGCCCTATGCCCAGCGAGCCCATTTGGCGCTTACCGTTCCGTCTGCACCATATGTTTTTGATTACTCCGATGAGAAAAGCCCCTACCCAATTGGTCCCGCATCCGGTCTCATGTACATCGTGCTTCTGCTTCGAGCACGCTCCAGCTTGAACCTTTCAAACCACCACTTGGTAGAGGCCAATCAGGATATTGAGGATATTTTTCGTCTCGCTAATCTGGTTGGAGCCATACCTTCGCCAAGCTCCGTGCAACAGGAACGCAGCTTTCGCGCCTTTGCCTTGTCTGAGGTTGCTTCTAAGGCCAATGCCTACCACGATCATCCGAAAGAACGGTTGGAACTCAAAGAAATCATCGGACGAAAGCGAAACCGAATTCCCGTAATCGAGCGCGTTAAAACTAACGCGTATTTTGCCGTCCAGATGACCAGAAAAAACGAAACTGGAATGCAAGACAATCTGGGCGAATCGACGGTCAAGGGTCAAATTCAGGCGTACGTAACGTTGGCGGAATTGGCAAACCAGAGTGGCGACGATTTCGACGAATTCACGTCCAAAGTCGAGGATTTGCTTCGAGGGATTCCCGCTGACGGTAGTGGCCTTTCGATTGCCGACAGCTTCAGCTCAAAAAGAGTCAAGGAAGCTGAGTTAAGAAAGTTCTTCTCTCTGATGATGATTGGCGGAATGAACGGCAAAGCCGCAACCGTTAGCGGCGACCTGGTCTCCATCTGGCTATCGGCCGAGTCTTACCGTGACTTGCATCGTCAGTTTCCGCCAAACCTTGACTCGTTTGGCTTATCGGGCCTTAAGGATCCTTTCTCCAACAAAGGATATAGTTATCTGGCTACGTCATCGTCCATGAGTGTCTGGAGCGTAGGCTTTGGACTCGCGAGTCCAGAGGAAAGCGGAAAGCGGGGAGCCCGCAACGACTTTTCACTCAGTGTTGGTTCGAAATAGGTAGAGGCGATCAGATGAAACGTCGGTTCTTACAAAAGGTCCTTAGGTTGTTCGTGCTGCTTCCAACGATCCTAGTGGCTTCGGGCCAAGTTACCAACCATGCTGACGTCAAACCCGATTGGGACACTTATAGCGATACTTGGGTCGGTGTCGATGGACTCGGCAGAACCTTGCCTGGCTTCGAAGAGGTTGGACCTCGAAGGCGTGGAAAGACCTTGGGAATGTTCTACTTCCTGCCCCTCGAGCATGGCGGCGACGGCCCATTCGACAATTCGAGAATCCTCAAAGAGCATCCTGGGGCGTTGAACGACCTGCATAATCCTGCCTGGGGACCTCTTAACTCCAGCCACTTTTGGGGGGAGCCGCTATTCGATTACTATGCCAGCGATGACCCTTGGGTCCTCAGGAAGCATGCTCAAATGTTGGAGAATGCGGGCGTCGACATGGTTCTGTTCGACAATTCGAATGCAGTGACCTACGACAAGGCTCGAACCGAGCTTTGCGATGTCTGGGAGGACATTCGGCGAAAAGGAGGCAAGACTCCGCAGATTGCTTTCCTTTGTCCGTTTGGAAATCCTGATGGAATCGGCAGTTCGACCCTTGGAGAGTTATACGACACCCTCTATGCTCCCAGCCTCTACACGGATCTCTGGTTTCGATGGAATGGAAAACCACTCGTCCTTGCCGATCCGAGCTATGCAGACTTAGGAGCAGTTTCTGGCTCAGGTCATGTGCCGACTGAGCTTGGCCTTGGAAGTTCGCTCGGACAACAATTCACCGTCGATCGAGTGTTTACTGCAGTCGGAGGAGAGTTTCCTACATGGAACTCCACGGGATCTGGATTGACGCTATCGCTTTATGCAGATGGACCAAAAGGACCCCTCATCGCACAGAAGCAATTTGATAATGTGATTGACAATGCAACTGTTTTGATTGACATTGGAAAGACATTACCGCCTGGTACGTATTACTTGGAGGCATCTCGCCCAGTGGCGAAGATCGGTTGGTGGGGCTACTCCAGTCAAAAGTCAAGCGGCGCCTTCGTCGGAGGGAATGAGGTTCGTGGAGACCGGGTAGTTCACGTCCTCTATTTAGGTGCACCCGACTCGAAGATTCTTCCCTCGCCCTCGAAGAACTTCAGTCAAAGAGACGTTCAACGCGCTAAGGACATCCGGAATTTCTTCACCTTCCGTACTCCCATCGGCCCATACGACATCGACAATCCGGCGCCGGGAGGATGGACATGGCTTCAGAACTACCCTCAGACGGTTCAAACGAGTCCAGATGGAATAAAAGAGCAGATTTCAGTAGGGGTCGCGCAGAATTACAACGCCAAGACCCACCTTGCACCGATGAGTTTTCCAGGAGCTTTTGGACGAAGTTACCACGACGGAAAAACAGAAACAGGGCCGGATGCGGTTCGTTACGGCTTCAACTTCTCCGAGCAGTGGAAGCGAGCCCTCCAAGCCGACCCACCATTTGTTTTCGTTACCGGATGGAACGAGTGGACTGCCGGCTTCTACGATAGCTGGTCTCAATATAAGGCGCCGCCTGCAATCTTTGTCGATGAATTCAATGAGGAGTACAGTCGAGATATCGAGCCGATGAAGGGAGGGCACGGAGATGACTACTACTATCAACTCGTCGCCGAGGTTCGCAAGTACAAGGGGGTTCGTCCGTTACCTCCGGTTTCCCCCAAGCCAATCTCTATCGATGGAAGATTTGCCGACTGGAATGATGTGTCTCCTGAATTTCGAGACGCAATCGGTGATACGGTCCATCGAAACGCTCCCGGATACGGCAGCGCCGGGCCTTATAGGAACAACTCCGGTCGGAACGATATCGTCGCGGCAAAGGTAAGTATCGATGCACGGAATGTTTACTTCTACGTCAGAACGCGAGATACGCTGACACCCTTCACCGATCCAGATTGGATGCTTCTCTACATCAATGCCGACGCAAATTACAAGACCGGATGGTTGGGATACGATTACGTGGTTAATCGGCACATTGGCGCGACCAAGACCAGTCTCGAACAAAACGTCGGAGGGACCTATCAGTGGCAAGAAACTGCAGATTTAAGTTACGCGGTCGCGGGAAACGAAATGGAAGTCGCCATTCCTCGCGCAGCCCTGGGTATCACCCATTTGCCAGCAACTATCGACTTCAAATGGGCTGACCACTGCTTTAAAAAGGGAGATTGGACGGACTTCACGCTATATGGGGACGCGGCTCCGGACGATCGTTTTAATTTTCGAGCAAAGTTGGCTAAATGAGCACGGCGGCCCTAAGGCCATATGGGCTGAGCCACCCCGAGATTGTCTTCCCATTTTTTCGGTAAACCTCCTCTCCAGGAATTGAACCATCGCTCTTATAAGGAGGATTGAGCACGTTGGAGTACATCTCAAGCAAGTTCGGTGGCATCCCAGAAAGGATCATGTCGTAACTCTCCCTTCGATCCCGAAAGCTGAGACCATTTGAGAGGTCGAATAAATCCCTTTGCTGGCTTTGGGTCAGACCCTTCTGAGGCAGGATCAATCTCACTTCATTAGCAGAGCAGGATAACTGATCGCGTGCCCTATTCTCGCGTTCACTATCGAGCGAGCAGCAACTGAGCCGGTGAATTGGTCGCCTCTGAATTGAAGGTCTAGCAGCAAGGTATGGGGAGTTCGCAAGGCGTCCGACACTTTGATCTGAGCAATCATGCCGCCCCGAATATCGCTGTCCTCGAAATGAGCATCGGTATCGACCCGCTTGCCGTCAAGTTCTGCATCGATTCCATCGGGCAAAATCTCCAAAGCAATCGGCACGTCGCACTCGTGCGCTTTGATGGAGCCCGACCAGCGGCCAATCACCGCCTGTGGGACTTCTTTGTTTGGCTCGGATACCGCCACGGGTGTGGTCTGGACGCCCATAACTTCGTAGATTTTTGCGACCACCTCAGAGGTTATCGGCGAATCGCTGTTGCATAGTACGACGATGACGGCTTCCATCGCAGGAAGAATCATCAGACGCGTGCTTACACCATCCATGCCGCCGGAATGGCCGAAAGTCGGATCTCCCGTACTCAAAGCCCCCAAACCCCATCCCAATCCGTAACCTCTTTCCAATGGCGAAGCGCCTTGCGGACGTTGCATCGCCAGCATGCTTGCCTGCCTTAGGACAGACGAATCTCTCAATGCCAGATGCGAGGCTCCGAACTTCAAGAGATCATGGACGCTGCAATAAGCCTCCGAAGCCGCCGGGTGATCCGTAATGTAATGTGGCAACGCTTGTCCTTCCCTGTCATATCGAATGGCGAAAGCGGGAACATTTCCAAACGGTGGCGCGAAAAACGAATCGGCCATTTCGAGTGGGGCAAACAACTCATCTTTTAGCACTTCGGCTAGCGGATTTCCGGTGATCTGTTCGATTGCAAATCCAAGAATTCCATAGCCAATGTTCGAATAGACATACCTTTCTCCAGGTATGCGCACGACGTTGCCGTGCCTCGCGACCGTTTCAATGTAGGAAGGAGGCCGAATCCCTTCGTCAGCAAAGAAGAACTGAAAGTGGAGTGGTAGCCCTGACGTGTGGTTCGCAAGTCGCCCAACCGTCGCGTCCATTGAATTTCCAACCCAAGCTCTCAGTCCTGCGCTTCCAAGATATTGGTTGACCGGCGCACCGAAATCAACCTTGTTGTCTTCTGCCAACTTCGCAAGAATCGTACTAATCAGCGGTTTTGTGATTGAGGCGACCGAGTAAGGCGTGCGGGTGGTTGCGGGGATCTGTGCCTCGATGTCGGCAAATCCAAAAGCTGCTTCGTAGATGACGCTGCCCTGCATCTGAACTCCGATCGCCAGTGAGGGTACGTCAAGTTCCTTTATTCGTTGTTCAACGAACTTCGACACGTCCGAAAAGCCATTCACACTATTGCCAGTCATGTGCATGCAGTCATTGTGGCAGGCGGCAAAACCTAAGAAGGGGTCGCCGCTCAAAGTCGGATCGAACTTGGCAAGCTCATCCACGGTACCTAGGGATCACCGCTCAGATCGGTTAATAATCTAACCGAAAATGTTGGCATACAAGAGAATCTGCGTTAGAATATTAACTGAGGAGACTATGAAACTAGGAGGCAATCTAAGCAAACGAGAACACCAGATAATGGACCTTGCGTACGAGCGCGGGAGAATCGGTTCGGGTGAGTTGGAGGGCCTGCTTCCTGGTAAGCCCTCCAACTCTGCAATCCGGGTTCACTTGCGCTCTTTGGAATCCAAGGGGTTTCTCACCCACACTGGAGATCCAGGCAAGTTTACGTATCACCCGACGAGCCCGCGTGACGCAGTTGCTCGAAGCGAGATCGGTCGTTTGATCAAGACATTCTTCGGTGGATCCGTCACAGCCGCAGTTTCGACGCTGCTTGACCAAGAGCGGGACCATCTGACCCCCGAAGACCTGATCGAATTGCAACTCTTAATTAAGAAAGCCTCGGAGGAAGGAAGATGAACTCTGCCCTGATCTTCATATTGAGCTGGTCGATGAAAACGGCTCTGGTTGTAGTGGTTGCGCTTTGTTGCTGCTTGCTTGGGCGACACCTCTCAAGTACGAAGCGCAACGTTATATGGAGATGCGCCCTTGCAGTCTCATTGTTGATTCCATTTGGAATGTTGTTGGCGCCTCACTTACCCATCGGTATGCGCACGCAGCCTCAATCGGCAGTCTCACTTCTCATTCCGGAGACACGCAGTATCCACCTCCCGTTTATTCATAACCCATTGCCCTATTGGCGTGGCTCTGTCCGTATCGTCGCAAAGGACGAGCCGACTAATTGGGCAGGCACGGCGGCCTATTTGGCAGGTCTTTTGTTAGTTGTCGGCAACTGGGGCACATCGTTGAACCGTGTTCGCCGATTTCGCCGTCTAGGCGCCCGGATCGAGTCGCATGGGGATTGTTTTGTCACATCCGATCAAAGTCTCACGGTGCCAATTACATTCGGTTGGCTTAGGCCTGTAATCGTATTACCGGCTGAATCCACTCACTGGTCTGAGGAACGGCTCAGTGCAGTGATACTGCATGAGGGGGCGCACATGAAACGAAAAGACTGGCTCTGGCAATCAATCTCCGTCGCAATCGTCGGCCTTCAGTGGTTCAATCCAATGACTTGGATCCTGTCTGCCTTCCTACGATCGACCGCAGAGGAATCGGCTGACGACATGGTTCTCGAATCGGGAGTTACTCCTAGTAGCTACGCCTCGGAACTTCTTTACTTTGTCTCGAGAACCAGTGGCTCTCTGGCTGGAGTTACTCCTATTGCCCGGCCAGGCGGGATTGCCTCTCGTTTGCGTCGGATTCTTGCAACGAATCGAGATCGGAGACAACCCGGAAGGCGTCTCACTCTTTGCATCAGTTTTCTATTCGCGGCTGCCGGATTAGCGCTGGCAACTTTACGCCCCGAAACCCCGATAGCATATGACCCCCTTGGCACATTCCTGGCTTCATGGGCTTCCTCACTTGACCCAGCACCTCCTGGATTTGTGAAGCTCCCGAATGGAGCCGATGCACGAGTCGTCTACGTTGGAAATGCAAGCTATAGCAAGCTGCCAGTCTGGCAAGCTGACGGCTCGCCTGCCAAGCCTGTCGAAGACGGTGTCCTTTACGACAATCGGGGCTACGTTCCACCGAAGGGAATGAGGCAGGTGGCGGTTTGCTTTGAGATTACGGGCCTCAAATTCCCAGACATGTTGGCGACCATGGCCAAGGGGCTCTATATGGGACCATTTTCAGAGATCTTTCCCTGCGTGACGAAACTCGGAGGCGATGTTGTCGTTAAAGGATCCACCAACGAAACGAAAGATCGATACGTGAGCACCCGCAACTTCCTAGTTCCAGTCTCTCTCCGGGCAGCGGCCTTGGAAATTGGCGTTGGCGTAGGTGACTACAAAGCGGTTCAAGGGAAGAGCATCGTCAAGAGGATCTCGGCAGGGCCCCAAGCACTCACATCCGAAAACCTTGACGGCCACCCCCATAGTTATAAAACAACGACAAGTAGAATTGACGTCATTCTCCCTAATGGGTTTGGCGGAAAGGACTGGAGGCTCGTCGCTTACGACGCGAAAGGACAAATATTGCACCGAGTCGACGTTGACGAGTTTCCTCCATTTGGCGTTCAAAAATCCAATCCAAACATTCGGACATGTTCGTGTTTCGATCCACCCGAAAAAATCGCTCGAGTTGAGCTTGAGGCGAGGGACTACAAGTGGGTGAAGATTCCAGATGTCCAGCTCTATCCAGCCAGAAAGTCTAACGAAAAGTGAGGTCGGACTGTGCAGAAGCGTCATTCCGCCTAGAGACACCGGTCACCACCGAATACGGGATGGCCGGACACTCTTAGAGCTAGCGCTTCTTGGGAAGCGCGCGCGTCGCACCGGTGGACATGCCGCCGTCTATCAACAGTGTCTGGCCTGTGATGTAGGCGCTCGCCTCAGAGGCGAGAAACACGACTGCTCCCCGCAGATCGCTCGACTGACCAGGGCGCTTAAGTGGAATCCGGTCGCTTAAATACTCCACCCACTCTTCGTTCTCATACATGACGGAGTTCTGAGCGGTTTTGAACCAGCCCGGCGCTAGGCAATTGACCGTGATCCCGTACTTGCCCCAGTCGTCGGCAAGACTCATCGTAAGTTGCTTCACCCCTCCACGGCTTGCTCCATAAGGACCAAGTCCCGCCGATCCGGTGACACTCGTCAAAGATCCAATATTGACGATCCGTCCATATCCTGCCGGGATCATTCTACGCGCAACCGCCTGAGACACGAAGAACGTCCCGCGCAAATTGGTGTCTAGGACAAGATTCCAATCGTCCCACGTGACCTCCAACGCTGGCTTGCGTACATTACAGCCAGCGTTGTTCACGAGAATGTCTATCTTCCCAACCGTCTGAAAGGCAGCGTCGACCATTCTTTCGATCGACTCGTGATCACGGACGTCGCAGGACAAACCGGTGCAACGTCTGCCCAATCCCTCAATTTGAGTTTGAAAGTCGACCAACTCGGTCGCCCTCCGACTCGTGACGATCAAATCGGCCCCCGCATCGGCGAGCGCTCGCGCAAATACTTGCCCCAAACCACGGCTACAGCCCGTGACGAGAGCCGTGCGCCCCGTTAGGTCAAACTCAGTCACGGAAGGACGACAACCTTCATGAGTCCGGGCTCTTGCTTATAGAGCCTGTCGAAATACTCGGCCGTCTCGTCCAGAGAAATCGTCGCAGAGATCATGTCATCGACTCTCACCGCTCCGCTAGCGATGAGATCAAGGCATTCAGGGTAATCCCCTTCCGAACCGTACGTGCCATTCACCGAAATCTGTCGCGTCACCACTTCTTGGAGCGGGAACTCCACATGCGACGAGAGGTTTCCGATAAGGACCACCGTTCCCGCCTTTTTCACGCTGCGGATTGCCATGTCGACAGTTGGAGTGATTCCAACCGCCTCGATCGCACAATCGAGTTCCATTCCGATACAAGAATTGGCGATCACGTCTGCGCCATGCGCCGCTGCTGTTTTTAACTTGTCCGGATTGATGTCCACCGCAATGACCTCGCCGGCTCCCTTGGCTTTGAGAACTTGTACAACGAGCAACCCGATCATACCGACGCCTACAACCGCTACTCGGTCACCTGGCTTCATATTTGCCCGAGCGACTGCGTGGACGGCAACCGAAAGCGGCTCAGCCATGGCCGCCTGTTCGTAAGTCAATCCTTCCGGGAGCCGAAACAGCGACCGAGCATGCACGGTTAAGTACTCGGCGAATGCGCCTTGGCGCTTAAACTCGGGACAGGACACGCCAAAAACTTGACGGTTGTTGCACAGGTTCGTCTGACCGGTTTTGCAGTACTCACATTTGTTGCAAAAAATGACCGACTCGAATGTGACTCGATCCCCGACGCTCCAGCCGGCAACGCCGCTTCCGAGCGCGACAATTTCTCCGGCAGCCTCATGGCCCATTACGATTGGTGGAAGTCGCCGTCCGGTACTCCCGTCCAACCCATGAACGTCACTTCCACAAATTCCGCATGCCTTTACACGGATTAGAACTTCATCCTCGGCAAATTCAGGAACGGGCAATTCGACCCGTTCAAACCGACCATATTCGACAAGCTGCAGCGCCTTCATATTTGGAATGATGAACTAAACGGAGTGTAACTTGTCGCGAATTTGATCGTCAGATCATTTGTGAACATGTTTGCTATTCTCTGGAGCGCGGCAATCCTATCATCGGCGCCATTTTCCGATCACAAGAATCTGTGGTTAATCGTGCCCGGAAAGAGCATCGGCAAGGTTCACCTCGGTACGGACTTCGCCACCGTTGTCACGTCGATTGGCGAGCCGGATTGGAAACAAGCAAAGGAAGGCGATGCCGCAATGGGCCGGTTTTGGTATTTTTGGCCGGGGAGCCGCGGAACTGAGCTTGATATTTACGACATTCGAGGTGAACAAGATTCGGCAGCGCACCCACAGAATTTCATCCGCCAGGTCCGTGTAACGTCTAGCGCGTTCCACACAAAAGACGGACTGCACGTTGGTTCGTCTTTGCGGTCGATAAGCCAAACCGACCCGCATCTATCGCTCACACTGAGCACGTCGAAGATAAGATTATATGACGACGTTCGAAATGGGATCTCATTTGAGTTCGCCACTTCAGGATCGTCCCACTCTGCTTGGCGGTGCGTCGCGATTGTTATCCATCCCAAGAATGTTGGCGTCTTTGACGAGTATCTGCGATTCCGGAAGTATGTTTCCCCGGCATAGGCATCGGATCATTGGATTCACTCCGATACCGTTGTCCGATGTCCCGGGACTTGACTCTTTGCCCATCTCAAGAGCCCACTGTCTTTTTCAGTGCTTAATGTCTCCATATAGCACACCTCTTCCGTGGGTTCCGACGTACACCCGGCCATAGATGCGAGGGTCGCCGGTGACTTGCAAGATGAGCCCCCACTGGTGCTGGTCGTCGTTGATCCTCACCCAATGTGTCCCAAAATTGTCGGATCGAAAGACTCCGCGTTGACCACCGATGATTCCCACCAAGTACAGAGCCGGATCCGATGAACCAGGAGCGGCTTTGCCGAAGCCGAAGGCGTGAATCTGCTCCACTCCTGAGATCTTTGCGAATGGCTTCGAAAGGTCAGTGGCATGATAAAGCCCCTCAAATGCCGAAATCCACAGTTCGCCCTCCTTCCCGGGAGTCACATAGATCCAGTCCTGTCCGCCTCGGTTGTCACCTCGATTGCCTCCGCGTTCTGGAAGGGGACCTGCGAGTTGAAGTGGCTGATTCGTAAAGCTTGCCCCTCCGTCAGTGCTGACATAGAGCATCCCGCCAAAGAGGTCAAGCGCATAGAACTTTCTCGGATTGACAGTGTCAGCAATGACCCGCATGTTTCGGGGAAGTCCGGAACAGGCAGTCCAACTCTTTCCGTTATCGGACGTCCAATACGGGACACTTTGGGCGGGCGTCCAAACCCAAACCGCTGCGTCTTCGGAAACAGCAATTCGTCCAAGTCGGCTGTTTGGCTGCGGAGTCGTTGCAGGAGGTTGCCAAGTCTTGCCGCCGTCAACCGAATAGCCAATATTTCCACCGCCCCGATTGCCTGCCGCTGTCCCGACACGGACCACGACGTCAGGCTTGCCGTATGCGCAAGCAACGCTATTCGTGTTGCCAAAAGTCGGATTTCCGTAGTTGCCTTCCGGCGAAGGCTTGTCGACGTCCCAATGGACGAATCCGCCGTAGTCGCCGATCGCTGAAAACAAATGCACTCCACTTGGCGGACTGAGCAGCTCAAGCGCGACGGTTTCCTCGATACCTTTACTGACCACTTGCCAAACTACTGGCTTTCCTCGATCAACGTCGCTCAAATTGTAGGTTTCGTATCCACCATAACCGGTCGTGAAGGTCGCATGATTTGGGTTCCTCGGATCGATTTTGATGTCGAACAGCCAGTGAATGGGCGTCTTTGAGACATACGGTGCAAGTGAGAAATCGTATTTCGCCCCGGACTTGATTACCGGCTTCCATGTTGCACCCGCGTCCAAGCTTCGAAAGATTTCTTCTCCACCAGGGTGGCCAAAGGTGCTGGCAATCAAGACCGAAGGGTTGTCCGCTTGAACCGAGATCGCCGCGTATCCAAACCGATGGGCCGTCGGGTCCGGCTTTTCTGGCGTAATGTCGGTCCATGTCCCGCTTCGCGTTTCCAGCTTCCAAACCGAACCATCGGTCATCCTAGAGGGGCCAGCGCTGGAACCGTAAGTCAAATAGAGCGTCCCATTACCGGCCAAAACCATGTGCGTCGGACGGTTCTTTGTCGGTTCGTTCGGAATCGGATGCCACGTGGCGCCCGAGTCCAGACTCTTGAACAAGTTGTCCTGGCTGGCCGCCGAAACCGCTGCATAGATGGTCGATGATCCTCTGCCTTTCGAACCGCTGGTTGGGTCGAAAATCACCGAGATAGTGCCGACACCACCGGAGGGCTGCTTGGTCAGGGTCTGGTCAATTGGAAAACTTGCGTCCGGAGTCCAAGTAGCTCCGAAATCGGAGCTCTTCCAAAGTCCAGCGAGACGCGAACCAAAGTAGAGGATGTTTCCTGCATTTGGATCGACTGCCAACCGCTCACCATTCCCTCGTCCGTTCTCATTGCCGCCCATTTTGAAAGGCAATTCCGTCCGTTGAAAAGTCTTGCCTCGATCCATTGAGCGCAGAATGTCCGCATTCGGGCTGCGGGAGTTCGTGTACATCCCGCACGCTAGATACACTCGACTCGGATCGGAGGGATCGAGCGCTATACTCTCGACTCCCATAAGGTTGGTGTTTTCGTAACTTAGCCAATCAAGGATCGGGACCCACTGCTTGGAACGGCTCTCCCATCGGTAAGCACCCCCAATATCTGTCCGCGCATACCGGACATCCTTCGCCGTCGGGTGAAAAACGATTCCATCGACAAACCCGCCGCCGACCATCTGAACGCTCTTCCAAACGTATCGCTGCGAAGGCGGGTGCTGGGCAGATAGCAATTGCGCCCCTAACACCAAAACCGTCCCAACCGCAACGCGCGCCCAACCCCAGTGGTTCATGGTTAAACTATACAGGAACGCGCAGAGGTCCGACCCATGTTCGGACGACCGCCTTTATGGCACTGGATGCCCTTATAAGTCTGTGGAGCTCGTTTCCAGCATCTTTGCCTAAACTCTGCCTTCGGCGCCGTACGCTAAATCCCGTGTTCAGCCATTGCGTCGTTGAAGCCCTTAAAGATCGCGCCGTATTTGCCAGTTTCAGCAGCGTGTCGGAGGCGTTTGACGTTCTCGACACTTATCTCAGTGACTTCGGGCTCATTCTCCAATATCTCCATAACTTCTGAGATGAATTGGGGGAGGGGCATGGCCCGTGGATCCGCGGCGCCATTCATCAAGTGCGTCGCCACGTAGGGCGGAATCAACTCGACCACTTCAACCGGGGTGTCTTTGAGTTGGTAACGTAACGACTCGGTGTAGGAATGGAGGGCGGCTTTGGTTGCGCAATAGGTCGGTGTGAAAGCTAACGGCACGAATGCCAAACCGGAGGAGACATTCATGATGGCAGAGTAAATTTGCTTTTGGAGCGTCGGAAGGAGTGCTGCGGTTAGCCGGATGGGTCCGAGGAGGTTCGTGGCGACGATCGCCTCGGCGTCAAGCAAGTCACCAGGCTGTTCAAGAAGGTTCTCAATTCGCATGATCCCCGCATTGTTTATGAGCACGTTGATCGAGGGGTGCTCGCGCACAAGTTGATCCGCGAATTGCTTGATGCTAGATCGGTCTTCAATATCGAAAACAGCGGAGTCCATTCCAGGATTTGCCTGAGTCGTCTCATCGAGCGCTTGCTTTCGACGCCCGGCAATAATGACCTTATTGCCGAGGGCATGGAAAGATTCGGCAAGTCCACGGCCAATGCCGGAGCCTCCGCCAGTGATCAAAATAGTGTTGCCGGTTAGTTTCATGGGTTTTGGGGGTTTGTAGGCATTACTTATTTGCCTACCCACTTGGTATACGAACTGCTGGCGCCGAATATCTTGCGTCGTGGGCCCGGCCGCTTGCCACCTCGGCGTCTGACGTCAGGAACAGATCGGACGAGGCTCGAGTATTCGCTGAGTTGTGTGCGCTCCGCCTAATTCCCAAGACGATGCACCAGCGAGTAATGGGCAGAGTTCGATCCCGTCGGAACTACCTTGACTCAAATCGGAAACCCAACATTCATCCGCCGCCAACCCGGTGTAAAGACGCCAAAATGCGCCAAACTCCTCAACTAAGATGACACGGTTTTCAATTGTCGGCGGGGGTTGGCGGACGGAGTTTTTTTTGCGGATTGCGCGGGAGTTACCCGATCTCTTCGAAATTCCAGGCATGCTCGTCAGGCGGACCGAGCGAGCGGACGAGCTTCAGAAGACTTGGGGAGTAGCGACGCATACCTCGCTCGACGCCCTTCTGGCCGACAAGCCGGACTTCGTGGTCACCTCCCTCTCTTGGGACAGCAACCCCATTTTCATACGAGAGCTCGCCGCTCGAGGAATAGCCGTTCTCTCAGAAACGCCGCCTGCACCCAAGGTGGAAGACCTCTTGGCCTTGATGGATCTCATCAAAGCCGGCGCTCGGATTCAGGTCGCGGAGCAGTACATTTTCCAACCCGAGCATGCGGCCCGGCTCTCGGTGGTTCGATCGGGAAAATTGGGCGATGTTTTTCAAGCCCAAGTCTCGGTTTGCCATGGCTACCACGGGACCAGTCTGATTCGACACTTACTGGGGATCAACTTCGAAGCAGTAAAGATCTCGGCAAGACGGCTGCCTGAAGTAGTTGTCGGCGGTCCCGATCGCAACGGCCGTCCACCCACGGACGAGAAGATTCAGCGTCAAAACCAACTGATTGCGTATCTGGATTTTGGCGACCGGCAAGGAGTTTTTGACTTCGTCGGCACGATGTACCACTCCTATATCCGATCCCACCGAGTTTTGGTACGCGGCACGCGTGGGGAAATCAATCACGATCGAGTCCGATACTTAGCCGACTACCGAACACCGATTGACTATCAGTTCCGACGGGTAGACGCGGGACATACCGGCAACTTGGACGGGCATTTCCACCAAGGTATCCTCGCAGGCGAGCACTGGGCCTATCGAAATCCGTTCCCATTCGCCCGGTTGATGGACGACGAGATCGCGATTGCGACATGTCTTCAAGGCATGGCAAATTACGTCAACGGTGGACCTGACATCTATTCCCTCGCCGAGGCTTGCCAAGACCATTATCTGTCGATCCTAATGGAAGAATCGGCTAACAAGGGCGAGGAAGTGACAGGCGCGGTACAGCCTTGGAGCAGTTAGCCATTAGGAAATTTGATGTCAATCCCGTACGTAGATTTTCAATAACATCTCCATGACGACCGCACGAGAGTCCATCCCCCGAATCGTGGGCGCCATCCAGGGTGACCCGCGCGTCAAATCCGTTCTAGTCGGAGGATCGATTCGCAGCGGCACGGATGACGAGGTAAGCGACTTGGATCTGTGGGTTCAAGCCGACGATTGGTCAACCGATTGCTTAGCAGGCCTACTCGTTGCGGGCAGGTCCATGATCATAGGAGACAACCCGCTGTTTCATGGTTGCGATTCGCAGGGCGTGATCGTCGACATCTGTCACGGGCCAAAACCTCCCGACTATTACTCGACTCTAGACCGCTTCGAATCCGAGCCCTGGATCACCGGTACCATCGAAGCGCCCAGCATCTACACTGACTTCTGGATCAACTCCTACAAGCATCGCAAGCCGATCTGGCGAGATCTGGACGCCATTGCCCTGATCGGTCTCCACTACGATCGGCTCTTGCTTATTCAGGCGTGGGTTGAACTTGACACTGGCGCAGCCCCTGGGCCTCAAGCCCTTTCGATCCATGGGCTAACTCCGATTGTACGCAACCACATAACGCCGGCACGGCGCGAACTTCTCGGCCTGCCGACTCGTACCCGGCGGGAATTGGTTGTCGCGATCGACGCCTATCGATGCGAGATGCAACAGCTAACACCACCAGATTCTCTCCTCCCCGGAATCGTCATGACCGATCCGATTTTCATCGGAATGGCGAGAGACGCGGGAATCTAGCTTCAGACCTTTCATCGGCATGTTCAGAGGATGAGCCTCTGACTACGAGCCAACCTGCTTCCACGTGATCTTCTTGAGCCCGGCCGTATAGGCGCCTTTCTCTCTAACCACCGAACCTAATACGCCCGATCCGTTGGCTGGCGGCGAGGAGAGGCGCTGCCAGGCGAAGTCGCCCTTCTCATAGCCAAATGTCTCCCCGTCGTCTTCGTACAGCAAACCGTGACCTGCCTCAGGGCCATAATGGCGGATGACCAGTTCACTCTCCGGCGTTAAGGTGGAGCTTTTCGCTCCGTCGCCAAGCGTGGGGATAAGAGCTCCGGCTCGAACATATACCGGAATTTGGTCGAGTGCCGGCGTGATCTCGATCGTCGTTCCATCGCCAATCAGGTTGCCCGATTGAAACTCGTACCATTCCCCCTTTGGCAACCTGACTTTCCTGGATTTCTGTCCCGTCAGCATCGGCGCTACGAGAAGATCGTCTCCAAGCAAATATTGATCGGTCTCTTCCCCGCCGTCCACCAAAGACATTGGTCGGATGACCGGAGTGCCCTGGAAATGGTACTGGGCAAAGGCGGTGTACAGATAAGGAAGTAGATGGGTTCGGAACAGCATCGCTGAGCGAACGGCATCCTCATATCCGGGAAAACTCCAAGGTTTTGTTCCCGAGGCCCACGCGTTCAATTGGGCGATGTGAGAAACGGCGGCGGTTTGCATACGTCGGACCCACTCTTCGCCGTTTGAGGCGTCCCGTGCTTCTGCGCACCATAGGACACCGGCAAGGCCCGTGCTGACCATTCCTGTGATGTATTCCCGATGATCATAAGTATCGCTATACAAGGCAAATGGGAACCTGCTCGCACCTCCATTTGAGCCACGAATGAGACCAAACGTACGTCTCCCCTGTTTGCGAAACATATCGTCTAGCTCGCGTTGCCAAAGCAACCCATAGATCTGCCGCATACGCAAGCCACTCAGGCCCGACGGAAAGGTAGCGTGATCGGGCCATAGCCAGTTGTCAAAGCCATCAATCTCGTCAATCTTATAGCCGCTCACACCAATACCGATGTGCGTCTTCGTGAAGTAATCCGCAATCGTTGAGGCGGCTTTCGGTTCCATCAAATCAGGCGCTGGGCCGAGCCAAACCATATGCGAACCGTAATCGGGTTCCAATGCCTTGTAAATCCCTGATTCTGGCGAGACATACGGATTGGACCAAAGATTGACATGGACATTCTTCGCGTTTAGTCCGCTTACAAATGCACCTGGATTGGGGAATCGCTCAGGGCTCCAGTCAAACGTACAAGGATAGGACTTGGATTGCCAGCCAGGCTCCAAACCGAGAACGTCGATCGGATAGCCGCGACGCTCAAATTCGGCAACTTCCTTTTGAGCGTCCATTGCGGTATCGAGGGAGGGAGTCCGATGCCAGAAGCCGAGCGCCCACCTTGGAGGCAGAACACCGCCGCCGCAATACAAGTTGTAACGCTGAATAGCTTCCATTGGAGTAGGTCCCGCAAAAAGGTAAACCTCCAGGCCAGGTCCTTGAACGCTCGCTTCGACGGCGTCCGATGTCGGTTGTGCTTCCCAATCAGGATCTGTATTGCGATCTCGGGCGGCCGGATTGTTGGCATCCCGTCGATTTCCGACGCCTGCGTAGATCGAGATTGGTCGAGAGGTATTGAAGAATACTGCGTAGCCGCCACTGCTCACATAGAGGGGAACGGGAGCGTGAAGGCGATCCTGACCGGCGGCATAATGGTCGACACGAAGGTGATAGACCCCGTCTCGCCGGTTAGAACCATGCATCTGGAGTCCCAAGCCATACAAATACTCGTCTTTACCGAGAGGGATACGGGCGGAGGCAAATTCGTCGGCAACCTGGCCACCGGCAGCACTCAGATCAAAAGGGGCATCCGGATGCTTTGATCCCATGCTTCGAAGCGCCTCCTGATTCGGCACGTCCTTCGCTGCTGAGAGAAGGGTCGGGAGGTCAGGTTTTCCAACTTGGGCTCGCCAAACTCCGGGAGCAACTGAGGTCCAAACAAGTTCCATAGGCTTCGATCTAACGCTTATTGCCAGGGCAGCAATCAAGATTGACACGCCTGATTCTACTGGAAAGGGATGCCACTTCGGGTTGAGCCCACCGGAATCCAAAGTTCTGCTAAGGATTCGACCCACCTGAGGTTGCGTTGCTCGTCGTCTGTTCTTCTGAGCTCCGACCCAGGCGCGTGGACACCAGGCACCCCGAATGGGTCCGGAAAGTGCCGTGGTATGCGAAGCGATCCACCATTGCTAGTGGCGAGAATCCGAGGCGAGACCCGTCGTCACACACCTCGACTATGCTATGCGTTTGGTTCTTTCTCCGTTGGCTATGCATTGTCAAGGCGATCAAAGACAGTGATAAACTCGCAATCATCGTGAACGAACTAGAGAACCAGAGTCGGTTGAGAGTTGGCGTGATTGGCCTCAATATGGGGCAGGGACATGCAGAAACCTACAAGAAGCTGCCAAACGCGGAGTTGGTGGCCGTTTGTGACAAAGATGCGGGATGGCTAGACCTATGCCGCCACAAGTGGGACGTCCCATACGCCTTTGACGATTATCGCGAGATGCTTGCAATGAGCGACTTGGATGCGGTCTCCATCGCCCTGCCGACGTTTCTTCACTTGCCTGTCGCTCTCGCCGCTTTTGAGTACGGCAAACATGTTCTGGTCGAAAAACCCATGGCGATGGATGCTGCCGAATGCGAACGGATGGCGGCAGCGTCGAGAGCAGCGGGCAAGACGTTGATGGTGAGTTTGAATCAACGATTCGACGCGGACGTGCAGTATCTCAAGCGCTACGTCGAAGACGGAAATCTCGGTGAAATCTACTTTGCACGCACCCTGTGGAGGCGGCCGCTTGGGGGGCTTCCCTCGCCAACACTCGAACGCCCATCCGGCACCTACACAGGTCGAAACTGGTTCAATGAAGCATCAAAGGGGGGAGGCGCGCTTCGCGATCTGGGAGCACACGTAATCGACGTCGCGCTTTGGTTAATGGGATTTCCGGAACTGGCTGATGTAAGCGGCAAAGCCTACACGATGTTTTTACCGGAATTCCTGACAGGCACCACTCACGTAGGAGATGCCGATGACCACTCGGTTGGATTTGCACGGTTCAAGAATGGGGCATGCTTGCAAATCGAAGTGAGCTACGGCCAGCATATCGACCACGACGAACTGGTGACCGAACTCTTTGGTTCCAAGGGAGGCGCCATACGTTGGTCTGGACGACCTCTCAGACTATTCGGCGAAACAAACGGCGCATACTCCACGACGGAGCCACGACTTCAAGAGATGCGGTCAACCGCCCAGCAGGAGTTTGTTAACTCCGTGCTGGAGAGCCGACCGCCATTGGTCACTCCGGAACAGGGCATCACCGTCACACGGATCATGGATGCCATCTATGCCGGACGTGGACCTAGTCCTTCTTAGAAATAGGATCGGGAGCCTGCTCCACCGGAATGTGAGGCGCGCCATCCTTCCAAACGGTCCCCTGCGGGGTAACATACTTGGCCGCGTTCTTTAGGATCAGCTTCACGATTTCATGGTGATAGATCGGGTACGTCTCATGCCCGGGCTGGAAGTAGAAGATCTTTCCATTCCCTCGGAGGAAAACGCAACCAGAACGGAACACGTTTCCACCTTCGAAGTGGCCGATCAGGATCGTTTCACTCGGTTCGGGAATCCCGAATGGCTCTCCATACATTTCCTCTTTAGGAATCTCAAAATAGGGACCTTCGATCCCTTTGACAATTGGATGACCTGGATTGCACAGCCATATGCGTTCCAGTTCGTCAGCTTCTCGCCAACAGAGCGAACAGGTTGTTCCCATCAGCGATCGGAAGATCTTCGAGTAATGTCCGGAGTGAAGGACGATGAGTCCCATTCCTTCTAAAACCCGCTTCTTTACTTTTTCCACGATCGCGTCTTCTACCTTATGGTGAGCCGCATGGCCCCACCATGTAATCACGTCGGTGTTTGCCAGCACCTCATCGGTGAGTCCGTGCTCTGGCATGTCCAAAGTAGCTTCCGTTACATCGAAGAGAGGATCCTCCCGCAGACCATCGGCGATACACCCATGCATTCCCTTGGGGTAGATCGCCCCCACGACAGGCATCTCGTGCTCGTGTACATTTTCGCCCCAGACGGTAACTCTAATTTTGTTCGACATAGTTCCTTGAGCGATCATCCTTGGACCGCTCCCTACGGCGGAGATTACCTAAGCCTTGAGAGCTCAGAGGATGAAGGGAAACAACAAAGTTCTTAACCACCAGTTAGGGCAGTCCTCGCGCCGCTGAAGTTGGGTCCTACCCGAGCATTTGAGCTCAACTTGGGCAGAACGTGTGAGTCGTTTACAACGTGGGACCGAGGATCCGCAAGACCAACCGCTGAGTTTGGATTCGTAAGGATTACAAATCCGTTCACGAAGGAAGCCCCATATGAAAAATGGCCGTCATCTAGACGGCCATGCCAAGACTCAGAAAAACTTTCAGGCGATGTGTCCTTCTTGAACGGCAGCCACTCTCTCGTCCGACCACGGCTGTTATTTGGACCAGGTTAATCGCTTCCCTCGCGAGGGGAAACGTGAAAATCAGTCCCAAGGACGCTTATTCGGTTTCGCGCGCGGTATTCGGAATCTCTCAGGGAAGATCTCCCTCCTGCACATCGCCTTGTTAATAAGGTATCCCACTCCAAAAAACACTGCCAGTCAGGGATTTTATGTCAGGGGTTACCATGACAAAAAAAACCTGACTAGTCATCCATTCAAGGCTTAGTCATGATGTTAATGCGGCGACGCGCAGCGGGATAAATCTGAGATTAACCGCTCTCGAGACACATTGAGAGTATCTTCGGAGGACCGCTGGAATGGAGGTGCTTCTCAAGGCTTACGGGCCGGTTCGGGACAGCCGGTCATGGTTAGCGAGAACGCGTCGCCGCCTTCGAATTCCAATTGTCTGCCGCTTGCGGCAGACTTGTGAGTTTTTCATGACGACCACGGAAGCAATTTATGCCCGACGAGCTGTGCGCGATTTCACGGCCGAACCTCTTAAAGAATCAACGATCAACAAGCTGATCGATGCAGCAATCCAGGCGCCCAGCGCAATAAACGCCCAACCTTGGGCATTCGTGGTCGTGCAGGACAAAGCGATTCTCGATCAAATCTCAAGCCGCACAAAGGACCTCATGCAGGATCAACCGATGTCGAGCGAACTCCGTGAAAAGGTGTCCAAGCCGGGTTGGAGCATCTTCTATAACGCCACGACATTGATCGTCATTTGTGCTCGCCCAGAAGGAGCCCATCCCGAGTGGGATTGTTGCTTGGCTGCGGAGAACTTGTTGCTCGCCGCTCGCGACAAGGGAATTGGGGGGTGCATCGTCGGCTTCGCTTGGGCAGCTCTCGCGCTTCCGGATGTGAAGAAGCTCCTGAACATTCCCGACAGCTACCAAGCCGTCATGCCGATCATCCTTGGCTATCCGCGCAGCTTTCCTCCGCCAACTGGCCGGAAGTCCCCTGAGATTCTCTCCTGGAAAATTGCCGCTCACGTCTAACCTAATGGATTTCGGCGAGGTGATCGCCAACACGCCAGCCGTCAATATGGACCGGGATTCCGATCAAGTCAGAGCAATGTCGCCGCGTTCTCCCGTTCGGATGCGAATTGCGTCGCCAAGGGGAAAAGTGAAGATCTTCCCGTCTCCCACCTCACCCGTTCGCGCAACTTCCAAGATCACGGCAATCACGGGCTCTACCTCATGGTCGTGAACAATGATCTCGAGCTTGTACCGAGGGGTCAGGCTCAGTGTGTATTGAGACCCTCGGTAGGTATGCGTGATGCCTTTTGACCGTCCCATACCCTTCACTTCCGTGACCGTCATACCAGAAACATCGAGTGCGGTAAGGGCGTCTTGGACATCTTCAAGGCGCTGTAAACGAATAATCGCTTCAATTTTTGTCATCTCTTAATCCAAAGAAACATCCGTAATTCAAGGCTCAATGCGGGCAAGAACCAATTCGCGCCTGCGGCGTCGTCCGGCTCCAAGTCCATGACTCCTGAACTCCTCCGAGCGCCTTTATGACTGGTTCCATCAGTCCCACGTTCCGACACTGCTCGCTCCTTAGGGTCACGACGGCCATCAAAGGTTATATCCCGATTCGCCATGTAACGAAATATCCAGGCCAGCTTGCTCGTCCTCTTCGGTCACCCGTACTCCGACAACAACCTGGGTGAGTTTCATCAAGAGGTATGACCCGACGAACGCGAAGACGCCAACCACAACCACTGCAATTGCTTGGGTCAAGATCAACCCGCCTCTGCCGTGATTTGTCTTGAGAGAGTCGGCAACGCTCGGGTTGACCAATGCGGAAGCTAGAATTCCGGTCAATATCGCGCCCGTCGCTCCTCCGATTCCGTGTACTCCGACAACGTCTAGCGAATCGTCGAACTTAAGTTTATGCTTGAGCCCAACCGCGAAGCAGCAGAGGGCGCCAACCGCCAACCCGATCAGAATGGCTGACATCGGCGTCACAAAACCGGCGGCAGGCGTGATGCCGACAAGCCCTGCCACAAGGCCGGAGGCTGCTCCCAAGGCGGTTGGCTTGCCATAGTGCAGTTTCTCGCACAGCAGCCAACCGAGCATTCCGGCCGCGGCGGCGAGATGGGTCGTCACAAATGCCGAGATCGCGATGTCATTTATTGCAAGCGCCGACCCTGCGTTGAAACCTATCCACCCCACCCACAAGAGGCCGGCGCCCAGCAACGTCGTGGTCAAATTGTTCGGCAGAATTGGGTCATGGTGGCTTAGCGCCCTCCGTTTTCCGAGCGCTAAACATGCCGCCAGGGCTGATGCGCCACTAGCGAGGTGAACCACCGTTCCGCCGGCAAAGTCCAGAGCGCCCCGTTGCGAAAGCCATCCGCCCGGATTCCATACCCAACAGGCGACCGGCGCATAGATCAAAATCGCCCAGAGAGTCGTAAAAAGCAGATATCCACTGAACTTCATGCGTTCGGCAATCGCTCCGGAGATAAGCGCAGGAGTGATGATCGCAAACATCATTTGGAAAAGCATGAAGGCGCCGGCTGGGATCGTTCCCAAAGGGGAATTGTATGGATACGGATCCTTCATTGAGATCCCATTCCCAAAAAGATATTCAAACCCACCGAAGAGCCCATTCGATGTCTTGCCGAATGACACCGTGTAAGTGAGCATTACCCAAACGATGCTCACGACCCCCATCATGACGAACGAGTGCATCATTGTGCTCAGCACGTTCTTACGTCGGACCATGCCGCCATAAAATAGGGCCAATGCGGGCGTCATCAACAGCACCAGCACGGAGGCAACGATCACCCAAACCGTGTCGGCTTTGTCGATTGCAGGTGTGGCGACCTTGCTGGTTGGATCTTGGGCGATTGCCAAAGCGCTCATCAGCGCAATAAGGACCGAAGCGAGAACGCGCGGTATTCCAAGAGAATTCCGAGACAAGCGCCGGAGTGAATCAAGGGGGTGTTTCATTTCAAGGATCGACCACATCGTTAGTGAAGCCTTAAGTCTCAACCGCTTGCCGTTCGAAACCGCCAAACACTACCCGATGGGGCGTTTACAAGACTCGTGGTTTTGGCCAAGACACTTTTACCCTGAGAAGGCAGAAAGATACTAAGGAAGGCGGCATCGCGATAGGTAATCCGTACCATTGCGATATTTCAAGCGGCTGGGCTTGAAGCAATCTGAAACCGAACCGCGACCGCAACCGAAGCTATCACCACGACTGCTCCCAAAAGGGCCCCTGGCGCAATCGATTCCTGTCTGAAAACAACTCCAAGCCCAACCGCCATGACGGGAACGATAACCCCTAGGAACGATACCGTCGACACTCTCCAATGGTTGACAAGCCACGCAAAGAGGCCAAATGCCACTACCGAGCTGGCGATTGCAAGATAGAAGATTGGAAAGATCTGTTCCATTTTTGTGGGTAGAGGATGGCTACGGTCAAATGCGAATGAAGCCAAGAAGCTAAAGGGAATCGCGATGACCGCACCTACTGCGTTTGCACCAATTGAGCTTTGCTTAGGCCCTCGCTGCAAGAGGACCGCTGCCATCGAACCTGCGCATGCCGCTACGGTTATCACAAGCAGTCCCATTGCCGAGCCGCCGGCAACGATTTGTTGCCAGAAAATGATGCCCACTCCCACGACGGCAAAAACGGCCGCACCTAGCCGAGGCATGCTCAAGGTCTCCGTGCCGAAGATCTTCGCAGCGATCATTGCCGCAATTGGGCTAATAGCGTACACAACCGCAGCCAATCCCGAGTTAACGACTTTCTCACCCCAATAAAGCAGGGGAAGACCGACACCAAATTCTAAGACTCCGTACCAACAGGCAGCCTTCAAAGCAGCACCGGTGGGCCATCGTTGACGCGTTAGAACCAAGATCACGTTGAGCGCCAGGCTTGCGAACACAAGTCGAAGCGAACAGGCCCAAAGCGCCGGAAACGAGTCATTTCCGATCCGGATCGCCAAGAAAGTGCTGCTCCAAATCGCCGCGCAAGCCGCAAAGGCCAGGTAGGGCAAGATCGCACGGTTCATCTGGCCGAGTATAACGAGCTAAGCGCACATTTGTCTACATCTAGTTCGGAGTCTAGAGCAACGTGTGGAAGCGGCATTCTGTTGCTCAGTACATGCGCTGGCGCTAAAAGCTGAGTGACAGTTGCTATGTCACAGCCTAAATTGGACATTGCAGCTGGGGAGCCCATCCTCGCAAGTTGACCAAAACCCGGTCACTCGTTTACTCATTCTCAATTTGGTGCGTCTAACCAGTGAGCGATTGGATGGTGTTCATTGCGATTCTCGCGGCCCCTTACTGCACCATTGCTCCACAAACACCTCATCAAGCGCAACTACTTGATGCGCGCAAAGTTGCCAGGATGCTCGCGCCCTCCGTCGAAGATCGCGAGAATGCCTTTCTTGGCAACGTCTATCAGTTCGTCTCAGTGAGTCAGTCCCTTCCTCCGACGACGGCGGCTCAGAAATGGCTCCAACTCTTAGACGAAGGCGCCAGGGTTCCCCGAATGCCGTCTCAAAATGGTGGTGGGGGACCGATAGGCACTTTGAAAACGGTATTCGGAGCCTTGCCGCGGCCGGAAGCCTGGTCCGAAATCGTACAGCTCGTCCACCGTCGCCCGTCTTCACCCGAGAACAAGATATTGCTGTTGCTCTTTGCGCGGATGCAGGGCGATGAAAGGACTGCCGCACAGCTTTACAAAGAACTAAGCATGGTCCAAATGTCCGAATATGCATCTGGTTTGTTGAAGGACGCTCAATACGACCCTCGTCCGGAAAAGGGACGTCTGGGGACAAGTTGCTTCATTCATGAATCCTGACGGGCATGATCAGGGGCTCCCAGATATCGCCAATCTGTTGCCTCCTCAAGACGCCCAATCGGTGTTATTGCGTTTACTAAAAAAGCCGATACCACTTGGTGTTAGGTGGATTGCGACTCGGGAGCTTGCAAAGCAACTGATCATGGACAACCCGGCGCAAACCACCCAGCCAGGGTGGAATTTTGTCGACGACATGCACGACGCGGACTTTGTTCGCAGAATTGTCGACAGGATGGGTGACTCGTCCTTGGACGGCAAAGAGTCTCCGTCGCCTGACGCAAGGAGTGTTTACCTAGCTGATCTCCTTTTGCAGGGAGATATTGAGAAGGTGATCCAGGTCCTTAATCGGGGAGGCGGGATTCCGAATTTCTCTTTCCCCAGCACTGCGCGTTGGGCTTCGCCTCGCCTCACGTCAAAACTCTATCCAGGCTTCGCAGCGATACAGGCGAGAACTCCCGAAGTCCATTTTTAGGTTGAATACGTGGAGGCGGCGAAAGCAAGTGGGCACGCTGCCGATGCAGCTCGACTCATCGACGTGCTCGTTCACGATCCCAAGACGCCTTCCAACGATCGGATCGAGCTCTATCGGCAAGTCGTTGACTTACATGGCTGCCTTGGCTCCTTGGCCGCCGTCGCCAACGACAATCGGGAGGAACTCCATGTACCACATAACAAAGAGGATCCTTACTTTCGTGCGCCCTAGTTCGGCTTCCAGGATGTGGGGTGGGTGAACAAGCCGCTGTCAGCCACGCAAGTGGCTTTGCCCTTAAGATCGACCTGAAATAGGCTGTATATGGGCCGACCGTGGGCGTTTGACTCGGTACCGGCAAGCACGTAGATTGAAGCGCCGTCCCTAGCAAATACCGGTGATCTGTTATAGCGGCTGGTCTGGGCAAAATGAAGAGGAACCGGGTTTTCGCCATTGGCTTGTGAGGTGAATATGTCATAGGCGTAAGCCTCCGCACGATCCGAGAGGAATACTAGATGCTTCCCATCCTTCGAAACTGCAAGATCGCTTGCCCATGCGCCGTGGACGCTGTTAGACGAGGTCGGCAGCATGAACGGCTGAGGAATACTGCCCTTCGCTTCCCCGACTCGAAACATCTGAGCTGCCAAAGAGCCTCCTGGGACAGTCGCCGTATACAGGATCGACTTCCCGCCGTCCGCAAAGCAGGGCGAACTCGCACTCCGGTATTTCTGGCTCGTAATCTGGCGGGTCGCTCCGCTTGATAAATCCAGCATCCAAATATCGAAATCATCCCACACGGTTCCACCCATACTGTATGGCCGTTTGCGGGCCGCACGAACAAAGACGACTTCTTTGCCATCCGGAGAGAAACTGGGTGCGAAATCGCTAGCGCCGTCGGACGTCGCAAGAAGAGTGTCTTGCCCCCCTAGAGCCGGTATGCGATAGAGACTAGTTTGACCACGGGTCGAATCCTTGCCAACGAAGACAATCGTCTTTCCATCGGGTGAATACTTGGGGAAGCATGCTACCGATTTGCCGTTATACAGGCCAGTCACGGTCTTGGTGTTTAGATCCAACGCATACAATCCACCGCTCGCAGAAGAAAACGCGACCTGCTTTGAGTCCGGACTCAAATCGAACGTTACGTTGCCATGCTCAATCTGATTACCCCCGATGCCAAAGAGACCCAGGACGGTGGCGCCCAGCGCTGCAATAATGCCAAGGACTGCTAGTCCGACAACAAGATTCACCGGCTTCAGACGTTTAGAGGCTCCTCGTTCCGAACCACTAAGAGAGGCAATTGGATCGCTAATCGAGGACGGATTGGATTCTGTGCTATCGGGCTGGCTGTTCGACATAGCAATATAGTGCAGAAATAACCAAACGCGAGTGGTCCTATTTATCTGGGACTGGTGAATTAACGCCTACCGGTCGCGCGGTCTCTTCTGAGGAAGAACAGAACCGTGCCGCTGAGGGATGGTCCGTTCGAGTACCCAACCCCGCGACCCACGATCAGGCCCGCATCACAATCTTATACCGCGTAAACGTGTTTACGACTAGGCCCAGAACGACAGTTTCTAAGACGGCACGTCCCAGACCCAACCAGACTCCAGGGGTGTTTTCGGTAATCCAATGACTGACTGTAAGAGCCCACAGTGGGGCTACCAAATTGGTGATCGCCACGTAAGCGAGAAGTGGATTCGCTCCCGTTTTCGCGACGAATCGTAGTGTGAACGATTTCGGGCGATACTGCTCGATCAACACAATGGCGGCAAGAAGCAACATTGCGAGACCCGGGGTGACGGTCACATAGGATAACGTCGGATGATATTTCTTGATGCCTCCTTGCAAAGGCTCAAGGATGAGGCCGAGGGCAAGCAAAGCAGCGCCCCAGGCCATCAAGCGGCGAACGAGCGGATGCCGGGACATAGAACCTACCCAGCACACGTTGGCGGCCAAGGGAATCAGCCAAATTGAATCAAACCTTTCAAGGAGCGCATACAGGCATGCAGGTATGGTTGAGAACGCGACCAATCCGATCGCAAGATCAGGCCATGGCTCCTTCGGCGCAAGCACCGGTTCTGGTTGGAGAAGCAAATCACCCACAAAGGTGCCGGGCAATAATACAAGCAAGTAACCCAAATAAGACGGTAGGAAAAACCACTGGGCCGGCCCCTCATAATCCCAGATTTGTTGGGCCCAACTACCCGGTTCGAGCGCACTTAGCCGAAAGACCAATATTGCCGCCATGATCCAAAGGCGAGCCATGGGCTGTTTACGAGTGGCCAACCACGCGAGAGTACCAAAGAGGGACGAGGTTGCAAGCACCAGGATAATCGGGTCAGATCGATGGATATCAAACCCGGGCATTTCCCGGTTCGGGAATGTGAGGACGCTTGCCGCCAAGACGATCTCAACCCAACCCAGCGCTCGGATTGCGAACTTGGTCCATCGGGGCCATTTCTGTGGGAGGCGCGCGTAAGTGGGAAGGACGAGCAAGAACCCAAGGATCCCAATAAGCCAGACGCGACGATCCGGTTCGGACGCTAACGAATAGGGCCGGAAGTTCTCATCCAAGATCGCAAAAGCGACTAGCAAAGCAAATCGCCAACTGGCTCCGACAAGTGCGGAGTACATGCCGTCGCGCCGGCCCAGCCTCTTGTTCAAGGCAAGCGGTATCGACACTCCCATCGAAAACAGGAAGAATGGGAAGACCAGGTCGACCCAAGTTATGCCGGAAACGTTGGGGTTGTAGTTATGGCTGGGTGGTGGCTCTTGTCCGTGGTACATCCAGCGCGGAAGGCCGTCCCAGGGAATCACATCCGCAAACATCATCCCGAAAATGGCGAGGCCGCGAAAGACGTCGATAGAAACAGACCTTGCTCCACTCGTAGTGGCGCCTGGGACAGGCCCGTCGCTTCCGTGCATTGGGCCAGTGTATCAAACTTGGCACGCCAAGGGATTCTTCAAGACTTGCTCAATATCCGGATTCGCAGCGGAGGAGCCTCAAGTATCTGTTACGACCCTTCCGTCCTGAGCAATCGTTACTTCGTCCACTGGGGGCTTCGCGATGGTTCGAGTCGGGAAGACGATTGCGTCTCGCAGATGCAGATTATCGTTTGCTCTTTTCCAGTGCTTCTAACTCAGCCTTTTTCTTTTCCATTGCGTTTCGCAAATCGGCATTCTTCGGTGTATCAGGTAGGACCGATAGGAGTTTAGAATTGCATTCCAATGCCCGCTTAATATCGTGAAGGGATTCATAGACAAGAACGGCGTACTGGAGCGTCAACGGATCAGGCGCCTCAGTTGCGCCAAGCGCGAGTTCCATTGCTTTTCGTGCCGTAATCGCATCACCTTTAGGGTTCGAGGCTTGGCCAAGGGCATAACTTCGCAGTTGCTGTATCGCGGAAGGCTGCTTGGAAGACGCGAGATCGGTTGCCTTTGCTTCCCAGGCGTTTGGATCCTCGATCGCGAGCCATTCGAACTGAATGCTTTCCGCCTGCCGTTTTGCATCTGGGATCTTGGAGACGATCGAGGCCAGTTTGATCTTCGCTTCTTGTCGCTTACCTGTATTGAAAAGGGTCTTTGTGGCAGACAGTTCCTCCTCCAACGCCATTCGCGCCTTCGACTCCGCCACTTTCTTGGCAAATGTCACATCGAACTTCTTTGAGTCAAACGTTCCGGATTTCACTTCGGTTAGTGGAGCCTCAATCTCCATAGGGTGCCCAATCCACCGTATAAGGCCGTTTTTGACTATGAACGCGGCAGGAATACCGTTTTGGGAAGCTGCTTTCAACCACGTCACCGCCATCCCGTCTTGATTGCCCGAATACGCAACGCGGTAGTCCATCTTGTTTCCCATCTCGTCCACAAACTTCTTAATGGAACCTCCAAGGTCGTCTTCCCAAACACTGACACCGATGAAGGTTACGTCAGGGTTTTTATGGGCGATTTCCGTTAGGTGCGGAATGCTCTCAACGCATGGGCCGCACCACGTCGCCCAGAACTCGATGACGTAAGTTTTGGCCTTGTCCAAGTGGGTAACCGGCTCACCCTTGATCCAAGACCTGACGCTAAGCGATGGAGCCCGGCTGCCTGGGCCAAGGTCATATGCCCCAGAAATCGGCGCGACGAATGCAGCCGCCAATACAGCAAGGAGAGCTTTCATGGCCATTGATACTGAACCAGAGACGGCGAGGTTCCGACTCAACTGGCCGATAGAGAATGTTTTGGCATGAAACCTTCGGGCTGAGATCCCGTCCAAAACTTAGCTCACTCGAAGAGGAGACGAGACTCTGACGATCTCCCTTAAGTGTTCGGTCTAGGGCTGAATGGCTCAAGGTGATCCTGGTTAGCACAAGGAGACCTAAATGGCTACACTCAATGACGATGCGCTTGCGTATCATGACGCAGGCCGGCCCGGGAAAATTGAAGTCGTTCCGACCAAGCCGTGCCTCACATCGCGAGATCTTTCGTTGGCATACACGCCTGGGGTTGCCGCTCCTTGCCTGGCGATCGAAAAAGACGAACATCTCGCTTACCGTTATACCAATCGGGGAAATTTAGTCGGCGTGGTTTCAAATGGCACCGCCGTCTTGGGGCTGGGCGACATCGGTGCGCTAGCCGGCAAACCGGTGATGGAGGGCAAGGCCGTTCTTTTCAAGAGGTTTGCCCATGTCGACGTTTTCGATATCGAACTCAATTCCCATGATCCAGCGGAGATCATCCGCGTTTGCCAATTGCTGGAACCTACTTTCGGAGGAATCAATCTCGAAGATATCAAGGCGCCCGATTGCTTCATAGTCGAGGAGGAGTTGAAGCGAACCATGTCGATTCCCGTCTTTCACGACGACCAGCATGGAACGGCAATTATCTCGGGTGCCGCGCTGCTGAATGCGCTCCAACTGACAGGCAAGGCGATTGAGGGGGTAAAGGTCGTCGTCAATGGCGCCGGGGCATCTGCCCTCGCATGCGGAAGGTTTTACGAATCATTGGGCGTTGTGCCTGCGAACATCACCCTCGTGGATACCAAAGGCGTCATTTACAGCGGGCGCCAAGAAGGAATGAACAAGTACAAGGCTCATTTCGCGCGCGAAACGACCCTCCGAACCCTGGAAGAGGCACTCGTCGGAGCGGACGTCTTCCTCGGCTGCTCGGTGGAGAACATCCTGAGTTCCGAGATGCTCAAGTCGATGGCGCCTCACCCGATCATTTTTGCTTTGGCCAATCCCAACCCAGAGGTGACGTACGAGGCAGCGAAGGCGGCAAGGCCCGATGCAATCGTTGCGACGGGTCGAAGCGACTTTCCGAATCAAGTCAACAACGTGCTAGGATTTCCCTTCATTTTCCGTGGCGCACTCGATGTACGAGCCTCGACAATTAACGAGGAGATGAAGCGGGCGGCAGCAATCGCATTGGCAACTTTGGCAAGAGAGCCGGTTCCCGATGAAGTGGCAATGGCCTACGGGGGCAAACACTTCGAATTCGGGCCAGATTACATCATCCCCAAGCCGTTCGATTGGCGTCTGCTACGTCAAGTATCGACAGCCGTGGCTCGCGCCGCCTGTCAAACCGGAGTCGCACGGGAACCGATCGAGGATTGGGACGCTTACGGGGCGAGGCTGGATGCCATGACCAGTAAGACTGAGATTCTAATGCAGAGAATTCGGTCTGGGGCAAGGAGCAGGCGTCCTCGCATCGTTTTTGCTGAGGGAGAGAATGCTCGGGTAGTCGACGCTAGCCGCATTGTGTTACAAGAGGGTACCGGGCAGCCCGTTCTCTTGGGCAAATTCTCGGTGATCGATCAGTTGTCCCAACGATTCGGGATTGCAAGCAATGAGTTCCAAACGATCGATCCCAACGACACGAATAACGTCGAGGAATTGATCACGGAGTTGATTAAAGTTGGAGCACGCAACGGAATCACTCCCCAGAAGGCCAAGAGGCTCATCCGATCGCCTCTCTACTTTGGAATGATGCTGCTGCGCTTGGGGCGAGCGGACGCAATGATTGTTGGCGCCGAAGACGCGTATAGCGATACCTTGCGAACGGTTCTGCCTCTCACGGAAATGGAACCGACCGTCCATCGAGCCGCTGGATTCCACGTTCTTCTCATCGAAGGTCAAGTTTTCGTGATCGGAGACACGATGTTGACGATTGATCCAACTGCGGAGAATTTGGCGGAGATTGCGCTGGAAGGCGCCTCGTTCGCACGGGAGTTGGGACTTGTTCCGAAGGTGGCGCTCCTGTCATTCTCGAACTTCGGCGAAAACCGCAATCCACGGGCGAGAAAGGTGCGACGTGCGGCCGAGATTCTCCACCTGAGCCATCCCGATCTGATCTGCGACGGAGAGATGCATGGCGATGTGGCCGTCGTCCCCGAATTCGCCCGTCAAAGCTTCCCTCACAGTCAGATTCAGGGTGATGCCAATGTACTGATCTGTCCCGATTTGGATTCAGCCAATATCGCCTACAAGCTGCTAGCCTCAATCGGCAGTCGATCCGACTTTATCGGACCGGTTCTGAAGGGACTCCGTTTGCCTGTCAACATGGTTTCGTTCAACTCCACCGCCCGTGACATCGCCAATCTGGCTGCATTCAGCGCTTTTGGCTCTCGCCCTAAACCAGAAACAAGCGACGAGATTGATGGAAAGGTAGGGAGTCGAAACGCCCTACCTGCCCATTACGTGCCTCCTTACAGCTTCTTGTAGAAATGAGCCATCGTTACCGGATCGAGGTGAACTTTGCCATCGGCAGATTTCACCCGACCGAGTCCAAACGTGTCCTCGTAGCCCCAAAGGGCGTTTGGAAGACCTAGCTCTTGGATGACATCATGCATAGCGTCGAACCATCGGCCCCGTGCATCGGGCGGCGCTACAAGGGCATAGGAACCGAATTCTCCCAAGAGCACGGGGACTCGGTTTTGAGTTCCCCAAGCTTTGGCTTTAGCGAGCCGCCCATAGAGGTAGTCCTTTCCGAGGCGCTGCTCGCCATAGTCGCGTACAGCCGCTTTGTATTGCTCAGGAATCTTGTCGATCATGGCCGCAACTGCTTCCGGGCTGGATGGAAATGGAATGTCCCGCATCACCTTTTGCTGCTCGCCAGTCCAAGTAGCCCCCTGGTGAGTGTATATGAACGGGTCGTAGAAATGAAAAGAGTAGATAATGTTCTTCTGTTCTAAAGGGGTCATGGTCACGAGGGTGTCGATGCCATCCCAACCTGTGGATGCGACGAGAATTGTTCGTGCCGGATCGATTGCCCGAATCGCGGCCACCGTCCGACGTTGCAGCGCGTACCAAACCTCAGGATTCTTGAGGAACATCGGTTCGTTCAGCAACTCGAACACCATCGATTTCTCGTAAACGCCTCGGTAGTGTCCTGCTACGGCTTGCCAGAACCGCACGAACCCCGAAGTGTCGTGTTCGGGTTCATCCAGTTTCATTTCTCCGTTGTCGTGTAAGTCCCAAAGGACGGCAAGCCCAGCCTTCTGAAGTCGATCGATCCCTTTGTCGATGAACTCCAAATTCGTCGAATCGGGCGCCCCGTCTCGGTAAATCACTTTGGGTCCGATAACGAGGCGGATGAAGTCGACACCGATCTTCTTAAAATCTTGAAAGTCCTCGTCGACCAAATGGCTAGTGAAATGAGCCGTATCGTTAGGGTCGACATAACCGAACCAGCCGGTAACGTTTACTCCGCGAGTCAGCTTCTTCATCAGTACCGCAGGCACCCCGTTTGGCGCCTGAGAGGCCTGCTCGTGCTTTGAAGGAGAGGATACGCTGGCTAAAGAAGCCATGGACGCCAAAAACCACAATCCGACTACGCTGCTAACAACTATGTTTCTCATTACATTGTCCCATCGCCTATCAGAGTTGGATGAGAGGGAATTACCCGTGTTCCCTCGCCAAACATCGCCTTAGGCCAACTTACCGCAAACGGCGTAAACTCATGCCGATGCGAAAGCCACCCCTCACAAACCGCCAGAAAATGAAGTTCATCATGACCTCTCAGCAACGGGTGCGGATGGAGTTGATTCTGAATTTTGACCGTCCAATTTCGGTACTGAAAGCCCGCGAGGCTGCGCGGAAACTGATCGACCACCTGGATATCGAAGTGAAGGGCTTTGAGTCTCCGCCAGAACTCGGAGAAGCAACCCTCCGTTCGGCTGAACTCAAGCGAGTGATCCGGATTGACGTCGAACCCCCGGCGGAATAACCGCACGTCTGAGACACATACCTCGTCTGTTGGCAGATTCTTGCCCGGTGGACGTTTGGACCTTCGCCACCATGGGATAATCGTTCAAGAAGTGGTTGGTCTTCTCCTTTTTATCTCGCTCGCAACCCTAGGCCGAACGACACATGCGGTAACAAAACAAACCGATGCTGTGATTGCACCGATTGGCCCCACGGTCGCACTAGACGAGGTCGGGATCTACTCGATCGGCTGCACTTATCGAGATGGGAGGACCAAGCAGTTTCCTGTCGGTTGGTCGGGAGATTTCGACGAATCGACGGGTGTTGCCTATCGCACCTACGGAGAGCAGCATGGCAGGCAGGCAACCCTGCTGCATTGTCCGTGGCGGGGCGGAACGGGAATCTCATTTCAAGAATTTCGGATTCGAGTGCCCCATGTCCCCACAGCGATTCTAAAAGGTGCGATTGCACTGGGGACCTATGCGGTTGGCAAATCGGATGGCGCGACGTTTCGAATCTTCGTAAACGGCAATAAGCTGCTCGACGAGAATCGAACCGATGATGTTTGGAAGGAATTCTCCCTGGATGTCAGCCGATTCACCGGAAGCGTACTGATCGTGCGGTTCGAGACGGACCCGGGACCGCGCGATAATGCGTCCTTCGACTTCTCACTGTGGGGAGACCGGCGACTTGTCCTCAATGGTCTCCCTTCAATCCATGTCGCGCCCCGCGTAAGTCCACCCGTCGATCTCGTGGCAGCTTCAGGCCCGAGATCGGATGTCGTGCCCTTCGATGGAGACAGCGGAACTTCAACCGTGTCCGCTCAGGGCGGAACAACCGTCTTTCGTTGGACTGGGGTAAACGGTTCGATGGAATATCGGTGGCGGATTCCCCAAAACCCCGGTGACCCGCTCCTTGGAGCCATCTCGTTAAAATCGACGGTCGTAGTCTCGGGGAACGCTCAATCGACAGAAACCCCGTTAGGATCTTCCGCAACCATTGCGTGGACCGGCAACGCGAACGCGGTTGGGGTCCGACCGATCCAAGTCGGACAAGGCTACGGCTGCGAGCGATCTTATGAGGTGGATGGAAAGCTCGCCCACTTGCTAATCGTCGGACGAATCGTAGCCAAGAGCCTGGTGTTCGAAATTTCCTGCGACCAACCGGTTGTGAGCGCATTCGAAATGGGTGGATGGGGGCCGGTTGCCTACCGGCGGCTGGTAACGACGCCTTTCTACTCCGGGCAAGTCCAGTACCTTCCCGTTCAAGATATCTTCGTTAACTCCTTTCTGGACTGGACTCACAGCCGCGCATCGGCACACGAGGGTCAGCGCGCCACGTATGGGGCGTTGACTGACGGAACGCACAACCCCCTTTACGAACAGGCCATCTTCGCCGCTTCCTGGCGCCTCGCTGGGGCCTTGCTGGGGCCTTGCCTTCCATTCCAAATCCGAAGTCGCCCTATATTGCCCAGGTCGGGGGACGATTGATGCTGGATACTTGGGGTGGTAAGTTCAACGACATCGCTCGAGGTTTTCAGACCTTGAGCGATTACGGCATCGAACATTGCGCTGCCATCATTCACGATTGGCAAAGATCCGGTTACGATAACGCGCTTCCCGCTCACGTCCCCGCCAACGAGACGCTGGGTGGCGAAGAAGATATGCGTCATCTCGTTCAGAAAGGCTCCGGGTTGGGATACCTGGTCGCCCTTCATGAGAACTACGTCGATTACTATCCCAACTTCGAGGGATTCAAGACAAGCGACATCGCGTTGGACTCTACGGGAAAGCGCGTTTTGGCGTGGTTCCAACCTGGCACGAAGATCCAGTCGTTTGCGATCAAGCCAACCGCGATTCTTGCCCTTGCAGAGACTCAGTCACCGGAAATCCATAATCGATACGGCACTAACGCTGACTATCTAGACGTGCATTCGGCGGTGCCACCCTGGTTCCACGTGGATTATGAGGCGGGCGAACATGGGGCGGGAACATTTCACAAGGTCTGGGATACTCACCGAAAACTCTGGGCTTACGAACGCGAGACCCATGGGGGCCCCGTCTTTGGTGAAGGAGCCAACCACTGGTTCTGGAGCGGTCTTCTGGACGGGGTCGAGGCCCAGTTCGGGGTGGGTTGGCCTGGAAGCCAAGGCACGACCGCACCCTTAATGGTCGATTTCGATCTGCTTCGCATCCATCCTCTCCAGGCAAACCACGGTATGGGTTACTACGAACGGTGGTGGCCATCCGCCCCCTGGGGCGCGGTTCCTCCAATGTCGGTGCTAGATCACTACCGGATGCAGGAGGTCGCATTTGGCCACACCGGCTTTTTAGGCGGTTCCACCTGGAACATTCTCCCGTATGCTTGGCTGGAGCACAACCTCCTCACATCCGTAACGGCTGCCTATGCGGGGATTCACCCGCAAAAGATCGAATATCAGGTCAATGGGAAATGGGTCGACTCCGATGCGGCTGCAAAGGGGGGCATTTGGGATCAAATTAAAGTGCTATACGCTAATGGGCTTTCCGTAACCGCCAACTCCCGGGCCTCATCGCTTCAGGCCGATGGCCTGATGCTCCCGCAGTATGGTTGGTCTGCCTATGGTGCGGGAGTGAAAGCTTGGACAGCCCTTCGTAACGGAGTACTAGCCGACTATTCCGAAACTGCGGATCGCGTCTTCGCCAACGCCCGAAACGCATCCCACTGGAACGTTTCTGGGGTACGGCACATTCGGCCGGAGGCGTTCGGGTTCCAACAAACCGGCCCTCGACGGTTTCGGCTTGGCTACCGTTGGCGTGTGGGCGACTTGCTCGACAACGACTACAACGCATTCGTTCACTTTTCTGTATCGAGTAGCGATCCGAACGATGAGGGGATCCGTTTTCAAGCCGACCATCGCCCAAAGGCGCCCACTTCGACTTGGCAACTCAACACAGTTGTCGATGATGGTCCGTGGGACGTTGTGATCCCGGACAATATCCCAGACGGCATCTACTCGGTGGGAACCGGCCTGTGGTTGCCAAACGCGGGTCGTTTCTCAATCGAGGGGCCAAGCGACAGCCATGGCCGCGTCGTATTGGGGACCCTAATCGTCAAAGGGAGCGGCCAGACGGTTCAGTTCGCGTCCAACCCGGATCGTGGCGACAACCGATTCGATATTTACGCGAAGGCGCTGAATGCAAGCGGCGTGGTCATTGACTTTGGAACGTTGAAAACCAACGGCAGCGTCAATATCGTGCGCCGCGGGCGCGAGTGGGTCATGCAGACATACCCAAGAAACGTGCGTTTCGACCTTGAGTTAAGCGTCGCCCGCTTCGGGAACCCAGACGAAGTCAAGAGTCTCGGCATGCAACCGGTCGCGCTTCATCCGTCTGTTAAAAGCGGATTCTGGCGTGTCGAGTTGAACGGGGCACGCGAGTACCGTTGGTTTGTAGGAACTCGCACTCAGTTGACGGCCGTCAAATCGCGAAACAAGTCGATCTCAGCGGGATCGAATGGGGTACCGTCCGCTCGAAACAGATCGTGAAACCAAAGCACCGGCTCGGGAGTGCCTTCTTCGGAGCCCCAGGGATAGATCGCTTGAGTCTTGCCATAGACCAACCCCCAAATGATGCAGCCAACGCCTAACTCCTTAAAGACAGGCAGGTTTGTTTGAACCAGACTTCCATGGGTTCGCGCCATCCACTCGGTACAGATAATCGGCCTTCCCAGCTCCTTTAGTTCCGCAAGGAAAACGCGCAGGTCATCCGGAAAACTGTAGTGGTGGCATGTGATCACGTCGGATGCTTCGAGCTGATACGTGGCAACAGGCGCACCAGACGCGTCCCGATTAAAGACGCCGGATGAGATCGGCTGAGATGGTCCAGCTTGACGGACCCATCGAAAAGCCTCCTTCAACATCGGCAAGGCTTGGGCAGCCGGCTCGTTATAAACGTCCCAAAGCAGAATCCTGGCATCGTCGCGGAACGTATGGACGACATCTTGCACGTACTTCTCAAGGTCTGGCCAAGTGGTCGGGTCCACCTCAGACGCAGGCCCTGGGTTCTGGACCCAACCACAATTGTGGACGCCGATCCGCGTTTCAGGCTGCTTCCCGATCCTGGGCTCCGGATTCCAGCAGCTATCGAATAACACAAACAGCGGTCGGATGATGTGCCGGTGTGCGATATCAAGAAAGGCCGACACCCGATCCTTGAATCCCTGTGGATCTTGGCTCCAAGCGAGATCATGTAGGTACACACGCACCGTGTTCATACCTAGACCCGCCGCCCATCCTAACTCACGATCGATCGTTTCAGGATCGAATGAGTCTGCCTGCCACATCTCCAGTTGGTTGATAGCCGTACTGGGAATGAAGTTGCACCCGACCAGCCATGGCTGGTCGCTATACCAAGCCGCGGCCCTTTCGGGAGTCCATCGATGAAGTTCGTTGAGAGTTGAGTCGGAATCGGCAAGTATGCTCATGAGTAAGGCTAATGGATCGCATAGACATTGTGATCGTTTGAGCCAATGTAAATGGTCCCATCCGACCCAATTGCGGGCGTCGAATCGATCCAACTTCCCGTTTGGAACTTCCATCGGAGGTTGCCATCTGAATTGATCGCGTAGACGTAATTGTCTCTTGAACCGACATAAACCGTACCGTCTGAACCGACCACCGGGCTGGCATTTAAGATCTCAGCTTCCGTTGCGTACGTCCACTTAAGCGTGCCATTTGGCTTGATCGCATAGAGATTGTTGTCAGTAGATCCCACATAGACCGTTCCATCGGACCCGATCGCAGGCGATGACCAGATCTGTCCACCCGTTTTCAAGACCCATTTGAGGCCCCCGCTCGAATCGAGGGCATAGACGTTTTTGTCCTGCGACGCAATATAGATCGTGCCGTCCGAAGCGACCGCCGAAGAGGCTGTGATGATGTTGCCCGTTACGAAAACCCATTTAAGGTCTCCCGTCGAGGTCAGAGCGTAGAGGATGCCGTCATCTGAGCCGATATAGATGGTGCCGTCTGGGCCAATCGCGGGTGACGAATCGCTCCCATTGCCGATGTTGAACGTCCAATCGAGCCGCCCATCGGGAGTAAACGCGTACAGGTTATTGTCATACGAACCGATGTAGATGGTTCCGTTCGGTCCGATTGCGGGCGACGAATTACCGAATCCACCGGTCGAGTACTTCCACTTCAGGGTTCCGCTCGGGTTGATCGCGTATAAAGAATTGTCGGTAGAGCTGATGTAGATGGTTCCGTCGGCGCCGACCGTCGGCGAACAGAAGATGAAGTTGCCGGTTGCAAACTTCCATTTGATCTTGCCTGCAGGCGTAAACGCATAAACATTAAAGTCCCACGACCCGATATAAACGGTTCCGTCTGCTCCGATCGATGGGGAAGAAGCCCCGATAATCCAGCCCGTAGAGTAACTCCACTTCAGCTCGCCGAGTGACCCGCTACCACCTCCAAGTCCAGAATTCTGGGCATTGCCGTGGAATTTGGGCCAAGCCGAATCGGCAAGGACCGTTGAACGGTTAATGGTGAGAGTAGCCGTTTGCGAAAGTGACCCCAGAGTTGCCGTTATGTTGGCCGTCGTAGGGGTGGTCACCGCCGTGGTCGTGATACTGAACGGAGCGGAAAGGTAGCCAGTGGGCACGTTCACGGTCGCCGGGACTTGGGCGCTGGTTGAACTGCTTGATAAAGCGATGGTGACTCCGCCCGGCGACGCGGCACTTGTCAACGTAACAGTCCCCAATGTAGAGGTTCCTCCGATCAGAGTATTTGGGTTAATGCTCACGGAGGCGACATGGGCAGCCAGGACGGTGAGGCTTTCCGACATTCCACCCCCCTTTCCGGACACGGCGATCACCGTCGACGAGTCACTGGTAACGGTGCTGGTTGTCACGGCGAACGAAGCCGAGCTAGTACCTGCCGGTATCGAAATTGAGCTTGGCGCTTGCGCAATGGCGGGGTTGCTGTTGGAAATAGAAACCGCAAATCCACTCGCTGGCGCGGTTCCAGTCAAACTGACTGTGACCATCGACACGCCGCCACCCAGAACAGTTGTTGGCGACAATGTCATATTGCCTAGCACGGCAGGTTGGATAATAAGCGTCACCGTTTTGGATACCGCTCCCGATTTGGCTGCGATGACCGAAGTGGTGTTTGCCGAGACCGACTGGGTTCCCACTAGAAAGCTGGTTGAGGTGCTTCCTCCCGGTATGGTCACTGATGCGGGAACCGAAGCCTTGTTGCTTGAAGACTTCAAAGACACTGCCAAGCCACCCGTTGGCGCGGCCCCGCTCAAGCTCACCGAACCGACCGCAACGTCGCCATCCGAGATTGTTGGCGGTAGCAAGGCAACCGAAAGGAGCGTCGGCGCTTGAACTGAGATCGTGGTCGACTTGGAAGTGCTGTTGAGGGTAGCCGTAATGGTGGAGGACTTCGTCGAATTTACCGCCAAAGTTGTGACCTCAAACGTGCCCGACTTAGCTCCCGAAGCAATGGATAGAGTGGTCGGAATCGTTATAAACGAGCTGTTTGCTGCCAGTTTCACCACAACGCCTCCGCCAGGCGCCGCCTTGGAGATCTTTACCGTGCCAGTGGCCGTCATCCCTCCGACGAGGGATGACGGCGAGACGGAAACCGACGACACCGTTTGAGCAAAACCTGTACAAGCTAAGACAGCGAGCAGAGAAATCAGCGCAAACCTTAGGGGTAGCAGAGCACGGCAGTTCATGGATGCGTTCATCTTACGCCAAGCATGGCTCCCGTGCAACTAACCACGGAACGCTAGACGACAGGGTGATTTCGATGATCACTGTTCGTGGTAATCGCCTTGTATTCCCGTGCAAAGCTGCTTCAAGTCAGTCACCCGTGGTGAGGTCCGAAAGAGACCCGATGATCTGAACGCTTCCTCCAGCATCGAAGTCGGTTGCCGCCGGTGGACCAACCGTGGAGACGGCACGAGGCAAATCAAAACTGCCTATTTGTTATCAACCGTCTACCGGCCTTTCTGGACTTTGTTGTGTATTTGTCGACAAAACGAGAGAGCACTTCTTCGAACCAAGGAGGTAGGGATTAAAAGAAGCCATTTGTTCTCTCCATGCCGTTTCCGCCACTCATAATCACAAGCGCGCAGTCAGCACCATTCGCTTGTGCAAATCTTAGGTAGTGCAGTATCTCCTCAATTTCTTGCGCGACCTGATCAGCCTCGGCAATTCCATTCTCCACGGAGATCTTTTGCTTCTGCTCACTGATTTGCTCAAAGAACTGCAGCAATTCCTGAGACATGGCCATACTCCAAGGGACCTGAAGTCCGTCCGAGAATTGATATAAGTGCTTTTCCACATCGATGTCGGCGTCGAATTTCAGCAGCAAATATTGAAAGTTGCGAAACACTGCGTAGTAGTTTCCTGGAGCATAGTCCCGTTTCGTCCTGTCAGACTCCAGCTTGTGGCTGATTCCAGAGTTAGAGTCCCACCCTATTTGTACTGAAAAGAAAGGTCGCACTGACGCCTTCTGTGGGTAGAGATTCCTTACTAACAAGACCAGTGCCAGAACCCAGACGGACGCAAGCACCGCAATCGGATATGGGGACTCCCATGAAACGAAGAATATAGGCAATAGCGCTGTAAGGAAAACCTGTACCCTCATTTGCCGAATAAGGTCTGCGCGGCAAGATGCCCTGTACGATTTCGGATAGCCTTGGCAGTGCCTCAGGTGGCTGAACCACCGTTCAATCACGATTAGACCCCCTCGAATGTCTCGTCGCTAGTTGAATGAAGAACATTGTAACGATATGACTGCAGGGTTTTGAAGCTCATGCTCTACTAGCAGGTGGGTCTTAGCTACGATATTCTTTGTAGTTCTTGAGTAGCTTGGATGCCAGCCAGAACTCATTGAAAAGTCCTGAAGCAACGTGGAGAGACGTGGGTTGAGCCATTCGCCAGTGAGTTGCGAAACGACGTCGTATAATTCGATCATTGTTGACGCTGATGGTGGTTTTCGCATTTAGTCTATGCGTGTTTACCGGATCTTGCTGCAAATCCGATTATAGTAGAGGTACTTTTACTATAATCCTATAGCATTTGAACTTACCAGATCGAACAGCTCGCTGTTCCGTAGCGACCGGATCGGTGATGGCCTTGATTATTGACGCTCAGCGTCAGCTTATGTCGCTGTCAATGAGACAAGGAATAGGATTCTCCCTGGCCTGCGGCTATACCGTTCATCCGAATCGCATGTGTCAAAATCCGTGTGACAGCGAGATAGAGAGGTGGCCAGGTCCCTCCTCTTTTGCAGATTTTGGTGCAATGAAAATTACAACATCCTGCCCCGACGGTGTCAAGAATTGCATAAGCCGATCGCAGGAATAACCTCGGAACTTCCCACTCAAGAGCTGAGAGACCTCCGGCTGATCGATTCCGATCAGTTTCGCTGCCTCTGACTGGGTCAGCTTTCTCTCGCGGATCGTGTGACCTATTGCCCCGACCAGCTTATCTTTGCCAAGCATTTTCCCCGGCGTCTGGGAATCCAAGATCGGCATACACGTTGCCGCTGATGGGTGTTACGTGATTCTCTTCTGTCATTCCTGCCGTTGTGCGTACTCCAGTTCTGCTGCTCTCAAACGCGTCCTAACCAAATCCATTTCTTGTTTTGATGTTGCGATCGCAGATTTGAATTTCTTCTGAAAGACATGCAGCACATAGACCGCAACTCCAAACCTGACGATGTAACTCGCTCGACAGGTGTCGCCTTCAACGTTTGCTACGACCTCTAAAACACATGCACCATCGAAGCCTATTAGCGGCTTGGCATTGTGCAGCTTTTCGTCATATTCTGCAAGGTACAACGAAAGACCGAAGTTGCTTTGCACCGCCTCTGGCAAAGAAATCAAGTCTTTATGACTGGATGCGACCCGGACAAGGCGCCTCATAACGGCATTCAGTACATGCTACTTATGGCATCGAATGTTGGAGCATTTAGGGCGTTTTGCCTACCTGTCAAGGACATCAACAACACGCCTCCCTGATGATTTTATGGATGACCGAGAATTGACGTAAGCTGTACCCGATGGATCTCGACGAATTGCTATCGGCCCCTCCGCAGGGAGTTCGATCAGAGATCTCGCCCGACGGTTCTGTGACGATTCATCATCGACCGACGGGAATGGGGTGCCTGAATGCGTTTTTCGTAGTATGGATCGCTGGATGGACGTGGGGATTGATCGCCGGCAAGTGGGAAAATGGAGCACCGTTTCAAGGTTGGCAACGCGCGTTGCTTGCTGCAATCGACATCTGCATCGCGGCACAAGCCAGCTATCTAGTTTTGACTAGAAGGGCGTTTACCCTTCGAGAAGGCACGCTCATTCTTGAGACAAAATGCCTTGGTTTTAAGTGGCAGCGACGAATAGAGCGAACTCTGATCAAGTCGATAAAACAGATTAAAGACGGTGGCATGGGCGAAGATAGCTTCCAAAGTTGGGGATTGGAGATTCGTGCTCCCAAGAAGCTGTGCGTTATCGTTCGCCAACCCTATTACACGAGTCTTTGGATCGGACAGATTCTTGGCAAATGGAGCGGAGTCACACTCGAATCCGCGACTCCACCTACCAATACACCCTGTCCCAAGCGATCTCTCCGATAGCGCTAATTTGGCCAGCGATAAGTCTGCCTCCTCAAGTGCCGTCAGTCAAGTCAGCCTCAGATCGAGTCTATTATCAATTTGGCTTTAGAAGACCGCCCTGTTTCTAGAGAAGACTCGCACACTTGGGTCTGTTTAGGTATCTGGCGACGAGGCAGGGAGCACAGGTTAGCGCCAACATGCCCGGTGACTGATCACTGAAATCAATTGCTACTTGCGGAGTAACTGAGGGCCTCGTCTGCAAGTGAATCGCTATGAGGCTGGGGCCCCTGGAGACGAACAGTTCGAACTGGGTTCAAACGGACGCGTCTTTCGAAACAAGGTTCGAATCACAGATCCGGCGGAAATGGATGGACCGAGGCGTGGCTTCTCGCGATCCCCCAAGACCGAAGCTCTCACAGAATTGAAGCACAAAAATCGATGACTTTTGCCCTGGTCTAGGGCCTGCATCTGTCTTGGCTGGGGCCATTATATGAATTCACTGGATAAATCATGAAGATAGATTTGACTAAGGATAACGTGGCGTTCGCTCCTATTGCGTACATGGAGAATACGCTCCGATGCCTCGAAGTAGCCCTAACTCAACGCACACCATGCGCCAGCATGGCCGATGATCAGCTTGTCGAAGCAATATCACGGGTTTATGCCGAACTCTAATTAGCTGATCCATTTAGAGAAGGAAAGGGTCGCATCGCACGCTGTGTTGCTGATCTTATTGCGCTTTAGGCAAGTTACCCGCCGCTTGATTGGGGTTTCACATCTAAATTTGAGGTCCGCCGTCGGGCGTATTTCGCCGCTCTTCGTCGTGGTCTTGCGATGGATGTCACGCCCTTGAAGCATGTGATTCGCGAAGCACTCGATCACGCCGTCCGTTCACAGGCAAATCAACGCGGAGAACTGTAACGCCTTCACATGCAGAACTCGAGAACACACTTCGAGCGATCAGCTCTTTTCGCTAGGCCCCTGACCGGATATAAGGGTTTGCCTTCGAGAGCTTTGACATGCCCATATTCTACGCGAATGTCAGCCCGGTTCATTCCCGCGCAGGCTCAAGCCGTCACGGTTGGACAGTTCACCTAAACGGAGTGTGGCACAACCAGCCGGAAGATCCCGCAGCTCAGGCGCCAGGCTGGGATCGACAGTTGCGCTTGACCGCTTATTGCCGCCTCCTGCGCAGATGTGGTCCTGGGAGGCTTAATCTGCAAGTCCTAATAGGAGGAAGGCTACGGTAAGAGTTAAAGCGAGGATCGATATGAATGGCATTTTGACCGCATTGATGCCGATCGCTGCTGCAAACCAGACCGTTGACGTGATCGTCGGCTTTCCAGGCAAGGATCCAGCAGGCGAGTTTGAATTCCCCAGCTTGTTAGTGAGTTCTTTCGAAATGACGTCCGAACTCAAGAGAGCGGACCAGGGCGAACTTTGATTCCGATCCGCCCTTGACAATTCTTTGCACAACGTATCCAAACATGGCGACGAAGGAGAGACACCAACGGAATGAAGCAAATGGATAGTCTCGCGGAAGGGAGACGAGGACAACCGATAAAGTGGATTGGTTTGAAGTCCATTTCGGCTTAGGAGGCACCTTCAGAGTGGAACGAAGAATCAGCGGCTTAGCAGGAAGATTCAGTTCGTTACGGGGTCGAGATTATTGAGCGGAGTGATAAGGATGGCGACGTATCCGCACCAAGAGTGGAGAAGTCGATTTCGTGCCCGGACAGTTACGACTAAGTCAATGTGCTGAGCGCCGCCCGCTAGTAACTTCAACTGGTAACCGGCCCTAATTGGACAATGCGGCCAATTCTAACCAGATGTTGTGTTGGGTGTGGGCGGTTGCTTACGGGATTATATGGCAGTCCACTGAGTCTAAGAAGGAAAGAAAACGTGTGGAAGTTCTTTGTGGCCGCTATATCTCATGCTCGAATGATCTAGTAGATTGTGCTCAATCCCGCGACCAATAAGGCTCAGCAGGCGTAAGTCTGCGCTAAGGGTCTGTTCGCAAATGGCTTAGCTTCCCTTCCATGCCGAGAAGTTTAAGTGCGGTGAGGATTCTCTGCTTTGTCGCCTTAGTTCGGAAAGGGACTTTGAATCAGGAATGATCAGCTCGTTATCGGCAGTGGCAATTGCATAGACGACCGCACCATTCTGACCCTTTCGCTTGGTGGCCGATTTCAGGTCGCCCCAGTCGGCAGTGAACGTTACTTTTCGAAACGTGCTGAGCTTTCGGATCCCACTCGAGGTCGTTTGATACACAGAGTTCTTCCAATCGACGATAGCCATTAGGCCAAACCCAACCAGGCAAATTCCGGCTACGGAGAATTCCATCAGTTCCCAATAGGTCATTTTATGCATGGAACCCGGATCGTGAGTATTGCCAACCATCAGCCGTTCTCCGGACACGAATTGCTTGACCAGCAAATATGGAAGAACGAGTGCAATGCACGTAAAGATCAAACCAAAATACAGGCCTGCTTTCGAACTGCGGAATTCACGCATTTGACAGAGATTACTGCAAGCCTGAGGCACGACACGCCGCCCTGCCTGACAAGGGGATATGGATATTTAGGCTCCAGCCTGACATGTTCTATTACATTTACCGACGACGAGCCCTGCCTTCACGGGCTCCAACCCAGACCGCAATCCGGAGTGAACACAGCACCGCAAGAAGTTCGTCGACGCGAACGGTCGGCTTGCCAGTCACAAGTTGCACAAGGAACAACTGGCGGGCTGAAGCAGGCGTGGTCACGGCCGTTGGGTCAAACGAAGATCTTCCCCCCGCTGCACCACCTCGGCAATCGCTTCGTTTGCTCTCGAATTCCACGATGCTCTTCGGGTGAACAATTCCGAAAATGGGCACTTCCAGCCAGCGTCAATCACTCATGTCGTCATGCGAAGAGCACTGCATACGCCTCAAAGGCATACAGGTCTCCGGTTACTGCTTCGGTCCGAGGGTGAAGACACAGTTGCAGTGGAACGGCGCCTCTAGAGCCGAGGGAACAGGGATTATGCACACCCCGCGATCAAATTCACGATACAAGATGCTATGGACTCCGCCGGTTTCTATGCCGACTGCTTATCCGCCGGGCGCCGTCACCGTTCGAGTGGCAGGCTGCGCAAGTCAAGTGATGGATGAAATTGGGGCGGCAAATTGGAGGGTTATGCGCGACGAATCCATGGCGGAATCGAAGGAGATGCTGTTTGACGTCCGCGTGATATGAGGTCGATGGCTTATCTTTGCGCTTCCCATCGGGACGCCCATTGCGTTGCACCATGTTAACCAAAGATAATGGCGGTCGTTGCCCGCATTTGGAACCGACACTACTTCCTCGCGCAGGAAGATCACGTATGGCTCCGCCGGGGTAACCAGGAATAATTTGCCTTTGCACGCGTAAACCGTGTAGCCGTTCTCTTGCCTCGTGCCATCTCGCAGCACCACTGCATCGGAAATTCGGCTTACAAGGTAGCTTTGTCCGCTGTCGCTGGCCCACCGGACATAGGGAATGCTCGCTAAAACGAACAAAGTCACAAACAAGGAAAGGAGTGTCCTTAGCATTTTAGGTAACTTGATGCCCCTCATACAGATCGGACGTCCTCGCGAACTGGTTTGGTTTTTACTTCCGGAAGCTGAACAAGGTGGGCCGACCTCGCGGGCCCTGTCGCCAGGCGGCGAAATAAAGACAAAATGAGGTGGGCAAGGCGCGTTAGATTCGGAGTCCTTATCCCCATTGGCGTGTATGCGACAGTCATGTTCGCTTGGTCGACTGCGATAAAGTGTCGAGAACTGTCAAACGAGATCGTGACTTACGAGACAAGCGGCTATAGGCAACGGGAACGGTTCGAGCTATCAAATTCGGCTCAAGAGTTCGTTGTCACGGCAGCATTTGCTGCTATCTGCCTCTTTGCGTGGGACAATAAAAGCTTCGCGAGAAGCGAAATCGCTCGTAGGCGATACTCTATTGGGCCACTGCCTCATCAACCAGCGAAGGTAGAGCCACCGAAAACGTCGTGCCCGTATCCGGAGAACTGTCAAACGTCACGACACCCTTCAAGTATCGTTCGGCAAAGAGCTTGATGCTATAGGCGCCCAGGCCCCGCCCTATCTCACCCTTGGTACTAAATGAGCGCTTGAATAGCTGGCTCTGAACAGATAGCGGCATCAAACCAGGGTTACTCACCCTCAGGATAACGCCATCAGTTAATTGAAAGGCGGAGAGCTTAATCACCGATCCCTTGGGGCTTGCTTCAAGCGCATTCTTAGCCAGGTTGCCGACAATACGACGTATCAGGACACGATCGGTTCGCAGGCAGCAATTCGCCGAGACACCTAACTCGATGCTCCGGCCCTTACTGACTGGATGATGCGAAAGGCCATCTGCGATCTCTTGGAACAAGTCGGCAATGAATACGTTCGTCGGGTCTACTTGTAAGGTTCCACTCTCCGCCTGGATTAGATTTCGATGCGCGGTGATCTCCTCGGCAACGCTTTCCGCCAGATGCTGAATCAAGTGAACGTACTCGTTGGACTCCTTTGAGTCCACGGTTACCAACATGTCGGCAAGTCCGATCAGACCCCCAACCGTATTCAAGACGTCGTGAAAGAAAAGTCTTTCAAGGGCCTCCTTCCTTTTCTCGGCGCTAATGTCTCGGAGTACCAAAAGGACGAGGGGGTGGTCGCCAACTTTCACGTAGCTCGCTTTGGCCAAGAACTCCATGGACGCATCGCCGTCAGCGGTCTTAGCCGCAATGCGGCACTCATATTGGACCGAGTTCTGCGTGCTCAGACAATTCAAGATGGCTCGAGCCGCGCCACATTGCCGGCAAGCAACTGAGGTCCCGCATCCATGCGGTCCCTGCATTGCATGGACGCAATGTACCGCCTCACCCGGCCTTAACCCCAACAATTGCTCTGAGGATTCCAAACCCAGTGCCTTCAAGCAAAATTCGTTGGCGGCAACAATTTGACGCTTGTCATTGAGGATTAGCGCCAAATCGGGAATTGCATCCAAAATATCTTTCCCGATGCGAGCGCCTGATACAAGTCTGGCCTCCTCTTCGACGACATCCATGGAATCGCGAAGTCCGGGTGCAAACCAAGTATCACTGGCCATCTTATAAATTTCCTGCGAAATCGGGATCTGATCTTGAACGTCAATTACCATCTCAAATCAACGTCGGTTGGATTCGCCCTAATTATTAGATCTCGAAAGTGAAAAGAAGTTCGCCTGCGGATACGGATCTAGACAATCGATCGAAACCATTGCCAGGCAGTCGATTTCCATGCTCAATGCATCAGAATCAGCCTAGTGATGGTTCTCATTAAGGTTTCTTGTCTAGCATTTGCCATGCTAGCCCTTTTTCTGGGGCGAGAAGCTGCCGCTCAACCACAACAATGGGAGCCGGTTGGGCTTTCGGGAGGCGGGGCAATGTTCACCCCGGCAATCAGTCCGGTGAACCCTAAACTGATGATGGTCAACTGCGACATGAGCGCGTCGTATATGTCGATAGATGGTGGCGAGACCTGGCAGATGATTAACCACCTCCAACTCCGCTCCAACACCCAGTGCCGTCCTGCGTTCCATCCCAAGGATCCCAATACGATCTTTGCATCGAATGGGTGGACTGGATTGGCGGTCAGCCACGATCGAGGGACTCACTGGAGTGCGATCAGCGGCCTTACTGGAGTGCTCGCCGGCGACATCGTCATCGATGAAGGCAACTCGGACAACATGATCGCATCGGCGAACAAAAAGGTTTTTCGGTCTGCGGATGCTGGTAAGACGTGGACGCCCTGCGATGGACTTCACGGGGAATACCTGACGGCGCACTTCGATCAGACCAGCCCCACGCAGCGAAGAACCTGCTTCATCGCCACTTCAGAAGGGATTTGGCGGTCCACCGACGGAGGCGTTAGTTGGAGTTCCAAGACGGCATACCTTCCGGAGACCACGGTGAAGGCGTTCGCAGGGGGCTCAAACCGAACGTCGGGAAGGGTCGTGCTCTACTGCTCCGTCCCGGGGCACGACTCTGACGGCCAATACTCGGGGGGAATCTACCGGTCGTTCGACCGAGGCGATACGTGGCAGCCCGCGATGGGATCAGGCTTGAATCATGAGACAAAAGCATTCGATCCCTGGGCGATGGGGCCGATCGCTCAATATGAGCGCCTTGCAACTTCCGATTCAGACCCAACCCGAGTCTATGCTTGTAACACGAGTACCGGCATTCCGCCTCCTCACCATGCATCCGTCTACCGTTCGGACAACGCCGGGGATTCGTGGCGTGCCGTTTTCCAAGCCGATCCCCGTTATCCCGGCTACAACGTCGCTCCCGACTACACGGTGGCTGCCGATGGTCAGTTCTATCAGGGACTTCCCAACATCGCGGTTGCGTCAAGCGATTCTGGTCGCATCGTGATGGTCAATGGCGGTTGCCTATACACTACCGTCGACGGAGGTGAAGCATGGGCGTGTGGGCACACCCATCCGGCGCCAAAAATCGGAAGCGAAGGGCCGATGTGGACATGCAGCGGATTGGTCGTCACCACAACTTGGAACTACTATGTCGACCCCTTCGATCCAAACCGTCACTACATTTGCTATACGGATATCGGCTTTGCCCGTTCCATGGATCGAGGACGAAGCTGGGAGTGGTGGCCTGAGTCCGGCCGAACTCCCTGGACGAATACATGCTATCAACTCGCGTTCGACCCGAGCGTAAAAGGAAGGATTTGGGGTGCGTTCTCAGATGTTCACGATATCGTCAACGGGAACATTATCTGGGGTTCCCACAACCCAAATGGACACGGCGGAATTTGCCTCAGCGACGATCATGGCGCCACGTGGAAGGTTAGCAACCAAGGACTGCCGCTTGCTCCGACCACCAGCGTTGTCGTCGATCCACACAGTCCGGCAGACTTGCGAACCTTATACGCCGGTGTCTTCGGGCAAGGCGTTTATCGCTCTGACAATGGTGGTGCGGCTTGGGCGCCAAAGAATAACGGCCTCGGATCCGACACAAACCGACGGGTTTTCCGGGTGATCGTCCATGCGGACGGCACGCTCTTTGCGGTGATCACCGCGAACTACAAGGATGGCAAGTTTCAAGATGATGGATCGGGGGTCTATCGGTCGATCGACAAGGGTGAACATTGGTATCGAATCAACGAAACCCAGTCGCTCTTATGGCCAAAAGACATGACCATCGATACCAGAGATAGCCGGGTTATCTATGTCGGCGCCGCAGATGCGCGCCAGGATCAAGCTGGACTATGGCGAACCAAAGACGGAGGCGCCCACTGGCTCCGACTCTTTAAGGCGGGTCCCGAGCACTTTGGTGCTTACGTTTCCCCTCAACACCCCGGTTGGATCTACGCAACCCTCACGGAGGGCGCCCCGAAAGAGGGCCTGTGGCTGAGCAAAGATGACGGCGACACTTGGAAACCGATATCAGGACTTCCCTTTTCCAATGTCCAAAGGGTCACCTTCGATCCGTCGAATCCTACCGTTATCTACGTAACCACCTTCGGCGGCAGTGTATGGCGTGGACCGGCTGACCCCGGTGACGATTAACGCCTCAAATTGCCGGGATCGTTTCAGGGGGAAGTTTCGCCATCGGTCGCCGATAAAGTCGCTCGAACAGAGGGGCTGCAATAACCGTCGTCACGAGCGCCATAAGGACCATCATGGTAAACACCTGTATTGTGACGAGCTTCTGCTGAAGGCCGTTATTGAGAATGATCAACTCCATCGGGCCCCGGGAGGTCATTAGCGCTCCGATCTCCATTCCGTCTCGATGATTCTCTCCCGCCTGTCTTGCCGCGCCGTAACAACCGCCGAATTTACCCAGGATTGCGCCTGCGAGCAGAATCAAGCAGACACCCCGAAGTGCCAGGCTGTTTAATGAACCGACAAGGGTGTTGTGGCCCGAGTAAACGAAAAAAACAAAAGAAACAACCCCACTTTAATCCGATCCAAACGCTCGCGTAGAAAACCGGCAAACTTGCCACTTGGCATGGCAATACCGATGACGAACGCCCCGAAAGCGGCATAGATTCCTACCACATCGGTAAACCAGGTTCCGGCAAACACGATGAGCAGAACCATACCCAGCATGCCCTGACTGAGCTTCCCCACTTTCTCCACAATCGTTCCAAGCCTGGCCAAATGCGCTTTCCCGATCGTTAGCATCAAGAGCACGAACGCGACACCGCTGCTAATCGCCCACGCTGCGATGGATGGCCCGCCCTTTGAGGTCGCAAAGACAATCGCGAGACGTGACCACGCGACGGCATCGTCGGTTGCCCCGGAGCCAAGGGCCAAAGTTCCCAGCGAAGTTCAGGTCATTCCCGCTTCATAGATGATCCTAGCCAGCATGGAAAACGCCGAAATCGACATTGCGGAGCCCAAGAAAGAGGCGAACGCAAGTCCTTGGAACGACTGGAAACTTCGACCCTATAAATCTCGTCGTTTAAGGCGTGGTTGTTTTGGGATTCCTGCTGTCGGCGATGGTAAGTCTTGGCAGCGGACAGGTAGCCCTGACTGGCGACGATCAGGCGCGCATTGACGCTTGCCGAACTGCGATCATGAACTCGGGCATTTCGGATGGAGCCATCGCGCAAGTCAATTATCCGGAAAACTGAGTCGAACTCAATGTTGACCCTTACTTTGCAAACTACGCGTGCTTCGGGGTTCTTGCTGCCCATGAATACCGACCCAAAAGCACGGACCTCCTCTTTGTCCAGAATTGGCTTACATGGTATGCCCGATCCCTGAAGACATATGGCGGGATCGAGCGGTTTCGCGTGGATTACTCGGCGACGACCCATCAAAGAAGCTACTCGCCGTATGCTCCAGACTCCTATGATTCCTATGCCGGGACCTACCTCTTGGCGGCAAGCTGGTATGCAAAGTTGTCGGGAAAGAACCTGTCGGACGAGGTTATCCAGGCCTGCTTGAGCAGCTTGGCGACGTTGAAACAATGCCTAGGTACCGGATCGAATAAGAATGGAGTGTTCTGGAACTTTCCACCTTCGAATCCTCCGGCTGGAGTCACACCCGGTCAGTATTTGGCCGACAATGTTGAGGCTTACCAAGGGATTTCGGCGGCACAGATCATGTTTCGCCAGGCAGGTCAACCGGCGGCAGCAGCCACGTGTCAGACGATAGCCCTTGCTCAGGCGGACACGATGTGCCACTTTTGGTCGCCAAAGTACTTCTCGTTTGCAACCCTCTTCGGCGATGTTGCGGCAGGCGTACCGTTCGACTCGCAGCCAGTCAGTGCAGCAGGGCTTTCCACGATGTTTGCGATCGCCTTTTTCGACAACGTTCGCTCCAGCACCCGCAAAAGCTTGTGGGAGCTTCTGCAAAAGGACTATGGGGCAGCCCTTCAAAAGGGCTACGAGAACACAGATTTCGTTCTTGAGGATCCTTCCATTGAACTCGCCTATCTTGCAGTTAATCGTGCCGATTCCATACAGAATTCGATCTACCTGGAGACTCTCAGAAGCCGCATTGACACGTTTTCAGAGCGAATCTCGCTCATAAGCAATCCAGGAGACGTCGGATTGACGTATCCACAGGTTCATCGGTTCGGCCTGATGATCGTATCCTTGTTGAGTCAGTTATCGACGCGAATTGGGCAGTTGCCTACCGTCCCACTCAATCCGGCTTGTGCTCCCTAATACTTAAGTGCCCTTGGGTACGATACTGCCTAGATCTGATGCTGCCAATCCACATCGCAACGAGCCTGCTTTGTATCGCGTCGAGTCTTTTAGGACCGTTCCAAGCCGGAGTCGACCGCACGGAAAAACAACGCGCTCTGCATCAGCCGGTGTGCCTCATTCCGATGGGTCAGGCAATAGACGTGGCGGACCTTCCCCAATCTGTCTTGCAGACCGATTGGATGCGCCGACTCAGAAGCTCTCTTCCAGTCTCGCTTGTTTCGATCCCTGCAACTCACGATGCGGGGACGGCCCTTGGGCGGACAGGCATGACGAGGTGCCAGGTCCTGACGATCCCGGCCCAACTCGCCGTGGGAGTACGAGGCTTCGACATTCGTTTACGTTTGGTTGATTCCGAACTCGCAATCTATCACAGCGAGGAATCCCAGCACCTCAGATTTGCTTCAGTCTTGAATGCTTACTCAGAATTCCTCAAGGCCCACCCAAGCGAGTTCCTCGTGATGCGAGTGCGAGAAGAATCGAAAGCCATCAACGCCACTGAGTCGTTCGAGGCCGCATTCGACCGCCATATCTCGCCCTATCGAGAACTCGTCTATCGTGCGCGGAGTCGAACCGAGGTTCCCACTATCAAGCAGTTACGCGGAAAGATCCTCATCTTAGATAACTATGGGAAATTGCCGGATGCCGTCGACTATCCGAACTCGACGATGAACGTGCAGGATGACTACGATACTTCCGACATGGCCAAGAAGTATCAGGAGATCATTGCCAACTTTGAAGACGCCCAGGGTCGGAGGGATGGCGCCACCTGGGACGTGAATTACACGAGCAGTTGCACATTCACGGTGGACCAGTTAGCGAATGCCCGAGCAGTTAACGCCAGAGTCCTGGACTACCTTCAGGGCAAGCATGGACACCTTGGCCTCGTGTTGTTGAATTTCCCCAGCGTGGACGTCATCGATAGGATCATTAAAAGTAACTTCTAGTTTCTCAGGGCTCCAAGTCAGCACGAACTGACGGAACCTTCTCCGCGCTCAACTTGAAGATTCGTCCACCAGACCCAATACTGAGCGAGTCTCCATTGCTTCATTCGGCGATTTCCTCCGGTACGGCATCACGTTGAATGGAAATCAACAGCGTGCCCGTTTCGAGATCCCAATATTGTGAACTCCGTAGTTAGGCAATGCCAGTCGACGGCGGTCTCGCAGAAGGCATGCTTGGATGCAGTATGGCCGAATGAAATTGCTATTACTTAGCACTCGTGGTGGCTTGCCGGTCTAGGCGTCCCAAGTTCGAACCTTGTAATCGTATCCGTTGGAGATCAGGCGTTTCCCGTAACGAGTATAGGAAAAACCAATTGGATCATTGGTATGGCCGAACATGCTGCAAACAACTCGATTGGAAATCAACTCGATAACGCGGATGACATGATCCTCGCCACCAAACGCATAGCGTTTGCCATCTGGAGAAAAATCCTCCCGCGGTTATAGATTGACTGGTGACGGACGCATCGAATGTGTTCCTACCGGAGGAAATCTCAAAGATTAAAATATGATTAGCATAGTCACCGATCAGCACTTTCCGGTCATCCGGCGTAAACGCAAGTGTCCAACGATGTCACCCGTTTCAGTTCGATAAATTGCGCTGTCAGTTTCCGATAGTCGAATGCCAACGAGGCTCCCATCAGGAGAGAACTTCGGTTCGTCAAATACACATGGAGATGACCACAATTGGCGACCATTATTTTCCATCGTATTGCCTTAGGCTTTCATCAAGTCTGCACCCGAATTTGGACTCTTAGTAGACACGCTCATGTAGTTTCGGCGAAAAGCAAGTGTTGACCGATTGACGTGGCTCTCTGTGCCGGAACGAATTGGCCGAGCCTAAACAGAATCTGGGCGAAGAAGCATGGTGCGGACTTCGCGGGGAATGCGTTAATCGGCTTCCAGCCGACATTCATTCACCTCAACGCGATGCCCCAGCCAACCCCTCTTTTGTGACGCAGGCGCAAGCTACTAGCGATCCCTTTGCCGTTGAGAATAGTTCTGCAGAACCCGATATTTCCTCCCATCAAATACCCTGCGAAGTAAGCCCCATTATAGTTATGACCAATGGCAAGGCGCGCCAAATCACTGCTTCGAAGTGTCACATTGAGGAACTGAGCCGCTCAAATGCACCTGATCCAGAGGGTTGGTTTAAGGTGAAACTTGACGTGGCTCCTCCATCGACGTCCTTAATCGCCACCCAGGTACCGTAACTTGCTGGGATGAGATATTCAAAGAGTGAACCCATGCCATTGAGCCACCCCATCGAAGAAACTAGCTCATACTATAAACGTTGAACTCTAGTAACGTCGAACTATAGGGTCGCGGGAGTTTTCCTCGAATGAAAAAACGACATCGTAGAAATCTGGTTCCAATGTCGCTAACGGTTTTCCCGCTGGCGGCACTCTTAATTGGATGCGGAGGAGGGGGAAGTCCGAGTCCAAGCCAAAGTAGTCTGAACGAGGGACTCATTCATGAGTGGAAGTTCAATGGGAACGCCAACGATTCCGTGGGTAACCTCAGTTCCACACCAGTCGGACCTGTTTGGTACACCAACGCACCTACTGGGCAAGCAATTGTCTTCAATGGATCCACTACCGGAATCAGTCTGCCGCCTGCGACGGACATGCAATTTCAAAAGTCGTTTTCGATAAGCGCGTGGGCTAGCTTGTACTCGTATCCTACCGATGGCCAGATCTGGGCCACGATCATTTTCGATGGAGATGACAGGCCTGGTTTGGACCCGTACGACATCCAGGTTTCCCCGTCTGGCACGCTTCAATTCCTGACCACCAGCACAGCCCAGGCGGTCGGAGCAAATGCTCCGGCGACATTCCCGCTCAATCAGTTCGTTTTTGTCACCGGGACCTATGACCAAAATGCAGGAATACAGACTCTTTACGTCAATGGCGCAGCCGTCGCACAGAACGTCAAAGTGTTTAATTTGACTCCGATAGTACCGCTCGTGGCAAACGAAAATGCTGGGCTTGGGATTGGCACTAACAACGGATTTCCAAATTCGGAATACAACATGGGATGGAATGGCGCCATCAGCGATCTAAGGGTTTACAACCGATCGCTTTCGGCAAGCGAAGTCCTTGCGCTCTATAATCTGGGCCAAACTGCAACCCCATTGCGCACAACTTTAAGGCCCTGACGGCGCTCAGTTAACCAATTCCGCCATTTGATGAGACCTGCCGTTATAATGAACCCAAATGGTTACTGCGCTTGCATGTCTTGCCTATCTTGTCACTCGCGATTCGACGCCTGAGTCGACGGTTCAGGGAATGATCGATTCCCTCAATAAGCATGATTGGAAGGCAGTCTTCACCCGATTTGAGGGTGCAAAAGTCGATGAAGTCGTTGCTTCATTCGACAAGTTGATGAGCACGCAGCCTAGCGCGATGCCAAAGTTCTCACTTAAAATGACGACGCTTGCGATTACGGGTGATACCGCTTCGGGCAGCGTGAGTGTGGGATTTCAAATGGGGTCGACACCCAATCCCACTTACCAGGAGGATGAGGTTCATCTTCATCGTACAAGCGGCGAATGGAAGATCGTGGACGGCAAAAGCGCGACGGGAGTCTTCACCGAACTCGGGAAGATTTCACGTGACCCGAAAATGATGCAGCAAAGCCGGGACGTGGCTCAGCGAACGGTTATCCTATCGAATCTTAAACAGATCTCTCTCGGCATTCTCATGTACTGCAATGACCACGACGATAAGCTGAGTTTGGATCAGTCGACTCTAAAAGTGAGAATCGAACCCTATTTGAAAAACGCCAAAATCTGGATCGGACCCGACGGCAAGCCACTCAACGTTCGAATGAATCCAGCGCTTGTAGGCAAGCCAATGACTTCGGTTGCAGAGCCCGCGATCACGGTGCTCCTTTCAATTGGGCCAAAAGACAATCTCCAATATTTCGACGAAAGGACGCCCATCGCCTTTGTAGATGGGCACGTTAAGTACATGACCAAAGCGGCGCTTGCAACAGTAAAGTGGAATTAGCGCCTAAGTGAGTTGATCCAAAGGAATTGAACTTCGAACCAACTTACGCCTCGTGCTCCAATCGATATGCCAACCAGTCGTCGATATCGGCGACTTTGTTCGGGTAAGCGGCACTGCGACACAAGAACCCGGCGCCGTGATGAGTCATAGGGTCTTGATCGGTGGGCTGGTAGCGCAAGTCCACGCACCATCTTACGTGATCTGAGTGGTTTGGAGTCGACATATGGATGCACCGATCGTTGAATAGAATGGCTCCCCCAGCCTTGATCGGCAAGGTGACCGGTTTGATCCTCTTGAAGGGGGATAGCGATTCTTGATCGATGTCCACTTCCGTGTAGGCAGTGCCGGTAAGAGTCTCATGATGGTGGGCGACAAGTTCCGTATTGTGGGTGCGCGGCCAAATCTTGAGACAGCCGTTCACCTCATTCGCATCCACGAGAGGAATCCAAACCGTGATAACCGGATTGGCGTTGGCGCCTGGCCAATAGGAACGGTCTTGGTGCCACGGAACGGCTCCAGCGGCAACATGCGGCACTTTAGGACGCGTGTTGTAGACCGGGTTCGCGAATATCTCTGGACCAATCAGGGATTCCACCGCATCCAATATCTTCGGATTGGTTAGAAACGGAAAATAACCGGGATGGCGATCCCGCCAAGACCTACCAAACTCCAAAAAGTCCGCGTCGGCGAGCCCCTCAAACATCTTTGCAAGTCGAGTCTCAAACGGCTCCGCTTCCATCGGATCCGCCAACTTCCCCGCTTCGATCATCTTGGCAGCAATCTCGGAAACCTTATCGGTCAGCGCCCATTTGATTGGCGCCATATCCTCGACCGACAAGAGGTCGGGCAGCAGGACGTAGCCCTCCTCTCGATAGAACGCCACTTGCTGTTGGGTTAGGGCCCCGCTTCCTCTGACATCGCCAGACCGCGAATAAAGCGGCTCTTCATTGTTGTCGTTCTCGAAATCCATGGGAAAGACTATTTTACGGATTGTAGGGGCCCTTCATGCTCAAACGATGCGCGTATTGACCTGAACACCACTTGTCACCCAGCAGCGCGCGATTTGACGATGGCGCGCCCAAGTGTGATTCGGCGCGAACCACCATCATCTGGAGGCTGTTCTCCTCCAGTTCAACCCGACAAACTTGGAGAACCGTGATCTACATCACGGTTCTGGCCGCCAAGAACCTGTAAAACATATCTATCCGATCCTCAAGCAGGACAAGCACGTAGGTCGAAGCCTGATGAGAGGTCGGAATAAACAAAAGGAGGCAAGCAGCAATGGGAGAACTGTTCAACATTTTCTTGAAGAAGCTGGGTTTCGTCAGCATCAACATCGGCCATTGATAGGTCGCAGAGGAGACGGGGAGAATTTAGGATTCTCAAGGAAAAGCAAGAAAGGTCGAAGCAAGAGCTTCGACCTTTCTTCTTTTCGATCGCCACGATCAAGGGTCTTTGGTTTTCCCCATGACCTACTGATCACACGTCAGAGTTTAACGCCCACCTTCTTCAGAGCATCCTCAGGTCTTGTGTCGCCGTCGTCATAGCCGACAATCGAGTCGGCCACATTTCCGTTCTTATCGATAATGTAAGTCGTTGGAATGCCGTTTACGTTGAACAACTTTGCGGCAATGTTGTTTGGTGCTCGACCCGCCGGATCAAATGCAAATTGGAACGAGTACTTGTCCTGGTTCTTAGGAACCCATTCTTTGTAGGCATCTCGATCGTCCCAAACGCAGACGCCAACGACTGCGACATCCTGCCCTTGGAGCTGCTTGTAGACCTTCTCGACGTGTGGCATCGATTTCTGGCAGGGGCCGCACCAAGTGGCCCAAAAATCCAGAATGACGACTTTCCCTTGGTAATCAGAGAGGGATAGATTTCCACCGCCCCATTTCTCGGCAACGAACTTGGGTGCCGGAGTACCGGTCTTTAGCAAAGGAGCAGGTGGAGGAGCTTTGGGAGCTTCCGCAACCGGCTTGGTCGTCGGGCTAAGGGTCAGGTTGAACCCGTCAGGTGATACTTTTGCCTCATAGGCCTTCCCGGCGAGTTTGAACGGGCTCCGCGCATCTACCGATACAAGTTTGCCGTCGTCATTCAAATCGACAAGCAACCACAACGGGCGAGCATCGCTCTTCTTGGAGGGAGTGGGAGCAACTTTGTCGTAAACACCGTCAGCATCATTCTCAACCAAGATCGCATGATGGGCCTTACCGTCTAAGACGACTCGTCCTTTTCGGGCCGTTTCTCGGTAGGTGATCAGGCTGGGCAGGTCAGGAAAGCGATAGATGCCCAAGGTGTAATCGGATGAACTGGTCTCGTGGTTTGCCGTGCCGTAAGACGCCCGCAGAGTGACGTCCATCACGCCATACATCACGCGACCTTTAGTGCGCTTCGTATTCCAGGCGCCATCGCCGTCGTCGGTGAGGTCGCCGTTACGGTTCTTGTCGATGTAGATCTTAAAATCGGCATTCTTTGGCTCATCCAAGGCAAAGACAAAGTCGCTCTTAGGACCGTTTCCAAGATGGATAATGCCGTATTTTGGCTTGGATCGATATTCCGGTTCCCTTGTAATCTGCTTCGGTTTTGAGTCGGTCAGCTTTATTTGAACTGGGAAGTAGCCTAATCGAGCCTTGACCGCTCCCTGAGGATCGAGGGTTAAAGCGCTTGTCTGGGCTAAACAAGGGGTTATTGCGGCAACCAGTGCACCGGACAGGACCAATAAACGGAGAGGGACAGTTCCTACGGTCCATCTTGAAGAATTAGAAAAGAGGTTCATCGACAACTCCAAAAGAATATTCTAGCCCTTTGGGCCAGGTGCATACGAATAATCAACGTGTGTTCGCCCGCCTTAATCAGCGTAAAGAGCGTACCTGCGCGGATTCCTGCGGTGAAGTCGATAGGTGTTGTCGGTCTTGCCGCGCGAAACCGGTATCCGCCAAGTGGACTACCTAAACGCACTCTCTTCGGATCGCCCCCTCGTAATGCTGTTGTACAATACAACGTGACTCTCACGGGATATCTTCCAATGGCGAATCTTAGACGCAAACTCCTTGTGTCCACTGCATCAGCACTTCTGTGCTTATTCATTATCGCGGTGGCATTCGGGGGTCGGACCGGGAACCTGCAGCGAAGGAGCACGCTCATGATGGGTCTGATTCATCGCTGGCAGTTCAACGGAGATGCAAACGACTCGATGGGCAATCTAAGCACGGTTCCCTTGGGACCGGTCGCCTATACTGACGTCGGCAACGGCTCTGGGATTGTGATGGGCGCAACAACGGGGATCAGCCTCCCGCCAGCAAAGGACATGCTCTTTCAAGCCTCCTTTTCAATTAGCGTCTGGGCAAGCCTGGACGCTCGACCGCCGAGTTCACAAATGTGGTCATCGATCATCTTCTGCGGGGACGACCGGCCAGGATTGGATCCCTATGCACTGCAGGCAGATCCCAATGGGAAGATTCAGTTCTTGGTCACGGGTGAACCAAATAATCCCAGCGGTATCGATGCTCCATTTCCGCTGCATACGACCGTTCTTCTAACCGCAACCTACGATAAGGCGTCTGGGACCCAGAGCCTCTACGAGGATGGCAAATTAGTCAATCAAGCTTTGGGGATCAAGAACTTAACTCCTGTCTGCCACCTTGAGGATCACCAGAATGCGGGGATCGGAATCGGAACCAACAACGGATTTCCGAACCCTCACCTAAACTTCAATTGGAAGGGCACTATCAGCGACCTGCGAATCTATAATCGCGCTCTGTCCCCCGACGAGGTCGTAGAGCTCTATCACCTGGGCGTCACTACCACGAAGAGCCGAATCAATCCGGTCATCAATCCGCTTCGTTAACGTCCAAGAAAGCGATCAGAATGTGGCGCCTTAGATATGTCGGGCGCCTCCCCTCTACTTAATCTATCGAACCGACGAGTTTTCCGTAGCTTTTCAGCAGATTGTTCGTCCGAATCATTGAAGTTGAAAGGTGGCCCCGTCCGGTTCCCGCTGTATAATTTCTGCTGGTAGTGTCGTTTATCGTAGAGGTTGAGTTGAATGTCGCATCTTAGACGCAAAATCCTAACATCACTCTTGATCGCAGGTCTCGGCTTTGTCCTGATCGTCATCGCGTGCGGTGGCCAAGTTGGGTCATCGACCAGGAAGAGCACGCTCATGATGGGCCTGATTCATCGCTGGCAGTTCGATGGCGACGCAAGCGATTCCATGGGCAACTTAAGCGCCAACGCTCAGGGCCCCGTTGCGTACACGGATGTCGGTGAAGGTCAAGGCATCGTGTTGAACGGCACGACGACCGGGATCAGCCTGCCTCCCGCAAAGGACATGCAGTTTCAGGGCTCCTTTTCGATCAGTGTGTGGGCCAAACTGGACGCGCGACCACCCTCTTCCCAGATGTGGTCTTCCATCATCTTTGACGGTGACGATAGAGCCGGCTTTGACCCGTATGCGCTTCAAGCGGATCCCAAGGGAAACATTCACTTCTTAGTGACGGGCTGGCAGAATAACTTAGGAGAAATCGAGGCTCCACTTCCACTCCACACATTTGTCTTTCTCACGGCATCATACGACAAGACAACAGGAGCAGAAAGCATTTATGAGGATGGCAAGCTAGTTAATCAGACTGTTGGCAACACGACTTACACTCCAGTTGTTCAGTTGGTCGAGCACCAAAACGCCGGAATTGGCATCGGCACGAACAATGGATTCCCAAACAGCAACTATCATTTCGGTTGGAAAGGTGTGCTGAGCGATCTGCGAATCTACAACCGAACGTTGACTCCCGACGAGGTCGTGGAGCTATATCACCTTGGTGTGACTCACTCCAAAAATCGGATCAATCCAGTTATCAACCCATAGCTCCCTAACAGTAGCTAAGACATACACAGAGCCTTCCTATCTTGCCTGGCCCTGTGTATGTCGGTGATCCGTGCCCTTTAGGCCGTTCCCTTCCGGCTCGATCGGCGAGGCGACGCAACCAAAAGCTGCTTGACACGGCATCACTCATCGGCTTGAAACCCAGCGTCGCCTGTTTTGGTAGGACTGGTTGATGACTTATTCCGTGATCGCGCATATGGCCAGTATCCTTGCGATCTCACTGATTGGGTGTCAAGCGGGACCGACTCCAACCCCCGCAACCGGTTGGGACGAAATAAAGAAGACGCAACTCCCCGTATGTGCTCTCAAGGACGAATACGAAGCTCCGTTTCGGCAGCCCATGTCCTCCCTTGCATGGGAAGATGGAGTTTACGTTTCACGGGATGGACTTGCCCTCTATTCGGACTACGTCCAGTGTGATCTCTTCTCGTTTTTCCTTTCGAAGCCCGACATGCGCGAGGTATGGCGCTATCAGCGCGGTCCTGACCTTGGGCAGGACTTTTCAAACCCATTTAGCACAGGACACCCGTGGATTCATGGCGATGTCGTGGTAAGCACCAGAACGGGCCGCGACAAACCGTTTGGTCCGTGGCGCCTGTCCAAGTTAAGCGGAAAGTACGGGAATCTAGGCGGAGTCGTCGCGATAGGCACGATCGGTAAACCTGGTTCGTACGACTACGTCGCATATACCGGCGATCTAAAGAATGGCGTCAAGATCAAACTCATGCGCGACGTCGGCCAGGATCTTGCCGGAGACGAGAAAGGGGCCATGCTTCCCGGAAACATTAATGACAAATTCCACGCCGACAACCCCCACATCGAGCGTCCCGATCCAAACCAGCCTAACCATCTGGTACTTTTTTGGGACAGTGACGACCGACCTGGCCTGGGTCAGCACGATATCTTCTACTCGCAGAGCGCGGATGCCGGCACGACCTGGTCGGGTCCCTTCCCAGTCTCTTCGGTAAACTCTCCTAACGACGAGGAACAGCCGCATCTCTTTCAAGATCGAGGAACGTGGTACCTGTATCTGACTGCTGCGAACCCAAAAGACGGCAAGCTTGGAATATTCAGATACCGCCAGTCTAAGACAGACGACTGGAACAGCTGGGTCGATCGTGAACTTGTTGTAGGAGCTGGGACCTCGGCCGGGGTCGGCGAGCCAACCTTGACCCAAGATGGGGACCTTTCGTTCGTCGTCGTTACTGTTAACTACAAGCACGGAACCGCAACCGACCGATACGATTGCGATCCCTGGTTTATGAAGCGAAAGCGATAACTTGCTTGATACCTCCGCCTTTTCACCGGTTAAGCTGATTGGGAGCTGCCGCAGGACTAGGAGCCTAGTAGCAAATCCAATGAAGGAAGCGCCACAACCATGATCATTCCCACTCTTGCCCTTGCACTGAGTCTGACGACCCCCGCCACTGACATCAAGGACCCTTTTGGTATCGCCTGGGGATTTCTCTATGGCTACTCTGGAGTGCCCAGCCCGAAGTTCATGCCGCAAATTCGGCAGATTGGTGGAAGCTGGACAAAGCTGTACTTGATCTGGAACCAGATCGAACCCGAGCGTGGCAGATATGACTGGCACGCAGTTGATCAATTCCTGTCCCAACTCAAGTCTCCCGACGAGGCGCTTATCTCGATCTTCTCCGCCTCAACTTGGGCAACCCGAGTTAAATCAGTGATGCTGCCACCTTCACCTGCGAATAACCCCGCAGACTACGATCGATTTATCCGCGCGCTTGTGGCCCACTGTAGAGGACGGGTTCGGTATTTCCAAAATGATTGTGAGCCAAACAACCCAGTCTATTGGTCTGGCACCGCTTCGGAGTTTGCGTCAGAGACCCGGACCTTCTCTAAAGCAGTCAGAGAAACCGATCCGACGGCGTTGGTGATCCTGGGAGGCTACGATGGGCTATTCAATCCGGGGTCTGGTTTCAAGTTTCCTTCACAAGAGGCGAACCTTAAGTTTTTTCGCGACGTGATGACCGAAGCTCCGAATACTTTTGACTTATTTGACCTTCGCCTCTACGCAGACCCCATGACGATTCCTCCCCGAGTGGAATACATACGCAAGATGATGGCGGACTTGGGCTCCGACAAGCCGATCGTTTGCACCGAGTATAACGGACCTGGCTTCTACGAGTTCCCCGACAATCTAAAATATGTTCCGCTCGTGATGAAGTGGTCGGCAGCGATTGCGCAACAGACATCGGACTCGAGCGGCGGCGGAGTCTCAGAACTGTATCGTGACCCCAAGTCGCTTTCGCCTCAAACCCAGTTGTTCTTGATGGGAGGCGATACCGACCTTGACGCGAAACTGCGCCGTATTCAGTGTCGAGACCTCGTAGAGCGAAACGTCCTCGCACTCTCCGCGGGGGTGAAGCGCACGATGTTCTGGGACTTGTGGCACGATACCACTCAACGAAACGACCTCATGACACTTATGTACGGAAAACTGAAAATGTTCGAATTTGCCGATGGTAAATTCGGAGTCCAATATCCGATCGCGGACGCCTTTTCGCGAATGAGCCAATGCTTAAAAGGCGTTCGGTCTGTCCGTCCGATAAAGCTTCAAGCTTCGCCTGCGATCATGCTTTTTGAAGCTGACTGTGGCACCCGTGGAACCGTTGTTGTCACTTGGAAAAAGGGCCCTCCATTTTCGGAGGAGCCAGCGACAACCCAGATCGAGATTCCTTGGGCACTCCCAAATGCCTCCGTGGTCGACGTATTCGGGGCCAAGGTCCCTGTCCATATTCAGGATGGAAGATTGTCGCTGGAAGTCGGAGCAACGCCCATCTACATTTCAAAAAGGTAGCGGCGATAGCCTACACACGTAGGAAGACCTTTTTCCGGTAAAGAAAGTACAGCAGGAACCACTCTGCCAAGACAACTCCGACTGCCATTATCAGATCCTTCTCTACCGGCAGCACACGAACCAATCCGGTAAGGAAGAATTCGGCGATCGAGTCAAATGGAACGATCCGTGCAATCATGTAAATGGTGATCGAGTTCATTCCGATCACGACAAGCGGGAAAGTCCACCTTTTCCATCCACGGACATCGATGGCCCAATAAAAGAGGGCAAGCAACTCGAGGCTAAAACCACCGGCGACCAGAACGTAGGAACTCGTCCAGATCTTCTTAATCACTGGGAACAGAGGGGCCCATGCCAAGCCTAATGCAAGACAGGCCGCGCCTGACCCTACCAGTCCCAAAACTTTCTGTTTCGGCAGTCTCTCAGACTTCAGCCATCGGCCTGCAAAAAGGCCCAGTAACGCGGTGCAGATTGCCGGGATCATCGAGATGGGGCCCTCTGGATCCCCATACGTCTCGTACATTTGTCCGGGACGGAAGATCGAGCGATCCACATAGTTCGCAAAGTTTCCCCATTCGGAGTAGCTGCCTCGTGGAAAGCCCGGGACAGGGGCAAGTGCGAGCAACGCCCAATAGAACAAGAGAATAGCGATGAAGATGATCCCTTGCGTCTTCGGCTTGGTTGTCACGAACAGAATGGCCGCAATACAGTAGCCGAAGGCCTGGCGCTGCAATACTCCACAAAAGCGGACGTGATCCCACCCGTTGAAACTCAGAACGCCGTTGTACGCCAAGCCCAGCAAGAACAGAATCACCGTTCGGCCAAGAACTTTCCGAATGATCTCTCCTCGTGAAACTCCTTCTTCGAGACGTCGACCAATCGAAAATGGCAGAGTCGCTCCGATAATGAAGAGAAACAAGGGAAAGATCATGTCGTAGAATCGAAAACCGACCCAGTTGACATGATCAGAAACTTGTGTGGTCAAGTCGTTGATAAATGGACTCTTGCTGAGTTTTCCAAGTGACGCGGCAATGCCGTCGCCTCCGACGATCCAGAACATATCGAAGCCCCGCAGCGCATCAATCGAGCCCAGTCTGGCAGCACGTGGTGGCATGAGAGCAGGTACATCACGCGAGTCAGCGTCCATGAGTCCTATTGTGCGCTCCTTTGCGGTTAACACGCAAAGTGTGTCGACATCCGCAGATGATTTAGCTTCCGTACCCACGAACTGCCCGCCCGAGTTTTATTGGACTAGATCCTAGTGGGATGAACCACTCTTGGCGTGACTCGATTGCCCGATGCACCTCGTTCAACAAATCAGGGATGCGCTGGATTTCATCGACGATCACCGTCTCTCGTCGTGGGATCGCCGCAAGTTGTCGCCCGAACCGACCTGGCTTCCTCTGATATGAGACACATGCCTCCCGATCCCGACGATCGATATAGTCTCGTTCGGAGAGGCAAGCCCGAGCTCAGGTGCTCTTACCCATCCCACGAGCACCGAACAGAAAAAAGCTCCGTTCGGATGGTCGAATCAATCTCTCCAACATACGCGGTTATTATTTTTCCGACAATGAGGGCGAGGTTAGAGAAACGTGTAAAACTCCTAGATCGTCTTACCTCTCGCCTCTACTCGCCAGAAATCGACCAGTCGGTCTTGACTGACTGCCGCAATCGTGTCGTGCAGGTTGGTCACGACACAAATGTGGTTGGGAAGAACCCGTACCCTCTCTCCAATTGTTGGTCGCGTTGAGCAAGCGGCGAGATCGACGACTGCATGCTCTTCGTAGAGACGATTAATGATTGCGTTGGGGTATTCCCGGATTAGACCGTAGCCGACGCCAACATTTGCGAAGTCGCTTGAGAGGGATTTTGAGCCGGAGTCCAGGATGGCGCGGTCCGGTGTAGGTCGGCTGACGACGGTAGCATGAACGTGGGCCGCGCATTCGTCAAGGCTGGACGCTCCCAACCCGACCTGTGATCGGTCGAAGTAAATATATGTGCCCACTCTCACTTCCGTCAGACCCTTGACCTGATGCGCCGACCAGGCATTGGGAGTTCCGCCACCAGAGACGATCCCGATCTCGACTCCCTCCCGGGCAAATCTGTCTTGAGCAAGCCGAATGAATTCGACGCTGAGTTCTGTCGTCGGATAAGTCATTAAACCAGCGAAGCTTGTTCCCGGCAATTCGTTTGCCAGTTTGGCCAAAACGAACGCCTCATCGACGCTGACCACCCCGGTGCGATTAGCACCGCTGTCAAAATCGACGATCACGCCAATAGTACGGCCAGCAGACGCAGCAGCTTCCGACGCAGTCTTTACTGCATCGGCGCTATCAGCCGCAACCTTGATTTCAGCGATCTGTGCTAGGGCCGCGAGCCGGGCCGCTTTTAGTCCTCCGATGATCGCGTAGGAAACAAAGATATCGGTCAACCCAGCCTGGGCAAAGACCATTGCCTCGCTGAGTTTCTGGCAGGTGATTCCTATGGCGCCCAATTCCAATTGCCGTCTGGCAAGGTGAGGCATCTTGTGGGTTTTGATATGGGGCCGTAAGCCCAGGCCGTGCTTATCACAATAGGTCTGCATTTTGACCAAATTGCGCTCAACCTGGTCGACATCAACGACCATCACGGGGGTTTCCAAATCATTTACGTTCATGTAGTTTCTGGTGACGGAAGGCGTCAGCAAGATGCTCTCCAGTTTTCTACGATCCATCGCAGATTTCACGAAGCTGGCTGACAATTGTCCTCATTTCCCAAGAGGGTGTACCCTAAATCGAAATGAGCATTTTCTCGCGCTTGAAGATAGGGACCAAACTAAGATCGACGCCTGCTGAATTTTGGGACTGGTTCCAAAGTGACGAGGGAAAGCAGACTATCCAGACAGTCTCCTCGCAAGACGACCGTCGCTCAAAGGATGCTCAGGCGGCTCTGCAAAGGGCTATTCACCGGGTCCACCCAGAGCTCGTTTGGGGGATGAGACCCCCAGATTTAGACGGATCGCCTGGCGTGCTTGAGATCAGTGCGGGGGGCATGAAAGCAATGATTCCAGTGGTCGAATCACTTGTCGAGGCAGCGCCCGCCTTGCCTGAATGGAACGTCGTGGCCTTTAAACAGCCAATGCCAGAGTTTGTGTTGACAATCGGCGCGAACGGCGAGAGTATGGACCCGAAATCCGTGTTGGTGCAGCCTCAGCTTCGAAGCGACGGTCGGTTTGACGTAGGAGTGTTCGTTCCCACGCCCGCCGGCTTCCCAAAGAACGCGGTTGCCGAGATCGGTTTTATCATGCTGGACCATGTGCTTGGTGAGTACGTCGTCATGACTCGCATCGCCGAACTCCATTTCGATTCCACCTTGGTTTGCCCTCCCGGTGCAATCTCGATCGCGGAATTCGCATCCCAACTTCGCTCATAACCGACGAGACCTTCGTAGCAAAAGCCCACGAGGGCATGGGCCGCTATCTCACCTAGGGTTACGAAGTGCAGACATCGGAAGCCTTGAGCTCGACTTGCATCTTTAGAATCCGATTCCGGCGACAATGACGTCATGTTAGGAGCATCGGAGGAAAGCAGTCATTGGACGACAAAAATACAGCCCCAACGGGATTCGCATCCGTTAGTTTCAGAATTCAATTCCATGCCTATTCGCACCGACTTGTCCATGAGAAAACCTGCTACGGCCAGTGCCTTTCTACGTGATGGTTACATCGCTTTCTTATGTGCGCTCATTAATCCATAGGCGCGGAACTTAGCTATCCCTTAACGATCGCGCGACAATAGCATCATCATTCACGAACGTATGCTCGGCTAGGTAAAGTCGATTCTCGAACTGCATCCGCACCCTCGCTCGGTCGAAGAACCAAGAACCGCAGCTACTTGAAGCGCAGTCTTAGCGGTTATCTCGCGCACTCTGTTCAATATGCCGTCGATGTCCGGGTCGCGTCGACCGAGAATCTCGTCAAATCAGGCTTGTGTCCGGCTCGTCCCGGATCATCTCACCTGGTGCGGTTGACCTAGTGATGATCCTCGATTCCTCCTTCGGTGCGTGCTTCCTTCTTGATCGTCTAAATCAGACTAAACCGATCGATGGGATTCATCGAATGCCGACCTTGAAGACTCCTTGCATATTCACTAAACGACGACCTTGGAATGTTGGAAGGGTCACGTTCGTCGCCGGCGGTTCGAATGATCAGCATCAGTTTCAAGAATCGCGAAACTGTATCCGGGCAAAATGCGGCCACCCTTTCCCCCGCTCGAATACAACGAATTCAATCTCGAATTCGAAATTCGAGATTGAACAATATCCACATGACTGAATTGCCGACCGCTACGCGAGAGTGAGTCTGCCCGACGTCGTAGCGCATTGCGGCTGCCAAACAGATGGGGCGACAGGGAACTGCGTTAAAAGACCCTTAAGTCTCTTGAAGAAAACGGCTCCCCATAACACAAATCGGTGCTGATCACTTCCCACCAGGCGGTGCCATACTTGCGCTATGGGGTTCCGCATCCTCGCCATGACGGTGGGCGCAATCTGTGCCTCGAGTCTATTCCTTTGTTCGTGCTTTGCGCAGAGTGCTCCGCATTTTACGGTTTTGGCATTGAGTGCTAACTCCGTGAAGGTTCTTCGAGATGGCGAACCGTATGCGAAATTGGAGCTCACGGCCTGGGGCCCGAATTGGGGCTGGACCGGTTGGGAAGCATCGAAGCGTGACGGGGAGAGTTTCACCACGACGACCCGGCTTTCAACGGGAGCGACATTAAGATTCGAGATGAAAGTGGTGGCGGAGGGATCGCGAAGCATTGCGTTGGACACCACCCTGTCAACCGACAAGGTTACCGACCTTACGATGGCCACCCTTGCGGTATCTCCGAACGACGTCGCCTTTGCGACTGGAACCGTGACCCCTGCTGGGGGTGTTCCAATAAAGTTGCCCCTCCACATCCAGAATTTTGGAGGTGCGGTTTCAGAATTCGAGCTTTCGGATCAGAGGGGAGCCAAGTCGACCATTGCCCTCCAGCCCGCGGTTCCTGTTTCCTCCGATGGATCCATTCGCATCATCCTCGCCTCTGGACGCTTAGCGTCGAGCCCGTCCAAACACGAGAGGATCGTTCTGACCCTGCCTGAGGATTCTGTCACTTACACAGATTCGGGAAAGCTCCCACTCGATCCGAGTTTGGCACGGTGGTTCATTTTCGATCCCTCTGCGGTTACGGGAACTGGCAAGGACGAGTTAGGCCTTGCCGATTGGCTCGAAACGCCTGCTGGAAAGCACGGTCGAATCCTCGCAAAGGGCGATCATCTGGTCTATAACAGCAAACCGATCAAACTGTGGGGCATCAACGTCTGCTATGGCGATTGTGCGCCTCCCAAGGAACTGGCCGATGCTCGCGCCTCATTTTACGCACGAAACGGAATCAACGCGGTCCGCCTTCACAAGTACGCGGACGGGCCAGGATGGAGTGGCATTCAGTCTGCTCGTTCGTTCACGAAGCTTGACGCGGCCGGACTCGATCGAATGGACTATTTTGTGTCCAAGCTCAAGGAGCATGGAATCTACGTCGAGTTGTCTCCGACATTTGGAGTAAAACTGGGCCGGGAGGACCTCGCCTCCGTACCCTATGCCGCAGAATTTGGAAACCTCGGAGAAGCGGAAGATGCAAGGATCTCCACAGAACACGGGTCTATCTATCTTTCTCGTGAGCTACAGGACCTCATGATCGCGCAGATGACCAATCTGCTCAAGCATCGCAACCCCTATACAGGTACGACCTACGGCGAAGATCCCGACGTCGTGCTCATCGAAATGTTCAACGAGGACAGCGCCCTGTTTTACGGCACGATGGACCGGCTGCAAAAAGTACCGACCCTCCGGAAGCGAACGGCAGCCACCTTCACCAGTTGGTTGAAGAAGCGGTATGGAACCAAGGAGCGAATGTTGGCCGCTTGGGGGACCGGAGGGCTCAACAGCTTTCAAAACGAAGGATTTACGGGTGAAAGTTGGGAGGAAAACACGATTGTGCCTGCCGGCAGCCCGTGGTTCTTCGATCCAGACCAGCTAGATGGCTCGCAAAAACCAAAAGCGAGACGATTGCATGACGCGATGCTCTTTCTCTATGAGTTGCAGAACGCCTTTTACGATCGGTACGCAAAGGCCCTACATGCAGTCGGATACAACGGCGAAATGGAAGCGTCTAACTGGATTGCGGGACGGGCGTTCAGCCACTTCTATAACCTGAATTCCGATGCGCGAATCGGCTTGGTAGATCGACATAACTACTTTGGGGGAAGCGATGGCAGCCAAATCGACGACAACACGATGCTGCGCCGACCTGGCTCGGGCATATTGAGTACTGGAATGATGCAGGTCGCCGACCGGCCGTTTGGCATGTCGGAGTGGATCCACGTGTTTCCGACCGAATGGGGCGCAGAGGGACCCGCCATCGTCGGCGCCTACGGGATGGGCCTGCAAGGCTGGGACACCTCTTTTATCTTCGAGAACCGGGACGACGCGCAGTACAGCAACCGAATCGGGCGTGACCAGTGGGATGCCACAGCGCCTCAAATCCTCGGTCTCTTCCCGGCAGTCGCCCGTCAAGTCCACCGGAACGACGTGCGAGAGTCCGATCTGATCATCCCTAGAAATGTCTCCATTACGGACATGTACGAAGGCAAACTTGGATTCGATGACCGTGCGACCGCAGACGGAGACGTAAAGACAAGCGACAGTTCCACCGTCCCATTGGAGGCGTTGGCGATCGCCAAATGCGTGGTGAAGTTCACCACCGCGCCTGAGGTCACTAAAGCCTTCGACATCAAGCCATTCCTTTCGGCAGGCGTGGTCTCGTCTTCCACGCATCAACTTCGATGGGGAGCGGGTTCTCAGCGAATCAGCGGATGGTTCAGCATCGATTCACCCGGCACCCAGGCAGTGGTCGGCTTCTCCGAGGGTCGTTCTGTGAAACTTCAAGATGTCGACATCCAATCCCAAACCCCATTTTCCGCGATCTATCTCACGGCGCGTGATCGGGAAACCTCATTGCGCACGGGTTCCAATCTTTTAGTGACCGCCATTGCTCGGGCTCGCAACACCGACATGCAGATTTTTGGCCCAGAACTGGTCAAAGCCGGGCATGCTCCGATCCTGCTTGAGCCGGTCGTCGCGGACATTCATCTCAAAAGGCCCGGTACCCCGACTGTATACGTGCTCGACCAAGCCGGCCACCGATCTGGGCGAACAATTCCTATCATAAACGGCACCCTCAAATTGGACACCGGGCGAGATAAATCTTGTTGGTATTTGATTTCGTACCATTAGTCCAGTCGACGAATTAACGGCTCATATGGACCTGGTCGAGCCGGAATCTTGACCCTAAACAAAGTCTACGGATTTTCAGCCTCGCGCCAGTGGCCAGACCGTGCGATGGGATGACATGTTCGATAAGGGCGATCGAATTAAGGTCGTGGGCGGTGGCTAGGGATGGAATGGACCTGACTGACATGAATGAGCTACCAGTCGCGAGGTAACTCAAAATCGAAAACAGAAATGCCCGGCATAATGCCGGGCTTTAGGGGTACGTCATGGCTGGGCAATCCCCGGTTGTTCAATGTCTGAACGGGGCGATTCAATAGGGCGGTCCGAGAGAACCATCAAGTACATACCTAAAGGTGACCGTCGCAAGTTTGGACACCCTCCCTCAGGCAATTGCCAGATTCATTGCACCCGTCCTCAACAAACGCAGCTTTGGACCGGGTTTGGGCATCCATGCAGAGACAGGCGGAATAGTGGCAGTCCATGTACCAAGGCCACACACAGCCAAACTCGCCCCACGCGAGTGATTGGTATAGGCTCCATCCATCAAACCAAGAGGTCTCAGACCCGGCAGTATCAGAGCGAGGAGCATTTTCATAAGCGGTGTCCGTAAGCTCATAGACCTCGACCGCCGGAGCTCGAACGGGAAAGAAAATACAAGCGAGGGATACGATAATTACTACGACGACGAGCAATTCCAACGGTGACGGGGCACCCTTCATGGCGATGTCTAGACTCGAAGCGAGTGTGTTTAATGCGAAGTTCATTTCTGTCTAACCTCCTTGGGTTAGATATGTTGTACAGCTATCGAACCCTCCAAACCGTGATATAAATCACGAAATAGAAAGATCGTTTGAAGGATCATGAGTCGTGTTAATGGCTTTGCAACCCCGGCACGAATTGGCTTTCCCGTCATGCCAGGCGGCAATGCAGAGCACTGTCTCACCCAACTTTCTCTTGGCAGAACCATCGGGGCAAGCAGCAAGAAACAAACTGCGGCGCTTGGATCACGTGGTTCGGCAGCATGCATCAGCGAAGAGTTGCCCCCGTGGTTCTTGCCGTTGACATTCAAGGGACGGAAAAGGCATGACGAAACAATCGGATCGTCAGCCTTCATACAGCCGAACTGTAAGGAGGGCGCCCATAGGTGGGCTATTCTCAGCCCACACGTGCCACAAGACTCCTAAAACGATCAACATCGCTTGGGTGTTCTTACAGGGAATTCGGCTCTCGCAAGCTCGTGTCGATCCTCTTTTGCGATACCTTGGACGCCTTGACTTCGTTCAGCAGGCTATCCATACGGACGTGCCCCCTACGTCTTCTCAGTTAGGGAATCAGTTCTGTTTCGTGCGTCGATAGGTGAGAAAGAGCAGAAGACCACTAGTCGCGACGTGCAGAATGGACATTAGGACCGGAAGGCTCTAGTGAATCACCTAGGTTAGGGAAGTGAGGCGGTCAGGTGGGGGGTGGAATGCAACCCTTAAGTTGGACACACATCAAGATGGGTCGTTTTTCTTGAGCCATTCTTCGAATTCTTCTGGGCTCATGTAGTTGAGTGACGAGTGCATTCTATCCGTGTTGTAGTA